>Ga0126362_10000057_pt1 | contig 135812 bp, 133 predicted proteins | sample ANMtaG_FD_126269 | JGI IMG/M metagenome (GOLD analysis project Ga0126362, IMG submission 126269) | Continental margin sediment microbial communities from North Pacific Ocean - ANME2c_DSS_Sorted | ecosystem: Environmental > Aquatic > Marine > Continental margin > Sediment | place: Pacific... | reverse complement strand
CGCGGTCGGCTACGTGCACAACCTGTCCAAGCGCACGGCGCTGTATGCGACGGTGGCGCGCGTGAACAACCGCAACGACGTGAACTACACGGGCAGCCTGGTGTCGGCGAGCACGACGGGCTATGGCAGCACGGGCACGAGCTACACGGGCCTGCCGCGCTCCTCCACCGGCTACGACTTCGGCATCCGCCACGCGTTCTGAAGTTGAACGCGCGCCGCGCGGGAGAAGGGGGCATTTGCTGCCCTTTTTCTCCTGCGCGGCTTTTTCGTTTTCCGCTCCTTCATCCATCCACCCATCTATCTGGAAGCGAGCTTTCGACAATGAACCGAATCAGACTTCTTGCAGGCGTGCTGGCGGCCTCCGGGCTGACCGGCTGCATCATGCTGCCGCCGCCTCCGATGCCGTATCGCCCACCACCGCCGATGCTCTTCGGCGATGCTCGCAGGCCGCCGCCTCCCGGATGGGGAATGTGCGCGGCCGACGGTGCTCCCGTGCAGGAACGCTGCGCGCGCGACGTGCCGGGCGAGCCCGGACCACAGCCTCCTGGAGCACACTGATGAGCGGTGCGCAGCTGCAATCGGGCAACCTCGGCGCCATCATTGCCGGCGCGATCCTGCTGGGCCTCGGCAGCGTGGTCTGCATGATGCTCTCGCTGTTCATCGCCAACCTGCGGCAGAGCGCGAAGGCGCAGGAGTTCGCGGCGCAGGCAAGGAGAGAAGCACGGCAGCGCCTGGACGCCAGCCGTGCACAGGACCTGCGGCCGCTGCTCGACGCGGCCGCGACCCAGGCCGATGGCAGCAAGGCCATCCGCCTCGACATCCGGCTGCCGCATGAAGCCGTGCGCGTGTTCGCGATAGAGGAGGAGCTGCGCGAGCTGCTCGCGAAAGTCACGGCCTATGCGGCCAGCGTGATGCGCGCCGGGACGACCTTGCAGGTATCCGCGCACGCGGAAGGCGAGCAGGCGGTGATCCACTGGCGCGACCTCGATGCCGTCGATGCGCGCCCGCTGCTCGCGAGGTTCTTCGACAGCACGCACGCGTCGGCCGCCGCGGCCAGCGCCAAGGCCTGCGAACGCATCGCCGACCATCATGGCGGGCGCATCTATTCGGCGCCCCATGGCGACGGCGTGCTTGGGCTGACGCTGCGCCTGCCGCTGCTGCGGGCATGACCGCAACCGGCGAACATGGACAAACGGTAATGAAGCTGCGGCGCTTTCTCTGATCCAATGGCGGCCAGGACGGCCCCGGCAGCGCCCGCGCGAGCGATGGGCTGCCGGCCGGCCTCATCGCCATGATGGCCATGATCGCCATGAGCACCAGAACGCAGCCACTCCCCAGCCTTCTTCCTTCACCGCCGGTTCCTCCCGCCGCTCCTCAACGGAGCGCCACGCCGCAGTGCTAGGCGCCACCGCCATGTGGCGCTGCCTCATCGTCGAGGACGACGCCGACAACGCGCGCTACATCGCCGACGGCTTCCGTTCGCTCGGCCACGTGGCGGTGATCAGCCGTGACGGCGCGGACGCGCTCGCGCGTGCCACCGGCGAGCCGTGGGACCTCGTCATCCTCGACCGCATGCTGCCCAACGAGGTGGATGGCCTGTCGATCCTCTCGACGATGCGCGCGCTGGGCAAGAAGACGCCGGTGCTGGTGCTCAGCGCGCTGAGCGCGCTCGACGAGCGCGTGCGCGGACTCAAGGCCGGCGGCGACGACTACCTCGCCAAGCCCTTCGCCTTCTCGGAGCTGGCGGCGCGTGCCGAGGCACTGGTGCGGCGCTCGCGCACCGGCCCCGAGATCCGCATGCTGCAGATTGCCGACCTCACGCTCGACCTGGCACGCCGACATGTCGAGCGCGGCGGCCGGCCCATCGCGTTGCAGCCGCGGGAGTTCAGGCTGCTGGCCTATCTCATGATGCATCCGGGCCAGGTCGTCACGCGCACCATGCTGCTCGAGGCGGTGTGGGACTACCAGTTCGACCCGCAGACCAACGTGATCGACGTGCAGGTCAGCCGCCTGCGCGGCAAGCTCGATGCAGGCGGCGCCCCGACGCTGATTCACACCGTGCGCGGCGTGGGCTACACGCTGGCAGCGCCGCAATGACCGCGACCCTGCGCCGGCTGTGGCGCTCGGTCGGTTTCCGGCTCGCCTTCTACTACGGGCTGCTGGTGGCGATCACCATGCTCGCGGCGCTGGCCATCGTCTACATGCAGACGGTGGGCGTGCTTCAGCAGCGCATGGTGCGGCAGGTGGCGGCGAGCATGCAGCAGCTGATGGTGCGCTACGACGCGCGCGGCGCCGACGGCGTGGCGGGCGAGATCGCGAATGCGCTTTCCGACGGCCGCAACTCCGACAACGAGATCTACCTGCTGACCGACCGCGAGGGCCGCAAGCTCGCGGGCAACCTCGACCAGATGCCCTCGCAGGCCCCCGACGCCGGCGACGGCGTGCACCGCCGCGTGGTGCGCGCGGGCCAGACCGTCATCGCCTACCTCGTGATGCGCCCGTTGCCCGACGGCGGACTGCTGGTGGTGGGCCACGACCTGCGCGACCAGGAGTCGATCGAATCGCTGGTGGCCAGCGCCAGCGCGGCGGCGGGCATCGTGGCGGTGCTGCTGCTGATCGGCGGTACCTTCGTCTTCCGCCAGGAGCTGGAGCGCAGCGTGGGCGCGGTGCGGCGCACGGCGGCTCGCATCGCGGCGGGCGAGCTGCAGGAGCGCGTGGAGCCTTCCTCGGGCGAGGAGGACGAGTTCGCGCTGCTGGAGCACGACATCAACGCGATGCTCGATCGCATCCAGTCGCTGATGGACGGCGTGCGCCACGTCTCCAACACCATCGCGCACAACCTGCGCACACCGCTTACGCGCGTGCTGGTGCGGCTGCGCGCGGCCGAGGCCGGACTCGGCGCGGACGATCCGCAGCGCGAGGCGGTGGCCACCGCCATCCGCGAACTGGAGGAACTGGCCGTGGTGTTCGAGAAGCTGCTGCAGATCGCCGAGGTCGAGGCCGGCGCGCGGCGGCAGCAGTTTGCGCCGGTGGCGCTGCACGTCATTGCCGACGACGTGGCGGAGCTGTACGAAGCCGTGGCCGAGCTGCGCGGCATCGTGCTGCTGCGCGAGCCCGCCGACATGGCCATCGCGCTGGGCGACCGCGACCTGCTGGCAGGCGCGGCGGCCAACCTGCTCGACAACGCGCTGAAGTACGCGGGCAGCGGCGCCACCGTGCGCATCGGCACGCACAAGGTGGATGGAAGGGCGCAGCTCTTCGTGCAGGACGACGGGCCGGGCATTCCGGCCTCCGAGCACGAGCGCATCGGCGTGCGCTTCCACCGGCTCGACCGCAACGTGCCGGGGCACGGGCTGGGGCTGGCCAGCGTGCTGGCGGTGGTGGCGCTGCATGGCGGTCGGCTGGACTTCGCGGATGCGAAGCCGGGGCTGCGCGCATGCATCGACCTGCCGATGTCGGACGGCTGAGCGCACTCTTTCTCCCGCTCCCTCGTTCCCAACATTGCCGAACGGCAATGTTTTGTTCATGCACGGCGGCGCCGTGAATTCCTAGGATCGCCTGAGCGCACATCTCGTGCGGATCAACGCAGTTCCAGGAGACATCAACGGTGAGAATCAAGAGTCAGAGAGACTTCTGCTCGGGCGTGCTCTTCAGCGCCTTCGGCGTGGCCTTCGCATGGGGCGCCACGACCTACAACGTCGGCACCGGCGCCCGCATGGGGCCGGGCTACTTTCCCCTGATCGTGGGCATCCTCATCGCGCTCATGGGCGTGCTCATCACGCTCAAGGCGCTTGCCGTGGAGACCGACGACGGCGAGCCCATCGGGCGCATCGCGTGGAAGCCGCTGGCCTTCATCATCGGCGCGAACCTGATGTTCGGCGTGCTGCTGGGCGGCCTGCCGAGCATCGGGCTGCCGTCGATGGGGCTCATCGTCGCCATCTACGCGCTCACCTTCATCGCCAGCCTTGCCGGAGACAACTTCGGCTGGAAGGGCGTGACCGTCCTCGCGACCATCCTCGCGCTCGGCAGCTACCTGGCCTTCGTGGTCGCGCTGAAGCTGCAGTTCCAGGTGTGGCCGACCTTCATCTCGGGCTGATGCGCAAAGAAGAACAACAAGACCAAAGACAAGACACATGGACCTGATTACCAATCTCTCGATCGGCTTCGGCGTCGCCTTCACGGCGCAGAACCTCGTCTACGCCTTCGTCGGCTGCCTGCTGGGCACGCTGATCGGCGTGCTGCCGGGCATCGGCCCGGTCGCGACCATCGCGATGCTGCTGCCGGCCACGTACGCGTTGCCGCCGGTGTCGGCGCTGATCATGCTGGCCGGTATCTATTACGGCGCGCAGTACGGCGGCTCCACCACCGCGATTCTGGTCAACCTGCCGGGTGAGTCTTCATCGGTGGTGACCGTGATCGACGGCTACCAGATGGCGCGAAAGGGGAGAGCCGGACCGGCGCTCGCCGCGGCCGGCCTGGGCTCGTTCTTCGCCGGTTGCGTGGGCACGCTGATCCTGGCCGCCTTCGCGCCGCCGCTGACCGAGCTGGCCTTCAAGTTCGGCCCCGCCGAATACTTCTCGCTGATGATCCTGGGCCTGATCGGCGCCGTGGTGTTGGCTTCGGGCTCGCTGCTGAAGGCCATCACGATGATCCTGCTGGGCCTCGCGCTCGGCCTCGTGGGAACGGACGTGAACTCGGGCGTGGCGCGCTACAGCTTCGACATTCCGGAGCTCACCGACGGCATCGGTTTCATCGCCATCGCGATGGGCGTGTTCGGCTACGGCGAGATCATCGCCAACCTGGCCGTGCCCGAGCACGAGCGCGAAGTGTTTACCGCCAAGGTGAAGGGCCTGTGGCCCACCAAGCAGGACTTCAAGGACATGATGCCCGCCGTGCTTCGCGGCACGGCGCTGGGCTCCGCACTGGGCATCCTGCCCGGCGGCGGCGCGCTGCTGTCGGCCTTCGCGGCCTACACGATCGAGAAGAAGATCAAGCTCAAGAAGGGCGAGACGGCTTTCGGCAAGGGCAACATCCGCGGCGTGGCGGGCCCCGAGTCGGCCAACAACGCCGGCGCGCAGACCTCCTTCATCCCGCTGCTGACGCTGGGCATCCCGCCCAACGCTGTGATGGCTCTGATGGTGGGCGCGATGACCATCCACAACATCCAGCCCGGCCCGCAGGTGATGACCAGCAACCCCGAGCTGTTCTGGGGCCTGATCGCCTCGATGTGGATCGGCAACCTGATGCTGATCGTGCTGAACCTGCCGATGATCGGCATCTGGATCAAGCTGCTGACCATTCCCTACAAGTGGCTCTTTCCGTCGCTCGTGCTGTTCTGCGCGGTGGGCGTGTACTCGGAGAACAACAACACCTTCGACGTGTGGATGGTGGCGATCTTCGGCATCGTGGGCTACCTGTTCCTCAAGCTGAAGTGCGAGCCCGCGCCGCTGCTGCTGGGCTTCATCCTCGGGCCGATGATGGAAGAGAACCTGCGGCGGGCACTGCTGCTGTCGCGCGGCGACTGGAGCGTGTTCGTCATGCGGCCGCTGTCGGCGGGCCTCCTGATCGCGGCGGCCCTGCTGCTGATCGTGGTGCTGCTGCCTTCGGTGAAGGCCAAGCGGGAAGAGGCCTTCGTGGAGGACTGACGGCCGGGGAGGAGAGGCGGGGCGGAACTCCGCGCCATACTTGCGGTCCCAGCTGCCGCCGCCTTCCTCCTCTTCGATGCCCGCCGTGCGACTTCCTTCTTCCCTGAGCCTTCTTCGTGCGCTTGCCGCCAGTGCAGCGTTTCTGGCCGCTGGTGCATTGCACGCGCAGGCCCTTCCACCGGGCGTGCGGCTGGGCATGTCGGCCGGGGAACTGCAGGCCGCGTTGCCCACCGCCGAGCGCGTGCAGCGGCCCCAGCGCTTGAGCGGTGGCCTCGTCGGCAACTGGCGCGCGGCGCCGGTCGAGATGGCGGGGCTGATGTTCGAGCCGACCTTCTTCTTCGCGGCCTCGGAGCTGAGGCGCGTCGAGTACGTCGCCTCGGCGCAGGCCACGCCGGACGGCGGCACGGCGGCCTTCGCGGCGCTGGTGCAGTGGGGCCGTGGTGCGTTCGGCACCGAGCTTTCTTCGCGCGACCCGGGCAGCGCGTATGCCGCATGGGTGAGCGACGACACCGACATCTACGTGCAGCAGCAGTCCGGCGACCCGCGCCGCGCCAGTGTGCGGCTGGTCTACAAGATGCGGCAGCTGCGCGACGGCAGCGAGCTCTGATCTTCGCCGCCGGGCTGCCTCAGGCGGCGGCCAGCATGCCCCGCTCCTCGATGAACGCGACCACGTCGGCCACGCCCGAGAGCGTCTTGAGGTTCGTCATCACGTAGGGACGCTGGCGGCGCATGCGTTGCGTGTCCTGTTCCATCACGTCGAGATTGGCGCCCACGTAGGGTGCGAGGTCGGTCTTGTTGATGACGAAGAGGTCGCTCTTGGTGATGCCGGGGCCGCCCTTGCGCGGGATCTTCTCGCCGGCCGCCACGTCGATCACGTAGATCGTGAGGTCCGACAGCTCGGGGCTGAAGGTGGCCGCGAGGTTGTCGCCGCCCGACTCGACGAACACCACGTCGGCGTCCGGGAAGTCTTCGAGCATGCGGTCGATGGCCTCGAGGTTGATGGAAGCATCTTCGCGGATCGCGGTGTGGGGGCAGCCGCCCGTCTCCACGCCCATGATGCGTTCGGCCGGCAGCGCGCCGGCCACGGTCAGCAGGCGCTGGTCTTCCTTGGTGTAGATGTCGTTGGTGATGGCGATCAGGTCGTACCTGTCGCGCATCGCCTTGCAGAGCATCTCGAGCAGCGTGGTCTTGCCGGAGCCGACCGGGCCGCCGATGCCCACGCGCAGCGGGGGCAGTCTCTTGGTGCGGTTGGGAATGTGGTGCAGGGCGGAGGTCATGGGGTGGTGTCCGGTTCAGCTTCGGAAGAGGCGGGAATATTGTGTTTCATGGCGGGCCGACAACACCGCCAGCAGGGGCGCGAAGGCCTGGCGCTCGTCGTCGCCGAGCGCCATGGCGCGGGTCGCGGCATCCGGGATTTCCTGTGCCAGCCGTCCGAGGATGCGCTGGCCCGCGCTCTGGCCCAGCGGCACGGCCTTGACGGCGGCGGCGACCATGTTCTCGGCCCAGCCGAAGGCGAAGGCCAGGCAGGCGTCGTGCACCGTGGCGCCGGCGCGGCTGGCCGCGAAGGCGAAGGCGATGGGGTAGCTGGCGGGCAGGTCGGCGAAGACTTCGACCGTGTCCGCGTGATGCAGCTTGAGCCACTCGACGAAGGAGCGGCCCATCTGCTCGGTCTGCAGGAAGAACTCGGCCGACTCACGGGTGCTCAGCACCCACTCGTTGAGCTGGCGGATGCGCGGCATGTCGCTGGCGCGCCAGGCCGCGACGGCCTGCGCGAAGACGGCCAGGTCGCCGCGCGCGAAGCCCAGGTGCAGCTGGTCGGCGAGCCATTCGGCGGCGCGTGGTTCGGAATCGACACCGGCCCATTCGACGGCGGCCTCGACGCCCTCGGAGTACGCGAAGCCGCCCACGGGCAGGGCTGGGGAAGCGAGCCAGATCAGCTGCAGGAGGCTTTGGGCAGACACGTCAGTCGTTGCGCCTTGCGTCGTGTTCAGTGCGAGTGGCCATGGTGGCCGTGACCATGATCGTGGTGCGAGTGGTCATGGTCGTCGAGCAGCTCCGGCGCGAGCACGAGCGGCTTCGGGCCTTTGCCGGCACTGCTGCCATGCGAGTGGCCGTGGTCGTGGTGGTCGTGCCCGTGATGGTCGTGGCCGTGGCCATGCGAGTGCTCGTGCGACCCGTACGCGCCACCCTCGGGCTCGAAGGCCTCTTCGACCGCCACGACGATCAGGTGCATCGAACGCAGCATGTCGGCCAGCACGTGGTCGGGCTCGATCTTCAGGTGGTCGGGCTTCAGCTCGATCGGCACGTGCCGGTTGCCCAGGTGGTACGCCGCGCGCGTCAGGTCGAAGGGCGTGCCATGGGCCGTGCAATGCGTGATGCGCAGCACCGGCTGCGGCGCCGCGACCACGCGCACCAGCGAGCCGTCTTCCGCCACCAGCACGTCGCCGCCCCGCACGGCGGTGCCGCGCGGCAGGAACACGCCGATCTGGCGGCCCTGCGAGTCGGTGGCGTCGAAACGACTCTTCTGGCGGATGTCCCAGTCGAGCTCGATGGTGGCTGCGCGCTTGAGCAGCACGGGCGCGAGGCCGCGGCCCTGGGGCATGAGTTTGTTGGCGGTGAGCATGGTGCAAATGGAGCGCCCCGGAGAGCGCCCGCTGGCTGGATGAATACCTTCGAGGATACGCAGCCTGTCAAGCAGGCGCACTCCCCGGGGCTTCAGAACAGGAAATAGCGCTGTGCCATCGGCAGCAGCTTCGCCGGCTCGCAGGTCAGCAGGTTGCCGTCGGCGCGCACCGCGTAGGTCTGCGCGTCGATCTCCATCTTCGGCGTGTAGCCGTTGTGGATCAGGTCCTTCTTGCGCACGTTGCGGATGTTCTTCACCGCGCTGAGCTGCTTCTTCAGGCCGTAGCGTTCGCCGATGCCCGCGGCCAGCCCGGCCTGCGAGACGAAGGTGAGCGAGCTTTTCGCGAGCGATCCGCCGTAGGCGCCGAACATCGGGCGGTAGTGCACCGGCTGCGGCGTGGGGATCGATGCGTTCGGGTCGCCCATGGCCGCCAGCGCGATGGTGCCGCCCTTCAGGATGGTGAAGGGCTTCACGCCGAAGAAGGCCGGCTTCCAGATCACGATGTCGGCCCACTTGCCGACCTCGATCGAGCCCACCTCGTGCGCTATGCCGTGCGCGATGGCGGGGTTGATCGTGTACTTGGCGACGTAGCGTTTCGCGCGGAAGTTGTCGTTGCGCGCGCTGTCCTCGGGCAGCGTGCCGCGCTGCAGCTTCATCTTGTGCGCGGTCTGCCAGGTGCGGATGACGACCTCTCCGACGCGGCCCATGGCCTGGCTGTCGGAGCTGAACATGCTGATCGCGCCCAGGTCGTGCAGCACGTCTTCCGCGGCGATGGTTTCCTTGCGGATACGCGATTCGGCGAAGGCCAGGTCTTCCGCGATGCCGGCGTCGAGGTGGTGGCACACCATGAGCATGTCGACGTGCTCGTCGAGCGTGTTCACGGTGTAGGGCATCGTCGGGTTGGTGGAGGAGGGCAGGAAGTTGCTCTCGCCCACCACGCGAAGGATGTCAGGCGCGTGGCCGCCGCCCGCGCCCTCGGTGTGGAAGGCGCAGATGCCGCGCCCACCCACGGCGGCGATGGTGTTCTCCACGAAGCCCGATTCGTTGAGCGTGTCGCTGTGAATGGCCACCTGCGTGTCGGTGGCGTCGGCCACGTCCATGCAGTTGCTGATGGCCGCGGGCGTGGTGCCCCAGTCTTCATGCAGCTTCAGGCCGATGACGCCGGCGTCGATCTGCTCGTGCAGCGCGTGCGGCAGGCTGGCGTTGCCCTTGCCCAGGAAGCCCAGGTTCATCGGGAAGGCGTCGGCCGCCTGCAGCATGCGTTCGATGTGCCAGGGGCCGGGCGTGGAAGTGGTGGCGAAGGTGCCGGTGGCGGGGCCGGTGCCGCCGCCGAGCATGGTGGTCACGCCGGAAGAAAGCGCCTCCTTGATCTGCTGCGGGCAGATGAAGTGGATGTGGCTGTCGATGCCGCCCGCGGTGACGATGTTGCCCTCGCAGCTGATGATCTCGGTGCCCGGGCCGATGACGATGTCGACGCCCGGCTGCACGTCGGGGTTGCCGGCCTTGCCGATGGCTGCGATGCGGCCGTCCTTCAGGCCGATGTCGGCCTTCACGATGCCCCAGTGGTCGAGGATGAGTGCGTTGGTCAGCACGGTGTCGACCGCGCCCTGCGCGCGGGTGCGCTGCGATTGCGCCATGCCGTCGCGGATGGTCTTGCCGCCGCCGAACTTCACCTCTTCGCCGTAGCCGCCGGCGCGAAGGGTGTAGTCGGCCTCGACCTCGATCAGCAGTTCGGTGTCCGCAAGGCGGACGCGGTCGCCCACGGTGGGGCCGAAGATTTCAGCATAGGCGCGTCGCCCGATGGTGGCCATGTTTCAGAGCTTCCCTTGAACGAGGCCGCGAAAGCCGTAGACGATGCGATCGCCGGAAAAATCGACCAGCTCGACCGTGCGCTGCTGGCCCGGTTCGAAGCGCACAGCGGCGCCCGAGGCGATGTTCAGCCGCATGCCGCGCGCGGCCTCGCGGTCGAAGCCGAGCGCGCCGTTGGTCTCGGCGAAGTGATAGTGCGAGCCGACCTGGATCGGCCGGTCGGCGGTGTTCTGCACCACCAGCGTGAGGGTGCGGCGGCCGGGGTTGAGCGCGTGCTCGCCGTCGTCGGTGAAGAGTTCGCCAGGGATCATTGCCGGCTGCCTCAGATGGCTTGCGCCAGCAGCGTCGCGCCCAGGCCGAGCACTGCGGCGCCCGCGATGCGCGGCAGCCAGGCGTTGGCATGGCGCAGTGCCCAGCCGATCGCGATGCCGGCGGCGTGCAGCAGCACCGTGGCGCTGACCATGCCGGCCAGCGTGAGGGCCGCGCCTTCTTCGCTGGCCAGTTCGTAGCCATGCGCCACGCCGTGGAACACCGCGAACACGCCGACCACCGCCACCGCCGCCACGGCCGGCAGGTGCACGCGCGTGACCACCAGCAGGCCCAGCACCAGCAGCGAGGCCGCGATCATCGGCTCGACCGCCGGCAACTGTACGCCGGCCATGCCCGTCAGCGCGCCCACCAGCAGCATGCCTGCGAAGGCCAGTGGCGCCCAGAGCAGGTCGGGCCAGGCGCGGCGCGCGGCCAGTGCGCTCCAGAAGCCGACCGCGACCATTGCGGCCAAGTGGTCGGCGCCGGTCAGCGGGTGCAGAAAGCCGGTGACGAAGCCATGGTGCATGCCGCCGTCGACGCCGGTGTGGGCGCTGGCCGCGAGCGGCAGCAGGAGGGCGAGCAGAGCGAGGGTTCTGGAAGCGTTGTTGCGCATGGAAAGTCCTTTGTTCTTCGAATTTCAGACGATGGGCTGGTGCACGGTGACCAGCTTGGTGCCGTCGGGGAATGTGGCTTCGATCTGGATGTCGGGAATCATCTCGGCGATGCCGTCCATCACGTCGGCGCGGGTCAGCACACTGCGCCCGTCGCTCATGAGCTCGGCGACGCTCTTGCCGTCGCGTGCGCCTTCCATCACGGCGGCGGAGATCAGGGCGATGGCTTCGGGGTAGTTGAGCTTCAGGCCGCGGGCCTTGCGGCGTTCGGCGAGCAGCGCCGCGGTGAAGATCAGCAGCTTGTCTTTTTCGCGCGGAGTCAGTTCCATGGGATCGGCATCGGGTGGCGGAGAGTGGCGGCCATTATGGGCAAGCCGGCTTCTTTGCAACAGTCGTGCCCTGTTCGCCAAAAGTCGTACGGATGGCACGGAAGATGCACCGAAACGGTGTGAACACCGAAGCCGCCTCTGCCACCCCGGACGACGCTCCCCAGCGCATCGTCAAGGTGCGGCGCGACTACAACAGCTGGGTCGCCAGCGAGACGCTGGAAGACTACGCCCTGCGCTACACGCCGCAGCGCTTTCGCAAGTGGTCCGAATGGCGGGTGGCCAACACGGCCTTCGGGGCGGCGTCGTTCCTGATCCTGGAGGCGGTGGGCGCCACGCTGCTGGTGCAGTACGGCTTTGCCAACGCCTTCTGGGCGATCCTGGCGACGGGGCTCATCATCTTCCTGGCGGGCGTGCCGATCAGCGTGTACGCGGCGCGCTACGGCGTCGACATGGACCTGCTCACGCGCGGCGCGGGCTTCGGCTACATCGGCTCCACGCTCACTTCGCTGATCTACGCGAGCTTCACCTTCATCTTCTTCGCGCTCGAGGCGGCGGTGATGGCCTATGCGCTGGAGCTGGCGCTGGGCATTCCGCCGGTGTGGGGCTACCTGGTGTGCGCGCTGGTGGTGATCCCGCTGGTCACGCACGGGGTGTCGGCCATCAGCCGGCTGCAGCTGTGGACCCAGCCGCTGTGGCTGCTGATGCTCGTGGTGCCCTTTGCCTATGTGCTCGTGCGCGATCCTGGTGCGTTCGCGGGCATCGTGCACTACAACGGAGTGCGGTCCGGCACCAAGGGCTTCGATCTGCACCTGTTTGGCGCAGCGCTCACGGTTGGCATCGCGCTCATCACCCAGATGGGCGAGCAGGCCGACTACCTTCGCTTCATGCCCGCGCGCACTGCGACTACGGCGCGCCGCTGGTGGGCCGGGGTGCTGGCCGGCGGGCCGGGCTGGGTGGTGCTGGGCGTGCTCAAGATGCTGGGCGGGGCGCTGCTGGCCTACCTGGCGATCACGCACATGGTGCCGGCCGACCGCGCGGTCGACCCGAACCAGATGTACCTGGCGGCCTACGAGTACGTGTTTCCGCACTACGGCTGGGCGGTGGCGGCCACGGCGCTGTTCGTGGTGATCTCGCAGCTCAAGATCAACGTGACCAATGCCTATGCCGGTTCGCTGGCCTGGAGCAACTTCTTCTCGCGCGTGGCGCACAGCCACCCGGGGCGGGTGGTGTGGGTGGTGTTCAACGCGCTCATCGCCTTCATGCTGATGGAGATGAACGTGTTCGAGGCGCTTGGCGACGTGCTCGGGCTGTTCGCCAACATCGCCATCGCCTGGATGATGGCCGTTGTGGCCGACCTGGTCATCAACAAGCCGCTGGGGCTGTCGCCGCCGGGCATCGAGTTCAAGCGCGCGCACCTGTGGGACATCAACCCGGTGGGTGTGGGCGCGATGGCGCTGGCCTCGGGGCTGTCGATCACGGCGCACCTGGGCGTATTCGGGCCGCTGGCTCAGGCGTTCTCTGCGCTGATCGCGCTGGGCACGGCGCTGGTGGCCTCGCCGCTGCTGGCGTGGGCGACGGGCGGCAAGTACTACCTGGCGCGCGGTCCGGCGGCAGCCTTCGAGCCCGCCGCCGGACCGCGCGCGGTGCGCTGGGCGAAGGTCGAGACGGGCAGCTACCAGCGCCTGAAGGTGCAGCAATGCGTGATCTGCGAGCGCGAGTACGAGGGGCCGGACATGGCCCATTGCCCCGCCTACCAGGGCGCGATCTGCTCGCTGTGCTGCACGCTCGACGCGCGCTGCGGCGACCTGTGCAAGCCGCACGCGAGCCTGTCGTCGCAGTGGTCGGCGGTGCTTCGCTGGATGCTGCCGCGCCGCAGCTGGCGCTACCTCGACACGGGGCTGGGGCATTTCCTGCTGCTGATGCTCATCATCGTGCCGCTGCTGGCCGTGGTGTTCGGCGTGCTCTACCAGCAGGAGCTGCGCGCCTTCGCCGAAGGCGCGCTGGAGCTGGCTTCCGAGTCCGACGTGGCGGCCGCGCTGGCGGGCGTGCAGAAGCTGTCGCTGCGCTCGGGCTTCCTCAAGGCCTACATGGCGCTGCTGGTCATCGCGGGCATCGTTGCGTGGTGGCTGGTGCTGGCGCACCAGAGCCGCAAGGTGGCGCAGGAGGAGTCGAACCGCCAGACCCACCTGCTGGTGCGCGAGATCGAACTGCACCGCGAGACCGACCGCGCCCTGCAGGCCGCCAAGCAGGCCGCCGACGAGGCGCGCGAGATTGCCGAGCAGGCCAAGCAGGCGGCCGACCAGGCCAACCAGGCCAAGAGCCGCTACATCAGCGCCATCAGCCACGAGCTGCGCACGCCGCTCAACAGCATCCTGGGCTATGCGCAGCTGATGGGCGAAGACCACTCGGTGCCGCCGCATCGCCAGCAGGCGGTGGCCGTCATCAAGCGTGGCGGGGAGCACCTGCTGTCGCTCATCGAGGGCACGCTGGCCATCGCGCACATCGAGGCCGGCAAGCTCACGCTGCATGCACGGCCGATGCGCTTCGCCGACACGCTGCGCGAACTGGCCGCCATGTTCGAGCTGCAGGCGGCGGAGAAGGGGCTGCAGTTCCGTTTCGAAGCGGCGGGGGCGTTGCCCGAGGTGGTGCGCGCGGATGAAAAGCGCGTGCTGCAGATCCTCATCAACCTGCTGGGCAACGCGATCAAGTTCACGGCGGTCGGGCAGGTCACGCTGCGGCTGGCCTATGCGCGCGAGTTCGCTTCCATCGAGATCGAGGACACGGGCCCCGGCATGCCGGCCGGGGACATCGAGCGCATCTTCGAGCCCTTTGCGCGCGGCAACGCGACGGGCACGGCCGCCGCGCCGGGCGCGGGGCTCGGCCTCACCATCGCCAAGATGCTCACCGACCTGATGGGCGGCGAGATGAAGGTGAGCAGCACGCCGGGCGTGGGGTCGCTCTTCTGCGTGCGCCTTTTCCTGCCGCGCGTGCACGACACGACGGCCGGCTCCGGCCGCCCGCTGCCGGTGCAGCGCGCGCGGCGCGGCTACGAGGGCCCGCGTCGCCGTTTGCTGGTGGTGGACAACGAAGAGGCCGACCGCGACCTGCTGGGCCACCTGCTCGCGCCGCTGGGCTTCGAACTGCGCAGCGCGGCCAGCGGACACGACGCGCTCGACCTCATCGCGGCCGGCTACCGGCCCGATGCGATGTTCGTCGACCTCGCGATGCCCGGCATCGACGGCTGGGAAACCATCCGCCGCGCGCGCAAGCTGGGGCTGACCGAAGCCTCGGTGGCCATCGTCTCGGCCAACGCATTTGACAAGGGGCTCGACAACGACGTGGGCATTGCGCCGGAAGATTTCTTCGTCAAGCCCGTGCGCCATTCCGAATTGCTCGACTGGCTCGAGCGCCGGCTCGGGCTGCAGTGGACCGACGTTGCCGCCAGGCCCGCCGCCGCTGCGGCGCCGCGCGCGATGCAGGCCCCTTCGCTGGCTCGCCTGCGCGCGCTCGACGAGGCCGTGAGCCTGGGTTACTTCCGCGGCATCATGAACCAGCTCGACGACATCGACGCCGCGCAGCCCGAATGCGCGGCCTGGACCGACGCCCAGCGCGCGCTGGCCCGGCAGTTCCAGTTCGAGGCCATGAGCCGCGCGCTGGCCGAGGCCGTCGAAAGCGCCGCATGACCCCGCCGACGCAACCTCCTGCCATGGAAACCTCATCGCTCGCCAAGACCCTGCGCGAACAGCAGGGCGCCAACAGCGACCTCGTGCTGATCGTGGACGACGTGCCCGACAACCTTGCGGTACTGCACGACGCGCTCGACGAATCGGGCTACACCGTGCTCATCGCCACCAACGGCGAACAGGCGTTGCAGCGCGCCGTGCAGGCCAAGCCCGACATCGTGCTGCTCGACGCGATGATGCCGGGCATCGACGGCTTCGAGGTCGCGCGCCGGCTCAAGGCCGATGCGGCCACGGCGCACATTCCCATCGTGTTCATGACGGGCCTCACCGAGACCGAGCACCTGGTGGCCGCGCTCGAGGCCGGCGGTGTCGACTACGTCACCAAGCCCATCAAGCCGAAGGAAGTGCTGGCGCGCATGAACGTGCATCTGCAGGGCGCACGTCGCGCGCGGCAGGACGCTCAGCAGGCCGGCCAGGCGCGCAACGCGCTCGATGCCTTCGGCTACGCGAGCATCACGGTGCGGCTGCCCGAGGGGCGGCTGATCTGGCAGACGGCGCTCGCGCGCGACCTGCTGCAGCGCTACTGCGACACGCGCGCGCCGGAAACGCCGCCGGCCGTGCTCGAATGGCTGCGCAGCCACACGCCCGACGCACGCCAGCGCGGCATCGAGCCGCCGGCGCTGTCCATCGTGCAGGGCGCCAGCAGCCTCACGCTGCGGCTGCATCAGCAGACTGGCAGCGACGACGACGGCGACGAGTGGATGATCATCATGCGGGAGGTGTCCGACACCGCCGTGATCGAAGCGATGAGCCTGAGCCTGAAGCTCACGGCGCGCGAGGCCGAGGTGCTGTACTGGGTGGTCAAGGGCAAGACCAACAAGGACATCGGCGAGATCCTCGGCAGCAGCCCGGCCACGGCCAAGAAGCACCTGGAGCGGGTTTACGTGAAGCTGGGCGTGGAGACGCGCACGGCTGCGGCCGGCGTGGCCATCAAGCGCATCCGGGAGCTGCAGCCCCAGTTCGAAATCTGAAGGGTACCCACCGCGCGGCGCCGCGTCATGGCGCCTTCTTGCCGCCTCCCTAGAATGGTTCGAGGGCCCACGGGATGCGAGCGATGAAGAACAGCAGCAGGTACAGCAGAACAATGCCCCGGCCGCCATGGCGCGGCTGGATGCTCGCGGCTTCCGGTCTGTTCACGGGACTGGGCGCGCAGGCCGCAGGGCATTTCGACGTGGACGACGCCAGCACGCTCGATCCGGGCCAATGCCAGTACGAGACCTGGTGGGGCCGCACGGGGGTGGAGCCCATCACCGGTTTTCACTTCGGGCCCGCCTGCCGCGTCGGGCCGTTCGAGCTGGGCCTGAACCTCGACCGGACCTCGGTGGACGGCGTCCATTCGGTGACCGGCGGACCGCAGCTCAAGTGGAATTTCTACGGACAGGCGGCCGACGCGCCATTCAGCGCCGCCGTGTCGATGGGGGCGGTGTTCGACATGAAGCGCGGCGGCCGTGCGGGCGGCCAGTTCGTCGTGCCCCTTACCTGGCGGCCGCTCGGCAGCCTGCAGATCCATGCGAACGTGGGCGCCGACTGGGCCACCGGAACCGGCGTACGCACGCCGCGCGGCGGCATCGGCGCCGAATGGGCGCTGAACGACACCGTCTCGCTCATCGCCGAGCGCAGCCGTGCGTCGAACGTCTGGACCTCGCGCATCGGCGGCCGCTTCAGCATCACGCCGCTCATCAGCGTGGACGTGAGCGCGTCGCGCACCGGGCCGCAGGGCGTGCGCGGCTTCGTGATCGGGCTGAACCACGAGTTCAGCTGGAAGTGAGCTTCCCTCCCGAGCCTGCCTATCGCAGGTAGCGCTGTATGCGCTTCTCGTCTTCCGCCAGCTGCTGGCGCATGAGTGAAATGAAATCGCGCGCGGTGGCCGACAGCACCTTGCCCGCGGGCAGCGCCAGCAGGCAGGTGAAGTACACGTCGACCGAGAACCTGCGCACCACCAGGCCGCGCTCCGCGTAGTCGAGCGCGGTGATCGGGTTGACCAGCCCCACGCCCAGGCCACGCAGCGCCATCTCGCACACGCTGGCCGCGTAGGGCGTCTGCACCAGCACGCGCAGCGCCACCCCGTGCGGCGCCAATGCCGCCTCCAGCCGCTGGTGCGAAGGGTCTTCGGGGTTGAGCGAGATGAAGGGCGCCTCGGCCAGCTGCTCGGGCTTGATGGTCTTGAAGCGGGCCAGCGCATGGTCGGGCGGCATCACCACCACGCCCGGGGAGCGCGCGAAGGTCGAGTGGTCGATGCCTTCGAGCGAGAGCTCGTCGGCCATCAGCCCGAAGTCGGAGATGCCCATGGCCACGCGGTCGCGCACATCCTTGGAGCTCAGCACCTGCAGCGACACCTGCGGCCAGGGGCTCGCGCCGCGGTGCGCCTTCAGCCGCGCCAGCGCGCGCGGCATGAAGCCCAGGCCGTAGGCCGGAAAGCTGCTCAGCTCGAGCTGGCTGACGCCGAAGTCGCGCAGGCTGCGCACCCGGTGCTCGATGGCGTCCATGCCGATGAAAACCCGCTCCACCTCGACCCACAGGGCGCGCGCCTCGGGCGTGGGCACCAGCCGCCCGCCGGTGCGCTGGAACAGCAGCATGCCGGCCTGGGTTTCGAGGCGCTTGAGCGACTGGCTGATCGCGGGCTGCGTCACATGCAGCAAGGCCGCGGCCTTGCGGGTGGAGCTGCTGCGCATGAGTGCCCGGAATGTTTCGATTTCGCCGAATCGCATCGATAAGTTCTGTTATCGGTTGAGTATCTGAGGCTGCGTAATTTTATTTCCGATTGCATAAGATTTGGGCACAACTTCATACGCATGACCCCGTGACGACATCGCCCGTTCTGGACTTCAAGTTCGCAGCTCCCCCGCTGGACCCGCAGGCCAACTCCTTGTCCACGGGGCATTCCCCCGGTCTGGTGCGCGACCGGACCCCCAAGCCCCTGCGCAACCCGAACCTGCGCGGCCTGCAGTGCCTGCGGTGCGATGCGCTCTACCCGGTCACCCTGACGCACGACGGCTGCCCGGCTTGCAAGCGCGCGGGCGTCCACGTGGCGCTGCGCGCCAGCTACCTGCCCGACAGCGCGGAGTTCATGCCGATGCCGTACACATCCAGCTTCGCGCTGGGGGAGGGGCAGACGCCGCTGCAGGACATGCCCGAACTGGCGCAGCAGTTCGATGTGGCGCGCCTGTCCATCAAGGACGAATCTTGCAATCCCACCGGTTCGCACAAGGACCGCATGACGGCGGTGGGCGTTGCGCAGGCACTCGATTTCGACGCTCACACGCTGGTGCTGGCTTCCTCGGGCAACGCGGCCGTTTCGGCAGCGCACTACGCCTGGGCCGCGGGCCTGGGCTGCGAGGTCGCAACCTACGAGGGCATGCCGGCCACCTACGCGCGGCAGCTCGATGCGCTGGGCGCGCGGCGCTATGTCTTCTCCGACAACGCGGGCCGCTGGGCCTTCGTGCGCGAGCGCTCGCAGCACCCCGGCTATTTCGCGCTGACCAACTACCGCCTGCCCGCGCTGGGCAGCGCGCCGCTGGCGATCGAGGGCTACAAGCCGATCGCGCTCGAATGCGTGAACGACGGCGGCCTGCCAGACCACGTCGTCATTCCCACGGCGCGCGGCGACCTGGCGTGGGGCATCTACGCCGGCTTTCGCGATCTGCTGGCTGCGGGGCGCATCGCGCGCCTGCCGAAGCTCTGGCTGGTGGAGCCCTTCCCGCGCCTCGCGCGCGTGTTCGCGGGCGGCGCCATCAACGGCAGCTATCCGGGGCACACGGCGCAGTTCTCCACCGCGGGTGCCACCGTCACCTACTTGCAATGGCAGGCCGCGACGGCCACGGGCGGCGGTGCGGTGGTCGTCGACGACGAAGAAGCGCGCGGGGCTCGTCGCGCGCTCACTGCAGCCGGCGTGAGCGCCGAGCTGTGCGCGGCCGGCGGCCTTGCCGCGCTGCGTCAATTGCGTGAGAGCAACTCCATTGCGGCGGACGCGCACGTGGTGCTGATGTTGACCGCCAATGCGAGTGGCGATCCGAGCTGGCCCGATCGCCCGATCTAACCTCTTCAGGAATCCAACATGCCGACGATGAATCGCCGGGCCTTCGTGGCCTCCGGCTCTGCAGCCCTGCTCGCCTCTTCCGTCAGCCCCGCTTGGGCGGCCTACCCCGACAGGCCGGTGAAGCTCATCGTGCCGTGGGCCGCCGGCGGCAGCACCGACGCCATCGCACGGGCCATGGCGCAGCGCATGAGCCAGACCATCGGCAGCCCGGTGGTGGTGGACAACAAGCCCGGCGCCGCCGGCATGATCGGCACCGACGCGGCGGCCAAGGCCGCGCCCGACGGCTACACCATCGCCATCGTCGAGCTGCCGCATGCGATTGCTCCGGCGGTGACGGCGAAGCTGCCGTACGACCTGCTGCGCGACTTCACGCCGGTGACCATGATCGGCACCTCGCCGCTGGTTTTCTTCGCGGGCATGGGCGACGACAGCAAGGATTTCAAGACCTTCCTGAAGACAGCAGCAGCTGCAGCGGCGAAGGGCGCGCCACCGGCCATCGCGCACAGCGGCGCGGGCACGGTGAGCCATCTGGCGGGGGAACTGCTGGCGAACCGCACGAAGATCAGGTTCAACATGGTTCCGTACCGCGGCTCGGCGCCCGCGCTCACCGACGTGGCGGCGGGCACCGTGGCGGGCCACTTCGCGACGCTGGCCAGCGGCTCCAGCCTGCTGGGCGGCAACCGCATCCGCCCGTTGCTGGTGACGAGTACGCAGCGCGTGAATCTGCCCGGCCTGCAGAACGTGCCGGCGCTCGCCGAGAACGGGCTCAAGGGCCTGGAGATCGACCAGTGGTGGGCCATGGTGGCCCCGGCCACCACGCCGCTGGAAGTGATCGAGAAGCTGCGCCGCGAAGCCATCGCCGCGCTGGAGCATCCGTCGGTGAAGGAGCGGCTGTCGGTGCTCGGCGTGCAGATGAAGGGCTCGACGCCGGCCGAGCTGCGCGCCTTCCTGCGCTCGGAGGCCGAGCGCTGGCAGAAGGTCGCGCAGGAGATCGGCCTGCAGCCGCAGTAAGCGGCAGGCGCTCTCTCTTCTTCTATTTCGCGTCGCTGTACACCGTGGCGCGCGACACGCCCATGTGCGCCGCCGCTATTTCGGCGCCGCGGCGTACTTCCAGCATTCCGGCCTTCTTCAGCTCCTGCACCAGCTGCTTGCGGTCGGCCGGCTTCAGCGAGCGCGGCGTGGTCGCGCGTGCGGCCGCGAACTCGTCGATGCGTGCGTGGATGCGGTCGGAGTGATTGCCGCCGGCCTCGAGGTGCTCGTGCACTTCCTTGTCGTCGATGCGCGTGAACTGCGAGATCGCGCCCTGGAAGCTCTGGAACAGCGTGAGGTCGACGTTCAGGCACAGCGCGGCCACGTATTCGCCGCTCTCGTCCTTGATGCCGATGGAGGTGCTCTTGACCTTGCGCCCGTCGGGAAAGGTGTTGGCGTAGTTCGCGATCACCGCCGGGAACCCCGGGTCGCGGATGCGCGCGAGGCCGAGCTCGGTGACCGACTCGCCGACCTCGCGGCCGCTCAGGCTGTTCTCGATCGCATGGATCGCGTTCTTCGGATTGCTCAGGTCGTGCACCACCACTTCGCAGAAGGGCGCGAAGGTCTGGCCCAGGCCCTCGGCCATGTTGCTGAGCATTTCCAGGAGCTGCTTGTTCGGCTTCTTCTTCATACCGGGACTGTATCCAGCTCTGGACGAACAATCTGATTTATACAAAAAGTACAGTGTTGGATGTATTATCCAGTATTGTTCGGTTTGATCCAGGAGCCACGAATGACAGAACGCGCACGCTACGTCGATCCCCGCACCGGCAGGCACCACGAGCTGTCCGAGCGCCGCTGGCGTTCGGACGACGGCAATCCCATGCTGGTCACGCCGCTGCTTGGCATCGGGCGGGACGACATCGATTCGCGCACGCGCTCGCTGTGGCGCTACCGCGCGGCGCTGCCGGTGGCCATCGACAGGCCCGCGAGCATGGGCGAAGGCTGCACACCGCTGGTGCAGAAGCGCTGGGGCGACTTCGAGCCGCATTTCAAGCTCGAGTGGTTCAACCCGACCTGCAGCTTCAAGGACCGAGGGGCGGCGGTGATGATGTCCTTCCTGCGCCAGATCGGCATCGACTCGGTGCTGGAAGACAGCTCGGGCAACGGCGGCGCGGCCATTGCTGCTGCGGACGCGGCGGCCGGCATGCGCGTGAAGGTGCTTGCGCCGAGCTACACGCCCGCGCCGAAGGTGGCGCAGATCCGCGCCTTCGGTGCCGAGGTGCAACTGGTGCCCGGTCCGCGCGAGGAGTCGGAATACGAGGCCGTGCGGCAGTCGGAGTCGATCTTCTATGCGAGCCACAACTGGCATCCGTTCTTCCTGCAGGGCACGAAGACGCTGGCGTATGAACTGTGGGAAGACCTGGGCTTCGCGGCACCGGACAACGTCGTGATCCCGACCGGAGCGGGCAGCAACGTGCTCGGCTGCTGGATCGGCTTCAAGGAGCTGCTGGCGGCGGGGCAGATCGCGAAGCTGCCGCGCATCTTCGTCGCGCAGCCGCTGAACTGCTCGCCGATCGACGCGAGCTTCATGTCGGGTGTCGACACGCTGGTGGAGCGCGCCGTGCAGCCGACCATTGCCGAAGGCACGGCGATCAGGCGGCCGGTGCGGCTTGTGGAGATCCTGCATGCGCTGCGCGAGACGAACCGCAGGACCGTGGCGCTGACCGAAGAGCAGATCGCGGGCGCGGTGCGCCGGCTCGCGGCCTGCGGCCTCTACGCGGAGCCGACTTCCGCGTCGGCCGCCGCGGCCATCGACGTGCTGGCGCAGCGCGGAGACATCAAGGCCACGGAGACGACGGTGGCACTGCTGACGGGCACGGGGCTGAAGTCGACGCAGTTCATGACCGGTCTGTTCGGCGACCAGGCGGCGGCTGGCGCCTGACGGGCAGTCGTCGAGAAAAAAATGGCTCCCATGCCACCCGGTATGGGAGCCATCTTCATGCTGGCCGATTCAGCTGTCGGCCTCCCTCCCTCATTTCCACTTCCAGCCGACACCGGCGTTGAAGCCCCATTCCTTGCCCGTGGTCGAAACGCCCGCGCCCCAGGACAACCTGCCGTCGCCGGTCAGTGCCTTGAAGGTCAGCGCGAGGGCGCTGTAGCCCTTGTAGCTGCCTACGCCCACACCCACGGTCTTCTCGCCCGGCGACAGCGTGGGCAGGTAGGTGCCCGACATCGCAAAGGCCATCGCCGTGCCCGAGTAGGCGATGCGGGCCACGTCGCCGACCTGGCTGCGCACCTGGTTCAGCTGGTTCATGTTGACCGCATCGGTCGGCAGCACGCCCGGCGCCAGGTTGGAGATGCGCGTGCCGCCCGGTGCCTGGCCGTTGCCCAGCATGACCTGGCCGTAGTTGACCGAGCCGTCCGGATTGGTCGCGTACTGAACGCCGCTGGCCCGCACAGCCGCCTCGGATGCCTTGAGCTGCGCCACGTTGGTCGCATCGCTGTCGGCCGCACCCGCCGCCACGCCGGTGATCTGGCGGAACTGTTTGCTGGCCGTGTCGCCCACCGCCACGGCTGCCTGCGTGCTGGTCGTTGTATTGACCGCAGCCTGATGCGGTGCGGGCGCATTGCCGGGCAGGTAGCCCGCAACACCGGCGGCGGTGGACGCCACCGAGCCGGCGCCCAGCGCCACGCCCTCGCTTTGCTGCACCACCGCGCCGAAGCCGATGGCCGTGCCCTTGACGACGTTCCGTGCCCGGCTCAGCGGAGTGCCGCCGGCATCCGCGTTGTCACCCAGTGCCGCGCCGCCGCCGCCTGCGCGGGAGCTGACGCCGATGGCCTGCGACCCCGTGGCGAGTGCCCCGGTGCCGATGGCGATCGCGCTCACGCCCGTGGCTTCGGCGCCGAAGCCCATCGCCAGTGCGCCGTTGGCAGAGGCTCTTGCGCCGTTGCCGGCGGCGAGGGCGTTGGGGCCGCTCGCCACAGACTGGGGACCGATCGCCACGGCCCTGTCGCCGCTCGCCACCGAATCGTTTGTCGTCGAGTTCGCGTGGAAATACTTCGTGCCCGTGTTGTAGATGCTGGTGACCGACGTGCTCAGGCTGCCGAGGTTGCGGTTGGTCGTGGTCAGGCTGGTCGAGAGGCTGCCGATGTTGCTCGTCACGGTGTTCAGGCCGGTCGAGGTGGACGTGGAAAGGCTTGCGATGGTGTTGTTCGTCATGCCCAGAGTGGTGGACAGCGACGCGGTGGCCGTCGAGAGCTGGCTGACGTTGACGGCATCTGTCGGCGCGCCGCCTGCGGCAAGGTTGGTGAGCCTGCGCTCGCTTCCGGTGGCCCCTATGGACACTTCGCCCGCGGGCGTCGCGCCAGAGATGGCTGCGCCCGCGGAAGGCGTGTAGCCGGCCACGCCCTGCAATGCGGCGAGCGAACTGGCCGTGCTGCTGGCCGCTCCGATGGCGACGCTGCCGTCATAGTGCGCAGTCGCTCCGTTTCCGAGCGCTACGGCGTCCTGGCCGGCCGCGCGGGTCGCTGCACCGATCGCCACGGCGCCGCTGCCGGATACGGTTGCGGCCTGACCGATGGCCACGCCGGAGGTCGCGCCGCTGGCGACCGAGGACTGTCCCCCGATGGCGAGGCTGTCCGCCGCGGCGGCCTGGGCTCCCTTGATCGAATTGCCGCCGATGGCAATGGCGCCGCTGCCCGAGGCAGTCGTGGAGTCGGCGGCCGACAGGGCGGTGGCTCCGTCGCCGCCTGCCCCGCCGATCGCGACCGAATTCAGGCTCCGGGCCTGCGAACCGAAGCCGACCGCGGTGCTGCCGGTGCCCGAGGCGTCGGCGGAGAGGCCGACCGCGCTGCCCCACTGGCCGGCGGTGCCGGAAAAACCGAAAACGGCCGAGCCGTTGCCGGTTCCCTTGGAGTAGGTGCCGAACACCGAAACGCCGTTGAGGCCGCCGCCGCTCGCGTCGCAACCCAGGATGTTGGACCAGGTGCCGCTTCCGTCGACAGGCTGGGCATTCGTTCCGGTGACGGCCACTCGTCCGATCGTTGCGGTGGTCGTGGTGCTGCAGTTGCCCGGTGCGTAGGTCGATGCGCTGGCGTCCGGGGCCGTCAGTTGAAGGCCGGCGGCAAGAGCTGCGATCGTCATCGCGGACAGCTTGAAGCGAGTCTGGCCGGTGACGCTGTTGCGGTAAGGCTTGTTCATGGAGTTTTCAGAAATTGACAAAGAAAATGGGTAATTGCAGAAATGAAAATTCCCGCATGACGGATTCACGGTGTTGGAAAACGCAATGCCAGAAGCCGAAGCAAAGCGCCAACACGGCAATTGCCGTGTTGGTCCATTGATGTCGGAAATTCGTGGGGAAGGAGGCGGCCGGTCTGTCGGCTATGGGGCGGGACGGGATCCCGCTTCGATCACTTGCCCGTGATCGATGCCGCAGGTGGCGAGGGGAGGCCTAGCTGCAGGGCTCGAGTGAAATCATTCCATCCTCTCTCTGTTTATTCGGCTACGAATGTCATGGAGAGGCGTATTGCCGGTTTCCGCCATGACCTTTTGGGTGGCGGAATGTAGCGATTGGCAAGCGAATTGGACAATGACCGTTAATGCCAATTAATGACGGTCTTTAATGGGTGCGACGAGTCGCTGGAAAATGGATTCCTGCTTTGAAGTGCAAATAAATTCGCGCTTTCAATTTATCTTCTCGAATGAATCGTGCGCGCAAACTAGTCACCGGCGCATTGATGACAAAAACTGGCGAAGAGTGCCGGATCGGCGATGCCAGGAATGTTCTTTTCCTGGCATTAAAAAATTCACGCTTTCAATGCCGGGCGTTGCGCTACCAGGGCCAGGCGATGCGTGTGCCCACGCCGGTTTCGGCCGCGCGCGCATGAAGCAGGCGCGCGACTGTCAGGTCCTGCAATGCGAGGCCCGTCATGTCGAAGACGGTGATGTCTTCCGGCGCCCGCTCGAATTCCGCCTTGTTGCTCAGCAGGTCGCCCAGTTCGACGCAGGCCGTGGCGGGCGCCCATTGCGTTTCGCCGATCTGCTGCGCCTGCGTGCGGTCATCGACGAAAAGGCGTGTCCGGGGCAGCAGGCCTTCAGGGAGTTCACGCTTGCCGCGGGTGTCGGCACCCACGCAGTTGAGGTGCGTGCCGGGTTGCACGGCTTCGAGATCGAAGAGAGCGCCGCTGCCCGGCGTGGCGGTGATCACGATGTCGCTGCCGGCGACCGCGGTGTTGCGGTCGCCGGCAGGCGCGATGTGGCAGCGGCCGGCGAAATGGGCCTCGAACGCCGCGTTGCGCTGGCCGTTCGCACTTGCATATAGAACCTCGCGCAGCGAGGGGATCAGGCGCAGCGCGAAGTCGAGCTGGATGCGCGCCTGCACGCCGGTGCCGAACAAGCAAAGCCGCGTGCTGCCGGCCCGAGCGAGCCGCTGCAGGCCGAGTCCGCCCGCCGCACCTGTGCGCACGGTCGTCACGGTGTTGCCGTCGATGACGCACAGCGGCCGGCCGGTTGCGGGGTCGATCAGCAGGATGGTCGCCTGATGGGGCTCGCCGCCGCGCTGCCGGTTGGCTGGCCAGAAGCCCGCAGCCTTGAAGCCGAGCAGGCCCTGGGCCTGCACGTCGCCGGACTTGATGCCGAACACCCCGCCCGTTCGCAGCGGCTCGCGCACGACCGGAAAGACGCGGCCCTCGCGCTCGCTGTGCAGTACGAAGGCCTCGCGCACGGCCAGCAGTACTTCGTCGGGGGTAAGTAGGGCGTCGACCTGGGTCTTGTCGAGCAACAGGAGCCGGGCGTCCGCGGGGGCGATGGAGGATGTCATCTGGAAATATTATCTATCTCCAGACAAAAAATCAAAGCCCGTGGCCTATGCGCTCAGCGTCCGGTGTGCACCTTGATGCGTATCGTCGCCACGTCCCAGCCACGGTTCCTGAGCCGGGTGACCAGCATCGGCGACAGCTGGCGCAGCTTGGCGGCCGCGGCACTGCCCTTGACCAGCAGGCACCAGACATCGCCTTCGGCCGGCCCGGCCTGTACGGCGCCGCGCATGGCCGGAGGGATCAGTCCTTCCACCGCTTTCAGGCGCTCCGTGGTGTCGCGCGCACGCGCCATCAGGCTGCCCAAGGTGGGGGCGCCTTCCGCAGCTTGCTGCAGTGAGATGGCGGGGGGAAGTCGGCGATACATGGGTAATCCTGGGGTCAGAAACAAGACAGCTAAAATGCCCGGTTTGCCGGCGTCCTCGCCGGAAAAAGGCTGCTTGCTTTCATTGAAAGCGCGCCCAACTGCTTTCACCATATCTTAGGGAATCCGGTCGAAGTGCCTGCCGTATCTCATCAGGCGCCCGCCCATCTCCACCCATGGCAACCAACTTCCTGACCCAGATTTTCGGCAGTCGCAACGACCGGCTGCTCAAGCAGTATCGCAAGACGGTGGAACGCATCAATGCGCTCGAACCCGAGTTCGAGAAGCTCAGCGACGACGCGCTGCGCGCCAAGACCCAGGAGTTCAAGGATCGCATCGCCAAGGGCGAAACCCTCGATGCCCTGTTGCCCGAAGCCTTCGCCACGGTGCGCGAAGGCTCCAAGCGCGTCATGAAGATGCGTCATTTCGACGTACAGATGCTCGGCGGCATGGCGCTGCACAACGGCAAGATCTCCGAAATGCGCACCGGCGAAGGCAAGACGCTGACCGCCACGCTGCCGGTGTACCTGAATGCGCTGTCGGGCAAGGGCGTGCACGTGGTCACGGTGAACGACTACCTCGCCAACCGCGACGCGACCTGGATGGGCCGCCTCTACAACTTCCTCGGCCTGTCGGTGGGTATCAACCTGCCGCAGATGCCGCGCGAGGAAAAGCAGGCCGCCTACCGCAGCGACATCACGTACGGCACGAACAACGAGTACGGCTTCGACTATCTGCGCGACAACATGGTCTACGAGCCGGGCGACCGGGTCCAGCGCGGGCTGAACTACGCGATCGTCGACGAGGTTGACTCGATCCTGATCGACGAGGCTCGCACGCCGCTGATCATCAGCGGCCAGGCCGAAGACCACACCGACCTCTACCTCGCCATCAACAAGGTGGTGCCGCTGCTGACGAAGCAGGAAGGCGAAGCCGACCCGCGCACGGGCGAGGGCGTCACGGTGCCCGGCGACTTCACGGTCGACGAGAAGACGCACCAGGTGTTCCTGACCGAAGACGGCCACGAGAACGCCGAGCGCATCCTGGGCGAATTCAAGCTGCTGCCCGAAGGCGCGTCGCTGTACGACCCGGCCAACATCACGTTGATGCACCACCTGAACGCGGCGCTGCGCGCCCGTCACCTGTATCACCGCGACCAGCACTACGTGGTGCAGCAGGGCGAAGTGGTCATCGTCGACGAGTTCACCGGCCGCCTGATGACAGGCCGCCGCTGGAGCGACGGCCTGCACCAGGCCGTGGAAGCCAAGGAAGGCGTGGAGATCCAGGCCGAGAACCAGACGCTGGCTTCCATCACCTTCCAGAACTACTTCCGCCTGTACGGCAAGCTGGCCGGCATGACTGGCACCGCCGACACCGAGGCCTACGAGTTCCAGGAAATCTATGGTCTCGAGACCACGATCATTCCGCCCAACCGCATCAGCAAGCGCGAGGACCAGCTCGACCGCGTCTACAAGACGACGCGCGAGAAGTACGAGGCGGCCATCCAGGACATCCGCGAGTGCTACGAGCGCGGCCAGCCGGTGCTGGTGGGCACCTCGTCCATCGAGAACTCCGAAATCATCGACGGCCTGCTGACGCAGGCGGGGCTGCCGCACCAGGTGCTCAACGCCAAGCAGCATGCGCGCGAGGCCGACATCGTGGCGCAGGCCGGCCGCACGAAGATGATCACCATCGCGACCAACATGGCCGGCCGCGGCACCGACATCGTGCTGGGCGGCAACATCGAGAAGATGATCGGGGCGGTCGAGAACGACGAAGGCCGCGACGAAGCCGCCAAGCAGGCCGACATCGAGCACATCCGCGCCGAGTGGAGCAAGGACCACGAGTTCGTGAAGTCGCTCGGCGGCCTGCGCATCATCGCGACCGAGCGCCATGAGTCGCGCCGCATCGACAACCAGCTGCGCGGCCGTTCGGGCCGCCAAGGCGACCCGGGCTCCTCGCGCTTCTACCTGAGCCTGGATGATCCGCTGATGCGCATCTTCGCGGGCGACCGCGTGAAGGCGATCATGGACCGCCTGAAGATGCCCGACGGCGAAGCCATCGAGGCCGGCATCGTCACGCGCAGCATCGAGAGCGCTCAGCGCAAGGTCGAGGCGCGCAACTTCGACATCCGCAAGCAACTGCTCGAGTACGACGACGTTTCGAACGACCAGCGCAAGGTGATCTACCAGCAGCGCAACGACATCCTCGACGCGGGCGACCTCACGGCGCAGATCGCCGCGCTGCGCGAAGGCTGCTTCACAGACCTCGCCCGCCAGTACGTGCCGAGCGAATCGGTCGAGGAGCAATGGGACCTGGACGGCCTCGAGAAGAGCCTCTTCAACGAGTGGGGCATCGACATGCCGCTCAAGAAGGAAGTCGAGGCCTCCGACGCCATCGCCGACGAAGACATCGTCGAGAAGGTGCTCAAGAACGCCAACGAGACCTTCGACGCCAAGGTCGCGCTGATCGGCCAGGAGAACTTCACCCAGTTCGAGCGCATGGTGCTGCTGCAGAGCATCGACACCCACTGGCGCGAACACCTGGCTTCCCTCGATTACCTGCGCCAGGGCATTCACCTGCGCGGCTACGCGCAGAAGCAGCCCAAGCAGGAATACAAGCGCGAAGCCTTCGAACTCTTCGGCCAGCTGCTCGACTCGGTCAAGAACGAAGTCACTCGCCAGCTGATGACGGTGCGCGTGCAGTCGGGCGAGCAGCTCGAAGAGGCTGCCGAGGCGCTCGAGAGCCGTGGCGAGAACGTCACCAACATCACCTACAGTGCGCCGACCGAAACCGGCGAGGTCGAGGTGCGTGTCGACGAGGAGAGTCAGCGCCGTGCAGCGGCCGCCGGCGCCGGTGCGCTGAGCGCCGAAGCCATGGCCTTTGCCCGCGTCGGCCGCAACGATCCGTGCCCCTGCGGCAGTGGCAAGAAGTACAAGCAGTGCCACGGCAAGCTGAATTGATAACGTACTCCCCCAGGCTTGCCCACTTCGTGTGGCCGCCAACCCCCTCGCCGGGGGCGATACCGGCGGCCCGGCAGAGCCGGTTCCGCGGTATCCCTGGCGTCGGGAAGTGAGCCTTGTTGGTGCCGATGAAAAATTGATACGCAAGAAGGAATAGATGCCATGCCCGTGAACCTGTCAGCCCCTGATCCCGCCGCCTTGTTCGCGGTGCCCGGCGTCCGCATCGGCGTGGCCGAGGCGGGCGTGCGCAAGGCCAATCGCAAGGACCTGACGGTCGTGCTGATCGACGAAGGCTCGGCGGTCGGCGGCGTGTTCACCCAGAACCGCTTCTGCGCCGCGCCGGTGCAGGTCTGCCGCGACCACCTGGCTGCGAACCACGGCATCCGGGCGATGGTCATCAACACCGGCAATGCGAATGCCGGCACGGGTGAAGACGGACTGATGCGCACGCGCTCCACCTGCATCGCGCTGGCGCGCAAGCTGGAGATTTCGCCCGAGCAGATCCTGCCGTTCTCGACAGGCGTGATCATGGAGCCGCTGCCCATCGACCGCATCGAGGCGGGCCTGCCTGCCGCTCTCGCCGATGCCAAGGCGGACAACTGGGCGCGTGCGGCCGAGGGCATCATGACCACCGATACGATCCCCAAGGCATTCAGCCAGCGGGCGCAGGTCGGCGGCGCCAACGTCACCATCACCGGCATCAGCAAGGGCGCCGGCATGATCCGCCCGAACATGGCGACCATGCTCGGCTTCATGGCGACCGACGCGAAGATCGATCCGTCGCTGATCCAGCCGCTGGCCAGGTTGCTGGCCGACGCCTCGTTCAACCGCGTGACCATCGACGGCGACACCTCGACGAACGATTCGTTCGTGGTCATCGCGACGCAGAAGGCCGCGAACGCGACCATCACTTCGCTCGACTCGGCCGACGGCAAGGCGCTCGTGGCCGCCATGCAGGACGTGGCGCGCAAGCTGGCGCAGGCCATCGTGCGCGACGGCGAAGGCGCGACCAAGTTCATCACCATCCAGGTCGACGGCGGCAAGGACGCTGCCGAGTGCAAGCAGGTGGCTTATGCCGTGGCGCATTCGCCGCTGGTCAAGACGGCCTTCTATGCCAGCGACCCGAACCTGGGCCGCATCCTCGCGGCCGTGGGTTACGCGGGCATCGCCGACCTCGACCAGACGGGCATCGACCTGTTTCTCGACGACGTGCACGTGGCTGTCAAGGGTGGGCGCAATCCGTCCTATCGCGAGGAAGACGGCCAGCGCGTGATGAAGCAGAGCGAGATCACCGTGCGCATCGGCCTGGGCCGCGGCAATGCCAGCGAGACCGTGTGGACCTGCGACTTCAGCCACGAGTACGTGACGATCAATGCCGACTACCGGTCATGAATGAGCAGTTCCAGAAGCTGATCGAACGCGCCGAACAGCTCATCACCCGCATCGAATCGATTCTTCCGCAGCCGCTGGCGGAGCCCGCCGACTGGAACGCATCCATCGCGTGGCGCTACCGTCGCCGCAGCTCGGGCCATGGCGTGCTCGAACCGGTGAAGCATGTGGCGGCGATGTCGCTCGATTCGCTGAAGGAAATCGACGTCCAGAAGGAAAAGATCGCGCGCAACACGCAGCAGTTCGTCGAGGGCAAGCCTGCCAACAACGTGCTGCTGACCGGTGCGCGCGGCACGGGCAAGTCGTCGCTGATCCGCGCTTGCCTGCAGGCCTATGCGCCGCAGGGGCTGCGGCTGATCGAGGTGGACAAGGCCGAGCTCACCGACCTGCCCGACATCGTCGAGGTGGTGTCGCAGCGGCCCGAGAAATTCATCGTTTTCAGCGACGACCTGAGCTTCGACGAGGGCGAGCCGGGCTACAAGGCGCTGAAGTCGATCCTCGATGGTTCGATCGCGGCCTCGACGCCCAACGTGCTGATCTACGCGACCAGCAACCGGCGCCACCTGCTGCCCGAATACATGAAGGACAACCTCACGTACACCCACACCGAGGACGGCGAGGTCCATCCCGGCGAGGTGATCGAGGAAAAGATCTCGCTGTCGGAGCGCTTCGGCCTCTGGGTGAGCTTCTATCCCTTCAGCCAGAACGAATACCTGACGATCGTGGGCCAGTGGCTCTCGTCGTTCGGCGTGGACGAAGCCGCCATCGCGGCGGCGCGGCCCGAGGCGCTTGTGTGGGCGCTGGAGCGCGGTTCGCGCAGCGGCCGCGTGGCCTACCAGTTCGCGCGCGACTACGCGGGGCGGAGCAAGGCGTGAGCGAACAAGCCCGCAAGCACACGGAAGTCGCGGTCGGCGTGCTGATCCGCCTGGCCGACGACGCGCTGCTGCTTTCCACGCGGCCCGAGGGCAAGGCCTATGCAGGCTTCTGGGAGTTTCCCGGCGGCAAGATCGAGGCCGGCGAGACGGTCGAAGAGGCGCTGCGGCGTGAGCTGCAGGAAGAGCTCGGCATCACCATCGGCGGTGCCGAGGTCTGGAAGGTCACGGAGCACGACTATCCGCACGCGCTGGTACGTCTGCACTGGTGCAAGGTCACGGCCTGGAGCGGCGAGTTCGAGATGCGCGAAGGCCAGCGCATGGCCTGGCAACAGCTGCCGCTGGACGTGACGCCGGTGCTGCCGGGCGCGTTCCCGGTGCTGCAGTGGCTGTCGGAGGAGCGCGGCCTACCGTTCGTGCCGCCGCCGGTCGTCGCGCCTGCAGACGCGCAGCAGGCCAACTGATCGCTTGATGCACCCCAAGTACCGTCCGGACATCGACGGCCTGCGCGCAATCGCGGTGGGCTCGGTGCTTGTGTATCACGCGTTCCCGACGGCGCTGATGGGCGGCTTCATCGGGGTCGACATCTTCTTCGTGATCTCGGGCTTCCTGATCACGACCATCATGCTCCAGAGCCTCGCGGTGGGCGATTTCAGCTACCGCGACTTCTACGCGCGGCGCATCCGGCGGATCTTCCCGGCGCTGCTCGTGGTGCTGTTCGCGACGCTGTGCGCGGGCTGGTACCTGCTGCTGTCCGATGAGTTCGCCGAGCTCGGCAAGCAGACCGTGGGCGGTGCGGCCTTCGTCGCCAACTTCGTGTTCTGGGGCGAATCGGGCTATTTCGACACGGCCGCCGAAACCAAGCCGCTGCTGCACCTGTGGTCGCTGGGCATCGAGGAGCAGTTCTACATCTTCTGGCCGCTGCTGCTGGGGCTCGCGTGGCGCAAGGGCTGGCCGATCGTGCGCGTGGTGCTGGCGGTCGCTGCGGTCTCGTTCGTGGTGAACGTGACGACGGTGCATCCGTTGCCGGCGGCGTCGTTCTATTCGCCGGCCTCCCGGTTCTGGGAGCTGATGGTGGGCGGCATCCTGGCTTGCATGCGATTGAAGCCGCCGACGCCGAGCGCCTGGCGCAGCCATGTGCAGTCGGTGGTGGGCGTCGGGCTGATCGTGCTCGGGCTGGTGATGATCCGCAGCACGAAGGCCTTTCCTGGCTGGTGGGCGCTGCTGCCCACGCTGGGCGCGGTGAGCTGTATTGCCGCGGGGCCGAACGGCGTGCTCAACAAGTACCTGTTGTCGAACCGCGTGATGGTGTGGATCGGGCTCATCAGCTATCCGCTGTACCTCTGGCACTGGCCGTTGCTGGCCTTCGTGCGCATCGTGGAGGCCGATCCGCTGCATCCCTCTCCGGTCTACCGTGCCGGCGCGATGGTGGCCAGAGTGCTGCTTGCGTGGGCCACGTACCGTTTCATCGAGCGCTATGCGAGAAACCGTCCTGGCCCGGGCATCCTGAAGGCGTTGGGTGCGGGCATGGTCCTGATCGCCGCCCTGAGCGCCGCGATCTTCTTCGGCGCACCCCAACCCCGCAACAGCAGCGAGAGGCTGCAGATCGTCGCCAACGCCACGCTGGACGCCGACTATTACGCCGGCTTCAAGCTCGACCAGATCGGCGAGCAGCTGGTCTACAAGACCGGGAGCGGGCCGAAGCGCGTGCTGTTCGTGGGCGACAGCCATGTGCAGCAGTACGCACCGCGCGTGATGGAGCTGTCCCGCACGCTGGCGATGCCGGACAAGTCGGCCTGGTTCGTGACCCAGGGCGCGTGCCCGGCGGTGCCGGGCGTCTACGCGGACAAGAACATCGGCTGTGCCGAGCGCCGCGACGCGATGCTGGCCTATGCGATGGGTCCGGAGATCGATTCGGTGGTCATCGGTGGCTGCTGGAACTGCTATTTCGTCGGTCACGGGGCGCTGGAGTACTACTACCGCGGGCCCGACAACCAGGTCCATCCGTTCCAGGGCGGCGACGGCATCGAGCGCGCGCTCGTTGCGCTGGAGGCCACGCTGCGCGAGCTGGCGCGGCACAAGAAGGTCTTCCTGCTGCTCGACAACCCCGGTGGCCCCGAGTTCACGCCCAAGCGCCTGATCGAAGGCAGTCGCCTGACGCACATGGAGGCCATGACCTCCTCGCCGACGGTGCCGCTGCCGGCCGACCAGAAGCAGCTCAACGACAGGTTGCGCGCCATCGCCGGAGCAAGCGGGGCCGAGCCCATCGACGCGATGGCGGTGCTGTGCAAGGACGGCAGCCATTGCCTGGTCACGCTGCCCGACGGCGCGCCCGCATACAAGGACGCCGACCACCTGCGCCCGCGCTACACGCGGGAAGAAGCCAGCTATTTCGACCCCACGGTGCGCGCCGCCCCCGCGCAGCAGCCGTCGCGCTGAGCGAGTCCTCGCCCGCCCCGACCGATCGACGACGACGATGCATCCCAAGTACCGCCCGGACATTGACGGCCTGCGCGCCATCGCGGTGGGCTCTGTGCTGGCGTACCACGCCTTTCCGAGCCTGCTGCCGGGTGGCTTCATCGGGGTCGACATCTTCTTCGTGATCTCTGGCTTCCTGATCACGACCATTCTTCTGCAGAGCCTGGCGGCGGGCGACTTCAGCTATGGCGACTTCTACGCACGGCGCATCCGGCGGATCTTCCCGGCGCTGGTGCTCGTGCTGTTGGTGACGCTGGCCTTCGGCTGGTATGTGCTGCTGCCGGGAGAGTTCTCGCAACTGGGCAAGCAGACCACCGGCGGGGCAGCTTTCTTCGCCAATCTCGTCTTCCTGGGCGAGGCGGGCTACTTCGACGCCACGGCCGAGACCAAGCCGCTGCTGCACCTGTGGTCGCTGGGCATCGAGGAGCAGTTCTACATCTTCTGGCCGCTGATGCTCGGGCTGGCCTGGCGCAAGCGTTGGCCGATGCTGCGCGTGGTGCTGGCGGTGGCCGTGATTTCGTTCCTCGTCAATGTGCTGACGGTGCAGCCGCATCGCGCAGCCGCTTTCTATTCGCCGCTGTCGCGCGCCTGGGAGCTGATGGCGGGCGGGCTGCTGGCGGCCATGCGGCTGCAGGCCGCGGCATCGGGCGCGGCGGAATCGCGCCCTTGGACGAAGCACCTGCAGTCGATCGTCGGCGTGGGCCTGCTTGTGCTGGGCCTTGTCATGACGCGCAGCACGAAGGCGTTTCCGGGCTGGTGGGCGCTGCTGCCGGTGCTGGGCGCGGTGAGCTGCATCGCGGCGGGGCCGAACGGCGTGCTCAACAAGTACCTATTGTCGAACCGCGTGATGGTGTGGGTCGGGCTCATCAGCTATCCGCTGTACCTCTGGCACTGGCCGCTGCTTTCGTATGCGCGGATCGTGACCGGTGGCGAGCCGCCCCTGAACCTGCGAATCGCGCTCGTGGTGGCGTCGGTGGTGCTGGCCTGGGCGACGTATCGATTCCTCGAGCGCTTCGTCAAGCTGCACCTTTCGCAGGCGATGCTGCGCGGACTGGCAGGCGGCGGTGCGGCCCTTGCGCTGGCCGGTGTGCTGGTCTTCCTGGGTGCTCCGCAGCCGCGCCATGACAGCCCGGCCCTTCAGGCGGTGGCCGACGCGACGCGCGAGGACAACTACTACGACGGCTTTGAAGAGTCAGCTCTGGGCGGGCAGTTCGTCTACCGTGCCGGCAGCGGCAAGCGCAACGTGCTGCTGATCGGCGACAGCCACGTCGAGCAATACGCGCCGCGTGCGCTCGAACTGGTGCGCACGCAGCCCGACAAGGCCCGTACCGTGTACTTCGCGACCAAGGGCTCGTGCCCGCCGGTACCGGGCCTGTTCAGCAGCCTGGACACCGGCTGCGACGAGCGGCGCGCGGCGGTGCTCGACCTGGCGCTCAAGCCGGAGGTCGATTCGGTGGTGCTCGGGGCGTGCTGGAGCTGCTACTTCACAGGCGCGGGGCCGACGGTGAACTTCTTCGTCGACGGCAGTAAAGCCGTGCACCCGTTCCTCGGCGGCGACGGCGTCGACCTCTCGCTCAAGTCGCTGGGCGAAGTGCTGAAGCGCCTGTCGGCGAAAAAAACGGTCTACCTGGTGCTCGGCAACCCGGTGGGCATGGATTTCGACCCGCTCGGGCAGATCCAGGGCAGCCGGCTTGGCAAGATGACCGCTGCCTCCGGGCAGCCCGGGGCACCGATGCCGGAAGACCAGGCGCGATTCAACGAGCGGCTGAAGCAGGTGGCATTGGCCAACGGTGCGCGCGTCATCGAGCCGTTCGCCAGCCTTTGCGCCGACGGGCGGTGCCTTCGCAGCATGCCCGACGACGGTTCGCCCGCCTACAAGGACATCGGCCACCTCCGGCCCCGGTACGCGCGCAGTTTCGCGACGTACATCGATCCGGCGCTGCTCGACGACAGCCCGGCGGGGAAGTAACTACTGGATCTTGGGGTCGCCGAAGGGCTCGTCGTCCGGCGGGGCTTCGGCCGGCATGCGGAATTCCTCGCTGGCCCATGCGCCCAGGTCGATGCCCTTGCAACGGGCACTGCAGAAAGGCCGATAGCTATTGCCCGGGGCGTAGATGCTGTCGCCGCCGCAGGTGGGGCAGCGCACGATCCGCTCGCCCTTGTCGTTCACCGTCCCGGTCATGCGCAGAGAGTCAGCTCGAAAGGCGTGTCTTCCGGGCTCTGGTGCAGGCGGTCGTCCGAGTCCTGGCGCATCAGGCGCACTGAAACCATGAGGCGGTTGCCGCTGATTTCCGGAATCAGGCCAAGCTTGGGGTCGATGCGCAGGCGCAGCAACTGGAAGCTGCGGCCCTGCGGCAGGTTCTGCTGGAACTGGCCGTTGACGGCAATCACCTTGTAGGGCACGTCGGCGTCGCGCAGCAGCTTGAGCAGCAGGTAGATCGACGAGGCCAGCGGCGAAAGCGTGTTCGACCAGCGTTCGAGATCGGCGCGGCGGCTGGCGACGGGGCGGTGCTGCCAGGCGTAGTAGGCGGGCAGGTCGAACTCGCAGGTGCCGCCCGGAATGCCGGCGCGGCTGCGGATGCTCATGAGCCACTCGTTCTCGGTCAGTGCCTGGCCTGCCTTGCCGGCGACGCTGTTGAGGGCGGTGAAGTTGCCCTCGAGCTGGCTCACGACCTGATCGAGCACGGTCTCGGCGATGGCCGGATTGCCCCGGTAGCTGTTGAAGACGTTCTTGTGCTTGTCCAGGTCGCGCAGCACGTCGGCCTTGAGATCGGCGCGTGCGGCCACGTCCATGATCTCGAAGATCGTGACCAGGGCGTAGTGGTGGGACAGCGGGGATTCGGCCGGCACCAGCTCGCCGAGGCGGCGGAACAGGTGCTCGAGCCGCAGGTACGTGCGGATGCGCTCGTTGAAGGGGTACTCGTAGAGGATCACGCGTATCGGTTTTTCACGTCGGGTTCGAGCTCATTGCGATCTGGTGGCCGGTGGCGGGAACACCTCGCGCACAGCCTCCAGCATACGCTGCCCGAAAAGAATGTAACCCCGGGTCGATACGTGGGTCTCGTTGGCGGGGAAAAGATCCTTCATCTTGAAACGGTTCTGCTCCGCCAGGGCGAACAGGTCCGGCCCGATATTCTGCGGGTTGAACGCGGCCCGGAACTCGTCGGCATGGTTTTGTTGCAAATACACGCTGGTCTTGTTCGGCACCACCATCCATACCACCTTGTAGGGCGCGGCGGTGCTTTCGAAGCGCTTCATGAACTGCGCGGACTGGGCGGTCAGCGCCGGATTGACGCGGTCTTCGGCGGTCATCAGCAGCTTGTCGCAGGCGCGGTGGCTGAACTGCTTGCAGCCGTCGGGCACCACGCGCGCGTCGATCAGCGGGCCCCAGCGCTCGGGCGTGTTGGTCCAACTGTCGGAGGCCAGGATCTCCTTGGTGTTTTGGTATGTGAACCAGCCGCTGAGCAACTGGGCGTCCCAGTTGAGCTGGAAGCCGGGGGCGGGCCTCGACGGGTTCTCGAAAGGCGGCGGCGTGGGCTTGAAGGCGTGCTTCATCGTCTTGCACGACTCGGACTTCTCGATGCGGTCGGACAGCAGGCGCTCGATGCTCTCCACGATCACGACCTTGCCCTTGAAGCCGGACTTCTCGAGCCAACCGGGGAAATCGTCGCAAAGGACGCCGCCGAGGTTGTCCCAGTGCGTGGTGGTGACCTTGTAGCCCGCGCCCACGAGAGACGACTGCCATGCATAGCGCACGGAGAAGCTGTCGCCGATCACCAGGATGTCGGATTCATTGATGGGCCAGGTCTTGACGTCGGCGTCCGAAATGGGCGGCGGCGGTTCGTGCCAGCCGAATTCGCGCTCGGAGATGCGTCCGATGCGGGTCAGGTCGCCGTAGGGGATGGGCGTGAAGAGGCTGACGAGCAGCAGGGCGCAGCACACCAGGTAGCCGGCGGCGAAGATGCGAAGCCAGGTCCTGGCCGATTTCGTGTCTTCCATATCAGCTCTCCACCGTGCCGCGCGTGACCCCCGGTGCGTGAATCGGGCGTGCCCCATTCGCAAGACGCCGCGGAACCGGCTTTGCCGGGCCGCCGGCGTCGCCCCCGGCGAGGGGGGAGGAGAAGCGACACGAAGTGCGCGAAGCCTGGGGGAGTTTCATTTCAGAACTGGAAATAGAGGAAGGGGCTGTAGCTGCCGAATTTCGACACGCACAGGCCAAAGAGATAGACGCAGCCCAGTCCGGTGATCCAGGTGGCCAGGCGCTGCAGGCGCGGGCGTCCGGCCAGCCCCGCGACACTGGGAATCCAGCGGTCGAGCGTGATGGTGGGCGGCAGCGCCAGGCAGATCACGATGCCGACCAGGAGGGTCTGGAAGAACTCCGGCTTGCGAAACGGCACGCGGAACTCGCTGAAGGCCGACACGGGCGCGCCGTGCATGCCCAGCATGCCCTTGTAGATCTCGATGGCGGCCGCCATGCTGTCGGCGCGGAACACGACCCAGGCGATCATCACGCAGACGAAGGTGATGAACCAGCCGATCACACGGCCATACCAGGTGGTTTCGGTCTTGCCGCGACGCACCTTGGCGTTCCAGAAGTGGTTGACCATCAGGTAGAAGCCGTGCAGCGCGCCCCAGATGACGAAGGTCCAGGCGGCGCCGTGCCACAGGCCGCCCAGCAGCATCGTCAGGAAGAGATTGATGTAGCGCCGGGCCGGGCCTTTGCGGTTGCCGCCCAGAGGCACGTAGAGGTAGTCGCGCAGGAAGGTCGACAGCGAGATGTGCCATCGGCGCCAGAACTCGATCATGTTGGTCGACTTGTAGGGCGACCTGAAGTTGAGCGGCAACTGCACGCCCACGCACAGCGAGAGGCCGACGGCCATGTCGGAATAGCCCGAGAAGTCGAAGTAGATCTGCAGCGTGTACGCCAGCACCCCGAACCAGGCCGTGTACAGCGAGGGCATCACGCCTTCGTGCACGCCTTTGAACATCATGTCGGCGTACTGCCCCATCGGGTCGGCGATCAGCATCTTCTTGGCCAGGCCGAAGACGATGATGCCCAGGCCCAACGCGATGTTGTTGGCGTTGATCCTGTAGGTGGCCGGGCTGTTGAACTGCGGCATCATCTGCGCGTGATGCAGCACGGGGCCCGCGATCAGGTGCGGGAAGTAGGTCACGAACAGCACGTAGTGGATGAAGCTGCGTTCGTGCACCTTGCCCTGCCAGCAGTCGACCAGGAAGGCGATCTGGGTGAAGGTGTAGAACGAGATGCCGATGGGCAGCACGATGTGCACCAGGTCGATCTGCGCGAAGCCCGCGGCGGCCAGGCCGGCATCGATGTTTTCCAGGAAGAAGTTGGCGTACTTGAAGACGGCCAGCACCCCGAGATTGATCACAAGGGCGATGATCAGCAGGGCCTTGCGGTGCTTGTCTTCGCGGCCCGGGGAAGGCGTGAGCCGCAGCCCGAACCAGTAGTTGACGCAGATCGACCCCAGCAGCAGGGGAAGCGCCTTGACGCTCCACCACCCGTAGAAGAAGAGGGATGCCAGTGCCAGGAAACCCGCCGCCGACCGGGGACTGCGCGCACCGATCAGGAAGAAGCCGATCAGGACCAGCGGGAAGAAAACAAAGATGAAGGGATACGAATTGAAAAGCATCGTGAGGGGCGCTTGGGCGTGCGCCGTTTGACGTGATCGTCGTGTAGCCGTCGCGGCGTCAACCCCAAATTATCGCGTGCCCGCCCGAACCCACCGTTCCCAGAGACCCCGGACCTGCTGAGCGAGTTCCTCCAGGGTCAGGGACTCGTTGTAAACAACCGCGTCGGCGGCGGCCCGGCGCGCCCTGCGCGGGGCCTGCTGGGCGATCACCGCCTTGACCGCTTCGGGCGCCCAACCCGAGCGCGCGACGACGCGCTTCAACTGCGTTTCCTCGGTGGCGTCGACCACCAGAACCCGGTCGACGATGGCGCGCCAGCGACCGGACTCGACGAGCAGGGGGACGTCGAATACGACGGTCGCTTCCTCGCCGGCCGCGGCGGCCTGGCGCTGGGTTTCGGCACCGATCAGAGGGTGAAGGATGGATTCGAGACGGGCCTTGGCGCCAGCGTCCGCGAAGACGATCCGGCGCATCGCGGCGCGGTCCATGCCGCCGTCCGGGTCGATGACTTCGGGGCCGAAGGCGGCCTCCAGGGCGGGCATCGCGATGCCGCCAGGGAGTGCGATGGCTCGCGCGATGGCGTCGGTGTCCACCAGTACCGCCCCCTGGGCCACCAGCAGCCCGGCAACGGTACTCTTGCCGCTGCCGATGCCACCTGTCAGGCCGATGCGCCGCACCATGCGGTGTGTCAATGGATCAGTGCGCCCAAGGGGAAGGCGAACGGAATCCATTGCCTCACGACTTCCGGACCCGCCACGAGGCAGACGAGGCCCGCGCCGGCCAGGAAGGGACCGAAGGCGATGGGAATGTCCTTGTGTGCCAGCTTGCCGGCGATGCGCAAAGAAATGCCTATCACCGCGCCCACCAGCGAGGAGACGAGGATGATCGCGATGAGATAGTCGGCGCCGAGCCATGCACCCAGCGCGGCCAGCAGTTTGAAGTCTCCATAGCCCATGCCTTCCTTGCCCGTGACCAAGCGAAAGCCATGGTACACAAGCCAGAGGCTCAGATAGCCGAACACGGCGCCCCAGACGGCCGAACTCAGCGAGACGCCGGTCCACCCCATGGCCGCGCCGATCAGGCCGAGCCAGAGCAAGGGGTAGTTGAGCGAGTCGGGCAGGAACTGGGTGTCGAAGTCGATCAGGAACTGGCAGATCAGCAGGGCGCCGAAGGCAGCCCACAGTGCCCCGGCTGGCGTGATGCCGAAGCGCCAGGCGCACAGGGCGAACAGGGCGCCCGTGATCAGTTCGACCAGCGGGTAGCGCGGGCTGATCGCCGTTTTGCACGATGAGCAGCGCCCGCGGAGCGCGGCATAGCTCAGCACGGGGATGTTCTCGTACCAGCGGATCTTGTGCCCGCAGGTTCCGCATCGCGACGCGGGGCGCATCAGGTCGAAGGGAGGTTGTTTCTCGACGACCTCCGCCGCCTTGTCGGCTGCGGCTTCCAGTCCGGCGGGAGCCGCGACCTTGGACCCGAAGGCGAGCGACCACAGCGAGGGCGCATCCTTCGACGACATGAGATTGCCGACCGCGTCAGCGAGCCATTCGCGGTACATCATCACCGGTACCCGGTAGATGACGACGTTCATGAAGCTGCCGATCAATAGCCCCAGGACACCGGCGAAAACGGTGTCGAACTCCCGCGAAACGAGCATCAAACGACCTGGCCGAGCTTGAAGATGGGCAGGTACATCGACACCACGATGCCGCCGATGATGGTGCCGAGGAACACGATGATGATCGGCTCCATCAGGCTGGAGAGGCCCGCGACCATGTCGTCGACTTCGGATTCGTAGAAGTCGGCGGCCTTGCCCAGCATGTGATCGATGGAGCCGGACTCCTCGCCGATGGCGGTCATCTGGATCACCATGGAGGGGAACAGGTTGACGTTGGTCATGGCCGCCGTGAGGCTGGTGCCGGTGGAAACCTCCTGCTGGATCTTTGCCGTGGCATCGCCGTAGACGGTGTTGCCCGAGGCGCCGCCTACGGAGTCGAGGGCTTCGACCAGAGGAACGCCGGCGGCGAACATGGTGGCCAGCGTGCGGGTCCAGCGGGCGACGCAGGATTTTTCGATCAAAACCCCGAAGACCGGGATTCTCAGCAGGATGCGGTCCATGGTCTTTTGTACGCGCTCGTTGCGCTTCCAGGCCTGCATGAAGAAATAGAGTCCACCGCCGATGCCGCCGAAGATCAACCACCAGTAGGACACGAAGAATTCGCTGATGCCGATCACGATCAGCGTCGGCGCGGGCAGATCGGCGCCGAATGACGTGAACACCTCCTTGAACGCCGGGATAACGAAGATCATGATGATGGCGATCACCACGAAGGCGACCACGATCACCGAGATTGGATACATCAAGGCCGACTTTATCTTGGACTTGATCGCTTCGGTCTTCTCCATGTACGTGGCCAGCCGGTCCAGCAGTTCTTCGAGAATACCGGCCGCTTCGCCAGCCTCCACCAGGTTGCAGTAGAGGTTGTCGAAGTACTTAGGGAACTTGCGAAAGGCCGCCGACAGCGAAGTACCGGTCTCGACGTCGCTGCGGATGTCGTTGAGCAGCTTGGCAACGCTTGCGTTCGCATTGCCGCGCCCGACGATGTCGAAGGACTGCATCAGGGGCACGCCGGCCTTCATCATGGTCGCCAGTTGGCGCGTGAAGATCGCGATGTCCTTTGGCTTGATCGCCTTGCCCGAGCGCATGCGGCGCTTCTTGATCTTCGAAGCGAGCACGCCCTGGCGGCGCAGTGCGGCCTGAACCTGGTTTTCGCCGGCGGCACGAAGTTCGCCTCTTACCAGCTTGCCGTTGCGGTCCTTGCCTTCCCATTCGAAGACAAATTCCTTGTGCGTGGGCTGGGTGCGGGGGGATGCCACTGTTGCCATTCGATCTCCGGTATTCGGTATGTTCGTTATTCGTTGGTGCAGGCCACCACTTCTTCCAGAGAAGTGAGACCTTGCATGACTTTCCGGAGCCCGATTGGCGCAGCGAACGCACGCCTTCGGCTTCGGATTGCTGCGCGATGTCGAGCGCGCTGCCGTCACGCAGGATGATTTCCTGGATGGCCTCCGAGATCGGCATCACCTGGTAGATGCCGACGCGGCCCTTGTAGCCACCGCTGCAGGCGGAGCAGCCGACGGGGCGGTAGGGCTTCCAGGTGCCGTCCAGGTCTTCTTCCCTGAATCCTGCTTCGAGCAACGATTCGCGAGGGATGTCGGCCGGCGCGCGGCAGACGGTGCACAGGCGCCGCGCGAGGCGCTGCGCAGTGATCAGAATCACGCTCGACGCGATGTTGAAGGGCGCGATACCCATGTTGCGCATCCGAGTGAGCGTGGTCGGCGCGTCGTTGGTGTGCAGCGTGGAGAGCACCAGGTGGCCGGTTTGCGCGGCCTTGATCGAGATATCGGCGGTTTCGAGGTCGCGGATTTCGCCGACCATGATGATGGCTGGATCCTGGCGCAGGAAGGCGCGCAGCGCTGCCGCGAAGGTCAGGCCGGCGCGTTCGTTGACGTTGACCTGGTTGACGCCCGGGAGGTTGATTTCCGACGGATCTTCCGCCGTGGCGATGTTGACGCCCGGCTGGTTCAGCAGATTCAGGCAGGTGTAGAGCGACACCGTCTTGCCCGAGCCCGTGGGACCGGTGACGAGCACCATGCCATAGGGGCGACCGATGGCATGCAGCAGCCGCGCCTTTTCGTCCGCGTCGTAGCCGAGGGCGTCGATCCCAAGGCGAGCGCTGCTCGGGTCGAGAATACGCACGACGATCTTCTCGCCGAACAGCGTGGGCAGCGTGCTCACGCGGAAGTCGATCACGCGGTCGGGCCCGATCTTGAGCTTCATGCGGCCGTCCTGCGGCACGCGTTTCTCGGAGATGTCGAGCCGGGAGATGACCGTGATGCGCGAAGCCAGCTTGTCCTTGATGACGGTGGGCGGGCTGGCGATTTCGCGCAGTTCCCCGTCGACCCGGAAGCGCACGCGGTAGTTGTGCTCGTACGGCTCGAAGTGGATGTCCGAGGCCCGCATGCTGACGGCGTCGAGCAGCATCTTGTGCAAGAAACGTACGACCGGCGCGTCTTCGACTTCGGCGATCGCCTGATCGTTGCTCTCGTTCGCGGTATCGGCCGAGACCTCGTCGAACTCGAATTCGCTGCCGACGATGCTGTTGATGGTTTCCGCGGCGCTGACGGCGGCAGCTTCGATCATTCGCGACAGCTTGTCGTATTCGGCGATGACCCAGTCGACGCCCATCTGGGACGCGAACTTGATTTTTTCTGCCGCCTGCTGGTCGGAAGGATCGGCTGTGGCAACGATCAGCCGGTTGTTGCGCTTGCTGAGGACGACGATGCGGTACGCATGGCACAGCTTCTGGTCGACCAGATCCTTCGGAAGGCGCTGCGGATCTATGGCGTCGAGATCGAGCAGCGGGGCGCCGAAGGCGGTGGAGAGGGTGTGGGCGAGATCAGCTGCTGAGACTGCGCCGGAGCCGGTCAGCTCCGCGATGAAGCTGGTACGACCGCTGAGGGACTTCTGGTAGATGTCCTCGGCTGATCTGGCAGGAAGCTTGCCGGCCGAAACCAGGGCGCGCGCAAGCCCGGGAAGGGCAATCTGCGAGGGTTCTTTAACAGGAAGTTCGGCAGCGGCCATTCAGCGAGTGAAAAAGATGTGAAAATTTGCTTCACGATCATCGCTGAACACTCCTGTGCTGTAAATCGCTACACAGCAACAGGCATGGCCATTTGTCTATTTATGCCAGCCAAAGGCTGGTCGGGGTGAGAGGATTCGAACCTCCGGCCTCTACGTCCCGAACGCTAAGCCCTTGCGGCTATTTTGCTGGTGGTTTAAGGTGCTTCCTGATTATTTGGGCCATTTTTGGGCCATCGACCTACAGGGGGCGGCATGGGGCAGATCACGAAGCGAGGCGAGTACCAGTGGCGGGCCAAGGGGAGGCGCAAGGGCTTCCCGGAACAGTCTCGCACCTTCACGTACAAGGAGGACGCCGAGAAGTGGGTGCGGATGGTCGAGAGCGAGCTGGAGACGACCGGCTTCGTTGATCGCCGCGAGGCCGAGAAGAACACGTTGGGTGAGGTGCTGCGACGGTATCAGAAGGAGATCACGCCCTCCAAGAAGTCGGCCGTTATCGAGTCGATCAAGATTGATGTCATCATGAAGGACGCCGTATTGCCAAAGCTGAAGGTGTCCGCCATCACGAGCAACGTGGTCGCGAGCTGGCGGGACCGCCGCTTGAAGGAGGTCAGCGGGGCAACGGTCAATCGCGAGTTCGACGTGCTGTCTACCGTGCTCAACCACGCTCGCCGCGAATGGAGCATCCACGTCGAGAATCCGATTCCGCACGTGAAGCGTCCCGAGAAAGCCAGGGCGCGAGATCGCCGGTTCTCGCCGGAAGAAGAGGCCTACTTGCTGGCGGCCCTGACCGGGGGGCAGCGGCTGCCGGATGGCACGTTCAGCAAGGGCGCTCGCAACCCATGGTTGCTGCCTCTTGTCCAGCTTGCCATTGAAACGGCCATGCGGCGTGGGGAACTGCTCGCGCTGGAGTGGGAGCATGTGGACCTGAAGCGCCAGACAGCGCACCTGCCCGACACGAAGAATGGCGACGCCCGGACGGTGCCCCTCTCGACAAGGGCGGTCGCCATCTTGGCTGCGCTTCCAAGCCCGGGCGACGGCGAGGAGCGCGATGGCGAGGAGGGCGAGGAAGCTGAGGAGGCGAGGCGTTCAGGAAAGGTCTTTGCGACCACGGCCTTGGCGCTTCGCAAGGGGTTCACGCGTGCCATCGAGCGCGCCCAGCAACGGTACATCGATGACTGCAAGACAGCGAAGCGCAAGCCACTTGCCGGGTTCCTCACCGATGTCCATTTCCACGACACACGCCATGAGGCCGCTTCCCGACTGGCCGAGAAGCTGTCCAACGTCTTGGAGCTTTCAGCCGTGACGGGGCACCGCGACCTCCGGATGCTGAAGCGCTACTACCACCCGCGCGCAGAAGACTTGGCCAGGAAGCTGGGCTAATCCAGGATTCGTGCTTTCACGGACGCTGTTCCTGTGGATTGGCACGTGCCTTCACGGTCGTTTTGCCTGTGGATTGGCACGTGCTTTCACGGACAGCCGCTTCGTGCTTCCATGGACGCCCAGGTATTCAGAGCTGTACTGGCCGTTCGCTTTGAGGCCCAACCCTGACCGCGTAACGCGCGCGCGGTTTTAACCAAGACCTTTAATTCTTTAACGCCGCTTCGGCGCGAAGCGCCTGTGGATAGCGCCAAGGCGGCCTGCGGCCGGGGCACCCCCTTCCGGGGGTTCCCCCGATCAAGTCGGCTCCCCCTCCCCCTCATCTTGGCCCGTGCGGGGCGATGTTGTTAGAGGGTCGGCACGCCGCCCCGGAGGCGTTCGACGAGCCGTAGCCGGACGGCATGTGTTCGGCGGGCTACGGAGTTCGATCCGCTTGGGCGGATCGAAGCCCTACCGGGCCGGCTCCTACCGCCTCGCCCCGGCGTCCACTGGACGCCGGGGCAAGCACAGATGCCGCCGTGGCTAGTTCGGCCTGTTTCGACGGCTCAAACACCGGCTTTGAACGAGGGGCCTCCCCCTGGGGTCGATGACAGGCGCTGGTTGTGCGTAACCGGGCGCAGGCGCCGTTTTTCTGCGCTTGGATAGGGTAGCCGGTGCACGCAAGGGAAGACGTGCTCCTGGGCTGTTCCATCGCGTTGTCCGGAAGTGAGGTGCGGCGCAGCGGGCCAAGCAGCGCTTGAGTCTGCCCGGCCGCCGTCGAAAGTTGCAAAGACTTACAAGCATTTGTTTGTTCGTTTGTTTGTTTCTTTGTTTGTTGTGCTACAATTGCTGCATGGCAAGCCAGGGGAGGGTCCCCGGGTGCCAACAGATGGAGGTCGAGAGCATGGACTTTTCCAAAATGACGCTGGCGGTGCAGATCGCCGCGATGTTGGAGTACGACGACCGAACGCCGCCGAACTGGCATGGCTATGTTGGGCACTCGAACGTTGGCGAGGGCGCCTTGCTCATCTCGCGCAGCTACGCATCGCCGCGCGAGGGCGCGAACCAGGAGCGTCTACTCATCGGGCTTGCCGATGGACGGGTGCGGCTCGCAGGGTTCGATGAGGCTGGTAGGAGTTTCGATATCCGTTCCGCGCTGACGCCCGACGCGGTGCTGGAGCGTGTGCATAACGCAGCGGTCAACGGCGTGAGGGTGATCGCAGACTTTTTGCGCGCCGTTCGCACTGGCAACACCTCGGGCCCCGATGCGGGGCGCGAAACCGTCGAAGAACTTTGATCCCGGAGGTTTCATGCGTCCAGCCGAGTTTTCAGTCGAGGCCATCATCCAGGCCGGTCAAGCCCTGCAGGCAGCCGGGCGTAACGTCACCGGGTTCGCCCTGCGACAGAAGGTCGGTGGGGGCAACCCGTCGCGGCTTCGTCAAGTGTGGGATGAACACCTGGCGCAGGCTCAGTCTGTCGTCGAGCTTCCGGTGGAGGTCGCGGAGGCTTTGGCCCAAGTCACCGCGTCCCTGGCTGAGCAAGTTTCGAAGCTTGTCACGGGGCTATATGCCCGTGCGGAGGAGGTGGCCAGCCGCCGCGTCGCCGAGGCGCGTCAGAAGGCATCCGCTGAAGTTGAAGAGGCGGTTAATGAGGTTGATCGGGTCGAGGCGGAGTGCAACGCAGCAAAGGCAGAGGCAGGCGTTCTGACGGCCAAGCTTGCTGAAGTGAACTCGCTCGCTCAGGCGCAGGCCATCGAGCTGGCACAGCTGCGCGAGCGCTCGACCGCATTTGCCGCTGAACTCGCTCAGGTCCGGGAAGAGTTTTCGCTGGCCCGCAATCAGGCGTTGGAGGCGCGGGAAGAGGCTGCCCGTCTTCGCGGACAGCTCGATGCAATCGGAGACCAGCGGGATGAGCTGGTGAGGGTGCTCGCTGGGAGGTCGGCCGCTGCGGAGAGCGGCGTTTCCAAGTCTGAAAGGGCCGCCACAGGAAAGGTTGCCAAGTGACAGCGCCGGGCCGCATTGAGGCGCTGATCGCCGACCTTAAGCTGACCGCATCGAGCTTGCAGCAGGTCATCGACGCCTGCCAGGTGATTGGGCCGGGCGCAGAGCTGGCTATGCACTACCCCAAGATGCTCGCCGAACTGGCCGACCGCTTTGCGGACGAGACCGCGCGAATCGAATGGCCCGCCGACCTACCACGCGAGCCGCCATTGTCGGCGGCCGAGCAAGGGGCTGTAGAAGCGACCGAGCGCCTGCTGGTCAGGCTGCGGGGTGAAGGCGCGACGTGAGCCCCGGTCTTTGTGGGCTCCCAGCGTTGCGGCTGTTCGATGTGTTGATGGCGGTCAGGCAGCGCTGGGCGGTGCCGTTGACCGATGGATATTCATGAAGTCAACCTCAGCTGGCGAAATCACACGATCCAGTGTTCGTGGCTGAACCAATGAAAGGCTGCACCTTCGACGAAAAGATGGCCCGTTGCGACCTGCCAAGCCCGATACGAACGAGTCATGCCGAAGACCCAGTACATGCCTCCGAAAGAAAGCCAGGGCAGGACGATCATCATCGCCACGCCCGACGCCAGCATGTAAAGCCCGCTGATCAGCATGGTGGCCGAAGCGCCGAAGAAGATACGTGATGCGATGCGGTATCTGCCGGCGAAGCTATCACGCTCTTTCATCGCGAGGTCGCCGTAGACCGCGCGAGCACGGCCAAAGCGGTGTTGACGGGCCGCGTTGCCAACTTGGCAATGGTTGGACGCGGCCAGCAGTGTGAAGTCGCAATGGTTGCACGTCCAAGGATACAAAGGCTCAGGCTCACCGCCGGTCCTGACCGGCTGATTGACGATGAGCGAGGCGTCCACCTGCGCTAGCAAGACACCTGCGTTGCATTCGGGGCAAGTCGGGTTTGTCGAGGCCGCCCAAAGGTTCCGCAACAAAGCAAAAAGCCGCTTGTTCAAATGCCAGCCAAAAATGCCCAGTGGCATCGCCACGGCTGCAAACTTTGCTGCTCGCCCTAATGATTTAACAAAGCGCATATATGACCCGCTGCTGCGACAATGTATGGTTCGTGCCGACGTGCGCCCGCCTCGACAGTAGTGCGCTGCTTCTGCCGACGTGGCGATGGCGCGCCGGCGAGCAGAGCGGGGCGCGTGGCACTCGCGAAGCTGTCAGTTGGGGCTGCCATATTCATTGAGCATCACCGCCCCGAATGCAAGCGATCTGCACCTCGCCAGGATGTGGTTCGCTTGCCTCGATGATGCCGCCTCGTACTCTGCGGATGTAGCGTTGCCCGGCCCTTTTCAGTTTGGCCGCTGTCGCTGCTTGGGCCAGGGTCGCACCTTCGGGCTTGATCGTGTAGCTCCCGCCCTCGCCCTCGTCGCCTGCAAACACGGAAATGCTTGTCACCTTGAGGCTGCCAAAAACAGTCAGCGGTGCCGGAAGGGCATGGTCGCCGCTCAATACATCATTGGTTGTTCGAAACACTGCCCGCACTGGAGGGGTCGCTGGCAAATTTGCTATGCACTCAATGGCAGCCCTCAGCAATGGCGCAGCTTGGGCCCAGTCGCTATGGCTTGCAGCGTTGGCGCTCATCAGAGCGGGCGGCATACCTTGGGCATTTGCGAGCCATGCAGCTGAAGCAAGGGCGAAGCTGATCAGGGGCTTGATGGTGCGCATGATGAGGGGGTGCTCCTGCTCAGAGTGGCAGTGAGAGTGGCTTGTCCGCGAGCACGACGCGAGCAAAGGCTTCGAGTCCCGACAGCGACGGGAAAGTGTCAGCAATGCCCCCTGGGGAAGTCAGAGTCCACTCGGATGCGCTGCCTGGCAAAACCGCCAAGAGCTTGAAGCCATCAGCAGCGACGACGATGCGAGCGGAGCGAATTGCGGAGGGCGCCATGCGGCGAGAGCGCTCCCCGTGAACGAAGGTCAGGGATGAATCGAACATGGCAGGGAGCCTTTCAGAGTGAGGGGTTGGAGCTGGTATCAGGAGTAGGGTTCTTGGCAAGACCAAGCATGCGATTTACGAATCTCACCGTGCTCGGCATGTCTTGCCGGAACCGTGGAGACAGGGCGGGCTCGCACGTGATGTGGCCCTCGCGCTTGAACAACTTGGAGCCGTTGGCGTACTGGGTGAGGAACTCCATGCATTGCGAAGGCGTAGCCATTGCAAGCGCTTCCTGAGCGGCGCTGGCAACCACAATGAGACCGGCCAGAAATTCCTTGTCTGCAGTCCACTTGGTATGCACGCGTTGGTAGGCTGCCCGAACGTTTGCTAGCTCGACCTGCAAGGCGGCAAGCTGGGTTTGCATCGCGTCGCATTGGGCCTCTGCAGCTCGTGTGGCTTCTGCTACGCCATCGTCCCAGCCGGCTTGATACCCCAAGGCGGCCCCTTCGTTGCGGCCTTGAATGAGGCCTGCGCGCTTGCCTATAGCGCCGTTGAGCAGCGCAGCATCCATGCTGGTTTCAAAGTTGCTCATGTCGGGTCTCCTTCGGGCGGCTGAGTGCTGCTCGCGTTGATGGGGCCGTTCGCCGTTGACGGGCGCCTCGTCAAGGCATTGCCCGTGGCTGCTGGCTTCTCATCCAGCTCCGGTGTTGTCCCCTGGCCGCCACCCATCAGGGCAGGCCGCGTCGAGTGGGGCGGCGCAGTCGCCATCTCGGCGGTGTGCGCCTCTGTTTCAGCTGGTGGAGCAACGCCTTGCAGTCCGGCATTGATGGTGGTGTTACCACGCTCGCGGCCAGCCCTTTCGCGGCCGCCACTTGGAGGCAGCCGAGGTCCAGACGGACTGCCTGCGCCATCCGAAGCGCCGCCGCCACGCTGGCGCGGTAGGGAAACTGGCGGCGTACCCGAGGAGGAGAGCGCTGCGCGCTCCATGTTTCCACGCATCATGTGGGTAGCATTTGTCTCGCCCAGGTCGGCGACTCCGGCGCCGATCCACTTGAGCACGTGGTCCGGCAGTACTTGCGGCAGGCCGAAGATCATGTAGACGACCGGCAGCAGGATGAAGCCGAACACGACCATCCAGTCCTTGTAGGTCATGAACTCGACAACCCAGCCGAGGCTTTCCTGCGAGGTGACGATGGCCGTGCGCATGGAGAAGAACGCTTTGGCCAAGTAGTCAACGATTGGGTCTGCCGCCAAAATGCCTGCAAAGAGGCCCAGCACCGCTAGCGCGGGCCGCACAAAAAGGGAAAGCAACAGCAAGTAGCCCTGCTGATCTGAGCCAATGAAGGTCTGCGAGGGGCGCATGTGCATCACGACCCAGAGCGGCGCAGCAATGACGGACTGGAGTACCGCCAGCACCCACCCCGCCACGACCACCATAAAAATGCCGTACGGCAGCGACGGCAGAAAGGTGCCGAAGTAGAAGGCCAGCAGATCAAGCCACGACATCATCTTGGCGAGTTGAGGCACGACCACGGCTAGCGACCAGTCCCAGACCGCCGTGCCGACCGGTGTCAAATCGACGCCCGTTCCTGCAACTTTCACGCTGCCCACGACACCTGCGGCCGCCCGCAGCCCCGTGATAGCGGTTTTGAGTGCTGTATCGGCAGCAAGGGTCATCGAGCTGAGTACGGTCATCCAGTCGCCGACGCGTTTGATCCGACTGATGGCGTCTACGCCTGCGTCTGTGCCGATCAGGATTTCTGTCGTGCCCTGCATCGACCAATTCACGAACTTCGTCATGCGGCTGTCGAAGCCTGATCGCAGGCTATCGACGTTGAGGCCGCTCAGTGAGTCGGGCACGACGCTGTTCAGCTCGGCGGGGCTGGGGGTTCCACTGAGGGCGCCTGCGCCTGCGTCGGCTTTGGCGATGATGGTGCGAGAGGCGGTGTCAACGCCGTTGGCCAGCATCTGCGCTCGGGCGTCGTCTGGCAGGCCACTGAACGTCGGCGCGGTCGCGTCGGCTGGCGCCGAGCTGTAGATCTTCGCCATCTCTTCGCGAATCCCGCCCAGGCGCTGATGAAAGCCGCCCGCCATTGCCCAGCCGTCTTTCGTGACGCTGTTGGTCCAGCCCTGCATGATTTGGCTTAGGGTGGTGTCGTTCGCAATCTGACTGCTGAGGTTGGACAAGACCGCTTGTTGAGCGTTGTCAACGATGATGTTGAACTGCTGGCTGCTGACGGTGTCCCAGCCTGGTTGAGACAAGGAGTAGGGCATCGTGGCCACCCAGGCATCGATGTCCTTCATCAGTTGAACAAGTGCTGCTTGCTTGGCGCTGGTCGCTGCCACTCGTATGGCTTGAAGCGCCGTTTGGTTGGCTGCGGCGGTTGCGCCGCTCAGCGTTTGGCTCAGGTCATCGTTGTTGGTCGGGACGACGGGGGCGGAATTGAAGGCGTATACCTTCACCGTGCCGCAAAAAGGGGCTCCGCCTGCCAAGCTAGTCGCTGCATTGCGGTCGCGAATCAGGAACGTCTTGGACGTGACCGCGCCGGCCTTGTCCTCCATGGCCGTCACGTCAGGGGTGGCCCCGGCCTGCACAGCTGGGGCGTTTCCCCCTCGGCTGGAGTCGTCGTAGATCTTGTTGGCCGAGTAGGCGCAATATGACAGAGCCAGGTACTGCTGGGCGAATTTTCGAACGTCGTACAGCGGGAAAGACTCGCTGGGCTTAGCTCCGTTGCCGTAGCCGGCTTGCGCCGAAATGTTGGTCAGTGCGCCGCCGACGATCCCGGCTTGGACACCCTTGTCGAACACGCTGTTGGCAAGGCCGACCCCCCACAACGCGAGCATCAGGACCAGGTGCTGGATGAATGAAAAGCCGCTTGCCGATGGCAGCAGGAAGCTTGCGCCAGTCACCACACGCAAGGGGGTCCACACCGAACTCCATGACTTGCCCATCGCCTCGCCGTCATTTGCCGTGTTTACGGCCCCTGTTACTGCGATGAAGCTAACGATGAGGGAGGCAACGACAAGCAGGCCGCTGTTGAACACGCTCAGCATCGAACCCAGCGTGCTCGCCGCTTGGCTCACTGCGCCAGGGTCGGCTCCCGATGCAAGCGCGTCGATCACCGGACCAAAGATGCGGCGCAGGATGCCGACGCTGACGTCGGTGCATTGGCCGCCCGCGGGACAGGGGGAAAAGGGCATGGCTGGCATCGATGGACTCCGGTCTCCTGAGGTGCGCTGGCATCGACTCTAAGCTGTTTAACGTACAAAAACAATAGTCCGTTGACACTGATGGGCGCGATATTTCAAGCGATGTGGATTGGCGCGCATTGGTGCTTTTTATTGGACGCTGTGGCCTAGTTCGTATGTTCAGAGGTCTCATGCAAATGCAAGCCGGTTGTTTATTAAATAATATTAACGGACAGCTATGCTGACAATGTCGCGCGGGCTCGGGCGGCATGCCGATTCATGTCTGGCTTCAGATTCCTTGCTTGTGCGAGCGAAGTTTTTCGGCCGCATTTGCCACTGCGGACAACGGACGGTTGAGCAGTTGAGGGCTCAGTGGCGCAATCCCGCCACCGAACTGGGCCGCTGACCTTTCTGTGGGCGCCTGGTCTGGGCTCGCCTGAATATGGCGCTCAATGACCGATTGCTGGATTCAATCGAGGCGGGGCGGGTTTGCTGCTCGGTAGCGCGCCGCCAGTAGGACATCTACTTCGGCAGCCGCCAGCCGTACAGGTTGCCGTCTCCTGCTGGCTTGGGAAAGCACACGCCATCGCTCACCTGCCAGCCTGGCTGGGTGCAGCGGGCTACCTGCTGAAGGCTGCCGACGTTGGCCATGCGGTAGGCTAAGCGCCCATCTGGTGTTGCGCCCCATGCGGCAGCCGCTGATTCGTTGCGGGCCTCCTGGTAGCCAAGAGCCAATCCTGCTTCGTGCCCGCGTGCGAAACCCATCCAACCTGCCGATGCTGTGCTCACGGCGGCCACGGTCAAGCCTGCTGCGACCCACTGCCACTGCTGTTTCCGGGCTGTCTGGCTTGCCACTTCCTTCACTGACCTTGCCAGCTCCCTGCTTAGGTCGTCTTGGGCGCTTGCAGCCGCTGCGGCGGCCACTGCATCGGCAGTTTCTTTGACCTGCTTGACAGCCATCTCGCCAGCTGCGGCTATGCGTCGCGGCATGGCCTCATAGAGCTGCTGATAGTGCTCCAGCGCGACCATCACCACCCACAAGGCATCGTTGGTGTCGATGCCGAGCAAGTTCTGCATGTGCAGCAGTCGGCCAGCCTCTTCGTCGGTCAATTCGCGCCCCCTCAAGCGCTCCATGACTTCGACGATTCCGGGCTTCATGACAGCAGCGCCGCGATGGCGATGTGTGCCAACTTCCTCCAGCGCAGCAACTCGGCACGATTGCCAATCGGCAGCTCTTCAGACGCTCTCTTGATCGATAGGCGCTTCGTGGCCAAGTCATCGGCAACTCGGTCGGCCAAGTCGGGAAAGTCCACAGTTTTACCGCCGGTCGATTCAATCCGCTTGCGGGTTCCTGAGTCGTTATAAAGCTGAAACTTCTCGGGCTCGCCGAAGTACAAATTTCGCACGACATGGAGCATATGCCTGTCGCTCACTGGCAGGGTTTCCAAGTAGTCGGCCATGAGTTCCAGCGAATCACGCTGGCGGTTGATCGTCCAGAGTGTGATCAGCTCACGGTCAAGCTCGGCGAGAGTTGATTCGAGCGTTTTGCCGAATTTACCTACCGCAGTCAAATTTCGTGCCGCGGTATTGATTACTAATGGCTGGCCGCGTGTATTGTCGGCAAGGTTGACCAAATCAATCCAGCCTTCGCTTGTGTCGAGTTCGATGGCGGTTGCGCGACTGTTTGCTTTATGCGCCTTGTAAACGTCAGGGTTTGCTGTATCGGTCTCTACCAGGATCGGGTCATTTCCCTGAGATTCCAAATAATCGAGCACGGCACTGCAAACTGTACTTTTTCCGGTGCCGCCCTTGCTCCCGCCAATCATGATGATCTTGCTCATTGGCACACCTCAAATCCGCTCTCGGTCAGGTCGGGTGATCGCAGCCAGTGCTACCTGATGATCCGAGTGCGCCGGAGGCAGGGCTGATGCTGCTGCGCGTTCACCGGGGCCTGGCGCGGTGGTAGCCTGTGATGTGGTTCTACGGGCTCCCGTCGGCGCCGTGATGGCTCTCTTCTTGGTCGGTCGCTTCCCGGCCGCCTTGCTACGTTGAAGGTAGTTTTTCAGGGTCGCAGTGCTGATCCCCAATCCTTCCCCGGTCAGGAACTGCGCGATCTGCTGGAGTGAGTAATTGCGTTGTTGCAGGGTTGCTATCTCGCCTGCAAGCAGCTTGATTTCTTCAGCCTTACTGATTGGTCTGGTCTTGTTTTCGATTGCCGGAAGTGCTCGCAATTTTTCCGCGAGTGCCTCGGCGTGCGCGAGAGTTCGTGCCATGAAGGACTCCGATGCCAAACATGCGCCTCATATTACACGCAGGCTGCTAAAGCGCCACTGTTAACAGCATCGCTCCTCTTCGATGAGCTCAATCAGGGAAGTTAGTTCCTATAAGAACGTGGCGGCGTTGCAAATCCGTCACTTCGAGCACTCTTGTGGTTTCAGATTGAATGGCCTGTGTTGGCAATTGAGAGCCGCTTGCTTACTATGTTGCTCAATATGCGTGGCCTCTGCTCAACACAGGATAGCCCTTGTCTGACACATAACCCCGAGGGGTCATGTGCCAGCCAAGGGACGCCACGACATTCCGCGCGTTGCTTGTCACGTCGAGGCTCATCCTGCCCCCTCAAATGCCGGGGGAGGCTTGCGAACGCTTGGCGCGTTGCTTCTCGCGGTCGCCAACTGGGAGACACCTGCCGCCGCCTGGCGGCCATGCCGTGGAGACACTGAGGATGCCGTTTGCAGTTCAGGGCGCGGAAGCACTCAGCGAGAAGATCGCGGTCCGCCTGACGCACGCCGAGAAGGCCAGGCTGCGCGAGGACGCCGACCTCGCCGGGCTGTCAGTGTCGGAGCTGGTGCGACGCCGCTACTTCGGCCGCCGCATCGTCCACCACGCAGACCTCAAGACGGTGGCCGAGCTACGCAAGACGGCGGGCCTGCTCAAGGATCACTACAACAAGACGGGCGGGCTGCACGCCGACAAGACGGCGGCCATCTTGAGCGACATCTGGTCGCTGGTTAGGAGGCTCGGTGATCGTCAAGAAAATTAAGCCCAAGCTAGTGGACGGCAAAGTGCCCAGCCGCGCTCGCTACGTGCGCGACCTCACCGACTACATGGCTGCGCCTGATGAGGGCGAGAAGCTGCTTTTGCTGGGTGGCGTTGGGTTTCACTCGGATGACTTCGCCACCCGGCAGGTGGAGATGATGAGCGTCGCGCACGAGGCTGTGCGCTCTGACCTCCCGGTGCAGCACTGGGTCATGTCCTGGCATGAGGGTGAGCAACCAACGCCGGAACAGGTCGAAGGAGCGGTGAGCATCTTCCTTGAAGAGATGGGCTTGGCTGGGCACCAGGCGATGTACGCCCTGCACCAGAACACAGACAATATCCATTTGCACCTGGCGGTTAGTCGCGTCCACCCGGAAACCGAGAAGGTCATCAAGGTCAATCGCGGCTTTGACTACGAGCCCGCCCACCGGGCTATCGCCCGCATCGAGCACCGGCAGGGCTGGCAGTCTGAGCCGAATGCCTTGTTCCGCGTGCTGGAGGACGGCCAGGCTGTGAAGGCCGACCGCGCCAAGAAGTCCAAGGAACCCGCCCGCAAGGCGCGCGACATGGAGTCGCGCACGGGTGAGCGTTCAGGGCAGCGCATCGCCGCCGAAGAGCTGGCCGAGATCATCAAGGCGTCGTCGAGCTGGGCCGAGTTGCACAGCAAGCTCGCCGAGCACGGCGCGCGATTCGAGACGAAGGGCAGCGGTGCCGTCATCCTGATCGACAACATCGCCGTCAAGGCATCGAGCGCTGGGCGCGAGTGCAGCCTGGCCGTGCTGAAAAGGCGCCTTGGTGACTTCCAGCCCGCCGATGCGGCGGTGAGCACTATGGCCCGCAAGCCTGAGCCTATCCGCCCGGACGCCAAGGGCTGGGATGACTACATCGGCGCGCGAAAAGACCACTACCAGCGCAAGGCCCGTGAGCAGGCCGACCTACGCAAGCGCCACGAGGATGAACGCCGTGCACTGACGGAGCAGCAGCGCGAACAGCGCCGGAACGTCCTGCAAGGCGACTGGAAGCGCAAGGGCGAGGTGCTGAATGCGATGCGGAGCGTCGTTGCATCCGGCCAGGCCAAAGCCAAGGCCGAGCTGAGAGAGCGCCAACGGCGCGAACGCGAGGCATTGGCGACGAGGTTCCCAAGCTGGCCCGATTACGAGGACTGGCTGGCCCAACATTTCAGCGCCGAGGACGCAGCGGACTACCGCTATCGCAGCCACGATCCGCAGCTCATCGAGGGCGACGATGACGAAGTGCCGCAGCCGCGCGACATTCGCGCCTTCTCGGCCGAGGTGCAGGCGGGCGCGGTGGTCTACCGCCGCGCCGCCGAAGGCGGGGCGGGGGCGGGGGTGTCTTGCGTGGATCTGGGGCGGCAGATCGACGTGCACGAGTGGCGCGACCAGGCGGCAGCTCTGGCGGCCATGCAGCTAGGGGTGCAGAAGTGGGGCAAGGTGCGCCTCAGAGGGAATGACGACTACAAGCGCATGTGCGTGTCGCTGGCCGTGGAGCACGGCATCCAGGTGAGCAACCCAGAGCTGCAAGACCTGATCGCGGCCGAGCGGGCGCGGCGCGCGAAAGCACGGGAGGAAGCACGGCAGGCCCCTCAGCTCACGGACTTCAGGAAATACCACGAGGCGGTCGGCGCGGACCGCTATCGAGTCACGGCCATCCGCCTTCGAGAGAACGGCACCAAATCGGCCTTCGTGCTGGACAAACGCGGCGGCAGCAGTGCGGGCTTCACCACGCGCGAGATCGCCTGGCGCATGGGCGAGATGCAGCGGCTGGAGCAACGCGGCGAAAACCTGTACTACACCCCACTGTCCGCGCAGCGGCACCACATCCTGATCGACGACTTAAGCACGGACAAGCTCCAGCGGTTCCTTGGCGACGGTTACAAGCCCGCCGTAGTGATCGAGAGCAGCCCCGGCAACTATCAGGCCGTGCTCAACGTTCCCAAGCTGCGCATGGCAAACGAGCAGGACGCAGCGAACCGGCTTTGCCGAATGCTGAACCAGCGCTATGGCGACCCCAACCTGTCCGGAGCCGTCCACCCTCATCGAGCACCAGGCTTCACAAATCGCAAGCCGGAGCGTCAACGGGCCGATGGCAGCTTTCCAGAGGTGCGCCTTGTCTATGCCGAGGCGCGCGAGTGTGCGAAGGCTCTGACCGACGCAGCGGTGATCGCCCGCGAGCTGTATCACTTGGCCCAGGCCGCCAAGTTGCATATGCCTTCGCCTTCCCATCCCGCATTGGGCGGCTCGCACCTAGCCAAGTTGTACGCCCTCCACAGACAGGACATCCTGGCCAGGCAAGCCGGTGGCGACATTGACCTCTCTCGCGTTGACTCGATGGTGGCCGTACGGCTGCGCATCACCGGCCACGACCAGGCTGAGATCGCGGCGACGCTGGAGACATGCGCACCGGCCGTCCGGCCGACCACGGAGGGGCGCAACTGGCGCGACTACGCGCAGCGCACTGCCCGCTATGCCTTCGGGCCAGAGGGTGCGCTGACGGCCTCGCGTCTGGAGCGCTACCGCGACCAGTTCCTGCGGCTGGAGGGGCGCGACCCGGCCGCTGAGCAGGCCCACGATGGGCCGAGGATGGGGGCATGACGGCGCACGCTGAAACGCTCACACCCCAACGGCCACAACGCTTTGCGGCCGACGAGCTGGACGCCGCGGCGCGGTGGGTCAGCGCGCGATGTGCGGATGTTCCCCCTGCCCAGCTGGTTGACACATTCCGGGCGCTGGACGCGATCCTGGCCAGGTCGAGGGGCGTGGTCGCCCTGCGCGACCTCATGCCGGGTTCCGGGCTGGAAGCACTCCATCTGTCGCCCGAGCGCGACGCCCGCGTGGAGCTTGCCAGCCTGCCTGGCGTGATCCACCAGGCGGCCCTTACCGCCATCGGCCAGGCCGTGCGTGCCGAGTTCATCGCCACCCGGCGCGACATGGCAGAGATCGAGGCTGACGACGGTTCGCGGCTGATCGTTCACGCCGTCGAGGTGCGTGCGCTGGTCCTGGCGGCTACCGGCGTGCAGCTCGTCGAGATGCACTCATCTAGATAGATGTATATATTATTGTGTTCAATAAACGGTGGTTTGTTGGACAGTTGCCGCAAGGGGCGGTTTTGGCTGTCCAAAGTGCCCTCCGGCTGTTAAAATTGGCGTCAACTTATCAACGTCCAGCAAACACTCCTTTGCTGGACATTTTTGTGTCTGGAAGGCGGCTATCGGCCAATGGGGCAGCGCATCGGGTACGCCCGAGTCTCGACAGATGACCAGAACCTTGATTTGCAGCTCGACGCGCTGCACAAGGCTGGCATCGGCGACGACCGCCTCTACTCCGACACCGCGAGCGGCAAGGATGTCGAGCGCAAGGAGCTGGCAGCGTGCCTCAAGGCGCTGCGCGAGGGAGACACCCTTGTCGTGTGGCGGCTGGATCGCCTTGGCCGCAGCCTGCCCGACCTCGTGCGCATCGTGGGCGAGCTGGAGCAGAAGGGCGTCAGCTTCGAGAGCCTGACCGAGAAGATCGAGACGGGCAGCGCGGCAGGCAAGCTGGTTTTCCACGTCTTTGCAGCGCTCGCCGAGTTCGAGCGCAACTTGATCCGTGAGCGCACGCGGGCCGGTCTTGTGGCCGCCCGTGCCCGAGGCCGCGCCGGCGGCCGGAAGCCAAAGCTCTCCGAAGCCCAGATCAAAGAGATCAACGAGATGGTGGACGCGCAGAAGCTCCCCATCGGGCGAATCGCCGAGCTGTACGGCGTCTCGCGCACCACCATTTACAAAGTCGCACCACGCAGGGAGAACGAAGCGGGTGAGGCGCAGCCAGTGAAGAAGAAGCCATGATCCGAACCATCCTCCAACAGTACCGCGACGAGTCCGCCTTCAACCGTGACCTTGGCGATCGCTTCGAGCGCCTGATCCGGGCCTACCTCAAGCTCGATCCTCAGTACGTTGCCCTCTTCTCTGACGTGTGGCTTTGGAAGGATTGGCCCGAGCGGGAGGCCTATGGCTACAAGGCTCCAGACACTGGCATCGACTTGGTGGCCAAGCTGCGCGAGGACGAGGGTTTTTGCGCCATTCAGTGCAAGTTCTACGAGACGCCTATCCCCCTTGGCGACCTTGGCAACTTCTTCACCCTGTCGGGCAAGGGCGGCTTCACGCAGCGCCTGATCGTTGCCACGGCCAACTTGAGCAAGCATGCGGCCGACGCGCTGGAAAACCAGACGATCCCGGTTGAGATGATGACCTTGGAGGACTTGGACGCCTCCCCCATCGACTGGTCGCAGTTCTCGCTCGATAAGCCCGACCAGCTCCGCAAGCTGCCCAAGAAAGACCCGCGTGAGCACCAGCGTGAGGCCTTGGTGAACGTCACCAAGGGCTTCAAGACCAGCAACCGCGGCAAGCTCATCATGGCTTGCGGCACAGGCAAGACCTACACCTCGCTGATCGTGGCGGAAGAGATGGTCAAGCCGGGCCAGACCATCCTCTTCCTTGTGCCGTCCATTGCCCTGCTGTCGCAGACGCTGCGGGCTTGGACTGCGGACGCCAGCGTGCCGCTGCGCTGCTTTGCCGTGTGCTCCGACAGCAAGGCCAGCCGAAACGAAGAGGACATGCGCATCTACGAGCTGGCCTACCCAGCCACGACGAACGCGACCAAGTTGGCCAAGTCCCTCACCGAGACGAAGGACGACAGTGCTGTCACGGTGATTTTCTCGACCTACCAGTCCATCGAGGTGGTGCATCAGGCCCAGCAAAAGACCGGCATCGAGCTCGATCTGGTGGTGTGTGACGAGGCCCACCGGACGGCGGGCTACACCGCGCCGGGTGATGACCCTTCGGCTTTCGTGCGCGTGCACGACAACACCTTCATCAAGGGCAAAAAGCGGCTTTACATGACCGCCACCCCGCGCATCTACGCCGAGGCCAGCAAGAGCAAGGCCGAGGAATCGAACGTGCAGGTGTTTTCGATGGACGATGTGGCCACCTTCGGCCCCGAGTTCCACCGGCTGCGCTTCGATGAGGCGGTCAAGCGTGACCTGCTGTCCGACTACAAGGTGCTGGTGATCGCCGTCGATGAGCTGCACGTCAGCCAGGTACTCAACCAGCGGATCGCCGACAGCGGTGATGAACTCAAGCTGGACGATGCCGTGAAGATCGTTGGCTGCTGGAACGGGCTGGGCAAGCACGTCGCGGCCGAGGATGGCATGGACATCAGTGCAGACCCGCAGGCAATGCGCACGGCTATCGCCTTTGCTCAGTCAATCAAGCACTCCCAGCTGCTGACTGCGGAGTTCGAGCGCATCTCCAACGACCTCGCCGACGAGATCGACTACTTGCCAGCGCTTGAAGCCAAACACGTTGACGGCACCATGAACGTCGTCGAGCGCAATCAGAAGCTGTCGTGGCTCAAGGGCAATATCGGCAAGGATGAGCCGGTCTGCCGCATCCTGACCAATGCCCGATGCCTCTCCGAAGGCGTGGACGTGCCTGCGCTCGATGCAGCCATCTTCCTGAATCCGCGTGACTCGGTGGTGGACGTGGTGCAGTCAGTCGGCCGCGTGATGCGCAAAGACCCCGCAGGCCGGAAGAAGTACGGCTATGTGATCCTGCCCATCGGCATCCGCAAGGACACCTCACCCGAGACCGCGCTTGACGACAACAAGAAGTACCGCGTGGTCTGGCAGGTGCTCAATGCCCTGCGCGCCCACGATGACCGCCTTGACAAGCAGTTCGCCACCATCGACCTCACCGGGAAGGCCAACGGGATCGTCAACGTCATCGGCGTCGGCGCTGGAAATGACAAGACTGACCGCGTGCCCGACCAGCTCGGTTTTGCCTTTGACCCGGTGGAGCTGGGCAAGTGGCAGGACGCGATGTTCGCCAAGATCGTCCACAAGTGCGGCAACCGTCGCTACTGGGAGGACTGGGCCAAGGACATCGCCGAGATCGCTGACCGCCACCAGATGCGCATTCGCGCCCTGCTTGAAAAGCCTTACTCCAAGGGCAAGAAAGCCTTTGACGAATTCCTCAAGGGCGTCCGCAAGAACCTGAACCCCAGCGTCAGCCAGAACGACGCCATCGAGATGCTGGCACAACACATCATCACCAAGCCGGTGTTTGATGCGCTGTTCGAGGGCTACGCCTTCACCAGCAAGAACCCTGTTTCGCAGTCCATGCAGAAGATCATGGACATCCTTGAGGCGCAGGCCTTGGACAAGGAGCACGAGACGCTGCAAGGGTTCTACGCGAGTGTGCGCGAGCGCGCTTCGGGCATCACCGACCCGAAAGGGCGTCAGAAGATCATCGTCGAGCTGTACGAGCGGTTTTTCAAGACGGCCTTCCCTCTCATGGTCGAGCGGCTTGGGATCGTCTACACGCCGGTTCCTGTCGTGGACTTCATCCTGCACAGCGCCGACGCTGCCCTGCAAGAGCACTTCGGCACCCGCCTCGCCAACAAGAACGTCCACATTCTTGATCCGTTCACCGGCACGGGCACCTTCCCCGTGCGGCTGATCGAAACCGGCCTGATCCCGGCCGACAAGCTGCCCTACAAGTACCGTCACGAGCTGCACGCCAACGAGATCGTGCTGCTGGCTTACTACATCGCGGCCATCAACATCGAAGAGTCGTTCCACCGCGTCACCGGGCAGGACTACGAGCCTTTCCCCGGCATCGTGCTGACTGACACCTTCCAGATGAGCGAGCCGCAAAACGGCGACATCGACGAGGGTCTGCCGGAGAACCACGAGCGTGCCGACCGCCAGAAGGCGCGCGACATCCGCGTGATCGTGGGCAATCCGCCCTACTCTGTCGGTCAGGACGGCGGGAACGACAACAACCAGAACCTCAAGTATTCGCGGCTTGACGGGCGCATCGCCGCGACCTACGCCGCACACTCCACAGCGACGCTCAAGAACAGCCTGTACGACTCCTATATCCGTGCGTTCCGTTGGGCGACCGACCGCATCAAGGACGAGGGCATCGTTTGCTTTGTCACCAATGGCGGCTGGATCGACGGCAACACGATGGACGGGTTCCGCAAGACCCTTCAGGACGAGTTCTCGGATGTCTATGTGTTCAACCTGCGGGGCAATGCGCGAACCCAAGGCGAGCTTCGCCGCAAGGAGGCGGGCAACGTCTTTGACGCCGGTTCTCGCACTCCTGTGGCGATCACGCTGCTGGTCAAGCGCAAAGGGCACCAAGGCAAGGCAACCGTCCGCTACCACGACATCGGTGACTACCTCAGCCGCGAGCAGAAGCTGGACATCATCACCGGCTTTGGCAGTCACCAGAGCGTGCCGTGGCAGACCCTTGAGCCGAACGAGCACCACGATTGGATCAACCAGCGCAGCGGTGATTTCAACGCCTTCGTGCCCTTCAACGACGCGCCGGATGCCATCTTTGCGATGCGCTCAAGCGGCGTGAAAACCAACCGCGACACATGGGTCTACAACCCGAGCCGCACAGCCCTTGAAGGCAACGTCAAGCGGATGATCGACCGCTACAACGAGCAGGTGGCGCTACATAGCGAGCGCTGCAAGGCGGCTGGCAGCGATGCCTACAAGATGGCGATGGACTTGGCTGACCCGAACCCGCGAAACATCAAGTGGACGCGCGAGCTGTACACCGATCTCAGCCGTGGGAAGCTGTGCGAGTTCGACCCGGACGGTATTCGCGTGGCCGAGTACCGACCCTTCTGCAAGCAGTGGGTGTACTTCAACCGGCGACTCAACAACTGCGTGTACCAGCAGCCGAAGCTGTATCCCACGGCGAAGCATCGGAACTTGGCCATCCAGCTCACCGGCAACGGAGCGAGCAAGGATTTTTCATGCCTGATGGGGAACATCCTGCCTGACCTTGAGGTGATCTCGAAGGGCCTGTGCTTCCCGCTCTACTGGTATGAGCCAGCCACTGAGAAGGCGGCGCAGTCTGGATTCAGCTTCGATGGTGGCGATGCCGATGACGCCGAGGCTCACGGTTATGTGAAGCGTGATGGCATCACCGACGTGGCCTTGGCCAACTTCCGCAAGCACTACGCGGACGCGAGCATCACCAAGGAAGGCATCTTCTACTACTGCTACGGGGTGCTGCACTCTCCTGAGTACCGGGAGCAGTACGCATCCGATCTCAAGAAGGTGTTGCCACGGATTCCCTACGCCCCTGACTTCCGGGCATTTGAGCAGGCCGGGCGTGCCCTTGCCGCGCTGCATCTCGACTATGAGGTCATCGAGCCGTGGCCGGTGATCGAAGAGGCCAAGGACAAGGGCGACCTCAACGACTTCGCTTACTACCGCGTTGAGAAGATGCGCTTTGCCTCGGCAGGCGGCCGGGAGAAGGACAAGAGCGTGCTGATCTTCAACGGCCGCATCACCCTCAAGAACATCCCGCCAGAGACGCACGAATACATGGTCAACGGCAAGAGTGCGCTTGAGTGGGTGATGGAGCGCTACGAGCCTTACACCGACAAAGACAGCGGCATCAAAAACGACCCGAACGAATGGTGCCGCGAGCACGACGATCCGGCGTACATCCTGAATCTGGTCAAGCGCGTGATCCGCGTCAGCGTGGAGACGGTCAAGATCGTCGGAGGCCTGCCGTCGATCCAGTGACGGCAGAAGGGAGAGAACAACAATGTCCGACCTGACCGCGTTCGAGGGGCGCAAGCTGGAAAAGCTGCTTGGCATGGGCAGCGGCTACGTGCTGAATTTTTCCGACCGCACCTACAGCGAATTCTTCATCGACTACCGCATCGACATCGACGCGGCCCAGTACCGCACGGGCGGCGACTCCAAGGCCAAGCGGATGCGCACCTTCTGGGCCGTCGCGCCCAACAACACAGTCGGCCGCGTGCTGGAAGGTCTGATCGCCTACGGCATCGACGAGCGCTGTCTGGGTGACAGCAGTCACGAGCTGATCGACGCTTGCCGCGTTATCGCGCAGCGCTTGCTCGCCGATCAGCCGGTGGCCGAGCTGGACTCGCTGACGGCCAACTCCGATGACCGTGACTTCGAGGTGGTGGCAGAGCACGTACGCGAAGCCATCGAGAAGAACCAGCCCGAGGGCGCGCTGGATCGCCTGCACACTTTCGTCATCAAGTTCATCCGCATCGCCTGTGAGCCGCACGGCATCGAGGTGAACCGGGACAAGGCCCTGCACAGCATCTTCGGCGAGTACGTCAAGGCGCTGCGTGAAGGTGGCCACCTTGAATCGCAGATGGCCGAGCGCATCCTGAAATCCAGCATCTCGGTGCTGGAATCGTTCAACGACGTGCGCAACAACAAGAGCCTCGCGCACGACAACCCCATCCTGAACTACGAGGAAAGCCTGCTCATCTTCAACCACGTCGCCGCGTCGATCCGCTTCATCAAGGCGCTTGAGTTGAAGATCAAGCAGAAGGCCGAGGCAGCGAAGAAAGCGAGCTGGGAAGATGACGATGTGCCCTTCTGATCGGCTGCTGGCCAGCGCGGTGCTGGCGTGCCTGCTGGCAGGCCCAGCGGTGGCGGCCGACGACCAGGCCAAGCCGCCGATGACTGTCCCCAGCTTCTGGCGCACGAGTCAGCTCTACGAGCTATGCACGAGCCCGTACCAGACGGATCGCGCTCACTGCGAGGGCTTCATCACGGGCATTGCCAGCACCCTGCAGAACGAGCAGATCAGCCGCGTGCGCGTTTGTATCCCGAAGGGCACGAGCAGCAATGACGTGGTGCAGAAGGTCGTGTGGTACTTGCGAGAGAAGGCCGACGCCGACGACATGAAGATGGCCGCTGTGAGCCTCATCGGCCCACTGTTGCCGATCCTCTACAACTGCACGCCAGGCCAGCCGCCCAAGTTCGGCCCCTGATAATGGAACACGGCCGTACCTCCCTCGGCCCCCGTCTTTCCTCCCTGGACGGGCTGTGCGACAGCGCAGTTCCAGCGGCCCCCTGTGTGGGGCCGTCCTTTTTTCAGGGCTGCGCTGCGAGTGCGAACGGCAGCAGCTTGGCGATGTTGCGTGCGTCATCGAGGCCGCGATGGTGCGAGCCGGCGAGTGGCAGGCCGACCATTTGCAGCGCGCGGGCCATGCCCACCTCTTTGATCTTCCGGGCTTTGGCGAACTGCCGTTTGAGGTTGACGTGCTCGAAGCTGGCCAGCGGGTTCGCGATGCCGTGCCGTGCGCAATCTCGGGCAAGCTGCTTGGCGTCGTACTGGCCCCAGCTCCCCCACTGCGCCCCCTCGCCTTGATGCAGTTGGGCGAAGTTGGCCAACCGTGCCGCGACCTCGGGGAACAGCGGAGCGCCGTCCACGTCGGCCTGCGTGATGCCGGTGAGCTGGCGGCAGAAGGGCGTCAGCCGTGGATGCAGCACCGGCCGCACCAGCGCCTGAAACTCGGCCAGGCTGCGGCCGTCGAGCGTGGCCCACACCGCGCCCACTTCGATCATTTCCATTTCGTCGCCGGGCAGCTTGTCGCCGTCGTCGCACGACGCTTCCAGGTCGATCACGAGGATGGCAGTCACACGATCCCCGCCAGGGCATCGAGTAGCGACTGCCCTGCCCTGCGATCCAGGTGCCGGGCCTGCATGCCGAAGGCACGCGGGCCGTCCACGTCGCAGCGCTTGGAGTCGCCCACGAAAACCACCTCACCAGGCGCGCAGCCCAGCGCGTCGCACACGCGCTGGAAAATGGCCGGGACGGGTTTGGCCAGGCCGACCTCGTAGCTGAATACGTAGGCGTCCAGGCCGGGCAGCAGGCCGAGAACGGCGGGGCCGTACTCGGCCGCCAGGTTGCTGCACACAGCCAGGCGCAGACCCGCTGCGCGGGACTGCTCCAACACCTGCGGCACTTCGGCGAAGAGCCGCAAGCCCGCCAGCTCTTCCGCCAGGTCGGCCTCGATGTCGGGCAGCAGATCGACCCGACCCAGCTCGGCCGCGAAGGTGGCCACCGGCACGTCGCGCGTCAAGAAGGGGTGACGGTCAGAGCGCTCCCCTTGTGCGCCGACCAGGCGGCTGTAGGGGGCCAGGCGCTGGCCGTATTGGATTAGGGTGCCGAAGGCATCGAAGGCGATGGCTCGAATCTGCATAGGGATATATATCTCTATGTGTCTATGTACCTATCATTCGAACTGCTCGCGCTCGAACTCGCAGCCGGCCACGATCAGTGGCTCGCCGGTCAGCCAGCGCTGCGGCGCGCCGCTGTCGCGAACGACCTGCACGTCTGAGTCGTCTCGAATGACAGCTACGTCGGCATCGACCAAGGCTTTCCGCCCTCCGGGCTGGAAAGTGCAGGTGTCGGGGTTGAACGTCCAGACCTTCATAGCGGATCTCCTGGTTTCTTGCCTGCGCGGCGCATCGCTTCTTCGTACTGGGCATGCTCGGGCGTGCCCGGCTTGTGGAAGTTCGGTAGCCACTGCACCAGACTCTCTTCATCGACGTCGATGATGGTGTTGGACTTGGGGCGACCGCGTGGGCGCTTGGGCCGGTCGAGGCCGGCCTTCTTGAGGCGTTTGGTGAACTCGTCCACCAGCGCCCACAGCTCTTCGGCGTCCGCTTCGCTGTAGGTCGCGAGGCTGTTGTCCATCGCGTGGCAGGCGTCGCGGAGCGTGTCCGCCACGGCCTCGGCGGCTTGTCGAAATCGAGCCACGCTGGTGTCCAGCCGCTCCACCCGGTCATGCTTGGTCTTCCAGGCCTTCCAGTCGGCTAGCTCCTGTGAGGTCAGTGGCTCGCCTTTGCACCGGGCCATCACGTCGGCGGGTATCTCCCAGCCATTGACCAGCTCGTCGATCTTGACTGACAGCACGAGCTTGTTGGCCCGCAAGAACTGGAAGCTGTTGACGTAGGTGGGGACACCGGTCTTGCGGCTCTTCGGCAAATTTAGGGGACGTTTGAATTGCATCTTGCCAGGTGTCTCTGCTATCAGCTTACAAAAATCATTGTACGTTTGACGGGTCTCTTGTGCTATGCTGCGCTCGCAGTCGAAGTCCTAGAAATCTATATATATGGGTTCGGCACTGAGGAGAGCAGCAATGTCGATCATCACAGTAGCGTCATCTAAAGGTGGTGTTGGGAAGACCACCACGGCGATCCATCTTGCGACCAGGCTTGCTCGCGAGGGTCGCACGCTGCTGATCGACGGCGATCCACAGGCGTCCGCCGCCAAGTGGGCGGGCTGGCGTCGAGAGACGGGCTTCGGTCCTTCGCCCGTCACAACCCGGCTGAACGGCAAGGAAATTCTGTCCGAGGGGCAGCACCTGTCCGCCGGCTATGAGCACACAGTGATCGACGTGGGCGGCCGAGACTCCGCTGGCCTGCGCTATGCCTTGCTTTTGGCGAAGCTGGCGATCATCCCCATCGGTGCATCCAACCTGGATGCTGCTGCGATGACCGACCTGCTGGAGGTGGTCGAGGTCGCCAAGACCTACAACCCCGAGCTGGAGCTGCGCGTGCTGCTGACCCGCGTTGATCCCAGGACGAAGGACGCTGCCGACATGCTGGGCTTCCTCCAGGATTTGAAGCTCACCGTGCTGAAGGCGCAAATCTGCGAGCGCGTGGCCTTCCGTCGATCAATCGGCGAAGGTGCCATCGTCCAGGAGATTGGGACGGACCAGAGCGCGATTCGAGAGATCGAGGCTGTCTTTGCGGAGATCGCGGGATGACCAAAGATCGCAAGCCTCTGATCCGGTCGGCGGCCTCGCTGGCGAACAGAACGCGCGAACTGCCGCCCGAGGCTATCGCCTTCGCGGAGCAAGCCAGTCATGACCAAGCAGAGCGCAGGGCCGTTGCCAACTCAGTGCCGGCCCCGGCCACCGCGCCGAACGCAGCAGAGATGACGAAAGCCAAGTTCTTCCACTTGCCCAGCCGGTTGGTCTCGGCGCTCAAGCACGAAGCCCTGGCTCGCAGCGAGGCGACCGGCAGCCGCGTGACGGAGACGGCGCTGGTCATCGCCGCCCTTGACGCCTACTTTCAGGGGCGATGACTAGATTGCTAGAAATCTATAAAGCTAGATAGCTTTGGATTTGTCCCTTGGGAAAGATCATCAATCCCTCGGCGGGCTCGCCAGCAGGCGAGTCGCCGTCCGCAGGCGGCCAGCAGGCCGACGAGGGCAGTCCAGAGGGCAGCAGCCCGGAGGACTGCATCATCCTCGCCAACGACCGCGACCGTCGAACGTTGGCCTGGCTGCGCACGCAGGTGAGCGATGACGCCATCGCGGCGGCCGTCGAGCAGCTCGCCGGGGCGCGTCGCCCGTACATCACCAACGTCTGCAAGGTGCTCGGCCTGACGATCCCGGATGGAATGGAGGTGGCCAGCCGGGAGGAAGGCTTGCGTCACCTGGCCGCGATCCGCGCCAAGCTCAAGACCGGTAGCCGCTAAAGCAGCTTGGGCGAGTCCCTGCGGGCCGGGCTTTTCGGGCTTCGCCCCGAGCCGCGTTCGCGTCTCGGCCATTCGGCTTCAATCCCTCTCGCGCGCCGCCCGGTGGGCGGCTTCATGCCGCTCATCAGGTGCGCGCTGGCTGCGGCTGGCGATGCTTGCTCAGGATGTCATGCACGAGGGCGCTGTGGCCCTTCGGGGCGCGCGCGTAGAAGGTGAGGGTGTCGGCATCGTGATCGAACACGGCGCGGTAGTCCGGCAGCTCGTTCGACCCGGCCAGCGCTTTCATCGCGGCGCGAAACTTTCTCAGAGTGTCCGTGCTGCCGCTCTTCTCGTGGAGCGTCTTGAGCCCGATGCACCACTTGGGCTGCGCGCCGCAATGCTTGCGGGCCAGCTCGTAGATGCGTCGGTCAAGCGGCTTGCGCAGGCGAAAGTAGTCACGGCTCAAGGTGAGCACTTGGAAGGCCTTCACTGATCGGAAGAGCCAGTCGGGGAGGGTGACTTCCACAGCGGCCATGCGGCCGTTGTTGTCGCGCTCGACGACGCTCCACGTCTCGATGAGACCGAAGCCGCCTCGTCGGCACATCCCATCCGTCTTGATGTTGGTTTCAATCATCGTGCCCTTCAATCTGCCAAGCATCTCTGAGATGCGGCCGTACTGTCTCCCGCTGGTATCCCGGTTCGTAGCGACGAAGAAGTCATGTGCCCTGAAGCGCACCGTTTGGCATGCGTCCTCGCGCCCCCGATTGATCGCTTCCACGAGCTGGCTGATGCAGTAGATCCACACGTCCTTGTCATGGATGGTGGCGCAGCCGTAGTGCCCCGGCATGATGGTGACTGTCGTGCCGTTGCGCTCGTAGGTGCGCACGCGCATGTCGCCGGCCTTGAGAGCAAACAACGGGTGTTCCATGCTGGCCAGGTCATCCTTGAGTGACCAGTCCAGGATGTCTGCAATGAAGAAGTCGCGGTTGACGTGACGAACCGGTGCCAATCGCTCATCGCGATTCTTGAGGGCGGCCTTCTGTGCGGGTTCGGGCGTCGTCCAGTCGGCGTCCAGCTGGGCCTGCTGCGGCTCGTCGCGCCTCGCTTCGCAGCCGGCCTGAGCAAGGCGCGCGCGCTCTTGAATCGAGCGCAGCGCGGTCGAAAGCGGCTGCACGGCTCACCCCGCATGGCGTGGCTGGTCTGCCGTTTCTGCCCAGCGCTGCCGGGCAAGCACTTCCGCCTTGGTCGGCCTGCCCCGTGGCCGCTTCTTTGGCGGCGGCTCGGCCGGGCGTGTGGAGTTGATCCACGCCATTACGTCGCGCTCGTACCAGCAGAGGCGGCGGCTGTTGGGGAGCTTGAAGGGGCGGGGGATCAGGTGCGCGTACTTGGCATTGGTCGCGCAAGTGCGGATCGTGGTCGCTGTCTTGCCGATCAGCGCCGACAACTGCTCGATGAACAGAATCTTCGGCAAGTCGTCCGAGCTTGCAACCGCGGGCACGGTCGCCGTATCCGTCGTGCCGGCGAAACCGCAGGCAAGGGCCGATGCAGTCGGCGTCGGCGCATCAAGCCGCTTGGCTTGCCGAGCATGAGATTGCTTGTCGCGCTGTCCGGCGACAGAAAGTGAAGTTGGCATGAAGGCCTCACAAGCGAACGCGCTTGGCGAGAGCCGGTGCTGTTGATGCGGCAATTCGTGCTTATGGGACTACCAGGCTCGCACGAACCTTTACTGCCGCACCTCACGGTGCCTTTGTTCACTAAGGCTTCGTGTAGGGGTGATTGCGCCTGCAACCCGAACACTTCCACCCTGGCGTTTACCGCCGAGCGTTGATCGCTCTCTTGGTTCGGCTATCTCTCGTTCCCCGAACCTCACCTGCCTCTCGCGCCTTGGGCTACACAGCGATTTGTAGGGCGCTAGACAGGTGCGCTATTGCGTTCACCCATGAACAACAGTATGGATAAATCGACAGGGTTGGTCAAGGCAGAAGCAAGGCCGTCGAGTCATAACTACAACCCTGAGACATCGGCGGCAGAGTTGGCTCGCCGTCGCGCCGCTTTGCGCAGCGGCACGCAGCGCTACCCGTTCAAGGCTGCCCGTATGTCCAGCCGCGCGCCCTGGCGCGCTCCGCCAAGGCCTGTGCCTTTGCCTTCATCTTGCTGGCCGAGCCAAGCGCTGTGTAGTCGATGATGGCGTGCTCAGGAAAGGGCTCGGGGTCCGGGCGCCAGCTCAGGCCGACGCCAACGACCTCGTCCGCGCTCACTGACACGGTGCCGACGGCCTTGAGTCCCTGGGTCGTCGTGTAGTGATGAAAGCTGGCTTCCGCCGTCATCAGGGTGCCGTCATACACCGAGAGCAGGCCCGAGTCCTTGGGCGTTGGATTGAAGGCCTGGCTGCTCACCCGACCCTCTTGCACCCACGATGGGTTCACTTGTCGGTGCAACAGGTGCGGTTCGTCCGTCATGCTGTGCCGTCTTGCGCTTCGCTGAATCGCCGAACTAGGCCAGCCAGGGCCTCCCACCGGTCCGCCTCATCGAGATTGAAGGTGGCCTCTTCGACGACCTCCCCATCGGCCGTGCGTGATACCAGCACCTCGGCCACGTGGGTGTTCAAGTCAACCTCAGCGGTCAACGACGCATTGCTTGTGCTCCACTCGAATTGCACGCCGCCTTCCGGGGTGGGGTAGGCGTAGGGCAGCGCAACCTCGTCAGGCCACGCCTCCACCCAAGCCTTGGACAGCCAGACAAGGCCGGCCGGCACCGGACGCAAGCCTTGCCCGTCCATCCAGCCATCGCGGAGCAGCCCAAGGCTTTCAAGCCGTGCGGGAACGTCGAGGGGGTCCAGCGGCTCGATGCGCGTGACCTGCTCGATGCGCTTGCGACTGTCGGACTGGTCTCGGACCATCGCGCCTTCAACCATCACCAAGGACTCGCCGTAGGCGCCGAGGGCGCTATGCGCCGCGTCCCGCAGCTCGTCGCTGAAATAGCCAATGACCTTCTCTCCGCTGATGAGCTTGAGCGTGAAGGTCTTGTTCTCCAGGTTCAGCTCAGACATCGCCCCGCGAACAGATTCCTCCGTCCGGTACACCGCGGCTGACTTCAGCACCAGGGTCTTGCGTACCCGGTTGTCGTAGACGACGACATCGTTCGCAGCAGTCGCTCGCGTGAACTCGACCCGTTCGTCTTCCCGAAGGAAGCGTCCGAACTGGTCAAAGTAGGCTAGCAGCGGCTTCGGCAGCAGGTCATCGACGGATTCGCCTTTGGAGGCCGCGTCGATGGTGTCCAACACGCGGTCTCTGGCCTTGTCGAACCACTCGGAGAAGGCATCATGGACCAAGCTGCCTTGAGGCAGCGGTCGCTCCAGCACCGGAACCGCGCTGCCGGGCTCCACCTGTGTCAGGTGGATGGCGAAGTTCTGCGTGAAGCCCCGGGGTGTCCGCTTGCGGCGCGGGAACTGCTCCAGGTACAGCCACCGCGCGACTTCCACGATCAAGCCCTCGAACGCCGCCCAGTCCTTCAGGACCTCTACGGGTATCGAGTGCGCATCGAATCGTTTGCCGACTAAGCGGGGTTTCAGGAATTCGGTGTTCACGGTCGCAACGTCAGAAGGTTCCAACCACCACGCACGGAAAGTGCAGGCCGAGACCGTTCAACTCACGATGGTAGCACCGCCCCCCCGGGCTGCCGCTCCTGCTGGGCCGGCAGCTGCGACTCATAACGACATCGAGCGGATGGGCCATCCTTGGGCCATCGGCGGCCCGGATTTGCTCTGAACCGACATGAATGACGACTCAAAGTAAAAAAGCCCAAGTGCTTGATGCGCCTGGGCTTTCTCGACTTTTTGTATGGTCGGGGTGAGAGGATTCGAACCTCCGGCCTCTACGTCCCGAACGTAGCGCTCTACCAGGCTAAGCTACACCCCGATGGTTGCAAGAAAAAAGAAATCGTCCTAGATGCCAACTCAGGAGAGGTGTTCAGGCACGTCGCTCAAGCAACTGAGCCGCCAATTGTAGCAAACCTGAAGCGTGCGAATTGGACGGGAAATCTTTTAATGCATGAATCGCACGCTGCGCCTCGGCGGCGGCGGCGGCGCGCGAAGCATCCAGGGCCCCGGTTTCACGGACGATCTCGACGACCTTGCCCAACTGGGTTGTGTCTCCGGCTTCAATGGCGGCACGCACCAGTTCGCTTTGAGCAGGAGTCCCTCGTTGCATTGCGAAGATGAGCGGCAGCGTGGTCTTGCCTTCGCGCAAGTCGTCGCCGACGTTCTTGCCTGTTTCGCTGGCGTCGCCCGCATAGTCCAGTACGTCGTCGATTACCTGGAAGGCGGTGCCGAGTGCCTGGCCGTAAGTGGCGCAGGCTTCTTCCACTTCGGGCGTGGCGCCTGCCAGCACGGCGGCGAGGCGGGTGCTGGCTTCGAATAGCTTTGCTGTCTTCGACCGGATCACGCGCAGATAGGCTGCTTCGTCCAGCGACGCGTCGTGCATGTTCATCAGCTGAAGCACTTCGCCCTCGGCGATCACGTTGGTGGCTTCGGCCAGGATCTGCATCACGCGCATGTTGTTGGCATCCAACATCATCTGGAATGCACGCGAGTAAAGGAAGTCGCCGACCAGTACGCTGGCTGGATTTCCGAAGGATTCGTTGGCGGTCGCCCGTCCGCGCCGCAAGGTCGACTCGTCGACCACGTCGTCATGCAGGAGCGTGGCCGTATGGATGAACTCCACGACGGCAGCCAGGTTGAATCGCTGCTCGCCCGTATAGCCCAGTGCGCCCGACATCAGCAACAGGAGCGCCGGCCGCAGGCGCTTGCCGCCAGCGGAAATGATGTATCTGGAAACCTGGCTGACCAGCGGCACGCCCGTATCGAGGCGGCGGGCAATCACATGGTCGACTTCGACCATGTCGCCGGCAATCAGGTCCAGCACGGTGGCGGTGGGGGAGGTGTCGGCGGCGGGAACTGGCAAAGCGGAGGCGCTGGGCGCTGCTGGGGATGAGGGTGGCCCAGGCTAGGGAAGGGCCGGAAGGCGCAAATTATAGGGAGCCAACGAGGTTTGCCGGGGCTGCGTGGTGCCAGAGCTGGTTAGCAGGCACAAACCGCGCTATAATCTTGGGCTCTGCGGAATTCGCCGCGGAGACTCATTTCTAAGAGGTTTACATGTACGCGGTCATAAAAACCGGTGGCAAGCAGTATCGCGTTGCTTCCGGCGAGAAAATCAAAGTAGAACAGATTGCTGCGGACGTAGGCCAGGAAATCGTGATCGACCAGGTTCTGGCCGTCGGCAACGGCGCTGAAATCAAGGTTGGCACGCCCCTGGTGTCCGGTGCAACGGTGACAGTCACTGTGCTGTCGCACGGTAAGCACGACAAGGTTCGCATCTTCAAGATGCGCCGTCGCAAGCACTATCAGAAACGTCAAGGCCATCGCCAGCAGTTCACCGAACTGCAAATCGGCGCGATCGCTGGCTAAGGAGCAGATTCCATGGCACAGAAAAAAGGCGGCGGCTCAACGCGAAACGGGCGCGATTCCAAGCCCAAGATGCTCGGCGTGAAGGCTTTCGGCGGCGAACTGATCAGCGCAGGCTCGATCATCGTGCGCCAGCGCGGCACCCAGTTCCACCCCGGCGTGAACGTCGGCGTGGGCAAGGACCACACGCTCTTCGCCCTGGTCGACGGCCACGTGTCGTTCGGTCAAAAGGGTGCACTCAACAAGCACACGGTCAACGTGACCCCCGCGGCGTAAGCCCCGAGTCACTTCGATCTACCCGAGGCCCCGCATTGCCGGGGCTTCTTCATTTGTAAACTGGACATCCCATGAAGTTCGTCGACGAAGCCTTCATCGACATCGCCGCCGGCGATGGCGGCAACGGCTGCGTGTCGTTCCGTCATGAGAAGTACAAGGAATTCGGCGGTCCCAACGGCGGCGACGGCGGCCGTGGCGGCCATGTGTTCGCGGTGGCCGATTCCAATCTCAACACGCTGGTCGACTTCCGCTATTCGCGCCGCCACGAGGCCAAGCGCGGCGAGCACGGCATGGGCTCCGACATGTTCGGCGCTGCTGGAGACGACATCACGCTCAAGATGCCGGTCGGCACGATCATTTCCGATGCTGAAACCGGCGAGGTGCTGTTCGAGTTGCTCAAGGACGGCGAAGTCATCACGATCGCCAAGGGCGGCGACGGCGGCTTCGGCAACATGCGCTTCAAGAGCGCCATCAACCGCGCTCCGCGTCAGAAGACCCCGGGCTGGCCCGGTGAGAAGCGCAGCCTCAAGCTCGAACTCAAGGTGCTGGCCGATGTCGGCCTGCTCGGCATGCCGAATGCAGGCAAGTCGACGCTCATCAGCGCCATCTCGAACGCCCGCCCGCGCATTGCGGACTACCCCTTCACCACGCTGCACCCGAACCTGGGTGTCGTGCGCGTCGGCCCCGAGCAGAGCTTCGTGGTGGCGGACCTGCCCGGCCTGATCGAAGGCGCCTCCGAAGGTGCGGGCCTTGGTCATCTTTTCCTGCGTCACCTGCAGCGTACGCGCCTGCTTCTGCATGTGGTCGACATGGCGCCGTTCGACGACAGCGTCGATCCGGTGGCACAAGCCAAGGCCATCGTGGGCGAACTGAAGAAGTACGACGCCGATCTCTACGAGAAGCCGCGCTGGCTTGTGCTGAACAAGCTCGACATGGTGCCTTCCGACGAGCGCGCGGCGCGCATCAAGGACTTCGTGAAGCGCCTGCGTTTCAAGGGTCCCGTGTTCGAGATTTCCGCGCTTACGCGCGAAGGCTGCGAGCATCTGGTGCAGGCCATCTACCAGCAGGTCAAGGCACAGCAGGTGGCCGAGCACGAGCCGGTCGAGGTCGATCCGCGCTTCGTGCCCCTGCCGCCCGAAGGCTCCTGAGCGGCATCGGTCGGCCGGTGCCGGCCGGATGGAAGACAGCAGCAACCCAAGCAGCATTCAAGACCGTTACAACCCCAAAATGACCTCGTCGAACTCCGGATCCACTGCCTTGCGGGATGCCCGCCGTATCGTCGTCAAGGTGGGTTCCAGCCTCGTGACCAACGAGGGGCGCGGTCTCGACGAGGCCGCCATCGGCGAGTGGTGCAGGCAACTGGCAGCGCTGGTGCGCGACGGGCGCGAGGTCGTGATGGTGTCGAGCGGTGCAATCGCCGAAGGCATGAAGCGCCTCGGCTGGCGCACCCGGCCGCATGAAATCAACGAACTCCAGGCGGCTGCGGCCGTCGGGCAGATGGGCCTGGCCCAGATGTACGAGACCAAGCTGCGCGAGAACGAGATCGGCAGCGCACAGGTGCTGTTGACCCACGCCGACCTGGCCGACCGCGAGCGCTACCTCAATGCCCGTTCTACGCTGGTCACGCTGCTCAAGCTGGGCGTGGTGCCGGTCATCAACGAGAACGACACGGTCGTCAACGACGAGATCAAGTTCGGCGACAACGACACGCTCGGCGCCCTGGTGGCCAACCTGGTCGAGGCCGATGCGCTGGTCATCCTCACCGACCAGAAGGGCCTGTACACCGCCGATCCGCGCAAGGACCCGGACGCGAAGTTCGTGCACGAGGCTGCCGCAGGCGACCCGGCGCTTGAGGCGATGGCCGGCGGCGCGGGCTCCAGCATCGGCAAGGGCGGCATGATCACCAAGATCCTCGCGGCCAAGCGCGCCGCGGGCTCGGGCGCCTCCACCGTCATCGCCTGGGGACGCGAGGCCGATGCGCTGCTGCGTCTTGCGAAGGGCGAATCCATCGGCACCCTGTTGGTAGCGCAAACCGCCAAGCACCAGGCCCGCAAGCGCTGGATGGCCGACCATCTGCAGCTGCGCGGCTCTGTCGTCGTCGATGCGGGCGCGGCCGCCAAGGTGCGGGCCGAGGGCAAGAGCCTGCTGCCGATCGGCATGACCAGTGTTTCGGGCGAGTTCTCGCGCGGCGACGTGATCGCGGTACGTGACGTCGATGGCGTCGAATTGGCCAGGGGCCTCGCCAACTACTCGAGCGTGGAGGCGCGACTTCTGTGCCGCAAGCCTTCATCCGAGTTCGAGCGACTGCTGGGCTACGTGGCGGAACCGGAGATGGTCCACCGCGACAACATGGTGTTGATGCCGGCAGGCTGAAAACGACAACGGGGCCCGAGGCCCCGTTTGTTTTTCCGCTTGGTTGCGTTACTGCACTTCCCGGATCGGGTTGCGGATGTTCTGAACCATGTCCCCCACCGAGGCACGCGGCGCGTTGCCGCGGCACAGGGCCTGCGTCGCCAGCTTTCGGGTGTAGCTGGAATTCATGTCGCCCAGCCGTTTCCATTCCGGCTTCGCCACGTCCTGCCACGTGCCGTTGTTGTAGCGGGCGTAGCTCTTCATCTCGGCCGTGGAGCACCGAACACCCTCGTAGAAGGCGTTGGTCGCGCCACCAGCACGGTTCTGGGCAACCACCACATAGCGCACGATCCCGTCGCCCGTGATGGCGATCGTCTGCGGGTCGACACCGAACTTCAGGCTCATGTAAGGCGGCATCTCGATCGGCAGCAGACGCTTTTCGCTGAAGGCCGGCGGTGGCGGCGTGGCCGTTTCTTCCCACTCCCTGTCCGTCTCGTAGCGCTTGGGCGGCGGCGGCAGACCGGCCTGCGCCCAGTCGGGGTTGTCGGTGCCGTGCGGGCCCGAGGCGCACCCCGCGAGGATGCCGAAGCAGGCCAAAAGAAGAACGCGCTCAGCGTTGCGTCGGAAGGGACGGCGGTGCTTGGTTGTCGTGGACAGGAGGTTCATTGCTCGCAGAAGGAATGTCGGGATGCGGATCGAAGCTGCCGCCGGGCGGCAGATCCAGTCCGGGAGGCGCCCCGGCGTCCGGCGAATGGCGCTCGAATTCTCGGGCGCGCACGTTGCTGCGCAGGAAGCGGTTGCGGAAATCCTGCCTCGGCAGGTAACGAGCAAGCTCGGTGAGCGCCATCTCGTAGACGCCGCGCTTGAACTCGACGACGACGTCGCGCGGCACCCAATAGTCATGCCAGCGCCAGGCGTCGAATTCGGGATGGTCGGTTGCACGCAGGTTGAGATCCCAATCGTGGCCGACGAGTTGCAGCAAATACCAGATTTGTTTCTGGCCCTTGTAGTGGCCCCGTGCGTCACGGCGGATGAACCGATCCGGCACCTCGTAGCGCAACCAGTCGCGGGTACGGGCCACGATGCGCACGTGCTCCGGGTGGAGCCCCACTTCCTCGTGCAGTTCCCGGAACATGGCTTGCTCGGGACTTTCGCCGCGGTCGATGCCGCCTTGCGGAAACTGCCAGGAATGAGTGCGTATGCGTTTGCCCCAGAAAACCTGGTTTCTCTGGTTGAGCAGGATGATGCCGACGTTGGGCCTGAAGCCGTCCCGGTCGAGCATAATCAAACCCCAATTTTTGAACTGAGTCGATTATGCATGCCGGGTTGCCCTCGGCAAGCTGCGATGCAGGCTCTCAGGGTCTCTCCGGGGGAGCAGTTCCCCACTTCCCAACTTCGAATCCAGCGATTCCCATCACCGCGATCCCGATGAAAGCTTCCCGATTTTTTGTCTCCACCCTCAAGGAAGCGCCCGCTGACGCAGAGGTCGCGAGCCATCGGCTCATGATGCGTGCCGGCATGATCAAGAAGCTCGGCACGGGCATCTACACCTACATGCCCATGGGGCTGCGCGTGATCCGCAAGGTCGAGGCCATCGTCCGTGAGGAGATGAATCGCGCCGGCGCCGTCGAGATGACGATGCCCGTGGTGCAGCCGGCCGAGTTCTGGCAGGAGACTGGCCGTTTCGAGAAGATGGGCCCCGAGCTGCTGCGCATCAAGGACCGGCACGACCGCGACTTCGTGATCCAGCCGACCAGCGAAGAGGTCGTGACCGACATCGCGCGCCAGGAAATCCGCAGCTACAAGCAGCTGCCCAAGAACTTCTACCAGATCCAGACCAAGTTCCGCGACGAGCGCCGTCCGCGCTTCGGCCTGATGCGCGGGCGTGAATTCATCATGAAGGACGCCTACAGCTTCGACCGCGACCTCGACGCCGCCAAGGCCAGCTACCAGGTCATGGCGCAGGCCTACCGCAACATCTTCGACCGCTTCGGCCTGCGCTATCGCGCCGTGGCGGCCGACAGCGGCGCCATCGGCGGCGACCTGAGCGAGGAATTCCAGGTGATCGCCGCCACCGGCGAGGACGCCATCGTCTATTGCCCCGACAGCAGCTACGCCGCCAACATGGAAAAGGCCGAGGCACTGGCCCCGGCCGGTCCGCGCCCCGCAGCCACCAAGGCGCTCGAGAAGACGCCGACGCCCGGCAAGAGCACCTGCGCCGACGTGGCCGAACTGCTCGGCGTGCCGCTCTCCACCACCATCAAGTCGCTGGTGCTGGCCACCGACATCGTCGACGAGGCCGGCAATCCGAAGGGTTCGCAGGTCTGGCTGCTGCTGCTGCGCGGCGATCACGACATGAACGAGATCAAGGTCGGCAAGCTCCCGGGCCTGAACCAGGGCTTCCGCTTCGCGACCCTGGCCGAGATTGAGGACCACTTCGGCTGCAAGCCCGGCTACCTGGGCCCGCTGAACCTCAAGAAGCCCGTGAAGCTCGTGGCCGACCGCGAAGCCGCCGTCATGGCCGACTGGATCACCGGCGCCAACGAAGTCGACTTCCACATGACGGGAGTCAACTGGGGCCGCGACCTGCCCGAGCCCGATCTCGTCGCCGACATCCGCAACGTGGTCGCGGGCGACGCCTCGCCCGACGGCAAGGGCGTGCTGGCCATCGAGCGCGGCATCGAAGTCGGCCATGTGTTCGTGCTGGGCACCAAGTACAGCAAGGACATGAACGCCACCTACCTCGACGAAGGCGGCAAGCCGCAGTTCCTCGAGATGGGCTGCTACGGCATCGGCATCACCCGCCTGCCGGCGGCCGCCATCGAACAGAACCACGACGAGCGCGGCATCATCTGGCCGGACGCGATCGCACCTTTCACCGTGGTGGTCTGCCCCATCGGCATGGACCGCAGCCCCGAGGTCAAGGTGGCGGCCGAGGCGCTCTACGAAGAGCTGCTGGCCAAGGGCGTCGACGTGCTGCTCGACGACCGCGGCGAGCGCCCCGGCGCGATGTTCGCCGACTGGGAGCTGATCGGCGTGCCACACCGCGTGGTCATCTCGGACCGCGGTCTCAAGGAAGGCCAGCTCGAGTACCAGGGCCGGCGCGATACCGCGGCCACCAAGGTGCCCGTGACCGGCATCGCCGACTTCATCGCCGGCAAGCTCGCAAAATGAGCCTGGAGGGCAGCCTCTCGCGACGCCAGTGCCTGGGCGGCGCCGTGACCGCTGGCGCCCTCACCGTGCTGTCGCTGCCGCAGGCCGCCTTTGCCGGTGCGCAGATCGAGGAGCCGCTGATCGACTCGGTGCGCACCGCGTTGAGTTCGGCCATCCACAACAAGGCACCGCCGGTGCCGCAGTTCGCGAACACCGAGGCTCGCCTGGCCTATCTGCGCTGGCTTGGCGATATGAGCGAGCGCCTCAAGAAGAAGATTGCCGATGCACCGTCGCGTATCGAATTCCTGCAGACCGTCTGGTACGAAGCGAAACGCTCGGGGCTCGAAGTGAGCCTGGTGCTCGGGCTGGTGCAGGTCGAGAGCAATTTCCGCAAGTTCGCAGTGTCGAGCGCCGGCGCTCGCGGCTACATGCAGGTCATGCCGTTCTGGACGCGCGTGATCGGCGACAGCGACCCGGCCAAGCTCTTCCACATGCAGACCAACCTGCGCTTCGGCTGCGTCATTCTTCGCCACTACCTCGACCGCGAGAACGGCGACCTGTTCATGACGCTCGGCCGCTACAACGGCAGCCGCGGCAAGTCGCCGTATCCGAATGCGGTGTTCTCCAATCAGCGGCTCTGGGTGTTCAACGACAGGGAGCGCGAGAAGGAAAAGGACAAGGACCGCTCGGCGGCCTGACGTCTTCCTGCTCCGGCCTGTTCAGTTCGCGGGCGCTTTCGCGGTGCCCGTGCCCTTGGTGACCATCACCTGGTCGATGCGGTAGCTGTCGACGTCCATCACTTCGAAGGTGTAGCCACCCCAGCTCACGTTGTCGGTGCGCTTGGGCACGCGGCGCAGCATCACCATCAGGAAGCCGGCCAGCGTCTCGTATTCCTCCGAGTGGGGCAACTCGTCGATGTGCAGCGCGCGCCGCACGTCCTGGATCGGCGTGATGCCGTCGATCAGCCAGGAGTTCTCGTCGCGCTGGACGATCTGCTCCTCGTCGGGCGTGGACACCAGGTCACCCATCACCGTGCTCATCACGTCGTTGAGGGTGATCACGCCCACCACGAGGCTGTATTCGTTGACGATGATCGCGAAGTCTTCGTGCGCCTGCTGGAACTGCTCGAGCACCTCGGTGAGCGACAGCCGGTCCGGAATGACCAGCGCCTTGTGCAGCGGCAGACCCTGGTCGAAGGCCAGCGGCTGGCCGCTGAGCACGCGCTGGAACATGTCCTTGGCGTCGACATACCCCAGCACGTGGTCGATGTCGCCGTCGCACACCGGGTAGGCCGAGAAGGGCTCGGCCACGATGCGCGCGCGCAGCACCGACTCGGGGTCGTCGTGCAGGAACCAGGCGATGTTGTCGCGCACCGTCATCACGCTGCTGACCAGGCGCGTGTCGAGCTCGAACACGTTGGCGATCACCTGCTGCTCGCGCACCGCGAGCACGCCGGCCTGCGCGCCGGCTTCGGTCATCGCAAGGATGTCGGCCGAGGTGATCTTGTCGTCGCGTGCCATCGGCATGCCGAGCAGCTTGAACAGCAGGTCGGTGCAGCGCGTGAAGAACCACACCAATGGCTTGAAGGTGGTGATCAGCAGCTGCATGGGCCCGACCATGCGCACCGCCAGCCGCTCGGGGTTGCTCATGCCCAGCCGCTTGGGGAACAGGTCTGCGAACACCAGGAACACCGCGATGATGATGACGAACGAGCACAGGAAGGCCGCGCTGGCAGAGGCCTCGGGGCTGAGCCACTTCTCGAAGAAGATGGCGAAGTACGGGCTGAGCGAGCCCTCGCCGACCACGCCGCCGAGGATCGCCACAGCGTTGAGCCCGATCTGCACCACAGTGAAGTAGTGGCCCGGCTGTTCCTGCACGCGCAGCACCTTCTCGGCCCGGGGGTCGCCTTCATCGGCCATCTGGCGCAGGCGCAGGCGGCGCGAGGCGGCCAGGGTGATTTCGGCAAGGGAGAAGAAGGCGCTCAGCGCTATCAGCAGCGCGATGATGAGCAGGCTTTGGGTCAGGGTCATGTTGGCACGTTGAAGACCGTCATGGTGCCATGACTGAGGGGCCATTCCAGCAACACCGCGGAACCGGCTTTGCCGGGCCGCAGGTGTTGCCCCCGGCGAGGGGGGTGGCGCAGCGACACGAAATGCGCGAAGCCTGGGGGAGAGCCTATGTTCCGCCGTGGGGGTGAGTGGGGTCGACCCAGAGGACCGATTCGGGCTTTTCGACAGGCTCGATGTCGAGGTTCACCGCCACCGCCTCGCCATCGCTGCGGCACAGCACGCATTCGAGCGTCTCGGTCGCGCTGGCGTTGATTTCCTGGTGCGGCACGTAGGGCGGCACGTAGATGAAGTCGCCCGGTCCGGCCTCGGCGGTGAATTCGAGCTTCTCGCCCCAGCGCATGCGGGCCCGGCCGCGCACCACGTAGATCACCGATTCGAGATGTCCGTGGTGATGAGCGCCGGTCTTGGCGTCGGCATGGATGGTCACCGTGCCGGCCCAGAGCTTCTGTGCGCCCACGCGGGCGAAATTGATGGCGGCTGCCCGGTTCATGCCGGGCGTCTGGGCGGTGTTGACGTCGAGCTGGTTCGCGCCGATCACCCGCACGCCATCGTGCTTCCAGGCCGGGGCGGCACTGTCGCTGCCGTTGTCGCCGCCGTCTTCATGGGAATGGCCGTGGTCCGCGTGATCGTGACTCATGGCCGTTCCCGCGGGGTCAGGCGTTGGCGCCGTTCACCACCTGCTGCAGCTCGCCCGACTCGTACATCTCCATCATGATGTCCGAGCCGCCGATGAACTCGCCCTTCACGTAGAGCTGCGGGATCGTGGGCCAGTTGCTGTATTCCTTGATGCCCTGGCGGATGCCGTCGTCTTCGAGCACGTTCACGGTCTTGAGCGTCTTCGTGTCGACGCCGACCGCCTTCAGGATCTGGATCGCGCGGCCGGAGAAGCCGCACATCGGGAAGCTGGCATTGCCCTTCATGAAGAGCACGAGGTCGTTGGTCTTGACGAGATCGTCGATGCGTTGCTGGGCGTCGGACATGGGGACTCCTGAAAAAATAGGCTGGGGGGATTATTTCACCGTGCGCCAGATTCCGCCGGAGCAGCGCTGGATGCCGGCGAGGTCGTCGCGGCTTTGCACTTCGGCGAAACCGCGCTCGGCGAGCAACTGGCGCACGGCCGCGGCCTGGTCATGGCCGTGTTCGAGCAGCAGCCAGCCGCCTTCCGCGAGGTGGGCGGGGGCGTTCTGCACGATCTGGCGGATGTCGTCGAGGCCATCGACGCCCGAAACCAGGGCGGAAGACGGCTCGTGGCGCAGCGCGGGCAGATGGGGATCGCCGGTGGCGATGTACGGCGGGTTGCTGGCGATGACCGCGTAGCCGTTGCCGGCGCCGTCGAGCCAGTTGGCCTGGGCAAAGCGCACGGGCAGGCCGAGGCGCCGGGCGTTGGCCTGGGCGACCGCGAGCGCATCGGCGCTGGCATCGACCGCGTCGACCTGCGCATCGGGGCGGGCGTGTTGCAGGGCCAGCGCGATCGCGCCGCTGCCCGTGCCGAGGTCGAGCGCGCGCGGAGCGGCATGGCCTTCGAGGCATTGCAGGGCCCATTCGACCAGCGTTTCCGGGTCGGGCCGCGGCACGAGCACACGGGCATCGACCTGCAGGTTGAGGCCGTGGAATTCCTTCTCGCCCAGCAGGTAGGCGACCGGCTCGCCAGTGCGGCGCCGCGACAGCTGCGCGGCCAGCGCGGACCACGCCGCATCGGGCATCGCGTCGGTGTCGTGTGCCAGCAGCCAGGCCCGGTCGTGCGGGGCGCGGCCCAGCGCGTGCAGCAGCAGCAACTGGGCGTCGAGCCGGTCCACGCCCAGTGCGATGGACGCGGCCAGCGCCTGCGCCACGGTGGCCGGCAACGGGTTCTCGATGGCGGTCATCATGCCGGCAGGCTCGATTCCAGCTCGGCCAGCTGCTCGGCCTCGCGCGCGGCGCGCAGCGCATCGAGCACGTCGCCGAGATCGCCTTCCATGATGGCGAGCAGCTTGTAGAGCGTGAGATTGATGCGGTGGTCGGTCAGCCGCCCCTGCGGAAAGTTGTAGGTGCGGATGCGGTCCGAACGGTCGCCGCTGCCGATCAGTCCCTTGCGCATGGCGGCGTCCTTGGCGGCGCGCTCGCTGCGCTCCTTCTCCTGGATGCGCGCCGACAGCACCTGCAGCGCCTTCGCCTTGTTGCGATGCTGGCTGCGGTCGTCCTGGCATTCGGCCACGATGCCGGTCGGGATGTGCGTGATGCGCACGGCCGAGTCGGTCTTGTTGATGTGCTGTCCGCCCGCACCGCTCGCGCGGTAGGTGTCGATGCGCAGGTCGGCCGGGTTGATCTGCACGGCCACTGTCTCGTCGGGCTCGGCCAGCACGGCCACGGTGCAGGCGCTGGTGTGGATGCGGCCCTGCGTCTCGGTGGCCGGCACGCGTTGCACGCGGTGGCCGCCCGATTCGAAGCGCAGGTGGCCGAACACTTCGTCGCCCACCACGCGCACCACCACTTCCTTGTAGCCGCCGAGCTCGCTCTCGCTCTCGCTGACGATCTCGCAGCGCCAGCCCGCGCGTTCGCAGTAGCGCGTGTACATGCGCAGCAGGTCGCCCGCGAACAGGGCCGATTCGTCGCCGCCCGTGCCGGCGCGGATTTCGAGGAAGGCGTTGCGCGCGTCGTCGGGGTCCTTGGGCAGCAGCAGGCGCTGCAGCTCGTCCTCGAGCTGCACCAGTTCGGCCTCGGCGCCTGCGATTTCCTCTTTCGCCATCTCGGCCATGTCGGGGTCGTCGAGCATTTCCTTGGCGCCGGCGATGTCGGCCTCGCGCTGCCTGTAGCGCTCGTAGCGGCCGGCGATCTGCGTGACCTCGGCATGCTCGCGCGAGATGGTGCGGTACTGCGCCATGTCGCTCATGATGTCTTCGCGCGAGAGCAGGAAGTCGAGCTCGCCCAGGCGCTGGGCATAGCGTTCGAGTTGGTGGCGGAGAAAGGATTTCACGGGGGAAAGAGGCTCGAAAAAATGGGGATGTGCTGCCGTGCGAGGGCAGGGCGCATGAAAGCCGCAGCCATGCAGGCCGGGCCGCCGACGAGCGTCGCTAACGCTCTTTGCGCAGGAACAGGCGCGAGATCGTCTGCGCCGTCTGCTCGCGCGAGGCGGCGTCGCCCGCGTGCAGCTCGGCCATCGCGCCGTGCATCATCTTCTGCGTGAGCCCGCGCGACATGGCTTCGAGCACCGCGTCGATCGATTCGCCCTTGGCCAGCAGCTTGCGCGCGCGGGCCATCTCGGCGGCGCGCCACTCGTCGGCCTGCGCGTTGAGTTGCTGGATCAGCGGCACCGTGCCGCGCTGGCCCAGCCAGTGCATGAAGCTCTGCACGCCGGCATCGATGATCACTTCGGCCTGCGCCACGGCAGCCTGCCGGTTGGCCTGGCCCTGCTGCACGACCTGCGCAAGGTCGTCGACGGTGTAGAGGTAGATGTCTTCCAGGGCCTTCACTTCGGGCTCGATGTCGCGCGGCACGGCCAGGTCGACCATGAACATCGGACGGTGCTTGCGCGCCTTGAGCGCACGCTCGACGGCGCCCAGGCCGATGATCGGCAGCGTGCTGGCGGTGCAGCTCACGACGATGTCGAATTCGGCCAGCCGCGAGGGCAGGTCGGCCAGCCGCATCGCCTCGCCGCCGAAGCGCGAGGCCAGCTTTTCGCCGCGTTCCAGCGTGCGGTTGGCGATGGCGATGGCCTTGGGCTCCTTCGCCGCGAAGTGCGTGGCCGCGAGGTCGATCATTTCGCCCGCGCCGACGAACAGCACGCGCGTCTTGCGCAGGTCTTCGAAGAGCTGGCCGGCCAGGCGCACCGCGGCGGCAGCCATGCTGATGGAGTGCGCGCCGATCTCGGTGGCCGTGCGCACTTCCTTCGCGACGGCGAATGAGCGCTGGAACAGCTGGTTCAGCGTGCTGCCGAGCGCGCCGGCCGTCTCGGCGGCACGCACGGCGTCCTGCATCTGGCCGAGGATCTGGGCTTCGCCGAGCACCATCGAATCGAGTCCGCTGGCCACGCGGAAGGCGTGGCGCGCGGCTTCGTCGTCGTGCAGGGTGTAGGCATGCGAGCGCAGCAGGGCAGGGGCGACGCCACCGCTTTGCGCCAGCCAGCCGAAGGTGTGGTCGAGCGCGGCGTGCTCCGAGGCGCAATAGATCTCGGTGCGGTTGCAGGTGGAGATGATCGCGGCCTCGACCTGGGGGTGGCGGCCGGTGGCGAAGGAACTGCGCAGGCTCTGCAGGGTGGGGGCGATCTGGTCGAGCGCGAACGCGAAACGACCGCGCAGATCGAGCGGCGCGGTCGTATGGTTCAAGCCGAGGGCCCAGACTGACATGGCCGTGATTATAAAATCAGCAGCCGCACGAGGCTCGCCAGGGGACAAATGGCTTTCCCTATGACAGCCATAACCCCGGACGCATGTTCCGGCCCCTGCGCAATCCCCTCCGATGGACCTGCTGGCCCTCCTGAACCACCTGCTTAATTTTGTAGCACCCGCGGCTTTCCTGGCCCTGGTGCTGGCCTTTGCCGGGCGGTTCCTGGGCGGCGGGCGCGCCGGCGTTCCGCGCTGGTGGGTGCAGTTCGCGCTGACCTTCGCGGCCGGCGTCGGGGTGCTGGTTGCCGGGCTCGTGGTGTTCGGGCGCGACGGGGCGATGGTGACCTATGCCGCGCTCGTCGTGGTCTGCGGCACAGTCCAGTGGCTGGCGATGCGCGGCTGGCGCCGCTGACGACCGGCCTTCAGCCCAGCCGGCGGATCATGTAGACCGATTCGCCCGGATAGGTGGCGAGACGGGCCTGCTGCTCGGGGCCGGCGGGTCGCGCGGCCTCATACCCCTGGCGCTGCCAGAAACCCACCGACGATTGCACCGACACCAGCGTCGAATGGCGCCAGCCGGCCTGCATCGCATGGGCCCAGGCATGGCGCACCAGCCGGGGCCCCAGCCCCAGGCCCGAGGCGCCCGGGTGCACCGCCAGGTCGTGCAGGTAGAGCGAATCGGCCTGTGCGGCCACTTCGAATTCGCCGTGCAGCGGCGTGAGCTTGCCGGCCACGGACGGATAGCCCGCCAGATAGGCCCGCACGCCGCCCTCGTGCTCGGCCACCCATCCCGTGTGCGGCGCGGCACCGAGCCGCCGCGCGATCAGCTCGCCGTCTTCCACGAACCCCGCGCCGTAGCAGGCGAGCTGGATTGCCAGCACCGCGTCGAGATCGTCGGCACGCATGGCGCGCACGAAGACGGTGTCCGACGCCATCAGGCCAGCAGCAGCTTGTCGTCGTCCAGCTTCTCGCCGCGGGTCTGCTCGAACATGCGCAGCAGGTCGGGCACGTCGAGTCCGGCGCGCTGCGGCCCGGCCACGTCGAGGATCACCTGGCCCTCGTGCAGCATCACCGTGCGCGAGCCGTAGTCCAGCGCCTGGCGCATGCTGTGCGTCACCATCATCGCGGTGAGCTGGCTGCCTTCGACGATCCTGGCGGTCAGCTCCAGCACGAAGGCGGCGGTCTTCGGGTCGAGCGCGGCCGTGTGCTCGTCGAGCAGCAGGATGCGCGAGGGCTTGAGGGAAGCCATCAGCAGGCTCACCGCCTGCCGCTGCCCGCCCGAGAGCAGGCCGATGCGGTCTGCCAGGCGGTTCTCCAGCCCCAGCTTCAGGATCGACAGCTTCTCGCGGAACAGCTCGCGCAGGTTGCGGTTGAGCGCGAAACCGAAGGCCCGGCGCTCGCCGCGCTTCCAGGCCAGCGCCATGTTCTCCTCGATGGTCAGCGCCTCGCAGGTGCCGGCCATCGGGTCCTGGAACACGCGGGCCACCATGCCCGAGCGCTGCCAGGCGTTCAGGCGGGTCACGTCCTTGCCGTCGATCTCGATGCTGCCCTTGTCGACGATCAGGTCGCCGCTCACCGCATTCAAAAAGGTCGACTTGCCCGCGCCGTTCGAGCCGATCACGGTGACGAACTGGCCGGTGGGAATTTCCAGGCTGAGCCCGCGCAGCACGCGGTTCTCGATCGGCGTGCCCGGGTTGAAGGTCATCTCGAGTTGTTGGGCGCGCAGCATCAGTTCTTCCCCTTGAAAAGCCCGCCCAGCTTGCGCTTGTAGGCTGGCACCAGCAGCGCGAAGGCCACCAGCACGGCGGTCACCAGGTTCAGGTCTTGGGCCTGCAGGCCCATGAAGTCGGTGTTCAGCGCCATCGCGATGAAGAAGCGATACAGCAGCGCACCCAGGATGCACGCCAGCGTGGTGATGATCATGCTGCGCGCGGGAAGCAGCGTCTCGCCGATGATCACCGCGGCCAGCCCGATCACGATCGTGCCCACGCCCATCGAGATGTCGGCCGTGCCCTGGCTCTGCGCGAACAGCGCGCCGGCCAGCGCCACCAGCGCGTTCGACAGCGCCAGGCCCGCCATGGTGTGGAAGTCGGTCGAGATGCCCTGGGCCCGCGCCATGCGCGCGTTGCCGCCGGTGGCGCGCATCGCCAGGCCGGCTTCCGAGGCGAAGAACATGTCGACCACGATCTTGGCCGCGATCACGATCAGCAGCAGCAACAGCGGCTTGGCCCACTGCTCCGGCATGCCGCCGAAGCTCGCCATGCTGAACACGGTGGGTTCGGTGATGAGCGCCACGTTGGGCTTGCCCATCACGCGCAGGTTGATGGAGTACAGCGCGATCATCACCAGGATGCTCGCGAGCAATTGCATGATCTTCAGCTTCACGTTGAGCCAGGCCGTGACCCAGCCCGAGACGGCGCCGGCCACGCAGGCCACCGCGGTGGCGGCGACCGGGTTCCAGCCGGCGACGATCAGCGTCGCGGCCACGGCGGCACCCAGCGGAAAGCTGCCGTCCACCGTGAGGTCGGGAAAGTTGATGATGCGGAACGACATGAAGACGCCCAGCGCGACCAGTCCGAATATCAGACCGATCTCGATGGCGCCCAGCGAGGCGATGAGGGACATGTGGGGAGGCTTCCGGCAGGCGGCGAGGCAGAAACGGACGCGCCCCGGTGGATGAAACCGGGGCGCGGGCCCGTCGGGGGCTTACTTGGTGCTCACGACCTTCGCAGTCTTCAGCAGCTCGTCGGACAGCGTCACGCCCTGCAGCTTGGCCGCGCCGGGGTTCACCACCAGCTCGAAGTTGGTGCTGGTCTGCGAGGCGATGGTGCCGGGCTTCTCGCCCTTGAGGACGCGCACCACGATCTTGCCGGTCTGGCGGCCGATGTCGCTGTAGTTCAGGCCCAGGGCGGCCACGGCGCCGCGCTCGACGGTGGCGGTGTCGGCAGCCACCACGGGCAGCTTGGCCTGCTGGGCCACCTTCACGATGCCCTCGAAGGCCGAGACCACGTTGTTGTCGGTGGGCGTGTAGATCACGTCGGCCTTGCCGACCAGGCTCTGGGCGGCGGTCGGCACGTCCACCGTGCGGGCGGCGGCGGCTTCGACCATGGTCATGCCGGCGGCCGAGGCGGCCTTCTTGAGCGACTCGACGATGGCCACCGAGTTGGCTTCGCCGGGGCTGTAGATCACGCCGATGCGCTTGGCGTTCGGCACCACCTGCTTGATCAGGCCGACATGCTTCTCGAGCGGCGACAGGTCCGACACGCCCGTCACGTTGGTGCCCGAGGGCTCCCAGTTCTTCACCAGCTTGGCGGCCACCGGGTCGGTGATGGCCGAGTACACCACCGGAATCGTCTTGGTGGCGGCCACCACGGCCTGCGCCGACGGCGTGGCGATCGCGACGATCGCGTCGGGCTGGTCGCCCACGTACTTGCGGGCGATCTGGGCTGCGGTGCCCACGTTGCCCTGCGCGCTCTGGTAGGTGAACTTCAGGTTCTTGCCTTCCTCGTAGCCGGCGGCCTTCAGCTCGGCCTTCACGCCGTCGCGCACGGCATCCAGCGCCGGGTGCTCGACGATGGCGGTCACGGCCACCGACTTGGTGTCGGCCGCGAACGAGGGCGCGGCGGCGAGCATGCCGAGAGCCAGGGCCACTGCGCTGAAGGGAGTGCGAAGCAAAGCGTTTTTCACGTGAAAGGGTCTCCGGGTGGGGAATGGATGCGTCTGAAGCCGCCGGCGGGTGCCGGCGGCGGGGGATTCAGCGGCCGGGGTTCGCGGCATGCGGCCCGGGCGCCACGGAGTCTAGATCGTACTTTGCACAATTAAGGTGCATCAAAGCCTCGGGCTTACCCCGCTTTGCGCCATAAAATTGCATTCAATTGGTGAATTGGGAGATGAAATTGCATGAGATCGAACTCGACCGGATCGACCGGAGGATTCTTGAGCACCTGCAGGCCCACGGCCGCGCGTCGAACCTGGAGCTGGCGGAGGTGGCCAATCTCTCGCCCGCCCAGTGCCTGCGGCGCCACCGGCGGCTGGAAGAACTGGGGCTCATCAACGGCTATGCGGCGCGGCTGAACGCGCGCCACATCGGGCTGGGCGTGATCGCCTTCATCCACGTGACCATGGCGCGCGGCCATGTGGACGAGCTGCCCAAGTTCCAGGACCTGATCGCGGACATGAAGCAGATCCTGGAGTGCTACTCGGTGACGGGCGACTTCGACTACGAGCTCAAGGTCGTCGCACGGGACCTGGAGGCGCTCTCGCAGTTCCTGATGCACACGCTGATGCACATGCCGGGCGTGTCGGCGGTGCGCTCCAGCGTGTGCCTCAACGAGATCAAGTCCACCACGGCGCTGCCGCTGGAGTGAATCGGAAGAGGGCGGGGCCTCAGGTCGGCAGGCCCGGTATCGGCGAGGCTGGCGACGAAGGCACGGCCGCCGGTGCGGCGGGGGCTTCCGGCACGGCGGTCATCACCATCGTCGGTACCGCCAGCGGCAGCGAGGCCTTCTTGAGGTCGTCGAGGATCACGAACAGCAAGTCGCTGCGCACGCCGCCCGCCAGGCGCGGGCTCGCCACATAGGCGATCGCCTGGAAGATCAGCAGCCCGTTCTCGATGCCTTCCAGCGTGAGCGACGGCGCCGGCGTCTCCAGCACGCCCTCGTGCGCCTTGCAGGCTGCGAGCATCAGCTCGCGCACGCGCTGCGCGTCGGTGGTCAGCGGCATCGGCAGGCGGATCAGCACCCGGCCCTCGGCATTGGCCAGCGTCATGTTGCGCACGGTCTTGGTGATGAACTCCGAGTTCGGCACGATCAGCGTCGAGCGGTCGCCCAGCTGGATCTCGGTGGCGCGCACGTTGATGCGCCGCACGTCGCCCTCGGCCGTGCCCAGCACCACCCAGTCGCCCACCTTCACCGGCTGCTCGGCCAGCAGGATCAGCCCCGAGATGAAGTTCTGCACGATGGCCTGCAGGCCGAAGCCGATGCCCACCGACAGCGCACTCGCCACCCACGCGATGCGCTCGATGCCGATGCCCAGCGCCGACAGGGCGAACGCCACCACCAGGATGCCGCCCACGTACCCGAGCAGCGTGGTGATCGAGCTCTGCATGCCCGGCTCGAACTTGGTGTTCGGCAGGTAGCTGCGTTCGAGCCAGCGCTTGAAGATCCGCAGCAGGATGAAGCCCGCCACCGCCACGCCGACGGCGCTCAGGATCGCGCCCGGCACCAGCTGGAACTCGCCCACCTTCACGCCGGTGCCGAGCTTGCCGCCGCGCTGGAACACCTCGCCCGGCCCCGTGCCCAGTGGCGCGGCCAGCGCCACCAGCATGTAGAAGAAGAGGGCCACCCGACTCAGCGCCGACAGCACCGTCGCAACCTGGTCGAGCGTCTGCGGCGCGAGGTTGAAGCTCTTCTGCAGCCGCTGGCCGAAGGCTGCGCGCGACGACACCGTGGCCATGAACACGTCGTCCGCGAACTTGAACAGCACGTAGAAGGCTGCCGCGACGATGCCGCTCCAGGTCAGCTGCGAGGCCAGGAAGCTGGCGAGCGCCACGTAGCCGACGGCCACCAGCACCCAGATCGCGATCATCAGCGCGCCGATCAGCGCCACCAGCAGGCCGACCCACATCGGCCGTTCGGGCAGGCCCGCCTCGGCCGCGTCGGCGCGCAACGGCTTCACGACATAGAGCACCGTGGCGACCAGCGCCGTCAGCACCAGCGCCGTGAGCACGTGCGTGGCCACCACGGCCGCGAAGCTCGCGTCGATCAGCGAATTGACCTCCGCCGGCGTCCATGCCAGCGCAGCCACCAGCGCCACCAGCCAGGGCAGGGCGGCCAGCCGCGAGGCCATGGCGTCGGGAATCGGCGGCAGGCGCCACGAAGGCCGGCTGGTTGCCAGCAGCCCGCGGCCCAGCCCGATCACGAAGGCCATGAAAACCATCGCCTGCGCCGTCGAATTGAGCACCTTGCGCGCCTGCGGCTCCCAGGTGGCGAACTCCTTCAGCACCGCGACGAAGCCATGCGCGGCCACGGCCACCAGCAGCACGTGGCTGGCGACGATGCCGATCACCAGCAGCGAGCGCCGCAGCCGGCCCGCCGGCAGGAAGCGCGCGGCCAGCTTCACGAGCAGGGCCTCGGCCGCCCAATTGCCGAACACCGCGAGCAGCAGCGCGCCGATCAGCGCCGCGATCACCTGCAGGCGCGTCTCGGGCTGCGTGGCGGCCATCAGGCCATCGTTGACCGAGGACGCCATCGCCTGCAGCCGGGCCAGGTCGTCGGGCCAGGCTTCGCGCAGGTCGCTCCAGAACTCGGCCGTCAGCGGCGAGGCCGCGCGCTCGGTGAGCTCCGCCTCGAACAGCGCCCGGCGCTGCGTGACCAGGTCGGTGCCGCGCTGCCGCACGTCGACCGACAGCAGGCGCGCGAGGCGGATGTCGGCATCCAGCGCGTTGCGCTCCTTGGTCAGGCGGGCGCGCTGGCGGGTGATGTCGGGGTCTTCGGTGGCGCCGGCGGCGGGCGGGTTGCCGAGCTCGCCGAGCTTGGCGTTCAGGTCGGCAAGCTCGCCGGTGCGCGCAGTGACGAACTTGTCGGCCTGGACGCCGATGTCGTTGATCTGCGTGAGCAGCTTGCGCGCTTCCTCGTCGGTCTCGGCGGCGGTGCTGAGCTTCGTGAACTGGGCGCGCAGTTCCGCCACCGTGGGGGCGGGAGTTGCGGCGGCCGCGGCGGCACTGTTGGCGTTGCCGCCGAGCTCAGGCTGCGCCAGGGCGCCGCCGCACATGCACAGGGCCGCGAGGCACAGGCTCGCGAAGCGTAGGGTCCAACTCATGGCCGCATCATAGAAGCCGCCATTTCGTAAGGGCCGGTAAGAAATGCAGCCCCTGTTCGGCGGCGTCAGCCGGCGGGGCTGAACAGGTCGACCCTGTCGGTGATGATGCCGTCGGTGCCCAGGTCGATCAGCCGCTGCGCGGCCTTGTCGTCGTTCACGGTGTAGCTCAGCGTGCGCATGCCTGCGCCATGAACCAGCGCCACCACCGCCGCGTCCCACAGCGTGTGGTTGCAGACGATGGCCGAGCAGCCGAGCTCCCTGGCTGCTTCGAGCCAGCCGTCCCAGAGCTTGTCGAGCAGCAGGCCTCGCGGCAGTTCAGGCTGCACCGCCTGTGCGCCCTTGAGCGACTCGACCTGGAAGGATGTGAGCAGCGGCGGCACGGCCGCGCCTTGCCACAGCCGGGCGGCTTCGCGCGCCACCACTTCGCCGGTTTCACGCTCGCTGCCTGGCGTCGGCTTGATCTCGATGTTGAGCAGGTAGTCGTTGGCCAAGCAGAAGCGCGCGAGGTTCTCCAGCGTGGGCAGCGGTTCGCCCGCATAGGCGCGCGAGTGCCAGCCGCCCGCGTCGAGTTGCGCCAGCGCGCTCCAGGGCTGCGCGCCACCGGTGCCGTGGCCGCTGGTGGTGCGGTCGAGCGTGGCGTCGTGCATCAGGAAGACGACGCCGTCGGCGCTGAGCTTGGCGTCGCACTCGAACATGCGGTAGCCGTGCGAGGCGCCGAGCCGGAAGGCGGCGAGCGTGTTTTCGGGCGCGAGCTTGCCGGCGCCGCGGTGCGCGACCCAGCGGGGGTAGGGCCAGGGTGTCGACAAGGCCATCGCTCAGTCGGCCCTTTTGCCCGAGCCGGCGTCGAACCAGTGCAGCTTTTCTTCGCGTGCGGCGATCTTCACCGTGTCGCCGGCAACGGGCGGGTGGTCCGCCTCATCGGTGCGCATGATGATCTGCTCGTCGCCGATGCGGCCGTACACCAGCCGTTCGGCGCCCAGCAGTTCGACGTGCTCGACCTGCACCGACCAGCCGTTCTCGTCGAGCACCAGGTGCTCGGGGCGGATGCCCAGGATCTGGCCGGGGCGCACGCCCGGTGCGTGCTTCAGCAGGTTCATCGGCGGCGAGCCGATGAAGCTCGCCACGAAGGTGGTGGCGGGGCGCGAGTACACCTCCTCGGGCGTCGCGAACTGGTCCATCACGCCGCCGTTCATCACGATGATGCGCTGCGCCAGCGTCATGGCCTCGACCTGGTCGTGCGTGACGAACAGCGAGGTGATGCCGAGCTCGCGGTGCAGTTTCTGGATCTCGAAGCGGGTCTGCGCGCGCAGCTTGGCGTCGAGGTTCGACAGCGGTTCGTCGAACAGGAACACCTGCGGCTGGCGCACGATGGCGCGGCCCATGGCCACGCGCTGGCGCTGGCCGCCGGAAAGCTCGCGCGGCTTGCGTTCCAGCAGGTGGCCGAGTTCGAGGATCTTCGCGGCCTTGTCGACGCGCACCTTGATCTCGGCTGGCGGCACCTTGGCGATCTTCAGGCCGTAGGCCATGTTCGCGAACACGCTCATGTGCGGGTACAGCGCGTAGTTCTGGAACACCATGGCGATGTCGCGCTCGGAGGGTTCGAGCTGGTTCACCACCTTGTTGCCGATGGCGATCTCGCCGGCGGAGACTTCCTCCAGGCCGGCCACCATGCGCAGCAGAGTGGACTTGCCGCAGCCCGAGGGACCGACGATGACGATGAACTCGTGGTCGGCGATCTCGGCGCTCACGCCGTGGATGACCTGGTTGGCCTTGGGCCCGTGGCCGTAGCGCTTGATGACGTTGCGTAGGGAAAGAGCAGCCATTCTTTATTTCTCGGTATCAACAAGGCCCTTGACGAACCACTTTTGCATCAGCACCACCACCAGCGCGGGTGGCAGCATGGCGAGGATGGCGGTGGCCATCACCACGTTCCATTCGTTCTGGCCGTCACCGCCGGCGATGAGCCGCTTGATGCCGACCACGATCGGGTACATGTCCTCGTTGGTGACTGCCAGCAGCGGCCACAGGTACTGGTTCCAGCCGTAGATGAACTGGATCACGAAGAGCGCGGCGATGCTGGTCTTCGACAGCGGCAGCAGCACGTCGAAGAAGAAGCGCATCGGGCTCGCGCCGTCCATGCGCGAGGCCTCGGTGAGTTCCTCGGGCACGGTCAGGAAGAACTGCCGGAACAGGAAGGTGGCCGTGGCCGACGCGATCAGCGGCACCGTGAGGCCCGCGTAGCTGTTCAGCATGCTCAGGTCGGACAGCACCTTGTAGGTGGGCAGGATGCGCACCTCCACCGGCAGCATCAGCGTCACGAAGATCGCCCAGAAGCAGATCTTCTTGAACGGGAAGCGGAAGTACACGATGGCGAAGGCCGACAGCAGCGAAATGGTGATCTTGCCGATGGCGATGACCAGCGCCGTCACCAGGCTCACCCACATCATGTGGGCCACTGGGGCGTTGGAGCCCGCGCTGCTCGCGCGGCCGAAGAGCGCGCCCTTGTAGCTGTCGAGCATGTTCGAGCCCGGCAGGAGCGGCATCGGCCGCTGCACGATTTCCTGCGCGGTGTGGGTGGACGCCACGAAGGCGAGGTAGATGGGGAAGGCGACGATCAGGACGCCGAGGATCATCACCACGTGGGCAAGGATGCCCTGGGTGCTTCTTCTTTCAACCATGTCAGTACTGCACCTTTTTCTCGACGTAGCGGAATTGCACGATGGTGAGCGCGATCACGATCACCATCAGCACGACCGACTGGGCGGCCGAGCCACCCAGGTCCAGGGCCTTGAAGCCGTCGTGATAGACCTTGTAGACGAGGATTTCCGTGTCCTTGCCCGGGCCGCCCTCGGTGGCGGCGTGGACGATGGCGAAGGTGTCGAAGAACGCATAGACCACGTTCATCACCAGCAGGAAGAAGGTGGTGGGCGACAGCAGCGGGAACTGCACCGTCCAGAAGCGGCGCCACGGGCGCGCGCCGTCGATGGCGGCCGCCTCGATCAGCGACTTGGGAATGGACTGCAGGCCGGCCAGGAAAAACAGGAAGTTGTAGGAGATCTGCTTCCACACCGCGGCCATCACGATCAGCGTCATCGCATGCTTCGAATTGAGCAGGTGGTTCCAGTCGATGCCGATCTTGCCGAGCGCATAGGCGACCACGCCCAGCGAGGGGGAGAACATGAAGACCCACAGCACGGCCGCCACCGCGGGCGCCACGGCATACGGCAGGATCAACATGGTCTTGTAGAACATGCCGCCGCGCACGATGCGGTCGGCGAACACCGCCAGCGTCAGCGAGAGGCTGAGGCCGATGGTGGCCACCAGCACCGAGAAGACGGCGGTGGTCTTGAAGGACTCGCCATAGGCCGGGTCTTCGAACAATTCCTTGAAGTTCTGCAGTCCAACGAAGTCGACGGAAGTGCCGAACGCGTCCTGCTGCTGCAGCGATTGCAGGAGGGCCTGCCCCGCCGGCCAGAAGAAAAACACGAATATCACCGCCATCTGCGGTGCCAGCAGCAGCCAGGGCAGCCAGCCCGAGCGAAAGAAAACGCGTTTTTCCATGAACCCTCTACGTAAAAAATCCCGCCGCGCCCACTCTTGTAGAAGAGTGAGCGGGGGCGGGCGATATTAGCCGGACACGCGAGGGGTCCGGTCGTCGATCGTCAGCTCTTGTTGGCCTTCTGGAAGCGTTCCAGTTGCTCGTTGCCTCGGGTCACGATGGCGTCGAGGGCTTCCTTGGCCGTTTTCTTGCCGTTCCAGACCTGTTCGAGCTCTTCGTCCTCGATGGCGCGGATCTGCACGTAGTTGCCCAGGCGGATGCCGCGGCTCTTGTCGGTGACCTTGCGGATCATCTGCGTCACGGCCACGTCGGTGCCGGGGTTCTGCTTGTAGAAGCCCGAGTCCTCGGTGAGCTTGTAGGAGGCCGTGGTCACGGGCAGGTAGCCGGTGCGCTTGTGGCTGGCGGACTGCACTTCAGGCGTCGAGATGAAGCTGAAGAACTTGGCCACGCCCTTGTACTCGGCCGGCTTCTTGCCCGACATGACCCACAGGCTGGCGCCGCCGATCACGGTGTTCTGCGGTGCGCCGGGAACGTCCGGGTAGTAGGGCAGGGGAGCCAGGCCGTAGGCGAACTTGGCGTTCTTGGCCACGTTGCCGTAGAAGCCCGAGGACGTGTTGATCATGGCGCACTCGCCCGACACGAACGAGGCCTCGGGCACGTTGCCGCGGCCCTTGTAGATGAAGAGGCCCTGCTTGGCCATGCTGGCCAGGTTCTCGATGTGGCGCTGGTGCAGCGGCGAGTTGACCTTCAGGCGCGCGTCGAGGCCCTGCAGGCCGTTGGCCTTGCTGGCGAACTCCACGTTGTGCCAGGCCGAGAAGCTCTCGACCTGCGTCCAGTTCTGCCATGCCGTGGTGAACGGGCACTTGTGGCCGCTGGCCTTGAGCTTGGCGGCGGCGGCGACCACTTCGGGCCAGGTCGACGGCGCCTTGTCGGTGGGCAGGCCGGCGGCCTTGAAGGCGTCCTTGTTGAAATAGAAGATGGTGGTCGAGCTGTTGAACGGGAAGCTCAGCATCTGGCCGTTGGGGGCGGTGTAGTAGCCGGCCACGGCGGGGATGTAGGCGGCCGGGTCGAACTTCTCGCCCGCGTCCTTCATGACCTGGCCCACCGGCACGATGGCACCCTTGCTGGCCATCATGGTGGCGGTGCCCACCTCGAACACCTGCAGGATGTGCGGTGCGTTGCCGGCGCGGAAGGCCGCGATGGAGGCCGTCATCGATTCGTCGTAGGTGCCCTTGAAGGTCGGGATGACCTTGTATTCCTTCTGGCTCTCGTTGAACTGCTTGGCCAGGTCGTTGACCCACTCGTTGTTGACGGCGGTCATGGAATGCCACCACTGGATCTCGGTCTGGGCCTGCGCCACGTTGAAGAGCGTGGTGGCGGCCAACGCCGATGCCAGGGCGAGCGTCTTGAATCGCATGAAGACTCCTGAAGGGAAAAATGGAAAGCGCGGATGCTAGGGCATGTGCATGACACAGCCGCGTCACATTGGCGCACGGCGCACGGGTTTCCTCCAATCGGGGAAACCCCTTTGGCACCGCCTGCCCTTTGGCCCTGTTCGCGTCAGGCCGGCACGGGCCGCGAACCCGCATGTTGCGCCGCACCATGCTAGCATCGCCCTCCCTTTTTTTGGCCTAGCCTGTCGCCATGGCCGGGGCTTCCAAGAGACCTCCATGAGCAGCAAAACATCCCTCGACAAAAGCAGGATCAAGTTCCTCTTGCTCGAAGGCATTCACCCCTCGGCCGTGGAGGTGCTGCGCGCCGCCGGCTACACCAACATCGAGTCGCTGCCGGGCGCGCTGCCCGACGCCGAACTGAAGGCGAAGATCGCCGACGTGCACTTCCTGGGCATCCGCTCGCGAACCCAACTGACGGCCGACGTGTTCGCCGCCGCCCACAAGCTGGTGGCTGCGGGCTGCTTCTGCATCGGCACCAACCAGGTCGACCTGGAAGCCGCCCGCGAGCATGGCGTGGCGGTGTTCAACGCACCGTACTCCAACACCCGCTCGGTGGCCGAGCTGGTGCTCGCCGAGGCCATCCTGCTGCTGCGCGGCGTGCCCGAGAAGAGCGCGGTGGCGCATCGCGGCGGCTGGCTCAAGTCGGCCGAGAACGCCTACGAGATCCGTGGCAAGACGCTGGGCATCGTGGGCTACGGCTCGATCGGCGCGCAGCTGTCGGTGCTGGCCGAGGCGCTGGGCATGCACGTGGCCTTCTACGACGTGGTCACCAAGCTGCCGCTGGGCAATGCGCGCCAGGTGCGCGAACTGCACCAGCTGCTGGCCCAGAGCGACATCGTCACGCTGCACGTGCCCGAGACGCAGGCCACGCAATGGATGATCGGCGCGGCCGAAATCGCGGCGATGAAGCCCGGCTCGATCCTCATCAACGCCTCGCGCGGCACCGTGGTCGAGATCGAGCCGCTGGCCGAGGCCCTGAAGGCTCGCAAGCTGCTGGGTGCCGCCATCGACGTGTTCCCGGTGGAGCCGCGCAGCAACAAGGACGAGTTCCTGTCGCCGCTGCGGGGCCTCGACAACGTGATCCTGACGCCGCACATCGGCGGTTCGACCATGGAGGCGCAGGCCAACATCGGGCTGGAAGTGGCGGAAAAGCTGGTCAAGTACAGCGACAACGGCACCTCGACGTCTTCCGTCAACTTCCCCGAGGTGGCGCTGCCGGCGCACCCGGGCAAGCACCGGCTGCTGCACGTGCACCGCAACGTGCCGGGCGTGCTGTCGGAGATCAACAAGATCTTCTCGGACAACCAGATCAACATCTCCTCGCAGTTCCTGCAGACGAACGAGAAGATCGGCTACGTGGTGATGGACATCGACGCGGCCTCTTCCGACCTGGCCCTGGAGAAGCTCGCGAAGGTGAACGGGACGATCCGCAGCCGCGTGCTGTTCTGATCCGGGGCGGTCGGGGCAGGGTTGGGAGCGGAAAGTTGCGCTTGGCACAAGGTCGCAACCCCCGCCACGAGGCAAGACCCCAAGCCCTGCAATAAAATCCCCAGCCCGGCTATGGGTGCGCAGCGCCCGGCCGAGGCGCCCCACCCGATGAATGCTCCGACCGCGTTGAACACGCTGTTGTCGCAGGCCGCAGAGCCTGTACGACTGCGCGAGATCCCGTACAACTACACCAGCTTCTCCGATCGCGAGATCGTGATTCGCCTTCTGGGCGAACGCGGCTGGGAACTGCTCCAGACCCTGCGCGCCGAGCGCCGCACCGGCCGATCGGCGCGCATGCTCTACGAGGTGCTGGGCGACATCTGGGTGGTCCAGCGCAACCCCTACCTCGTCGACGACCTGCTCGACAACCCGCGCCGCCGCGGCCAGCTGGTCGATGCCCTCAGGCACCGCCTGGCCGAGGTGCAGAAGCGCCGCACCCCCGACAGCGACCTGCCGCGCGACCAGCTCGTGGGCGAGCTCACCGGCCTCGTCGGCGAAGCTGTTGCCGCCTTCGACACCAAGTTCCGCGACGTCGCCGCCCTGCGCCGCAAGGCCACCCGCGTGCTGGGCCGCCTCACGGCCAAGGACAACATCAAGTTCGACGGCCTCTCGCGCGTGGCCCACGTCACCGACGCCACCGACTGGCGCGTGGAGTACCCCTTCGTCGTGCTGTGCCCCGACAGCGAGGCCGAGATGGCGCTGCTGGTGAAGGGCTGCATCGAGCTGGGCCTGACCATCATCCCGCGTGGAGGCGGCACAGGCTACACCGGCGGCGCCATTCCGCTGACCTGGAACAGCGTCGTCATCAACACCGAGAAGCTCGAGGCGATGACCGAGGTCGAGCATGTGCCGCTGCCCGGACTGGCCGACCCCGTTCCGACCATCTGGACCGAGGCGGGCGTCGTCACCCAGCGCGTGGCCGACGCGGCCGAGCGCGCGGGCTTCGTCTTCGCGGTCGACCCGACCTCCGCCGAGGCCTCGTGCGTCGGCGGCAACGTCGCCATGAACGCGGGCGGCAAGAAGGCCGTGCTGTGGGGCACGGCGCTCGACAACCTCGCCTCGTGGCGCATGGTGACGCCGCAGGCCGAATGGCTCGAAGTCACGCGCATCGGCCACAACCTCGGCAAGATCCACGACGTCGACAGCGCCGTGTTCGAGCTGCAGTACTACGCCGCCGACGGCAGGACGAAGCTGCGCAACGAGCGCCTCGAGATCCCGGGGCGCACCTTCCGCAAGGAAGGCCTCGGCAAGGACGTGACCGACAAGTTCCTTTCGGGCCTGCCCGGCATCCAGAAAGAGGGCTGCGACGGCCTCATCACCAGCTGCCGCTGGGTGGTGCACCGCATGCCGGCGCACACGCGCACCGTGTGCCTGGAGTTCTTCGGTAACGCCAAGGACGCGGTGCCCAGCATCGTCGAGATCAAGGACTTCATGTTCGCCGAGCAGAAGCGCTCGGGCGTTCTGCTGGCCGGTCTCGAGCACCTGGACGACCGCTACCTCAAGGCCGTGGGCTACGCCACCAAGTCGAAGAAGCACGGTGGCCTGCCGAAGATGGTGCTGTTCGGCGACATCGCGGGCGACGACGCCGACGCGGTGGCGCGCGTCACCTCGGAAGTGGTGCGCATTGCCAATTCGCGCAGCGGCGAAGGCTTCATCGCCATCAGCCCCGAGGCACGCAAGAAGTTCTGGCTCGACCGCAAGCGCACGGCCGCCATCAGCCGCCACACCAACGCCTTCAAGATCAACGAGGACGTGGTGATCCCGCTGCCTCGCATGGCCGAGTACAGCGACGGCATCGAGCGCATCAACATCGAGCTGTCGCTGCAGAACAAGCTCGCGCTCACCGACGAGCTCGAGGCCTTCCTCACGCGCGGCAACCTGCCGCTGGGCAAGACTGACGACGCGCACGAGATTCCGGCGGCCGAACTGCTGGAAGACCGCGTCGCGCAGGCCGTGGCGCTGGTGCAGGAAACGCGCGCGCTGTGGGCCGGCTGGCTCGAGAACGTCGACACGCTGTTCTCGCAGCTGCAGGACCACTCCCTGCGCGCCAGCTGGAAGACCCAGTTGCGCCAGCCGCTGCAGGCCATCTTCACGGGCGCCGAGTTCGCGCCGATCCTGGCCGAGTGCACCGCCATCCACAAGCGCGTGCTCAAGGGCCGCGTGTGGGTCGCGCTGCACATGCACGCGGGCGACGGCAACGTGCACACCAACATCCCCGTGAACAGCGACAACTACGACATGCTGCAGACCGCGCATGCCGCGGTGGTGCGCATCATGGCGCTGGCGCGCAGCCTCGACGGCGTGATCTCGGGCGAGCACGGCATCGGCATCACCAAGCTCGAATTCCTGAGTGACGAGGAGCTGCGTCCCTTCACCGAATACAAGGCCAGGGTCGACCCCGAAGGCCGCTTCAACAAGGGCAAGCTGCTGCGCGCGCCTGCCGGCAAGCCCGAGACGCTGCACGCAGACCTGACCAACGCCTACACGCCGAGCTTCGGCCTCATGGGGCACGAGTCGCTGATCATGCAGCAGAGCGACATCGGCGCCATTGCCGACAGCGTGAAGGACTGCCTGCGCTGCGGCAAATGCAAGCCGGTGTGCGCCACGCACGTGCCGCGCGCCAACCTGCTGTACAGCCCGCGCAACAAGATCCTCGCGACCTCGCTGCTGGTGGAGGCCTTCCTCTACGAGGAGCAGACGCGCCGCGGCGTGAGCATCAAGCACTGGGAAGAGTTCGAGGACGTGGCCGACCACTGCACGGTATGCCACAAGTGCCTCACGCCGTGCCCGGTGAAGATCGACTTCGGCGACGTGTCGATGAACATGCGCAACCTGCTGCGCAAGATGGGCCAGAAGAGCTTCCGCCCCGGCAACGCGGCCGCGATGTTCTTCCTGAACGCGACCAATCCGCAGACCATCAAGGCGGTGCGCGCCGGCATGGTGGGCGTGGGCTTCAAGGCTCAGCGCCTGGCCAACGACCTGCTGCGCGGCCTCGCGAAGAAGCAGACCTCCGCGCCCCCGGCCTCGCTGGGGCCGGCTCCCGTCAAGGAGCAGGTGATCCACTTCATCAACAAGAAGATGCCGGGCAACCTGCCGAAGAAGACGGCGCGCGCGCTGCTCGACATCGAGGATGCGGACTACGTGCCGATCATCCGCAACCCGAAGGCGACCACCTCCGAGACCGAGGCGGTCTTCTACTTCCCGGGTTGCGGCTCGGAACGCCTGTTCTCGCAAGTGGGGCTCGCCACGCAGGCGATGCTCTGGCACGCGGGCGTGCAGACCGTGCTGCCGCCGGGCTACCTGTGCTGCGGCTATCCGCAGCGCGGCAGCGGCCAGTACGACAAGGCCGAGAAGATGATCACGGACAACCGCGTGCTCTTCCACCGCGTGGCCAACACGCTGAACTACCTCGACATCAAGACGGTGGTGGTGAGCTGCGGCACCTGCTACGACCAGCTGCAGGGCTACCAGTTCGACAAGATCTTCCCGGGCTGCCGGATCATCGACATCCACGAGTACCTGCTCGAGAAGGGCATCACGCTGGCCGATGCGGCCGGCGGCGGCTACCTGTACCACGACCCCTGCCATTCGCCGATGAAGCAGCAGGATCCGATGAAGACCGTGAAGGCGCTGGTCGGCGACAACGTGCTCAAGAACGACCGCTGCTGCGGCGAGTCGGGCACGTTGGGCGTGTCGCGGCCCGACATCTCCACGCAGATCCGCTTCCGCAAGGAAGAAGAGCTGAAGAAGGGCGAAGCCGCGCTGCGCGACAGCGGCAAGGTCGGCGAGAAGGACAACGTGAAGATCCTCACCAGCTGCCCCAGTTGCCTGCAGGGCCTCTCGCGCTACGGCGGCGACCTGAACAACGGCTTGCTCGAAGCCGACTACATCGTGGTCGAAATGGCCAACAAGATCCTCGGCGAAGACTGGATGCCCGACTACGTGGACGCCGCCAACCAGGGCGGGATCGAACGGGTGCTGGTGTGACGGCGAAGAAGGTGCAGCAAGGCTGCGTGCTGTGCGAGGGCCCGGGCGGGCGCCTCGTGTTCGAGGGCGCGAAGCTGCGCGTGATCCATGCCGAGGAAGCGGGCTTTCCGGCCTTCTATCGCGTGGTGTGGCAAGACCATGCGGCCGAGTTCTCCGACCTCGATGCCGCCGACCGCACCCTGTGCATGGAAGCGGTGACGGTGGTCGAGCAGTGCCTGCGCGAGCACCTGAAGCCGGCCAAGATCAACCTCGCCGCGCTCGGCAACATGGTGGCGCACCTGCACTGGCACGTCATCGCGCGCTTTGCAGACGACAGCCATTTCCCGGGCTCGGTGTGGGCGCCGGTGCAACGCGAGCGGAACGCTGCGCAAGAAGCCAGCATCGCCGCGCGCCTGCCCGGCATCGAGGCTGCGATGATCGAGCGCTTGGGCAACAGGAGCTTCTGATGGCAGGCTTGAAACCGGGCGCACCGACGCCGCAATCGATCACCGTGCATGGCCAATCGCGCGTGCTCGAAGTGGGTTTTTCGGATGGCGCGACCTTCCGCATTCCCTTCGAGCTGATGCGCGTCTATTCGCCGTCGGCCGAAGTGCAGGGCCACGGCCCGGGCCAGGAAGTGCTGCAGACGGGCAAGCGCGAGGTCGAGCTCGTCGACCTCGAGGCGGTCGGCAACTACGCAGTGCAGCCGACCTTCAGCGACGGCCACAACACGGGCATCTACTCGTGGGATCTGCTCTACGAACTGGGCGAGAAGCAGGCCGAGCTGTGGGCGACCTATGAGCGCCGATTGGCCGAGGCGGGCGTCGATCGCGACGCGCCGATGATCGAGAAGGGCGGCCACGCCTGCGGCAGCCACTGAGCCTGCGGGATCGCCTGAAAATCCGCGCGCGCTATTGAAAAGATAGCCCTACGCCCAGAAAGGGCGGGGCGGAAAAAGCAACAAATGTCCGCCGTGCGCGCGGGGTCGTCAGCTTGATGTGAAGGCTTCCGGCCTAACATCGGTTGCATGAGTACCACACACTTCGGCTTCGAGACAGTCGACGAAAGCGAGAAGGCCAGCCGCGTGCGCGGCGTCTTCGATTCGGTCGCATCGCGCTACGACATCATGAACGACCTGATGTCGGCCGGCCTGCACCGCGCCTGGAAGGCGTACACCGTGATGGTCGCGAACGTGGGCGAAGGTTCGCGCGTGCTCGACATCGCGGGCGGCACCGGCGACCTCGCACTGGCCTTCGCGAAGAAGGTCGGCGCGAGCGGACAGGTGGTCCACACCGACATCAACGAGGCCATGCTGCGCACCGGCCGCGACCGCCTGCTCGACGCCGGCGTGGTGCTGCCCACCATGGTCTGCGACGCCGAGAAACTGCCCTTTCCCGACAACCACTTCGACGTGGTCACTGTGGCCTTCGGCCTGCGCAACATGACGCACAAGGACGCTGCGCTCAAGGAGATGAACCGCGTGCTCAAGCCGCGCGGCAAGCTGCTTGTGCTCGAGTTCTCGAAGGTCGCGAAGCCGCTCGCCAAGGCCTACGACTGGTACTCCTTCAACGTGCTGCCCCGACTGGGCAAGCTCGTGGCCGGCGATGACGCGAGCTATCGCTATCTCGCCGAATCGATCCGGATGCATCCCTCGCAAGAGGAGCTCAAGACCCTCATGAAAGAGGGCGGTTTCGGACATGTGGACTATCACAACATGACTGGGGGAATCGCTGCCCTCCATGTTGGAATCAAGTGTTGATAAAGCGGATCTTTCGCTCGAGAGGAGACGACGATATGAAGAGTTTGGGTTCTTTGTTTTTGGCGGCCGCATTGGTGCTGGTCAGTGTTCAGGCCGAGGCTGCCCGCATGGGTGGCGGCAAGTCGGTGGGGCGCCAGTCGTCCAACGTGACGCAGCGCGAGTCGGCAGCACCGTCGGCACCCGCGCAGCAGAGCGCGACCAACGCCGCAGCGGCCAAGCCCGCGACGCCGGCACCGGCAGCCGCTGCACCGAAGCGTCCGTGGGGCGCGATGCTCGGTGGCCTCGCCGCCGGCCTGGGCCTTGCATGGCTCGCTAGCTCGCTGGGCCTCGGCGCCGGCTTCGCCAACATCCTGCTGATCGGACTGCTCGTGCTGGCTGGCGTGGTGGTGTGGCGCATGATCAAGTCGCGCTCGCAACCCGTCGCCAACCGCCAGGGCGGTTTCGCCTTCCAGGGCGCGGGCGCAAGCCCGAGCAACGCAAGCGCTCCGGCGCAGTACAGCCCGAACAACGTGGGCAACGATGCATCGGCACGTCCGTGGGAGCGCAACACCGCTGCCTTCGACGCCACGCCGCACGGCAGCAGCCTCTCGGCAGCGGGCGCCGCGGCAGGCGGCAGCATGATCGGTTCGGCACTCGGCGGTTCGCAGTCGTGGGGCATCCCCGCGGGCTTCGACGTCGACGGCTTCCTCGGTGCCGCCAAGCGCAACTTCGTGACGCTGCAGGACGCATGGGACCGCGCCGACGTGTCGACGCTGCGTTCGATGATGACCGACGGCATGGTCGACGAAATCCGCTCGCAGCTGGCCGACCGCGCCAGCCACACCGGCGGTGCCTCGAACAAGACCGAAGTCGTGATGCTCGACGCCAAGCTGCTCGGCATCGAAGAGCTGCCCGATGCGTACATGGCCAGCGTGGAGTTCTCCGGCATGATCCGCGAAGACGCCTCGGCGGGCCCGGGCCCGTTCCGCGAAGTGTGGAACATGACCAAGCCTGTCAGCGGCAACAGCGGCTGGCTGGTGGCGGGCGTGCAGGCCCTGCAGTAAACAAAGGCTCGCCCCCAGGCTTCGCGCACTTCGTGTCGCTTCTCCCACCCCCTACCGGGGGCAACACCAGCAGCCCGGCAAAGCCGGTTCTGCGGTGTTTCTGAAAAAGGGCATGTGGTCTGTGAGTCGCGGGGCGCTACAGTGACGGGATAATGGGGACATGGCCACACCATCGTCCCCATTTTCTTTTCTAGGCGAGCTCTTCAACACCATTGGCGAGCGCCTGCAGCCCCCGGACTGGGCGGTCCACGAGATACAGAACCGCGTGGTCCTGTTCCTGAATCATGTGCTCCAGCAGGAGCCCGAAGCCCAGCAGCGGCTGTTGCGCCAGCAGGGGCGGGTGGTGCGCTTCCAGTGGCGCTTCGTGACCATGGAGCTGGTGGCCACGCCAGCCGGCCTGCTCGACCTGGCGCCCGCCGGCTCGGTGCCCGAGCTGACGCTCACCGTCACCGATGACTCCCCCTTCGATCTCGCCCGTGCCGCGCTGCGCGGCGACAAGCCTGCCGTGCAGATCATCGGCGACGTGCAGTTGGCGGCCGAGGTCAACTGGCTGGTCGACCATGTGCGCTGGGACGTCGAGGACGACCTTGCCCGCGTGATAGGTGACGTGCCCGCGCACACGCTGGGCAATGGCGTGCGACGCGTGGTGGGCGCGTTGCGGCAGTTCGTCGGCGACCGCACGGCCAAGGCCGGTTCGGCGGGCACGGCCGAATGAGGCGCTTCTACCGCGGCCTGTTCATCGTCTGGGTCGCACTGCGCTACGGCCTCGACGAGCTCGTGCTCTCGAGCTTCCAGAAGCCCTGGCTGCGCGTGGTCACGCGCATCGTTTCCTTCGGACGCAATCTCGACGCGCCGCGCGGCCAGCGGCTGCGCGAGGCGCTCGAACGCCTGGGCCCGATCTTCGTGAAGTTCGGCCAGGTGCTGTCGACCCGGCGCGACCTGCTGCCGCCTGACATCGCCGACGAGCTGGCCTTCCTGCAGGACCGGGTGCCGCCGTTTCCCTCGTCCGTGGCCATCGCCACCATCGAGCGTGCGTTCCGCCGCCCCGTGAGCGACGTGTTCGTGCAGTTCGACGAGACGCCCATCGCCAGCGCGTCGATCGCGCAGGTGCACTTCGCGACCATCCGCACCAACCAGGGCGAGGAGCGCGAGGTGGCGGTCAAGGTGCTGCGCCCCAACATGCGCGGCGTGATCGAGAAAGACCTGGCGCTGATGGCCATGATGGCCGGCTGGCTCGAGAACCTCTCGGCAGACGGCAAGCGCCTGAAGCCGCGCGAGGTGGTCGCCGAGTTCGACAAGTACCTGCACGACGAGCTCGACCTGGTGCGCGAGGCCGCCAATGCGGCCCAGCTGCGCCGCAACATGGCCGAACTCGACCTGGTGCTGATCCCCGAGATGTTCTGGGACTTCTGCTACCCAGAGGTCATCGTGATGGAGCGCATGAAGGGCGTGCCCATTGCGCAGATGGACCGCCTGCGCGCCGCCGGCGTCGACATTCCCAAGCTGGCGCGTGACGGCGTCACGATCTTCTTCACGCAGGTGTTCCGCGACGGCTTCTTCCACGCCGACATGCACCCCGGCAACATCCAGGTGAGCCTGGAGCCCGAGACCTTCGGGCGCTACATCTCGCTGGACTTCGGGATCATCGGCACGCTGACCGAGTCGGACAAGGAATACCTCGCGCAGAACTTCGTGGCCTTCTTCCGGCGCGACTACAAGCGCGTGGCCGAGCTGCACCTCGAAAGCGGCTGGGTGCCGGTGGGCACCCGCATCGACGAGCTGGAGGCGGCCATCCGCACCGTCTGCGAGCCGTACTTCGACCGGCCGCTGAAGGAAATCTCGCTGGGCATGGTGCTGATGCGGCTGTTCCAGACCTCGCGCCGCTTCCACGTCGAGATCCAGCCGCAGCTGGTGCTGCTGCAGAAGACGCTGCTCAACATCGAGGGGCTGGGCCGCAACATCGACCCCGAACTCGACCTCTGGGCCACGGCCAAGCCCTTCCTCGAGAAGTGGATGGTCGACCAGATCGGCCCCAAGAAGCTGTTCCAGCAGCTCAAGGCCGAGGCGCCGCGGTACGCCAAATTGCTACCCCAATTGCCTCGATTGCTGCACGATTTCCTGGAAAATCGCCCGGTCGACAACCGCCGCGAACTGCTCGAACTGCTGGCTCAGCAGAAGCGCACCAATCGGTTGCTGCAGATCATCGTCAGTAGTGGCATAGGTTTTGTATTGGGATTGCTCGTCATGCAATTCCTGATGCGCGTGCGCTTTTTCTAGAGGAGTCTCCGCCGTGTTGTTGACGCTGGTCATCGTCTATCTGCTGGTCACCATCGCGATCGGCCTCTATGCCGCCAAGAGGGTGAAGAACACCACGGACTTCGCCATCGCCGGGCGGCACCTGCCGCTCTTCATGATCGTCACGACCACCTTCGCGACCTGGTTCGGCTCCGAAACGGTGCTCGGCATCCCGGCCAAGTTCATCGAGGGCGGGCTCAACGGCGTGATCGAAGACCCGTTCGGCGCGGGTACCTGCCTGATCCTGGTGGGCCTGTTCTTCGCCGGCAAGCTCTACCGCATGACCTTGCTGACCATCAGCGACTACTACCGCGAGCGCTACGGCCGCGGCGTCGAGGTGGCCTGCTCGCTCATCATCATGCTGAGCTACCTGGGCTGGGTGTCGGCGCAGGTCACGGCGCTGGGGCTGGTGTTCAACCTGCTGTCGGGCGGCTTCGTCAGCATCCCGATGGGCATGGTGATCGGGGTGGTCTCGATCCTGGCGTACACGCTGTTCGGCGGCATGTGGTCGGTGGCCGTCACCGACTTCATCCAGATGATCATCCTGGTGGCCGGCTTGGCCGTGATCGCGATGTTCGCGGGCAACATGGCCGGCGGCGCCGACAAGGTGGTGGCCTTCGCGGTCAGCAAGGACCTCTTCAAGTTCTGGCCCGAGCCGAACCTGCACGACATGGTGTTCTTCTTTGCGGCCGCCATCACGATGATGCTGGGCTCCATTCCCCAGCAGGACGTGTTCCAGCGCGTGATGTCGGCCAACAGTGTCAAGGCGGCCCGGCGCGGCCCGGTGATCGGCGGCGTCGCATACATCCTGTTCGCTTTCGTTCCCATGTTCCTGGTGGCCAGCGCGCTGCTGATCATGCCGGAGCAGACGGCCGCGCTGCTGAAGGAAGATCCGCAGAAGGTGCTGCCCACGCTGGTGCTCGAGAAGATGCCGTTCGTGATGCAGGTGCTGTTCTTCGGTGCGCTGCTGTCGGCCATCAAGTCGACCGCCTCGGCCACGCTGCTGGCCCCCAGCGTCACCTTTACCGAGAACATCTGGCGCCAGTTCCGGCCGGCCGGCACCGACCGCCAGAACCTGATGACGATGCGCATCACGGTGCTGCTCTTCAGTGCGGCCGTGCTGGCCTATGCGATCCGCATGCAGGGCACGTCGATCTACGAACAGGTGTCGAGTGCCTACCAGGTGCCGCTGGTGGGGGCCTTCGTGCCGCTGGTGTGCGGGCTGTACTGGCGCCGCGCCACCACCCAGGGGGCCGTCGCCTCGATCGTCCTGGGCATTGGCGTGTGGCTGCTGTTCCTGAAGGTTTCATCCTGGGGCGCCGTATTTCCGGCCCAGCTGGCGGGCGTGCTGTGCTCTTTCGCCGGCATGGTGGTCGGCTCGCTGCTGCCGCAATGGTTGGCGAACACTCACACGCCGCACCGGCCGCTGGCCACCGAACCGGCCTGAAGCCCGGGCTCGGCGGCCGGGCCGGGCGTCCTTTGGCGGGGGCGCCCCTATAATCGAGGGCTTTGCGAGCGGCCGTTGCGCCGCTTTTAGACCCCATTTCCCCATGCCCATCTACGCCTACAAGTGCAGCGCCTGCGGCTTCGCCAAGGACGCTTTGCAGAAGATGTCCGATGCGCCGCTCACGGTGTGTCCGGCGTGCGGCGCGAGTGCGTTCGAAAAACAGGTCACGGCGGCCGGCTTCCAGCTCAAGGGCTCGGGCTGGTACGTGACCGATTTCCGCGACGGCGGCGGCAAGAAGTCCGAGCCGGCCACGGCACCCGCTTCCGCCGAGTCTTCCTCTTCCACCACGACCGCCGCGCCGAGCCCCGCTCCGGCGCCCGCCGCACCGGCTCCCGCGCCGGCCGCGGCCAGCGGCGACTGAAACACTCCTGACCGCCATGCTCGCCCTGCGCAAATGGTTGCTGTCCGGCCTGCTGGTCATCGTGCCGCTGGTCATCACGCTCGGCGTGCTGAACTGGATCATCGGCACGCTCGACCAGACGCTGTGGCTGCTGCCCGAGCAGTGGCAGACCTGGCTCAGCGACCACAAGGTGCGCGGCCTGGGCGTGCTGCTCACGCTGGCCATCCTGCTGGCGGTGGGCGCAACGGCCAGCAACTTCGTTGGCAAGCGCCTGCTCGGCTGGGGCGATGCCGTGGTGCGCCGCATCCCGGTGGTGCGCTCGATCTACTCCAGCGTCAAGCAGGTGTCGGACACGCTGTTCTCCGAGAACGGCAATGCCTTCCGCACGGCGGTGCTGGTGCAATGGCCGCGCGAAGGCGTATGGACCATCGCCTTCGTGACGGGCGCGCCCGGCAACGAAGTCGCTGAACACCTCGGCGAGGGGGAATTCCTCAGCGTCTACGTGCCGACCACGCCCAATCCCACGGGCGGCTACTTCGTGATGCTCAAGCGCAGCGACTGCATCGAACTGAAGATGAGCGTGGACGAAGCGCTCAAGTACATCGTCTCGATGGGGGTGGTCGTTCCAGGCGGCCCCACCACGGTGGCGGTGAAGTCTTCCAACTCATAAAAGAACGAACGCGCCCTCGAGGCGCCGGAATGGATTCCTATGGCCATGCGTACTCACTATTGCGGTCTCGTGACCGAAGCCCTGCTGGGCCAGACCGTCACCCTTTGCGGCTGGGTCAACCGTCGCCGCGACCACGGCGGCGTGATCTTCATCGACGTGCGTGACCGCGAAGGCTACGTGCAGGTGGTGTGCGACCCCGACCGCGCCTCCACCTTCGCCGTGGCCGAGAACCTGCGCAACGAGTTCTGCGTGCAGATCACGGGCCTCGTGCGCGCACGTCCCGAAGGCACCACCAACGACCAGCTCAAGAGCGGCAAGATCGAAGTGCTGTGCCATGAACTGAAGGTGCTGAACCCCTCGGTCACGCCCCCGTTCCTGCTGGACGACGACAACCTGTCGGAAACCACCCGCCTCACGCACCGCGTGCTCGACCTGCGCCGCCCGGCCATGCAGCGCAACATGCTGCTGCGCTACAAGGTGACGATGGAAACGCGCAAGTTCCTCGACGCCAACGGATTCATCGACATCGAGACGCCGATGCTGGGCAAGTCCACGCCCGAAGGCGCGCGCGACTACCTCGTGCCCAGCCGCGTGCACGACGGCAGCTTCTTCGCGCTGCCGCAGTCGCCGCAGCTCTTCAAGCAGCTGCTGATGGTGGCCGGCTACGACCGCTACTACCAGATCGTGAAGTGCTTCCGCGACGAAGACCTGCGCGCCGACCGCCAGCCCGAATTCACGCAGATCGACATCGAGACCTCGTTCCTCGCCGAAGAGGAAATCCGCGAGATGTTCGAAGGCATGATCCGCAACGTGTTCCGCAACGCCGCTGGCATCGACCTGCCGGTGTTCCCGACCATGACGTACGCCGACGCGATGTTCAAGTACGGCTCGGACAAGCCCGACCTGCGCGTGAAGCTCGAATTCACCGAACTCACCGAGCTGATGAAGCGCGTCGAATTCAAGGTGTTCTCGAATGCCGCCACCATGACCGGCGGCCGCGTCGTCGCACTGCGCGTGCCCGGCGGCGGTGCCGAGGGCGGCCTGTCGCGCGGCGAGATCGACGCGTACCAGGAATTCGTCAAGATCTACGGCGCCAAGGGACTGGCCTACATCAAGGTCAACGACGCGCAAGCCGGCCGCGAAGGCCTGCAGAGCCCGATCGTGAAGAACCTCGACGACAACGCGCTGGCCGAGATCATCGCCCGCACGGGAGCCCGCAACGGCGACATCCTGTTCTTCGGCGCTGACAAGGAAAAGGTCGTCAACGACGCCATCGGCGCGCTGCGCGTGAAGATCGGCCACAGCGCCTTCGGCAAGAAGAGCGGCCTGTTCGACGACCGCTGGGCACCGCTGTGGGTGGTCGACTTCCCGATGTTCGAGTTCGACGAGGAAGGTCAGCGCTGGAGCGCCGTGCACCACCCGTTCACCGCGCCGAAGGACGGCCATGAAGACCTCATGGACACCGCGCCCGAAAAGTGCATCGCCAAGGCCTACGACATGGTGCTCAACGGCATCGAGATGGGTGGCGGCTCGGTGCGTATCCACCGCGAGGAGGTGCAGAGCAAGGTGTTCCGCGCGCTGAAGATCAGCGCGGAAGATGCGCAGCTCAAGTTCGGCTTCCTGCTGGACGCGCTGCAGTACGGCGCGCCGCCGCACGGCGGCATCGCCATCGGCCTGGACCGCCTCGTCATGCTGATGACCGGTGCCGAGTCGATCCGCGACGTGATCGCCTTCCCCAAGACCCAGCGCGCGCAAGACCTGCTGACGCAGGCCCCGAGCCCGGTCGACGAGAAGCAATTGCGCGAACTGCACATCAAGCTGCGCAACGCGCAAGCATGATGCTCGCCCCCAGGCTGCGCGCACTTCGTGTCGCTTCGCCAACCCCCTACCGGGGGCAACACCTGAGGCCCGGCAAAGCCGGTTCCTCGGTGTTCCGCGAAGAAGCCTGAGCGCCTCCGATGACGACCGACTCTCGGCCCTGGAAGATCCCGGAGTCGGTGCTGGTCGTGATCCACACGCCGGCGCTCGATGTGCTGCTGATCCGGCGCGCGGACGCCGAATCCGACTTCTGGCAATCGGTCACCGGCAGCAAGGATTCCGCCGACGAGCCGCTCGCGCTCACCGCCGCGCGCGAGGTGGCCGAGGAAACCGGCATTCATTGCGGTGAAGGCACGGCGCTGGCCTTGCAGCTTGTCGACTGGCAACTGCGCAACGTCTACGAGATCTACCCGCGCTGGCGCGCCCGCTACGCGTCCGGTGTCACGCACAACACCGAGCACCTGTTCGGCCTGCGCGTGCCTGAGCGCATCGTGCCCACGCTCGACCCGCGCGAGCACACCGACTGGCGCTGGCTGCCGTACCGCGAAGCCGCCGACGCCTGCTTTTCCCCATCGAATGCCGAAGCCATTCTGTTGCTGCCAGAATTTGCGCGATGAACCAGCCGGCAGCAGCAGCAGCGGTGCAGAACCTCCGCGTCGCGACCTACAACATCCACAAGGGTGTGCAGGGCATCGGACCCGCGCGGCGGCTCGAGATCCACAACCTCGGCCACGCCATCGAGCAACTCGATGCCGACATCGTCTGCCTGCAGGAAGTGCGCAAGATGAACCGGCAGGCGGCCGCCCGTTTCGCGCGCTGGCCCGAGCTGCCGCAGGCCGACTTCCTCGCGCCCGAGGGCTACACCGCCGTCTACGAGACCAATGCCGTCACACGCCACGGCGAGCACGGCAATGCGCTGCTCACGCGCTGGCCGGTGCTGGGCACCAACCACCAGGACATTTCCGACCACCGTTTCGAGCAGCGCGGGCTGCTGCACGTGATGATCGACGTGGAGGGCCGGCGGGTGCACGCCATCGTGGTGCACCTGGGGCTCATCAAGGGCAGCCGGGTGCGGCAGATCGCACGGCTGCGCGAGTTCATCGACCGCGAGGTGCCGCCCGGCGAGGCCGTGGTGGTGGCGGGCGACTTCAACGACTGGGGCGCGCGCATGCGCTACGCCATGAACGCCATGGGCCTGCGCGACACCAGCGACCTGCGCGGTCCGCGCACGCTCACGTATCCCTCGCGCCTGCCGGTGACTCAGCTCGATTTCGTCTACGGACGCGGGCTGGCGCCGCAGGCCTGCGTGGTGCCGCGCGGTCCGATCTGGGCCCGCATGTCCGACCATCTACCGCTGGTGGCCGATTTCACGCTGATCTGAGCTCGCCCCCAGGCTTCGCGCACTGCGTGTCGCTTCGCCCACCCCCTACCGGGGGCAACACCTGCGGCCCGGCAAAGCCGGTTCCGCGGTGTTTCCCCTCTGGAGGTGCTGAAAAAGCGTTCACTGATACCATGCACGGATGTTGAGGAAAACCGACGTCGACCCGCGCCCCGATCGAAACGACGATGACGAGGGCACGCCCGTCTCCGTGAAGATCCGCGAGCGCATCACCGCCGCGCGCAAGCGCTTCAACGCCAACGACAACATCGCCGAGTTCATCCAGCCCGGCGAGCTGGAGACCTTGCTCGACGAGGTCGAGGTCAAGATGAAGGGCGTGCTCGAAAGCCTGGTCATCGACGTCGAGAACGACCACAACACCGACAACACCGCGCGCCGCGTCGCCAAGATGTATCTCAACGAGGTGTTCAAGGGCCGCTACGTGGCGCCGCCTTCGCTCACCGAGTTTCCCAACGCCGAGCACCTGAACGAGCTGATGATCGTCGGCCCGATCACCGTGCGCAGCGCCTGTTCGCACCACTTCTGCCCGATCATCGGCAAGCTCTGGATCGGCGTGATGCCCAACGAGCACACCAACGTGATCGGCCTGTCGAAGTACGCGCGCCTGGCCGAGTGGGTCATGGGCCGTCCGCAGATCCAGGAAGAAGCCGTGGTGCAGCTGGCCGACCTGATCCAGGAAAAGACGCAGCCCGACGGCCTTGCCCTCGTCATGGAGGCCGAGCACTTCTGCATGGCCTGGCGCGGCGTGAAGGAAATGGACAGCAAGATGATCAATTCCGTGATGCGCGGCGTGTTCCTGAAAGACCCGAGCCTGCGCCGCGAATTCCTGTCCCTGCTGCCAAGAAAGGGCTGAGCCATGCTGGTCCGACTCCTCTACGCCAGCCGCGCCGTCGACACCAGCCCCGAGGCCGTCGAGGCGATCCTCGCGCAATCGCGCACGCACAACACGACCTGCGGCATCACCGGCATCCTCTGCTACGGCGCCGGCACCTTCTTGCAGGCCATCGAGGGCGGCCGCATGGCGGTCAGCGAACTCTACGGCCATATCCAGCGCGATGCGCGCCACAAGGACGTGGTGCTGCTGCACTACGAAGAGATTTCCGAGCGCCGCTTCGGCGGCTGGACGATGGGGCAGGTCAACCTGTCGAAGCTCAACGCCTCGACGCTGCTGAAGTATTCCGAGAAGCCCGAGCTCAATCCGTACGCGGTGTCGGGCAAGGTCTCGCTGGCGCTGCTCGAGGAACTGATGGCCACGGCTGCCATCGTCGGCCGCCACTGACCGCGGGGTGCCGCTCTCCGCATTCGCACTGATCCTGCTCGCCGGGATCATCCACGCCAGCTGGAACATCGCCGCCAAGAAGGCGAACGGCGACGCGCGCTTCAGCTTCCAGGCGAGCGTGTTCAACATGGTCATCTGGGCCCCGCTGGGCATCGTGCTGGGCTGGAACGTGGTGCCGGGCTGGGGCCGGGCCGAGTGGGGCTTCGTCGTGCTCAGCGGCGCACTGCATGTCGTCTACTTCATCGTGCTGCTGCGCGGCTACCGCAAGTCGGACCTGACGGTGGTCTATCCGCTGGCGCGCGGCTCCGGGCCGCTGCTGTCGTCGCTGGTGGCGGTACTGTTCCTCGGCGAGAAGATCAGCCTCGTGGGCGTGGCCGGCATCGTGGGCGTGGTGGCCGGCGTGTTCCTGATCGCCGGCGGTCCGCGCCTGTGGCAGAAGGCGCACGACCCCGCGCAGCGCGCGCGCGTGCACAAGGGCATGCGCTACGGCGTGCTGACCGGCGCCTTCATCGCGGCCTACACGGTGGCCGACAGCTACGCGGTCAAGTTCCTCGCGATGTCGCCGATCCTGCTCGACTACATGGGCAACCTCGTGCGGATCGTCCTGCTGCTGCCCGCCGCGCTGCAGGACCGCGCGACCACCGTGCGCATGTGGCGCGACCAGTGGAAGTACGCGCTGCTTGTGGCGGCGATCAGCCCCGTGTCGTGCGTGCTGGTGCTCTACGCGGTGCAGCAGGCACCCATCTCCCATGTAGCTCCGGCGCGCGAGGTGTCGATGCTGTTCGCCGCGCTGATCGGCGGCCACCTGCTGCGCGAAGGTGACCGGCTGCTGAGGCTGCTTGGAGCGATGTTCATCGCCGCCGGCGTGGTGGCGCTCGCGATGGGCTGAGGCCGTGCTGTTGTTCGGCTGCGACTTCTCCAGTGCGCCGACGGCACGCAAGCCGATCGTGATTGCCGCTGGCGAATTGGCCGGCACCGACCGCTTAGTGCTGGGCAGCCTGCAGCGCTTTTCGACGCTCGACGACTGGGGCGATTGGCTGCGCGCCACGCCGGCCTGGACCGGCGGCTTCGACTTTCCATTCAGCCTGCCGCGCGAACTCGTCGAGCACCTGCGATGGCCGCGGCAATGGGAGCCGTTGATCGCCCACTACGCCAGCCTGGGCCGCGCGGAAATCCGCGAGACCTTCGCCGCCTTCTGTGCGGCGCGCCCGGCCGGTGGCAAGTTCGCGCACCGTGCCACCGACGGGCCCGCGGGCTCCAGCCCCTCGATGAAGTGGGTCAACCCGCCGGTGGCCTACATGCTCCATGCCGGCGTGCCGCGCCTGCTGGCGGCCGGCGCGCGTATTCCGGGCCTGCATGCCGGCCGCAGTGCCGATCGCGTCGCGCTGGAGGCCTATCCGGGCCTGCTGGCGCGCGAGTTGATCGGCCGGCGCAGCTACAAGAGCGACGACCTGCAGAAGCAGACCCCCGAGCGCCGCGCCGCGCGCGCCGACCTGCTGGCCGCGCTCGAAGCCGGATCGCCCCGCCTCGGGTTGAGGCTCGTCCTCGCCAAGTCGCAGCGGGCGGAACTGGTGGCCGATGCCCGAGGGGACGACATCGACGCGGTGCTGTGCCTGCTGCAGGCCGCCTGGGGCCAGCAGCGCGCCGGCAGCCCGGGGCCCGGCCATGGCTTGCCGGAAAACCTCGATCCGCTTGAAGGATGGATCGTCAGCGCCTGAGCCTCGTTGTCCTACACCGCTTCGGGATTCCGTCGGCATTCGCCCCCGCTGACCGGCGCCTAGATTGAGGGCAGTGGGTCATTCCGGCCCACGCATCTCATCACTCCCCCAGGAAGGAAGCGACATGAACAAGGACCAAGTGGCAGGCCGCGTCGAGGAAGCCAAGGGCAAGCTGAAGGAAGTCGCCGGCAAGGTCGTCGGCAACGAGAAGCTCGAAGGCGAGGGCCTTGCAGACCAGGCCGCGGGCAAGGTGCAGAAGACCTACGGCGACCTCAAGGAAAAGGCCAAGGACGCGATCAAGTCGGGCGCCGACAAGTTGTGAGCTGACGAGGCCATGGGGCGCTCCCGTGGCCCGTTCCGGCTTGCCCTTTTCATTTCCGTGAGCGACAGGAGGATTTACATGAACAGAGCGAATCGACACATCGCCCAGCCGCCCTCGCGGCATTCGCGCGCGTGGCTCGCCGTGCTCGTGGCCGGCGCGGCATTGACGCTGGCCGCCTGCGACAAGGCCGACAACCGCAGCGCCGGAGAAAAGCTCGACAGCGCGGTGGCGAAGACCGAACAGGCCGCCGACACTGCGGCGGCAAAGACGGGTGAAGCCGTCAAGGACGCCAAGGCGAAGCTCGAGTCGTCCAGCACTGTTTCCGATGTCAAGGAAGCCGCCAAGGACGCCGGCGCCGCCGTGAGCGCGACGGTGAGCGACGCAGCCATCACGGCTTCCGTGGCGGCGGGCCTGGCCAAGGACCCGGACCTGAGTGCGATCAAGATCGACGTCGACACCAAGGGCGGCGCGGTGAGCCTGAAGGGCCCGGCGCCCACGGCCGCCGCCAAGGCGCGCGCCGAGGAGATCGCCAAGGGCGTGCAGGGCGTGACCTCGGTGGACAACCAGCTCGAAGTGAAGGGCTGACCCTGATCGGCCCGGAGCTTCGCTTCGCCCATGAAAAAGCCCGGCTCGAGCCGGGCTTTTTCATGGGGGTCTTTTCATGGAGGCGGAGGAGGCCTTCGCATCAGCGTGTTGATGAGGTCCGCCACGTCGGATGTCTTCAGCACCGCCGCCACCACCGCCGTGGCGGACAGCAGGCGCCAGGGCTTCACAAGCACAAGCACCGCGCCGGTGGCTGCGGCGGCCGCCATCAGCTTGGCCGGTTCCTTGTGCGCGTAGTGTTCGAGCACCGGGCGCGCCAGCTGGCCGACCGCATGCGCGGGATGCCTGCGCCACCAGCGCTCCACCACGCTGCGGCCCACCGCGAGCCACATGTTCTCGTCGCGTCGTCTTTTCCTTGGTGAGTGGCCATGGCGCGGGTCATCCGGCGTCGCGGCGGCTTGCGAGGCTTCGCTGCCGTACGCGTATTCCAGATCGTTCTGCCCGTCGCCTTCGGCCGGCGCGCCCGCGTCATCGTTCAACTGCCGCACCAGTGCGCGGCGCGAGAGCGCCAGCCGCTGCTGCGGGGTGAGCGGTGAAGGACGGCGTTCAGCGGCCATGGTGCGCTCCGGCCTCGCGCAGGGCCTGCAGGTCGGCATCGAGCTGCGAGCGCAGGTCGTCGAAGGCGTAGCCCGGAGCGGGACGGGCCGCGTACCAGGCGAAGATGAGCGCAATCACCACTGCGACGGCTGGCACGGCCACCAGCACCCAGTGAAAGCTGCCTTGCATCACGCCCAGCAGCACGGCAACGCCGATCAGCCCGAGGGCCAGCGTGGCGCTGGCCACCGCCAGCAGGGCCGCGACGAGGCGGGCGACAAGGCCGCGCCCCGCCTGAGCGGATTCCTGGCGGACGAGGGCGGCGTAGTTGGCGAGGTGTTCGGCGACGAGTTCCGGATGCCCGAGTACCGTGGCGAAAATCGGATGGAGCATGGTGCCGGGATCGATCGGCGACGGCCCCGGGATCAGTAGTCGTCCCGGCTGCGGCGGCTTGCCAGCACGATGAGCGCCGTGATGGCGGCACCGGCGGCCGCGGCCAGCAGCACCGAGCGCACCGGCTGGTCGGAGATGTAGCGGCCGGTGACGTCGGCGGCCTGCTCGATGCGGCGCTGCGCGCGCGCCCCGGTGGTGGACGCGGCGTCCAGGCCGCGCTGAACGGCTTGCTGCACGCGGGCTGCCAGTTGCTCGACGGCCGGTTCGGAATCGCGCTGCAGGTCGCGGACCTTTTCGCCCGCCGCATTCACCGCGTTCTGTGCATAGGCGCGGGTCGTCTCGACCGCTTCGCGGGCGGTCTGGCGCGCGTCTTCGGCGAGTTGCGAGGGGGTCTTGGTCGTCGTGTTCATGTGAAGGTCCTTTCCGGAAAAATGAAATGCGCAAGCCTGTTGATCGTAACGACGCTACTTGCGTCGTAGCAAGCCGGCAAGGAAGCTCGCGATCGCGAGGATCACGAAGATCACGAAAAGGATCTTGGCGATGCCTACCGCGCTGGCGGCGATGCCGCCGAACCCGAACAGGGCCGCGATCAGGGCGATGACCAGAAACACCACGGCGTAATGCAGCATGTGGAACTCCTTCGAGGCTTGCCTCGCTGTCTTGAAGAACATCGGAACGGCGCATCCGGCAACCCCGAAGGGCAACAGCCGGATGGCACAGGAGCAACCTTAAGCGGGGGCCGGCGCCAGACCTGTCAGCGGCCGGGGTTGGGGTGCGTAGGAGATGGCCGAGTCGCCCGGCGGCGGTGTGTGCGGAAGTGCCGCCTTCGCAGGGGAATCAGGCCGCAGCAGGCTTGACGACCGGGAGCATGGCGCTCAGCCGCGTGCCCTTGCCCGGCGCCGACGAGACCGTGAGCCTGCCGCGCGCCGCCTCCACCCGGTGCCGCATGCCCGCGAGGCCGTGGGTCGACGGCCGCATGCGCTGCGTGTCGAAGCCCTTGCCGTTGTCCGCGACTTCCACCACCACGTGGTTCTCGTAGTTCTTCAGCACGCTGGTGGCTTCGCTGGCCTCGGCGTACTTGCCGATGTTGGTGAGGCTTTCCTGCACCATGCGGTAGATGGTGAGCTGGCGCGATTCGTCCATGCTCACCGGCTCCAGCACCATTTCCACCCGAAGGCCCGAGCGCTCCCCGAACTCGCGTCCCAGGATCTCCAGCGACGCGACCAGCCCCAGGTTGGCCAGCGACGACGGCCTGAGGTCTTCGATGATCCGGCGCTTGAGCGCGATGCCGCTGTTGAGCAGCTCGGTCAGGTGCTGCAGCCGCTGGATCGCGTCGGGTGTGTCGGCCAGGCGCGACTTGAGCCGTGCCACGTCGAGCTTGGCGGCGGTGAGCAGCGAACCCAGCTCGTCGTGCAGCTCGCGCGCGAGAAAGCCGCGCTCGGTCTCGCGCACGTCCTGCAGGTGGGTGGCCAGTTCGGCCAGCGAGGCGGTGCGCTCGCGCACCTCGTCTTCCAGCGCGTTGCGCTCGCGTTGCAGCGCCTCCTGCTGGCGCTCGCCGATGGAGCGCAGCGCGTGCGTCTGGCGCAGGTAGAGGAAGAAGGCGAGCAGCGCGGCCAGCGCCACGACGGCGGTGCCGACGCGCGCCAGCTGCAGCGAGCGCAGCACCTGCGCCTGGCTCAGGCTCAGGGTGCTGTTGCTGATCTTCACCAGCTCGCCCGCCGTCGCGCGGATGGCCTCCATCTCTTCCTGGCCCACGTCGGTCGTGATGACGAACTTCCAGGCGTCGTCCTTGCCGTCCTGGCGCAGGCGCACGCTCATGTCCATTTCGGCGACCTTGCGCAGCACGTGCTTCGACAGTTCGGCCAGCTGGGTGAGCTCGGTCGGGCGGCCGGCATACAACCGGCGCAGCGTGGCGAGGTGGCCGTCGACATGCTTGACCGCGTCGTCGTAGGGTTTTCTATAGCTCGCCTCGCCGGTCAGCAGGTAGCCCCTCTGGCCGGTTTCGGCATCCAGCATGTTCTGCAGTATCTGGTTGAGCGTGCCCCGCACCTGCTGCGCCTCGTCGATGTCGGCAAGGGCGCGGGTGGACTGCCGGTAGCCGGCCTCGTTGATGCCGACGAGGGCCAGCGCGGCCAGGGCCGCAAGCAGCAGGCTCACGGCCATTCTTGGAGGGGCTAACCAGTGCATGACACTTTCAGGGTTGCTTGGACGCAAGTTCGTGAATAATTGATAACAATCAGGGACCAGGCAGGTTGCGACGCCCGCGTACGCAACACATCGACGAAAGTAACAGATGATCAAAATCGGAATTGTGGACGACCACGCCATCGTGCGATCGGGCCTCCGGCAGTTCTTCTCCGAGCACGTGGACCTGCGCGTGGCGGGCGAGGCAGCCAGCGGCCGCGAAGCCATCGAACTGGTGCGCACCACGGAGCTGGATGTGCTGGTCATGGACCTTTCGATGCCCGGGCAAAGCGGTATCGATGCGCTCGCCATGATCCGCGCCAAGGCGCCGGACGTGGGCATCCTGATCCTGAGCGGCTACCCCGAAGAGCACTACGCGATGAACCTGATCCGCCAGGGCGCGAGCGGCTACCTCAACAAGGAATGCGATCCCATCGAGATCGTCAACGCCATCCGCACCATCTCGCTGGGCCGCCGCTACATCACGCCCGCTGTGGCCGAACTGCTGGCCCGCCAGCTCGACCGCAAGGACGACGCCGCGCCGCACGAGCAGCTCTCGGAGCGCGAGTTCCAGGTGTTCCTGAAGCTCGCCAAGGGCGAGACCGCCGGCGACATCGCCAAGACGCTGTCGCTTTCCGTGAAGACCGTGAGCACCTACCGCACGCGCCTGATGGAGAAGATGAATCTCTCCTCCAACAGCGACCTCACGTACTACGCGCTGAAGAACAAGCTGATCGACTGAAGCCGGCCGGCTGGCGGGGAAGGGGCCCGATGCGGCCCCTCCTTCTTTTGGCTCAGCCCGCACCGGGCGCGGAGCGCGAGGCCCGGTCGCGTGCCTGGACCAGGCAGAACTCGACCAGCGCGTCGATCTCGTTCGACTTGTCGAATACCGCGTCGACTCCGAACTCCGCGCAGCGCCTCCGGATGTCGGGCGTGGCGTAGTTGCTGAGCACCACCACCTTCTGCACCGGCTTGCGGGCCTGGCAGGCCTGGAGCACGCCCAGGCCGCTGCCCTGCTTGAGGAAGAGATCGACGATGACGAGATCCCACTCGCCGTCGTGGCCGAGCAGCCATGCGCGTGCACCGCTTTCGGTTTCGGCGAAGCCGACGACGGTGGAGCAGGTGAGTTCTTCCAGCGTGCCAATGAGGTTTTCACGGATCGTGAGGTTGTCTTCGACAACATAGGTCTGCAATCTGGAGTCCATGCCGAACCGCTCTTCCTCCGAGGTTGGGCAGGCGCATTCGCAGCGCGCCCGTTGGCAGGAAATGCCTGTAGACGAACTGTGAGGCGTTTCCGTTGCGCATCATGCAAGCTTCGGCGTGTGGCTGTTGTAGGCGGGTTCCGACGCATGCATCCGCCAAGCCGCCTGCGAAGCGTTTCGTAGGCAATGCCTCACGGTTTCTGCGGCCCGCCGCCGACCGGGGCAAGCCCATTACCGGAGTTACAAGGAACCCATGGAAAAGAACGAGACGACGAACGACATCCCGCGCCGCCGGCCGCTCTGGCAGAAGCTGCTGGCCGGCGTCGTGCTGCTGTTCGTCGCATTGGCCGTCGGGCTCGCCTTCTTCCCGTGGGACGTGCTGCGCGAGCCCGTCAACCGCTACGTCAGCGAGAAGACCGGGCGCAAGTTCGAGATCACGAGGCGGCTCGACGTGGGGCTCGGGTGGCGGCAGGCCACCGTCAGCTTCGACGGCCTCGAGTTCGCCAACCCCTCGTGGGCGCGCGACCCCTACCTGGTCAAGGCGGACCGTGCCGAGTTCGACATCCGCATCTGGCCGCTGGTCTCCGGCAAGGTCGACATCCCGCGGCTCGCGCTCTTCTCGCCCTCGGTGGGGCTGCAGATGGAAGCCGACGGCCGCCGCACCTGGGCGCTCGGCAAGGACACCTCCGAGGGCGGCACCGTGCCCACCATCGGCCTCGTGCAGGTCGACACCGGCGCGGTCGATTTCCTCGCCAAGCACCTGGGCGTCGATCTGCACGCCGACCTGAGCTACGACAGCAGCCGCGGCGAGATGCCGCTGAGCTACCGCATCAAGGGCCGCTACAAGGGGCAGCCGCTGACAGCCAGCGGGCGCACCGGCAACGTGCTGCAGATCGGCGCCACCGGCGCGTCGCCCTTTCCGCTGGAGATCAGCGCGGCCGCCGGCCAGACCCAGCTGAAGGCGACCGGCACCGTGGCGCGGCTGGCGGGGCTCGACGGCATCGACGCGAAGTTCGAGATCAAGGGCCAGACGCTGGGCGCCCTGTTCCCGCTGCTGGGCATCGCGCTGCCGCAGACCTCGCCCTACATCGTGAGCGGCAAGCTGGACAAGCGCGGCAAGCTGTGGGAGGCCACCGGCCTCAAGGGCAGGCTGGGCCTGTCCGACATCGCCGGCGACATGCGCTTCGACCAGGCCGGCAAGCTGCCGCACCTGGCGGGCGACCTGCGCTCGCGCGTGATGGACATGGACGACCTGGGCCCGCTCATCGGCCTGCCGCCCACGGCGCGCACCGCCGCCACCGTGGAGGGCGTGGCGCCGCCGCCCACTGTCGCCCAGGTCAAGCGCCCCGGCGGCAAGGTGCTGCCTGCCGTGCCGCTCGACTTCGAGCGCCTGCGCGCCATGAACGCCGACGTGAAATACACGGCGGACCGCATCCGCAACGTGCGCGAGGTGCCGCTCGAACGCGGCAGCGTCCAGGTGAAGCTGGCCGAGGGCGTGCTCACGCTCGACCCGCTCGAGCTGGGCGTTGCCGGCGGCAGGCTGGGCGGCGCGATCCGCATCGACGGCTCGAAGAAACCGGCGGACATCCGCGCCTCGCTCGACGCGCGGGGAATGCAGCTGGCCCGCCTGTTCCCGAAGCTCGAAACCACGGGCAACAGCGTGGGGCGGCTGGACGGGCGCATCAATCTCTCGGGCTCGGGCAGCACCGTGGCCAACTGGCTCGGGGGCGTGTCGGGCGACGTGGCGGTCATTTCGGGGCGCGGCCAGTTCGGCAACCTGATTCCGGTGTTCGCCACGCTGGTGGGCGGCGACATCATCAAGTTCATGCTGCGCGGCGACCGCAACGTCGAACTGCGCTGCGCGGCGCTGGCCTTCGACGTGAACAAGGGGCTGATGACGGGGCGCACGCTGGTGGTGGACACCACCAACGCCGTCTTCATTGCCACCGGCCAGGCCAACCTGGCGACCGAGGGGCTGGACTTCGTGGTCCGTCCGGAGCCCAAGAGCAAGAGCATCCTGTCGATCCGCACGCCGCTCGTGGTGAGCGGCACTTTCGCCGATCCGAAGGGCGGCCTCGAGATCGCGCCCCTTGCCGGGCGCGGGCTGGCCGCGCTGGCGCTGGGCGCCATCAATCCGCTGCTGGCGCTGGCGGCGACCATCGAGACCGGTCCGGGGGAGGATTCAAACTGCAAGGGCGTGCTGGCACAGGCCAACAAGCCCACTGCGGGAGCTGCGGCCAGCGGCGCCGCCCGTGCAAAAGCCGCGAAGCAGCCTTCCCAGCCTTCCTAGAGGGCCGAGGCAGGAGCCGCGCGCTGCGCGCAGACGCTGCAGTGCGGGTCGCGTGCGACCCGCAGCGTGTCGAAGGAGGTGCTGCGTCCGTCGAACATCAGCAGCCTGCCTGCCAGCGACGGGCCGATGCCGGCCAGCAGCTTCAGCGCCTCGCTGGCCTGCAGCGTGCCGATGGTGCCCACCACGGGACCGAACACGCCCAGCACCGCGCAGCGCGTTTCCTCGAAGTCCGCATCGGGCGGGAACAGGCAGGCGTAGCAGGGCGAGGCGTCGTCGCGGGTGTCGTAGACGCTCAGCTGGCCGTCGAAGCGGATCGCCGCGCCCGCCACCAGCGGCTTCGCATGGGCGACGCAGGCGCGGTTGACGGCCTGCCGGGTGGCGAAGTTGTCGCAGCAATCGACCACGACGTCGGCCTGCGCGACCAGGCGCGACAGCAGCGCCTCGTCGGCGCGCAGCGCGTGGGTTTCGATGGCGATGTCGGGGTTGATGTCGCGCATGGCCTGCGCGGCGGATTCGACCTTGGGCAGGCCGACGCGCCCGTGGGTGTGGGCGACCTGGCGCTGGAGGTTGGTGAGGTCGACTTCGTCGTCGTCGACCAGCGTGATGCGGCCGACGCCCGCTGCCGCGAGGTACAGGGCCACCGGCGAGCCCAGCCCGCCGGCGCCTATGACGAGAACCCGTCCGGCACTGACGCGGGCTTGGCCGTCGATGCCGAACTCTTCGAGAAGGATGTGGTGCGAATAGCGCAGCAGCTCGCTATCTTCCATGCGCCACCGGGCTCAGTTTTCCTTCTTCTCTTCCTTGTTGTCGACGATGACCTGCGTCTTGCTGACAAGCACCGGCTGACCCTTCAGGCGGTTGAGCGCCTGAACGAGCGGGAAGTCCTTGTCGGTGCCGAACTCGGGCACCTTGCGGTCCTGCGGCGGCTTCTTGGCTTCTTCCTCGAGGCGCTTGCGGGCTTCGTCGCGTGCCTTTTCGCGTTCCGGATCCTTGACTTCGGGACCCTGGCCGCTGGCCAGGTGCTTCTCGAGGTCGGCCTCGCGCATGCGCAGGGCGGCGAAGGGGCTGCCCTCGGCGCTCTCGTCGACCAGCACGTTGGGCACGATGCCCTTGGCCTGGATCGAGGTGCCGCTTGGCGTGTAGTAGCGCGCGGTGGTGATCTTCAGGCCCGTATCGGGGCCGAGCGGGCGCACCGTCTGCACCGAGCCCTTGCCGAAGGTCTGGCTGCCCATGATGGTGGCGCGCTTGTGGTCCTGCAGCGCGCCGGCGACGATTTCGCTGGCCGAGGCCGAGCCTTCGTTCACCAGCACCACCAGCGGCACGGTCTTGAGCGCGGCCGGCAGGCTGCGCAGCGGGTCGCTGCCCGAACGGCGCTGGTAGAACTCCGGCGCCGCCTTGTAGACCGACTTGCTTTCGGCCAGCTGGCCGTCGGTGGTGACCACCGTGACGTTCTCGGGCAGGAAGGCAGACGACACCGCCACCGCCGCGTCGAGCAGGCCGCCCGGGTCGTTGCGCAGGTCGAGCACCAGGCCCTTGAGGTTCGGGTCTTCCTTGTACAGCTCGTCGATCTTCTTGACGAAGTCGTCGACGGTGCGTTCCTGGAACTGGGACAGGCGGATCCAGCCGTAGCCCGGCTCCATCATCTTGCCGCGGACCGATTGCGTGCGGATTTCCTCGCGCGTGATCGTCACGGGGAAGGTGCGGCTCTCGTCCTTGCGGAAGATGGTCAGCAGCACCTTGGTGTTGGCTTCGCCGCGCATGCGCTTGACCGCCTCGTTCAGCGACAGGCCGCGCACGGCGGTGTCGTCGATCTTGGTGATCAGGTCATTGGGCTTCAGGCCGGCGCGGAATGCCGGGGAGCCCTCGATGGGCGAGACGACCTTGATCAGGCCGTCTTCCTGGGAAATCTCGATGCCCACGCCGACGAAGCGGCCGGTGGTGCCTTCCCTGAATTCCTTGAAGGACTTCTTGTCGAAGTACTGGGAATGCGGATCGAGCCCGGCAACCATGCCCGAAATGGCGTCGGAGATGAGCTTCTTCTCGTCGACCGGCTCGACGTAGTCGCTCTTGACCATGCCGAAGACGGCGGCGAGTTGCTGCAGTTCCTCGAGTGGCAGCGGCGCGAGCGAGCCGCGCGCGACTGTCTGCAGCGAGACGGTGGTCAGGACGCCTGCAACGGCGCCGGCGGCGACCCAGCCTGTGATCTTCAATTTCTGGCCCATCATGAGTGGTTGTCCTTGTCGGCGGCTGTCAGTCCAATATACACAGCTTGGAAGCAATTTGTTTGCCGGGGTTCCACGGGTGGAGTGCCGGACGGGGGCTTTGAAGCGGTCTTTACCGGCCTTTTTCAGCCCTTGCCCTGCGACGCCACCGCGGCGGCGGCCTGTTCGGCTGCCGCGGCATCGCCGAGGTAGTAGTGGCGCAGGGGCTTGAGGTCGTCGTCGAGCTCGTAGACCAGCGGAATGCCGTTCGGGATGTTCAGACCGACGATGGCGTCGTCCGAGATGCCGTCGAGGTACTTCACCAGCGCCCGGATCGAGTTGCCGTGGGCCGCCACCACCAGGCGGCGCCCGGTGCGGATGGCCGGCGCCATCGATTCGTTCCAGAAGGGCAGCACGCGCGCGACCGTGTCCTTCAGGCACTCGGTCAGCGGGATCTGCTCGGGCGACAGCTTGGCGTAGCGCACGTCGCCGCGCTCGCTGCGCGGGTCGTCGGCTTCCAGCGGCGGGGGCGGGGTGCCGTAGCTGCGGCGCCAGACCAGCACCTGCTCGTCACCGTATTTCTTGGCGGTTTCGGCCTTGTTCAGGCCCTGCAGGCCGCCGTAGTGGCGCTCGTTCAGGCGCCAGGAATGCACCACCGGCAGCCAGGTGCGGTCGAGTTCGTCGAGCGTGTGCCACAGGGTGCGGGTGGCGCGCTTGAGCACGCTCGTGTAGGCGACGTCGAAGTCGTAGCCTTCGGCCTTGAGCAGCCGGCCGGCCTGCTTTGCCTGTTCCACGCCGGTTTCGGTCAGGTCGACGTCGGTCCATCCGGTGAAGCGGTTTTCGAGATTCCAGGTGGATTCGCCGTGACGGATCAATACCAGTTTGTGCATGTGGGAGGCCTTTGGCTGCGCTTGCGAAACCTCGCATTCTAAAATCCCCGGTTTGCCATTCAAGGAACCCCCGTGAAATTGATCGAATTCGTCACCGCGAACTGGATGCTGATCCTGATCGCGCTCAGCTCGGGTGCCATGCTGGCCTGGCCGCTGGTGCGGGGGGCGGGCGGCGGAACGCTCACGGCGCAGGGTGCCGTGCAGCTCATCAACCGCGAGCGCGCGGTGCTGGTCGACGTGCGCGAACCGGAAGAATTCGCCACCGGCCACATGATCGGCGCCAAGAACGTCCCCCTGAACCAGCTCGAGGAAAAGCTCGCTGGCGCGGTCAAGAACAAGAACGTGCCGCTGCTGCTGGTGTGCGCCACCGGCGCCCGCGCCCAGCGCGCCGTGGCCATGGCCAAGAAGCTGGGCTACGAGCAGGCCCAAGCGGTGGCCGGCGGGCTCAAGGCCTGGAAAGACGCTAACCTGCCGGTTGAAAAAGCCTGAGGCCCCCTGAGATAGAGCGTATGCAAGCAGTCAAGATGTACACCACCGCCGTTTGCCCTTACTGCACGCGTGCGAAACAGATCCTGAAGTCCAAGGGCGTCGAGCAGATCGAAGAAATCCGCATCGACACCGACCCCCAGGCCCGCAACACCATGATGGAAATCACCCAGCGCCGCACGGTGCCGCAGATCTTCATCGGCGACACCCACGTGGGCGGCTGCGACGACCTGATGGCACTCGACAGCCGCGGCGGCCTCGTCCCGCTGCTGCAGGGCGCCTGAAACACATCGCGCCCGGAACCGTCTTGTGACCGGGCGATAATCTTCAGCTCATCCATCTGCAGCCCGCTGCGGGAACCTCTCCCCGGCGGGCATTGTTTTGATCCTCGAAAGTTCAGCCATGGCCGACCAGCAAGCCCAAGATCCCGTGTTCCAGATCCAGCGCGTCTACCTCAAGGATCTGTCGCTCGAACAACCCAACTCGCCCGCGATCCTGCTGGAGCAGGAACAGCCTACCGTCGACATCCAGCTCGGCGTGGACGCCCAGCCCGTGGCCGAAGGCATCTTCGAGATCACCGTGTCGGCCACCGTGCAGACCAAGATCGGTGACAAGACCGTGTTCCTGGTCGAAGCCAAGCAGGCCGGCATCTTCGAGATCCGCCACCTGCCGGAAGAGCAGATGGGCGCCATCCTCGGCATCGCCTGCCCCCAGATCGTCTACCCGTACCTGCGCGGCAACGTGGCCGACGTAATCCAGCGCGGCGGCTTCCCGCCCGTGCACCTCGCCGAAATCAACTTCCAGGCGATGTACGAGCAGCAGCAGGCGCAAGCCGCCGGCCAGGCCGCGCCCTCGCTGGCACAGTAAGACGGCCCAACGCCGTAGCAGCCGCCAACGCCGATGAAGATCTGCGTTCATGGCGCCGGTGCCTGGGGCACGGCAGTCGCCGTCAACGCGGCGGCCCGCCACGAGGTCACGCTCTGGGCGCGCGACGCCGCCCAGGCCGACGCCATGTCGGCCGCGCGCGAAAACACCCGCTACCTGCCCGGGCTGGCCCTGCCGGCCTCGCTGGCCGTGCGCGCGGGCGACATCGCCCAGGCACAGGCCGGTGCCGACCTGGTCATCGTGGCCACCCCCATGGCCGCCCTGCGCGAACAACTCGTCGCACTGCGTGGCACGACCGCGGCGGTGGCGTGGCTGTGCAAGGGCGTCGAGCCTGCGCTCGATGCATCCTCACCCGTATCCTTCGGCCTGCTGGCCCACGAAATCTGGGCCCAGGTTGCTCCTGATTTGAGAGCGGGCGTGCTCAGCGGCCCGAGCTTCGCGCAGGAAGTCGCCGAAGGGCGGCCGACCGCGCTGGTGGCCGCCAGCCCGCACGCCGCCGTGCGCGACATGCTGGTCGACGCCTTCCACGGCCCTGCGCTGCGCGTCTACGCCAACGAGGACATCGTCGGCGTGGAAGTGGGCGGCGCGGTCAAGAACGTGCTGGCCATCGCCACCGGACTGTGCGACGGCCTCGCGCTCGGGCTCAACGCCCGCGCGGCGCTCATTACCCGCGGCCTCGCCGAAATGACGCGTTTCGGCCTTGCACTCGGCGCCCGCGCCGAGACCTTCATGGGCCTTTCGGGCCTGGGCGATCTGGTGCTGACCTCCACCGGCGACCTGTCGCGCAACCGCAAGGTCGGCCTGCTGCTGGCGCAGGGCCGCACGCTGGCACAGGCCGTCGATTCGCTGGGCCACGTCGCCGAGGGCGTCTACTGCGCCCGCACCGTGGTGCAGCGCGCTCGTGGCCTCGGCCTCGAGATGCCGATCGCCGAAGGCGTGGTCGCCCTGCTCGATGGCCGTGTGAGCCCGCAGGACGCCGTGACGGCCCTCGTCGGCCGCGACCCTGTGCCGGAAACGGTGCAGGCGTTCCCCCGTCAATCCCCCTGAGAAAAACGCAGAGACAAAGAGAGCCATGAGCCTTCGCTTTGATTTTTCAGCGTCGGCCGTGGCCGCGCTGGCCTTGTCCGATGCCACCCGCGCATTGCAGGAAGACGTCGCCGACGGCGACCTCACCGCGTCGCTGGTCGATCCGGCCCGCACCGCCCGCGCCCGCGTGCTGGCGCGCGAAGCCGCCGTCGTTTGCGGCGCCCCCTGGGTCGAGGCCACGCTGCGGCAGCTCGATCCGCAGGTGCGCATCCACTGGCTGTGCGCCGAAGGCGAGCGCTGCGCGGCCGACCAGACCGTGCTCGAGATCGAAGGCTCCGCCCGCGCGCTGCTGACCGCCGAGCGCACCTCGCTCAACTTCCTGCAGCTGCTGAGCGCGGTCGCCACCAAGACCGCCCTCTACGCCGACGCCGTGCGCGGCACGCGCGCGCGCATCGTCGACACCCGCAAGACCATTCCCGGCCTGCGCCTCGCGCAGAAGTACGCCGTGCGCACCGGCGGCGGCCTGAACCACCGCATCGGCCTGTACGACGCGGTGCTCATCAAGGAAAACCACATCGCCGCGGCCGGCGGCGTGGCCGCGGCCCTGCGTGCAGTGGCGCCCGTGGCTTCGCAAGCCGAATTCGTCGAGGTCGAGGTCGAGACGCTGGCCCAGCTGCGCGAGGCGCTGGAAGCCGGCGCACGCATGGTGCTGCTCGACAACATGGACCTGCCCACGCTGCGCGAGGCCGTGCGCATCAACGACGAGGCCGGCGAAGACCGCAAGGCCGTGCTGGAGATATCCGGCGGCGTCACACTGGAAGGCCTGCGCGCCCTGGCCGAAACCGGTGTAGACCGCATCTCGGTGGGTGCGCTGACCAAGGATGTGAAAGCCATCGACTACTCGATGCGTTTCCAGGAAGGCTGATCCGCCCATGTCGTCTCCGGTCATCGACGTCGACTACGAACAGCCCGCCGAAACGAAGGCGGGCGCCGTCTGCGACACCCGCCACGCCTGGGCGCGCGTGCCGCCCGAGCCTTCGCCCCACGAGCGCGTCGCGCTGAAGGAGCGCATCCGCCGCCTGCTGCGCGACCGCAATGCGGTGATGGTGTCGCACTTCTACGTGCACCCCGACCTGCAGGACCTCGCCGAGGAAACCGGCGGCATCGTGAGCGATTCGCTCGAAATGGCGCGCTTCGGCCGCGACCATGCCGCGCAGACGCTGGTGGTGTCGGGCGTGCGCTTCATGGGCGAGACCTCGAAGATCCTGTCGCCCGAGAAGCGCGTGCTGATGCCCGACCTGGACGCGAACTGCTCGCTCGACCTGGGCTGCCCGGTCGACCAGTTCAGCGCCTTCTGCGACCAGCACCCCGACCGCACCGTGGTCGTCTACGCCAACACCAGCGCGGCCGTGAAGGCGCGCGCCGACTGGCTCGTCACCTCCAGCTGCGCGCTCGACGTGGTGAACGCGCTGCATGCGGCGGGGCAGAAGATCCTCTGGGGCCCCGACCGCCACCTGGGCGACTACATCCAGCGCCAGACCGGCGCGGACATGGTCAGCTGGAACGGCGCGTGCATCGTGCACGACGAGTTCAAGGCGCTGGAGCTCGAACTGCTCATGAAGGAGCACCCGAAAGCCAAGGTGCTGGTGCATCCGGAGTCGCCCTCGGACGTGATCGCGCTGGCGGATGCGGTGGGCTCCACCTCGGCCATCCTGAACGCGGCGCAGCGCATGGACGCCAGCGAATTCATCGTCGCCACCGACAGCGGCATGCTGCACAAGCTGCGCACGCTGAACCCCGGCAAGGTTTTCATCGAGGCGCCCACGGCCGGCAACGGCGGCACCTGCAAGAGCTGCGCGCATTGCCCATGGATGGCGATGCACGGGCTGGTGGAGCTGGCCAACGCGCTGGAGACGGGCGCCGGAGAGATCCACGTCGATCCGGCATTGGGGCTGCGGGCACGGGTGCCGATCGACCGGATGCTGGCATTCACGGCAGGGCTGAAGAACGGGCAGGCGCCCGGCAGCCTGGTCGCCGGCATCGGCGCGGCCTGAGCGGGCGCCGGGCGGGCGGCGGCTAGAAGTCGACCGTGCAGCTGTCGCCCAGCGCCTCGCGCCAGACCTTCACGCGCGCCAGCGAGGGCCGCAGGTCGGGCAGCGCATCGGCGATGAACACGCACAGGTTCTCCAGCGTCGGCGGATGCAGTCCCGCCACGTCGTCCAGCAGGTGGTGGTCGAGCTGCTCGCGCACGTCTTCCAGGCGGCGGCGCAGCAGGCCCAGGTCGATCACCATGCCCGTTACGGGATTGCGCTCGCCCGCGAGCCACACTTCCGCGTGATAGGTGTGGCCGTGGATACGGCGGCTGCCTTCGACTTCGATCTCGCGCTTCAGCGTGTGGGCGGCGTCGAAGAAAAAGCGTTGGCTGATGGTGAATCGCATCGTCAAAAAGAAACTCAGAGGGAAAAGGGCCGCTTTCTCAGCGGATGCCGGTGATCTTGTGCGTCTGCACGCTGAGGCGCCATGCGGGCTGCTTCATGCATTCGGCAATGCAAAGCTCGGTGTTCGCGACGCGGTCGGGCCCGTCCATCGGCTGCAGGAAACGGTGAGTGAATTCGCCGGTGCGTGCCATCGTGTCAAGGTCGAACTCGCCCTGCGGCCACACCAGCTTCAGCTCCTGTCCGCGCTGCTGCACCCAGGGCGCGCCGGCCTTGGGGCTGATGCACAGCCAGTCGATGCCCTCGGGCGCCTCGACCGTGCCGTTGCTCTCGACCGCGATGCGGAAACGGCGCGCATGCAGCGCGTCGACCAGGGCCGCATCGACCTGCAGCAGCGGCTCGCCGCCGGTCAGCACCACCAGCCGGTGGTCGGCATCGGTGGCGGGCCATTGCGCGGCGATGGTGTCGGCGAGCTGGTCGGCGGTCTTGAACTTGCCGCCCAGCGTGCCGTCGGTGCCGACGAAATCGGTGTCGCAGAAACGGCAGACGGCGGAGGCGCGGTCTTCCTCGCGGCCCGTCCAGAGGTTGCAGCCTGCGAAGCGGCAGAACACGGCCGGCATGCCGGCCTGGCCGCCTTCGCCCTGCAGCGTGTAGAAGATTTCCTTGACGCTGTAGGTCATGGGGCCGGCGTCTCGATTTCGAGGTTGTCGATCAGCCTCGTGGTGCCCAGGCGCGCGGCGGCCAGCGCCACCAGAGCGTCGCCCGCGGCCGGCGCCTGCAGGTCGGAGCGGCGGCGCAGCACGAGGTAGTCGGGCTTCCAGCCGCGTTCGGCCAACGCCTGCATGGCCCGCGCCTCGATGGCCGACAGGTCGCGCTCGCCCGAGCGCACCGCCTCGGCCATCGCCTTCAGCGCCTTCGACAGCTGTACGGCCTCGGCGCGCTCGCTCTCGCTCAGGTAGCCGTTGCGCGACGACAGTGCGAGGCCGTCGTCGGCGCGGAAGGTCTCGCCGCCGACGATCTCGATGGGTAGCGCGAACTGCCGGACCATGTGCCGGATCATCATCAGCTGCTGGTAGTCCTTCTTGCCGAACACCGCCACGCGCGGCTGCACGCACTGGAAGAGCTTCATCACCACCGTGCACACGCCGATGAAGAAGCCGGGGCGAAAGTGCCCTTCGAGGATGTCGGCCAGCGCCGGGTCGGGGTGCACCTTGCAGGTCTGGGGCTCGGGGTAGAGGGCCTTCTCGTCGGGCGCGAACAGCACGTCGCAGCCGGCGGCGCGCAGCTTCTCGCAGTCGCTGTCCCAGGTGCGCGGATAGGTGTCGAAGTCTTCGTGCGGCAGGAACTGCAGGCGGTTCACGAAGATGCTGGCCACGGTCACGTCGCCCAGCGGCCTGGCCTGCTTCACGAGGGCCAGGTGGCCTTCGTGCAGGTTGCCCATGGTCGGGACGAAGGCGGGGCGCTTGAAGTCGGCGAGGTGGCTGCGCAGGTCGTCGATGGTGTGTGCGATGTGCATAAGGGTTTCCTTCCTTACCAGGCGTGGAGTCGGTCGTCGGGGAAGCTGTCGTCCTTGACGGCCTGAACGTAGGCCTTGAGCGCGGGCAGCACGCCCGGCGCGTCGGCCATGAAGTTGCGCACGAACTTCGGCATCTTTCCGAGGTTGATGCCCAGCATGTCGTGCAGCACGAGCACCTGTCCGGCGGTGGCCTTGCCGGCACCGATGCCGATGGTGGCGCAGTGCTTCAGCTCGGCTGTGAGCTCAGCGGCCAGCGCGGCCGGCACCATTTCGAGCACCAGCATCGCGGCGCCCGCGTCCTGCAGCGCGTGGGCCTGCTGCTTCAGCAGCGCGCCGGCGGTGTCGCCCTTGCCCTGCACGCGGTAGCCGCCCAGCGCGTGCACCGTCTGCGGCGTCAGCCCGAGGTGGGCGCACACCGGAATGCCGCGCTCGACCAGGAAGCGCACGGTCTCGGTGGTCCAGCCGCCGCCTTCGAGCTTGACCATGTGCGCGCCGGCCTGCATCAGCACCGTGGCGCTGCGCAGCGCCTGTTCGCGCGATTCCTGGTAGCTGCCGAAGGGCAGGTCGGCAATGAGCCAGGCCGTGCCCTGCACGCGGCGCAGGCCGCGCGAGACGCTGTCGGTGTGATAGCGCATGGTGTCCAGGCTCACGCCCACCGTGCTGTTCAGGCCCTGGCAGACCATGCCGAGCGACTCGCCGACGAGCAGGCAGTCGACGCCGGCCGCGTCGGCCATGGCCGCGAAGGTGGCGTCGTAGGCCGTCAGCATCGCGATCTTCTCGCCGCGCGCATGCATGTCGGCCAGGCGCGGCAGGCTCACGGGCTTGCGCGACGCGGGCGGGGAGGCCGGAGGCAGGGTGCCGTAGGGCGAGGCCGGCGGTGCTTCCGTCATGGCGGTGGTGGGCGTGGGGTTCGACATGGTTGGGTTTCTCCCTGCGGGCGTCGGTGGCCGGGCATCCTTGAGTGAAGAAAACGAAGCGGGTAGGGCTAGCGGTCGTCCGGCGGCACCAGCACCGTGGGCGCGGTGGGCTCGGCGAGCGAAGGATAGTCGCGGCTGAAATGCAGGCCACGGCTCTCGTGGCGGGCCT
>Ga0126362_10000056_pt1 | contig 136695 bp, 125 predicted proteins | sample ANMtaG_FD_126269 | JGI IMG/M metagenome (GOLD analysis project Ga0126362, IMG submission 126269) | Continental margin sediment microbial communities from North Pacific Ocean - ANME2c_DSS_Sorted | ecosystem: Environmental > Aquatic > Marine > Continental margin > Sediment | place: Pacific... | reverse complement strand
CGCGAGCCTGTCGACCTCGACCTCGACGGGCCTGAGCACCGCGACGAGCAGCATCGACAGCCTGTCGACGTCGACCTCGACCGGGCTGAGCACCGCGACCAGCAGCATCGGCAGCCTGTCGACGGGCTTGAGCACGACGAACAGCAACGTTGCCAGCCTGTCGACTTCCACGTCGACCGGGCTGAGCACGGCGACGAGCAGCATCGGCAGCCTGTCGACCGGCCTGAGCACGACCAACAGCAACGTTGCGAGCCTGTCCACCGGCCTGAGCACGACCGCCAGCAGCATCGACAGCCTGTCCACGTCGACCTCGACGGGCCTGAGCACCGCGACCAGCAGCATCAACAGCCTGTCGACCGGCCTGAGCACCACCAACAGCAACGTCGCCAGCCTGTCCACCTCCACGTCGACCGGCATCAACAGCCTGTCCACCGGCCTGAGCACGACGAACAGCAGTGTGGCGAGCTTGTCGACTTCCACGTCTACCGGCCTGAGCACGGCAACCAGCAGCATCGACAGCCTGTCTACCTCGACCTCGACCGGCCTGAGCACGGCGACGAGCAGCATCAACAGCCTGTCGACCGGTCTCAGCACCACGAACAGCAGCGTCGCGAGCCTGTCGACCTCCACCTCGACCGGCATCAGCAGCCTGTCGACGGGGCTGAGCACGACGAACAGCAGTGTGGCGAGCCTGTCGACTTCCACGTCGACCGGTCTGAGCACGGCCACGAGCAGCATCGACAGCCTGTCCACGTCGACCTCGACGGGCCTGAGCACGGCGACCAGCAGCATCAGCAGCCTGTCGACTGGCCTCAGCACGACGAACAGCAGTGTGGCGAGCCTGTCGACCTCCACGTCGACCGGCCTGAGCACGGCCACGAGCAGCATCGACAGCCTGTCCACGTCGACCTCGACGGGCCTGAGCACCGCGACCAGCAGCATCAACAGCCTGTCGACCGGCCTCAGCACCACGAACAGCAACGTCGCGAGCCTGTCGACCTCCACCTCCACGGCGCTGAGCACGGCCACGAGCAGCATCGACAGCCTGTCCACGTCGACCTCGACGGGCCTGAGCACTGCGACGAGCAGCATCAACAGCCTGTCGACTTCCACCTCCACCGGCATCAGCAGCCTCTCCACCGGCCTGAGCACGGTGTCGAGCACGGTCGACAGCCTGTCCACCGGCCTGAGCACCACGACGAGCAACATCGGCAGCCTGTCGACGGGCTTGAGCACGACCAACAGCAGCCTGGCGAGCCTGTCGACCTCGACCTCGACCGGCCTGAGCACGGCCACGAGCAGCATCGACAGCCTGTCCACGTCGACCTCGTCGGGCCTGAGCACGGCGACCAGCGGCATCAACAGCCTGTCGACCGGCCTCAGCACGACGAACAGCAGTGTGGCGAGCCTGTCGACCTCCACGTCGAGCGGCCTGAGCACGGCGTTCAGCGGCATCGGCAGCCTCTCGACCGGCCTGAGCACGACCAACGTCAACCTCAACAGCCTGAGCACGACGGTCAACAACATCTACGACACCGGCACCAAGTACTTCCACGCCAAGTCGACGGCGGCCGACTCGGTGGCCAGCGGCCAGGAAGCCGTGGCGATCGGACCTCAGTCGGTGGCCAGCGGCGCCAATTCCTTCGCGGCCGGCAACGGTGCGAAGGCCACGGCCGACGGCGCGGTGGCGGTGGGCTTCGGCGCACAGGCCACGGGTGCGAATGCGATCGCCATCGGCACCGGGGCACTGGCCACGGGCTCGCAGGCCATCGGTGCCAATGCCCGCGCGGGCGGCGGCGGCGTGGCCCTGGGCGACAACGCGGATGCCGGCGGCACGCCGCTGAGCCAGGCGCAGAACGTCTCCAAGGGCACGGCCATCGGCTTCGGCGCGATCGTGCAGCAAAGCGGCGGCGTCGCGCTGGGCTCGGGCTCGGTGGCATCCACCGCGGCGGGCGTGGCCGGCTACGTGCCGGGCGGCGCGAACGCGCAGCAGGAGGCCGCGATCAAGGCGACCACCAGCACGCAGGCCGCCGTGTCGGTGGGCGATGCGGCCAACGGCCAGTTCCGCCAGATCACCGGCGTGGCCGCAGGCACGGCGGACAGCGACGCAACCAACGTGGCGCAGCTGAAGGCGGCCTCGGCGGCATCGAAGGCCAGCAGCGTGCAGTACGTGACCAACCCGGACGGCACGGTCAACTACAACCAGATCACGCTGGGCAATGGCCAGGCGCCGGGCGGCACGCGCATCAGCAACGTGGCGGCGGGCATCCTGCCGGGCGATGCGGTCAACGTGCAGCAGCTCAACCAGGTGCAGGGCCAGTTGGGCGACGTGGCGCGCATCGCCTACTCGGGCACGGCCATGGCCTTCGCGATGTCGGGCACCTACCTGCCGACGCTGTACCCCGGCGAGAAGACCGTGGGCGTGGGCTTCGGCAGCTACAAGTGCTACAGCGCCGTGGCGCTGACCTTCAAGGCGCTGTCCGACGACGGCAAGATGTCCTGGGGCGCGGGTCTGTCGACCACGGGCAAGGAGTGGGGCATCAACGCCGGCATCGGCTGGAAGTGGAAATAAGGAAATAAGCCACTGAAAGGCCGCTCGCACGGCCCTCGAACAGGCGGCTCCCGCGCTGATGGCGCGGGGGCCGTTTCTTTTGGTACACACTTCGCCCCATGCGCATCGGTATTTCAGTCCTCACCCACGCCGGCCAGAACATCTGGGAGAACGGCATGGGGCAGAACGTCCTGTTCCTCGCCCGGCTGCTGCAACGCATCGGGTTCGTCGAATCCGTCACGCTCGTCGATGCCGGTGACCAGCCGAACATGCCGCCCCAGGTCGACCTGGCCGCCATGGGCCTGGCCTTCGGCCGGGCGCGAGAGCTGACCGATTCGCTCGACGTGGTCATCGAGATGGCCGGTGCGCTCGACGTGCAATGGCTTTCCTACTTCCGCGCATGCGGCGGCCGCGTGGTGTTCCATTGCGTGGGCCAGCCATTCGCAGCGCTGGCCGAGCCGATCGTGTTCACCGACAAGGGCCACTTCAGCAGGCCCGACCGCTGCGACGAAGTGTGGCTGCTGCCCAAGGACGCCACCTTCGTGCCCATGATGCGCACCATGCACCGCTGCCCGGTGTTCGAGGTGCCGTACCTGTGGTCTTCGCAGTTCCTGGCCCAGCGCGTCGCCGAGGTCGAGGCCGCGGGCCACCGCTTCGGCTACGCGCCGCGCACCGCAGAGCAGCCGGGCTTTCGCGTGGCGATCTTCGAGCCCAACATCTCGGTGGTGAAGTCGAGCAGCGTGCCCATGCTGATCTGCGACGGGGCCTATCGTGCCGACCAGTCCGCCGGCACATCGATGCAGGTGCTCAACACCCTGCACCTCAAGGACCACCCGACCATGCTGTACCTGGCGAACTCGCTCGACATCGTGCGCCAGCACAAGGCGGTCTTCCACGGCCGGCACGACTTCGCGGGCTTCATGGTGCAGTTCGCCGACGCCGTGGTCTCGCACCAGTGGCAGAACGACCAGAACTACAGCTATCTCGACGCGCTCTACGGCAACTATCCGCTGGTGCACAACTCGCCCTGGCTGCGCGATGCGGGCTATTACTACCCCGACTTCGACATCGCCTCCGGCGCTGCGCAACTGCTGCAGGCCGTGCGCGGCCATGACCGGCAGCTCGACGACTATCGCGCGCGCTCCATGCGCGTCTTCGAGTCGCTCGATCCGTTGCACCCGGCGAACGTCGAGGGCTACGCGCAGCGCCTGCTGCACCTGGTGGGCGGCAACCCCGCGTTCCGCGCCGATGCAGCGAGGGCCGCCGCATGATGCCGGCGAAGCTCAAGGTCGGCGTCTCCATCTTCATCCGCAAGGGCGAGCAGAGCCTGTGGGAGAACGGCGTCTACCAGAACTGCCTCTTCCTCGTGATGCTGCTGCTGCGCTCGCCGCGCGTTGAAAGCGCGGTGCTCGTGGCGGGCGGCGGCGACGGCGGCCCGGCGGACGCCACCAGCTTCCTCGCCGATTCGCCCGTGCCGATCATCGACATGGCAACCGCGGGGCAGCAGCTCGACCTCATGATCGAGATGAGCGCCCAGCTCGCCATGCCGTGGTCGCTGGCGTTCCGCGAGCGCGGCGGCAAGATCGTCTCGATGCGCGTGGGCAACGACTACGTCATCGACATCGAGCGCATGATCTTCGACAAGCCGCACGGCCTGCTGATCTCGGGCGCCCCCTACGACGAGGTGTGGACGATTCCCGAGTACGAGGTGTCGTGCAAGCCCTACTTCGAGAGCACCTTCCGCGCGCCCGTGCGGCTCATGCCGCACCTGTGGAGCCCGATGGTGCTGGAGCGTGCCATGGCCCGTGCGCCCGACAGCCGGCCCTTCGCCTACGAGCCAGGCCGCAAGCAGTGGCGCGTGGCCATCTTCGAGCCCAACATCTGCATGGTGAAGACCAGCTTCATTCCCATGCTCGGCTGCGAGGCGGCGCACCGCGCGCAGCCGAGGCTCATCGAGAAGATGTGGGTCTTCAACAGCTTCCACCTGAAGGACAAGCCGCTGTTCGTCGGCTTCGCGCAGAGCCTGGACATCGTGCAGCACGGCCTGGCCACCTTCGAGGGACGCTTCCCGGTCTACCAGGTGATGCCCGGCAAGATCGAAGCCGTGTTCACCCACCACTGGGAGAACGCGCAGAACTACGTCTACTACGAGGCCCTGTACGGCGGCTACCCGCTGATCCACAACTCGCACCTCATCGGCGACTGCGGTTACCGCTATCACGGTTTCGACTGCGAGGAGGGCGGTCGCGCCCTGCAGCGCGCCTTCGCCGGGCACGATGCCGACCTGCCGGCCTACCGCGAGCGCGCGCGCCGCTTCATCGCCACGCTCGATCCCGAGGGCGAGGAGAACGTGCGCGTCTACACCGCCGCCATCGAAAACCTTTACGCATGAGGACCGGGATGAAGCCGAACCCACGATTTCCCCGCCCGCTGCTCGTCGCCCTCGCGTGGACTGCCGCCGGCGCCGCGTTCGCCCAGGGCGTGCTGGTGCCGCAGGCGCCGCCCGCAGCGCCGCAGGACACGCTTTCGCGCGCCGCCGCCAGCGTGGGCGTCAAGCGCTGCCTGCCGGCGATCACGCGGCTTTCCACGCTCACCGTGCAGGGCAGCCGCAGCCACGACGTACTGCTCGACTGGGACCGCAAGCGGCCCGACGCCGGGCCGATGTTCTCGCTGATCGGCATGGAGTTTCCGAACGCCGGCGTGGCTGCGTCGATCACCGCCGTTCCGGATGAAAGCGGTGCCTGCACCGTGTCGGCCGAGCGCATCTCGGTCGCGCCCTTCACCTGCGCGAGCGTCGGCCAGCAGGAACTCGCGACCTACAAGATGACGCGGCTGCTGCCCAACTACGCGGTCTACACCGACGAGAAGGAGCCGACCTCGTCGGTCTCGCTGATCGATTCGCCGCCGGGCTGCCTGATCATCCGGCGCTACGTCGAGTACGGCTGGCGGGATCCGGCCGCAGCTGCGGGCGCGGCTCCAGCCGGAGCCGCGGGCCAGCCGCCGAAGAAGCGATAGGCGCGTCCGTCTCCGACAAGCGGGGACGCCCTTGGCCGGCCTTCGAGGCCCGTCGCGGGCACCAAGAATGGAGCCGATCCGCGCGAATCCGCCGCGCGGGCGCATGGAAGGAGACGCACCATGCCTCTGGCTTCACTGATCGGCCGATGGGCCATGCAGCCTTTCTCGAAGGCGCTGCCGCCGCTGGGCGACACCGAACGCGCCGCGCTCGAGGCCGGCACCGTCGGCTTCGAAGGACGGCTCTTCGCGGGCCGCCCGGACTTCGATGCGCTTGCCGCCATGGGCCCGAACCGGCTCACCGAACGCGAGCAGCGCTTTCTCGACAACGAGGTGCGCGAGCTGTGCCGCATGCTCGACGACCACGCGATCGACCAGGCCCACGACCTGCCGCCCGAGGTGTGGCGCTACCTGCGCGAGAGGCGCTTCTTCGGAATGATCATTCCCGAGGAGTTCGGCGGTCTCGGCTTCGGCCATCATGCGCACGCCACGGTGGTGGCGCGCATCGCGACTGTCAATGTGGCGACCGCCGTCACGGTGATGGTGCCGAATTCGCTCGGCCCGGCCGAACTGCTGCTGCGCTACGGCACCGATGTGCAGAAGGCCCACTACCTGCCGCGTCTGGCCGACGGCCGCGAGCTGCCGTGCTTCGGCCTGACCTCGCCGTATGCGGGCTCGGATGCGGCATCGATCCCCGACCGCGGCGTGCTGGTCGAACGCGAGATCGGTGGGCGCATGACGCGCGGATTTCTCGTCGATTTCGACAAGCGGTACATCACGCTCGCACCCGTTGCCACCGTCGTCGGGCTCGCCTTCCACGCCATCGACGAAAGAAAGCCGGAGGGCGGGCAAGAGCTCGGCATCACCTGCGCGCTGATTCCCGTGCCGCAGGCGGGCATGGAGATCGGCCGCCGCCACCATCCCATGGACAGCGCCTTCATGAACGGCCCGATCCGCGGCCGACAGGTGTTCGTGCCCATGGACTGGATCATCGGCGGCGAACAGCAGGTCGGCCAGGGCTGGCGCATGTTGATGGAGTGCCTGGCCGCGGGCCGCGCGATCTCGCTGCCGGCGCTGGGCTCGGCGATGCAGCAGACCGCGCTCTACGTGAGCAACGGCTACGGCCAGATCCGCGAGCAGTTCGGCATGCCGGTCGGCAAGTTCCATGCGGTCGCGGGGCTGGTGGGGCAGATGTCGGCCGAGCTCTATGCGACGGATGCCGCGCGGCGCTTCACGGCTGCCGCGCTCGACAGGGGCGAGCGGCCCAGCGTGGCCAGCGCGATCCTCAAGGTGCAGCTGACCGAGGCGGGGCGGCGCGCGGTGAACCGCGGCATGGACATCCTCGGCGGCAAGGGGATCATTTCGGGGCCGTCGAATCTGCTCGGCGTGGCCTACCGGCAGGCACCGATCGCGATCACGGTGGAGGGCGCGAACATCCTTACGCGCGCGCTGATCGTGTTCGGGCAGGGCGCGGTGCGATGCCATCCGCATGTGCTCGACGAAATGGCTGCCGTGCAGGCCGGGGACGAAGAGGCGCTGGGCAAGGCGCTGATGGCGCACGGCAGGCATGTGGCGGTGAACCTGTGGCGCAGCCTGTTCGGCGCGCCGGTGCTCGGTTCGCCGCCCGACGACCTGATGCACGAAGCGCGGCTCATCGCGCGCATGAGCGCCAAATACGCGCTCACGGCCGACCTTGCGATGGGCCTGCTCGGCGGCAAGCTCAAGCGCATGGAGCTGCTGTCGGCGCGGCTCGGCGACGTGCTCGCGCATCTCTATCTGGCCAGTGCGTGCGTGTGGCGCTACCGTGTCGACGCGGCGCCCGAAATGCTGCCTTTCGCCCGGGCGGCGATCCGCCTGCAGATCGACGAGGCCGGCAGCATCCTGCGTGACCTCTATGCCAACCTGCCGACCGCCGGGCGGCGCGTGATCGGTGCGCTGGTGCTGCGCCGCACCGCGCACCTGGCGCCGCTGCGCGACGTGCAGCTGCTCGAACTGGCCGATCTGCTGCGCAAGGACCGGCGCATCGTCGAACGCCTCGTGCCCGACCTGAGCGAGCCCGCCGCGGGCGGCCTGCGCGACCTGATGCATGCGATGGAACTGGGCGCGCAGCTTGGTGACACCACCGCCGCGCTCAACAAGGTGCTGCGCCGCACGAACTCGCTCGAAGAGGCGGCCCGCTCGGCGCCCGACCCCGAGCTGGCGCTGGCCTACCTGAAGGCGGCCGACAAGGTCATCCAGGTGGACGACTTCGAAGGCCCGCCGCGCGATGCCGGCGGCCGGGCCGACCTCAGCCCGCCTGCTGCTGTTGCGCCACCAGGGCAGCCAGCGCAGCCGCCGTCTGCTCGTCCGCCGGAAAGAACGACTCCACCGCGAGTTCCTGCAGCGTGACGTCCACCGGCGTGCCGAAGATCGTGGTGGTGCTGATGAAGCTCAGCATGCCGCTGGGCATGACCACCTGGAAAGGCACGGCCACCGCCGACAGCGCCGTGTCGATGACAGGCGCGTCGTGGCTCACTGCGGGAGCGGGGTAGGCCTCGAGCTCGTCGTGCAGCGCCTGCAGCACTGTGTCGCCGGTGGCGGCGATCTGCTGCTGCAGCCTTTCGAGCAGATGGGTGCGCCACTGCGCGAGATTGGCGATGCGCGGCGCCACGCCTTCCGGATGCAGGCTCAGGCGCAGCACGTTGATCGGCGGCTTCAGCAGCTCGGGCGAGGCGCCTTCCATCAGCAGCGGAACCAGCGCGTTGTGCGCCACCAGGTTCCAGTGGCGGTCCACGGCCAGCGCCGGAAAGGGTTCGTGGCCTTTCAGCACCAGGTCGATGGCGCGGCGCGCGGAGGCCATCGCCGGGTCGTCGAGCGAGCGCTGCCGGTACATCGGCGCGAAGCCGGCGGCCACCAGCAGCGCATTGCGCTCGCGCAGCGGCACCTCGAGCCGCTCGGCCAGGCGCAGCACCATCTCGCGGCTGGGCGCGGCGCGGCCGGTCTCGACGTAGCTCAGGTGGCGGGTCGAGACCTCGGCCTCCTGTGCCAGGTCGAGCTGGCTCAGTCGGCGGTGGGTGCGCCAGTGCCGCAGATGCGCGCCGAAGGGATCGCGCGCGCCGGGCTGGCTGGCCTTGGTCGGATGGGAGCGGGTGGTGTTCATGGGCCTGCATTCTGGCGTGGCGGCGGCGCGCCGCCATGACCTCCCAGGTCATCGACCCGATGCACGCCAGCCGGAATCATCGACCCCAACGCAGCAGGACTGGCTTGCGGCGTAACCACCCAAGGAGAGATTCCATGTCCGTCTTCGCATCCCCCCGCTTCCTGCCCAACGTGATGTGGGCCGACGCCGCCTCCTGCGCAGCGACCGGCGCGCTGCAGGTGGCGTTCACCGACGCGTTGGCTCGCCTGACCGGGCTGCCGGCGCCGCTGCTCATGGGCACCGGTGTGTTCCTTTTGGCTTACGCAGCCCTCGCCGCCTTCATGGCCAGCCGCAGCACTCCGCCGCGCGCGCTGATCGGGCTCGTCGTCGTCGGCAACTTCGGCTGGGCGGTGGCCTGCGTCGCGCTGCTGGTCAGCGGCATGTTCCCGGTCACCGCAGTGGGCGTGGCCTGGGTGCTGGCGCAGGCCGTGTGCGTGATCGTGCTGGCCGAGCTGCAATGGACCGGGCTGCGCCGCACCCGCGGTGGTTCGAACATGGCCCTTGCCTGACGGGGTTTGCGAGGAATGCCGGCGACGCCTTTGTCCCCGGCATTTTTCGCCATGAGGAACGTGGCGCGACAAGACGACGACAGGGAAGACCGACTACGCCTGTTGACATTGATCCCCGCTATCCTTGAGAGGCTTCCACGAACAAACAGGAGTCTCTCCATGGCCAAAGCCCCGGCGCATGCCTTTGCGTCCACCCTCAAGACCTTCAAGACCCCGTCGGGCAAGTCCGGCAAATACTGGTCCCTGAAGGAGCTGGCCAAGCAATATCCCTCCATCGATCGCCTTCCCGTCTCCATCCGCATCGTTCTCGAATCGGTGCTGCGCAATTGCGACGGGCAGAAAGTCTCAGCCAAGCACGTCGAAGAGGTGGCCAACTGGGCACCGAACGCCGAGCGCGTCGACGAAATTCCCTTCGTCGTCACCCGCGTGGTGCTGCAGGACTTCACCGGCGTGCCGCTTCTGGCCGACCTGGCCGCCATGCGCAGCGTGGCCGCCAAGCTGGGCAAGTCGCCCAAGACCATCGAGCCGCTGGTGCCCGTCGACCTCGTGGTCGACCACTCGGTGATGGTCGACTACTACGGCACGCCCAAGGCGCTCGACCTGAACATGAAGCTGGAATTCCAGCGCAACAACGAGCGCTACCAGTTCATGAAGTGGGGAATGCAGGCCTTCGACACCTTCGGCGTGGTGCCGCCGGGCTTCGGCATCGTGCACCAGGTCAACCTCGAATACTTCGCGCGCGGCGTCTACAAGAGCCCGAACGACAAGGCCGACAAGCCCACCTACTACCCCGATTCGCTGGTCGGCACCGACAGCCACACCACCATGATCAATGGTGTCGGCGTGGTCGGCTGGGGCGTCGGCGGCATCGAGGCCGAGGCGGCCATGCTGGGCCAGCCGGTCTACATGCTCACGCCCGACGTGGTGGGCTTCGAGCTCACTGGCCAGCTGCGCCAAGGCGTCACGGCGACCGACCTGGTGCTGTATGTCACGTCGATCCTGCGCGCCGAGAAGGTGGTGGGCAAGTTCGTCGAATTCTTCGGCCCCGGTGCCGCGTCCATCGCCGTGCCCGACCGCGCGACCATCGGCAACATGGCGCCCGAATACGGCGCGACCATGGGCTTCTTCCCGGTCGACGCGATGACGATCGAGTACTTCAAGGGCACGGGCCGCACCAAGGAAGAGGTCGAGCGCTTCGAGGCCTACTACAAGGCGCAGGGCCTGTTCGGCATGCCCAACCCCGGCGACATCGACTACACGAAGATCGTCAGGCTCGACCTCGGCACCGTGTCGCCCAGCCTGGCCGGCCCGAAGCGCCCGCAGGACCGCATCAACCTCGGCGATCTTTCCACCAAGTTCTCGGAGCTCTACAGCAAGCCCAACGACGCCAACGGCTTCAACCAGCCGGCCGACAAGCTCAAGCTGCGCTATCCGCTCGTTGCCGCCGGCAAGAACGGCGACAAGGACGCCGCACCGCCGCCCGCGGGCGCGCCGCTCGACGTGGTCGAGATGGTGGCCAACCGCTCGACCAACGCGGCCGCTCACGTGAGCGCCACCGCGCCTTCGGCGCCCAAGGGCGAGGTCAGCATCGGCAACGGCGACGTGCTGATCGCGGCCATCACCTCGTGCACGAACACCTCGAACCCGAGCGTAATGCTGGCCGCCGGCCTGCTGGCAAAGAAGGCGGTGGAAGCCGGCCTCACGGTCAAGCCGCACGTCAAGACCTCGCTGGCCCCTGGCTCGCGCATCGTCACCGAATACCTCGAGAAGGCCGGCCTGCTGCCTTACCTCGAGAAGCTCGGCTTCTACCTTGCGGGCTACGGCTGCACCACCTGCATCGGCAACGCCGGCGACCTCACGCCCGAGATCAACGAGGCGATCACGAAGAACGACCTGATCGGCGCGGCCGTGCTCTCGGGCAACCGCAACTTCGAGGCGCGCATCCACCCGAACCTGAAGGCCAACTTCCTGGCCTCGCCGCCGCTGGTGGTGGCCTTCGCCATCGCCGGCAACGTGATGACCGACCTGATGACCGAGCCGGTGGGCAAGGGCAAGAAGGGCAAGGACGTGTACCTCGGCGACATCTGGCCGACGCCGAAGGAGATCGACCAGAACCTGCGCTACGCGATGAACGCCAAGTCGTTCCGCGCCAACTACGACAAGGTCAAGACAGACCCAGGCAAGTTCTGGAGCAGCATCAAGGGCACCAAGGGGCAGGTGTACGACTGGCCGAAGTCGACCTACATCGCCGAGCCGCCGTTCTTCGAGGGCTTCAAGATGAAGCCGCACGCGTCGGACGCGGGCATCAAGGGCGCGCGCATCATGGCGCTGTTCGGCGACTCGATCACCACCGACCACATCTCGCCTGCAGGCTCCATCAAGGAAAGCTCGCCTGCGGGCGTCTGGCTCAAGGCGCACGGCGTGGCCAAGGCCGACTTCAACAGCTACGGCTCGCGCCGCGGCAACCACGACGTGATGGTGCGCGGCACCTTCGCCAACGTGCGCATCAAGAACCTGATGATTCCGCCGGATGCCAACGGCACGCAGGAAGAGGGCGGCGTCACGCTGTTCCAGCCCGGCAACCAGAAGATGTTCATCTACGACGCTGCCGTGAAGTACATGGAGCAGGGCGTGCCGACCGTGGTGTTCGGTGGCGAAGAGTACGGCACCGGCTCGTCGCGCGACTGGGCCGCCAAGGGCACGCAGCTGCTGGGCATCAAGGCCGTGGTGGCGCGCAGCTTCGAGCGCATCCACCGCGCCAATCTGGTCGGCATGGGCGTGCTGCCGCTGCAGTTCCGCGGCGCCGATTCATGGCAGACGCTGGGCCTCACGGGCGAAGAGCAGATCGACGTGGTGATCGGCAGCGAGCTGAAGCCGCAGATGGACGTGAAGCTGGTGGTGCACCGCGCCGACGGATCGCACCAGGAGGTGACGGTGCGTCTGCGCATCGACACGCCGATCGAGGTCGACTACTACAAGCACGGCGGCATCCTGCCGTTCGTGCTGCGGCAGCTGCTGGCCGGTTGAGAAGAAAAGGGGCCTGGCCGCTGATCAGGGATGGGGCCCCGGCCCCGTTCCCATCGATGCCAGCGAGCCCTGCACGGCTTCGCGAAGCTGCTGCAGCATGAGGCCGCGGCGTTCGTAGAGAGCCCGTTTTCCCGTCGGCACGTCGTCCCGGCCCTTGGCGCGGGTCTCGGCGGGCAGGCGCACCCATGACGATGCTTCATCGTCGGATGCCGGGGTCGCGCCGCTGTCCTGCCACAGCGCGTCGTAGCTTTCGCGGATGTGCTGCGCTCCCTTGCGCTTGACGGGGCTCCACCGGTAGCGCCAGTGAGCCAGCGGATGGGCGGCCGGCGCTATGCCGCGAAGCTGCACCTGCCACGCCTGCGCGCAGGTCTGCGCAGCCCAGATCAGCAGCGACTTGGGGCGAAGGCCGTTCATGCTCTTCGTCAGGGCCTTGATGTCCGCGAGCGTCGTCGCGGGCGCCGCCTGCACGCATCCGATGCTCAGGCAGGGCTCGCCCGAAGCGTCGGGCAGGACCGCGAAACTCAGCGTCGCGACCGGTGCGCAGGAGGCTGCTGCGTCATGGCCTGGTGCTTCGGCGGTGCCGGTGCGCAGCGTCAGCGAGAACTCGCCTTCCCGCACCTGTTCGCGCGATGCCGAGAGCCACAAGCTGGCATTGCAGCCGGCAACGCGCAGCGGAACGTCTCCCAGGCATGCGCCGCCGCTCTCATACAGGGATGACAGTGCGACCGGCTTCAGCGTGTGCGCCGCCCATCGGTAATGCGCGATTAGCGCGTCCACCCGCTGCGAGGGTGACCAGCTGCCGTCGAGGTAGGGGCGGCAAGGCTTGTCGAGCAGCCGCGGATGAATGGTCGCCAGCGGCTTCAGCGCCGAATGAACGTACCCGAGCCATCGGGCGGTAGCGATCGGATGGCACAGCGCGAAGAAGCCCAGCTTCATGGCGATGCGGTTGCGCCGTCGGGGATCGGCCCGGCCGAGCTGCCCGATGGCGGAAGCCGCGAGCGCCGTCACATGGCGAATGCGCCGGATCGTTGTCGCGTCGCGGTAAGTGCGTGGCTGGAAAAGCGGTCCGAACGGACCGCCGGCATGGAAAGAGGAACTGGTCGCGCGCACGCCGGATGGATGAAAAGTAAATGGTTGGTAAATTTAAGTAAAGTATTTGTAAAGCAGCAGAGCTGACTCCTGGCTGACCATGGCGTGCACTCCGCGCGTCGGGCGGAAAGGGAGCGCGGAAGGGCGCCGCGCGACGGATGCCGTCCGGGCGCTACCTTCGGCTCGCGTCGCTGCCGGGCGTGGGGCAGTCCAGCGGACGGTTGCTCATTGCCGACCTGATCGCAGCCATCCGCAGGGGCGAATCAGTGAGCACGGCGTCGATGCCGAGGCAGGCGGCCGCGCGGTAGTCCCGCGCGTCGTCGACCGCGATGGCCAGGATCTTCACAGGCGCCTTCGAGCGGAAGCAGGCCACGGTTGCGGGCGTCCAGAGCGTCGCGTCGACGCTCGACGCGCCTTCGCCGAGCGTGAAGCTCTCGATCACGGTGAACTTGCGATGCAGCTCGAATGCGGCCCAAGCCGGGCTGGCCGGCGGGTTCACGCATCCCTCGTTGAGCAGGGCCGAGGCCAGCCTGCCGCGCGTGGCGTCGCGCGACTCGAAGAGGCGGGCCTGCGCGTGCGCCGAAAAGACTTGCGCGAAGGCTGCGTCGGTCGAGTAGATCAGCGTGCGCGACCACGCGTTCTCCTCGGCCAGCACCTTGGCGACCGCGTCGGCCAGCGGCCCGGCGGGCAGTGCCTTCATGTCCAGCATCACGGGCATGCCGGGCGGCAGCGCGCGCAAGGCTTCGCGCAGCGTCGGGATGGGCACGGGGCGATCGCGGTAGGGAAATCCACCGTCGGCGCTCCTGAAGTGCCAGCCTGCGTTGACCCGGGCCAGCTCGGCGGCGGTGCGGCCAGCGAGCGGTCCGGACGCGTCGGTCAGCGCCGAGAGGTCGGCCGGGCGGTAAAGCATCGGCACCGCGTCCTTGCTGAGCTGCACGGACAGCCACATCGCGTCGGCTCCGTGGGCGACGGCCTTGCGGATGGCGTCGAGCGTGTTCTCCGGTGCATCGGCAGTTCCGGCCCGGTGCGCCACGACGATGGGCAACACGGGTCGCGTTACCGGCAGGGCGCCGCAGGCGGGCAGGAGCAGAAACGCCAACGCGGTCGTGGCGACGCGACGCATGCGTTCTCCGGGAGTGCGCGCTTCGCTCCGCAAGGCCGTCGTTTCCTGCCCGTCGGTCGTCTCTACTGCTTGCCGGCGGCATCGAGCCGCTGCGCGAGGCGGTCGAGCACAGGGCGGATCTTTTCGCCGACGCTGATCTGCGGATTCGAGAAGCCGTCTTCCTTGCCGCCGTCGATCTCGCGCTGCTTGATGACCGGTACGGCCGCTGCGAAGGCGGTCTCGAATGAGCGGGTCTTGCGCAGTTCTTCGTCGAACATCGCGCGGCCGAAGAAGGTCAGCTCGGACAGCCGGCCGCATCCGTACGAGGTGTGCGTGGCGTCGGCAGCGGTCATCACCAGCGTGTCGTCGCCGGCCAGCGGCTCGATCCAGCCGCCCGAGTAGCAGGCCGAGACCGCCACCACCCGGTGACGGATGCCCGCCCCGTCGAGTTCCTCGCGCAGTTCCTCCGGCGTGAGCCAGGGCACCGTGAGCGGCCAGTGCGCGGCGGCCAGCCGGTGGTCGCGCGCGCCATGCGAGGTGAGGTAGACCACCAGCACGTCGTTTTCGCGGTCCATGCGCGAGGCCAGCGCGGCAATGGCGCGGCGGAGGTTGAGCGGGGTGGCCCAGGGCAGCGTCTCGGCGGTGGTCGCGTGGTTCATCAGGTGGATCACTCGGCCCTTTGCGTCGAAGCGCTCCTCCAGCACCTGGGTGACCATGTTGCTTTCGCGCAGGAACACGTCTTCCGATGCGTAGGGCGCGAACACCAGGCCGTAGACGTTGGTCTGCCCGGGCCTGCTGGCGGGAAGGGCCTCGACAGTGCGTTCCCACACTGCCTGCTGCTCCTCGAAGAGCTCCTGCGTCAATTGCATGCGCGGGCGCTCGGGCTCGGCCGACGCGCTGTTATCGGGCTGCCACATGCGCTCCTGCGTGTAGAGCGATTGCACGAAGGTCAGCGCCAGCAGCGCCATGAATGCGGGCGCGAAGAGCGCTAGCCGCCAGCGCGCGGCGGCATCGCGAGCGGTGAGGCGCACCAGCGCCACGATCAACCACGCGCATCCGAGGCCGAAGACGACCCAATAGCCGCGCGAGTTCGCGAGCACCGAAGGCAGCCAGCCGCGCGCATAGCCGAGGGCCAGCAGGCAGAGCAGCAGGTTGGCCGGGAACATCGCCCAGGTGGCCAGCGCGAACCAGCGCGCCAGTCCGCCGCCGCGTGCCCGCCCGGACAGCGTGAACCAGCCCAGCCACGCGAGCACGGCCAGCACCCAGAGCGTGTTGAGGCCGACGGTCGCGTAGAGCGTGGCGGGGCCGTCGATCTCGAGCCGCGCCAATCCGGTCCATGCGAGCTCGGGCAGCAGCACGAGCAGCAGCAGCTGCCAGGGCGCGGGCCGTGCATCGACGCGCGGGTCTTGCAGGAACGCGGCGCGCAGGCCGCCGGCCATCCAGCGCCAAAGGCTCGCGCGCGGCGCGGCCTCCGGTGTCGGTTGCGACGGCGGTGGAGCGGATGCTTCCCCGGCGTTCTCGGGAGGCTGCTGCGGTGCGATGATGTCCTCGGGCATGCCGTCGATCATGCCCTTGCCGGCCGGGCTTTTCGTGCCGGCCTTGTCGCCGCCCCGGGTTTGCCTGCATAACTTTCTTCTTCTTCCCATGCTCCGCATCGGCCTCATCTCCGACACCCACGGGCTGCTGCGGCCCGAGGCGGTCGCAGCCCTGAAGGGCAGCGACTTCATCGTCCACGGCGGCGACATCGGCAACGCGGGCATCCTCGAAGCGCTTGCGGCCATCGCGCCGCTGACGGTCGTGCGGGGCAACAACGACCGCGAGCCCTGGGCCGATGCGATCGCGGAAACCGAACTCGTGAAGTTCGGCGACGTGCACCTCTATGCGATTCACGATCTGGCGCAGCTCGACATCGATCCGAGCGCGGCCGGCGTGCGCGTGGTCGTCTCGGGCCATTCGCACAAGCCGAAGATCGAGGAGCGCGAGGGCGTGCTCTACGTCAATCCGGGCAGCGCGGGGCCGCGCCGCTTCAAGCTGCCCATTGCCGTGGCCGAACTTCGGATCGACGGCGGTGCGGCCAGCGCGCGCATCGTCGAGCTGCCCGTTTGAGCGGGCGCAATCATTACCATTTGGTTAGAAATACCATTAAATGAGAATGGCTCTTATTTGATGGGGTAAGCTTGCCCGCTCCTCCGTGGAGCGCAAAGCAAAGGCAACGCAAGCGTCGACCCATGCCGGCTCCGGGGGCTCAACAGCCTTTTCTTCCGAAGCCGATGCTCATCCCCTTTCTCATCATGCTGCGCGAAGGCATCGAAGCCGCGCTGATCGTCGGCATCGTCGCCAGCTACCTCAAGCAGAGCGGACGCGGCGCGCTGATGCCCGCCGTGTGGGTCGGCGTGCTGCTGGCCACGGCGCTGTCGCTGTTCGCGGGCGCCGGCCTGCAACTGCTGGCGGCCGAGTTCCCGCAGAAGGAGCAGGAGCTGTTCGAGGGCGTGGTCGGTTTGATCGCGGTGGTCATGCTGACCTCGATGGTGTTCTGGATGCGCAAGGCCGCGCGCTCCATCAAGGGCGAGCTGCAGGCGTCCATCGACAAGGCGCTGCACAAGGGCGCGGACGGCCAGGGCTGGGCGCTGATCGGCATGGTGTTCCTCGCCGTGGCGCGCGAGGGGCTGGAGTCGGTGTTCTTCCTGCTGGCCGTGTTCCAGTAGAGCAGCGGCTGGGAAGCGCCAGTGGGCGCGCTGGCCGGCATCGCGGTGTCGGTGGTGGTCGGCTGGGGCCTCTATTCGGGCGGCGTGCGGCTCGACCTGCGCCGCTTCTTCCGCTTCACCGGCCTCTTCATCCTCCTGGTGGCCGCGGGCCTGCTGGCCGGCGTGCTGCGCAAGCTGCACGAAGGCGGCGTGTGGAACCACCTGCAGACGGTGGTGTTCGACATGAGCACCACGCTGCCGATGGACAGCCCCCTGGGGGCCGTGCTCTCGGGCCTGCTGGGCTACCAGGCCGCGCCCGTGGTGGGCGAGGTCATCGTCTACCTGGCCTTCCTGGCCGTCGCCATGTTCTTCTTCCTGCGCTCGGCTCCTGCCGCGGCGCCACGCGCGGCTGTGGCCCGCTGAAACCTTTCCATGTCTTCTTCCTCTCCCGAACCCAAAGCCGCTTCCTCGAACCTGATGCGCGTGGCGGTTGCCGCGTCGGCGCTGCTGGTGGTCGCCGGCCTCGCTGCCTTCTGGTACGCCTCGACCGAGGCGAAGAAAGCGCCGGCCAAGGCGGCCGACAACGCCGTCACCGTCACCATCCAGGGCAATGCCTGCGAGCCCAACGAGATCACGGTGCCGGCGGGGCGCACGACCTTCACCATCGTCAACAAGTCGAACCGCGCGCTCGAGTGGGAAATTCTCGACGGCGTGATGGTGGTGGAGGAGCGCGAGAACATCGCGCCGGGCTTCTCGCAGACCATGACGGTCAAGCTGCAGCCGGGCGAATTCACCATCACCTGCGGGCTGCTGAGCAACCCGCGCGGCAAGCTGCGCGTGACGCCTTCGGCCGCATCGGACGCCGAGGCCGCGCGGCCTTCGCTGGTCAACTACGTGGGCGCGCTGGCCGAGTACCAGACCTTCCTGCGGCTCGAGGCCGGCTCGCTCGACGACGCGGTGCGCGCGCTGGCCGACGCCATCAAGGCCGGCGACCTGCAGCAGGCGAGGGCGCTCTACGTGCCGGCGCACAAGGCCTACAAGCGCATCGAGCCGATGGCCGAGCTGTTCGCCGACCTCGACACCCGCATCAACGCGCGTGCCGACTATTTCGAGAGGCGCGAGGCCGACCCGGGCTTCAGCGGCTTCCACCGCATCGAGTACGCGCTGTACAGCCAGAACGACCTGAAGAGCGTCGCGCCCGTGGCCGACAAGCTGATCGCCGACATCGGCGTGCTGAAGGAACGACTGCGCGGCCTGAACGTGCCGCCCGAGCGGCTCGCCGGTTCGGCCTCGAAGCTGCTGCGCCGCGTGGCCGACAACCTGCCGGCCGGCGGCGAGGACCACTACGGCCACGCCGAGGCTGCGAACCTGCAAGGCAGCTACGAAGGCACGAAGAAGATTGCCGACCTGCTGCAGCCGCTGCTCGTGAAGGCAGCGCCCGCGCTGCAGAAGAGCGTCGACGAACGCTTCGCGGCCCTCGATACCGCGCTGGCGCCGTACCGCGAAGGCGACGGCTTCAAGCCCGCGCCGCTCGACGAGGCGCAGAGAAAGGCATTGGCCGAAACAGTGCGAGCGCTGGCCGAGGAGCTCGGCAAGGTGAACGCGGCGCTCGGGCTGGAATGAGTTGAGAGACAGCAGCACCATGGACAAGTCGAACGAACCCGTTTCCCCGCACCGCCGCCGCATGCTTGGCGCGGCAGGCGTCGCCTTCGCAGGCCTCGCCGCCACCTCGGCCCACGCTGCCGCTGCACCCGCCACGCCGGACAGCGGCGCGCAGGTGACCGACGCGCCGCAGAGCACCCACACACAGGACCGCGTGCCCTTCCTCGGCAGGCACCAGGCCGGCATCGTCACGCCGCGCCCGACGGCCGGCATGATCGCGTCGTTCTACGTGCTGGCCGAGAACCGCGCCGACCTGGAGCGCCTGTTCCGCACGCTCACCGAGCGCATCGCCTTCCTCACGCAGGGTGGCCCGCAGACCGACCCCGACCCCAAGCTGCCGCCGGCGGGCTCCGGCATCCTCGGCCCGGTGGTGCAGCCCGACGGGCTGACCGTGACGGTGTCCGTCGGCACCTCGCTCTTCGACGAGCGCTTCGGCCTCGCGAAGAAGAAGCCGCTGCGGCTGAACCAGATGCAGCGCCACCCCAACGACGCGCTCGACGCGGCGCTGTGCCACGGCGACCTGTCGATCCAGTTCTGCGCCAACACGCCGGACACCAACATCCACGCGCTGCGCGACATCATCAAGAACACGCCCGACCTGCTGGTGCTGCACTGGAAGCAGGAAGGCTCCGTGCCGCCGATCCCGGCGGTGCCCGGCAAGCCGGCCGAGAGCGCGCGCAACTTCCTCGGTTTCAGGGACGGCTCGGCCAACCCCGACTCGGCCGACGACAAACTGATGGACAGCATCGTCTGGGTGCCGCCCGGCAGCGACGAGCCGGCCTGGACCGTGGGCGGCAGCTACCAGGCGGTGCGCATCATCCGCAACTTCGTCGAGCGCTGGGACCGCACGCCGCTGCAGGAGCAGGAGGCCATCATGGGCCGGCTGAAGCCCACCGGCGCGCCGATGGACGGCGGCAAGACGGAGCACGACGTGCCCGACTACGCGAAAGATCCGGAAGGCAAGGCCACGCCGATGGACGCGCACATCCGCCTCGCGAACCCGCGCACCAAGGCTTCGGACAAGAACCTGATGCTGCGCCGGCCCTTCAACTACTCGAACGGCGTCACCAGGTCGGGCCAGCTCGAGATGGGGCTGCTGTTCATCTGCTACCAGGCCAATCTCGAGAACGGCTTCATCGCCGTGCAGACGCGCCTCGACGGCGAACCGCTCGAGGAATACATCAAGCCCATCGGCGGCGGCTTCTTCTTCACGCTGCCGGGCGTGCGGGACGAGCGCGACTGGCTGGGGCGCGGGCTGATGTCCGCCTGAAGGCCGCAAGTTTTTTCATCACTGCCCAGAACAAGGAGATCCATGACCGTGCAGTTCCGCCGCCACTTCCTCGCCACTTTCGTCGCAGGCTTCGCCGGGCTCTACGCCGCGGGCGCGCAGGCCGCCGTGTCGCCGCTCGAACTGGTCGGACCGATCTCCGACTACAAGATCTACGTCGCCGAGAACGTGCGCAAGCTGGCAGCGGACACGCGCGCCTTCACCGCCGCGGTGAAGGCCGGCGACATCGAGAAGGCGAAGAAGCTCTATCCGTCCACGCGCACGAGCTACGAGCGCATCGAGCCGGTGGCCGAGTTGTTCAATGACCTCGACAAGGCGATCGACTCGCGCGCCGACGACCACGAGAAGGCCGAGAAGGATCCGGACTTCGGCGGCTTCCATCGCATCGAGTACGGCCTGTGGGTGCAGAAGAGCACCAAGGAACTCGCCCCCGTGGCCGACAAGCTGCTGGCGAACGTGCTCGAACTGCAGAAGCGACTGGGCGCGCTGACCTTCCCGCCAGAGAAGGTGGTGGGCGGCGCCGCGGTACTGATGGAGGAAGTGGCCGCCACCAAGATCTCGGGCGAGGAAAACCGCTACAGCCACACCGACCTGTGGGACTTCCAGTCCAACTTCGAGGGCGCCTACAAGATCGTCGAGCTGCTGCGCCCGTTGGTGGTGAAGGAAAACAAGGCCTTCTCGGACAAGGCCGAGGCCAATTTCAAGGTGGTGTTCGACACGCTGGCCAAGTACAGGACGGCCGACGGCGGCTTTGAAACCTACTCGAAGCTGAGCGAGCGCGACCGCAAGCTGCTGGCCGGGCGGGTCAACACGCTGGCCGAAGACCTGTCGAAGCTGCGCGGCATGCTCGGGCTGAACTAGGCTCTCCCCCAGGCTTCGCGCACTTCGTGTCGCTGTGCCAACCCCCTTCCGGGGGCAACACCTGAGGCCCGGCAAAGCCGGTTCCTCGGTGTTTCTGGCCTTGCAGCCTCCTTTTTTGAGGGGGTAGTCAGGTTTACGCGAGTGAGAATTGCTAGCATCTGGGTTTTGCTTACAGACGCGTCCGATATTCAGGGCGCCTCCGCCCCCACCGTGCGAACCAACGATTTCGGAACAGCGCCGGCCGCAACCGCCGTAGCGGCCCTGCGGCTTGACCAGCTTCCCAACAACCAGTGGGCCACCGTGCTCGACGTGGCGCGCCCCGAGAGCGCCGACGACCGCGAGCTCGTGCTGCGCCTCACCGAAATCGGCTTCGTGCCGGGCGAGGCCGTGCGCATCGTCGCCAGCGGCCTGCCGGGTCGCGAGCCCTTGGCCGTGCGCCTGGGCCACACCACCTTCGCGCTGCGCCGCCACGAGGCAGCGCTGATCCACGTCACGCCGGGAGCCGCGAACCATGGTTGAAGCCGTCGTCCAAGGCCCGGGTCGCCTCGCGCCCACCGCACAGCCGGGCCGTGTCGCCCTGCTGGGCAACCCCAACTGCGGCAAGACCGCGCTGTTCAACCTGCTCACCGGCAGCCGCCAGAAGGTGGCCAACTACGCCGGCGTGACCGTCGAGCGCAAGGAAGGCACGCTGCGCACCCCGTCGGGCCGGCGCGTCTTCGTTCTCGACCTGCCGGGCGCCTACAGCCTGAATGCGCTGAGCGCCGACGAAGCCGTCACGCGCGACATCGTCACCGGCCAGAGCAAGGAAGCCCTGCCCGACCTGCTGGTGTGCGTCACCGACGCCACCAACCTGCGCCTGAACCTGCGTCTGGTGCTCGAGGCCAAGCGCCTCGGCCTGCCGATGGTGGTGGCGCTCAACATGGCCGACATGGCGAAGAAGCAGGGCATCGCGGTCGACACGGCCGTGCTCTCGCGCGAGCTGGGCGTGCCGGTCATCGAGACCGTCGGCGTGCACACCGGCGGCGCGCAGGGCCTGCTCCAAGCGCTCGACACGCCCGTGGCCGCCGCCACGCCGCAGCCCTGGCAGGCGCCGGGCCTCGACGATGTGCTGGCCACGCAGCGCGCGGTGCGCCGCATCCTCGGCCTCGCGGTGAAGGAGCCGGTCGGCAGCCTCGCCACCAGCGACCGCATCGACCGCGTGGTGCTGCATCCCGTGTGGGGCATGCTGGTGCTGGCCGTCACCATGTTCCTGATGTTCCAGGCCGTGTTCAGCTGGGCCAACGTGCCGATGGACGCCATCAAGGCCGGTACCGAGGGGCTGGGCAACCTGCTGAAGACCTACATGCCCGAGGGCATGCTGCAGAGCCTGCTGGTCGACGGCGTGATCGCCGGCGTGGGCGGCGTGATCGTCTTCCTGCCGCAGATCCTGATTCTTTTCCTCTTCATCCTCGCGCTGGAAGACTCGGGCTACCTGCCGCGCGCGGCCTTCCTGCTCGACCGCGTGATGGGCACCGTGGGGCTGTCGGGCCGCTCGTTCATTCCGCTGCTCTCCAGCTTCGCCTGCGCCATTCCGGGCGTGATGGCCACCCGCACGATCAGCAACTGGCGCGACCGCATCACGACGATCATGATCGCGCCGCTCATGACCTGCTCGGCGCGGCTGCCGGTGTATGCGCTGCTCATCGCGGCCTTCATTCCGGCGCGCACCGTGGGCGGCATCTTCAACCTGCAGGGCGTGGTGCTGTTCGGGCTCTACGTGTTCGGCATCGTCTCGGCGATGGCCGTGGCCTGGGTCATGAAGCGCTTCCGCGACAACGCGCAGCACTCGCCGCTGCTGATGGAGCTGCCGGCCTACCGCTGGCCCAACCTGCGCAACCTGGCGCTGGGCCTGTACGAGCGCGCCTGGATCTTCATCCAGCGCGTGGGCACGATCATCCTGACGCTGACGATCCTGCTGTGGTTCCTGTCGACCTTCCCGTCGCCGCCCGAGGGCGCGACCGGCCCTGCCATCCAGTACAGCCTGGCCGGCATGATCGGCCGAGGGCTGGAGCACATCTTCGCGCCCATCGGCTTCAACTGGCAGATCTCGATCGCGCTGGTGCCGGGCATGGCCGCGCGCGAAGTAGCCGTGGGGGCGCTCGGCACGGTGTACGCGCTCTCCGCCACCGGAGACGACGTGGCGGGCGCGCTGGAGCCGCTCATTGCCGGCAGCTGGACGCTGGCCACCGCGCTGTCGCTGCTGGTCTGGTACGTGTTCGCGCCACAGTGCATCTCGACGCTGGCAGCGGTGAAGCGCGAAACCGGCTCGTGGAAGTACGTCTGGATCATGGCGGCCTACCTCTTCGCGCTGGCCTACATGGCCTGCTTCATCACCTACCACGTTGCAGTGGCACTCGGGGCAGGGTAAAACCGCCCGCTGACGCTGAAAGGTTTGAAGAAGAAATGGCACAGCAACTGATCGTCGGATTGATCGTCGCGGCCGCCGCGTTCTATGCGGTCTGGCGCTGGATGCCCGCAGGCTGGCGCCGCGGTGCCGCGCAGAAGCTCGCGGCCGGCACGCATCGCGCGGGCTGGGTCGACGAAGAGCGCGCCAAGGAACTCGCCACCTCGCTGGCCAAGACATCGGGCTGCGGCTCGTGCGACAGCTGCGGGAGCTGCGCTCCCAAGACATCCCTCAAACAATCGCAAGCCGACCAGGCTATCAGCCCCAGCCCGTCCACGCACGGCCGCTGAGTCCGATGCCCGCGCACATCCTCGTCGCCGGGGGCGGCATCGGGGGGCTGGCCACCGCGCTGGCGCTTTCCAGGCATCGCCATCGGGTCGACGTCTTCGAGCAGGCGGCCGTCTTCGGCGAGATCGGCGCCGGCGTGCAGCTCGGTCCCAATGCCACGCGGCGACTTCAGCAACTGGACCTCGGCCCCGGACTCGCGGCCATCGCGGCGCGGCCCGAGGCGCTGGTGGTGCACAGCGCCGAAAGCGGCTCCGAGCTGGCCCGCATGCCGCTGGCCGACGCCATGCAGCAGCGCTACGGCGCCCCCTATTTCTGTGTTCATCGTGCCGACCTGCACGGCCTGCTGCTCGATGCCGTGCGCGCGCGTGGCACCGGCGCGCTGGTGACCGGCGCACATATCAGGCAGGTGGAAACCAGCGACGACCTCGTCTGCCTGTCGAGCACCGACGCGCGCGCCTGGGAAGGCGAAGCCGTCGTCGGGGCCGACGGCCTCTGGAGCCTGGTGCGGCGGCAGCTGGATTGCGCTTCCGCCGCACAGTCCCCGCGCGTCACCGGCCACACGGCATGGCGCGCGCTGGTCGAGCAGTCGCGCGTGCCCGCCGCGTTGCGCCGCAGCCGTGTCGATGTCTGGCTCGGCCCGCGCCTGCACGCGGTGGCGTACCCGGTGCGAGGCGGCGGCTGGCTCAACGTGGTGGTGATCGCCGAATCGGCCCCGGCCGGCGACGCGCGCGACTGGGACCAGTCCAGCAGCATCGCCGCCCTGAAGCAGGCCATGGGCCGCAGCTGCGTCGGCCTGCAATCACTGCTCGATGCGATGCCCGGCTGGCGCGCCTGGTCGCTCGGCGACCGCGCACCCATGACCGGCCCGGCCGACATGGCGCACGAGCGCGTCGCGCTGGTGGGCGATGCGGCGCATCCGATGGTGCCGTACCTCGCGCAGGGCGCCGGCATGGCCATCGAGGACTCGGTGGCGCTGGCCGATGCGCTTGGCGATGGCAGCGCTGCGAATGTCCCCGCCGCCTTCGCGCGTTATGCCGAGGCGCGCTGGGCGCGCAACGCGCAGGTGCAGGCGCGCGCCCGCCGCAATGGCGAGATCTTCCACGCCACCGGCGCAGTGCGACTGGGCCGCGATATGGCGATGCGCCTGCTGGGCACGAAGCTGCTCGATCAGCCCTGGCTGTACGGCGGCTGAGATGCGCATCGGTGCCCGTGGAACGGGCACCAACGCCAGAAACACCGTGGAACCGGCTTCGCCGGGCCACCGGTGTTGCCCCCGGCGAGGGGGAAGGCGAAGCGACACGAAGTGCGCGAAGCCTGGGGGCGGTCTACAGTCTGAACGTCTGCAAGTGCTCGATGCGTTCCGCGAGCCCTTCCTGCCCCAGGTAGTGGCCGTACTTCCCGTCCTGCATCTTCGCCAGCGAGTTCTCCAGGTCGAGCAGCATCGCGTCGCGCTCGGCGACGAACGCCGGCGCCACGTCGATGCCCGCCTTCGCGCAGGCGTCCGCGATCAGGTGTGCGCTCGCGGGTGCGCCGCATGCCGCGCACTTGACGATGGCTGCCACGTTGGGCTCCGCGCCGTTGGCCAGAAGGGCGCTCGTGAGTTCGGGCGCGATCTGCCCGTCGATGTTGCGCAGGGCGTCGGCCGCCACCGGCGCGCCCGCGCGCACCAGTGCTGCTGCGGCGGCGAAGGCGCCGTGGCTCACCGCAACGTCGGTTGCCAGCGCGCTGCCCTGGTGCGGCCCGTCGAAGCCCACGCCCGCGGCGGCCAGCTCGGCCACCAGCCCGGCATCGTCGGTGCCGATCGCATGCCGCAGGGCCACGCGCGCGAGCTGCGGCTGGTGGCGCAGCGTGCCTTCGGCCAGCGGCGTGCGCCAGTCGACCACGGCGCGGCAATAGAAGGTCACCAGCTTGTCCATCAGGTCGAGGTCGAGCCCGTGGTCCTCGTGCCGGTCGTCGAGATAGCCCAGCAGCGTCTGGCCTGAGAAATAGTCGCTCGTGGGGGCCAGCGGGTCTTCGTCCAGGCGCAGCGCCGCGAAGGCGCCGCGCAGGTCTGGCGCGACGGTGTTCACGCTGTCCTCGTGCAGTGCGTGCGTCCAGGCCGGCGGCAGGCCCTTCTTCCACGCGACGATCTGCCCGTGCCCGGCGCCGGGCTCGACCACCGCGTAGATGCGGTCGGTGTACTCGAAGCCGCCGAAGGGAAGGTGCGAGAGCTTGCCGCCCCAGGGCGTGCCGCTTTCCTCGGCGGCTTCCTGCGCCAGTTCCTGCTCGTGCTCGATCCAGCCCTGCAGGTCGTGGTAGCCGTCGCTGCCGTCCCAGAACAGCGCGTTCCAGCTGATGCCCTCGAGGTTGCCGTTCATCTCGAGCGAGAGGTCGTAGTCGAGCCGTCCGCCCGCCGTCAGCTGCCACAGCTCGACCAGCGCTTCGGGAACGGGGCCTGCGCACACGGCCTGCACGGCATCGATCTGCTGGCGTGGCATCGGCGGCTGCGCGTCGAAGATCACGCGGTCGGCGAACAGCACGATGCCGTGTTCGCGCAGGGTGGAGAGCTCGTCGGGTGTGAACCGGATGTCGTTCATGGCTGGGCCTCCGTTGTTTTCAAAAATGTAGCGCTTTGCGCTCGCGGAGCAATCCGGGCCACCCCAGATTCATGAGGGCGTTTGTGTGGTACCCGTCCAGTCGATGCGTTCGAAGAGCCTCATCAGCCGGGCCTTGCGCGTGGGGTTGAACTGGCCGATCCACGCGATGTGGCCCAGCAGATGGCCGCGAAAGTCGTCCACCTTCGCGCGGTTCTGGCTGGCGGGGCCGTCCATCGCGCAGCGATGCAGCACGGCCTTGAGCCGGTCGAAATCTTCGCGCGGTGCGTTGGCCTTGTCGTTGACGACCACACCGGTCACGCGCTGCTGGCGATGCTGCGGCATGCAGCGCAGCTTGCGCGGGTGCAGCTCGAAACCTTCGTCGGCCGCAATGCCGTCGACCCATGCGCGCAGGGCGGTGAACTGCGCACGCAGCGAGGCCGGCCCGGAGAACACGAGATCGTCGGCATAGCGTGTGTAGGTGGCGCCGAAGACCCACGCGAGACCTTCGAGCCGCAGGTCGAGCCGGAAGGCGCAGAGATTGGCCAGCGCGGGCGAGCAGGGCGAGCCCTGGGGCAGATGCGGCGCGGCGAGGCGCTTGGCGCCCATCCAGTCGAGCCCGCCGTCGTCGCGCAGGCGTTCGATCACCGCGGCGTCGGTGCGGTGCGTGCACAGCGCGGTGAGGGCGCGCGCCACGCCTTCGGGATAACCGAGCGTGCGCCATGTGGCGTGCACGCGCGAGGCGCGAACGCCGGGGAAGAAGTCGCGCAGGTCGAAGCCGATCACGACCTCCTTGCCGGCATGCGCGGCCGCGTGGCTCGCGACTGACCGGCCCTGCACGAAGCCGTGCGCCGCTTCGTGCACGGGCACGGGCCGTAGCAGGTCGTCGAGGATGCGGCGCTGCGCGCGCTTCAGGTCGGCCTTCGGAATCTCGAGCAGGCGAAGGCCGCCGAGGCGCTTGGGCTGAAGCTGGTAGCGGTAGTGTGATGCGGGCTCGACGCGTGGGTCGGCGTGCGCGCGAAAGGCCTGTGCCGGCGATGTGAGCCACTCCAGCCGATCCGCGTCCAGCTCAAGCCATCGAGCGAGGTCGACCTGCGTGGGGATGCTGGGCAGCGCGAAATGGTCCAGCCCCATCGGGCGCGGAAGCATCTGCGCGGGCCGCAGGATGATGCGCCGCACGCGCGGCTGCTCGTTCTGCTCGAAGGCTGCGTCCAGCTCGGGCATGTCGTGGATCGCCTTCGCCAGCGCGGCCAGGTCGGTGCGCTGCCACGTGGCCTGCGAGCGGTTGCCGAGTGCTTCGGCCAGCGGCTTCAGCCAGGGCGAATCGGCACCCAGCGTGGCGGCGGCCCGTGCGCGCAAGGCGCCCGGTGCTGTGCCGCCGGGCTGCCTCGCATCGGCGAGCAAGGCCCTTGCGAGGCTGCGTGCGATCCACTCCCTGTAGCTCAGTTCACGCGTCATGAATGAATGCAGGCCGCGAAGCCGGTGAAGATGGGTGGCAACCGGCCCTTCAACCAGCCGGTGATGCGCTAGCTGGGCTGCGCGGCAGCGCAGTCGGGCTCACGCGCCGGAATGTGTAGCCATCCATCCACCACGGGGTTCCCCCGCAGCACAAGACCGGGCGACGAATCGCAAAGCCTTGTCGAGTCTTGAAGTGCCGGTGCCGGGCGGATTGTAGGAGCCGGCTTCGCCGGCTACAGGTCGGTGCGCAGCTTCCAGATCTCGGGGAACAGCACCACGTCGAGCATCTTGCGCAGGTAGCTCACGCCGCCCGTGCCGCCGGTGCCGCGCTTGAAGCCGATCACGCGCTCGACGGTCGTCACATGGCGAAAGCGCCAGAGGCGGAAGGCGTCTTCGAGGTCGGTGAGCTTTTCGCCGAGCTGGTACAGGTCCCAGTATTCGTGCGGGTTGCGGTAGACCGTGAGCCATGCCGCCTCGACGCCGTCGCTCGGCTCATAAGGCTGGGTCCAGTCACGCTCCAGCCGGTCTGCAGGTACGGGCAGGCCATGGCGCGCCAAGAGGCGCAGCGACTCGTCGTACAGCGATGGCGCGCGATAGGCCGCATCGACCTGCGCCAGCAGGTCGGCGCGGTGCGCGTGCGGCTTGAGCATGGCGGCGTTCTTGTTGCCCAGCGCGAACTCGATGCAGCGGTACTGCGCGCTCTGGAAGCCGCTGGAGTTGGCGAGGTAGGGGCGCATCGCCGTGTATTCGGGCGGGGTCATGGTCGAGAGCACGGTCCATGCGTTCACCAGCTGCTCCATGATGCGGCTCACGCGCGCGAGCATCTTGAAGGCGTCGGGCAGTTTCTCTTCGGCGATGCAGGAGATGGCGGCGTGCAGCTCGTGCAGCATCAGCTTCATCCAGAGCTCGCTGGTCTGGTGCTGCACGATGAAGAGCATCTCGTCGTGCGCGGGCGAAAGCGGATGCTGGGCGTTGAGGATCTCGTCGAGGTGCAGGTAGTCGCCGTAGCTCATGGACTTGCTGAAGTCCAGCTGCGCCTTCTCTTCGTGAACGATGTTCTCGGGGCTTGTAGCGGGGCTCTTGTCGGCGCTCATGTCACTGCGTTCTTGCGGTTGAATTCAGGGCGTCGCCAATCACCGGTTTCGAGCACCTGCACGAGGTGCTCGACCGAGTTCCACACGTCCTCGAAGCCGATGTACAGCGGCGTGAAGCCGAAGCGCAGGATGTCGGGCATCTGCGAGTCGCCGGCGCGGTAGTCGCCGATCACGCCGCGCGCGATCAGCGCCTGCACGATGGCGTAGGCACCTTCTTCGCGGCTGAGGCAGACCTGCGAGCCGCGCAGCGCATGGTCGCGCGGCGTGACGAGCGAAAGGCCCTGGCCCGCGCAACGCTCTTCGACCAGCTTGATGAAGAGGTCGGTGAGCGCGAGCGACTTGGTGCGCAGCGCGGACATCGCGCCATTGCCGCCGTTGAAGGCTTCGGCCGCGAGCACGGTGTCGAGACCGCATTCCAGACCAGCCAGCGCGATGATCGGCTGCGTGCCGCACAGATAGCGGCCCACGCCCGGGGCGGGGCGGTAATGCGGCGTGAACTCGAAGGGCGCCGCGTGGCCCCACCAGCCGGACAGCGGCTGTTCGAACTGGCTCGCGTGCTTGGTGTGCACCCATGCGAAGGCCGGCGCGCCGGGGCCGCCGTTCAGGTACTTGTAGCCGCAGCCGATCGCGTAGTCGGCGTTGCTTTCGTTGAGCGCCACGGGCACCGCGCCCGCGCTGTGCGCGAGGTCCCACACGGTGAGCGCGCCAACCGCATGTGCTGCGGCGGTGACGGCCTTCATGTCGTGCATGGCGCCGGTGCGGTAGTTGACGTGCGTGAGCATCAGCACGGCCACCTCATTGGTCAGCACGCCGGGCAATTCGCTCGCGTCGATCAGCTTCAGCGTGAAGCCGCGCTCGCGGCACAGCGACTCGGCGATGTAGAGGTCGGTCGGGAAGTTGCTGCGTTCGCTGATGACCAGCTTGCGGCCGCTGTCCTTCTGCTGCGAGAGCGCTGCGAACAGCACCTTGTAGAGGTTCACCGAAGTGCTGTCGGTGCACACCACTTCGCCGGGCGCGGCGCCGATCAGGCGGGCCACCTTGTCGCCCAGGCGCTGCGGCAGGTCGAACCAGCTCGCGGTGTTCCACGAGCGGATGAGGCCTTCGCCCCATTCCTTCGTCACGACTTCGGCGATGCGCGTCGGAGCGGCTTTGGGCATCACGCCGAGCGAGTTGCCGTCGAGATACAGAACGTCTTCGGGAATCGTGAATTGGTCGCGCAAGGCGCGCAGCGGGTCTTGCGCGTCTAGCGCGCGGCAATCTGCAAGAGTCGTCATGGTGGAGGTTTCAGCGGGGAAGATCGCGCAGCACGGCGCGAACGGGGGAGGCATCGGCGCTGACCAGCTTGAGCGGCAGCGCGATGAGTTCGTAGTCGCCCTCGGGCACGTCGTCGAGCACGAGGTTCTCGAGCACGCGCATGTCGAGGCGGCGGATTCGTTGGTGGCTTTCCAGCGTCTTGCTGTCGGCCGGGTCGATGCTGGCGGTGTCGATGCCGATGAGCTTCACGCCCATGGCGGCGAGGCGTTCGACGGTGGCGGGGGCGTAGGCGGCAAGCTCCGGATCCCAGCGGTCGACCGGCATGGTGGCGTAGGTGCGAACCAGCACGCGCGGGGGCAGGGTGCTGTCGACGGCGTGGGCGATGTGGTCCCACTCGACCAGCGGACCCTTGGCTATCGCGTGGATCACGCGGCAGGGGCCGAGGAAGGGTGTGAGGTCGACGTCGCCGATGGTCTGGCCTTCGGGGTCGTAGTGCAGCGGGGCATCGGCGTGCGCGCCGACGTGGGGCGAGAGCTTGATCTCGCTGACATTGACCGGGCAGCCCGGCGAAATGGTCGCGGCCCAGCGCTGCTGGTAGGGCGTGTCGCCGGGAAAGACCGGCGCGCCTTCATGCACTGGCGGCGAGATGTCCCAGATTCGTGGGCGAGGTTGCTGTGAACGCATGGCGCGAAGGTAGCGCCGGGCGAGAGGTCGTGGTGTCGGTTATTTCCAACACCCAATGTGACAAGTTGAACCGCGGGCGTTTCAGTGCAGCGAGGAGAGCGCCGGCAGTCCGTGCCGGGCCCGCGCCCGCTCGCAGGCGTCGCTGCCGGCCTGCAGCTCGTGGCATGGGTTGGGACGCCATTCGTAGATGCCGCAGCCCACGGACTGGCCGATCTTTCCGGTGAGCGCGGCGCAGCGCGGGGGCGGGTGGTCGGTACCGCGCATGCGGCAGATGGCGTCGTTCACGTCGACGGCGAGGCCCGAAGGCACCTTGCCGCCGTTGTCGTCGAGTTCATGCACGCTGAAATCGACGCGGTAGCTGGCGCAGCAGGCGCCGCATTGCTGGCAATCATTCATTGCGATGCTTTGTTGACGATCTGTTCCAGGAACACCGCGGAACCGGCTTTGCCGGGCCGCTGGTGTTGCCCCCGGCGAGGGGGGTGGCGAAGCGACACGAAGTGCGCGGAGCCTGGGGGAGTGCCTATAACTTGCCCAGGAGCAGGAACTCCATCAGCGCCTTCTGCGCGTGCAGGCGGTTCTCTGCTTCGTCCCATACCACCGACTGCGGCCCGTCGATGACCTCGGCCTGCACTTCCTCGCCGCGATGGGCGGGGAGGCAGTGCATGAACAGCGCGCCGGGCTGGGCGATGCGCATCATGTCCTCGTCGACGCACCAGTCGGCGAAGGCCTTGCGGCGGGCCTCGTTCTCGGCCTCGTAGCCCATGCTGGTCCAGACGTCGGTGGTGACCAAGTCGGCGCCGCGACAGGCTTCCATCGGGTCTTTGAAGACCTTGTAGCTGTCGCCCGAGCGGATGCCGGCGATCGACTGGTCCACCTCGTAGCCGCTGGGCGTGCTCACGTGCACCGTGAAGCCCAGGATCTCGGCCGCCTGCCGCCAGGTGTTGGCCATGTTGTTGCCGTCGCCCACCCACGCCACCGTCTTGCCCTGGATGGAGCCGCGGTGCTCGATGTAGGTGAAGATGTCCGCCAGGATCTGGCAGGGGTGGAACTCATTGGTCAGGCCGTTGATGACGGGCACGCGCGAGTGCGCGGCGAAGGCGTCGATCTTGGTCTGCTCGTAGGTGCGGATCATCACCAGGTCGACCATGCGGCTGATGACCTTGGCGCTGTCCTCGATGGGCTCGGCGCGGCCGAGCTGGCTGTCGCCGGTGGTCAGGTGCACCACGCTGCCGCCCAGCTGGTACATGCCGGCCTCGAAGCTCACGCGGGTGCGCGTGCTGGCCTTCTCGAAGATCATCGCCAGCGTGCGGTCGACCAGGGGCTGGTGCTTCTCGTAGGTCTTGAACTTCTTCTTGATGATCGCCATGCGATCGAAGAGGTAGGCGTACTCGTCGGCCGTGAAGTCGGCGAACTGCAGGTAGTGCCGGATGGTGTTCGCGGTGGCGGTCGTCATTGGGGTGCAGGCTCCGACAGGAAGGCTTTGACGATGGGCGCGAGGATGGCGACGATCTCGTCGGCCTCGGCAATGCTCAGGATGAGCGGCGGCACGAGGCGGATCACCTTGTCGGCCGTGACGCTCAGCAGCAGGCCGGCATCGCAGGCGCGGTTCAGGATCACGCCGCAGGGACGGTCGAGCTCGATGCCGAGCATCAGGCCCTGGCCGCGGATTTCCTTCACGCCGGGCAGGCCGCCGAGCTCGCGCTCCAGCGCGGCCTTCAGGTGGGCGCCCACCGTGGCGGCGTTGTCGAGCAGCTTGTGCTCTTCCATGATGCGGATGGTTTCGACGCCGGCGCGCATGGCGAGCGGGTTGCCGCCGAAGGTGGTGCCGTGGTTGCCCGGGCCGAAGATGTTGGCGGCCTTGGGGCCTGCCACCACGGCGCCGATCGGCACGCCCGAGCCCAGGCCCTTGGCCAGCGGCATCACGTCGGGCTTGATGCCCGCCCACTGGTGGGCGAACCACTTGCCGGTGCGGCCCATGCCGCACTGCACTTCGTCGATCATCATGAGCCAGTCGCGCTCGTCGCACAGCTGGCGCACCTGCTTGAGGTATTCCCAGCGCATCGGGTTGATGCCGCCTTCGCCCTGGATGGTTTCGAAGAACACGGCGACCACGTTCGGGTTGCCTTCGGTGGCCTTCTTCAGCGCCTCGATGTCGTTCAGCGGCACGCGGATGAAGCCCTCGACCAGCGGGCCGAAGCCGGCCTGCACCTTGGGGTTGCCGGTGGCCGAGAGGGTGGCGATGCTGCGGCCGTGGAAGGCGGCTTCGTAGACGACGATCTCGGGGCGCTCGATGCCTTTGTCGTGGCCGTACTTGCGCGCCAGCTTCAGGGCGGCTTCGTTGGCTTCGAGGCCGGTACAGCAGAAGAACGCGTTGGTGAGGCCGGAAATCTCGGTCAGCTTGGCGGCGAGCTGTTCCTGGCCGGTCACGTGGTAGTAGTTGGAGCTGTGGATCAGCTTGGTCAGCTGGTCCTGCAGGGCGGGCACCAGCTCGGGGTGGTTGTGGCCCAGCGTGTTCACGGCGATGCCGCCGAGGCCGTCGATGTAGGCCTTGCCCGCGGTGTCCCAGACTCGGCAGCCCTGACCGTGCGACAGTGCGATCGGCAGGCGACCGTAGGTGTTCATGACGTGGGGCGAGGTGGGCTGGGCGGTAGCGCTCATTCGGGTTCTCCAGATAGGGAACGCGGATTCTAGGCGTGCGTTTTGACGGCTTCGTTGAGGATTCCGCATTACAGCAATGCCCCATGTTCAGGATGCAAAAAGGGGCGCGGATAGAATCGCTTGCTGCACCGCAGCACCTGCTCCGGTCGCCTCATTCAACGATGATTTCCCCCACAGCCAAAGAAATCTTCATCCAGGGCATCACCAAGGATGGACGGACCTTTCGCCCCAGCGATTGGGCCGAGCGTCTGGCCGGCGTGATGTGCTCCTTCCGCCCCGGTGGCGCCTATCCGGGCAGCCACCTGAGCTATTCGCCCTGGTGCATTCCGACGACCATCAACGGCGTGAAGTGCGTGGTCGTGAACCGCGCGCTGCGCGATGCCGAGCCGATGGCCTGGGATTTCTGCGTGAACTTCGCCAGGGACAACGACCTGCAGGTAGCCGAAGCCTGCCTGGTGCCCGACGCACCCATCCCTCCCAAGAAGGCCTGACAGGCCTTTTTCTTTGCCTCTTCTCCTTGCCTGACGGGCCTGATGCCCGGGTTCACGAAACGAACGGGCATGAAAAAACCGCCCGAAGGCGGTTTTTTCACTTTGCTGCAGCGCACCCCGATCAAACGGCGAACCGGAGGATTCCGGTCCGGGCTTGCCTGACAGGTGTCAGGCGGCGGCCTTTGCAGGCGCCAGGGCGAGGGCCTTGACCTTGGCCGACAGGCGGCTCTTGTCGCGGGCTGCCTTGTTCTTGTGGAAGATGCCCTTGTCGGCGACGGTGTCGACGATGCTCTGGGCCTTCGCGAACAGTTCGCTTGCCTTGGTCTTGTCGCCAGCCAGAACAGCCTTTTCGACGTTCTTGACAGCGGTACGGTATTTGGAGCGCAGCGAGGTGTTCGCAGCGTTGAGCTTGGTGTCCTGGCGGACGCGCTTACGGCCGGAGGCGAGGCGCGGGTTCTTCTTCTTGGGCTTGGCGGATGCCATGTTTAATGTTCCTTAGGTGTCTGAGGATGATGCAGCAAAGCCCTCCATTATAGGCCGGGTTGGCCATTTCGCCCAATTCGCGCCTGAATCGGCCCGTTTCGGCACTCCGGCGGGCCCTACACTCGGCCCCCGTGTCCCTGCTCAAATCCGCCTCCACCGTCTCCCTGCTGACTCTCGCTTCGCGGATCACGGGCCTTGTGCGCGACGTGCTTTTCGCCTCGGTTTTCGGCGTCAGCGCGCTGACCGACGCCTTCAACGTCGCATTCCGCATTCCGAACCTGTTCCGGCGCGTCTTCGGCGAAGGCGCCTTCAGCCAGGCCTTCGTGCCGGTGCTGGCCGCGCGCAAGACCGAAGCGGGCGAGGAGGGCGCCCGGCAGCTGATCGACCATGTCGCCACGCTGCTCACCTGGACGCTGGTGATCGTCTGCGTGGCCGGCGTGGTCGGCGCGCCGCTGATGGTCTGGGCCATGGCGAGCGGGCTGCCCGGCTTCGAAGCCGCCGTGGTCATGACACGCTGGATGTTCCCGTACATCGGCTTCATGTCGCTGGTGGCGCTGGCAGGCGGCATTCTCAACACCTGGCGCAAGTTCGCGGTGCCGGCGGCGTCGCCGGTGCTGCTCAACGTGGCGCTGATCCTGTCGATCCTGGTCGGCGCACCGCTTTTCAGGCATTGGGGCATCGAGCCGATCTACGCGCAGTGCGTGGGCGTGCTGGTGGGGGGCGTGCTGCAACTGGCCCTGCAGATCCCGGCGCTGCGCAAGCTCGGGCTGTTGCCGCGTGTCGGCGCGAGCCTGCGGGCGCTGCGCACCGCGTGGACCGACCCGAACACGCGCAAGGTGCTCAAGCTGATGCTCCCCGCGCTGCTGGGGGTGAGCGTGGCGCAGATCTCGCTGCTCATCAACACGCAGATCGCCTCGCACCTTGCGGTGGGCAGCGTGACCTGGATCACCAATGCCGACCGGCTGATGGAGGTCCCCACCGCCATGCTCGGCGTCGCGCTCGGCGTGGTGCTGATGCCGCAGCTGGCCGGCGCCCGTGCCGCCAAGGACGATGCGCGCTATTCCTCGCTGCTCGACTGGGGCCTTCGCCTCGTGGTGCTGCTTTCGGCGCCTTGCGCCATCGCCTTGCTGCTCTTCGCGAAGCCGCTGGTGGCGGTGCTCTTCCACAACGGCGCCTACACCGGCGAGGACGTGGGCCGCACCACCCTGGCGCTGATGGGCTATGGCGTCGGCCTCGTCGGCATCGTGGCCGTGAAAGTGCTCGCGCCTGGCTACTACGCCAAGCACGACACGCGCACGCCGATGCTCATCGCCGTGGGCGTTCTGGTGCTGACGCAGATCCTCAACGTCTTTCTGGTGCCCGTGCTGCAGCACGCGGCGCTCACGCTGACCATCGCCATCGGGGCGCTGGTCAATTCGGGCTGGCTGCTGGCCGGCCTGATTCGCCGCGGCAGCTACAAGCCCGAGCCGGGCTGGGGCAAGTTCGCGCTGCAGGTGATCGTCGGCACGGCGGTGCTCGCGGGCCTGCTGGTCTGGGGCTCGGCGCATTTCGACTGGGTGGCACTGCGCGAGCAGCGGCTGCTGCGCATCGGCCTGCTCGCCGCGCTGATCGCCGGTTCGGCGCTGCTCTACTTCGGCGTACTGGCGGCGGTCGGCGTGCGGCTGCGCAGCTTCATCCGCCGCTGAAGGCCCGCACCGGGGCGGTGGTGGCGCGTGCGCAATACGCGTGTGCCCTGCCTTGACGCTCCCGAATTGCTCCTCTACAAAGCCACATGACGTTCAGCTTTCAGGTTCCCACCGCACTGGAGTATTTCGAATCGCTGGTCCGCAGCGACGATCAGTTTCCGCTGCTCGAAGCCGCCGCCAGCCTGGCGCAGGACGAATACCCCGATCTCGACGTGCAGCAGGTGCTGGGCGACGTCGACCAGCTCCTGGCCCGCCTCAGGCGCCGTCTGCCGGCCGATGCCGCCCCGCTGGCCCGCCTCCGTGCCCTGAACCAGTTCTTCTTCAACGACCTGAACTTCGGCGGCAACGTCAACGACTACTACGACCCCGACAACAGCTACCTGAACGCCGTGCTGCGCACCCGCCGCGGCATTCCGATCTCGCTGGCCGTGCTCTGGATGGAACTGGCCCAGGGCCTGGGCCTGCAGGCGCGCGGCATCGGGTTTCCGGGGCATTTCATGCTCAAGGTCACGCTGCCGAAGGGGCAGGTGGTGATCGACCCGTTCACCGGCAAGTCGCTCTCGCGCGAGGAGCTGGGCGAGCGGCTCGAACCTTACAAGCGCAGCAACGGCCTGGTCGGCGACTTCGACGTGCCGCTGGGCCTGTACCTGCAGCCCGCCAGTTCGCGCGAAATCATTGCCCGCATGCTGCGCAACCTGAAGGAAGTGCACCACGCTCAGGAAGACTGGCAGCGCGTCATCGCCGTGCAGGACCGCCTGATCGCCCTGCTGCCCAGCGCCTGGGGCGAGTATCGCGACCGCGGCATCGCGCACGCCGAGCAGGGCAACACGGCGCAGGCCGTGCGCGACCTCGAAACCTACCTGGCGAAGGCCGAGGACGCCCTCGACATCGACGCGATCGCCGAGCGCGTCGCCACGCTGCGCCGCATGGCCAGCTGAATGAAATGACCACCCAGGCCGGCGTGAGCCCGGCGCCCGACCTGGGCACCCTGCATGAATTCCACGGCGTGCAGCCCGTGCTGCCGGTATCGGACGTCACGCGCGCCGCGCGGTGGTTTCGCGACGTGCTGGGTTTCGAGCTCGATTTCATCGCCGGCGAGCCGCCCAGCTACGCCCGGGTGAAGAAGGGCGACCGCAGCTACGGCGACCCGGTCTACCTGAGGCTGTGGCAGTGCAACGCGCGCGAGGCGAAGCCCTGGCGCGGCGAAATCGTGATCCACGTGGGCAAGGACATCGACGGCCTGCACGCGGCCTACGTGAAGCGCGGCGTGACGGTCGTCGAGCCGCCGGTCTCCCAGCCCTGGGGCCTGCGCGAATTCGCGATCCGGGAGCCGGATGGCCATGTGCTGCGTTTCTGCGGCTACCTGCCCTGAAGCCTCAGTTTCTGAAACACAAAATTACAAATGGATCGATGCGACCGTGTCGATCCGGCTTTCGCTCGCCCGACGTGTGAACAGGAGCAGGCAGATTCCGAAGCCGCTTCACCACCATCAACCTTCAGGAGAAACGACATGCGATTCATGATTCTGGTCAAGGCCAACGCCGATTCCGAAGCCGGCGTGATGCCCAGTACCGAAATACTCACCGCCATGGGCAAGTTCAACGAGGAGCTGGTCAAGGCCGGCGTGCTGCTGGCGGGCGAGGGCCTGCACCCCAGTTCCAAAGGTGTGCGCGTGCGCTGCGAGGGCCCGACCAAGCGCACCGTCATCGACGGCCCCTTCGCCGAAACCAAGGAGCTGCTGGCTGGCTTCTGGCTGTTCCAGGTCAAGTCGAAGGAAGAAGCCATCGAATGGATCAAGCGCAGCCCCTTCCAGGAAGGCGAGATCGAGATCCGCCAGGTGTTCGAGGCCACCGACTTCGGCGACTCCATGACGCCCGAGCTGCTCGCCCAGGAAGACCGCCTGCGCGCCGAGACCGAGGCCCGCACCAAGGCCGGCGGCTGAAGCCCGATCGCTCACAACCAGACCGAAGGAGAGACACCATGCGATTCATGCTGCTGATGATTCCCCACGGCTACGAGACCGCCGCGCCCGGCACCATCCCCGACGACGTCGAGGCGGTGTCGGCCATGATGGCCTACAACGAGTCGCTGCAGAAAGCCGGCGTGCTGATCAGCTGCGATGGCCTGCACCCGCCCTCGATGGGCGCCCGCGTGAGCTTCAAGGGCCGCAAGCCCAAGGTCGTCGACGGCCCCTTCGCCGAGGCGAAGGAAGTGCTCGGCGGCTTCTGGATCATCGACGTGCCTTCGCGCGCCGCCGCCATCGAATGGGCCAGCCGCTGCCCCGGCGGCGACAACGAGGTCATCGAGGTGCGCCAGATCCAGGAGATGGACGACTTCCCGGCCGATGTGCAGGCGGTGGCCGGCGAATTCACCTCGATGCAGACGGTGAAGAAGACGGATTCATGAGCCACGGCGAGGGCCGCGTGGACACTGCAGCCATCCACCGCACCATCGAGGCGGTGTGGCGCATCGAGTCCGCGAAGATCATCGCCACCGTCGCACGCATGGTGCGCGACGTGGGCCTGGCCGAAGAGTTGGCCCAGGACGCGCTGGTCTCGGCCCTCGAGCAGTGGAGCGAATCCGGCGTGCCCGACAACCCCGCGGCCTGGCTCACGGCCGTGGCCAAGCGCCGCGCGCTCGACCGCCTGCGCCATCTGCAGCTGGCCGAGCACAAGGCCGGCGAGATCGGCCGTGAGATCGACGCGCAGCACGAGATGGCGCAGGACGATTTCGCCGAAGCGGTCGATGCCGCGCTGGACGACGACATCGGCGACGACCTGCTGCGGCTGGTGTTCACCGCCTGCCACCCGGTGCTGTCGACCGAGGCCCGCGTGGCGCTCACGCTGCGGGTGATGGGCGGCCTCACCACCGACGAGATCGCACGCGCCTTCCTCGTGCCCGAGGCCACGGTCGCGCAGCGCATCGTGCGCGCCAAGCGCACGCTGGCCGAGGCGCGCGTGCCCTTCGAGGTGCCGCGCCGGCATGAGCTCGAAGCACGGCTTGCCTCGGTGCTGGAAGTGATCTACCTGGTCTTCAACGAAGGCTACTCGGCCACCGCCGGCGACGACTGGATGCGCCCCGGGCTCTGCGAGGAAGCGCTGCGCCTGGGCCGCATCGTGGCCGAGCTGGTGCCGAAGGAAGCGGAGGTGCACGGGCTGGTGGCGCTGATGGAAATCCAGGCCTCGCGCACCGCCGCGCGCATGGGGCCTTCGGGCGAGCCGGTGCTGCTGCTCGAACAGAACCGCGCGCGCTGGGACCAGATGCTGATCCGCCGCGGCCTCGCGGCGCTCGCGCGCGCCGAATCGCTGGGCGGCGCGCTCGGCCCCTATGCACTGCAGGCCGCCATTGCAGCCTGCCACGGCCGCGCGCGCACCGCCGACGAAACCGACTGGGGCCGCATCGCCGCGCTCTACGACGCGCTGGCCGAGCTCACGCCGTCGCCCATCGTCGAGCTGAACCGCGCGGTGGCGCTGTCGATGGCCTTCGGGCCGGCGGCGGGGCTGGAGGTGGTCGATGCGCTGCTGGACGAGCCCTCGCTCAAGGGCTACCACCTGCTGCCGACCGTACGCGGCGACCTGCTCTTCAAGCTGGGCCGCCGCGACGAGGCGCGCAGGGAGTTCGACCGCGCTGCGACGCTCACGCGCAACACCCGCGAGCGCGCTTTGCTGCTCGCCCGCTCTCGAGCTTGCATCTGAACGACACCTGAATCTGCCGCGGGCCGCGCGGGAGGAAAATGCGCGCCATGCTGCGCACCCCCTCTTTCCGCCTCCTGTGCGTCTCCGGCCTGGCCCTGCTGCCGGCCGCCTCGGCCCTGGCCCAGTTCGATCCCGCCAAGGTGTGGGTCGAGCCGCCCGCCATTGCTGCGCGTTTTCCCGATCCGCCGGTGAGCTATGCCACGCCGGGCTTTCGCGACGGGCGCACCGACTTTCCCTCGCACGCCGAAGTGCAGGCCTTCCTGAGCGATCTCGCGCGCCAGTCGCCGAACGTGCGCGTCGAGCGCCTGGGCCTGTCGCAGCAGGGGCGCGAGATGCCGCTGGTGGTGCTGGCCGAGCAGGGCCGCATCGATCCCGCCCGCCCCACCGTGATGGTGATCGGCCAGCAGCACGGCAACGAGCCGGCCGGCGGCGAGGCGGTGCTGGCGCTCGCACAGAAGTTCGCCAGCGAGCCGGGCTCCGCGCTGCTGAAGAAGGTGAACCTCGTGCTGGTGCCGCGCGGCAACCCCGATGGCGCCGATCGCTTCACCCGCGTCACGGCCAACGGCATCGACGTGAACCGCGACCACCTGCTGCTGCGCACGCCCGAAGCGCGCATGCTCGCGGCCGCCACGCTGTTCTACAAGCCGCAGGTGGTGCTCGACCTGCACGAGTTCACCGTCGGTGGACGCTGGATCGAGAAGTTCGGTGCGGTCATGAAGTACGACGGCCTGCTGCAGCCCGCCACCGTCGGCAACCTCGACCCGGCCATCGCGGCGAGCGCGCAGCGCGACTACGTCGATGCCATCCAGGCCGCGTTCGTGCAGGCGGGGCTGCAGGGCTTCAAGTACCACACCACCTCCGGCGGCAAGTCGGAAGACCGCACCGTGTCGATGGGTGGTGTGCAGCCCGACACCGGCCGCAACGTGAGCGCACTGCACCAGGCCGTGAGCCTGCTGCTCGAAGTGCGCGGCGTGGGGCTCGGGCGCGCGCATTTCGCGCGCCGCGTGCATACGCAGGTGCTGGCCGCCAGTACCGTCATCGAGACGGCCGCGAAGCAGGGGCCGGCGCTGATGCAGCTCACCGCGCAGGCCGGCCAGCGCGCGAAGGCCGATGCGTGCCGCGGCGACCTGGTGGTCGAGGCCTGGCAGACGCCGACGAAGCAGCGGCTCGATTTCCTCGATGCGAAGACCGGCGAAGACAAGGCCATCGACGTCGACTGGCGCTCCGCCGAGCCGCTCAAGGTTGCCAATGCCCGTCCGCGTCCTTGCGGCTATCTGCTCGCGGCCAGCGAAACCGTGGCCGTGCAGCGCCTGCAGATGCTGGGCGTGCGCGTGGAGCGCATCGACAGCGCGGCGCCGTGGTCGGTGGAACGCTACGAAATCCTCTCGCAGGCCGACGGCCAGCGGCAGGACGCGCGCGGTGCCATCGAGGACGGCGAGGCGATCCGCTCCTTCCGCGTGCGCTTGCGCCACGGCCGTGCGGTCGTGCAGCCGGGCGCCTTCTACGTGTCGCTGGCGCAGCCGCTGTCGCCGCTGGTCAGCGCGGCGCTCGAGCCCGATTCGCAGAACAGCTATGCAGCCAACCGGCTGCTCGAGGTCGGCGACGACAGGCTGCTGCGCGTGCCTGGCCCGGCGCCTGCCGGCGTCTGGCACTGAACGGCAGCGTCAGGTTCGGGAGGGCGTCGAGCCCGCTTCCGAAGGCGATCCCGGTAGCCCGAACTGGTGCCACGCGCGGCGCAGCTGGGTGTCGGAGCCGAAGCCCGACTGCTCCGCCGCCCGGGTGACGCTCGCGCCTGAGGCCAGTGCCAGCTGCGCTACCGCCAGCCGCAGCCGTCGCAGGTAGGCCAGCGGCGCGACGCCCGCATGCTCGACAAACAGCCGCGTGAGATGCCGCGCCGAGGTGTGCGCCACCTCGGCCATGCGCGGCACGCTCCAGTCGGCCTGCGGCTGTTCGCTGACCGCGTCCTGCACGCGATGCAGCGCGGCATGCAGGTGGTTGCGGTAGGCGAGGAAGGGCGACAGTTCCGGGTCCTGCGGGCCGCGCCGCAGCGCCACCACCATGGTCTGCGCGACCTGCGCCGCGAGCGCTTCGCCGCACAGCTCGGCGATGCGGTGCAGGATCAGGTCGATGCCGGTGGTCACGCCCGCGCTGCTGTAGAGCGGCGGGTCGATCACGAACACGCGGTTGCTCACCACCTCGCAGCGCGGCTCGACGGTGCGCAGTTCGCCCAGGTGATGGTGGTGCGTGGTCGCGCGCCGCCCGGCCAGTGCGCCGGCATGCGCCGCCAGCACCGCGCCGGCACAGATCGTCACCAGCTCCAGCCGGCCGCGCTCGAAGCGCTGGCCCCGCAGCCAGTGCAGCAGGTCTTGCGTCTCGGGGTTGTCGATGGCGATGGAGTCGCCGGGCAGTCCGACCAGGACGACCCAGCCCGGGCCGTCCCATTGCACCGGCAAGGGCGAGAGCCCGGCCAGCGCGACGCCGACCGAACCCATCGCCGTCTGCCGCGGGCTCGCGAACTCGATGGCGAAGCGCTCGGGCTGGCCCATGGCGCGCAGCCGCTGGTTGGCGATGCGCAGCGCCTCGGCCGGACCGGCCCAGTCGAGCACGAGGCTGCCGGGCAGGAGGACGAAGACTACGCGGATGAGGGGTGGCTGGGGTTGCGGTTCCATTCGTAGTCCATCTGGCGCGCGGTGCGCTCGGCCAGTTCGCGCCCGGCCAGCCGCTCGACAAGGTGCAGGCTCATGTCGATGCCGGCGCTGATGCCTGCGGAGCTGACGATGTGGCCGTTGTCGACCCAGCGTACGCCGTCGCGCACGTCGAGCGAGGGAAAGCGCTCGCGCAGGTCGGCGGTGTCTTCCCAGTGGGTGGTGACCGGGTCGTTCGTCACCACGCCGCTTTCGGCCAGCAGGAAGGCGCCGGTGCAGACCGAGGCGACGATCTGTGCGCTGGCTGCCTGGTCGGCGATCCAGCGCAGCGTGTCGGGGCTGGCCATCGGCACATCGACCACGCCGCCGGGGACGATCAACACGTCGGCCTTCGGGCTGTCGGCCAGCGTATGGTTCGCCAGCAACTGCAGGCCGGCGCGAGCCCGAACCGGCTGGCCGCGTGCCGCTTGGGCCACCGATGCGACATCGAACGGCGCCGCCGTACCCGGCTGCATCCGCTGGCTGACGCGGCTCGCGGTGGTGAATACCTCGAAGGGGCCGGCGAAGTCGAGCGCTTCGACGCCGTCGAAGGCGAGGATGAGTACGCGCAGGCTCATGCCGTTCACGCCACGGCGTGCTCGAGCGCTTGCGCCACGGTGCAGACGGTGGCGAAGCGGCCATGCAGCACGGCGGCCGTGCGGGCCTTGATGTCGGCGGCCGCGAGCGGGCTGCCGTCGGGGTGCTTCATGTCGAAGGTGAGGGTGGCGTCGGTGACGTAGTCGACCTCCCAGCCCAGGTCGGAGGCGTGACGGGTGGTGGTTTCGCAGCACTGCTCGGTGCGGATGCCGCTCACGATCAGCCGGCCGATCCCGTTCTGCGTGAGCCACACGTCCAGCCCGCTGTTGACCAGCGCGCTGTGGCGGTGCTTGGTGAAGGTGGCCGCTGCGTCGAAGGCGGCGAGACCGTCGATGGGATGGACATGGCCCGATTCGACGGCAAAGGGGTTGCTGGCGTCGGAGGGCTCGTCGGTGTGGAAGACCCGCACGATCGGCACGCCGGCGGCGGCGCAGCCTTCGATCAGCGCGTTCTGGGCGGCGAAGTACGGCGCAGCCAGGCGCTCGTTCCAGTACGCGCGCTGGCGGAACGACTCCTGGGCGTCGATCACAATCAGACAGGTCTTCATGGCGGGGCTCGCAGAGGCAAAGTGGATGATGCCGCCTATTCTTCTGTCTTGCCAGCGCGCAGTCCGTTCGCGGCCGGACCAGAATCGATCAGATCAGGACATCGCCCGGTGTCCGGCCGAGCCCCTCAGACCAGCCGCGCCGCCTGCAGCTCTTTCTTCAGGTACGCGTAGTACAGCGGCGCCGCCACCAGCCCGGCCGGCCCGAACACCGCCTCGGCCACGAACATCACGGCCAGCAGCTCCCACACGCTCATTTGCGTGCGGGCGCCGACCACCTTGGCGTTGATGACGTACTCGGCCTTGTGGATCACGATCAGGAAGATCAGGCACGCCGCCGCGGTGACCGGCGACACCGACAGCCCCACCAGCGTGATGACCGAGTTGCAGACCAGGTTGCCCACGATGGGCACCAGCCCGGCCAGGAAGGTGAGGGTGATGAGTGCCGGCGTGTAGGGAAGGTGTGCGTCCCACAGCGGCATGATGAACAGCAGGAAGATGGCCGTGAGCAGCGTGTTGAAGGCCGCGATCCAGAACTGGGCCGCCACGATCTGGGCGAAAGCCTCGCCGAAGGTCTGCACGCGCTGGTGCAGTTGGTCGGCCAGCGGCAGGCGCCGTGACGGCGCGTGCGCCACGGCGGCCAGTCCGCCCACGATCAGGCCCACGTACGAAAAGAGAATGCCGTGCAGCCACGCCCGGCCGGCCACGGCCAGCGAGCCGGCCTGCGCGCGCAGGTAGTTGGCAATCACGCGCTGGACCTCGGCTGCGCCCTCGGGCAGGTAGACCGCGATCTCGACCGGCAGCTTGGAGCGCAGCTCCAGCACCGTGCGCGCCGTGTAGTCGAGCAGTTCTCGGTACTGGTCGGGCGCGTCGACGATGTATTCGCGGGCTTGCGAAAGCGCCAGCGTGACCAGCGCGATCGGCGCCAGCAGCACCACGGTGACGGCCAGCACGCCGGCCCAGCCGTCGGCGCTGCCGGGCCTCTTGGCCAGCGCCGGAATGCGCCGCAGCCCGGAGGCCAGCAGGCGCGCGAGCCAACGGGTAACGAGGAAGCCGATGCACACGCAGAGCAGGCCGGGCAACAGGTGCTCCCACATCACCAGCAGCAAGGTTGCCAGCATCAGCAGGTAGCTGGCGATCGTCACGCCGCGCGAGGCCGCGGGGCGGATGGTGGGGGCCGTCGGAGCGGCGGTGGTGGCGGGCTGCGGCTTGTTGGCCATCCGGTGCGTCGCGTGCTCGGTTCGTCGGTGCTTGTGGACGGAGCAGCCGGCGCTCAGCCGACGACCACTGCCGCGCCTTCGCCGCGCTCGGCGATCGTGCCGATCTCGTACACCGTTTCACCGGCGGCGCCCAGCGTGGAGGCGCAGGCGGCGGCTTCGGCCGCGTCGATCACGACCACCATGCCGATGCCGTTGTTGAAGGTGCGGTTCATCTCGATGTCGTCGATGCCGGCCACCTTCTGCAGCCAGGCGAACAGCTCGGTCTGGGGCCAACTGCCCTTCTTCAGGTGGGCGGCCGTGCCCTCGGGCAGCACGCGCGGGATGTTCTCGAGCAGGCCGCCGCCGGTGATGTGGGCCAGCGCCTTGATCGGGTGCTTGCCCAGCGCCTCGAGCACGGGCTTCACGTAGAGGTGGGTGGGCTCCATCACGGCTTCGCGGAAAGGCTTGCCGTCCAGCGTGGCGGGGAGGTCTGCGCCGGCGCGCTCGATCACCTTGCGAACCAGGCTGAAGCCGTTGGAGTGCACGCCGGCCGAGGCCAGGCCCAGGACCACGTCGCCGGGCTTGACGTTCTGGCCCGTGCGGATCTTCGATTTCTCGACCGCGCCGACCGCGAAGCCCGCCAGGTCGTATTCGCCGGCCGGGTACATGCCGGGCATTTCGGCGGTTTCGCCGCCGATCAGCGCGCAGCCCGAGAGCTCGCAGCCGCGGGCGATGCCGCCGACCACGGCCGCGGCCGTGTCCACGTCCAGCTTGCCGCAGGCGAAGTAGTCGAGGAAGAACAGGGGCTCGGCGCCCTGAACCAGCACGTCGTTGACGCTCATGGCCACCAGGTCGATGCCGACCGTGTCGTGCATGTTCCATTCGAAGGCCAGCTTGAGCTTGGTGCCCACGCCGTCGGTGCCGCTGACCAGCACGGGTTCCTTGTAGCGCTTGGGCACCTCGAACAGAGCGCCGAAGCCGCCGATGCCGGCCAGCACGCCTTCGCGCAGGGTCTTCTTGGCCAGCGGCTTGATGCGGTCGACCAGGGCGTCGCCTGCATCGATGTCGACACCGGCGTCCTTGTAGCTGAGCGGGGTGGGCGTGGAGGAAGTCATGGGTGGTCGAGGTCGGGAGGGACGCAAAGAGTGGGGGCGGAAGGGGCGCCGGTAACCATGTTGGCCGGGCCGATAGAATTCCTGATGATTTTAAGGGCCCTCGCGGCCCCCTCCATGAACCTTCCCGGGATGAAACAGCTCGCGCTCGATATCGGCATTGCGACGGGCCCCAGCTTCGACGCCTTTTTCGCCGGCCCCAACGAGGCGGCGCTGCGCCATCTGCAAGTGTGGGTGGGCGGCGCCGGCAGCCCCGCGCTGCACTCGCCGGTGCCAACCTACCTGTGGGGCGACGGCGGCAGCGGCAAGACCCATCTGCTCGAATCGGTGCGCGTCGCACTGCGCGAGCAGGGCGCCAGCGTGGGCTGGCTGCATGCCGGCCTGCTGGAGCCGCCCGAGTTCGACGAGCGCTGGGGCGCCGTCCTGCTCGACGACGTGCACCTCTACACCGCCGTGCAGCAGCACGCGGCCTTCAACTGGTTCGTCAACGCCCAGACCCTGCAGCGCGGCGTGGTCGCCGCCGGCGCCTTGCCGCCGGCCGACCTGCCGCTTCGCGAAGACCTGCGCACCCGCCTCGGCTGGGGCCATGTGTTCCACCTGCAGGTGCTGAGCGAAAGCGAACGCCGCGCGGTGCTGCGCCAGGCCGCCGATGCGCGCGGCGTGATGCTGTCCGACGACGTGCTCGACTACATGCTGCACCGCTTCAGCCGCGACCTCGGCAGCCTGATGGAGCTGCTCACGCAGCTCGACGGCTACGCCCTGCAGACGCAACGCGCGATCACCATTCCGCTGATCCGCTCCATGCTCGAGAACGAATAAAAGAGCGACCAAGAGCTTCCAACCAAACAATGATCAAGAAATTCATCGACAAGCTGCTGGGCAAGAGTGCCGGCGGTACGCAGGGCAAGAGCCGCTTCGGCAAGCGCCAGGAGGTGCCGGCCGAAGTCCACGGGATCGATCCGGCCCTGGTCGACGAACGCGCGAAGAACGTGGTCACCACGCTGCAGCAGGCCGGCTACGAGGCCTACGTGGTGGGCGGCGCGGTGCGCGACCTGCTGCTGGGGCTGCGCCCCAAGGACTTCGACGTGGCCACCAACGCCACGCCCGAGCAGGTCAAGTCGCTGTTCCGCCGCGCCTTCATCATCGGGCGGCGCTTTCGCATCGTGCACGTGGTGTACGGCCGAGGGCGCGAGCACGAGGTGATCGAGGTCTCGACCTTCCGCGCCTACATGGACAACGCTGCGGCCGAGCAGGTGGCGGGCAACGAGCGCACCAGCAAGGGCGAGCTCGCGAGCATGAAGCACGCGGTGGACGCCAGCGGCCGCGTGCTGCGCGACAACGTCTGGGGCCCGCAGGAGGAAGACGCGGCGCGCCGCGACTTCACCGTGAACGCCATGTACTACGACCCGGCCAACCAGGTGGTGGTCGACTATCACAACGGCATCAAGGATGCCCAGAAGCTCACGCTGCGCATGATCGGCGACCCGGCCACGCGCTACCGCGAAGACCCGGTGCGCATCATTCGCGCCATCCGCTTCTCGGCCAAGCTCGCGGCCCTGGGCTTCAAGATGGAAGCCAAGACGGCCGCCCCGCTGGTCGAGTCGAGCAAGCTGCTGGCCGACGTGCCGCAGAGCCGCCTGTTCGACGAGATGCTCAAGCTGCTGCAGACCGGCCACGCGATCGCGACCGTCGAGCAGCTCAACAAGCTCGGCCTGGCCCGCGGCATCTATCCGCTGCTCGACGTGGTGGTGGAGCGCGCCGACCAGCCCTTCGTGAAGGCTGCCCTGCAGGATACCGACCGCCGCGTGAGCGAAGGCAAGCCCGTGGCGCCCAGCTTCCTGCTGGCCTGCGTGCTGTGGGCCGACGTGCGCGACGGCTGGGCCCAGCGCCAGGAAGGCCGCAACGGCCAGCGTCCGCAGCCGCCGTTCCCGGCGCTGCAGGACGCGATCGACGACGTGTTCAACGCCCGCATCGGTGACGTGTCGGGCCGCGGCAAGCTGGCCGCCGACATGCGCGAGATCTGGATGATGCAGCCGCGTTTCGACAAGCGCACCGGCTCCACGCCTTACAGCCTGGTCGAGCAGGCACGTTTCCGCGCCGCCTTCGACTTCATGCGTCTGCGTGCCGACGTGGGCGAGGTGAACGAGGCGATCGCCGAGTGGTGGCAGGAATTCAGCACCGCCGACGACACGCGTCGCCAGGACCTGCTGGATCAGGTCCGCGAGGAACAGAAGGTGCGCCAGCGCGTGCGGGTGCGCGAGACGCCTGCGCCCTCCAAGCCGCGCGGCGAACCGGCTGCGCGCCGTGCCGCGGATGCCGACCGGAGCGACGAGGACGAAGTCGAAACCGTGGCCGTGCCGCCCGACGGCGAAGCCGTGGCGCCGCGCAAGCGTCGGCGCCGGCGCAAGCCGCGTCCTGGCGGCGGCGGTGAGGGTGGCGGTAACGCCGCAGGCGAATGAGCGCGGCTGACCGGCCGAAGGGCGATGGCAGGAAGAACGCGCAGCGTCCGCCTTCGGGTGCAGGCAAGCCCAGGAGCGGCGCGCCCGCGCGGCGTCCCCAATCCCGGCCTCCGGGCAAGGCGGCTTCGGGCGGCGGCAGCCCGGCCATGCGTCGTTCGAAAGAGGACTACCCGACCGTGCAGGCCTTCGTCGCCATCGGTGCCAACCTGGGTGACGCCCAGGCGGCGGTGAGCGCGGCCATGGACGCCATCGGCACCATTGAACGCACCGTGGTCACGGCGCGTTCCTCGCTCTACCGCAGCGCGCCGATCGAATCGTCGGGGCCCGACTACATCAATGCCGTCGTGGCGGTGCGAACCGGCCTGACCGCCGAGGCTTTTCTTTCCGAGCTGCAGCTGCTCGAGGAACAGGCCGGGCGCGAGCGGCCCTTTCCCAATGCGCCGCGCACGCTCGACCTCGACCTGCTGATGCACGGTAATTCGGTCAAGGACACGCCCGCGCTGAGCCTGCCGCATCCCCGCATGCGGGACCGTGCCTTCGTGCTCAAGCCGCTGGCCGAGATCGCGCCCGACAAGGTGCCGCGCGCGGCGCTGGCGCGCGTCTCCGGCCAGGTCATCGAGCGCATCCGCAACTGACCGGCGGCGGGGCGGGAGCCCCGTCCGGCCGGCTTGGCCTCTCCCTCCCATTACACTTGCACGGTTTTTCATCACTCTGTCACACACTTGTGGCAGGCAAGTTCCGAGATCCCAGGAGAGCGCCATCCATGTTCGGCAAGCTGCTGCCCCGCGAGGGGAATTTTTTTGAGATGTTCAACCAGCACGCCGAGCGCATCGTCGAGGCGGCGCGGGCGTTCGAACAACTCGTGGCCAACTACAGCGACGTCCACCTGCGCGAGCAGTACAACCGCGACGTCGACAACGCCGAGCGCGCCGCCGACCGCGTGACGCACGACGTCAACCGGCTGATCCACAAGACCTTCATCACGCCCATCGACCGAGAGCAGATCCACAAGCTCATCAACACGATGGACGACGTGGCAGACCTGATCCAGGATTCGGCCGAGACCATGGCGCTGTACGACGTGCGCCACATGACCGACGAGATCGTGCGCCTCACCTCGCTGAGCGTGAAGTGCTGCGACCGCCTGAAGGACGCCGTCAAGTTCCTCGGCCGCATCGCTGACCCGGCCGTCGCCGAGGCCACGCTGAAGACCTGCGAGGAAATCGACCGCCTCGAGTCCGACGCCGACCGCGTGATGCGCAGCGCCATGAGCAAGCTGTTCCGCGAGGAGCCCGACGTGCGCGAGGTGATCAAGCTGAAGGCGATCTACGAACTGCTAGAGACGATCACCGACAAGTGCGAGGACGTGGCCAACGTGATCGAGGGCATCGTCCTCGAGAATTCCTGAGCGGGCAGCGCCGATGGCAACGGTTCAGGTCGCCCTCTGGGTGGTGATAGTGCTGGTCGCCCTGGCGATCCTGTTCGACTTCATGAACGGATTCCACGACGCCGCCAATTCGATCGCGACGGTGGTGTCCACCGGGGTTCTCAGGCCGGGGCAGGCCGTGGTCTTCGCGGCTTTCTTCAACCTGATCGCGATCTTCATCTTTCATCTGAGCGTGGCCGCCACGGTGGGCAAGGGCATTGCCCAGCCCGGGGTGGTCGACGTGCACGTTGTGTTCGGCGCGCTCGTGGGCGCCATCAGCTGGAACCTCGTCACCTGGTACTACGGCATTCCGAGCAGTTCGTCGCACGCGCTGATCGGCGGCATCGTGGGCGCGGTGATCGCCAAGACCGGCGCCAGCGGCCTCGTGGCCGCCGGCATCCTGAAGACAGTGGCCTTCATCTTCGTGTCGCCGCTGCTGGGCTTCCTGCTGGGCTCGCTGATGATGATCGTGGTGGCCTGGGCCTTCCGGCGCGCCACGCCTTCGCGCGTGGACCGCTGGTTCCGCCGGCTGCAGCTGGTTTCGGCCGGTGCCTACAGCCTGGGCCACGGCGGCAACGACGCGCAGAAGACCATCGGCATCATCTGGATGCTGCTGATCGCCACCGGTTATGCCAATGCCGGCGACGCGGCGCCGCCGACCTGGACCATCGTGAGCTGCTACGCCGCAATCGCGCTGGGCACGATGTTCGGCGGCTGGCGCATCGTGAAGACGATGGGCCAGAAGATCACCAAGCTCAAGCCCGTGGGCGGCTTCTGCGCCGAGACGGGCGGCGCGCTGACACTGTTCCTGGCCACCGCGCTGGGCATTCCGGTGTCGACCACGCACACCATCACCGGCGCCATCGTCGGCGTTGGTTCCACGCAGCGCGCCAGCGCGGTGCGCTGGGGCGTGGCCGGGAACATCGTGTGGGCGTGGATCTTCACGATCCCGGCTTCGGCGTTCGTGGCTGCGATTGCCTACTGGGTGAGCATGCAGCTGTTCTGACGGCTACTGCGAAATCTTCCGCCCCTCTTCGATCTGGTGCTCGAAGTAGCGCTGGAAGCTGAACACGATGCTGGCCATCAGGATCGTGCTGCCGAAGAAGAGCGCCAGCACGACGGCGCCGATGGTGAACCAGTTCGTGCGGCCGGGTTCCGCGTCGGCTGGTGCATGGGCGTTGAAGCGGGCATTCCACTTCTCGGGCGTCATGAGGCCGTAGATGATGGCCGTCAGTGCGCAGCCCGCGATGGTGAAGCCCAGCAGCGGGATCAGCGCCCAGCTCAGTCCGTCGTCCACGCCGTACATGCGCACGCGCTCGATGCCGTAGACGCCCAGCGCCGTCGGAATGGGCAGCAGCCAGCCGAGCCAGTCGCCCATGCCGCGCAGGTAGAAGCGATGCAGCCCGAGCGGGCCACCAAGAAGAGAGAGCCAGGCGGCGAGGGTCTTGTTTTTCATTCGGGTCTGGTGGTGCTGCCTTCGCCGAGCACCTTTTCCATCAATACGACGTCGCGCCATTCGCCGAACTTCCAGCCGCAGTCCTTCAGCACGCCGACGTGCGTGAAGCCCAGGCTGCGATGAACGCCGATGGAGCCCGCGTTGGCCGAGTCGCCGATCACCGCGATCAGCTTGCGCACGCCTGCCGCCTCGGCTGCCTGCGACAGCGCCGCCAGCAGCTTGGTGCCCAGACCCTTGCCGCGTGCTGACTCCGACACGTAGATCGAGTCTTCGGCCGAGAAACGGTAGGCCGGGCGCGGCTTGAACCAGTTGCAGTAGGCAAAACCCAACACTTTTCCGTCTTCCTCTGCGACCAGGTACGGCAGGCTTTTAGCCAGCACGTCGGCGCGGCGTGAGGTCATGTCGGTGGGGGAGGGAGGCTCCGTCTCGAATGTGCCCGTGCCGTGCAGTACGTGGTGGGCATAGATGGCGGTGATGGCTGCGATGTCTTCTTCGCGGCTGGGGCGGATGGCGAGGGGCATGCGGATGGAAACGGCTGGCGCAGGGCCGGAATTGGGAGAAAACGCTTGTCGGGCTATAATCGCGGGCTTTTCAGCGTGTCGCTGGCCGGGTGGCCATGTCGCGTGTCTCGACGCTGGAAGAACATTGTGAGCAGGCCTTCTTTTCATCCACTAGGCTTGCTGACCACCCAAGGATAAATCATGGTCGTCATTCGACTCTCCCGCGGCGGCTCCAAAGGCCGTCCGTTCTTCAACATCGTCGTGTCGGACAAGCGCGTTCGCCGCGATGGCCGTTTCATCGAGCGCCTGGGCTTCTACAACCCGACCGCCAAGGAAAACGAAGAAAGCATCCGTATCGCCCAGGATCGTCTGGCGTACTGGAAGAGCGTCGGCGCACAAGCTTCGCCCACCGTTTTGCGCCTGATCAAGCAAGCTGCCGCGGCAGCTCCCAAGGCGGCGGCCTAAGCCGCCCCGCACGGCGATGCTGCCCGCACTCGAAGCCGCCGAATTGCCGGCGGATGCGATCGAAGTAGGGCGCATCGCCGATGCCTGGGGTATCAAGGGTTGGTTCAAGGTCCTGCCCCACAGCGCCCAGCCCGAGGCGCTTTTTTCTTCCAAGCGATGGTTCCTGCAGGCCCCCGGAGCCTCGGCGAGCAACGCTTTCCGGCTCGCGATCCGCGAAGCCAAGGAACACTCCGACTGCATCGTCGCCACGTCCGAAGACGTGCCCGACCGCAACGCCGCCGAGGCGCTGCGCGGTGCGCGCGTATTCGTGCCGCGCTCGAGCTTTCCCACGGCCGGCGACGATGAGTACTACTGGGTCGACCTGATCGGCCTGTCGGTGGTCAACCGCGAGGGTGTGACGCTCGGCACGGTACGCGAGCTGCTCGCGACCGGCCCGCAGACCACGCTGGTGCTGGCGGCCGAAGCAGACGGCAAGGCCGTGGAGCGCATGGTGCCCTTCGTCTCCGCCTTCGTCGACAAGGTCGACCTGCCCGGGCGGCTCATCACGGTCGATTGGCAGCCGGACTACTGACCGGCGCCCGCGCGGCATGCGCTTCGACGTTCTCACGCTCTTTCCCGAGATGTTCGCGCCCTTCGTGGCCAGCGGCGTGACGCGCCGTGCCTACGAATCCGGGCAGGTCGAGGTCGTGCTGTGGAATCCGCGCGACTTCGCACAGGGCAATTACAAGCGCGTGGACGATCGCCCCTTCGGCGGCGGTCCTGGCATGGTGATGATGGCCGAGCCACTGGCGGCCTGCCTGGACGCGGCGCTCGCGGCGCGGGGCGGCGGCGAGGCGCCGGTCGTTCTGTTCTCGCCCATCGGCGAGGCGCTGCGGCACGAGTCGGTCGAACGCTGGTCGGCCGGCGAAGGCGCGGTGCTGGTTTGCGGCCGATATGAAGGCATCGACCAGCGCTTCATCGACACGCGGGTCACGCACCAGATCAGCCTTGGCGACTTCGTGCTCTCAGGTGGCGAGATTGCGGCAATGGCTCTGCTCGATGCCGTGGCCCGGTTGCAGCCGGGCGTGCTCGGCGACGAAGCCAGCCACGTGCAGGACAGCTTCAATCCGGCGCTCGATGGTCTGCTCGACTGTCCGCACTACACGCGGCCCGAACAGTGGAATGGGCAGGGCGTGCCGGCACCTCTGCTCTCGGGTCACCATGCCCAGATCGAGCGCTGGCGGCGCGATCAGCGGCTCGCAATCACGGCCGCCCGGCGCCCGGAGCTGATTGATGCGGCCCGTGCCGATGGGCGCCTCAGCAAGGCCGATGAGGCCGTGCTGAAAAAAAAGCTATAATCCCTGGTTCCCCGATCCTCTGTCCGGCCGCGCCCGGTCTTCTTGCGGTTCTCCCGCGAAAGCCAAAGGCGCCTTTTGTGTAGCCCGGCACGATCGAATATCAGGAAATCATGAACCTCATCCAGACCCTCGAGCAGGAAGAAATCGCCCGTCTCGGCAAGACCATCCCCGAATTCATGCCCGGTGACACGGTCATCGTCAGCGTGAACGTCGTCGAAGGCAACCGCAAGCGCGTGCAGGCCTACGAAGGCGTCGTGATCGCCAAGCGCAATCGCGGCCTGAACAGCGGCTTCACCGTGCGCAAGATCTCCAGCGGCGAAGGCGTGGAGCGTACGTTCCAGACCTACAGCCCGCTGATCGCCGGCATCGAAGTCAAGCGCCGTGGCGATGTGCGCCGCGCCAAGCTGTACTACCTGCGCGACCGCAGCGGCCGTTCGGCACGCATCAATGAAAAGCTGCCGAGCAAGTCGACGGCTGCGACGGCCGCTTAATCAGCAGCCTCCTGTCGTGCAAGAAAAGCCGCCGCTCTGGCGGCTTTTTGCATTGTGGCCCCCGCTCAGCGACAACTCTCCCTTTTTCCGCTCTACTTCATCCACCCGACTCCGGTACTTTTCATCTCTTGACCAACTCATCCACTTCTCCGCAGGTCGCCTCCGCCGAAATCGTCAATGCCGTGGCACCGTCCACGCTGTTGCAGTTCGACCCGCGCAAGGTGCCTTTCGTCGCTGGAGAGGTACAAGGATTGCCTGCGGTGCCGGCCGCGCAGCTGACGGCTCAGGCATTGCGGGCGCGCTTCGCGACACCGCCTGACTGGACGCCCGAGCTGCGCCGCGAGCCACGAATGACCGATCGCGTCCCCGCGCAGGCTGCGGTGCTGGTGCCGATCGTGCAGCGACCGCAGGGTGCGACCGTGCTGCTGACCGAGCGCACCTCGAACCTGTCGACGCATTCGGGGCAGGTCGCGTTTCCCGGTGGCCGTGTCGACCCCGAAGACGCCAATATCGCGGCCGCCGCGCTCCGTGAAGCCTGGGAAGAGGTCGGCCTTTCGGCCCAATACATCGAGGTGCTCGGCAACCTGCCGACCTACACGACGGTGACCTCGTTCATCGTGACGCCCGTGGTCTCGCTGGTGCAGCCCGATTTCGAGCTCACCATCAATCCCCATGAAGTCGCGGAAGCCTTCGAGGTACCGCTCGCATGGTTGATGGACCCGGCCAATCACCGCCATCACACCGTGCCAGCGCCCGACGGCACCCGGCGCCAGTGGTACTCGATGCCCTACCAGGACGGCGCTGACGAGCGCTTCGTGTGGGGTGCGACCGCGGGCATGCTGCGCAATCTCTACCGCTTCCTCGCAGCCTGAATCGAGGCTGCAGATGGCCTGAACCTTCAGGCGCTCTCGCTATCATCGAAGGATGAGCTTTTTTGCCATCCTGTGCGCGCTGCTGATCGAGCAGGTGCGGCCCCTGGGTCCGCACAATCCCGTGTACGGCGCGGTGCTGGCGTGGACGCGCTGGACCAGCCGCAATTTCGACGCGGGCAAGCCGCATCACGGATGGATCGCGTGGGGTCTCGCGGTGTTCGTGCCCACGCTCGGCGCGCTGGGCGTGCACTGGCTTCTGGTTCTCACGCTCGGCCTGCCGTTCGCGGTGCTCTGGAGCATCGCGGTGCTCTACGTCACGCTGGGCTTCCGGCAGTTCAGCCATCACTTCACCGACATCCGCGATGCGCTCGACGAAGGCGACGAGCCGCTGGCGCGTTCGCTGCTGGCGCACTGGCAGGGCGTCGACGCGGCCGATCTGCCGCGCAGCGAGATCGTTCGCCACGTCATCGAGCATTCGGTGATCGCCGCGCACCGCCATGTGTTCGGCGTTCTCGCTTGGTTCTCGATCATCGCGGCCATCGGCCTCGGGCCGGCGGGCGCGGTGTTCTACCGCATGAGCGAGTTCGTCTCGCGTTACTGGGCGCACAAGAACGGCGCTGCGGTTCAGCCTTCGAGCGTCTCCGTGCAGGAGGCTGCGGACCGTGCCTGGCATGCGATCGACTGGCTGCCCGCGCGCATCACCGCGCTGGGCTTTGCGGTGGTCGGCAGTTTCGAGGAGGCGATCGACTGCTGGCGCAACGACGCGCAACGCTTTCCCAGCGAGACCGATGGCGTGATCCTCGCGGCCACCTCGGGCGCGGTCAACGTTCGACTGGGTGGCGGCTCGCTGCGGCCGATCCCGGTTGCCGATCCGCTGCCGCGTGCCCAGGCCGGTGAATCGCTGGCTGACGGCCGGCGTACCGACAGCGGCAGCACGCCCGGGCGCGAGCCCGAACCGGGTCACCTGCGCAGCGTCGTGGGCCTGGTCTGGCGCTCGGTCGTGATGTGGATGGTGCTGCTGGCCTTGCTCACCCTGGCTCGCCTGCTCGGGTGAGCGAAGGCGCATGCAAGCGATGACACATCCAGTACCGACCTTCTGGAGCTCGCGCATCGGCGTGCTCGAACCCTACGTGCCCGGCGAGCAGCCGCGCATCGAGAACCTCGTCAAGCTCAACACCAACGAGAACCCGTATCCGCCGTCGCCGGTGGCCATCGAGGCCATCCGGCGCGCAGCCGAGAACGGCTTGCAGCTCTATCCGGACCCCACCTCGCTCGCGCTGCGTGAAGCGGTCGCACGGCGGCACGGCCTGAAGGCCGATGAGGTGTTTGCCGGCAATGGTTCGGATGAAGTGCTCGCGCACGCCTTCTTCGCGTTTTTCCAGCAGGCCGAGCCGCTGCTGATGCCCGACGTGAGCTACAGCTTCTACAAGGTCTACGCGCAGCTCTACGGCATTGCCTGCGAGCAGCAGCCGGTGGACGACGCCCTGCGCATCGACGTGGACGCCCTCGCGGCGCGTGCTCGCCAAGGTTGCGCGGGCATCGTCATCGCGAACCCGAACGCGCCGACCGGCATCGGCCTGCCGCTGTCGCGCATCGAGCAACTGCTCGATGCCTGCCCCGATCGCGTGGTGCTGGTCGATGAGGCGTATGTCGATTTCGGTGGTGAAAGCGCGCTGTCGCTGATCGGCAGATACCCGAACCTGCTCGTGGTGCAGACTCTCTCCAAGTCGCATTCGCTGGCCGGCCTGCGGGTCGGTTTCGCCTGCGGCCAGGCGCACCTGATCGACGCGCTGGTGCGCGTCAAGGACAGCTTCAACTCGTACCCGATCGACCGGCTGGCCTCCGCCGGTGCCGTCGCGGCGCTCGAAGACGAGGACTGGTTTCGCAGCACCCGTGACAAGGTCGTCGACACCCGCGAGGGGCTCGTCCTGCAGCTCGAAGACTTGGGCTTCGAGGTACTGCCGTCGCAGGCGAATTTCGTCTTTGCCCGACATCCGCAGCGCGATGCGGCCGAACTGGCTGCGTTGCTTCGCGAGCGCGCGGTGCTGGTGCGGCATTTCAGGCAGCCGCGCACCGCCCAGTACCTGCGCATCAGCGTCGGTACGCGCGAGCAATGCAGCACGCTGGTGCAGCGCCTGCAGGACATCCTCACTCCAATCCCTTGAAAGACCCTGGTGATGCCGACTCACGAAATAGATCAGCGAGCCGCAGCCTGCGCAGGCTTCTGGCAGGCAGTGAGCACCCAGCTCGAGAGTCTGCGCGCCTTGCCGGCCCGCGAACTGATGGAAGGCTTGAACAAGCTGCTGGAGCCTTTCTTTCCGCGGCTGGCAGCCGAAGTGGCTGGAGATCCACCGGTCTTCAAGCTCGTGCTGACGGCGCACGGCTCGGTGGACGACTTCGAAGACCTGATGGTGCTGGTTCAAAGCAGCCCCAGGTTGCCGCAAGTCGAGGTGGAAGCCTTCCGCCAGCGTTCGAGTGACGGTTTCGGCATGCGAATGAACGACTTCGAGCTGGCGAGCTCCGAAGTCCTCGTGAAGCATGAGCTCTACCGGGGCCGGATGGCACTGGAGATCGGTTTTGCCAAGCCCATCCCGATGGACATGCAGGACCACGCGCGCCACATGAGCCTCATCATGCTCGACCACATCCTGGGCGAGTACGACTTCGCGGTGAAGGTCGGAGCGGTCGACTACGTCGCGGCTGATGCGCAGGCTGATTTCGACGGCGTGCCGCTGGACGGCTTCGTGCCCCTGTTCGACGCCTGCTGGCGCGAAGACCTCGGGCACACCGGTGTGTTCCCCCCCGGCGAGCATGCTTGGTCGGGCTTGAGCGCAACCCGCACGGCCGAAGATGGCCGCGAGATCGAGATGGTCGTCATGCGCAACGACGTGGCGACCGCGCTGGTGGGGCGTGCCGACCTGTGCCATCGCCTGTCGGTGGCGGTCCCGGTCGAGTCGGGCGAAGAACTGGATGAGGCTCGCGCCTACGAAGACCGGTTGACGGCGCGGCTGCAGGTGCATGAGTCAGGCTGCTGCACGCATGTGGTGCTGGAGGAGGGAGTCCGCACCGTTCATTTCCAGGTGGCGGACCCCGATGCCGCCATCTCGCAGGCACAGTCGGTGCAGGACGACATGGACCTTTCGGCGACGATGGAGCTCGTCTTCGATCCGACCTGGCAGGCCTATCGGGTCTGGCTCGGCTGAGGCGGCGCCCGGGTCAGTAGCGTTTCTGGCTCAGCTCGGCGAACAGTTCGCCGTAGATCCTGTAGCGGCTCGCGCTGATGGCGCCGGGTTCGCTCGCCGTTTCCACATTCGCGATCACGCCGCACCCCGGCTCGTGCAGATGCGTGCAGTTGTAGAACTTGCAGTCGTTCGCGTGCTCTGCGATGTCGGGCATCAGTCCGGCGAGCTGCATCGGCGCGATGTGGTTCAGGCCGAATTCCTGGAAACCCGGCGAATCGATCAAGCCGGTGGTGCGGGCTTCGTCGATCCAGTACCAGGTGGTGCTGGTGGTCGTGTGCTTGCCCGAATTCAGCGCCTGCGAAATCTCCTGGGTCAGCACGCTCGCGCCCGGCACCAGGAGGTTGGTCAGCGTGCTCTTGCCCGATCCGGAGGGGCCCAGCACCAGGGTGGACTTGCCGGCGAGAAGCTTCATCAGCGAGGCATGGTCCGCCTCGGCAGAAGCCTTCAGAGACAGCGGCAGCACGCCATGGTGCATGCGGCGGTAGGGCGCCAGCCTGGCCCAGGCGCGCTCGAAGGGCTCGACCAGGTCGCTCTTGTTGAGCGCGATGATCGGCGCGATGCGCTCGGCTTCCGCGGCGATCAGGGCGCGGGCCAACTGGTGCTCGGAGAACTCCGGCTCGGCCGCGATCAGGATCAGCACGTGGTCGAGGTTGGCCGCGAAAGACTTGGTGCGAATCTCGTCCTGTCGGTAGAAAAGGTTGCGGCGCGGCAGCACCTGCTCGATGGTGCCCTCGTCCTCGCTTGCCTGCCAGTGCACGCGGTCGCCGACGACTGCCTGGCTCTTCTTGCCGCGCGGATGGCAGATCAGCCGCTCGCCCGAGGGTGTTTCGACAATGCAATGGCGTCCATGGCTGGCAACGACGAGGCCGTCTTGGAGTGTCTTCGCGGCAGCCGATGCCGTCGCGCGGCCGTGCTTAGCCAAGGGCGCGTCCCGTCGTCATGCGGCGGGGGCAGCCGCGACCAGCGCATCGGCCTGGCGGGCGCAGTCGAAATCGGTGACCGACAGGCCGCCCACGTCGTGCGTGTTGAAGCGCACCACGCAGCGGTTGTAGTGCACCGACAGATCGGGGTGGTGGTCCTGCGTGTGCGCCACGAAGGCCAGCGCGTTCACGAAGGCGATGGTCTCGAAGTAATTGGCGAAGCTGAAGGTTTTTTCGATGGCGACATTGGTGCCATCGCCGGTGAGCTTCCAGCCGTCGAGGCGCGCCAGGCCGGACACGATCTCGGTGGCGCTCAGCGCCTTGCGGGGAGGGAGGTTCTTCCAGTCCTTGGGCTTGAACATGCTGCTCATGATGGGCTTCTTCGAAATGAGGGTGGTCGGATCAGGCTGCCGTCGCCATGCGCGCGAGGCGCTCTGAAGCCGGAGGGTGCGAGTAGTAGAACTTGACGAACACCGGGTCGGGCGTGAGCGTCGACGCGTTGTCCTGGTAGAGCTTGAGCAGGGCGGCCGACAGGTCGGCGCCGCTGGTCTGTGCCACGGCGTAGGCGTCGGCCTCGAACTCGTGCTTGCGCGACGTCAGGGCGGACAGCGGTGCGACGAAGAAGCCGAACACCGGCACGGCGAGCATGAAGAGCAGCAGCGCCAGCGCACTGTTGGGCGCCGCCATGTTGGGTTGCACGCCCAGGCCCGTATAGAACCAGACTTGCGACGACACCCAGCCCAGCAACGCGAACCCAGCCAGGCTCAGGGCGAACATTGCGATCAGCCGCTTCACGATATGACGGTGCTTGAAGTGGCCCAGCTCGTGCGCGAGCACGGCCTCCACCTCGCCGGCATTGAGCTGGCGCAGCAGCGTGTCGTAGAACACCACGCGCTTGCTGGCGCCGAAGCCGGTGAAGTACGCATTGGCGTGCGCGCTGCGCGTGCTGCCGTCCATAACGAACAGGCCCTTGGCCGCGAAGCCGCAGCGCTTCATCAGGGCCGTGACGCGCTCCTTGAGCGTGGGGTCGTCGAGCGGCTTGAACTTGTTGAACAAAGGGGCGATGAAGGTCGGGTAGATCAGCATCAGCAGCAGGTTGAAGCCCATCCACGCGCCCCAGGCCCATAGCCACCACAGTTGTCCGGCCGTACCCATGAGCCAGAGGATCAGCGCCGCGATCGGCAGGCCGATCACCGCGCCCAGCAGCATCGACTTGAGTGCGTCGGCCAGCCAGAGCTTCCAGGTCATCTTGTTGAAGCCGAAGCGCTCCTCGAGCCTGAATGTTTGCCACAGCGTGAAGGGCAACTCGAGCAACCCGCCGATGGCCGCGAAGGCTGCCAGCAGTGCCAGTTGCTGCACCATGCCACCGCCGATCCAGGCCAGCAGGAGCCTGTTGAGCACGTCGAGGCCGCCGAGCAGCGTCCAGCCCAGCAGCAGCGCTGCGCTCCAGGCCATCTCGACCAGGCCGAAGCGTGCCTTGGCGATGGTGTAGTCGGCAGCCTTCTGGTGGGCGGCGAGGGTGATGGTCTGCGCGAAGGCGGCCGGCACGGCGCCGCGGTGTCGCGCTACATGGCGCACCTGCCGCGAGGCCAGCCAGAACTTCACGAGCAGGCCCGCAACCAATGCGGCCGCAAAGGCGATGGTGAAGATGAGCGAATAGGACATGGGTCGGTGAGTTTAGCCCCCGCTATCTGGGGCCGCAGCCCTTCGACGACAATCCTGCGATGCCCGAATCCCTCGACCCGACGCCCCCCGCAGCCGCGCCCACCCTGAAGAAAAGCGACCAGAACCTGGTCTGGCTGGACTGCGAAATGAGCGGTCTCGACCCCGAAAAAGAGCGCCTGCTCGAAATCGCCGTGGTCGTCACCGGCCCCGACCTCACCCCCCGCATCGACGGCCCCGTGCTCGTCATTCACCAAAGCGATGCCGTGCTCGACGGCATGGATGCCTGGAACAAGGGCACCCACGGCCGCAGCGGCCTGATCGACAAGGTCAAGGCCTCCACCATCGACGAAGCCGCCGCCGAACAGCAATTGCTGGAATTCATCGCCAAGTACATTCCGCGCAGCGGCTCGCCGATGTGCGGCAACACCATCGGCCAGGACCGGCGTTTCCTGGTCAAGTTCATGCCCAAACTGGAGGCGTATTTCCACTACCGCAACCTCGACGTCAGCACCCTCAAGGAGTTGGCCAAGCGCTGGAAGCCCGCGGCCTACAACAGTTTCAAGAAGCAGCAGGCGCACACTGCGCTGGCCGATGTGCACGAGTCCATCGAGGAACTGGCGCACTACAGAGAGACCTTTTTGCGCCTCACGGATTGAGTCAAGGCCACGGATTAGGTGAAAACCCGAATCCGTGCCATAATCGCAGGCTTCGCTGATCGGGAAGGTATTTCAAGCCCGGCCAGCGTCTCTTGCATCTCCCTATCTTGCACACCGCGCCCGATCGCATTCGCTGATCAAAAAGGGCCGCAGCCTCGGGTACCAGCCCGAAGTTGAATGTCGTTGGATGGTTGATGTTTTTAACCACCAACGGGGCGCCGCCTACGGCAGCGCTCGCGTTTGAGATTGACATTCATGACCGACGCTTTTGAAGCGCAGGGCGAGTTCGCGCCTGTGCAATCCGCTACCCATAACGAATTCACCGCTGCCACGGACGCCGTGTCCGAGGCGCCCATCCTCGAGGCGCTCGACGCAGACGCCTCCGAAGCGACCGCGGCCGAAGAACCCGCCAAGCCCAACGGCTTCGTCAAGCTGGGCCTCGCGCCCGAGCTGATCGCCGCCGTGGCTGACATGGGCTTCACCCAGCCCACCGCCGTGCAGGAAAAGGTCGTTCCGATCGCCATGGGCGACCAGGATGGCGCGGCCAAGTCGACGCGTTTCGTCGACCTGATGGTCTCCAGCCAGACCGGCTCGGGCAAGACCGCTGCCTTCCTGCTGCCGGTGCTGCACACGCTGATCAAGCGCCAGGCCGAGGCAGAAGCCGAAGCCAAGGCTGAGTTCCAGCGCCTGGCCGCTGAAGCCGCAGCCCGCGGCGAAGCCCCGCCCAAGAAGGCGAAGCGCAAGGACCCGACCAACGCCCGCCATTTCAAGGCCGCCACCCCCGGCGCCCTCGTGCTGTGCCCGACGCGCGAACTCGCGCAGCAAGTCGCGCACGACGCCATCGAACTGGTTCGCCACTGCCGCGGCCTGCGCATTGCCAACGTGGTGGGCGGCATGCCCTACCAGCTCCAGATCGCCCGCCTGCAGAACGCCGACCTCGTCGTTGCCACGCCGGGTCGTCTGCTCGACCTGCAGCGCTCGATGCAGATCAAGCTCGACCAGGTCAAATTCCTGGTGGTCGACGAAGCAGACCGCATGCTCGACCTCGGCTTTGCAGACGACCTGGCCGAAGTCAACCAGCTCACCATCGAGCGCCACCAGACCATGATGTTCAGCGCCACCTTCGCGCCGCGCATCCAGCAACTGGCCGCCCGCGTGATGCGCGAGCCGCAGCGCGTGACCATCGACAGCCCGCAGGAAAAGCACGCCAACATCAAGCAGGTGCTGTTCTGGGCCGACAACGCCCAGCACAAGCGCAAGCTGCTCGATCACTGGCTGCGTGACACCAGCATCAACCAGGCCATCGTGTTCGCGAGCACGCAGGTCGAGTGCGACGGTCTTGCCAACGACCTGCAACAAGACGGCTTCAGCGCCGTCGCGCTGCACGGCGCGCTGAGCCAGGGCCTGCGCAACCGTCGCCTGATGGCGCTGCGCCAGGGCCAGGTGCAGATCCTGGTGGCCACCGACGTCGCTGCCCGCGGCATCGACGTGCCGACCATCACCCATGTCTTCAACTTCGGCCTGCCGATGAAGGCCGAGGACTACACCCACCGCATCGGTCGCACCGGCCGTGCCGGCCGCGACGGTATCGCCGTCACCTTCGCCGAGTTCCGTGATCGCCGCAGGATCATGGACATCGAGCACTACAGCCGCCAGCAGTTCAAGGCCGAAGTGGTGCCGGGCATGGAACCGCAACAGCGCATGCCGCAATCGCGTCCGCCGCAAGGTGAATTCCGCGGCGGCCGTGGCGACAACCATTCGCGCGACCGCAAGTTCGGTGGCGGCGGTGGTGGCTATCGCGGCGGCAACGGCGGCGGCTATGCCGGCGCCAGCGGCTTCAACGACCGCAATTCGCGCGGTCCGGCCGCACCGGGTCCGCGTGGTGGCTTCCAGGGCCAGAACGCCGGTTTCGGCGGCGGCCGTGACGAAGGCGGCAACAACGGCGGTGGCTACGGCCGCAAGCCGGGCTGGGGCGACAGCGCTCCGCGCGGCGGTCACGGTCATGGCGGTGGCCGCGGCGACGGCGGCTTCGCACCGCGCGAGGGCTTCGCGCCCCGCGGCAACGGTGCCGGCCACGGCGGCCCGGGCAAGGTGTTCGTGCCCCGCGACGCGCAAAAGCGTGCGTTCAAGCCCAGCCGCTGATCCTTCCAGGGCGGCCTGATAGTCGCTCCTCTCCGAAAGCCCGCGCTTCTCACGAACGCGGGCTTTTTCATTTCGGGTTTCCGAGCAGTCGGGTGTCGTTGAATTTGATTGACACCTGAATCGATGAAAAGTAATGTAATGGCGCATTACTTCTTCCGGGTCCGACCTTCGGCCGCCGGTTTATCGACACCTGCTTTTCGACTTTCGACATGAAAATTGCGATTCTTGGAGGTGGCCACGGCGCCTATGCGGCTGCCGCGGACCTGTCTGAAACCGGCCATGAAGTGCGCCTGTGGCGCCGCGACGCCGCCGCGCTCGAGCCGCTGGTGCGCGCCGGTGCAATCACCCTGAAGGACGCCGACGGCGCGCGCGAGGTGCCCATCGCACTCGCCACTGCCGACATCGGCGCGGCCCTGAAGGGCGCCGAGCTGATCGTCATCCCCACGCCCGCCATCGCCCAGCACGACATCGCGATCGCGATGGCTCCGCACTTGGCCGACGGACAGGTCGTGTTCCTTCCGCCGGGCACCTTCGGCAGCTACGTGATGGCGAAGACGGTGAAGGACGCCGGCAGCCGTGCCGACGTCGCCTGGGCCGAGACCGGCACCTTGCCTTATCTGGCGCGCAAGCATGGCGAGCGCGAAGTCAACGTCACCATTCGCGCCATCCGACTGCCGACGGGCGTGTATCCGGCCCGCAAGGAGGCGCAGGCCATCGAGGTGATCCGCAAGGCCTATCCGGCCGTGCATGGCTGCGGCGACGCACTTTCGGGTGCGCTGATGAATGCCGGCCCCGTCATCCACCCTCCGCTGATGGTGATGAACGCCGCGCCGCTGCAGCACTTCGAGCGCTGGGACATCCACAACGAAGGCACGCAGCGCGCCGTGCGCGACGTGACTGACCGGCTCGACCAGGAGCGCATCGCCGTGCGCGAGGCCTTCGGGCAGGGGGCGCCGCACTATCCGCTGGCCGATCACTACAACAACGACAAGTGGATGTACGGCGACGCGCACAAGCAACTCGTCAAGTCGGGTGACTGGCGCGAGAACATCGACCTGCACACGCACCGCTACATCACCGAGGACACCGAACTCGGCCTCGCATTCCTCGCCTCGGCCGCGCGCCATGCAGGCGTGGACGCACCCATCGCCCATGGCCTGCTGGCCATCGTCGGCGGCTTCCTCGGACGCGATCTGCGGCGCGGGCCTCGCACCTTCGAAAGCCTGGGTCTCGCCGGCCTGAGCACGGCACAACTCCAGCAGAGGCTGCACGATGGCGAATGACGCCGTGCTCCCCAGGTTCGCCGCGGTCGGCGCGGGCCGCATGGGGCGCGGCATCGCCATCGCGTTCGCATACGCCGGCCACCGCATTTCGCTGATCGACCTGCGCCAGCGCAGTGACGACGCATGGCAGCGGCTGCGCGACGAAGCCAGGGCCGAGATCGAGTCCAGTCTCTCCGGCCTTGCGCAGCTCGGCGTGATCGATGCATCGCAGATCGAGCGGATCGCCGCGCGCGTGGATATCGTCGACGCCGCGGCCGCACCGCGCGCGCTGGCTGCCGCCGAACTCGTGTTCGAGGGCGTGCCGGAAACCATGGAAGCCAAGCGCGAGGCCTTCGAGCACATCAACCGCCATTGCCGCGACGCCGCGATCCTCACCTCGACCACCAGCAGCATCCTCGTAACGCAGCTCGCGTCATTGGTGCGGCTGCCGGAACGCTTCCTCAACATGCACTGGCTCAATCCGGCCTATGTGATCCCGGTGGTCGAGCTGAGCTGCCACCCCGGCACCAATGCCGCCGTGCTCGCGCGCACCAAGGCGCTGATGGAAGAGATCGGCAAGCTGCCCGTGGTCTGCGGCGCGTCGCCGGGCTACATCGTGCCGCGCCTGCAGGCGCTGGTGATGAACGAAGCCGCGCGAATGATCGAGGAGGGCGCCGCCTCCGCCGAGGAAATCGACAAGGCCACGCGCTACGGCCTGGGCCTGCGCTTCGCGGCGCTGGGCGTGGTCGAGTTCATCGACTTCGGCGGCTGCGACATCCTGCATCACGCAAGCCGCGAGATGTCGGCCTCGCTCGATGCCGGCCGCTACACCGCACCGGCCATCGTCGGGCGCATGGTCGAACAGGGACGGCTCGGCCTGAAGAGCGGCGGCGGCTTCTACGACTACGAAGGTCGCGATGTTGCTGCCTACCGGCGCGACGTGCTCTCGCGCACGCTCGGCGAACTGCGGCACGCTGGCCTGTGGCGCGCACCTGCCGACGAGACCTTGTCATGAGCATCCGCCGCGCCTTTGCCGAGCTGTCGGTGGGGCAGGTGCACTACGCGGCGTGCGGAAACGATTTCAGGGCGCCGGCCGTGCTGCTGCTGCACCAGTCGCCGCGCAGTTGGGCCGAGTATCGCGCGGTGCTGCCGCTGATCGGCATGCATCGCCGCGCCATCGCGATGGACACGGCGGGCTTCGGCGACTCGGCCGATGGAGGCGTGCCCGCGAGCATCGGGCAATGGGCGCGCGTGGCCTGCGAGCTGCTCGATGCACTTGGCGTCGCTCAGGTCGATGTGGTAGGGCATCACACCGGCGGCGTCATCGCGGTCGAGCTCGCGGCGGCGTTCCCGGAGCGCGTTCGCAGCCTGGTGCTGTCCTCCACGCCGTACACCGACGAACCGTTTCGCAAGGCGCGGGCACAACGCCCGCCCATCGACGAAGTGGCGCCCAGCGATGATGGATCGCATCTTGCGGCTCTGTGGCAGAAGCGCCAGGGCTTCTATCCACCGGGACGCCCCGACCTGCTCGAGGCCTTCGTGCTCGATGCATTGAAGGTCGCGCGCGTCGAGGAAGGCCATCGCGCCGTTGCGTCGTACCGCATGGAAGAGTGCATCGGCCGCGTCGTGCAGCCCGTGCTGATCGTTCGCGCTACCGAAGACCCATTCGCCTCGCCGCATGCCGTCGAATTGCAGCATCACCTGCCGCAGGCGCGGATCGTCGACATCGAGGGCGGCATGGTGCCGCTGCCCGACCAGATGCCCGAAGCCTTTGCACAGGCGGTGCTCGACTTTCTGGCGACGCTGCCGTGAAGGCCGTGCGCATTCACGGATTCAACACGGTGCCAGTGCTGGAGGATGTTGCCGATCCCGTCGCTCGGCCGGGCCGCACCATCGTGCGCATGGAGGCCGCGACGGTCGGTCACATCGACCGCACCGTGTGGCGCGGGAGCTTCCTGCGTCATCCGCCGTTGCCCTATACGCCTGGCGTGGAAGCCGCGGGCGTGGTCATTGCGAGCGGGCGCTACGGCGTCGGCCAGCGCGTTTGGCTTCGCGGCAGCGGGCTGGGCACACTCTTCGACGGCACCTGGTGCGAGCAGATCGACGCGCCAGACGAAGCACTGGGCCCGCTGCCCGACGCCGTTCCGATGACGCTCGGTGCGGCGTTCTTCTCGCCGACTACCTCGGCATGGGTGGCGCTGCACGAAGTCGCGAAGCTGCAAGCCGGCGAACAGGTGCTGGTGGCCGGTGCGAGCGGCGCCGTCGGCTCGCTCGTGATGCAACTCGCACGGGAGGCCGGTTGCACGGCGACAGCGGTGATTCCAGATGCCGCACCGCCTCTCGCTGCCAGTGCCGATCTGCTGATCGATACCGTCGGCGGAGATGTGCTCGCCAGGACGCTGCCGTCGGTGCGGCCCGGCGGGCGTGCCGTGCTGATCGGCTACACCGCCGGCCCGACGCTTTCGCTCGACATCGCGCACTTCCTGCAACGTGACGTTGCGCTTCTGCCTCTCAACATGTTTCGACGTGAAGTCGCGGGCCGTGTCGCCGCGCCCGGGCTGCTGGAGAGGTTGGCCGATGGCCGCCTGCATCTGGAAGTGCAGCTTTTTGCGCTTGCCGACGCGGCCGCCGCGCTTGACTGGATCACGCAGCGTGGCCATCGCGGTCGCGCGGTGCTCGTGCCCCGCCTCTGAGCCGGCGGGCGATCGCGCTCAGTCTTCTTCCGGCTCCTCGACCGGCACATGCACGTGCAGGTCGATCATCTGCCGCAGCGTCTGCTTGAGCTCTTCGGCGCGTCGCAACCCGAAGGGCTCGAGCACGCGCCGTTCATGCTCGCGCGCCAGTTCCATCAGGTGCTCGACCGCCTTCAGGCCCTTGCGCGTGATGCGCACCAGCGTGATGCGGCGATCACTCTCGTGGGGCAGGCGCTCGACCTGTCCGCGCGCTTCCATGCGGTCCAGCAGCCGCGTCACCGTGGGCTGCTTGGTCACGGTCACCTGCGCGAGCTGGCCGATGCTGATCGGCTCGCTGCCTGCGAGCGATGCCATCACGCGCCACTCCGACACGGAGAAGCCCTGCTGGCGCGCCACCTCGTGGAACTCAGAAGAGATCAGCTGGCTGGCCTGCGCCAGCAGCGCGGGAAGGTAGTCATCGACGAAGCGATGCGATTCGATGGGTTGTTCTTCAGCCATGAAGGCACCTCACAGTCTTCACAGTCGCCACGGGCACGCTGCTTGCTTGTCTAGGGTAATTCATGATTGTGGATACATTTATTTGTCAACATTATATGAACCGCGATGCAGCTCCCGAAGCCCATCGTCCCACGATAGACAACAAGGACCCAGATGGCCGAGCGTTCATTCGTTGAAGAAGTCAAGAAACTGCGGCTTTCTGGTGGGGAAGTCTTTCGTGGCGAGGGCATTCTGGCGGTCACCAAGGCCCTTCTGGAGTCAGGCGTTTCCTACGTGGCGGGCTACCAGGGGGCGCCCATCTCGCATCTGATGGATGTGCTGGCCGATGCGCAGGACATCCTTGCCGAGCAAGGCATCCGCTTCGAGAACAGCGCGAGCGAAGCCACTGCCGCCGCCACGCTGGCCGCTTCCGTCAACTACCCGCTGCGCGGCGCCGTCACCTTCAAGGCCACCGTGTGTACCAATGTGGCTTCCGACGCGCTGGCCAACCTGGCTTCGGGCGGCGTGACCGGTGGCGCGCTCATCATCGTGGGCGAAGACTACGGCGAGGGCTCGTCGATCATGCAGGAGCGCAGCCATGCCTTCGCGATGAAGTCGCAGATCTGGCTGCTCGATCCGCGTCCCAACCTGCCCAGCATCGTCGATGCGGTGAAGCAGGGCTTCGATCTCTCCGAGGCCAGCAACACGCCGGTGATGCTGCAGTTGCGCATCCGTGCGTGCCATGTGCATGGGCACTTCGTCGCGGGCGACAACAAGCGCGCGAAGTTCACGTTGAAAGATGCGCTCGAAAACCCGCAACGCGACGTCGGCCGCATCGTTCTGCCGCCCGCGAGCTTCGTGCACGAGCAGGAAAAGGTGAAGGACCGCTGGCCCGCCGCCGTGCGCTTCATCGAGGAGCGCAAGCTCAACGAGTTCTTCTCGGAGGACGCCGACGACATCGGCATCATCGTGCAGGGCGGCAGCTACAACACGCTGCTGCGCGCGCTGGAGCGCCTGGGCCTGGCCGACGTGTACGGCAACACGCAGGTGCCGCTGTACGTGATGAACGTGGCCTACCCCGTCATCGACAGCGAGGTGATCCGCTTCTGCAAGGGCAAGCGCGCCGTGCTGGTCGTGGAAGAGGGGCAGCCCAACTTCGTCGAGCAGAACCTCGCGACCATCCTGCGCCAGGCCGGCTCCACCACCGTGCTGCACGGCAAGGACATGCTGCCGGTGGCCGGCGAGTACACGGCGGCCGAACTTCTCAAGGGCTCGCGCAGTTTCTGCGAGCGCTACGAACGCCTCGCGCCGCTGCCGGTGCCGGCGCCGGTTCGCAAGGTGATTCCGCTGATCGAGGTCGCCGAATCCGCGCCGCCTTCCACGTCGCTCGGCGAAGTCGTGCACGCCCGCCCGCCGGGCTTCTGCACCGGCTGCCCCGAGCGTCCCATCTTCAGCGCGATGAAGCTGGTCGAGCGCGAACTCGGCCCGCACCACGTCAGCGCCGACATCGGCTGCCACCTGTTCTCCATCCTGCCGCCCTTCAACATCGGCAACACCACCATGGGCTACGGCCTGGGCGGCGCGGGTGCCGCGGCGCTCAACGCGCCCGCCGGCAAGCGCGCGATCTCGATGATGGGCGACGGCGGCTTCTGGCACAACGGCCTCACCAGCGGCGTTGCGAACGCGGTCTTCAACAAGAGCGACAACCTCACCATCGTCGTCGACAACAACTACACCTCGGCCACCGGTGGGCAGGACATTCTCTCGTCGAACGCGGTCAACAAGACCCGCAGCACCGGCCACGAGATCGAGCGCGCCGTGCGGGGCGTGGGCGTCGAGTGGGTGAAGACGATGCGTCGCACCTACGACATCGCCGGCATGCGCGACGCGCTGAAAGAAGCGCTCACCACGACGAAGAAGGGCCCCAAGGTCCTGATCGCCCAGTCGGAGTGCATGCTCAACAAGCAGCGCCGCGAGAAGCCGCTGGTGCGCAAGGCCATCGCCGATGGCAAGCGCATGGTGCGCGAGAAGTTCGGCGTCGACTCCGACACCTGCACCGGCGATCACTCCTGCATCCGTCTCTCGGGCTGCCCGTCGCTCTCGATCAAGCCCAACCCCGATCCGTTGCGCACCGACCCGGTCGCGACCGTGCTCGACAGCTGCGTGGGCTGCGGCGTGTGCGGCGAGGTCTCGCACGCCGCGGTGCTGTGCCCTTCGTTCTACAAGGCGCAGATCGTGAGCAACCCCAGCCGCTGGGACCTGCTGCGCGAGCGCGTGCGTGCGGCCGTCATCGGCTGGCTGCAGCGCGGCGAGGCGCGTCGTCGTGATGCCTATGCCTTCTGAAGCGATGACGAAGAACGCACAACCGATCAAGATCGCGATCCTCGCCATGGGCGGGGAGGGCGGCGGCGTGCTCGCCGACTGGATCGTCGACATGGGCGAGGCCAACGGCTACGTCGCGCAGACGACCTCGGTGCCGGGCGTGGCCCAGCGCACCGGCGCCACCATCTACTACGTCGAGCTGTATCCTGCGGCGCAGGCCGAGGCCGACGGCGGGCTGCCGGTTCTCGCGCTGATGCCGCTGCCGGGCGACGTCGACGTGGTGCTCGCATCGGAACTCATGGAGGCGGGGCGTGCAGTCCAGCGCGGCCTCGTCACGCGCGACCGCACCACGCTGATCGCGTCCACGCACCGCGTGTTCTCCATCGCAGAGAAGAGCGCGATGGGCGATGGCCGCGTCGACAGCGATCAGCTCCTTGCGCACACCGGCAGGGCCGCCAGGCGTTTCATCCGCTTCGACATGGCGCAGGCGGCCGAGGCCTCCGGCAGCGTGATCAGTGCCGTGCTCTTCGGCGCGCTCGCGGGTTCTGGCGTGCTGCCGTTCAGCCGTGTGCAGTTCGAGGCGACCATCGAGCGCGGCGGCGTGGGCGTGAAGCCCAGTCTCAAGGCTTTCGGCGCGGCATTCGCGCGGGCACAGCACGGTGACGATGAGCCGACGGAAGAGACGCCGGCTGCCGTGTCGGTGCCGCAGCCGCGCCATCCGGCCGTGCGTGCACTCGTCGAACGCGTGCAGCGCGACTTCCCGCTGCCCGCACAAGACCTGCTGCTCGAAGGCGTCCGCCGCCTGATCGACTACCAGGACCTCGCTTACGCAAGCCTCTACCTCGACCGCATGGCCGCCGTTGCCGCGCTGCTGGGCAGTGACAACCACCGCCTGCTGCGCGAAACCGCGCGCCACCTCGCGCTCTGGATGTCCTATGAAGATACGGCCCGCGTCGCAGCCCGGAAGACCCGCGCCACCCGCTTCGAGCGCGTGCGCGGCGAGGCCCGCGTGCAGCCGGGCCAGGTGCTTGCCATCAACGAGTACATGCACCCGCGCCTGCAGGAAATCTGCGAGACCCTGCCCGGCGGCATCGACCGCTGGTTGATGAACTCGACGCTGCCGAAGAAGCTCGTCGAGCGCTTCACGCAGCATGGCCGAGTGATCCGCACCAGTTCGCTGCGCGGCTACCTCATGCTGCGCATGGTGGCGGCATGCAAGCGCTGGCGCCTGTCCACGATGCGCTACGCCGAGGAAAACCGCCGCATCGAGGAATGGCTGCAGCGCATCGCCGCCACCGCGCAGCGCAATCCCGAACTCGCCGTGGAGCTGGCCCAGTGCCAGCGCCTGGTGAAGGGCTACAGCGACACGCACGAGCGCGGCATCCGCAACTACGACACCGTGATGCGTGCCTTCGAACGCGCCGGCACTGCGCTCGCCCCGGCCACGCTGCGCGAACTGCGCGACGCGGCACTGGCGGACGAACATGGCCACAAGCTGCAGGCCGCGCTGGTGCAGCACGCACTGGCCTGAAGAGACGAGACGAAGATGACCGCACCCTCAGCCACCCTCTCGCTGCGCGTTGCCGAAGCGCGAACATTGAATCCGCTGATCCGCATGCTGTGCCTGCGCGCCGAAGACGGCCGCGCGCTGCCCGGCTTCGCGGCCGGCGCCCACATCCGCGTGCAGGTATCGCTGCCCGACGGCAAGACCGATTGGCGCCACTACTCGCTCATCAACTTCGATACCGCGCGCAATGCCACCAATGCGCCCACCGAGTACGTGATCGCCGTGCGCAAGGAAGACGAAGGCCGCGGCGGCTCGCGCTTTATGCACGAGCAGCTGAAAGAGGGCGACATCATTGCCATCGAAGCGCCGAAGAACGACTTTCCGTTGCACACAGGCCCCGGCGGTACTGTGCTGGTGGCAGGCGGCATCGGCGTAACGCCGCTCGCGACCATGGCCGCCTGCCGCCGCGCGGAGGGCGCTGCCGTGCACATGCACTACGCCGGCCGCAGCCGCGACCTGATGGCCTTCCTGCCCGAGCTGCAGTCCCTGCTGGGCGACGACCTGCGTGTGCACGCCGACGCCGAAGCTGGTACTCCGCTCGACATCGGCGCGCTGCTCGACAGCGTGCCGGCCGGCGATCGCCTCTACGTCTGCGGTCCCAAGGTCATGCTCGACGCCGTGCTGAAGCGTACCCAGGCGCGCGGCTGGGAACACGACCGCGTGCACTTCGAGCTCTTCACCGAACCCGTCGCGGAAGAGGGCGACCAGCTTTTCGAGGTGGAGCTTGCCCAGTCGGGCCAGCGCTTCACCGTGCCGGCGGACCAGAGCATCCTCGATTGCCTCATCGAACACGGCTGCGATCCGATGTTCGACTGCAAGCGCGGCGAGTGCGGCGTGTGCGCCGTGCCTGTGCTCGAAGGCGAGATCGACCACCGCGACTACGTGCTCACCGCCCGTGAGAAGGCGGAGGGCAACGTCATGCAGATCTGCATCTCGCGAGCCAAGGGTGCGCGGCTGGTGCTGGACATCTGAAGCAAGGATGAAGCAAGGAGACACGAGCACCATGACCTCGTACCGAGACAACCCCGAAGCCATCCGCGCGCTGGTGCAGAACGACCGCGTGCACCGCGACCTCTACACCAGCCAGGAGCTCTTCGAGCTGGAGCAGGAGCACTTCTTCGCGAACACCTGGAACTACGTCGGCCACGAGAGCCAACTGCCCAAGCCAGGCGACTGGATCAGCAACGAGATCGCGGGGCGCCCGCTGATCATCGTTCGCCACTCCGACGGCAGCGTGCGCGCGATGATGAACCGCTGCGCCCACAAGGGCTCCCGCCTCGTCAACGGACCCTGCGGAAACACCGGCAAGTTCTTTCGCTGCCCGTACCACGCCTGGACCTTCAAGACCGACGGCGCGCCGCTGGCGATTCCGCTGAAGACCGGCTACGAGAACACCCAGCTGCACGAGTGCGAATCGGGCAAGGGCCTGACCACCGTGAAGCACGTGCGCAGCCATCGTGGCTTCATCTTCGTGAAGATCAACGATGCCGGCCCGGACTTCGACGAGTACTTCGGCGACTCGCTGAGCTCCATCGACAACATGGCCGACCGTTCGCCTGAAGGCGAGCTCGAAATCGCCGGCGGCTGCCTGCGCTTCATGCACCAGTGCAACTGGAAGATGTTCGTCGAGAACCTCAACGACACCATGCATCCGATGGTGGCGCACGAGTCCTCGGCCGGCACAGCCAAGCGCATGTGGGCCGACAAGCCCGAGGACGAGCCGAAGCCCATGGCCGTGGAGCAGTTCGTGCCCTTCATGTCCGACTACAAGTTCTTCGAGGACATGGGCATCCGCACCTACGACAACGGCCACAGCTTCACGGGCGTGCACTTCAGCATCCACAGCAAGTACAAGGCGATCCCCGCGTACGACGACGCCATGAAGGCGCGCTACGGCGAGGAGAAGACGGCGCAGATCCTCGGCATGGCACGGCACAACACCGTGTACTACCCGAACCTCACCATCAAGGGCGCGATCCAGGCGATTCGCGTGGTCAAGCCGATCTCGGCCGACAGGACGCTGATCGAGAGCTGGACCTTCCGCCTCAAGGGCGCGCCGCCCGAGCTGCTGCAGCGCACCACCATGTACAACCGCCTCATCAACTCGCCGTTCTCGGTTGTAGGTCACGACGACCTGCAGGCCTACAGAGGCATGCAGGCAGGACTGCACGCGAGCGGCAACGAGTGGGTGAGCCTGCACCGCGACTACGACCCGGCCGAACTCAAGGGCGGCGAGATCACCACGGGCGGCACCAACGAGCTGCCGATGCGCAACCAGGACCGCAGCTGGGTGCAACGCATGACGGAGACGATGTGATGGCCAACGCCGCGGAAGTCACCCGACAGCAGCTGATCGACTTCGTCGTGAATGAGGCGCACCTGCTCGACATACGCCGCTACGAGGAGTGGAACGCGCTCTTCACCGACGACGCCTTCTACTGGATTCCGCTGGTGCCCGACCAGGAAGACGGCCTCAACCACACCTCGCACCTGTACGAAGACAAGCTGCTGCGCGACCTGCGCATCGAACGCCTGAAGAGCCCGCGCGCCTTCTCGCAGCAGCCACCGAGCCGCTGCCACCATCTGCTGCAGGTTCCGGTGGTCGAGCAGTTCGACCCGGAAGCCAACCGCTACGTGGTGCGCACCTCGTTCCACTACACCGAGTCGCAGGGCGACGAGTTGCAGTTCTACGTTGGCACCTTCTTCCATCACCTCACGATGCAGGACGGCGCGCTGCGGATGACGCTCAAGCGCGTCAACCTGCTCAATTGCGACGCGGCCCTGCCGGCCGTGCAGCTCTTCATATGACAGGGACGAAAGCGATGCCACGCGCCACCGTCCATCAAGTCTTCGCGGCCACAGCGGCGCGTACGCCGCAGGCCGAGTTCCTGTTCACCGAATCGGTGACCGCCGCCGCCTACGGCATCGAAGCGGGCGCCATCCGCTGGGGCGATGCCGCCGAGCGGATCGAGCGGCTGCGTGCCGCCTACGCGCAGGCCGGCTACGGCCACGGCCACCGCGTCGGGCTGCTGCTGGAGAACCGGCCCGCTTTCATCTTCCACTGGCTTGCGCTGAACGCACTGGGCGCGAGCGTGGTGCCGATCAATGCCGAGATGCGCTCGGCCGAGCTGGTCTACCTGATCGGTCACAGCGAAATCGGCCTGGCCGTGACGCTGCCGGAGCGCGCGGCCGACCTGTGGGCTGCGGCGGCACAGGCTGGCATCGACTTCGAGACGATGGGGCCCGACGACGCCGTGCCGCTTGCGAAGACCGCAGCGCCGCGCGCCCACGAGCCCGTCGGCGTCGATACCGAATGCGGCCTGCTCTACACCTCCGGCACCACCGGTCGCCCCAAGGGCTGCATCCTGAGCAATGCCTACTTCCTGCGCGCAGGCGAGTGGTATGCGGCGCTCGATGGCGTCTGCAGCATCCGCCCCGACATGGAGCGAGTCATTACGCCGCTGCCGCTCAACCATATGAACGCGATGGCCTTCTCCACCATGGTGGTGCTGGTTGCGGGCGGTTGCCTGGTGCAGCTCGACCGCTTCCATCCGAAGACCTGGCTGGCGAGCGCGAAGGAAAGCTGCGCGACCATCGTTCACTACCTGGGCGTGATGCCAGCGATGCTGCTGTCCGCGCCCGCGTCTGCGGCTGATCGTGACCACGCCATCCGCTGGGGCTTCGGCGCCGGTGTGGACCGCAAGAACCACGCGCCTTTCGAGGAGCGTTTCGGCTTCCCCTTGGTCGAGGCCTGGGCCATGACCGAGACCGGCGCGGCCGCTTGCATCATGGCCAATCGCGAGCCTCGTCTGGTGGGTACCAGCTGCTTCGGCCGGCAGGAAGACTTCGTCGAGATCCGCCTGGTGGGCGAGGATGGCAACGACGTCGGCGTCGATGCGCCGGGTGAGCTGCTGGTGCGTTCGTCAGGTCCTGACCCGAGGCGTTATTTCTTCTCCGGCTACCTGAAGGACGAAGAGGCCACGCGCGAAGCCTGGGCCGGCGGCTGGTTCCACACCGGCGACCTCGTGCGCCGCGATGCCGAAGGCAACTTCTTCTTCGTCGACCGCAAGAAGAACGTGATTCGCCGCAGCGGCGAGAACATCTCCGCCGTCGAGGTCGAGAGCGTGCTCAACCAGCATCCGGCCGTGAAGACTTCAGCGGTGGCTGCCACGCCCGACGAAGTACGCGGCGACGAGGTGCTGGCCTGCATCGTGGTTCGCGAAGGTGTCGATGCCTCGCAGCGCGATCAGGTCGCGGCCAGCATCGTCGAGCACGCCCTGGCGCAGCTGGCGTACTACAAGGCGCCGGGCTACGTCGCCTTCGTCGATGCGCTGCCGCTCACGCCCTCGCAGAAGATCCAGCGCGGGCAGCTGCGCGAGATGGCTCAGTCGCTGCCGGGCCAGGGTCATTGCATCGACACGCGAGCCATGAAGAAGAGGCAGGCATGACGACGAAACGACGGCTTTCCTACGAAGGCGTGGCGGTCGCGGTGCCCGTCACCGTGCCCTATGTGCGCTATTCCACGCGCACCGCACACTGGTTCATCGGCCAGGCTGTCGAGGCGCTTGTGCAGGCGAGCGGCGTTGCCAAGGAGCAGATCGACGGCCTGTGCCTCAGCAGCTTCTCGCTCGCGCCCGACACGGCCGTGGGCGTCACGCAGCACCTGGGCATGTCGCCGCGCTGGCTCGACCATGTGCCCACCGGTGGTGCCTCGGGCGTGATGTGCCTGCGCCGTGCGGCGCGGGCGGTGCAGGCGGGCGACGCGGACATCGTCGCTTGCGTGGGCGCTGACACCAACCACGTCGACTCCTTCCGCCAGACGCTCGGCAGCTTCAGCAACTTCGCGCGGGACGCGAGCTACCCCTACGGCTCGGGCGGCCCGAACTCGATCTTCGCGTTCATCACCGCCAACTACATGCGCACCTACGGCGCCAGGCGCGAGGACTTCGGTCGCATCTGCGTGAACCAGCGCACCAACGCGCTGGGCAACCCCAACGCGATGTTCAAGAAGGCGCTGACGCTCGACGAGTACATGGCCGCGCGGCCCATCTCCGACCCGATCCATCTGTTCGACTGCGTGATGCCCTGCGCCGGCGCCGACGCCTTCCTCGTGATGAGCGAGGAGCGCGCGCGCGACCTGGGCCTTGCACACGTCGTGATCCGCGGCGCCATCGAACGCCACAACGCCTACGCCGAAGACCCGGTGATGGTGCAGGGCGGCTGGCGCAAGGACCGCGACGATCTCTACGCGCAGGCCGGCATCCAGCCCGCAGAACTCGACTTCGTGCAGACCTACGACGACTACCCCGTCATCGTGATGATGCAGTTCGAGGACCTGGGCTTCTGCGAGAAGGGCGAAGGCCCGGCCTTCGTGCAGGCCAACACCATGACCTTCGACGGCAGCTTTCCGAACAACACCAGCGGCGGCCAGCTCTCGGCAGGGCAGGCAGGCGCTGCGGGCGGCTTCCTCGGCATGGTCGAGGCGATCAGGCAACTCACCGATCAGGCCGGACAACGCGCCGTACCGAATGCCCAGTCGGGCCTCGTCGCCGGCTTCGGCATGGTGACCTACGACCGCTGCCTGTGCACAGGCGCGGTGATCCTGGGGAGACCCGCATGACGATGCCCTTGATGCGCCCCCCGCGCAAGAACCCGGTGCTGCGCACCCGGCAGATGAACCTGCCGCCCGGCGCGCGTGGCCGCGTGGCGCTCGGCCTTACCGCTGCCGCAGCCGAAGGCCGCTTCGAACTGCAGACCTGCGAAGACTGCGGCACGGTGCAGTACCCGCCGCGCGAGGTCTGCCACAAGTGCCTCTCGGCCGCGCTGCGCTGGCGCGAGCAGAGCGGCGAGGGCGAACTGCTCGGCAGCACGACGCTGCATCACAGCAACGACCTGTTCTTCCGTGAGCGGCTGCCCTGGCGGCTGGGCCTGGTGCACCTGGATGCCGGCCCCACGCTCATGGTCCACCTGCACGGCGAGGTCGGCGATGCGCCGCAGCGCGTGCGTGTCGGCGCCCGGCTCGACCGCGCCGGCCAGGCCGTTCTCATTGGTTTTCCGAACGAAGGGAGTCCCCACATGGCCGACGACAAGATGCTCCGCGAAATGACCAGCGACCCCAAGTTCCGCAAGGTGCTGGTGACCGACGGCAAGACCGAGACCGGCCAGGCCATCGTGCGTGCGCTGGTGAAGGCCGGCGCCGACATCGTCTGGGTCGGCCATGCCGAGCCCTGGAAGAAGATGGGCGACGGGCTCGACGACATCTCGGCGCTGCCCCCGGTCACGCTGGTGCCGCTGGACCTGACCAACGGCCGCCAGGTGACGGAGCTTGCCGGCTCCATCGGCGGCAAGGTCGACATCGTCATCAACAACGCGGAGGTGCACCGCACCTTCGGCATCGGCGCACGGCGCGGCACGGACGTGGCCAAGGCCGAGATGGACATCAACTACTTCGGGCTGCTGCGCCTCGCGCAGGAGTTCGGGCCCGCCCTGAAAGGCCGCTCGGCCGACGGCGTGACAGGCGCGACCGCCTGGGTCAACCTGCTGTCGATCTATGCGCTGAGCAACTTCCCGCCGCACGGCACCTTCAGCGCCTCGAAGGCAGCGGCGCACTCGCTCGCGCAGTGCTTGCGCGCAGAGATGCGGCCGGCCGGCATCCGCGTGATCAACGTGTTCCCCGGGCCCATCGACGACGAGTGGAACCAGCACACGCCGCCGCCCAAGCTCGCGCCCACCGCGCTGGCCAATGCCATCGTGAAGGCGCTGCGCGACGGCGTGGAAGACGTGTACCCCGGTGACGTGGCGCAGGAGTGGCTGGAGCGCTGGCGCGACAACCCCAAGGTGCTCGAGCGCGAACTCGCTGCAGGCGGCTGAGACAGGAGCCACACGAATGACCACGACAACCGAACTGATGTCCACCGCCGAGATCCTCGGCGGCCTGGTGACCGCCATGGCCAGCGGCCGCATCCGCGTGATCGACCTCACGCAGACGCTGACGCCCGAGTTCCCGCAGATCGCGCTGCCGCCCGAGATGGGCCAGTGCTGGCCCTTCCGCATCGAGGAGGTGTCGAAGTACGACGAGCGCGGACCCGGCTGGTATTGGAACAACTTCTCCTGCGGCGAACACACCGGCACGCACTTCGACGCGCCGATCCACTGGATCTCGGGCCGCGACCTGCCGAACAACTCTGTCGACACCATTCCCGTGCAGCACTTCGTGGCGCCGGCCTGCGTGATCGACTGCTCGCCACAGGTGAAGGACGACCCCGACTACCTGCTCACTCTCGAGGACATCGAGGCCTACGAGGCCGCGCATGGCCGCATCCCGAAGGGCGCGTGGGTGCTGATGCGCACCGACTGGTCCAAGCGCACCGACCCCGAGGCCTACCAGAACTTCGACGAGACGGGCCAGCACACGCCGGGCCCGAGCACTGCCGCCGTGCGATTCCTGGTCGAGCAGCGCGATGTGCTGGGCTTCGGCTCGGAGGCCATCGGCACCGATGCGGGGCAGGGCTACCACCTGCGCCCGCCGTACCCCTGCCACTACTACATGCACGGCGCGGGCCGCTACGGCCTGCAGTGCCTGAGCAATCTCGATTTGCTGCCTGCGGCCGGTGCGGTGCTGATCTGCCCGCCGCTGAAGATCGAGAAGGGCAGCGGCAGCCCGTTGCGGGTGCTGGCGCTGGTGGGGGCCTCGGCATGACCGGCGCTGCACCCAAGGTCGCGGCCGTCACCGGCGGCAGCGCCGGCATCGGCAAGGCCATCTGCGAAGACCTGCTGGCGCAGGGCTACGAGGTGGTGTCGCTCGCGCGCCGTAAGGCGGAGATCGACCACCCGAAGCTGCACAGTATCGAGGTCGACCTGAGCGATCGCGCCGCCACGGGCGAGGCGGTGCGGGACTTGGTGACGCGGTTCTCGCCGACCACCATCGTGCACAACGCGGGCGTCATCCGTGCAGCGCTGCTGCCTGAGGTGAAGCTCGAAGACCTCGACGCGCTGGTCGACCTGCACCTGGGCTGTGCGATCCAGCTCGTGCAAGGTGCATTGCCCGCGATGCGTGCACAGCGCTTCGGCCGCGTGGTGCTGCTGTCCTCGCGCGCCGCGCTGGGCCTGGCCACGCGCACCAGCTATTCGGCCACCAAGGCCGGCATGCTGGGCATGGCGCGCACCTGGGCGCTGGAGCTCGCGGCCGACGGCATCACGGTGAACGTGGTGGCACCGGGGCCCATCCGTACAGACATGTTCTACGACGTGGTCGAGGCCGGCAGCGAGAAGGAACGCGCTCTCGCGGCCTCGGTGCCCGTCAGGCGCCTCGGCGAATCGGCCGACGTGGCACGCGCCGTGCGTTTCTTCGCCGATGCCGACAACAGCTTCATCACCGGCCAGGTGCTGTACGTGTGCGGCGGCACCAGTGTCGGAAGTCTGGCACTTTGAAATGACCCCCAGTCTTCGTGCACTTCGTGTCGCTACGCCAACCCCCTTCCAGGGGGCAACACCTGCGCCCCGGCAGAGCCGGCTCCGCGGTGTTTCGCGAAATGGCGTGGCGGTGTCGTTTTCCTTTTCGTCCTCCCTTTGACAACCTCTGGAGCATCGTCATGAAAGTCCTGAACCGAATTCGCACACTCGCTGCCATTGCGGCGGGCCTCGGCGCGCTGAGCGCCGCGGGCGCCTGGGCCGCCGATCTCAAGGTCGGCTTCATCACTTCGATGTCGGGGCCGGTGTCGTCGCTCGGCATTCCGTACGACAAGGGCATGAAGGCCGCGGCCGCCTACAAGTCGGAGGTCGGAGGCCGCAAGGTCCAGGTGATCCAGCTCGACGATGCATCCGACCCGTCCACGGCCGCGCGCAACGCGCGCAAGATGATCGAGGAGGACAAGGTCGACGTCATCATCGGCACGGCCGGCGCGCCGGGCTCGCTGGCCATCGCCGGCGTGGCGCGCGAGACGAAGACGCCGCTGATCTCCATCGCCAACGCCGACCTGGCCGGTGAGGAGGGCGCGTGGATGGTGACGTTGCCGCAGCCTGCGCCGCTGATGATGGGCGCGATGGTCGAGAAGATGAAGCAGGCCGGCGTGAAGACGGTGGCCTACATCGGCTACTCCGACGCCTGGGGCGACCTGGTGTACGACGCGCTCATGAAGTCGGCGCCCGCCGCCGGCATCAAGGTGGTGAGCAACGAGCGCTATGCGCGCAGCGATTCGTCGGTGGCCGGCCAGGTGCTGAAGATCGTGGCGCTGCGCCCCGACGCGGTGATCACCGGCGCCTCGGGCACGCCGGGCGCGCTGCCGTATCTCGCGCTCACCGAGCGCGGCTACAAGGGAAAGATCTACGGCATGCATTCGCTGATCAACCCCGACTTCATCCGCGTCGGTGGCCCGTCGGTCGAAGGCCTGCTGGCGCCCACGGGCCCGGTGGTGGTGGCCGAGCAGCTGCCCGACAACAACCCGATGAAGAAGATCGCGATGGACTTCCGCTCGGCCTACCAGAAGGCCAACGGCGCTCCACCCACCGACACCTTCTCGGCCTACAGCTTCGATGCATGGCTGATCTACCTCGACGCGGCGCAGCGTGCGCTGGCTAGCAAGGCCGAGCCCGGCACGCCGCAGTTCCGCCTGGCGCTGCGCGATGCCATCGTCAGCACCAAGGAGCTGGTGGGCACGCACTCGGTCTACAACTTCAAGCCGACCGATCGCTACGGCTCCGACGATCGCTCGCGTGTCGTCGTGAAGCTCGAAAAGGGCCAATGGAAGCTGGTTCCCTGAGATCACGGACAAGAAAGCCGACATGAAAAAGATCACCCGCTTGCTGGCCGCCACGGCCGTTGCCCTGGCCGCGGCGCAGGCCACCGCCGCCGACCTGAAGATCGGCTTCATCAGCTCGCTCTCGGGGCCGGTGGCCGCGCTGGGCGTGCCCTACGAGAAGGGCATCCGCGCCGCCATCGCCGAGCGTCCGGAGATCGCCGGGCGCAAGGTGCAGCTCATCGTGCTCGACGATGCCTCCGACCCCACCACCGCCGGGCGCAATGCGCGCAAACTGGTGACCGAGGACAAAGTCGACGTGCTCATCGGCACCTCGGGCGTGCCGGGCGCGATGGCCATCGCCTCGGTGGCGCGCGAGCTCAACACGCCGCTGATCTCGCCCACGCCGGTGACCATCGCCGGCCCCGAGGGCGCGTGGACGGTGACGGTGTCGCAGCCGTTCCCGCTCATGGTCGCGGGCGTGGTCGATCGCATGAAAAAGTCGGGCGTGAAGACGGTGGCTTTCATCGGCTTCTCCGATGCGCTGGGCGATCTGGCCTACGACTCGCTGGTCAAGAGCGCCGATGCCGCCGGCATCAAGGTGGTGGCGAACGAACGCTATGCGCGCAGCGATTCGTCGGTGGCCGGGCAGGTGCTGAAGATCGTCGCGGCGCGGCCCGACGCGGTGTTCGCGGGCAATTCGGGCACGCCCGGCGCGCTGCCGTACATCGCGCTGTCCGAGCGCGGCTACAAGGGAAAGATCTATGGCACGCACGGCCTTATCAATGCCGACTTCGTGCGCGTGGGCGGCGCTTCCATCGAAGGGCTGCAGGTGCCCAGCGGCCCGGTGCTGGTGGCTGACCAGCTGCCCGACGCCAACCCGATCAAGAAGGTTGCGATGGGCTTTCGCAACGCCTACCAGAAGGTCAACGGCGCGGTGCCGACCGATGCCTTCTCGTCGTACACCTACGACGCCTACCTGCTGCTGGCCGACGCGGCCTCGCGCACCAAGGGCGAGCCGGGCACACCGGCCTACCGCACGGCGCTGCGCGATGCCATCGTGGGTACGAAGGAGCTGGTGGGCACGCATGGCATCTATACCTTCAAGCCCGACGACCGCTATGGCTCCGACCAACGCGGCGTGGTCATCGTGCAGATGACCAAGGGACAGTGGAAGCTGGTCCCGTGAACAAGCTCGCCCCCAGGCTGCGCGCACTTCGTGTCGCTTCGCCAACCCCCTACCGGGGGCAACACCTGAGGCCCGGCAAAGCCGGTTCCTCGGTGTTCCGCGAATTCGCGTGACGCGACCCGAATCAGGAGCACATCCATGACCACCTACCGCAACCGCCCCGATCTTGTCGCGGCGCTGGTCCGGAACGACCGGGTGCACCGCGACCTGTACCTCAGCGAGGAGCTTTTCGCGCTGGAACAGGAGCATCTGTTCGCCAGCACCTGGGTCTTTCTCGGCCATGCGAGCCAGGTGCCGGATCCGGGTGATTTCGTCACGCAGGAGATCGCGGGGCGACCGTTGCTCATGGTGCGCCAGCCCGATGGCGAGGTGCATGTGCTCTACAACCGCTGCGCCCACAAGGGCACGCAGCTGGTGACGGACGAGTGCGGCAACACCGGCCGCTTCTTCCGTTGCCCGTATCACGCCTGGACCTACAAGCTCGACGGCGCGCCGCTCGGGCTGCCGCTGAAGAACGGCTACGAGGGCACGCAGCTCAAGGCCTGCGAGTCGGGGCAGGGGCTGTCGGTGGTGAAGAACGTGAAGGTGTACCGAGACTTCGTCTTCGTGCGGCTGTCGGACACCGGACCTTCGTTCGACGACTACTTCGGCGAGGTGCTGGGTGCGCTCGACAACATGGTCGATCGTTCGCCCGAGGGCAGGCTGACCGTGGGCGGCGGCGTGCTGCGCAACATCGTCCACTGCAACTGGAAGATGTACCTGGAGAACATCAACGACACGGTGCACCCGATGTCCACGCACGAGTCGGCCACCAAGGCGGCCGAGGCGCTGTGGGAGGGCCATGCGCCAACGGACCCCAAGCCGATGGCGATGGAGCAGATATTGCCCTTCGGCTCGGGCTACGAGTTCTTCGACAGGATGGGCGGACGGGTGTTCGCCAACGGCCACAGCGTGCTGGGGGTGAACTTCAGCATCCACTCCAACTACGCGCAGCTGCCGGAGTACGAGGCCGCGATGCGCGCCGCGCACGGTGAGGAGCGGGCCGCCGAGATACTGCAGCGATCGCCGCAGAACTCGGTCTTCTTTCCGAGCCTGTCGGTCAAGGGCTCGCCGCAGGCCATCCGCGTGATCCGCCCGCTGGCGGCCGACCGCACGCTGATCGAGGCCTGGAGCTTCCGCGCGGCCGGGGCGCCCTCGCTGCTCTTCGAGCGGGCCATGAGCTACAACCGGCTCGTGTTTTCGCCGATGTCGGTGGTCGCGCACGACGACGTGCACCTGTTCGAGAGCATCCAGCAGGGCCTGCGCGCCGGCGGTAATGAATGGGTGAGCCTGCATCGCAACTACGACCCGGCCGAGACGCAGCAAGCCACGGTCACCACCAACGGCACCAACGAGCTGCTGATGCGCAACCAGTTCCGCGCCTGGGCGAAGGCCATGGCGGCGGGCATGGAGGCCACGGCATGACGGACCCGCGCGATTTCGTCGCCCACGAGGCGGCGCTGCTCGACGAGCGGCGCTTCGACGACTGGCTGGCCCTGTTCGCGGAAGACGGTCACTACTGGGTGCCGCTGCTCGGCGCGGCGCAGGCCGATCCGTTCTCGCACAACTCTCTGGCGTACGAAGACCGGCTCTTGCTGCAGTTGCGCGTGGACCGTCTGAAGAACCCGCGCGCGCATTCGCAGCACCCCGCGAGCCACAGCCAGCACGTGCTGCAGCCTTCGCGCATCGAGCGCGAGGAGGGCGACGAGGCATGGCTGCGTACGCCGTTTCTCTACGTGGAGGCGCGCGGCGAAGGCCAACTCATGCTGAGTGGCACCGCGCGCCATCACCTCGTCCGCACATCCACCGGCTGGTCGATCCGCGAGAAGCGCGTCGACCTGCTCAATGCCGGGCGCGCGTTGCCGGCCATCCAGCTTTTCATCTGAGTTACCCAACCACCTCTGTTCATTCCAACAATCCTCACCGGAGCTACGACATGAAGAGCCTGATGCAGACCCTGACGCGCGGCACCCTCGCCGCCGCGCTGACCGCCTGTGGCATAGCGAGCGCGTTCGCGGCCGACCTCAAGGTCGGCCTCAGCGTGTCGCTGTCGGGGCCGAACTCCTCGCTGGGCGTGCCTTACGCCAAGGGCATGCAGGCCGCACTGGCCTACAAGCCGGAGGTGAACGGCCGCAAGATCCAGCTCGTGGTGCTGGACGACGGCTCCGACCCCACCACGGCCGGGCGCAACGCGCGCAAGCTGATCGAGGACGAGAAGGTCGACGTGCTCATGGGCACATCGGGCGTGCCGGCCGCCATCGCGATGGCGCAGGTCGGCAAGGAAGCGAAGACGCCGATGATCGGCCTCACGCCCATCCTGCTCGACCCCAACGAAAACCCGTGGGTGATGACTGTGGCACAGCCGACGCAGCTGATGATCGACGCGGTGGTCGAGCGCATGAAGCGCAACAACGTGAAGACCGTGGGCTACATCGGTTTCTCCGACGCCTGGGGCGACCTGGTGTACGACGCGCTGATGAAGGCCGCGCCCGGCGCAGGCATCAAGGTGGTGAGCAACGAGCGCTATGCGCGCTCCGACGCCTCGGTGACGGGGCAGGTGCTGAAGATCGTGGCACTGCGCCCTGACGCGGTGATGACCGGCGGCGCCGGCACGCCGGGGGCACTGCCGTTCCTTGCATTGCAGGAACGCGGCTTCAAGGGCGGCGTGTACGGCCAGCACGGCCTGATCAACCCCGACTTCGTGCGCGTGGTCGGCGCGGCCGGCCAGAACGCGCTGATGCCCACCGGCCCGGTGATCGTGGCTGAGCAGCTGCCGGACGAGTACCCGACCAAGAAGATCGCGACCGACTTCCGTGCCGTCTTCCAGAAGGTCAACAACGCACCGACCAGCGATGCTTTCTCGGCCTACTCGTTCGACGGCTGGCTGGTGTTCGCCGATGCCGCCTCGCGCGCGATGAAGAAGGCCGAGCCGGGCACGCCCGAGTTCCGCGTGGCGCTGCGCGACGCCATCTTCAGCACGAAGGAAGTGGTGGGCACGCACGGCGTCTACACCTTCAAGCCCGGCAGCCTCTACGGCGTGGACGAACGCGCCCGGGTGATCGTCAAGCTCGACAACGGCCAATGGAAGCTCGCACCTTGAACCTCATGCATTCGACTTTCCGGAGGGCCGCGCGATGACGTGGGACGTGGCCTTGATCCTGATCACCGACGGCCTGGCCAACGGTGCGATCTACCTGCTGGCCGGGCTCGGGCTGGTGCTGATCTTTTCCGTCACGCGGGTGGTGTTCGTGCCGTTCGGCGACATCGCGGCCTTTGCGGCACTGTCGCTCGCGGCCTTCGAGACCGGCCGGGTGCCGCCGACCATCGGCATGGTCGCCGTGCTGGCCGCGCTGGCCCTGGCCACCGAGATCGGCAGCCTGCTGCGGCGCGGCGAGGCCGCGCGCATCCCGAAGGCGGTGCTGACATGGGGTGTGCTGCCCGCTGTTCCGTGCGTGCTCGCATGGCTGGCGGCGCGGCCCGGCGTGCCGGTGGCGGTGCACATCGTGGTGGCGGTGCTGCTGGTGGTGCCCATTGCACCGCTGCTCGCGCGAGTGGTCTTCCAGCCGATCGCGGATGCATCGGTGCTGGTGCTGCTGATCGTGTCGTTGGCGCTGCACTTCCTGCTGTCGGGCCTGGGCCTGCTGTTCTTCGGCCCGGAGGGTTCGCGTACGACGCCGCTGACCAGCGCCATGTTCACGCTCGGCGACGGCTTCACGGTCAGCGGGCAGGTGGTCCTGATGGTGGGGGCGGCCATCGTGCTGAGCGGGCTGTTCTTCCTGGTGTTCGAGCGCACGGTGGCCGGCAAGGCGCTGCGTGCCACGGCGGTGAACCGGGTGGGCGCGCGGCTGGTGGGTATCCGGCCGGTGCGCACGGCGCTGCTGGCCTATGGCTGCGCGTCGCTGCTGGCGGGGCTGATCGGTGTGCTGATCGCGCCGGTGACGACGATGTACTACGACTCGGGCTTCATCATCGGCCTGAAGGCCTTCGTGGCCGCGATCATCGGCGGGCTCGTGAGCTACCCGATGACGGCCGTGGGCGCGCTCGCGGTCGGCGTGGTGGAGAGCTTCGCCTCGTTCTGGAGCGGCGCGCTGAAGGACGTGATCGTGTTCAGCCTGCTGATCCCGGTGCTCATGCTGCGCTCCTTCATGGCTGCGCATGCGGAAGAGGAAGAAGACGAGGTGGACCAATGAACGGCAATCGCAAACGCATGGCGTGGATCGCCGCGCTGGTCGTCGTGCTGGCGCTGGTGCCGGCGGTGGCGGGCAGCTTCACCGTCCCGCTGCTGAACGACATCGGCATCGGTGCGCTGGTGGCGCTGGGTCTCGTGCTGCTGACCGGTGTGGGCGGGGCGACCTCGTTCGGGCAGGCGGCTTTCGTGGGCATTGCGGCCTACGCGACCGCGTGGCTCACGACGACGCAGGGCATGTCGCCCTGGATCGGGCTGCTGTTCGCGCTGCTGCTCACGGGGCTGTCGGCGCTGGCCATCGGCATGCTCACGCTGCGGCTGGGCGGACACTTCCTGCCGCTGAGCACCATTGCGTGGGGCCTGTCGATCGCGATGCTGTTCGGCAACGTCGATGCACTCGGGCGGCACACGGGGCTGTCGAACATTCCGGCGCTGCAGATCGCGGGCTGGTCGCTGGCCGATCCGCGCGCGATGTATTACCTGATCTGGGTGGTGGTGGGGCTGGCCTGCCTGTTCAGCCACAACCTGCTGCAGTCGCGGCCGGGGCGCGCGATTCGCGGGCTGCGTGGCGGCGCGACGCTGCTGGCCAGCGTGGGGGCGGATGCGTATCGCGTGCGGCTTTCGCTGTTCGTCACGGCCGCGCTGTTCGCGGGGCTGGCGGGCTGGCTCTATGCGCACCTGAACCGCTTCGTGAGCCCGTCGCCCTTCGACGTGCGTGCCAGCATCGAGTACCTGCTGATGGCGGTGGCCGGAGGGCTCGGGCAACTGGCGGGTGCGCTGGTGGGCGCCGCGCTGGTGCTGGTGCTGAAGAACAGCCTGCAGGACGTGCTGCCGATGCTCACGCAGCGCGCGGGCCAGCTCGAGGCCGTGGCCTTCGCGGCGCTGTTCATCCTGTTGCTGCACTTTGCGCGCGGCGGGGTGATGGGGCTGCTTCGCCGCTGGACGCGCCGCCGTGGCGGCACGCAGGGGCCGTCGCGCCATGAAGCTCCGCCGGTCGAACCGCTGCCGCACCGCACGCTGCCCCAGCGCGGCTCGCAGGTGCTGTCGGTGAACGGCGCGGTCAAGCGCTTCGGCGGGTTGGTGGCCGTCAACGACGTGAGCTTCGACGTGAAAGCCGGCGAGATCGTCGGGTTGATCGGGCCCAACGGCGCGGGCAAGTCGACCATGTTCAACCTGCTGACCTGCACGCTGCCGATGAGCGCGGGCCGGGTGCGCTTTCTTGAGCACGACATCGCCGGCATGCCGCAGCGCGAGGTCGCGCGGCTGGGGCTGGCGCGCACCTTTCAGCACGTGAAGCTGCGGCCGCACATGAGCCTGCTTGACAACGTGGCGCTGGGCGCGCACTCGCGCACGCGCTCGGGCATCCTGAAGGCGGGGCTGCGGCTGGACCGCATGGAAGAGCAGCAGATCCTGCAGGAAGCGCAGCGCCAGCTCGACCGCATCGGCCTGGGCGACCGTGCGCATGAACTGGCGGGCAGCCTGCCATTGGGCACGCAGCGCATCCTGGAAATCGCGCGTGCGCTGGCCGCCGACCCGGTGCTGCTGGTGCTCGACGAGCCCGCCGCCGGCCTGCGGCGCAAGGAAAAGATGGCGCTCGGCGACCTGCTGCGCAAGCTGCGCGAGGAGGGCGTGACCATCCTCATCGTCGAGCACGACATGGACTTCGTGATGAAACTGGTGGACAGGCTGGTGGTGATGAACTTCGGCTCCAAGCTCGTGGAGGGCGTGCCGTCGGCGGTGCGCGCGGACGAGCGCGTGCAGGCGGCTTACCTGGGGAGCGTCGTATGACCGCGATGCTGGAGATTGGCGATCTGCACGTGTCTTACGGGCAGGTCGAGGCCGTGCGCGGTGTGTCGCTGGACCTGCAGCCCGGGCAGATTATCTCAGTGATCGGCCCGAACGGTGCGGGCAAGACCACGCTGCTGGCCGCCGCCATGGGCCTGCTGCCCTGCAAGGGCACGCTGCGCTTCGAAGGCGAAGATCTGCAAGGGCTGGACGTGGAAGCGCGCGTGGAGCGCGGCCTGTGCCTCGTGCCCGAGAAGCGCGAGCTGTTCGGCGAACTCACCGTGCTCGACAACCTGCAGCTCGGCGCCTATGCCAAGCGGCTGCGCGGCGATGCGATGAAGAAGCGGCTGCAGTCGGTGTATGACCGCTTTCCCCGGCTGGCCGAGCGCCGTGCACAGCGCGCCGACACGCTCTCGGGCGGCGAGCGGCAGATGCTGGCGGTGGGGCGGGCGCTGATGTCGGCGCCGCGCCTGCTGATGCTGGACGAACCCAGCCTGGGGCTGGCGCCGCTGATCGTGCGCGACATTCTCACGATCGTGCGAAAGCTGCGGGAGGATGGCGTGTCGATCCTGCTGGTGGAGCAGAACGCGCGCGCGGCGCTCGAAAGCTCGGACGAGGGCTATGTGCTGGAGACGGGCGAGATCGCGCTGTCGGGTGCCTCGGCCGAGTTGGCGAGCGATCCGCGCGTGCAGGCCACCTACCTCGGCGGAGGCACGCACGATGACGAGTGACCCGCGCGCCGTGCCGCCCGCGCAGCGCACGCTGCCGGCGATGCTGCAGCGGCAGGCTGCGCTGTTCGGCTCGCGTGGCCTGCTGCGCATTGCGGGGTGCGAGTGGGCGCACGGCGATGCGGCGCAGGCTGCGGCCGTGCATGCGGGTGCGTTGGCCGCGGCCGGTGTGGCGCACGGCGACCGCATCGCGGTGATGTGCGGCAATCGAATCGAATTCCTGGAGAGCTTTCTGGGCGCCGGTTGGCTGGGGGCGTCGATGGTGCCGGTCAACACGGCATCGATGGGGCCGCAGATCGAGTACTTCCTTGCGAACAGCGAGGCGAAGCTGCTGGTGATCGAGGCGGGTTTTCTCGAGAGGCTCGCGACGGCGGACCTGGCGCGTACCGCGTTGCGCGAGATCTGGATCGTCGGAGAGGCCGCGACCGCATGGCGGGCGCCCGAGGGCGTGCGTGCGGTGGCGTATCCCGGGGGCGGGGAGCCTGTCGAAGCTGCGGCGGTGCAGCCCGGCGACCCGCTGGCGATTCTCTACACCTCCGGCACGACAGGGCCGGCCAAGGGCGTGATCTGCCCGCATGCGCAGTATTTCTGGTGGGGCGTGAACAGCGCGGAGGTGCTCGGCGTTGGTGCCGACGACGTGCTGTGCACCACGCTGCCGCTGTTTCACATCAACGCGCTCAACACCTTTGCGCAGGCCGCGTTGACCGGCGCGCAGGTAGTGTTCGAGTCGCGCTTCTCGGCCTCGGGCTTCTGGCCGACGATGCGATCGAGCGGGGCGACCGTGGTCTATCTGCTGGGGGCGATGGTGCCGATCCTGCTCGCGCAGCCGGAAGGCCCTGGCGAGCGGGACCACCGCGTGCGCACAGGTCTCGGGCCCGGCGTGCCGTCTGCCGCCGGTGCGGCGTTCAAGGCGCGCACTGGCGTTTCGCTGCTCGAAGGCTACGGCTCGACCGAAACCAACTTCGCCATCGCCACGGCGCCGGATTCGCCGCGCGGCGGTGTCATGGGCTGGCTGCGCCCGGGTTTCCAGGCGCGCGTGGCCGATGAAGACGACGTGGAACTGCCGCCCGACGAGGCCGGCGAACTGCTGCTGCGCGCGGACGAGCCGTTTGCCTTCGCGAGCGGCTACTTCAACATGCCGGAGAAGACGGTCGAGGCCTGGCGCAATCTCTGGTTCCACACCGGCGATCGGGTGGTGCGCGACGCCGATGGCGCTTTCCGCTTTGTCGACCGCATCAAGGATGCGATACGCCGGCGTGGCGAGAACATCTCGTCGTTCGAGGTCGAGCAGGTGCTGCTGAGTCATCCGGGCGTGGCCTCATGCGCGGTGTATCCGGTGCGCTCGGAGCTGGCTGAAGACGAGGTGATGGCTGCGCTGGTGGCGCGCGATGGCGTGGAGATCGACCCTGCCGAGCTTGCGCGTTTCTGCGAAGGTCGCCTGCCGTACTTCGCCGTGCCGCGCTACATCGACGTGCTGCCCGACTTGCCGCGAACCGAGAACGGCAAGGTGCAGAAGTTCAAGCTGCGCGAGCGCGGCGTGGGGCCGCAGACCTGGGACGGCCGGCCCGCAAGGGCCTGAGGCGCATCGCCATGACGAACGCAGCGCTGCTCCCGCTTTCAGGCCGCGTGGCGTTCGTGACGGGGGCCGGACAGGGGTTGGGCGCGGCCATCGCGTGCGGGCTGGCGGAGGCCGGGGCGCGCGTGGCACTGGCCGACATCGAGCTTGCGAATGCGCAGGCCGTCGCGGCGGAGATCGGCGGGCTCGCGCTGCAACTCGATGTGCGCGACGAGACGGCTTTCTCCGGCTGCTTCGACAAGGCCATCGCGCATTTCGGCGCAGTCGACATCATGGTCAACAACGCGGCGCGCACGCCGGTCACATCGCTCTGGGACATCACGCCCGAAGAATGGGACGACGTGCTGGCTGTCAATCTGCGGGGCAGCTTCTTCGGTTGTCGCATTGCCGGGCGGCACATGCGCGAACGCGGCACGGGTCGTATCGTCAACATTGCATCGATGGCCGGGCAGCAGGCCAGCACGGCGACCGGGGTGCACTACGCGGCGAGCAAGGCCGGATTGCTGGCGCTGACGCGGTCGTTCGCACAGGAACTGGCGCCGCACGGCGTGACAGTGAATGCGCTGGCTCCAGCGGCTATCGGCAGCCCTGCGCTCGAGGCCATGGAGCCCGCGCGGCAGCAGACGCTGCAGGCGAGCATTCCCCTCGGCCGCTTCGGCCTTCCCGAGGAAGTTGCCGCGGCGGTGGTCTATCTCGCTTCCCCGGCCGCGGCCTTCATGACCGGCGCCACGCTGGACCTCAACGGCGGCCGTTTCATGCGCTGACAACCTGGGGCGGCCAGCTCCGGTAAAATGATTCAGAACTAAAACATTCAGGTATGCAATCAAATTCACTCACTGGCCGGCATGCACTCGTTACCGGCGCAGCACGCGGCATCGGTGCCGAGATCGCCCGCACCCTGGCTGCCGAGGGCGCCATCCTCACGCTGCTGGGGCGCGATCGCGAGGCACTGCAGCGCGTGGCCGATTCGCTCGCGGGCAGCGGGCACGGCGTCGTGGCGGCCGACGTGGCCAGTCCCGAGGCAGTGCAGGCCGCATTCGCCGAGGTCCGTGCCGCGCGGGGGCCGGTCGCCGTGCTCGTCAACAACGCGGGGGCGGCCGAAAGCGCGCCTTTCCTCAAGACTTCGTTCGAGCTCTGGCAGCGGATGCTGTCGGTCAATCTCACCGGCAGCTTCCTGTGCGCGCAGGCGGCGCTTCCGGACATGCTCGACGCCGGCTGGGGCCGCATCGTCAACATCGCCAGCACGGCAGGGCAGAAGGGCTACGCCTACGTGGCGGCCTACACCGCGGCCAAGCATGGCGTGATCGGGCTCACGCGCGCGCTGGCGCTCGAGGTGGCGCGCAAGGGCATCACGGTGAATGCCGTGTGCCCGGGCTACACCGACACCGACATCCTGCGCAACAGCGTCGCCAACGTGGTCGGCAAGACCGGGCGCAGCGAGGCCGATGCGCTGGCTGAGTTTTCCAGCGTCAATCCGCAGAAGCGGATCGTGCAGCCGTCCGAGGTGGCCGACACGGTGCGTTGGTTGTGCGGGGCCGGTGCTGCATCGGTCACCGGACAGTCGATCTCGGTTTCAGGGGGAGAAGTGACATGACGACACGCAACGATGCTTCGCACGCCGTACTGAGCGATGCGGAAGAACTGGGCCACGAGGCCCGCGCGGGCCACGAGGACCACGCGATGCTCAAGCTGTGGCTGCGCATGCTGGCCAGCACCACGCAGATCGAGGCCGAGATCCGGCGACGGCTGCGCGATCGCTTCGGCATCTCGCTGGCGCGCTTCGACTACATGGCGCAGCTCTACCGCTACAAGGACGGCCTGAAGATGCGCGTGCTCTCGCGCTACCTGATGGTGACCGGCGACAACGTCACCGGCCTGACGGACGAGCTCGAACGCGAAGGCATGGTGGCGCGCGCGCCCAGTCCCGATGACCGTCGCGCGTGGATCGTGAGCCTCACGCCAACGGGCCGCCGCACCTTCGAGACCATGGCGAGCGAGCACGAGCAGTGGATCCTCGAGATGTTCTCGGGGCTCGACATGAAGACGGTCAAGCAGATGCACACGCAGCTTGGCCTGCTGCGCGTGCACGTGCTGCGCGGCGAACCCGCGGGCGAGGAGGGGTGAGCATGGGCGAGCGCAACGAGTTCCGCAGGCCGAGGCTGATCCGCTTCTCGGACTGCGATCCGGCGGGGATCGTCTTCTATCCGCAGTACTTCGTGATGCTCAACGGCCTCGTCGAGGACTGGGTGAACGAAGGCCTGGGGCTCAGCTATCACGGGCTGGTGGCGCAGCGGCGAATCGGCCTGCCCACCGTGAAGCTCGAAGTCGATTTCCGCGCAGTGAGCCGAATGGGCGACCAGGTGATGCTCGGGCTGGCCGTGGAGCGGCTGGGCTCGCGTTCGATGACATTGCAGGTGCGCTGCTTCGATCCAGTGGATGGCGAAGTGCGCATGCAGATGCAGCAGGTGCTGGTGACCACCTCGCTCGAAACCCATCGCGCAGTCGCCATTCCGGACGACATGCGCGCCGCCATCGTCCGCAACGCGCCGGAACTGGGCTAGGGCTCGCCGCCGGCAGCGGCGTCCTGTGCGCGTTTCTTCAGCCAGCCGCTGAGCTCTTTTTTCCCCTTGGCGTTGGCGCTGCGCCATGCCTCCCGTGCCGCGGCGATGAAGCGCTCCTCAGCTGCGTCGGGTACTTCGCTGGGGCGGTCTTCCTTGTCGAGCCAGCCCGGCTCCACATCGCAATGCCGTTCGATCTGCCGTGCCAGGTTGTCGCCGATGGGGCGGGAACTCTTGATCTGGCTCCACATGCTGGGAGAAATCTCGATCTTCTTCGCGAACGCCTGGTCCAGCCCCTTGGCTGGCAGGCCCGCGGCAACGGCCTCCTCGAGAAAGCGGCGGTGCAGCGCAAGCGCATTGCGACGGCGCGCGACGGTGGTATTGGGCACTGTTCAAAAACAACAACAAGACAAAAAAAGATTGTCCCGGTTGTTGACGCCTTCGTAAACACTATTTACAGTTGCCCTCATTCGCGGCCCAAAGCCGTACCTTTTTTCCAACCCTTTACAGCCGACAGCGGCAATTTTTGACTCAGGACCCATCGTGAACACCGCACTGAACCTCACCAGCATTCGACCCGCCTCGGGCCGATCGCTCGTGCGCGTCTGGGCGTGTGGTGGTTTGGGCGGCATGCCGTCGGTCCGATCGAATCAGCACCAGAGCCACGTGTATTCCACGAAAGCCGCAGCGAGCCTGCGTTTTGGAAAACTCGAGGATCAGGTGCTACCGGGTGGAGGTTGCGCATAGGCGCACACCTTCCAAGCTCTCTCATGCAGAGGCCCGGACACCGCAAGGTTCCGGGCCTTTTTGTTTTGTTTTTTGGTTTCTTGTTTGCCATTTCGGGTGTGCCTTCACCACACCGCCAGTACGCACCGCGTAGACGGTCTGGCGGGATGTGCAGGAATTGATCACTCCTGTGCAGCGACGTCGTACGGGACAGCGCCCAGCGTGCTGTCCGTCGCGTGAGGACACAACCGAAATGGAAAGCGCAGAGCCGTTTTTCCTGAACGACACAGAACCCGAGCGGGACAGGGCCATGCAGATGGTCCTCCCGCGGAAACCGGCCGCAAAGATTGGGCGGCGCCGGAACTCGTAACCGGACACTTTTTGTTTTCGACCCGCGTTAGCTCAATGGATCAGAGCACTTGCCTACGAAGCAAGGGGTTGCACGTTCGAGTCGTGCACGTGGGGCCATCTTTTCTTGCCTAGCTGTCACAACACAACCAAGGAGTCACCATGCGCAAGCGCAACACCCCGATCCGGATGATCACAGTGCGCCCGGCACAGCCGCGCGAGCGTTCGGTGCTGTCCCTGGTCCGACGTTTCGGCCTCATGGCCGGTGTGCGCCGTGCGAACGAGTGTGTGCCGGCTGGTGAGTCATCGCTTGAAGGGCTCGCCGATCTCGATCAGCGCGTTCGCGCTGTCGGTGAGTGGTGATCCGGCTGCTCGTACTGTCTCGACGGTGTACGTAGCTCAATGGCAGAGCCGCGGGTTGTGGACCCGCTGACGACGGTTCGATTCCGTTCGTGCACCCCATGGCTTCATTTCATTCAACCTCACAAGAACCATCGCCGCAAAAGGAGGCGAGTCATGCACCCTCACGTCCTGCAACTCGATATTCAGGGCACGCCGCAAGCCTGGATCTCGCTGGAGCAGGCGGTGTTGCATTACGCCACCGGCTCGGTGGCCTGGGAAGACGGCGACCTGCCGCTGGCAACGCTGCGCGGTGGCTTCAACGTGGCGCGCGGCGTGCAATCGCGTGTCGAGGTGGCGCCGATCATCGCGCTGCGCGGCGCGTCGAAGATCAACCTCTTCGACGTGATCCCGAGCGTCACCAAGAGCAAGCTGCTGCGCCGAGACCGCCACACCTGCGCCTATTGCGCAGGCGTGTTCCACGAACGCGAGCTGCAATGCGAGCACGTGCTGCCCGAGTCGCGCGGAGGCCCGTGGACCTGGACCAACCTCGTGAGCGCGTGCGCGGTCTGCAACAACCGCAAGGCAGCGCGCACGCCGGAGGAGGCGGGCATGCCGCTGGTCTATCTGCCTTATGTGCCGAGCCGCTACGAGAACTTCCTGCTCGAAGGCCGCAACATTCGTGCGGACGTGCACGAGTGGCTGGCGAAGCGGCTGCCCAAGGGCTCGCGGCTTCAGTAGAGGCTGAGCGGTGATCCTGCCGTGCGCCCATGAAAAAAGCCCGCTGTCTTCGGGACAGCGGGCTTTTGCTCATGCAGGGGACTGGTGGTCAGCGCCCAATGCCGAAGAAGCGGTAGGCAATCACGCCTGCTGCCGTCAGCCCTCCCACGATGGCCAGGATCACCTTGGTGGCTCGGCCCGAGCCGCGCTTGGAGCGCGGCCAATGGTCCGGCCCGATCAGGTCGATGGGGACTGTGGGTTTACCTATGTCGGACGCCTTTTCCATGAGCGGAAATATAGCTCACGCCCGAAAGCACGGTTCGAGGCAGGGCGCATTCCGTGGTCCTCGCGTGTCGTCCGCGAGATCGGTTGCGGCCGGGCAAAAAAATACCCGCATGGGCGGGCCGAACGAGCCTTGGGGCTTCGAAGTGAATGTCCCTGTGTCTTTCTTGTGGTGCTGCGTGACAGCACGTACAAGATGCCATGCCGCATGGGCGTTGTTTGCAATTGGAGTGCAATGTGACTTGCAGGTGATGGGCAAAATCGTGAAATATTCCCCTATGAACAGAAAAATCATCCTCGAAAGTTTGACGCGTGCGCTAGAGAGTTGGGTTCGCAATGCTTCCGCGATGCAGCTCTGGCAGGTGCACCAGGCAGGCGGTCTCGGAGCGCTGATCGAAGCCGACGAGGAGACGGTGCAGGTGCGCATCATTCTCGGCGGCTCACGCGATGCGCTGTCGGATATCGGCAAGACCGATGGGCGACTGCCGGTCACCGAAGCCTTTCTCGGCAGCGCGGCCTGGGGTGCGCCGCCGGCGCGAGAGGGCCCCGCGCGTGAGCAGTGGTTCCTGTCGAATGAACTGGCGCAGGCGCATGCTCGTCAGTATCTGGCGGCAGAGGTGGGCGAGCGGCGCGATCTGCTCGAGCGTTGCGTCGACGAGTGGATCGCACGTCGATAGGCTTCTCTCGGGTCACGAATCGAGTTCATGAGTGGGGCTATGAGCCCACTTGAGATGGCGATGCTGTCCTCCTTGCGTGCAAGGCGTTGGGAAGAGTGGGCGGCCAAAGAAAAAGCCTTCTCATGTAGGCCATGAGAAGGCTTTGACAAAAAAATAGCGCGGAAACCGCGCTATTTTGGTGTTGGTGGTGGGCCCTGAGTGACTCGAACACTCGACCTACGGATTAAGAGTCCGCTGCTCTACCAACTGAGCTAAGAGCCCTTGCTTTGAAAACGTTTTGTGTTTTCTGGCAAGACCACGAGTATATCCCAGAATTTCTGACTTTCCAAAAAATTTGTGAGTCGAAGCATTAGGATTCATCATCACCGATGGGGCGCGGCCCCTCAATCAGGAGAATCTCGATGAGCGACGCAAACACCACCTCCCATGTCCTGATCACCGGCGCCGCAGGTGCGCTGGGCCGTGCGGTAGCCCAGCACTTCATCGATCAGGGTGCACGCCTTGCGTTGGTCGATCACCACGCAGGTCGTCTCGCGGAAGTCTTCCCGGGCCTCGACAACTCCCACCATCTCCTGCTGGCGGGTGACGTGACTTCCACTTCCGAGATGGCGGCTCTCGCGGAGCAGGCGCTCAAGTCCTTCGGCCGCGTCGACACGCTGGTGCACATCGCGGGCGGCTTCGAGATGGGGGAGGCGACACATGCGCTCTCGCGCGCGAGCTGGGACCGGATGATGAATCTCAACGCCTGGTCGTTCGTCGCGGTGACGCAGGCGGTGCTGCCCTCGATGATCGAGCGACGCGCCGGCAGCGTCATCGCCGTCACGGCGAAGGTCGCTGCGCGCGGCGTGCCGGCCATGGCCGCATACATTGCCTCGAAGAGCGCGCTGCAGCGCCTCGTGGAAGCCATGGCGGCGGAAGCGGCGCCGCATGGCGTTAACGTCAACAGCGTGGCTCCGAGCGTGCTCGACACGCCGGCCAACCGGCAAGCGATGCCCGATGCGAACCCCGCCGACTGGGTGTCGACCGCGGTCGCTGCGCAGACCATCGGGTTCCTCGCTTCGCCGGGAGGCGCGGCGCTGCACGGCCAGCACCTGACGCTCGACACCTGAGTCGAGCCCCAAAAGGAAAAGGCCCTGGCAGATGCCAAGGCCTTTTCCGTGTCGGTTGGTGGAGAGGAGGAGGATCGAACTCCCGACCTCCGCATTGCGAACGCGGCGCTCTCCCAGCTGAGCTACCCCCCCAACGCGGGGCGAATTTTAACCGGAACTGCCGTTTTGGCGCATCCTGCCGTGCCAAGATCGCGCCTCGCGAAACACGGAGCAAAGAGCGCATGACCTCGTTCGATCCTGCCTGGCTGGAAGGCATGTACAACAACCTCGCGCGGGTCAAGGATCACCCCGCGTACTTCGAGCGCTGGGGGCGCGAATCGGCCGCGGCGCGCGAGACGTTGCCGGCACGGATCGATCTTCCCTATGGCCAGGGCGTGAACGAAACGCTCGATGTCTTCCCCGCTCCGGTGCCCGACGCGCCGGTGCTGGTCTTCATCCACGGTGGCTACTGGCGCGCGATGGACAAGAAAGACCACTCTTTCATTGCTCCCGCCTTCAACGACCGCGGCATCTGCGTGGTCCAGCCCAACTACGCGCTGTGCCCGGGCACGCCGGAGCAGCCCGTCACGGTGCCCGGAATCCTGCTGCAGATGGTGCGCGCGCTCGAATGGACGTGGCGCCACATCGCGGCCCACGGTGGCGATCCTTCGCGGATCACGGTTGCGGGTCATTCGGCCGGCGGGCACATGGCGGCGGCGCTGCTGGCTTGCGACTGGAAGGCGGTCGCGTCCGACCTGCCCGCGCGGCTCGTGCGCAACGCGCTGTCGATCTCGGGCCTCTACGACCTTCGTCCGCTGCAGCGCACGCCGTTTCTCGAGAAGACACTGAACCTGACCGACGCGGACGCGCTGCGCGCCAGTCCGGCGCTGTGGCCTGCGCCCAAGCGCGGCCAGCTCTACGCCGTTGCCGGCGGCAAGGAAAGCGAGGAGTTCATGCGCCCCAACGCGATGATCCGCGAGGCGTGGGGCCGCAACACAGTGCCGGTGTGCGAGGTGCTGCCGGGGCTGAATCACTTCGACGTGGTCGATGCGCTCGCCGATCCGGCGCACACGCTGCACCGGCACGCGGTGCAGCTGCTGGAAGCCTGAGGGCCGTTACATCAGCAGGTGTTCGCCTGCGTTGTCGCCACCCAGCGTGACGTAGTTGACCTTGCGGATGTCCATCAGCGTGCGGCCGCCCGCGTAGCTGATCGAGCTCTGTACGTCCTGTTCCATCTCGACCAGCGTGTCGGCCAGCTTGCCCTTGATGGGCTCGAGGATGCGCTTGCCCTCGACGTGCTTGTACTCGCCTTTGTTGAAGTCGCTGGCGGAGCCGTAGTATTCCTTGAACAGCACGCCGTCGACCTCGACGGTCTTGCCCGGCGACTCCTCGTGCCCCGCGAACAGCGAGCCGATCATGACCATCGAGGCGCCGAAGCGCACGCTCTTGGCGATGTCGCCGTGGTCGCGGATGCCGCCGTCGGCAATGATCGGCTTGGTCGCCACGCGCGCGCACCACTTCAGCGCCGACAGTTGCCAGCCGCCCGTGCCGAAGCCGGTCTTGAGCTTCGTGATGCAGACCTTGCCCGGGCCTATGCCGACCTTGGTCGCGTCCGCGCCCCAGTTCTCGAGGTCGATCACGGCTTCGGGCGTGCCGACGTTGCCGGCAATCACAAAGGTCTTCGGCAGCTTCTGCTTGAGGTAGCCGATCATGTTCTTCACGCTGTCGGCATGGCCGTGCGCGATGTCGATCGTGACGTACTCGGGAACGAGGCCCTGGGCTACCAGCTGGTCGACGGTGTCGTAGTCGGCCTTCTTCACGCCCAGAGAGATGGAGGCGAACACGCCCTTGCCCTGCATCTCCTTGACGAACTTGACGTTGTCGAGGTCGAAGCGGTGCATCACGTAGAAGTAGCCGTTCTGCGCCAGCCACAGGCAGATCGACTCGTCGACCACCGTCTTCATGTTGGCGGGCACCACCGGCAGGCGGAAGCTGCGTTCGCCCAGCGTGACGCTGGTGTCGCACTCGGAGCGGCTCTCCACGCGGCACTTGCGCGGGAGCAGAAGGATGTTGTCGTAATCGAAAATTTGCATGACCAGGCTCCTAGGAAGGAATCGTTGAAAGAAACGAATGAGCGCTTGGTCCGGCCGGTTTCTGCGGTGCGTTCTGCAAATGAAACGCCCACAAAAAACCGGGCGCAAGAAACTTGGGCCCGGTGATTGATTTTACGCGGACTCGCGAAGGCAGGTCTTCCGCTTCTTCATATAACCCGCATACGCCGTGGTTTCTACAATCGTGGGATGTTGTTTAACGATCCTGCGGCTGACGATGCCCACTCCCCAGCGCTGCCGCTGCTCCAGAACCTGAACGCGGAGCAACTCGCCGCGGTCACGTTGCCCGAAGGCAACGCACTCATCCTGGCGGGCGCCGGCTCCGGCAAGACGCGCGTGCTCACCACCCGCATCGCCTGGCTGCTGCAGACCGGCCAGGTCTCCGCCGGCGGCATCCTCGCCGTGACCTTCACCAACAAGGCCGCGAAGGAAATGATGACGCGGCTGACCGCGATGCTGCCCGTCAACGTGCGCGGCATGTGGATCGGCACCTTCCACGGCCTGTGCAACCGCCTGCTGCGCGCGCACTGGAAGCTGGCCAACCTGCCTTCCACCTTCCAGATCCTCGACACACAGGACCAGCTCTCGGCCATCAAGCGCCTGATGAAGCAGTTCAACGTCGACGACGAGCGCTTCCCGGCCAAGCAGACCCAGTGGTTCATCGCCGGCGCCAAGGAAGACGGCCTGCGGCCCGATGCCATCGAGGTGCGCAGCGACGACGACCGCAAGAAGGTCGAGCTCTACCGCCTCTATGAAGAGCAATGCCAGCGCGAAGGCGTGGTCGACTTCGGCGAACTCATGCTGCGCAGCTACGAGCTACTGCGCGACAACGACCCGGTGCGCGAGCACTACCAGCGGCGCTTCCGCCACATCCTGATCGACGAGTTCCAGGACACCAACCGCCTGCAGTACGCGTGGATCAAGATGCTCGCGGGCAACACCGTCGAAGGCCGCTTCGAGCCGGGCCGGCACAACAGCGTGATCGCCGTGGGCGACGACGACCAGAGCATCTACGCCTTCCGCGGCGCGCGCGTGGGCAACATGACCGACTTCGTGCGCGAGTTCGACGTGCGTCACCAGATCAAGCTGGAGCAGAACTACCGCAGCTACAGCAACATCCTCGACTCGGCCAACGAGCTCATCGGCCACAACAAGAAGCGCCTGGGCAAGAACCTGCGCACCGACCAGGGGCCGGGCGAGCCCGTGCGCGTCTACGAGTCGCCCACCGACCTGGCCGAAGCCCAGTGGATGGTCGAGGAAATGCGCCAGCTCGTGCGCGACGGCTACGAGCGCAAGGAAATGGCCGTGCTCTACCGCAGCAATGCGCAGAGCCGGGTGATCGAAACGGCGCTCTTCAATGCCTCCGTGCCGTACCGCGTGTACGGCGGGCTGCGCTTCTTCGAGCGCGCCGAAATCAAGCACGCGCTGGCCTACCTGCGCCTGCTCGAGAACAAGGACGACGACACCAGCTTCCTGCGCGTCGTCAACTTCCCGCCGCGCGGCATCGGCGCGCGCACGCTCGAAACCCTGCAGGACGCCGCACGCGCCGCCAACCGTTCGCTGCACGACGCGGTGAGCGTTGTCGGCGGCAAGGCCGGCGCCAATCTCACGGGCTTCGTCGCCAAGATCGACGTGCTGCGCGAGCAGACCCAGGGTGTGAGCCTGCGGGAGATCATCGAGCTGGTGCTCGACCACAGCGGCCTCGTCGAGCACTACAAGGCCGACCGCGAAGGTGCGGACCGCATCGAGAATCTGGAAGAACTGGTGAATGCGGCCGAGAGCTTCGTCACGCAGGAAGGCTTCGGCCGCGACGCCGTGGCGCTGCCGGTCGACGAACTGCGCCAATCACCCGCGAGCCAGGGCATCGACCCGAGCCGCCCGGTGCTCGACGAGCCGCTCGCACCCGACGCCGAAACCGGCGAAACGCTGAGCCCGCTGGCGGCCTTCCTCACGCACGCCGCGCTCGAATCGGGCGACAACCAGGCGCAGGCGGGGCAGGACGCGGTGCAGCTCATGACCGTCCATGCCGCCAAGGGCCTGGAATTCGACTGCGTTTTCATCACCGGCATGGAAGAGGGTCTGTTCCCGCACGAGAACTCGATGAGCGATTTCGAGAGCCTCGAGGAAGAGCGCCGCCTGATGTACGTGGCGATCACGCGCGCCCGCAAGCGGCTGTACCTGAGTCATTCGCAGACACGCATGCTGCACGGCCAGACCCGCTACAACGTCAAGAGCCGCTTCTTCGACGAGCTGCCCGAGAGCGCGCTCAAGTGGCTCACGCCCAAGAACCAGGGCTTCACGCCATCGGCCTTCGGCTACGGTGGTGGCTACGCGAGCACGCGCGGCGGTGGTGGTGGCTACAGCGGTGGTGGTTATGGCGGCGGCAGCAGCCGCGACAAGGAAACCTTCGCCAGCCCGCCCGTGCCGCCGCAGAAGACGGCACCTTCGCACGGCCTGCGTTCAGGCATGCAGGTGTTCCACAACAAGTTTGGCGAAGGCACGGTGACCGCACTGGAAGGCACCGGCGACGACGCGCGCGCCCAAGTCAAGTTTGCGCGGCATGGCGTGAAGTGGCTGGCGCTGTCGGTGGCCAAGCTCACGCCGATTTGAGTTCACCGGCGATCACCGGCGAGGGCGCCGGCTGCGGCGCTCAGTCCGGATTGAAGGTGTCGCGGAAGGTGAACCAGTTCGATGCCTGCGCCATGGCGGCGAGCGTCATCACCGTGCCGATCATCAGGATGTTGCCGGCGGTCATGGCGCCGGTATCCGAACCCAGCGAGCCCACGCCGATCACGATGGTGCCGACCAGCGCCGCTGACAGCAGGCCGAGCAGAAGCACGCCGCACCATGCGAGCCAGTACAGCGCGTAGGCGCCGAAATTCCGGAACATCGCGACCAGGCTGAAGAAGATGCTCTTCACCGGCTCCACGCGGTGCCAGTGAACCAGCGCGGGCGCGTGCCACATGGCCGCGACCAGCGGCAGCGCGAGGCACATCTGGAGCAGGTTCGCCATCTGGAAACGGCTGCTTTCCAGCACTTCCTTCGCAGGAGCTTCGCCGAGGAAGTAGCTGCGCATGAACTGGCCGCCATCGACCAGCGCCGTCAGGAAGACGGTCAGGAAGCAGTAAACCGCCGAGATCACGCCGAGCACGGCCAGCGAGCGCCATTCCGTGCGCATGGCGCGTGCCACCGACAGGAACATGATCGCGCCGGTCGGCCGCTTCACGCCGCCCGTGTCTCCGGGAAGGTCGGTGTTGGCGGCGCTGTTGCCGTTGTTTCCCGAGGCATCGGCCACCGATGCCGCGACCATGAAGCCCAGCGTGGAGAAGGGCAGCAGCACGAAAGGCAGGAACTTGCCGATCAGCGGCAGCTGCGAAATGGTCGAGATCAGCGCCATGAACAACATGAACAGCGACACGAAGGCCAGCGGCTGCCGCCAGAAGTTCTTGAGCCCGAGGCGGACCCATTCGACGCCGGTTCTTGCCGGCACGAGGTTGAGTTTCATGTGTGAAGGTCAGGCAGCCAGCAGCGGCTCGAGAGCCTGCGCCATGGCATGCGGATGGGTGGCGCGGTCGCGCAGCACGCGCTCGAAGTGCGTGGGGTCATGGGGCTTGAGCATGCTCGCCTCGCGCGGCAGATGGAAGTCCCAGAGGCGGGAGATCCAGAAGCGCAGCGCCGCGGCGCGCAGCATTGCGGGCAGCAGTGCGCGCTCGGCGCCGTTCAGCGTGCGCACGCTCTCGTAGGCCGACAGCAGCGCGTCGGCGCGCTCGGCATCGTGCCGGCCGGTCGGCAGGTCGATGGCCCAGTCGTTCAGGCACACGGCCAGATCGAACAGCCAGGTGTCGGTGCCGGCGAAGTAGAAGTCGAACACGCCGGTCAGGCGCGGGGCCGCGCCGGCGTCGCCACCGGTGGCGAACATCACGTTGTCGCGGAACATGTCGGCATGCACCGGGCCGCGCGGCAGGGCTGCATAGGCCGAAGACTCTGCCACGTGGTTCTGGTAGGCCAGTTCGGCGCGCAGCAGGGCCGCTTGCGGCTCCTCGATGTACGGCAGCACCACCGGCACCGTCTCGTTCCACCAGGGCAGTCCGCGAAGGTTCGGCTGGATGCGGGGGTAGTCGCGTCCCGCGAGGTGCATGCGCGCCAGCATCGCGCCCAGTTCGGCGCAATGCGCCGCGCCGGGGGCCAGTTCGCTGCGGCCGGAGAGCTTCTGCACCACCGCCGCGGGCTTGCCGGCCACCGTGTGCAGCAGGTCGCATGCGGCGTCGGCGGGTACCGGGGGCTGGCCCTTCCTGGGCTTTTCTGCATTGGCGGGTTCCGGCACCGCCACGGGCGCGGGCACCGGCAGGCCAGCGCTCGCCAGGTGCTTCATCAGACAAAGGTAGTAAGGGAGCTGCTCGGCGCTCAGGCGTTCGAACAGCGTCAACACGAACTCGCCCGACTCGGTGGTCGCGAAGTAGTTGGTGTTCTCGATGCCTCCCTCGATGCCGCGCAGTTCGCGCAGCGGGCCCAGGCCCAGGCGTTGGACGAGCGCGTCTGCCTCGCCGAAACCGACTTCGGTGAAAACTGCCATGGGGGTACTCAGCGCCGCGTTGCCGCTGCAATAACTGGGACAGAAAGGCGCACGGTCAGAACTTCATCACGTTCCAGACGCGGGGGCCGTTGGCGCCCGTTTCCGACGAACCCTGGCGGCCCGTGTACGAGTCGGCCGGCAGCACTTCGTAGCCCGGCATGTTCGACTTGGGCTTGACGTTGATGCTCTGTGTACGGCCGCCATAGCGGACTTCGTCGACCGAGGCGCCGCTGTCTTCGGTATGGATGTTCTCGACCTTCTGGTTGCGTCGGCCTTCGGCCTTGGCCTGCTCCTGATTCTGTAGCGCATCGGCCGGAGCCGCCGCCGGAGCGGGCGTGGCCGCCTGCTGCGCCTGCACGGCGGCAAAGGGGGTTGCGAAGGCCAGCGCCAGCAGGATGCGGCGGGCGACCAGGAGTGTGGAGCTAGGCATGCATGCATTGTAGGCGCGCACCCGGTTCCGGGACGTCGGTTTGCACCTCATGGCATCGTGGTTCCGGGCGCCGTCCCGGGCACGGCAAAATGGCCCGATGACCGACAAGAAAACGCTGCTGCTCGTCGACGGATCGAGCTACCTCTACCGCGCCTTCCACGCGATGCCCGACCTGAGGGCCGTGCCCGGCGACCCCAAGAGCCCGGCGACCGGTGCCATCCGGGGAATGATCAACATGATGACCGCGCTGCGCCGCGAGGTGCGCGCGGACTACGCGGCCTGCATCTTCGATGCGCCCGGCAAGACCTTCCGCGACGACTGGTACCCCGAGTACAAGGCCAACCGCTCGCCGATGCCCGACGACCTGCGCAGCCAGATCGACCCCATCCACGAAGTGGTGAAGCTGCTCGGCTGGCCCGTGCTCAGCGTGCCCGACGTGGAAGCCGACGACGTCATCGGCACGCTCGCCAGGGTCGCCTCCGCCCAGGGCGTCGAGGTGATCGTCTCCAGCGGCGACAAGGACCTGAGCCAGCTGGTCGACGAGCACATCACCATCATCGACACCATGAACGGCAAGCGCCGCGACGTGGCCGGCGTCACCGCCGAGTTCGGCGTGCCGCCCAGCCTGATGATCGACTACCAGACGCTGGTGGGCGACACGGTCGACAACGTTCCCGGCGTGCCGAAGGTCGGCCCGAAGACTGCTGCCAAGTGGCTGCTCGAATACGGCTCGCTCGACGCGCTGATCGAACGCGCCGCCGAAGTGAAGGGCGCTGCGGGCGAGAACCTGCGCCAGGCCCTCGACCAGTTGCCGCTGAGCAAGCGCCTCGTCACCATCCGCACCGATTGCGACCTCGACGGCCACGTCACCGGCCTGCCGTCGCTCGAGGGCCTGCCCGTGGGCGCGCCGCAGACGGCCGAGCTGAAGCCCTTCTACGAGAAGTTCGGCTTCAAGAGCCTGGTCAAGACGCTCGAAGCACAGGAAGTTCCGCCCGAGCTGATCGAGGAGCACGCCAGGAAGAAGGCTTCCTCTCCCAAGGCCGGCACCGACCAGGGCGGCCTGTTCGACGAGCCTGCCGACATGCAGGCGCTGGAAGCCGCCGAGCCCGCGAGCAATCTCAAGTACGACACGATCATGAGCTGGGAGCAGTTCGACGCCTGGCTCGCGAAGCTCGAGGCGGCCGAGCTCACCGCCATCGACACCGAAACCACCTCGCTCGACGAGATGGTCGCGCAGATCGTCGGCATCAGCTTCAGCGTCACGCCCGGCGAGGCGGCCTACATTCCGCTCACGCACAACTACCCCGCTGCGCCCGAGCAGCTGCCCATCGACGAGGTGCTGGCAAAGCTCAAGCCCTGGCTGGAGAACGGTGCGAAGAAGAAGCTCGGCCAGCACATCAAGTACGACCGCCATGTGTTCGCCAACCACGGCATCGAGGTGCAGGGCTACGCGCACGACACCATGCTGCAGAGCTACGTGCTCGAGGTGCACAAGCCGCACGGCCTGTCGAGCCTGGCCGAGCGCCACCTGGGGCGCAGCGGCATCTCGTACGAAGACCTGTGCGGCAAGGGCGCGCACCAGATCTCGTTCAGCCAGGTCGACATTGCGAAGGCTGCGGAGTATTCGTGCGAGGACAGCGACCAGACGCTGGACGTGCACAACACGCTGTGGCCACGTCTGCAGGCCGACGAGAAGCTGAGCTTCATCTACCAGCTCGAGATGGATTCGAGCGAGGCGCTCTACCGCGTCGAGCGCAACGGCGTGCTGATCGACGCTCCCACGCTGGCCACGCAGAGCCACGAGCTCGGCAAGCGCATCATGGAACTGGAGCAAGAGGCCTACGACATTGCCGGCCAGCCCTTCAACCTCGGCTCGCCCAAGCAGATCGGCGAGATCTTCTTCACCAAGCTGGGCCTGCCCGTGGTCAAGAAGACGCCGAGCGGAGCGCCCAGCACCGACGAAGAGGTGCTCGAGAAGCTGGCGGAAGACTATCCGCTGCCCGCCAAGATCCTCGAGCACCGCAGCCTCTCGAAGCTCAAGGGCACCTACACCGACAAGCTCGGCCAGCTGGCCAACCCGCGCACCGGACGCGTGCACACGCACTACGCGCAGGCCGTGGCCGTCACGGGCCGGCTGAGCAGCAACGACCCGAACCTGCAGAACATCCCGATCCGCACGCCCGAAGGCCGCCGCGTGCGCGAGGCCTTCGTGGCGCCGGCGGGCAGCGTGATCGCCAGCGCCGACTACTCGCAGATCGAGTTGCGCATCATGGCCCACATCAGCGGTGACGAGTCGCTGCTGCGCGCCTTCACCGAGGGCATCGACGTGCACCGCGCGACGGCGGCCGAGGTGTTCGGCTCCACGCCCGACCAGGTGTCGAGCGAACAGCGCCGCTACGCCAAGGTCATCAACTTCGGCCTGATCTACGGCATGAGCAGCTTCGGCCTCGCGAAGAACCTGGGCATCGAGAACAAGGCCGCGGCCTCGTACATCGAGCGCTACTTCGCGCGCTATCCGGGCGTGAAGGCCTACATGGACGAGACGAAGGCGCTCGCCAAGGAGCAGGGCTATGTCGAAACCGTGTTCGGCCGGCGCCTGTACCTGCCCGAGATCAATTCGCCCAACGGCCCGCGCCGCGGCGGCGCCGAGCGCGCGGCCATCAATGCGCCGATGCAGGGCACGGCGGCCGACCTGATCAAGCTCAGCATGGTCAAGGTACAGAACGTGCTTGACGAGGAGAAGCGAGGCACCCGGATGATCATGCAGGTGCACGACGAACTGGTGTTCGAAGTGCCCGAGGCCGAGATCGAATGGGTGCGCACCGAAATCCCTCGTCTCATGGCCGGCGTCGCCTCGCTGAAGGTGCCGCTGCTGGCCGAGATCGGCGTCGGCCCCAACTGGGACAAGGCGCACTGACCGTTTCACTGAAGAAGCAGAGAACAAGACGAGACAACCAACCGAGAAGAAGCAAACAGAAATGATCCGATTCCCGCACCGCAAACTCCTGATCGCCGCCGCCTGTGCGGCCTGCCTGGGCACCGCCTTCGCGGCGCCCGACGCCAGCATCGCCGCGCTCGCCGCCAAGGAAAAGCCCGCGCTGCTCGACACGCTGAAGGAGCTGGTCTCCATCGAGTCCGGCAGCCGCGACCTCGAAGGCCTGGAGAAGATCTCCGACCTGATCGCGGCGAAGTTCAAGGCGCTGGGCGGGCAGGTCGAGCTGATCGACCCGAGCGCCGAGGCCTACCGCATGGAAGACACGCCCGAGAAGATCGGTCGCGTGGTGCGCGCCACCTTCAAGGGCACGGGCAAGAAGAAGATCCTGCTGATCGCGCACATGGACACGGTCTACACCGTGGGCATGCTCAACAAGCAGCCGTTCCGCATCGAGGGCGACAAGGCCTACGGCCTGGGCATCGCCGACGACAAGCAGGGCGTGGCCGTCATCACGCACATCGTGTCGATGCTGCAGGCGATGAAGTTCAAGGAATACGGCACGCTCACCGTGCTCATCAACGGCGACGAGGAAATCAGCTCGCCCGGCGCACGCGCGCTCATCACGCGCATGGGCAGCGAGCACGACGCGGTGCTGTCCTTCGAAGGCGCCTCGGTGAAGGACGACAAGCTCTCGCTCGCCACGGCGGGCATCGCCTCGGTCACGCTGAACGTCACCGGCAAGGCCTCGCACGCGGGCTCGGCGCCCGAGCTGGGCGTGAACGCGCTGTACGAGCTGTCGCACCAGATCCTGCAGATGCGTGACCTGTCCGATCCGGCCACGGGCCTGAAGATGAACTGGACCATCTCGAAGTCGGGCACCAACCGCAACGTGATCCCGGCCAGCGCCACGGCCGCAGCCGACGTGCGCGTGCTGAAGGTCAGCGACTACGACCGCATCGAGCAGCAGGTGAACGAGCGCGTGAAGAAGCAGCTCATTCCCGAGGCAAAGGTCGAGCTGAAGTTCGAGCGCCGCCGTCCGCCGCTGGAGTCGAGCGACGCCTCGATCGCCATGGCTCGCCATGCGCAGCAGATCTACAAGGACGAACTCGGCCTGCCGCTGGGTGCCGACGACAAGGCTGCCGGTGGCGGCACCGACGCGGCCTTCGCCGCGCTCAAGACCAAGGCGCCGGTCGTCGAACGCTTCGGCCTGCAGGGCTTCGGCGCGCACTCGGCCGACGCCGAATACGTGCTGGTCAATTCGATCGAGCCGCGCCTGTACCTCGGCACGCGCATGGTCATGGACCTGGCCCGCGGCAAGGATTCCTCCGGCAACTGACACACCCGCCGCCGCTCGCGATGCGCCTGCGCCACATCGAGGTTTTCAACGCGATCATGCTCACGGGCAGCGTGAGCGCGGCGGCGCGGCTCATCAACATCACGCAGCCGGCGGTGAGCCGCACGCTGCAGCATGCCGAGCTGCAGCTTGGCTTTCCACTGTTCCAGCGCGCCAAGGGGCGGCTCACGCCGACCACCGAGGCGCTCACGCTGTATCCGCACATCGAGCGGCTCTTCGCGCAGCTCGACGAGGTGCAGCGGCTGGCCTCCAACCTGCGCACGGCCGGCGACACGGGCGAGTTGCGCATCCTCAGCGTGCTGGCGCTGAGCTACGACATCCTGCCGCGCGCGCTCAAGGCCTTCCGCGAAAAGCATCCGGGCTACGCGATCACCGTGGAGTCGCTGCACTCGCCGCAGATCATGTCGGCGCTGCTGCTGCAGGAGGCCGACGTGGGCTTCGCCTTCAGCCCCGCGGTGCACCCTTCGCTCACGCAGGAGACGCTGGCCGACAGCCGAATGGTGTGCATCGCGCCCAAGGGCATGCTGCCGCGCGCGCTGGTGCGCAACGGCTCGGCGGCGCTGCATGACCTCATCGACCGCCCGGTGATCGGCCTGGACAGCCGCGACCCCGTGGGCACCAGCCTGAGCCAGGCCTGCCGGCAGGCGGGCGTGGGCTTCCAGCAGGCGGTGGTCACGGTGCAGACCTACCACGCGGCGCTGGCCATGGCGCACCATGGCATCGGCGTGGCACTGGTCGACGGCTGCACGGCGCGCTCGGCCGACCGCGAGAAGGTCGACGTGCTGAGGCTGGAGCCGCACATCCCGGTGCCGATCCGCGCGCTGCGTTTCGCGGCGCGGCCCGACTCGGTGGCGGTGCGCGGCATCACGCGCTGCATGCGCGAGGCGATCGAGCAGGCCGGGCCATAATCCGGCGCCATGCACGCCCTCCGACGCTCTCACTCGCTGTACCGTCTGGTGCTCGCGTGGTTCATGGCGTCGCTGCTGATTGCCGGCGCCTCGCCGATCGTGCATCCGCAGGCCATCGAGCTGGTGTGCTCCAGCGCCGGCGCCGTCAAGGCGATCGTGCAAGGCGAGGATGGTCCGGTCGAACTGGGCACCACTGCAATGGACTGCCCGCTGTGCATGGTCTCCGCGCCGACTCCCCTGGCTGCACAAGCGACGCTGCCGTCGCCTCAGCCGCTTGGCCGCGCACTGCAGTCCATTCCGGCCGCCCGCATCGCGGCGGCCACGGCTTCGCCGCTTCCAGCGCGCGGGCCGCCGGCTCTCTCCTGACACCGTAGCTTCTTCCTTCACCCGTCGCCGTCCGGCCAGGACCGGCGGCGCGGTGAGCTTCCGGTCGTTGTGCGGCTGGTGTCGCCGTTCGGGCGCGCCGCCGCAAAGAGAGATTCCATGTCACGTCGTTCCATGTCCCGGGGCGGCGCCGTCTTGCGCGGTGCCTTGCCCGGTCTCGTTCCATCCACTTCCACACTCGGGCTTCTGGCCTTGTTCGGCACTGCCGGCGCACAGGCGTGGGCCCAGCAATCCGCCACGCATGCCTTGCCGCAGGTCGAGGTGACCGGGGAGGCGGTCGCGCCCAACGGCCGTCTCGACCTCGACACGCCCTCCGACACCGCGAGCCGCCTCGGCCTCACGCCGCGCGAGACGCCCGCCTCGGTGACGGTGGTGAGCCGCGCCGTCATCGATGCGCGCGGCGCGCAGAACACGCAGGAAATCCTGCGCGCGATTCCGGGCGTGACCGCGCACGACGCGCCGGGCAACATCGGCGCGAGCTACCGCGGTTTCGGCAGCAACTCCATCGCCCAGCTGTTCAACGGCATCAACGTTCAGTATTCGATTGCGGCCCGTCCGGTGGACAGCTGGATCTACGACCGCGTCGAGGCCATCGGCGGCCCGTCGAGCTTTCTGTTCGGCTCCGGGGCGCTGGGCGGCTCGATCAACTACATCACCAAGATCGCCGAGCGCGGCGACTTCACCGAGGCGCAACTGCGTTTGGGTACGCAGAACCTCCGGGAGGCTTCTTTCGGGCTCAACCGGCGCATCGCCGGAGACGGCGGCGCCGGCAGCCACTACGCCCGCATCGACGTGAACCGCCGCGAGGCCGACGGCTGGACCGACGGCACGCGCAACAAGGCCACGCAGATGGCGGCCTCGCTGGTCTCCGACTTCGGCGGCGGCGTGAAGCACACGCTGGCCTACGAGTACCAGGACGAGCAGGTCGATCGGCCCTACTGGGGAACGCCAGCTCTGAACCCCGTGGCCGGCACGATGCGCATCGACCGCGGCATCCGCTTCAAGAACTACAACAGCGCCGACGGCATCTATGCCCAGCGCGTGCAGTGGCTGCGCTCGGTGACCGAATGGCAGGCCAGCGACGCGCTGCAGTTCAGGAACACCTTCTATGCCTACGACGCCCTGCGCGACTACCGCAACGTCGAGAGCTATCGCTACAACGCCGCCAACACGGCGGTGATCCGCTCCGGCGCGCTGCTGCAGCGGCACGACCAGGACCTGGTCGGCAACCGTGTCGAGGGTATCTACAAGGGCCGGCTCGGCGGCCTGCGCAGCGACTGGGCCTTCGGGCTGGACTTCAGCGTGAACCGGCAGACGCGCTTTCCCAACAGCCTGCCCGGGGTGGTGAGCACGGTGAACCCCTACGTCTTCGCCACCGAGCGCTTCTTCGACGTGCGGGGCATGGTGCCCGGCTTCCGCCCTGACCGGAGCAACAAGGTCACGACCACCGCGCTCTATCTGGAGAACCGCACCGCGCTACAGCCATCGCTTCATCTCGTGACGGCGCTGCGCCATGAGCGCATCGACCTCGACGTGGTCAACCGCCGCACGGTGGACGCGGCCAATCCGGCCAGTTTCCAGCGCGGCTACAAGCCCACTACCGGACGCATCGGCCTCGTGTGGGACGTCTCGCCCGGCGCCAGCCTTTACGCGCAGTACGCCACCGCCGCCGATCCGCCCTCGGGCGTGCTTTCCACGGCCTCGTTCGCCGACGTGCGCAACAACAGCGAGCTCACCACGGGCCGGCAGGCGGAGGTCGGCGGCAAGTTCGATTTCTGGCAGGGCAAGGGCACGGCCACGCTCGCGGCCTACAGCATCCGCCGCAGCAACATCGCGTCGCAGGACCCGAACAACAGCGCGCTCACGGTGCTCGTCGGCGAGCAGTCGGCCAAGGGCGTGGAACTGGCGCTCGGGCTGCAGCCGACGCCGCGGTGGTCGCTGCAGGGCAACGTCACCTACGTCGATGCGCGCTACGAGCGCTTCACGCAGGGCGGTGTTTCGCTCGCGGGCCGCACGCCGACCAACACGCCGGCCGTGGTGGCCAACCTCTGGGCGTCGTATGCGATCACGCCGCAGCTGCAGGCGAGCGCGGGGCTGCGGCACGTCGGCAAGGTCTATGCCGATGCGGCCAACACGACGAGCTGGCCGGCCTACACGCTGCTCGACCTGGGGCTGAGCTGGAAGCTGAGCCGCTCCGTCACCGTGGTGGGGCGCATCCGCAACGTGACGAACAAGGTCTATGCGGCGAACCTGGGAACCACCTTCGCGTACCTCGGTGCGCCGCGCACGGCGGATGTCGCGCTGCGCGTGAGCTTCTAGCGGAAGGGGAGAGCGCCATGCATCTCAAGCGCTGGCTGTTCCTTGTCCATCGCTGGCTGGGCGTTGTCGCCTGCGCCTTCTTCGCGATGTGGTTCGTTTCCGGGGTGGTGATGATGTACGTGGGCTACCCCAAGCTCACGGAGGCAGAGCGTTTGCGGCACCTGCCGCCGCTCGGTGCGTCGCAGCAGCTCCTGGGGCCGGCGCAGGCGCTGGAGGCGGCGGGCATTGCAGGGCCGCTGCAGTCGCTGCGGCTTGCAGCGGCGAGTGGCGGGCAGGCGGTGTATCTCGCGGTGCCGGTGCGCGAGGCCGCAATCGGCGGGCGCAAGCCTCCGCCCGGCAGCGGCACCATCGTGGTCGATGCGCGGACCGGCGGCGTGCTGCGCGAGGTCGATCGCCAGCGGGTGCTCGCGAGCGCACGGGCTTATGCGGGTGCCGGCGTGGCGGTGGACTATCGCGGCGCCATCGATGAAGACGCCTTCACGCATTCGCGCGGGCTCGATGCCCATCGCCCGCTGCATGTGGTCGAGCTTGCCGATGCGCAGGCCACGCGGCTCTACGTGTCGGGCAGGACCGGCGAGGTGGTGCGCGACGCGCCGCGCGCGGAGCGCCTCTGGAACTACGCCGGGGCGTGGATCCACTGGCTGTATCCGCTGCGTGGAGGCGCGCTGGATGCCTACTGGGCCGACATCGTCAACTGGCTCTCGATCATCTGCATCGCCGTCGCGCTGACGGGCACGGTGGTGGGTCTGATGCGCTGGCGCTTCAGGCGCGTCTACCGCAGCGGGTCACATTCGCCGTACCAGGGCTTCGCGATGCGCTGGCATCACATCAGCGGATTGCTGTTCGCGCTCGTCACGTTGACATGGATCTTCAGCGGGCTGATGTCGATGAACCCGTGGCGCGTGTTCGATGGCAAGGCAGCGGCCCTGCGGGTCGATGCGATGAACGGAGGGGCGTTGACCATTGGCGCGCAGGACGCCTCGCCAGTTGTCTTGCTGGCCTCGACGGGCGGCGGCGTGCGCGAACTGAGTTGGGCGCGGCGTGCCGGGCAGACGCTGGTGCTGGCCAGTACAGCCTCGGGCCGGCCCATCGTGCGCGATGCACTCACCGCGCAGCCGTACGCGCTGGACCCCGAGGCGCTGAAAGGCGCGGTCGCCCGCCTGCTGCCCGACGCGGTCGCGCGCATCGACGTGCTGCGCACCTACGACGTCCACTACTACGCGCGCGAGGCGCACACCATGACCGGCGGCACCGACAAGCCGCTGCCCGTCTGGCGCGTCGTGTTCACCGACGCGCCCGCGAGCTGGGTGCACGTCGATCCGCTGACGGGCACCGTGCTGGGCCGCATCGACAGCCATCGTCGCGCGAGCCGCTGGCTGTTCGCCATGCTGCACAGCTGGGACTGGCTGCCGCTGCTGGAGCGCCGCCCCCTGTGGGATGTGGTGCTGGTCGCATTGAGTCTGGGTGGTGCGATGCTGAGCCTGACCGGCGTGGTGATCGGCTGGCGGCGCCTCGGCCGCAAGCTCAGGCTGCCGAAGCCGCAGGATCCAGCGCCTGCGCGATCCGAAGCGCCGAGCCGAAGGCCAGCGTGAAACCCGGCGCGCCGTGGCCGGTGTTGAACAGCATGTTCGACGGAGCGCTGCCGAGCCGTCCGATGATCGGCAGCCCCTTGGGCGTGGCGGGGCGCATGCCGGTCCATGGATGCAGTTCCTCGAGCCGGCTCGCATGCGGGAAGAGGGCGCGCGTGGCGGCTGCCAGGGTTTCGATGCGCGTGGCCGGAATGCTCGCGTCGTGCCCCACGAGCTCGGCCATGCCCGCCACGCGCAGGCGCGATCCGATGCGTGCGAAAACAACCTTGCGTGCGCTGTCCGTCACGTTCACGTGCGGCGCGGCGCCGGGCGCGGGATCGACTTCCACCGTGATGCTGTAGCCCTTGAGCGGATACACCGGCAGGTAGGCTCCAAGCGCGCGCCCCAGCCTGTGCGAGGCCGAGCCCAGCGCCATCACGAAGGCGTCGGCCTCCACCTCGCCGTCGCTGGTGCGTGCTGCCGCGATGCGGTTTGCCTTGCGCGCGAAGCCGTGTACGTCGGTACCGGACAAGAAGCGTACGCCGCGCGCGCTCAATGCCTTCGTCAACTCGGTGCACACCTTGAGGCAGTCGGCTGCGCATTCGCTCGGCGTGTGCACGGCGCCCGCCATCTGGTCGCGGTAGCCGGCGAGCGCGGGCTCGATGGCGACGCATTCTTCGGGCGTCACCAGCCGCTGCTCGCTGCCCATGGTGCGCTGCAGTTCGAGCTGTGCCCGCGCACCTTCGAGCGAGGCTGCACTGGCATACAGCACCAGCTTGCCGGTGGCGGAGAAATCGCAATCGGGCGTGAGCTCGGCACGCATCGCCTCGAACTCGACGCGGCTCGAGGCGGCCAGCTCCAGCAGCCTGGCCGTGGTGTCGCGCGAGGTGTTTGCATTGCAGGCCGCGAGAAATTCCATGCCCCAGCGCCACTGCAGCGGATCGAGCTGCGGCCGCAGCTTGAGCGGCGAGGCGGGCGACAGCAGCAGCTTGGGCAGCTGCTTCCAGATCGACGGATCGGCCAGCGGCTGCACGTACGAATAGCTGAGCTGCGCGCCGTTGCCGCCGCTCGCGCCCGAGCCGGGCGCGGCGCGGTCGATCACGGTGACCTGATAGCCCCGGCGTTCGAGCTGCCAGGCGGTTGCCAGGCCCACGATGCCGGCACCGAGCACACACACATGCATGGAGGCAACTTTCCGGAGGTTGATCGAGAACTGAAGCCGTGACTGTAGGCGCGCGCGGTCCCGGCCGGAAATGCCAAAAGAACCCCGGCCCATAACCTTTGGGCATGGCCCAGGTTTCATTTGGAATTTGTGGTTTTGTCGCCCTCGTTCCTACACTGGCCGCCTGTTCAGTTCAACCGAATGAAGGCTCGAATGAAACTCTCCGTCCTGATGGCTTCCATGGCCGCCACGGTGCTCTTCACCGCCACCGGCGCACAGGCCGCCGACACGCTGGCCAAGATCGCCGAGTCCGGCAAGATCACGCTCTCCTATCGCGAGTCGTCGGTGCCCTTCAGCTACCTCGACGGCCCCAACAAGCCGATCGGGATGGCGGTCGACCTCTCCAACGCCGTGGTCGAGGCGGTGAAGAAGAAGCTGAACAAGCCCAACCTGCAAGTGGCGTTGATGCCCGTGACCTCGCAGAACCGCATCCCGCTCATCACCAACGGCACAGTCGACCTGGAGTGCGGCTCCACTACCAACAACACCGCGCGCGGCAAGGACGTGGCCTTCGCCATCAACCACTTCTACACCGGCACGCGCCTGCTGGTGAAGAAGTCTTCGAAGATCAAGAACTACGCCGACCTCGCGAAGAAGACCGTCGCCAGCACCACCGGCACCACCAACGCCCTGGTCATGCGAAAGTACAACACCGAGAAGAGCCTCGGCATGGACATCGTGCTCGGCAAGGACCACGCCGATTCGTTCCTGCTGGTCGAGAGCGACCGCGCCGCGGCCTTCGCGATGGACGACATCCTGCTGTACGGCCTGATCGCCAATGCCAAGACGCCGGGCGACTTCGAGGTGGTGGGCGATTCGCTGCAGGTCGAGCCCTACGCCTGCATGCTGCCCAAGGACGACCCCGCCTTCAAGAAGCTGGTGGACGACACCTTCGCGGGCCTCATGAAGAGCGGCGAGTTCGAGAAGCTCTACAACAAGTGGTTCATGCAACCGATTCCGCCGAAGAACGTGCCGCTGAACCTGCCGATGAGCCCGCAGCTCAAGGAAAACCTCAAGGCCCTCAGCGACAAGCCGGCGACCTGACAACGGCGCGGCGAGAGAGAAAGAAAAGGAAGTTGCAGTGACGCAGGTTGTCGGCATTCTTGGAGGCATGGGCCCCGCGGCGGGTGCCGACTTCGTGCGGCTCTTCGTGCAGGCCTGCACGCAGCAGATGCGTGCGCGCGGCGAGCCGGTGCGCGACCAGTCCTTTCCCGAGCACTGGCTTGCGCAGGTGCCGGTGCCCGATCGCACCGAGGCACTGGCTTCGGTCGATCAGGGCGCGCACCAGCCGCTGGAGCCGATGCTGCAGGCGCTGGGCCGGCTGGCCGCGCTCGGCAGCCGGACCGTGGCCATCGCCTGCAACACGGCCCACGCATGGCACGCCAGCCTGCAGGAGCGCTTTCCGCAGGTGGAGCTGCTGCACATGGCGCGCGAGACGGCGCGACACCTCGCGTCGCAGGGAGCGACCGGCGTGGCGCTCATGGCCACCGAAGGCACCTATCGCATCCGTCTTTACGAGAAGGCGCTGGCCGAGGAGGGCCTGGACTGCCACGTGCCGCTGCCCGAGGAGCGCCAGATCATCACGCGCGGCATTTTCGAGGGCGTGAAGGCCGGCAACATGCAGCTCGCCGAGCAGTGTTTCTCCGACGTGGCGCTGCGGCTGGCCGGGCGCCACGGCCCCGTCTCCATCGTCATGGGCTGCACCGAGGTGCCGCTGGGCCTGCAGGGCTCGGCCGTGGTGGCGGGGCTCGATCTCGTCGATCCCGCGCAGGTGCTGGCAGCGGCGCTGGCACGCCGTGCCTACGGGGTGCCGCAACCCCACTGAGACCAGGGGGCATAGAGGCACCGGCCGATTTCGCCTACATTGCGGCGTGCGTTTTTTCATGGCGCAACGCCCCTTGTCCGACGATCCAACCGGAGCCCATTCCATGCCTCTCGACGACAGCCGTTCCGACTTCGATTCGCTTCGCCCCGGCGAGAGCACAGAGCAGGGCGCCACGCGCCGCACCGCACTCAAGGCCGCCATCGGCGTGGGCTATGCAGCCGCCGTGCTGCCGGTGGCCGCGCAGACCGCCATCAGTACCTCGGCCGAAGGCCTGAAGGCCGGCCCGATCAAGTACACCGTCAACGGTTTCGACGTGCCCGCCTACGCGGCCGCGCCCGCCGGCAAGACCGGCCTGCCGGTGATCCTGGTGATCCAGGAAATCTTCGGCGTGCACGAGTACATCGCCGACACCTGCCGCCGCTTTGCCCAACTCGGCTACCTGGCCATCGCGCCTGAGCTCTACGCCCGCCAGGGCGACCCGCGCGGCTACACCGACATTCCCAAGCTGCAGGCCGAGGTCGTCACCAAGGTGCCCGACGCACAAGTCCTGGCCGACCTCGACGGCGCGCTGGCCTATGCCAAGGCCAACGGCGGCGATACCAGCAAGGCCGGCATCACCGGCTTCTGCTGGGGCGGACGCATCGTCTGGCTCTATGCGGCCACCGGCAAGGTCAAGGCGGGCGTTGCGTGGTACGGCCGGCTGGTCGGCCAGGCCAGCGAACTCCAGCCGAAGCACCCCGTCGACATCGCCGCCAACCTGCAGGCGCCGGTGCTCGGCCTGTACGGCGGAAAAGACCAGGGCATCCCCCTTGACACGGTTGATAAGATGAAAGCTGCTCTGGCCAATGGGACTCCGGCGGCCAAGGCATCGAGCTTCGTCGTGTACCCCGAGGCAGGCCATGCATTCCATGCCGACTACCGCCCCAGCTACGTCAAGAGCGCGGCGGAAGACGGCTGGCAGCGCGCCACGGCCTGGTTCAAAGCCAATGGCGTCGCCTGAAGACGGCGCCCTGTAGCCACCCCCGCCGAAGGCCGTCGAATGACGGCCTTTCTCTTTTTATGAACGGACAACGGCCTTGCTGGAACATCTCCAGGGGCCGTCTTTCTTGCGCAAGCAGCTATGAATTTGATAGTCATCATCGCGGCGACCCTGGTTGCCGGTATCGGAAGCGTCTGGCTCGCGGCCTTCTTGCTGAAGGTGGGCGTGCGCAGCGGCTCGGGCGGCGTGAACCCGCAGCACCTGCTGAGCCTGGCGGCCGGCGCGCTGCTCGCCACCGCCTTCATGCACCTGCTGCCCGAGGCCTTCGAAAGCCGCATCGAGCCCGCGCTGCTCTTCGGCGTGCTGCTGTTCGGGCTGGTGTTCTTCTTCCTGCTCGACAAGGCCGAGCTGTGGCACCACGGGCATGAGCATCACCATGGCGACGGGCACGATGGCCACGACCACCACCATGGACACGACCACTCCCATGCGCACGAACACGGCCCCCGCACCGGCGGCTGGGCAGTGCTCACCGGCGACAGCGTGCACTGCTTCGGCGACGGCATCCTGATCGCCTCTGCCTTCACCGCCGACCTGCGCCTGGGCCTGGTGGCAGCGCTCGCAGTGCTGGCGCACGAGATTCCGCATCACATCGGCGACCTGGTCGTGCTGCGCCAGAGCTCGGCCAACCAGCGCGCGGCGCTGGTGAAGGTGTCGCTCGCCGGCACCATGACCGCGCTGGGCGGCATCGCGGGCTGGTGGCTGGTCGACCAGTTGCACGGCCTGCTGCCGTACTTCCTGGTGCTGGCCGGCAGCAGCTTCGTCTACGTGGCGCTGGCCGACCTGATTCCGCAGCTGCAGAAGCGCCTGCCGGCGCGCCAGACGGCCGCGCAGATCCTGTGGCTGGCCGCGGGCATCGTGCTGGTCACGCTGGTGAGCCGTCTCGCGCACGGCGAGCATGGGCACGACCACGGCCACGACGACCCGGGCCACGGCGAGCACGGCCACGTGCACAAGGACTGACGGCCGTCGGCAGCCCGGCTGGAAACTTTCCGACACCGACGCTGCGCGCCGGATGAACCGGAACGGCCAAAACAGGCGCACCATAGGGGGTCTGTCAGGAACAAGCCGAGGAACCGATCATGAACACCATCGACGCCACCGCGCGATCCGCCTCGCCCGCCGAAGACGACGAGGACGACACGCCTGTCGATGACTTCGAGGAGCAGGACAGCGACGTGTCCGACGATCTGTCGGATGAAACGGGCATCGATCTCACCGACGCGAGCGAACTCGATGCCGACAACGTGCCGGCGGACGAAGAGTTCGACCGCGTGATGAACGCTCCAGACTGAGCCTGCTCAAGCCTTTCAGGCAGTCACGCGCCGCGTGATCACCTGCCCGTTGCGCACGCCGCAGTGCGCTCCGTTGCGCCAGGTCAGGGCGCCATTCACGATCACCGCATCGATGCCCTCGGCCGGCTGCATCGGCGATTCGTAGTTCGCGGTGTCGCGCACCGTCGCGGCGTTGAAGATCACCACGTCGGCGTGGTGGCCCGGCTTCAGCGTGCCGCGCTCGTGCAGGCCGAAGTTGCGCGCCGTGAGCCCGGTCATCTTCCATACCGCCGTTTCCAGCGGAAACAGGCCCACGTCGCGGCTGTAGTGCCCCAGCACGCGCGGGAAGGTGCCCCACAGGCGCGGATGCGGCTTGTCGCCCAGCGGAATGCCGTCCGAGCCGATCATGGTCTCGTCGAAGGCGAGGATGCGCTGCACGTCGTCCTCGTCCATCATGAAATAGATCGCGCTGCCGGGCTGCAGCCGTTTCGCAGCCTCTTCGCCAGAAACGCCCCATTCGGCCGCGATGTCCTTCAGGTCGCGGCCCGCGCATTCGGGGTGCGGCACGCTCGAGGCGATGAGCACGCGGCCTTCCATCATCCCGCGGTCGGTGCGGATCATGGTGGAGCCGGCGGTGTACGGATAGCAGTCGAGCCCGATGCACTGGTGCTTCATCGCCTCCTGGATGAAGGGCAGCGTGACCTTCGTCTTGCCGAAGTTGCGCGTGTTCTGCACCTTGTGGTGCGACACCACCACCGGAATGTCGAGCGCGCGGCCGATGTGGAAGGTTTCTTCCAGCGACTCCATCACGCGGTCGCTCTCGTCGCGCATGTGCGTCACGTACAGCGCCTTGCGCGAACTGAGCGGGCGGCCGACCTCGATGATCTCCTCGGTCGTCGCCTTCACGGCGGGCGGGTAGAAGGTGCCGGTCGACAGGCCGATGGCGCCGGCCTGCATCGCTTCCTCGACCATCGCCTGCATGGCCTTGATCTCGGCGTCGTTCGCGGGGCGGTCGAGATCTGCCATCGCCACGGCGCGCAGAGTCGAGTGGCCGACCATCGCCGCCACGTTCACCGACGAGGGCGTGGCGCGCAGCGCGTCGAGGTACGCGGCGAAGCTGGTGAAGCGGCCTTCGGCGGGCGAATCGAGCAGGCTCAGCGGCATCGGCAGGTCCATGTCGGCGCGCAGCGGAGCGGCGCTGATGCCGCAGTTGCCCGCCACCACCGTGGTCACGCCCTGCGACACCTTGAACGGCATCTGCGCCTGCGACAGCACCGCCTGGTCGTCGTGCGTGTGCGAGTCGATGAAGCCGGGCGCGACGATGCGGCCGGTGGCGTCGATCGTCTGTCCGGCCGTGTGGCCCGTCAGCTTGCCGATGGCGACGATGCGGTCGCCCACGATGCCGATGTCGGCGTCGAAGCGCGGCGCCTTGGTGCCGTCGATCACGGTGCCGCCGCGGATCAGCAGTTCGTAGTGGGGGAGCTTGTCGGACACGGGGGAATCCTTTCTTTGTTCTTTCTCTTCAGCGGAAATGGCAGGCGACCAGATGGCTACCGTTCGCGGACGACGACGGCCGCTCGCCCAGCTCCGGCGCCTTCTCCTTGCACACGGCCTGCGCCATCGGGCAGCGGGTGTGGAAGCGGCAGCCCGAAGGCGGATTGGCCGGGCTCGGCGGATCGCCCTGCAGCAGCATGCGCCGCGCGGGCGTGCGCGGATTGGGCACCGGCACCGCCGACAGAAGAATCTCGGTGTAGGGATGCAGCGGCGCCGAGAACAGCGTGTCGCGGTCGGCGATCTCAACGATGTGGCCGAGGTACATCACCGCCACGCGATGGCTGATGTGGCGCACCACCGCGAGGTCGTGCGCGACGAAGAGATACGCGATGCCGAACTCGGCCTGCAGGTCCATCAGCAGGTTGACCACCTGCGCCTGCACCGAAACGTCGAGTGCGGACACCGGCTCGTCGCACACGATCAGCTTCGGGTTCAGCGCCAGCGCCCGCGCGATGCCCAGGCGCTGCCGCTGGCCGCCCGAGAACTCGTGCGGAAACTTTTTCACCACCTCCGGCCGCAGCCCCACGCGCGAGAACAGCCACTGCACGCGTTCACGTCGCTCGGCCGATGCGCCCATGCCGAAGTTGCGCAGCGGCTCGGCCACGATGTCGCCGGCCGTCAGCCGCGGGTTCAGCGAGGCATACGGGTCCTGAAAAATGATCTGCAGGTCGCGCCGGCGCATGCGCATGTCCTCGGCGGACAGCGACAGCAGCTCCTGGCCTTCGAGCTCCACCGAGCCCGAGGTCGGCTCCACCAGCCGCATTACCGACTTGGCCGTGGTCGTCTTGCCGCAGCCCGATTCGCCGACCAGCGACAGCGTCTCGCCGCGCGCGACGTCGAAGGAAACGCCGTCCACCGCCTGGATCGACGGTCTGGCCGGCCGCAGCCAGCGCTTGGGCGACGTGTAGTGCTTGCGCAGGTTGCGCACCTGCAGCAGTGGCGTTGCAGCGGTTGTCGTCATGCGGCGATCTCCTCGGCACCCGCCCAGTTTTCTTCGACGGCGAAGCAGGCCACCACGTGGTCGCCGCCTTGCTGCGCCAGCCGCGGCGTCTCTGCGCGGCAGCGTTCGCGCGCATGGCTGCAGCGCGCGGCGAAGGCGCAGCCGCGGCCCAGCTCGTGCGCGGCCGGCACCAGCCCCGGAATCTCGGTGAGCCGCGCGCGCGCGGTGTTCATTGCGGGCATCGAGGCCATCAGCGCGCGCGTGTATGGGTGCAGCGGGCGGTCGAACAGGTCGACCACGTCGGCTTCCTCCACCTTCTTGCCGGCGTACATGACCACCACGCGGTCGCAGCTCTCGGCCACCACGCCGAGGTCGTGCGTGATCATCACCACGCCCATGCCCAGTTCCTTCTGCAGCCGCTTGATGAGGTCGAGAATCTGCGCCTGGATCGTCACGTCCAGGGCCGTCGTCGGCTCGTCGGCGATCAGCACCTCGGGGTTGCAGGCGAGGGCCAGCGCGATCATCACGCGCTGGCGCATGCCGCCTGAGAGCTGGTGCGGGTACTCGTTCACGCGGCGTTCGGGCTCGGGGATCTGCACCACGCGCAGCATCTCGACCGCGCGCTTCATCGCATCGGCGCGGCTGGCCTTCTGGTGCAGCTGCACCGTCTCGGCGATCTGGCGGCCCACGGTGAGCACCGGGTTCAGCGAGGTCATCGGCTCCTGGAAGATCATCGAGATGCGGTTGCCGCGGATCTGCCGCATCTCGCGCTCGCTCAGCTGCATCAGGTCGGTGCCGCGCAGCCGCACCGCGCCCATGTGGCGGCCGGGCGGCGTGGGCACCAGCCGCAGGATCGACAGGGCGGTCACGCTCTTGCCGCAGCCCGACTCGCCGACCACGCCGAGCGTTCGGCCCGCGCGCACCGTGTAGGAAACGCCATCGACCGAGCGCACCACGCCCGCCAGCGTGTGGAAGTGCGTGCGCAGGTTGTCGACTTCAAGCAGCGGCTCGCCGGGAGCGAGCGCGGTGTGGGACATGGGGATCGTCATGGCATGTCCTTCTTCACAGTTGTCGCGCCAGGCGCGGGTCGAGCGCGTCGCGCAGCCCATCGCCCAGCAGGTTGATGGCCAGCACCGTCGCCGCCAGCAGCAGCCCCGGGTACAGGATGATGTGGAAGGCCACGGCCACGAAGTTGCGGCCCTCGGCCATCATGTTTCCCCAGCTCGGCGTCTGCGAAGGCACGCCCACGCCGAGGAAGGAGAGCGCGGCCTCGGTCAGCACGGCGGCGGCCGCCACGAAGGTGGCCTGCACCACCAGCGGCGCCACGATGTTCGGCAGCACATGGCGCACCAGGATCACCGGCAGCCGCGTGCCCACCGCATGCGCGGCCTCCACGAAGAGCTGCTCGCGCAGCGTGAGCGCCAGCGAGCGCACCAGCCGCACCACGCGCGGTATCTCGGGCACCGTGATGGCGACGATCACCGTCGTCAGGCTGGCGCGGGTCACGGCCATGAGCGCGATGGCCAGCAGGATGCCGGGGATGGCCATGAGGCCGTCCATCACCCGCATGATCGGCCCGTCCGCCCAGCGCACGAAGCCCGCCACCAGCCCGAGCGCGACGCCGAAGAAGGTGGCCAGCACAGCGACCGAGGCGCCGACGATCATCGAAACCCGCCCACCCCACACCGCGCGGCTGAACACGTCGCGGCCCAGCGCATCGGTGCCGAACCAGTGCTCGGCCGAGGGCAGCTGCATGCGCGCGAGCGGATCGATGTCCTGCGGGTCGTGCGTGGCGATCCACGGCGCGGCGATGGAGAGCGCCGCCACCGCGACCAGCAGCAGCGCGCCGACGATCAGCGTCGGGTGCTTGCGCAGCCAGCGGAAGCGCGGCGGGACGAAGGGCGCTTCGGCGTCGTCGCCGGCCGAGGCTTCGGGTGCGTGGACGGTGTTCAAGGGAAGGACCGTGGACATCGGGTGGGAGCTCTTCTTCAGTACTGGATGCGCGGATCGAAGAGCCGGTAGCTCAGGTCGATCAGCAGGTTGATCAGCACGTACACGCCCGCCGAGAGCAGCAGCACGCTCTGGATCACCGGGTAGTCGTGCCGCTGCACCGAATCGATCACCAGCCGGCCCACGCCCGGAATGGCGAACACCGTCTCGGTGACCACCACGCCGCCGATCAGCAGCGCGATGCCCGCGCCCACGGTGGTGGCGATGGGGATGGCCGCATTGCGCAGCGCATGCCCCAGCACCGGCAGCACGCCCAGGCCCTTGGCGCGCGCGGTGCGGATGTAGTCCTCGTGCAGCACTTCGAGCACGGTGGCGCGCGTCATGCGCGTGATCAGCGCGATGTACACCAACGCGAGGTTCACGCAGGGCAGCACCAGCGAGCGCAGCCAGTCGCCCGCACCGTCGGCGAAGCGCACATAGCCCTGCACCGGGAACCACGGCAGCTGGATCGCGAAGCTGTAGACCAGCAGGTAGCCCACCGGGAACGCCGGCACCGAGAAGGCAAGCACCGCGAACAGCATCACCAGCCGGTCGATCCAGCTGCCCGCGCGGTAGGCCGCGAGCGTGCCCAGCGGCACCGACACCACCAGCGTGATGAGCATGGTCAGCGCGGCGATCGACACGGTGGGCTCCAGCCGCTGACCGAGCAACTGCGCCACCGGCATCTGCGTGAAGATCGAGGTGCCCAGGTCGCCGGTGAAGAGCTTGCCGATCCACAGCGCGAACTGCTGCCACAGCGGCAGGTTCAGGCCGAGCGCGGCGCGCAGCTTCTCGATGTCTTCCGTGGTGGCGAGGTCGCCCGCGATGAGCGCGGCCGGGTCGCCCGGCGAGAGGTGGATCAGAAGGAACACCACCACGGCCACCACCGCCATGACCGGAAGCGTCGAGAGAAAGCGTCGAACGATGTAGCCCATGGCGATGCCCTTGAACTGTTGGCTGGCTGGCGAGGTGCTGGCTGGCGGGGCGGGCCCTTACCTGTCGAGCGCCCAGACTGTCGGCATGCCCGACCAGAGCTTGTCCAGCCCCTTCAGGTTGGCGCGCGCGGCGAAGGCGGCCGAGTACTGGCCCGCGTTGATGTACGGCACGGCCTCGTAGGCGCGGCGCTGGAAGGCATCGAGCAGTTCCTTGCGCTTGGCCGGCGCGGTTTCCTTCAGCCATGCGGTGCGCAGCTCGTCGAGCGGCTTGTCGCAGGGCCAGCCCGGCAGCGTGTTGCCGCAGGCTGCGCCCAGGTAGGCATTGCTGATGGGCGAGTTGGCATCGAACTCGCCGGCCACGGTGACATACATGTTCCAGCCGCCGGCGTCGGCCGCATCGCGCTTGGCGCGGCGCGCGCCGATGGAGGCCCAGTCCATGCTCTGCGCATCGACGTTCAGGCCGATGCTCTTCATGGTCTGAGCGGCCATCAGCGCCTCGGCGTTGAGGTAGGGCACGTCGCTGGGCACCATCAGCACCACCTTCTCGCCTTTGTAGCCCGAGGCCGCGAGCAGCTGCTTGGCCTTGGCCACGTCGGCCTTGCGGTAAGGGTCGGCACCGGCCGGGGTGTCGTTGGGGCTGCCGCAGATGAAGTAGGTGGCGCAGTAGGCCATGCGCATGTCCAGCGGAAAGCCCATGGCCGCCATGAAGCGCTCCTGGCTCACGGCTTGCAGCAGCGCCTGGCGCACCTTCGGGTTGTCGAAGGGCGGGTGCAGCTGGTTCATCACCAGGAAGCCCTGGTAGGCGCCGCCGGAGCCGATCTTCACGCCCGTGTCGGTGCGCAGCGGTGCGATGTAGTCGGGCGGCAATTGCTCGATGATGTCGACCTCGCCGCGCTTGAGCGCCGCCACCGCGCTGTTGGCGTCAGGCAGGTAGAGCCATTCGACGCGCTCGAAGCTGCTCTTCTTGCTGCCGGCCAGGCCGCTGCTCGGTTCGCTGCGCGCCACGTAGTTGGGGTTGCGCACGAACACCGCCTTGTTGCCAGGCACCCATTCGTCGCGCTTGAAGACGAAGGGGCCCGAGCCCAGTACTTCAGGCAGCGGCGCGGTGGCCGGCATCTTCGCCAGCCGCTCGGGCAGCACCACCGGCGGAAAGCCCGAGGGCTTGGCCAGTGCGTCGAGCACCATGCCGAAGGGCTCGTTCAGCGTGAGCGTGAAGCTGCGCGCGTCGGTTGCCTTCCATTCGGCGCCGCTGGCCGTCATTGCGCGGCCCAGGCTGTCGCGCGTGGCCCAGCGCTGCAGCGAGGCGACGGCATCGGCAGAAGTCACCGCGCTGCCGTCGGAAAACTTGAGGCCGGGGCGCAGCGTGAAGTTCCACTGCTTGCCGTCCTTCGAGGCTGTGTACTTTTCGACCATCTGCGGCTGGGGCTTGCCGTTCGCGTCCTGCGCGAACAGCGTGTCGTAGACCATGTAGCCGAAGTTGCGCGAGATGTAGGCGGTGGTGAAGGTCGGGTCGAGGATCTTCAGGTCGGCGTGCGCCACCACCTTCAGCGTCTTGGGCTGCGGCGTCTGGGCATGCGCGGGAAGGCTCGCCGCGAAGGCGGTGGAAATGGCCAGGGCGGCAAGGGCGCCAAGCGTCCGTCGTTTCATCGTCGGTTCTCCGGTCAGGGAAGGCAGCAGGAAAAAGAAAGAGGAGAGGCTCAGGCCGCTACGCCGATCGGCCACTTGGGCAGGCGGGCCTTGCGGTACGGCAGCGTGTTCAGGTCGAGCGTGACGGCGCCAGGTGCGCCCGCGTAGATGACGTGCTTCGCCACCTTGGAGTACGACGCATAGAAGTGCTGCGACGACTTCACGACGATGATCTTCTTCGCGGCGAGGTCGCAGCCGAGCTGCGTGAACAGGTCGGTGCCCATCGCCTGGTTGCGCAGCGTGATCAGCACGATCTCGACGCCGTTGGCCTCGACCAGCGCGCAGTCGCCCATCGGCGTGGGCGTGCCGGCCAGGCCGGTCATCACCAGGTCGTGCTTGAGCGCCTTCACGGTGCAGTCGAGGTCGAGCGGGTCGCCCGACAGCGGGCTGATCTTGCCGCCGATGCGCATCTGCAGCCTGGCGCCCACGCCGGCGTCGAAGGCGATGCGAACCGCGATCGGGTCCCACATCGGGCCCAGCGCCGCATTGACGATGCCGCGCTCGACCATGCGACGCAGGATGAAGGTGGAGTCGCTCGCAGCGCCGCCGCCGGGGTTGTCCGCGCCATCGGCCAGCACCACCGGACCGCCGTCGAAGGCCAGCGCCTCGTCGAGCGATGCATCGATGCCAGGGTAGTTCACGGTGATTCCGTCGCGCATGGCGATGACCTCGTCCGCGAGCTGGCGCGCCAGCAGGTCGGCCTGGGCCTTGTCGCCGTCGGTGTAGACCAGCACCTTGGTGCCCATCTCGGGCACGTCGCCCCACGAGAAGCCGTGCGTGAGCGAGATCGAGAGCACGCCGTTCTTGCCTTCGAGCGACTGCATGCGCTCGACGAAGCCGCGCGCGGGCTCGCGCGAGGTGTGCACGGTGACGATCATGTCGCAGTCGACCACCGCGGGCACCGGCCGGACCTTGCCCTCGACCGTGGCGGCGCAGATGTCGACCAGCTCCAGCCCGCGCTCGAGCACGTCGGTGTGCGGGTACTCCTTGAAGGAGATCATCACGTCGGCGTTGGAGATCATCTGCGGCGTGAGGTGGTTGTGCGGATCGAGCTCCGCGCCGATCACCACGTCGGGCCCGACGATCTGCCGTACGCGCGCCAGCAGGTCGCCCTCGCAGTCGTCGTAGCCGTCGGCCACCATCGCGCCGTGCAGGCCGAGCAGCACCATGTCGACCGGCAGCACCGCGCGCAGGTCGTTCAGCAGTTCGTCGCGCAGCGTCTCGTAGGCGTGGCGCGTGGTGGTGCCGCTGGGCTGCGCGCCGGCCACCATGCCTTCGAACAGCGTCCAGCCCTTGTCGGCGCCGCGCATGCGTGCGGCCCACAGCGGGCCCGAGAACAGCGTCATCGCGTCGGGGTGCTTGCCGGCGGCGAAGTAGCCGCGGTCCTTGAAGGAGGCCAGGCCCGTCGGCATCGGGCCGAAGGTGTTGGTTTCGGTGGCGAGGGAGGCACTGAAGACGCGCATGGTGATGTCTCGTGGAGGGGTGATGTTCTTGTCGTGTGTCCGCGCTCAGGCCGCGGCGGCGCGCAGCCGCTGCGGGCCCAGCATCCCGGCCGTGAGCCCGAAGGAGGCGATGCGCTCGGGCAGCGGCAGTCCGCGTGCGAGCGCGGCGCAGGCTTCGCCCATGGCGGCCGAGGTCTGGATGCCGTAGCCGCCTTGCGCCGCCACCCAGAAGAAGCCGGGCACGCCGGGCTCGAAGCCGCCGACCAGGTCGCCATCGGCCACGAAGGAGCGCAGGCCGGCCCAGGTGCGTGTCGGGCGACGGATGGAGAGCGTGGTCGCCTCCTCGATGCGGTGCATGGCGATGGCGATGTCCATTTCCTCGGGCTGGATGTCCTGCGGCTCGACCGGATCGGCGTTGGCCGGCGAGCCGAGCAGCATGCCGGCGTCGGGCTTGATGTACCAGCCCTCGTCGGCGCCGAACACCATGGGCCAGTGCGCGACGCTCTGGCCCTCGGGCGGCGCGAAGATGAAGGCTGAGCGCCGGCGCGGCTCGATGCCCAGCGGCGGCACGCCGGCCATGCGCGCGATCGTGTCGACCCATGCGCCCGCCGCGTTGAGCACCACCGGTGCCTCGTACGTCACGCCGCCGGCCTCGACGCGCCAGTGTTCGCCTACGCGCTCGATGGCCGTCACGCCGGCATCGCACACCAGCTTGCCGCCTGCGCGCCGCATGCCGCGCAGGTAGCCCTGGTGGATGGCGTGCACGTCCATGTCGGCCGCATCGGGCTCATAGACCGCGCCCAGCACCTGCTCGGGGCGCAGTGCCGGAACCATCTCGCGCGCCTGCTCGCCGCTGAGACGGGAGGCGCCGGTGTCCATGGCGCACAGCACTTCCCAGTGGGCCTCGAGCTCGGCCATGTGGTCGGCGCCCGCGACCATCATCGCGCCGCGCGGCGTGAGCAGCGGGTGCTCCGAGAAGCCTTCGGGCGGATGCTCGAGGAAGGCGCGGCTGGCCATGGTGAGGGCACGCACCTGCGCCGTGCCGTAGCTTTCCATGAAGAGGGCGGCGGAGCGGCCGGTGGAGTGATAGCCGGGTTGCGACTCGCGTTCGAGAAGGATCACGCGGGCGTGCGGCGCAAGCCAGTGGGCCACCGAAGCCCCGGCAATGCCGCCGCCGATCACGAGGAAATCTGCCACGACGGGCGTTGGGGTGCTGGAAGTCATCGGCGAAAAGTGTAGGAAGAAATTTGCGGATACGCAAATTGAATAAGGGGTTCCAAGGGGAAACCATGATGCACCGCATCGGTGAAATTTGCGTTCACGCAATTTGCGTATACGCAACTTCTGCGCCCGAGTCATGCGGGTTGGCATGGATGGCACGGGCCCCGGCTGGCAGAATCCGCTTGCATCACAAGAGAAAGCCAAGCGTGAATCCACACACAGGGACCAAGACGGGCACGAAGCCGAAGGACGAGCCGCCCACGCTGGACCGCACCACTTTCGGTCATCGCCTGCGCACCGCGCGCAAGCGCTTCGGCTGGACGCTGGCGCAGCTGGCCGAGCGCTCGGGCGTGTCGATCACCACCATCTCACGCGCCGAGCGCGGCCAGCTCGCGCTGGGCTACGAGAACTTCACCGCGCTGGGCCGGGCACTCGAGATGGACATGAACGCGATGTTCGCGGGCGCCGGCGTCAAGCCCGCGCAGCTCGACGGGCCGGTGGTCACGCGCGCGGGCAAGGGCGTGGTCTACAAGGGGCTCTCCATCGCCTACGAATTCCTGGGCACCACGGCGGCGGGCAAGCAGATGAGCCCCATCGTCGGCACGGTGCACGCGCGGCGCATCCATGGGCCGGAAGACTTCGTGCGGCACGGGGGCGAGGAGTTCGCCTATGTGCTGTCGGGTGAAATCGAGGTGCACTTCGACAACGGCGAAGTGGTGCACATGGCGCGCGGCGACTCGTTGTACTTCGACAGCCGCCTGGGCCATGCGTACATCAGCGTGAGCCGGCAGCTCGCGCGCATCGTCGGCATGACGATCGGCGAGAGCGGGCACATGAAGTCGGCGCGGGAAGGCGAGGAGCGCAGCCTGCCGGTGCCGGCCGCACGCAAGGCCGCGAAGCCGGCCGGGCCTGTGAAGGCTCCGAAGCGTGCGGCTAAGGCTCCGAGGAAGGCGAAGGGCGGCTAGTCAATTCGATGGTCTGGCGCAGCAATCCTGATTGCTCGGCGCTCGGCCCGACAAGAATCTCGACTTCGCCCGCCTCGAACAAAGGTTGCAGGTCTGGACCGAGGTAGCGCAACTCGGCCGCCGGCAGCTCCAGCTTCACCGAGCCGGCTTCGCCGGGCATCAGTCGCAGCTTGGCGTAGCCCCTGAGCTCCAGCAACGGCAGGGTGACGCGGCCCACCTTGGTGCGAATGAACAGGAAGACAGTCTCCTCGGCCTCGCGCGCGCCGACGTTGCTCAGCCTGACGCTGATCTTCAGCGTGTCCTGCTCGCGCACGCGCCGCGGCTCGACCTGGAGTTCGTCGTAGACAAACCGGCCGTAGGTCAGGCCATGGCCGAAGGCATACAGCGGCGAGTTGTCGACGTCCTGGTACCTGCTCGTGAAGTAGTCGCCGGGATTCATCGGCCTGCCGGTGGGACGCTGGCCGAAGTAGACGGGCACCTGCCCGATGGCGCGCGGCCAGCTCATCGGCGTGCGACCGCCCGGCGTTGCCCGGCCCGTGACCACGTCGGCAATCGCATTGCCGGCCTCGACACCGAGGAACCACGCTGCCAGCAGCGCATCGGCGTGTTCGGACAGCCAGGGGACGACGAGTGGGCGGCCCGAGAACAGGATCGCGACGACAGGGATGCCGAGCGCGCGTGCGCGGGCTATCACCGCCTCGGCCAGGGCTTGCTGCCGGCCGGGAAGCGCGGGCGTGGCTCGGCTCGCCGCCTCGCCGCTCATGGTGGCACGCTCGCCAAGGCAGAGCACGACGGCATCAGCGCCGTCGCACAACGCGACAGCCGCATCGATGCCGCTGTCGTCGTCGCTCTCGATGGCGACGCCCGGTGCGTGGCGGATGTCGGCCTGCGGCAGCGCGGCGCGCAGGCCGGCAAGTACGCTGACGTGCGGCTCGTTTTCGCCGGCGCCCCACCACGGGCCTTTCATCTCGGTGATCGCATCGGCCAGCGGGCCGATGACACACAGTGCCTTCGCCGCCGCGGGCAGCGGCAGGGTGTCGCGCTCGTTCTTCAGCATGACGATGGCCTTGCGCGAGGCGTCGCGCGCCACCATGCGCCGCTCGGCGACGGCCTCCGCGGGCTCCGGTGTCGCGCCACGGCGGTAAGGGTCGTCGAACAGGCCGAGCTGCTCCTTGAGCCGCAGCACGCGGCGTACGCTCGCGTCGATCTCCTCGATCGTCACCCGTCCCTGCTCGAGCGCGACGGGCAGGCCCTTGCGGTACGCGTCGGCCATCATGTCGATGTCGACGCCGGCCTTCAGCGCCAGCACCGCGGCGTCGACGAGATCGGCGGCAACGCCGTGCTTGATCAGTTCCGCGATCGCGTTGTAGTCGCTGACGATGACGCCGTCGAAGCCCATCTCGCCGCGCAGCCAGTCGTGCAGCAGGGGGATGTGCGCCGTCATCGGCACGCCGTTGAGATCGGTGAAGGCGGGCATCAGCGTCGCGACGCCGGCGCGCACGGCCGCCGCGAAGCCCGGCAGATGCACCTCGCGCAAGGTGCGCTCGGAGATGTCGACCGAGGCGTATTCCCGCCCCGCGTTGACCGCACCGTATGCGACGAAATGCTTCGCGCAGGCGGCCAGCGACTCGGCCGACGACAGGTCGGCGCCCTGGAAGCCGCGCACCTTGGCCTGTGCGATGCGTGCGTTCAACCAGGGGTCTTCGCCGGGGCCCTCCGCGGTGCGGCCCCAGCGGGGATCGCGCGATACGTCGAGCATCGGCGCGAAGGTCATCGCAAGGCCGTCGGCGGCGCCTTCGCGTGCGGCCTCGCGCGCCGTGCGCTCCCAGAGCTTGTCGTCGAAGGTACCGGCCTCCGCGAGCGGGATCGGGAAGAGTGTGCGATGGCCATGGATGATGTCCAGGCCGATCAACAGCGGAATGCCGAGCCGCGACTTCTCGACGGCCAGCCGCTGCATCTCGTGCGTGGGGCCGGCACCGACCATGTTCAGCAGGTTGCCGACGGTGCCGTCGACGATCGACTGCGTGGAGTCTCCGGCGAGCACCGGTCCGGTGACCGTGTAGCTGGAGGCGGTCATCGTGAGCTGGCCGAGCTTTTCGGCAAGCGTCATCCGGGCCATGAGGGTATCGATACGGCTCATCAGGGATTTCTCGAATAGAACCCAGGGGACCTAATGATGGCATGCTGTGGGTGAGGACACATCGGCCATGTGGCGTCGATGCCTCGATGAAACCGGACGTGACATGCCGGGACAACCACGAAAGGAACCGTTCGTGCTGAAGGATGACAGGAACCCGAGGGCGCTGGCAGCCCTGCCCGATGAGGCCTTGATCGACGCGGTGCAGCGGCAGACCTTCCGCTATTTCTGGGACGGCGCGGATGCCGCCAGCGGCCTGGCGCTCGACCGCCGCACGCTCGTCGGCGCCACTGGCGAAGACCTGGCCGACGAGAGAGTCGCGATCGGCGGCACGGGCTTCGGCATCATGGCCCTGATCGTCGCGGTGGAACGCGGCTGGGTCACGCGAGACGCGGCACTGGAGCGCCTCGGGCGCATGCGCGACGCGCTCCTTCGCGCCAGGCGCTACCACGGCACCTTCCCGCATTTCATGGACGGGGCGAGCGGCGAGACGATCCCGATGAGCCCCAAGGACGACGCGGGCGACCTGGTCGAGACTTCGTTCCTCTGCATGGGCCTGCTCTGCGCGCGCCAGTATTTCAACGAGGACACGGCCATGGTGCGCCGGCTGCGCGCCGACTTCGACATGCTGTGGCACGAGGTCGAATGGAACTGGTTCACCCAGGGCGGACGCGACGTGCTGTACTGGCACTGGAGCCCGAAGCACGGCTGGGCGATGAACCACGAGGTGCACGGCTGGAACGAGTGCCTCATCACCTACTTCCTGGCCGCGGCCGCACCGCGCCATGCGATCGATCCGAAGGTCTACCACCGCGGCTTCGCTTCCGGCCCCGACTTCCTCAACGGCCGCTCGTACCACGGCATCGAACTGCCGCTGGGGCCGCCGAATGGTGGCCCGCTGTTCTTCGCGCACTACTCGTTCTGCGGCCTCGATCCGCGCGGCCTGAAGGACCGCTACGCGGACTACTGGGAACTCAACCGCCGCCACGTGCAGGTCAACCGCGCGCACTGCATCGCCAACCCCCGGGGCTTTGCGGGTTATGGCGAATCGTGCTGGGGCCTGACCGCGAGCGACGACCCCGACGGCTATCTTGCGCACGACCCGAACAACGACAACGGCACCATCTCGCCGACGGCGGCGCTGGCCAGCCTGCCGTATGCGCCCACCGAGGTGATGAAGGTGCTGCGGCATTTCCTCACCGCGCATGGCGAACGCGTGTGGCGGGACTACGGCTTCATCGATGCGTTCTGCGAGGCGCGCGGCTGGTTCGCGGACACCTACCTTGCCATCGACCAGGGCCCGATCGTCGTGATGATGGAGAACCATCGCACGGGTCTGCTGTGGAAGCTGTTCATGAGTGCGCCCGAGGTGCAGGCCGGGCTGCGCCGCCTGGACTTCAGCAGCCCGCATCTGGAGTCGCCTGCGTGAGTTTCAGCGCGGCGAATCGGCAAGACCCGGCGTTCGAGTCCTGGCTCGAACGGCAGCTCTCGCATTCGGCGAGTGCGATGCTGTCCAGCATCTCTCCGGTGTCGATCGTCAAGCATCGCGAAGGCTTCGGCCAGACCGTGCGGCCGGTCGCCGGCGCCATCGTCGCCTCGCCCGTGCTCGGTAACTACGACCCGGATCCGGACTACTTCTTTCATTGGTTCCGGGACTCCGCCGTCGTCATCGATGCGCTGCGGCTGCTCCATGCCGACCGGCGCATCGGCGACGAAGCCCTTCGGCATCTGCGCGATTTCACCCGCTTCAGCCTTGCCCTGAACGGACTCGATGGCCGCGCGATTGCCGCGGTGCAAGGCCGCAGGGAGCGCGTGGCCTCCGAGCTGCTGCAGTACCTGCGAGAGGACGGCGATCTGGCGAGCGTTCATGGCGACGCGGTGGCCGCCGAGACACGGGTGAACCCCGACGGCACGCTCGACATCCTCCGGTGGGCGCGTCCCCAGCACGACGGGCCGCCGTTGCGTGCGCTGGCGTTGCTGCGCTGGGTGGCCGGCGGGCGCCTCGATGCGGCATTGCTGGCGGAGATCGCGCCGCTGATCCGCTTCGACCTCGACTTCACGCTGCGCCATTGGCGCGAGCCGTCGTTCGACATCTGGGAGGAGGAGAGCGGCCATCACTACTACACGCTGCGCGTCTCGGCAGCCGCGCTGGCCGAGGGCGCTGCATGGCTGGCGGGGCAGGGCGAGACGGCGCAGGCGCAGCGCTGCCGGGAGGAGTCGCAGGCCGTGCTGCGCCTGCTCGACGGCTACTGGGTGGACGAACAAGATGACGATCGCGACCCGGCGCGCGGCTACTACCGCTCGCGCGAGCTGTCGGACGGCCAGCCCGGTCCGAAGGCGCTGGACATCGCGGTGATCCTCTCGGCGATCCACAGCCTCGGCACCGAGTCCGTCCACGGCCCGTTTGATCCGCGCATGCAAGCCACGCTGGCGCGGCTCGACGCGCTGTTCGATGCGGCCTATCCGATCAACCACAGTCGTGCCGCAGGCCGTGGCACGGCGATGGGGCGGTACGCCGGCGACGTGTACTGCTCGGGTGGCGCGTACTACTTCTCGACGCTCGGCGCCGCCGAGTTCTGTTTTCGCGCCGCCGCGGCTGAGGGCGGCGAAGCGCACCGTTCGAGCCAATGGATGGAGCGCGGCGACGCCTACCTCGCCACCGTACGCGCATACACGCCGGACAGTGGCGATCTGTCGGAACAGTTCGATCAGCGCAGCGGCGCGCAGACCTCGGCGAAGCAACTCGCCTGGAGCCACGCCGCCTTCATTTCGTGTGTCTCGGCGCGCCGCATCGCGGCCAGCGCATCTCAGGCGTCGCGGCGGCGATGAGCGCAAGGCCGGAAAACCGTGCCGAACCGGCTCCAAGGGCCGGCGTCTTCCGTCAGGTCAGCGAGCTGCTCGGCGCCTTGCGCGTGTCCCCGGTCGCGAAGACGCTTGTCGCGCTGATGGCCGCTATCGTCGTGGTCGTCGCGCTCACGGCGTATGGGCAGATCGAGCTCAACAGCTGGAACAAGCCGTTCTACGACGCGATCTCGCGCCGCGACCTGAACGAATTCATCGGGCAGGTCGGCGTCTTCGCGGTGATTGCGGGTGTGCTGCTGGTCTTGAACGTCGCGCAGAGGTGGCTGGGCGAAACCCTGCAGCTGAGGCTGCGCGAAGCCGTGGTCAATGACCTCGTGGGGCTGTGGCTGCAGCCGCGCCGGGCGTTCTGGCTCCAGGCCAGCGGCCCGATGGGAGCCCACCCGGACCAGCGCATGCACGAGGACACGCTGAAGCTGTGCGACCTGTCTGTCAACCTCGGCGTGGGCCTGCTGCAGGCGACGATGCTGTTCGGCAGCTTCGCGAGCGTGCTGTGGGTTCTCTCCAGGGACTTCAGCATCTTCTTCAACGGGCAGGACCATGTGCTGCCGGGCTTCATGCTGTGGGCGGCGATTGCCTATGCGGTCATCGGCTCGATGGTCACCTACTGGGTCGGCAACGGCCTGATCTCGCGCAACGCCGAGCGCTACGCGCGCGAAGGCGAACTGCGCTTCTCGCTGACGCGCATCAACGAGCATCTGGACGGCATTTCCCTGGCCGGCGGCGAAGCCGACGAGAAGCGTCGCGTCGCCGTGCATTTCGGCGACGTCCTGCGCGCCACGTCGCGCGTGGTGCTCGGGCTGACCAACCTGACCTGGGCCACCGCGGGCTTCGGCTGGGTCACCGTCATTGCGCCGACGCTGGTGGCCGCGCCGCTGTATTTCTCGGGGAAGGTTTCGTTCGGCGGCCTGATGATGGCCGCCGCGGCCTTCACGCAGGCGCAGTCGTCGCTGCGCTGGTTCGTCGACAACTTCAGCATCATTGCCGACTGGCGCGCCACGCTGCTGCGCGTCACCGACCTGCGCCGGATGCTGGCGTCCGACCTGGAGGCGCAGGCGGGCGGCAGCCGCATCGCCTACGAGGAGGGCGAAGCCGGGACGCTCGCGCTCGAGGCGATCGAGGTTCGCTCCTGGAGCGGTCACGACCAGCTGGATGCGCCGGAGCTCGTCGTGCAGCGCGGCCAGTGCGTGTTG
>Ga0126362_10000055_pt1 | contig 140603 bp, 129 predicted proteins | sample ANMtaG_FD_126269 | JGI IMG/M metagenome (GOLD analysis project Ga0126362, IMG submission 126269) | Continental margin sediment microbial communities from North Pacific Ocean - ANME2c_DSS_Sorted | ecosystem: Environmental > Aquatic > Marine > Continental margin > Sediment | place: Pacific... | reverse complement strand
TCGCGCAGATCGACAGACAAGGCAGACGCCATCGGCTCTCCTCCTCGGAAAGCCGCGCATCGAATCACAACCCTGTCGCGGCGAAAACCCCAAACGATTCAACTCGGTCGGTGACCGCTCTAGTCGCGCGCTCATGCGTTCGGCACGATAGCACAACGTAGGGCTCTCCTGCGCTCCGATGAGGGGCGGAGCTTGGGGAGTTGGCGGGCTCCCATGAGGCTGCACTCACGCCAGCGTAAGGCCATCTGAGTGCAAGGGGACGCCAGGGACGGATTGCGGCACCCAGGGCGACCGGTTTCGACACCGCCACGGCCCGAACTTGCTCGCTGCGCCGGATCGATCGGGGCCTCGACATCTCCCGACGAGCTGGGTCGGCTTCAACCACAACGTCGAACCTTGTCGCGCATCCGCGGCGGGACCGCAGGCTCCGCGACGTCGTCCGGGACGCGGCCCCATGACAATTCGTTCGCACTTCGCCGGCCTGGTTGAGCAACCCAACCGCCGGGATGGGGGCCGCGCAAGAATGATCGGAGAAGCCGGGCGTGCCCCCCACCCTCCGGCGGGATAAATTCTCTAGAAAGCCTGTCCTGATTTTGGCGTGCGCTGAAGGCGCGCTCTCAACAAAGTTTGTCTCGATTGCCAGAGAAGGCTGAACTTCGTGGGGTTTGTCGCGATCAGGCCAGCGCGTCGCGGCTGCACGGAGGGCGTGAACGGGGCCTTCCGAACGCCTCTGGCAGCCCCCGTCTGGCCCGCCTCCGGTGACGGACGGGATGCGCTGGGTCGAACGCGCCTCCACGAGCGTCCGCGAGCCCAGGAGCCAGGCGCGGAAGCGATCTGTCGGCCGCGCTCGGTCGGGACAGGAGCCGTGACTGACCCCGCTTCACGAACCCGAAAAGGCCGTCGTGCCTGCGCCTGCGGGGGCGGGAACCGGAACTGGGGCCAGAATCGACCGGCGGGCGGGATCGACTTCGGGTGAAGCTGCCATCCCGATGGCTCTCGCGGGCCCGCCCTATCGGTCCGCCCCACTTTGCTTCCGGCAAGGCTGCAAGGACAATGCCGACGTGGCGGATTCGCGACGGCCGGAGCCGCAGAGGAAGACAGCACGTGCGCGTACAACCTCTTGACCTGACGACCGACGGTGACCCGCACCCGATCAAGAGGCTTGCCCGCCTTGCGCTGCCCGAACCGCTCCGTGAGGCGGATGTCGCAGAGGATTTCGACCGTTGGATACGCGACAACGTCCCGAGCGAGAGGGACCGGATCGGCATGTTCGACCGGTTCGGAACACCGCCGCTGACGCAGCGCGAGCACGCCTTGTTCACGCTGCTGTCGATCCTGGCGATCGAGCACGGCGCCTGGCCGCTGGAAGAAGGATGCGGTCGGGCAATCCGGTGCCTGGAGGAGATCCAACGCCACTGGGCGCCCTCCGACCCAGTATCCTCATACCTTCGAGGGAAGGCCGCCGCGTTCGTCGCCCAAGGCTTTCGATGCGCGCGCGGCGAACCCGGGCGCCTGTTGTCGTTCCTGAACGGCGCGCCGCTCCGGGTCTGCGGGGACGGTACGGCGGCGCTGGCCTTCGGCGTGACCGCGCCGGTCAGCGACCTCATCTTCGATTTCAGGGACGACGCCTTTGCGCTCCACAGCCTGCGTTCCATGGTCGAAGGCGACCGAACCGCGTTCGACGCCGCCGTCCTCGCTCAAGCGGAAATCCTTGCTCCCGCGATCGAACGGGGGGTAGCCCGCCTCTTCGAGCGCTGCGCACCGCCCCCGGGAGACTACCTCGCCGCCTTCCGGGACGTTCTGTCCGACGAGAGGTGGCTCCCAACGCTGCTCGGGAAGCTTGAGGGCCGTGCCGACCTGCGGGACAGGGTTGGCGGCATGCCAGCCGCTGCGGAATGGCTGCGGGCCATCGCCGGCGCACGCGCCTGGAAAGCCAACGACATCCGGCGTCTCGTTCGGCTCGAACCGCTCTTCGAGGACGATCCAGAGGCCTTCATGGCGGCAATCGTCTCGGGTGTCCGCGCCTTGGAGGGCTCGGAGCCGGCAAGCGCGGTGTTCGCTGCCTTGAGCCTCCTGCACCTCGCGCGCCGGCGTCGCGCGGTCCGCTCGGAGTTGGCCGACGCCGAGCGAGAGGAGGCCTTCGTCTTGGCGCTACGGGATCTTCCGTCAGGGGAAATGATCGTCCGTTTGCACGCCCAGCTTGCCGACCTGCCCATGGATATCCCAGGCGCCCGCGCCGTGTGGCGCCATTTGGGCAACGCGGAGAAGGGCCTGTGGCAGTGGCGGATCCGAGCGGTCGTCGGCGACGACCGAGCCCTGCGGCGCGGCTTGGCCGAGTTCCTTCTCGCCTGGATGTCGCAGGACGTCTACCGCGACGTCGAGCGCCTGGTCGTCGATCTCTTGCCGCCCGCGCAGGAACTGGACGTCCTCCGCACGCTGGCCCAATCGTGCGACCGGCTCACCTCGCTGCGCGCGGGTTGCCTCGCCCGAGAGATGACCTTCGGCCTGCCGGACTGAACGGTCTCACCAACCGGGCGCAAACGGGTCGCCCGGACTTCCCGCCTCGTCGCGGCGGTGCGCGGCATGACGCCTGGACGGAAAGGACGAGACCCGTCCGTCCCCGTACCCCAGGCTGGCGGTCGCATCGATGAAGTCGCGGAGCGCGAGCCTTCCCGTCCGGTCGATGGCGATGATGTCGGCCGCCAAGGGTTGCCTGCGGTCGTCCGAGAGAGCCTCGGCGGCGGTCTCGGCGTCCGGGAAGAGACGCCCCAACGACAGGTCGCGGCCGGAGGACATGGCGATGCTGACGAACGACGCGAAATCCCACCCGGGCGAGCGCTCGCCGCCATAGGCGTCGACCTGCCCGAAGGCCGGCGCCTGACCGTGGGCCCAGACATCGTGGAACACCTCGGTCGCCGGCATGACGGTCGTGATGAAGGCCCCCTTCCTCGCCCAGGCCGGGTAGAAGAGGTACCAGCCCATCCCGGTCGAGAGGAACGTGTCGAGCTGCCGTCCCTCGTTCCTCCCGACGTCGGTCAAGCCCGTCGCGGTCGCGTTCTTGGCTTGGAAGAGGACGATCCGGTACATCGGGCGCCCGAGGACGTGCACGCCGGCGACGACCGCGAGGTCCGCCGCGAGAAGATCCCGGCCCTCCAGCATGGAGGCGGTGCCGAGGTCGAGCGTGTATGTTTCCGGCAGGCCGGCTCCCGCCTCGTCCATGGCCGGGATCACACGGTGCTCGACCGCGCTTTGGATGTAATGGAGCACCGCTTCCGTCTTGAGCGGCTCGGGCTTGCAGCGTCCGCGACGGAGGGCGACTTCCAAGCCGTACTGCAGGGCCGTGAACAGAATGGCCTGAACCGGGTCGGCCCAGTATCTGGGCGACATCGCGAGCAGCTGTGCGACGAGATGGTGCCGCCCTTCCTCCGCGGCTCGATCCGGATCGAACGCTCCCGCCCCGAGGCCGAGCGTCGGGGCAAGTTGACGCCAGCCGACGCCACGCGACGTCACTTCGCCGGTCGATGCCATCGCTCCCAGGCCTCGCCGGGTGTCCTCGGCCAGGCTCGGCCGGACGCCACCGGCGTACAACCGCTCCAGGGCTGCCAGGAGGACGCCCCGCTGCCGCGGGCTCAACCTCGCGGGTAGGGATGCGATGCCGGCGAGCTTCCCAAGGGCGACCGTGGTGCGCAGGCGGCCGAATGCCCGGATGACCGGGTGGTCGGTTTGCCATGCGTCTGATTTGTCCCAGTCGTGGAAATCGGCAGCCATCGCGTCGCTCTCAGTGAGGCGCGAGGGGATAGCCGACCCGGTCCCTGCGGGCCAGGGATTGCCGCGCAACTTCCCCGAGGGATGCCCCGAGGCGTCGGCTCCCAAGGGCGGGCATCCCGTCGGTCCGCGGTGACCATCAAGCCCTGCGCGGGCTCCATGGCGGCGCGCTCGCACGATGGAGTGCGCCCTGTTTGGATAGGTGACGAGCCGGTGCACGTGGCCATCCTCGCCCGGCACTCGACAGCGAGAGAAGCTCGACGCTGTCCCGTTCGCCGAACCGGGTCACCTCGGCTGGCACATCAGCGTCGCGCAGCTCACCCCTGAAAGTGCGCGCGTGCCGATGCCGCAACCGGCCGATCGGGCGGTCGTCGCGGAAAGGGCTCATGCCCGCACTCGACCCACCTCATCGGGCGGTGTCAGGCGCCGGCGTCGCCGCCCGGATGCCCGACCATGCACCCGGCGCACCAGACCGAATTCCTCTCGGCAAGCGAGCCTCGCTATGCGCATCCACGGCGCGCCAACTCGCCGCGGTAGCCGCCGGCATATTGGCCCTTGCCATCCGGCCTGCAGCGGCTCCGAACATCGCTCCTTCGCTGTGTCGGCAGAAGGCTCCCGGTCGGGGTGCTGACCGACACTCCCAGACGCCGCTCCATCCCCGCACGCGGGCCCCCTGCCTGTTGCCCACTGGCATTGTACGGGGCACCCCCTTGCGCGAGGGCCGACGCGTAAAGAGCGGCGCTCGCAGCAGCGGCAAACAGGATCGTTTTCATATTCACCTCCGCAATCGACGATGGGGCGCGTACGTCTCGCCGTTTTCTTTGGATTTCGTCCCGCGGATCGCGGTGGTTACACGTCCGCGGATGTCCATGGCTTGTGACCGCGCGTGGCGTCCGATGCCGTGGGCGTTCCGCCGCTCCCGAGCGAGGCGGAGCGATGATGCCGGACGAAGCGACGGTAGCGGTCGATCAGCCCGGCCCTTGGCTTCGCCCCCCGTCCGCGCCTTCGCCACCACGGTGGCGGCTCTACGATCGCCAGGCCAGCGCTCTCGCCCACTGGGCGGGGCTCGCCGCCCGGGGCTTGGAACGGCCGATCCGGCGTGGGCCGGCGGGCCAAGCTATCGCGAAAGCTTGTCCCGATTTCCGGCCTCGCCGAAGGAACGCTCTCAACACAATTTGTCCTGACTTCCCGGGAAGCCTGTCCTTCGAGCGAGCCCGGCTGCCGGACCATGTCTGGGCGTGGCCCGCGGACGGGCGACGCTCGATGGGCGTGGACGTCCTATCAGCTCCGGCGCCGCCCCTTCCCGGGAGGGCCGACCCGGACGGCCTGCCGTGACCGGCCCCGCTCGGCGCCCGCCCCGAGGTCCGCCCCGGAGCCCGGCGAAGGGCCCGCCTGCCGTCGGCTCTTCCGCCTCATCCGCCGGCGTCGCGGCACTTCGCGCCGTGCCGCCGAGATCGGCCTCGACACCACCTCGCTCAGGGGCCGCCCGACGCTCCGGGCGCCTCGCCGCCCGGAGCGCGCCGCCCCGGAAAACGGTCCCGCGGGCCCGAGCGATCACGGCGTCGGCAGGTCACCCCGCCGCGTTCCGGCCCCAGAGGTGCTCGGCCGCCGCGTCCGATTCGGGCTTGGAGCAGAACTCGCAGTGCGGATCGCGCGCCCGCCGCAGCCGGCGCCGCCCGATGGGGGCCTTCCAGGGATCGACGGCCCAATAGTTGGTCGCCGCCGCCCCCGCGTTCGAGCGCAGAAGTTCGACCACCAGCAAGGCGCCGGCCATGCTCGACACGAACGCGAACGGGGCGAGCACCTGCCTGCCTTCCGGTGTCAGCAGTGTCTGTGCGGCGCAGAGCTGCTTGAAGAGGCTGTCATAGGCCGTGCCCACGATCCCCGCGGGATCGATCTGGGGATGGGCCCGATGGATCCGCCCGGCGGCCTCGGCCGAGATGAAACCCTCCCTGACCGCGGCGAGGTCGACGCCCAGCCCATCCGCGATCGAGCGCTCCCGCGCGTGCTCGTCGGGAACGTGACGGTAGATGCAGGCCATGCAGGCATCCTGCGTGGGCTGCCGGTGCGAGTGCACGACGACGCCGCGCACGTCGGTCGTGGACGCGTCGAGGACCCGGCCCGGAAGCTCCTTCTGGATCCCGCGCCGCGCGCGCCTGCTGTCGACCGTGACGATGGCCGTGGCGGGCGGCCCCGCGGATTTGCAATAGGCCGAGAAGTCCTGGACGAGTGGTTCGAACGCGAGCTCGGGGAAGTCGGCCGCGGCGCGCTCGGCGAGCGCGACGGCCTTGTCGCGGCCGACATCCTCGTCGCCCAGGTAGAGGCAGCGGTTGGGATTGCCTGAGCCTACCGTTTTCGGGTCGACGATGCGGAGGCGGCCGACGGCGCGCAGGTGGCGCAGGGCGCGAACGAAGCCGTGGGCCACGGCGCCGGCGCCGACGAGCACGGCGTCCGAGAGATCGACGGTCGTCGCGAGCGCCGCGTCCGGCACGCCGAGCTGGTCGAAGTCCAGCCGGAGCGGGTAGGCGACGGCCGGAAGTGCCGGGTCGTCGAGCAGCATCCGCAGGGTCGCGGCGGCCGCCGGGCATGCGGCGACGGCGGCCAGCAGGGGATGGGGCGGCGGGCCGCCCGTCCGCCCGACGGGGCGGACATCGACGGTGGCGCCGCCGGCGTCGATGGCGGCGTGCAGCCGGGGCAGGTCCGTCCGCGCGGCCGCCTCGCCGATGACGAGTTCGAGCTGCGCCTCCTCGGCCGGCGAGGTCACCACGCCGACGGTCCGCGCGAGCAGGGCCGCCACTTCCGCCGCCCAGGCGGCGTCCGCGCCGCCGGGAGGAGCGGTGACCAGAACCGCCCGGTTGAGGCGCTCGGACGCGTCGTCCTCGTCGCTTCCGAGGATGGCGGCCAGCATCCGGGCGTTCTCTTGGGCGGGCGTGATCATGGCGTCACCTCGATGCGGATGCGCTCGCCCGGCCGGCGCACATGCTCCCACAGTCCAGCGTCCGAGAGCTCGTAGACCATCGCCTCCTCCAGGAAGGTCCCGGGCGTCGCCGTCGCGGCGAAGCGCGGCAGCACCAGGGAGAGGGCCCCGCGATGCCGGACGATGGCCCAGGCGTCGTCCGCCTCGGAATGGAACGCCCTGCCCGGATGGGTATGGACCTGGGCGACGATCTTGAGACGGTGGGCGCGAAGGTGCCCCATCAGCGCGCGCATGCTCGCGGGCGGCAGGTGGAAGTAGTCCTCGGCGGTGGCCTGCTCGGGTTCGTAGACCTCCTGCACGGGCGTCGGCGCCGCCGAGGCCGAGCGCGCGAGCCAGAGCACGGCGCGCTCCTCGCCGCGCCGCCCCCCGACGCGGAGGCGGTCGAGGGTTTCCGCGAGGATGGCGGCGGTGCAAGCGACGGCTGTCATCCGACCGCCCTCTTCCAGCAGCGCCAGATCTGGTCGAGGATGCCGAGCAGATCCAGGCCGGACTGGCCGCGGTAACCGTCCCACCGCTCGCCGACATGGCTGAAGTGGGTGTGGTACTCGCGCGTTCCGCGCATGCAGACGAACATGCGGCCGGTCACGGGATGGGGACTGGGGTGGAAGATGCCGCCGGCCCCGGGGGGAGCCTGCGAGAGGTGTTGCCCGGCGGCGTCGAGCAGTTCGACCGACGGGGGGAGGTCGTCCCAATCGACGCAGGTGAAACGGAGCCTCAGGGGCGCGGCGGTCGGATGCCCGAGGATCACGTCGAGCACGGGATACTCCGCCTGAAGGACCGTCCAGTTGCGGTGGGCCGCGGTTCGGGAATCGAGGCGGCGCACGTCGCGCTCGAACGCGGCCCGGGAGAGCAGCTCAAGCACGGGCGCCCCCACCGCCCTCGCGGGGCCCCCACTCGATCTCGACCTCGCCGGAGAGCCCGTTCCCGGCAAAGGAGGCGGACGGATCGATGTCGCGGTTGCCGACGGTCGTGATCCACGTCGCGGTGTCGCCGAGCTCCAGCTTGCGCGCGGCGCGGACCAGCACGTCCGCGACCGGCGTCGTCGCGGGAACCCGCACCGCCCCCTCGGCCGGGAAAACGCCGCTCGTGGTGAACACGGTCACCAGCACGAAGTCCGGCCGTTGCGCGCGCCGCGAGACGATGTGCTCGACGCCGCGAGTCTCGAACGACACCGCGCCGCCGGGCCGCAGGATCTTGTCGGGCTCGTCCTCGCGCTCCAGCACGAGGTCGTGGCCTGCCGGGACGTGCAGGATGGCGAGGAGCTCGTCGACCTCGATCCGGCCGTCACCCCAGACCTGGCCGACCTCGTCCACCGTGAAGGAGAAGCTGCGGTCGCTGCGGAAGCCGCGAAACGCGCCGCCTTCCTCGGCGACGAGGTCGACCTTGTCGTCCGTGCCCACGAGGTGGGTGCGGCCGCCCCGGACCAGGATGAGCTGGTGCTCGCTCGCGGGCAAGAGGCCGGCCCTGGTGAGGACCTCACGCCCGGTGACCTCGCCGTCGTCGAAGCGAACCGGGGTGCCGTTCACCGGGAACACGAAGCTGCGGGCCCGCGCGTTATCCATAACCTTCATCCTCGTCTCCACCTGCTGGCGCGCGCCGACGTTCCCGTACACACTCTTGACGGACGACGGCCTTGGACTAAAAGACGCTTTCAGTCTCGGCTGGGACTGTATGTATCTGGACTAGGTCGGCCGTCAAGTCCGATTCTGGACCAGGGAGGGGTTGATGACGAATTCTGCCCACGGCGCCCGGAACGAGGCTGGGTCGTCGCGGCTCCCTGTGGAGCTCGAAGCGTTCTTCGCGATGGCCGACAGGTGGCACCTGAGCGCCGACGAGCAGATCGCGCTTCTCGGTTCGCCGGCGCGGTCGACGTTTTTCAAGTGGAAGAAGGAAGGGGGCAGCATCCCGCCGGACACGACGGAGCGGGTGTCTCACCTTCTCTCGATCTGGAAGGCGCTGCGCATCCTGTTTACCGTAGACGAGCGTGGGGACGAGTGGATCAGGGCGCCGAACGAGTATTTCGATGGGGCGAGCGCGCTCGACGTCATGCTCTCGGGGAAATTCGCGGACTTGTACAAGGTCCGCATCTACCTGGATGCTCAGCGTGGCGGCTGAAGATTTTTCCCTGACGACGTGGAAGGGTGACGCGTTCCGCTTGATCCCGTCCCGGTTTCCGCCCGTGTCCGTCTATGACGGGCTCGTGGCCGACGGCAGGGTCGAGGCCCTCGTCGCGGTCGAGGACATCACGAACCCGCGCCTCCGCTCGATTGACCGCCTCGCGCGGCTCCGACCCGGGGTCCCGGCCGATGCCCCGAGGCTGCAGAACTGGAACCACGCGCCCTTCGCCTACGGCAACCCGGAGGGCAGCCGCTTCTTCGATCACCTGAGGCCGTGCCTGGAACTGGCTGCGGACCGCCAGACCGCGCTCGCCGTGTCGGTGGCGCGTCGCGAGAGGTTTCTCGCCCGGACCCGTGAGGCGCCCATCGGCCTCGACATGCGCATGCTGCGGACGCCGGCCGAGGGACGCTTCGTGGACCTTCGCCACGTCCCGGCCGATCTCGACGCGAAGGCGTGCCGCGAGATCGGCGCCCGCGTATCCTCCGAGGCCGACGGGGTTCTCTACCACCCTCCCGAGCGCTCAAGCGCGACGTGCCTGGCCGTGCTCAGGGCAAGCGTGCTCGGCCGCTCGATCCAGACGGTGCACTACCGGTACGTCTGGACCGGCCGCCGCATCGCCCTCCTCTACGCGTTCGACGACGAGGGGCGCGAGGTCAGGCCAGAGACCCTGGGCGGCGAGGAGGACGTGCTCGCCGCCTGAGCTCCGCCGCGCCTCAGCGCAGCTCGCCTGCCGCCCAACCGTCCAGGCGGACGAACTCGTGGAACGTGCAGCCGCGAGCCTGGCAGACGACGCTCGGCAGGACCCGGCCCTCCGCCGTGACCGTGTGGTCCTTCAGCACGAGCGCGTGACCCTGCGAGCAGGTCATCTCGGCCTTGAAGCGCCTCACCGTCGACGGGTGGCAGGCCTTCCAGTGCAGCGGCGGCGGCCTGTCCCCACCGCCGTAGCGGCGGATCGTGACCTGTCGGTGCCGCGGTTCAACGGGACGTTCGGTTCGAGGCGCGTCGCCCGAACGGCCAAGCCAGAGACGGCGCAGGAGGGATCGGAGCCAGTCAAACATGCGGTGTCACCAACATCCACAAGGGCCGTGATTTCGCGAGCGTATGCCGTGCCCTGAGACCGGCCGAACGGTCGGGCACGCCGTCATTACACCATGCCGGCGCCCCCGACATCGTGAGGAGCCTGAACGCGGCGCAAGCTGGGGGCCATCGGTCCATCGCCGACAAGCAGGAGAGCCGGCGCTGGGGGGCCGAGCCCGTTCCCCGGCTGTAGGAGCACAATGGGACGGACTTCGGCGCAGGACGCTTCCCGCGACGAGACCTCAAGCACGGGAGGGCTTCGGCGAGTATTGGGCCGGTCCCGCGATCTTGCAGCACGCTGCTGCGAAATTGCCTTGGGCCGCCATCCTCTTGCGTCTCTCGGGTTCCCGGGCGGCGGCCGCCGCGTCGCAGGACCCGGGCGCCCGGTGCGCCCGCCGCGGGCTCTCGGATGGGGCAGCCCCGCACGGTCCGCTCACGTATCCCGCCGCCGAGGCGCAACCTCCGTTAGAGCGGGCGCGCATGCGTCCTGGGAATGCGGCGCCGGAGGTCCCGCGGTACATCCTCCCGGGACCACACCGTCGTGACCTTACGGCCGGCGGTCGCGAAAACCGGCTTGATGCCGGCCCGGTCGAGGGCTTCCCGCACCCACCGAATGCCGGATCCGATGTCCCTGGCGAGGGCCCCCGTGGTTGCGTACTCGCTCTCGAAGGCCGCCAACGCATCCTCCGGGACGAGGATCTCCCCGCATGCGGTCGCGGTCCCGGTCAGCAGGCCTTGCCGGACGATCAGGCCGACGACGTCGGACGGCACCGTGATGCGCCGGCCGACCTCTGCGAGGGTGAGGCCGCCGCCCCCGCGGGACCGGCGCGCGGCCCTGATGTCCTCCGGGTCGAGGAGGAACCCCGCGAGGCCGGGCGCGTCCCGCAGGACCGCCCTGACCCGGAGCTGTCCGGCCAAGATCATGGCGCAGGTGCCGCGCACGCCGTCGACCTTGCCGTGCTGGCTGGCGCGCGCGAGCGGCAGGAGGCCGGCGGGAGCGGCCTCGACGGTCGGCGCTGGGCCGCGGAGTCGGGCCAGCACGGCGTCGATGGCACCCCGGTCGAATACCTCGGCCTTGATGCCGGCGCGACGATGGATCTCGGCTGGCGGGACGATGCGGGCGGCCACCAGCATCCTGGCCTGTCGCTTGGCCAGCCCGAGCGCGGCGGGCAGGTCGTCCGCGCGGACCGCACGGTCGAGGAGCGCGCGGATCTCGGCGGCGGTCTCGCGGGTGATGCCGATGGGCGTGCCCCGCTTGGTCCGTTCCGGCCACGCACCCAGGGCCTTGACGTAGCCGGCGACGAACTCCGGCCGGCGCCCGCACTGGGCCGCGATCTCGGCGAGGCTGACCAGGGGGACATCGGCATGCCGGATCACCACCGAGGTCTTGTGGACCGGACCCCGTGCCGCGTGATGCGCGAAGAGGATCGCCCGCACCGCGTCACCGCTCCCTCCCGCCGGCAGTCGCTTCGCCCACAGGTACAGGTAGCCATAGACCTGTTCGGCGCCCCAGGCCCCGAGGCCGACATGGTCGGCTCCGGCCATCCCGTCGAGCAGGGCCTCGAAGGCGCGCGGCCAGTCCCGCGCGATGGCGAGGCCGGCCGAAAGCACCTCGGGATGGCGTTCCGCCGGAAACTTCGACAAGGCCCCGTCGGCGCCCCCGTGCCGGGCGACGCCCAGCCGCTCCATGGCGTCGCAAGCCTCTGCGAGCGTCAGCCCGTCGAGAATGGGGACCTCCGTCCTCGGCATGCCGCCGAGGCGGCCGACCACGTAGGCGTCCGCCAGGGTCGTGCCGGGCGCGACCTCGACGCCCTCGCAGGCCAGCAGGGGGTGGCCGTTCCTGCACCGGGTCAGCGAGCCGGCTTCCCAGGTGACGTCCACGCCGCAGGTCGGGCAAGCCGCGGCCAGCAGGACGTGATGCACCGGGCAGGTGCGGACGGCAGCCACGTCCCACCAGAAGCGCCGGTGAACGTTCCAATGGGCGTGACGTCCGGACCGCGGCCGGCGGAGGTCGTCGTCCCAGCAGCGCGGGCACCAGCGACGCGCGTTCGTCGTCCAGTCGTCCCGGTGGATCTCCTCGCCGGCGATCACGACCCTCCGCTTGGTGACCTCCGCCGGGGTCCATCGCAGGAAGGGCTCACCGTCACGGCCGAGCCGGTCCGCGAGGGGCTTGGCGGCGCGCCCCTGCAGGATGTCGCTCAAGGCATGGCCGGCGCTCCTCAGGCGTTCCCGGCTCCACGGCTCGCCATTGACGTCGAAGGCGCGCAGCAGGTGCGCCGCTGCGGATTCGCCCTCGACGACGGGCGGGATGATGGTCAGTCGCACCGACGTCCTCCTACGCGTCGTCCGGGTCGATGTCCGCTTGCGCGGTTCCCATCAGTCGGGTGAGCTTGTCGAACTCGATCTCCTTCAGCTTCGGGCAGGTCGAGATGTCGGGCACCCTGAACGGGTTCCGGTGAGGGCCGAGCTCGAAGATCTCGTCGAAGACGAATGCTAGGTGGTCGAGTTGGCTGATGCTCGGCGCGCCGCTTCGGATGGCGCGGAAGGCCGCCTTCTTGACGAGGTGCATCATCCGGCCGGTGTATCCCGCCGATGCCTTGAGCATGCGCTGGACCATGTCGTGCTCGGACAGGCCGGAGGGGGCCGGGAAGCCGAGCCGCGGCTCGATCAGCTCCAGGAACTTCGTCGCCTTCTTCACACAGGCCGCCGAGTGGCCGAGTGGCCTGATGGGCATGAAGATGCAGCGTCGGAGCAACTGGAAGTCCTCCTTGAGCACCCGCCTCAGCCACGGCATGCCGGAGAGCACGAGCGAGATGGGGCGCATCTCCGCCCCCGGCGGCCGCAGGGGGTCGTTCGGGTCCGGGAGGACGAGGTTCTTCAGCGTCTCGACCAAGGCCCGCCGCTCGTCGCCGGTGCGCCCGCGGAGGGCGTGGTGGAATTCATCGACCATGACGACCGACACGAGTTGGGCGTGCATCTGGTGGCGGACCCTGCGCCAGATGTCGTGCTCCTTCAGGGTGGCGCTGAGTTCCAGATCGGTCAGGGCGACGTACAGCGCGAGCCCCAGCGTCTTCAGGGTGCAGGGGCTGGGCGCCTTGATGAACACCAGCGGGCGCACGGGGCCGACCTCGTCACGGAACGGCACCAGGGACGGGCGCATCTGCAGCCGGGCGAGCAGATGCGACTTCCCGGCCCCGGAAGGAGCCGGAACGACAAGGCACTGGCCCTCGACGTCGTCGGCGAGGTCGGCCAGCATCTGGTCGAAGCGCGCGACCGCCTTGACGACGACGTCCGTGTTCACGTGGATCGTGTTCACGCGTCTCTTCCAGGCGCGCCGCTCCAGATCCTGGGGGCTCAGACGGGTGGCGAACCGCTCCCGGCGCGCGGGAACGGCCTCCTGCGGGGCGAGGACCGTGACGTCGGGGCGGAAGATGTCCGCTTCGTGGGCTTGCAGCATGCGATGGTCCTCACTCGGCAGTCCAGTTATCGGGATCGTCTGCATCGAACCCGATGTCGTCGGCCGCCGCCGCCGGCATGGTCGCCGCCGGCACGGTCGCCGCCGCGGTGACGGGCGGTGATCGTGCCGGCTCGGCGGCGACCGAGTCGTCCTGCGCCGCGCGGACCGGGCGCCCGCCGGTCTTGCGGCCCCCCTGCCCGATGCGGGGCGCAGGCGCCGCCTGGCCGTCGGCCGCGGCCGACGGCGCGGCCTTCCTCGGGCGCCGGGTCCGCAGCCGCTCGGCCTCGTGGGCGTTCTCGTCAGCGACGTCCCAGGCCACCTCGAACATCGGGTCGTCCGCGTGCTCGCGGAACCAGTCGACGTCGGTGCTGGCCAACCGCTGCGGCTTGACGCCGGCCTTGCGGCATTCGGCGCGAAGCAGCTCCATCGCGCGGACGAGGGTCGCGCGTGCGACGCGCTGGCCCTCCAGCGTCATGCGACGCGCCGTCCGGACCACGTCGCGCCACTCGGCAAGGGAGGTGCCGTCCGCCAAGGCGTCGTCGCAGGGAACCCTGATCCACCCGGCCTCCTCGTCCACCAGGACGAGGAGGTGGCCGAGATCGGACGCATCGACCTTGACGAGGAACTCCTCGCCGAAGTGGAAGCCTTTCCTGCGGCGGACGCCCTTCAGCTCGTCCGACTGGAAGGTGAGCCCGAGGAAGGTGATCCCGTGCCGCTGGATGGTCCTCGGGACCACGAGCGCGATGAGCGGGTCGAGGTCGTCGGCCGACGGCGGCAGGCGCGTGCCGTAGCCGATCAGGTCCTGCCAGCGCTGCAGGGGCGTGCGTCCCAGCAGCCCGCCATGCTTGCGGTTGTGATAGATGTCGACGACCCAGATCGTGAAGAATTCGATGAGCTGGGCGAGGGTCAGGGCGGCTTGCCCGACGCTGTCGTAGTCGCCCCGCTCGCGCACGTCCCGGAAGGTCCGGCCCGGCAGGTAGGCGCAGAAGTCGCGCGCGATCGTGCCGAGGGCCCGCTCGACCTTGCCCTTCAGGTGGGGCTTGCGCCGGGGCATGTAGCGAAGCTCGAACCGCAGCTGCCCGGCGGCCGCCTTCATCGAGCGGGAGTGGAATTCCCGTCCGTTGTCGAGCTTGACCACCTCCGGCACGCCGAACACGGGCCAGGACGTCTCGACGCGGACGCGGGTCAGGTCCTTCGGCAGCACCGCCATGCGCAGGCAATGCATCACCGAGGTCCAGGAGGGGCGCTCTTCGCTGAGATGGAACCCGACGATCATCCGGGTGGCCGCACAGATGGCGACCGTGAGCCAGACGCGCTTGGTGCGCTTGTCCTTCCGACGCCGGTTCCGCGCCGGGGTGCCGTCGCCTTCCAGAACCAGCACGTCGAGCGGCGTGTGGTCGATCTCGACGATTTCGAGCGGCCGCGTCGCCTGAGGAGCCTTCTTGACGTGCCGGAAGGCCTGCTCCGCCTCCGCGGGGCCCTGGCGGTGATAGATCTCGTCGAACCGACTGACGTTCGCCTTCACCCAGCGCCGGATGGTCATGGCGTCGGGCACATCGAGGGGCACGGCGCGCGTCTTGTTCTCGCGCTCGACCCGGCCCTGGATGAACAGGATGACGTGGCTGAGGGGGGGGCCGTTCCGGATGAGCCAGTCCTCGCGCACCCGCTCGGCGAGGATCACCTCGACTTCCGGGTCGAGGCGGAAACCCGCCCGCCCCTTCTGGTCGTGCAACGGGATCAGCGCCGCGAGGGCCCTGCCCCCCTTGCGCCAGCGCCCGTACCAACCCTTCAGCGAGGACCCGCTCACCCGTTCGAGCGGCACGTCGTCGGGATGGGAGCCCTCGTTCTCGATGACCCGTTGCCGACGCTCCGCCGCGACGAGCTTCGCGATCTCGGCGTAGCCCTTCAGGACCTTCTTGTGGGTCCGCTCGGCGAAGCACCGGTCGCAGGCCTGCATGTAGTCGAGGCGCATCAGCGCCGCGTCCTGCTGGCGGACATCGAACGTGTCGATGGTGCGGAGGAGGTTGTCCTGGACGCCTTGGGGCAGGCCCGCGGTCGTGTCCTCCACCAGTTGAAGGCGCCTCGGCTCGCCGAAGTAGAGGTCGGCCAGCTCGGCATGGCTCTTCGTGACCGAGACCGGCCTCGCCCCGAGCGTGCGCAGGGTGACGCCGCTCGCGTCGCGCGAGAGCACCTTGTGGTAGACGCCCTCGACGATGACGAGGGCGCCCTCCTGCAGGCGGATCTGGCAAGCGCCCATGTTCAACGCCGCCCCCTCCCGGGCTCGGACACGCGCAGCCGCCCGCTGCGGCAAAGGTCCAGCATCGCGGCCTCGCTCAGGAAAAGCGTGACGGGATCGGGCCCGAGCCGGCGCAAGAGGACGCCGGCCGCGGCGCGCGCGATGGCGTGGGGGATCCCGTCGACGAGCGCGACCGCGCCGCGGTGCGTGCGGATCTGAGACCGATCTCCTGTCATGGGGCTACCTCCGGCTCGGGGAACGGCGGACAAGGGCGTGGTCGTCGAACGGTCGGCCGGGTTCGGTGAGCTCGGCTTCCCCGCGCGCGACCAGGGCGACGACGGCCCGGAAGGCGCGGGTCCCGAGGCCCGAGGCCGCTCGGAGCTCCCGGACGCGGGCCTCGCCGCCGAAGCGGTCCAGGACGACGCGGATGGTGTGCTGCTCCGCCTCGTCGACGACGAAGCTTCGCTCGCTCGCGACGAGCGCCGCGTTCGCGACCCGGAGCGCGTCGATCTCGACCTCGGTCCAGAGCTCGAAGCCGTGGTAGCCGGCCGCGATGGCGCCCGCCGCCAAGCGGGGCCGGATCTCGTCCCAGCCGAGCCTGATCACCCGCTTCAGCGGCTTGACCTCGACGCAGAGGCGCCGCCCGTCGTCGATCTCGACGGCGAAGTCCGGCGTGTAGGTGTGCCACCGGACGCCGTCGTGCCACCGGAACGGGACGGGCTCCTCCTGGTAGCGCAGGACGGCGTCGTCCTGCTCCAGGAGGAGGATGAAATCCCGCGCGAGGAGGCCCTCGTAGGCCACCATGCGGTGGCCCATGCCCGGCTTGCCGGAGGGGATCTCGCCCGTGATGCAGTCCCGCCGTCCGGTGACGATCCGGCGGGACGGATTCGGCTTGCCGACATGCCGGCTTCGCAGGGTCCGGGACATCAGGCCCCTGCCCCGGCGCCGGGCATCCGCGCGGGCGCGGCCGCCGCCCCCAGGCGGATTGGATACCGCGTCACCCCCTCCTGCCAGCGGTCCAGCGGGGTCCGCCCGTCCCGGCGCGAGCGGCCGAGGTCGTGCTGGCTGAGCCAATCCTGCACCGCGGCCATCAGGCCGTCGGCCGTCGCCACCGCGGCCCCGGTCGCGGCGAGCCATTGCCCCAGGCCCGCCGCCGGCGCGGCCCCGCCCGCGGAGGCCGCCGGGCCGAAGCGCAGCTCGATCCCGAGCGCCGCCGCGGACCGCAGGACCGATTCGCTGCGGAACCGGGGGGCGTGGTCGAGCAGGAGGGCGTCCGGGAGACCGAGGCAGAGGCGGGCGACGCCGAGCGGCTCCGGCGTGGCTGCGGCCGGCCGGGCACCGAAGAGCCCGAGGACGGCGTCGCCGTCGGGCTCCGTCGTGGAGAGCCTCGCCGCGACCGTCACGCCGCTGTAGGCGTCCCGCGCGGTCAGCAGGTGGACGCGATCCGTGTCGAGTTCCGGCAGCGCGATGTCGAGGGTCTCCTCGCCGACGACCACCTCGCCCAAGGGGTGCCCGCTCGACATGTGCAGGAACCGGAAGACCTGCCGGGCGGGCGCCGCGGATCCGCGCGCCGGCGGCCGCATGCGGGCGCGGATCATCCGGCGAAGGGTGCCGGGCGCCGGCACCTGGTCGGGCGCGCACCCGCGGGCCAGGGCCTCTTCCCGGCACCGCTGCAGCGCCGCCTGCGTCAACAGGGAGAGCGAGGGCGCCGGCCGCAGGCGGGCCTGGGCGGCGGCCTCGTCGGCCACGGACCCGATCCAGGCGGCCCAGCGGGGCCGGGCCGGCACGGACCGCCGCCGGTCGGCGAGCGCGGCCACCTGCCCGCCGCTCGTGCGGAGCAGCCGCTGCCACCGCCTGACCTGCCGCAGCGACGGCCACTTGACGTCGTCCACCTCACGGCCGACCGCCGCGAAGGCGGCCGGCACGGCATCGGCGCCGCACGCGCCGGCCGGCAGGCCTTCCAGGGCCTGCACATAGGCCAGGCGCCGTCCAACGCGGGCGCGCTGCGCCTCCGTCAGCTCCGAGAGGGCCGGCGGATCCGCCGGGGCGAGGGAGTCGCTCTGGACGGGAAAAAGTTCGAGCTGCGTCATGACCGCGGCGGTCCTCTGAAAGCCCGTGGCGGGCGTTGATGGAAGCTGGGCGAGGCGGCCCCGGCACTCGGGCCGGGGCCGGTCGTGCGGGCTAGTCCTCGGGCGCCTGGTCGTCCCAGGCCTCGGGCGTGAACTTGCCGGTGGGGTGGCCGAGAAGGAGGCCGAGGTCGTCGTCCCACGCGTCGAAGGCGGGATCGACGAAGCGGTCGCCGGCGGGCGGCTCGCCGCCGTACTGATCGGTCAAGGGCGTTCTCCTGGGGTCGCGAGGTCGGTGGCCCGGTCGAGGGCGTCCGTCGGACGGCCCCGGCTCGGCGGCATCAGGCGGCCGGGACACCCCAAGGAGGCGACACGCGCAGGCCCTTGCTTTCACGCGCGGGAGCTGGCATACGTGTCGGGCCTCGGCGTGTGCCTCATCCGGTCGGTGCGGTAGTTTCACGGTCGCGGTCGAAAAGGCTCGGACGTCGCTTGGGCCGGGGATTCCACTCCCCTTCCCGGCGCGGTCGAGCGATACACCTGCGGTGGCTTGGTGGTTAGACGCAGGTGATCTCAAGGCGTGCGGCCCTCGGGCCGTGCGCCTTTGTCATGACTCATGGGGCGCGACCGGAGCCGGTCGCGGAGGGTCGCGCGACCGCCCACGGCGGACGCGAACCGGTCTGATCTGGCCGGGCATTGTTACTCTCCCTCGAAGTCCCGGGACGGGACTTTACTCGGTTTCGCCCTGAGACGGCTGCGCCCGGAACTGGCCGAGCGCGTACCACATCTTCGCCTTCCGGTCGTGGATTATTTTCCCATCGCGCTTAAGCTTGGTCTTGGACTTCTCCGAGGCGTCGAGCTGGTAGCCGGCTTTCCGGACGACCTCGTTCACCTCGGCGCCGGACATCCCCCGGGGGCCCGCCTTCGCCAACGCCGTGACGATCACCTTCGCGACCGGGCCGGTGACCGCGGGCAGTTGCAGGGGCTCCGCCCCCGGCCGATCCGCATCCGCGGCCGCCCGCGGGAGGGCCACGGCCGGCGCGAGGCCGGAGCGCTCCAACGTGCCGATCAGGTGGTCGATGCCGGCCAGTTCGGTGGCGATCTCGCGAAGCTTCGCGGCACCGGCCAGCATCGCCGACCGCACGGCTTCGTGCATCTCCGCCTCGGCCTGCCGGGCCTGCTCGCGCAGCCTCTCCCGCGCCTGTTGCAGTTCGGTGAGCACGACCATCCCCCACAAGGCCCGCGGGCGGTCGCGCCCAGGCCGATTTTGAAATCCTACCCGGTCGCGGACCCCGTGGCAACCGGGTGAGACCCGGCCGCAAGGCGCCTGGTTAACGGGGTCCTGCCTGACCGACCCTGCTTCCGGCCGGGTGGCTTCCCGTCCGGACCGGCCGCGCAGACCTGGCCGGGCGCGCCCGCGGGCGGCGAGCCCGGGCCGGGCGTGCCGGCGCGCTCCGGCCGTTGGCCGGGTGACTCGGCGTCACCCCGCCCGGTAGGCCGCGGCCGGACCGACCGGCTCGCGCGACATGAAGGGCTGCCCCCTGCCCTCCGCCCAGGCGAAGCCAAGCGCGGCCAGCGCCGCCGTCAGCTGCGCGTCGTCGGCGGGAGCGATCCGCAGCCCGGCCCCCTCCGCGTCCGCGATCGCGACGAGCCGCTCCAGGAAGCCTGGGCGCGGCGCCCGCCCGGCCAGGCCGCCTACGACCAGGTCCCCCTCCCCCGACAGGCCCAGCGGCAGGTCCGGCAGGTCGTCCCCCCGGGTCAGCCGGCGCATGACCCGGTGCGCGGCGGTGTCGAGCTCGGCCGGGACCGAGGCGTCCAGCAGGGTGTCGGCCGCCGCGTCGGAGACCCGCGCCGCGCCGCCGCCCGGCAGGACCGCCGCGACGGACAGCTCGATCCCGCCGGCCCGGAGGTCGAAGCGGGCCGACAGGACGAGGCGGACAGCGGTGCGCGTCACGGTGATCGCCACCGCCCCGTCGAGTCCCTCGCCCGCGGCGTAGGACGCCGGACCCACCGCCAGTCCCCGATGCCGGCGCAGCAGGCGACCCAGGGCGGGGCCGAGCTCCGCGTCGACGATGTCCCGCGCGAGCGCGTCGGCGAGGCGCCGCCGCCAAGCCGGGCCGTCGCGGTCGCTCCTCCGGGCGCCGGGGGCCGGCAGCGCCCGGAGGACCGCGGCGGCGTGGCGGAAGCGCTGCCCGGCACTCGCGCCCAGCGCCTCTCGGTAGAGCGCATCCGCGACGGCCTCGACCAGCGGCGGCAGCCCCTTGGCCAGGGCCGCCCGCAGCCGCCGGCCGGCCGAGGCGGCCTGCGCCGCCCGGCTTGCCTCGCCGGCATCCGCCATCAGCGCCGCGGCCTGCCGCGCCTCCGGCGCGACCGTGAACGCGAGCGCCTCCAGCTCGTCGGAGGCCCGGAGGACCGCCGGCAGGCAATCGAGGAAGCGGAGGGCGCGCTCGACATGCGCGCGGGCGGAGGCGCCATCCTCGGGGATCCAGCGGGCGGCCCTGAGCAGGGCATCCCGCACCTGCGCGTGATCCGCCGGCGCGAAGGCCCCGGGGAGCGCGCGCAGGAGCGCGCGGTCGGCCGCCGCGCGCGACCGCGCCAGGGGGAGGACGATCCCGTCGTCCCAGACCTGCCGGAGATCCTTCCGGATCGCCCGCCTCAGGGCCGCGATCCGGGTCGCCCGGATGCCGCCGGCCACGAACGCCGCGTGCAGGTTCTCCATCGTCGCGTCGACCGTGTGCCGGGTGGCCGGGTGCGAGAGCGTCGCGATGGTTCGCCACGCCGTCGCGAGCTCTCCCGCGTCCGTTTGCGTGGGGCTGCTTCCGGCGCGGGAGGCCGGGACGACGGGAGCGGGGTGCATGGCCGGAGGATGCCCAGGAACGCGAGCGTCCGGCCGGGCGATAGGCCGCGGGACCGCGCCAGGCCGGCGCGATGGATCCAGGGCGCTTCGATCCGGGCCGCGGACGGCGCCCGGGAATCGGGCGCACGCCCCATTGTGCGGGCCACGGAGCAAGCCACAATCGGCGCCGCCCGGGCCGTGCCGCATCCCCTGCACCGGCGCGCGCCTCAGGTCGCCTCGCCGGTGTCCCAGGACGCCCAGGAGCCCGGCAGCGACGCGGTCTCGCGGGCGAGCCGGACGAAGGTGGCGAGGTCCTCGTTGGCGTCGTCGAAGGCGCCGTCGAGCAGGGTCCACGCCTCCGGCGCGGCGAGCGCCGCGCCATCGGCGAAGCCGCGGTCGTCCGGCCCGGTCCGCCCGCGGTCCCGCGGCGAGGCCGGGTCGACGGCCGCGCCCGGGTCGCGGGCGAGACGGCCGGCGAGCCGCCCGGCGCGGCCCCGGGCGCGGTCCGGGCGGCCCCGGCCCGGCCCGGGCGAGCGCGCCGGCCCGGGCCGGCGGGGCCTGGGATTCGCCGCGCGCCCGGGCGTTGCCCTGGAGGGGGCGCCGCGGGTGTTCGCCAATGTCGTCATCGTCGTCTCCGTCGCAGCAGGATCGATGGGGTGGCGCAGGTCGGAGGGGTTGCCGGCTCACCGAGCCCCCGGCATCGCCGCGCAGGGCTGGCAGGCGGCGGGGCGTCGGCCGGGAACGCGGGGTCCGGGCCTGCGGCGCCTCGGCGGCGGCGCGCGGCGGGGCGCCCGCGCCGCTCGGGAGCCGTCGCCGCCGAGGCGCGCGAAGCTCTCGGCGAGGTCCCTGAGGCGCTCGGCGGTGGCCTGGTCCGCGGGGGAGCCGGCGGGGCTGAGCGCCTCCCCGAGGGCCGCGGCGTCGAGCCGCTGCGCGTCCGGGTCGGCCGCCGCGGCCTCCAGGACGGCCATGAGCAGGGTGCCCGACCGCAGCAGGCTGGCGGCCGGCGTGCCGGCCGCGAGGGCGGCGAGGTCCGCGCGACCGGGCGGGGCGAGGCGGACCGGGAGCGTCCGCAGCCTGCCTTCGAGGCGCCGGCATCCGGAGAGCGCGGCGGACCAGGGCAGCAGCCAGGGGGGCGGCGGGCGCCGGCCGGCCGGGGCGGCCGCGTGCGCGACGGCCCGCAGGGCCCGGGCGGCGTGGAGCGGGCTCATGCCCGTCACGACCGCCACGCCGAGGCGGGCGCGGACCCGGTCCTCGTCCAGCGCGGCGAGCGGCAGCACGAGGAAGACCTCGGACCCGCCCGCCAGGGCTGCCGCCGCGCGGTCGAGCAGGCCCTGGAGCTGCGCCGCCGCGCCGTGGGCGACCAGGGCGGGCGGGCGCCGGCCGGCCGGCGCGGCCGGGCCGGGCGCGTGCCCGGGGTAGGCCAGGACGGTGGCCGGGCGCTCGACGCGCGCGAGGGCGGCGGCGGCCAGCAACGCCGCGTGGTATCCGGACGCATCGTCCGCGAAGAACCCATAGACCATGGCGGCATCCTTTCCGGTTGCGGGCCGCTGGAGCTTCCTTCTCTGAGGAAGGCTGAATTATACCAATGGTAAAATAGACTGGCTAGATTCGGTCTTGCCTGAAAGCAGTTCACCCCACCGCAATCTCTGGCCTTGGTTAACCGAAAGCAGTCTACGCGCCCCGACGTGCGGGGATGCGGGCCGCACCACCGCCACGCTTCCGACGGCTCGGCGAGCGGGCCGCGCGGGGAGCCGCGAGCCCGGTCTTCGCCGGACGCCGATCCGTTGCCCGTCGCGTTCCCGGCGAGCCCGCCGCGCCGGCGACGGGGCGCGGGCGAGCGCTCAGGCGGTCCGGATCGACCGCCCCGGCGCGTCAGTGAGACGCGGCCCCTGGTCCGATCGGGGACGGCTCACCGCCTTGGTGACCTCCTCGAACCGCGCGCTCGCGTCGGACCAGTTCTGGGCGAAGTCGAACAGCTCGCGCAGGGCCGGCGCGATCTCCTTGTAGGCCGCCAGCGCCGCGACCAGGGCGCCGAGCGAGAGGCGGCCCTGGACGACGAGGTAGCCGCCGATCGCGAAGAAGAAGAACGGCGTGAGGTTGGAGGTGTAGTTGTAGAGCCCCTTCAGCCGGCCCTTGAGGTCGTTGATCTCGACCCGCACCCGCTCAAGCTCCTCCGCCAACCGCATCTGCCGCAGCAGGGCCGACCCGCGTGCGGGGCCGGGCGCGGCCGCGGGCGCGCGGGCGGCCTCCTCCGTGGTCAGGAGGCCGCCGAGCGCCCGGGTCGCGTGGACCCGCGCGCGCACCCTGCCGTTCAGGCGCCGCTGGAGGCGGGGCAGGACGCTGAGCTGCACCGGCAGCATCATCAGCGCGGCCAGCGCGAGGGCGGCGTTCTGGAGGAGCAGGAAGGCGACGCTGGTCACCAGCGTGCCGCCCTGCACGAGCGGCACGGCCACGAGGCTGGCCCCGAAGTAGCCGATGGGCTCGACCTCCTGGACGGCGACGGCCGCGAGCGCGGCCCGGCGCTCGGGCGAGCCTTCCCCGCGCGCCCGCCGGACGATGGCGAGGCGTAGCCGGCGCACGAGGCGCTCGTTGACGCGCCCGCGCGCCCGGTTGACCGCGTACTTGGCGAGCCCGCCCAGCGTCAGCACGGCAAGGTAGCTGGCGCACAGGGCGAACAGGAGTTCCACCTGCGAGAGGGTGAGGCCCAGGACGGTCATCTCCGGATGGCCGTCCCCGTCCGCGTCGGTGATGGCGCGGTTGATGATGTGCTTGGGGATCTCCAGGAGAAGCCACGCCGCCGGAAGGGTCAGCAGCGAGAGCAGCACGAGGCGCAGCTGGAAGCGCAGCGTCGCCCGGACGATGAAGCGCTCCAGGCGCCATCCCCGCTCGCCCTCGGACGCGCCGACCGCGGTCGGCGGCATCGGCCTCGGCCGGGCCCGCCGGCGCCGCCGCAGCCCCGCCCACCGCAGGCCGAACCGGACGATCAGCCATCCTGTCCAGGCCGGCGCGACCACGAAGACGAGCACGGCCAGGAGGTCGATCCACCAGTGGCCGTGCGGGTAGTCGAGCCCCGTGATCCGGTGGGCCAGGGCGTGGATGAAGGCTGGCGTCACCACGGGGCGCTCCGATGCCGGGATCGATCCCATCCCGTGGGGGCCGTCAGGCTTGCCCGCGCCGATGCGTGCGTGCCCGCGTCACGTCCCCGTTTCGCGTCCGGGCCTCGCCGGGGGCTCCGCCGGCCCGGCCCGGCCGGTGACGACCGGGGGATTCCCGTCCGCAGGCTCGGGCCGGGCGGCCAGGGCCGCCGCGCACGCGCCGCGGGACCGGGGCCTCCGGCAGCCGGGCGAAGCGATGCGGCGCCGCGCTCGCGCCCGGAGCTGCGCCAACCCCGGCCCGGGGGCGCGCGGCAGGCCCCGCGCGGCAGCGGGCGCGGTGCCGCCTTGACCTCCCGGCACGTGAGCGCGAACCGAGCCGCCGTCGCGCATCCGTTTCCCGCGGCCGGAGCGAGACGGGGCAAGGGCTGACGGCACGGTCCCTCGGCGGCTCGCATCGGCCTAGGTGACCCACTCCACGACGAGCGACAGCGTTGCGATCAGCAGGACGCCCCCGGCCTCGTCGCGCACCCGCGCGATCAGCGTGGTCCGGTCCTCGCCGGGCGGCAGGTCCCTGGCAAGCTCGGAAAGGGTGGCGCTGACCTCCTCCCGCACGGCCTCTCGGTCGGCGAGGTCGAGGCCGTCCCGGTCGAAGACCTTTCCGTTGGCGTCGCTGAAATCAAAGAAGTACCGCGGCATCGGCTGGATCCTCGCTCTCCGACAATGACGCCGCCTCGCGGACGAGGCGGTAACGGGCCGGCGCGGGCGTCCGGGCTCCCAATCCGGAGGCACGGCGGTTGGCATCGCCCCACAGAGCTTGCCGACGGCGCCCCTGCCCGCGGCGGCCGATGACCGGTCCCGCCGCCGTCGACATCAGGGAGGTCCCGGACGGGGGCGGGCCTGCCGCGGAGCGGGGCTGGCGGGCATGGGAGGGACGGCGCGCCCGAGTTGCACCGGCGACGCGGAGGCGTCGACCAGGGCACGGCCGGCCGTCGGCCGGGATCAGCTCAGGATGACCGGCTCGGCGACGCGGTTTCGGGGCGGCCGCGTCCGGGCGCCGCCCGCGTCAGGCGGTGCGTCTCGGCGGCCGCTCGATGCGCAGGAGGTGCGGGTCGGCGACGGCATCCTCCTGCAGCGCCCGGAGCCGCTCGGCCGGCCGAAGCCCCGATATGGCACCGGAGGCCGGCGGCGCGGGCACGGCGGCCTGGCATGCCAAGGGCGAACAGGTCGCCGGGCAGGAGGCGGCGCGCTTCTGCTGGGGCTGGTGCCGGTGGGAAGGCTTCGGCGCCACGTCGTCCGGAATGTCACCGGCCGCCTCGGCGGCCGCGGAGATCGCCTCGGCCCCCGCGCCGACGACGTCGCCATCGTCGGGCGCCGGCACGATGCCAACGCTCCATCCACCGTCGTGAGGATAGGCCGGGGGCTCCGCCACCGTCAGGTCAGCGAGGGAGGCGTGTCTCGGCGTCGTGCATTGCGCCGCCGGCGCGACGGCAATGGCCAACGCGAAAACGGACAGCACCAGGAAACGCGCGATCGCCACAGGTTCGCTGACCTCCCCCCGCCTCCCGCGGAGCATCGCACGAGCACGCAGCCCCGGCAATCCGGGACGAGCGTGCACCTCCCCCGGCCCGGAGGCGACGAACGATGGCCCGCGCTGGGTCCCGGTTGCGGTCGGCCGCATGACGCCTCGGCCGGGCCAACTGCGCCTCCCCGCGGCGCTGGCAAGACCGCCGACGGTCGGCGAAGGGACCCGCGATATGGCCTTGACCCTGTAGTGGCTACAGGGTGCATGAAGGCGGCCCTCCGGCCTGGCCCCCGGTGCCGGGCAGAGGGAGCGCCTCATGATCGCAGCGGCTCTTGCGGACCCGACGCCCGCGTCTCCCGCGGCCGCGAAGTCCCTTCGCTGCAGGACGAGGGGCATGGACAGGCCGCCCGGGACCGTTCCGGCCTGGGCCGCACCGTCCGGTCAGCCGGCGACGGCCGGGCGGATGCCCGAAACCACTTCGCGTGACCGGCGGCCCGATCCCTAAGAGCCATGCGCAAAACCGGACGCATCTCCGTGCCAACCGCGATCCGCCCGCTCCGCCTGGGCGCGTGCATGATCGCGCTTGCGCTGATCCTGGGGCTGGTCGGTCTCGCGACCGCGGCCACGGGCGGACCGGCCGAGAGGCAGGCTACCATCGCTCTCGCGGACCTGCCCGGCGTGCTGCGCGACGGAAGCCGCGAGCCTCCGGGCTGTTCCCAGGACTCCTTGCCTGGACCGGGCCTGTGCGGTGGCACCTGCGACTGCGGCTCGGGTCTCAGCCCGGCGCTCGAATGTCCCGGACGGCATCTGCTTGCCCGCCATCTTGGCGTTCCGCCGGATGCGGCGGCTTTGCCTTCGGCTGACCTGGATAAGCCGAGTAAACCACCACGACCTCGATACGTCGGTCTCTGCGGCATGCAGACGACAACCCGAACCGCTCAGCCAAATCATGGGTACGTATCGAGGTTCGCAATGGAGCGACGAGCGTTTGGCCGCCAATCAAGCCGGCGGCGAGCATCCGAACAGGTTCCATCCCGGCAGGGACACCCCATCCAAGTCCCGCTTCCGATGGGGATGCCGACGAATTTGGATCCACTGATCTATGGAGCTGCGACGAATATCGCTCGCGACGTCAGGGACGGCGGCCTGACGAGGTGCCGGTCCGCGGAAGGCAGCACCGCGGCGAAGATCGAAGCCCTTCTGAACTATCTGGAAGGCGTCGTCTTCAGGCATGGCGACGCTGCGGTCGACGGCCTGGTCGCGGACGCTCCGGGCGGACGCTTGCCGGTCGCCTGCAGGACGGGATGCGCCTGGTGCTGCCACCAGGATGTCGACGTGTCCATCCCGGAAGCGATCCTGATCGCGCGCAGGAGAGACGCGGCGCACGGCCCCGAAGGCCGGCCGTCGGGCGCACCCGCGCATCGACCGGCTCCCCTCCGCGTCGTCGGCCGGTCGCGCGCGGGCCTGCCGTGCCCGCTGTTGAGCGAGGAGAAAACCTGCTCGGTCTACGCGGTGCGACCGTTCGCATGTCGTACGTTGCTGTCCTCCGATGCCGTGCTGTGCGAAGACGCCTTGAAATCGGCGGTTTCCGGAAAAGCCGACGTCTACATGAAGTTCTATGGCGTCCTCCAACTTGTCGGATGCGCCCATCGGGCGGGCATCAACGCGATCACGAGAGAACTCGGTCTTCAACACGACGACGTGAGCCTCGTGTCGGCCCTGTCCCAGATCAGCGACGACAAGGACACCGTTGAGCGCTGGATGGCGGGCGCGAGGGTGTTCACGCCGAGAGCCGGTCCTTGACGGCAGCTCTGCCTCCCGAGCCCCGGCTTCCGGGCGTGGACGGCTTGGTGCCGCTGACTCGCCGGCCGAACGGCGCACGCATGACGGACAAGGGCCGAGATCTCCGCGCCGCGGCGGTCGGCCGTGCGGAACGGAGGTGTCCCGCGCCGGGCCGCCCGTTTTTGGGCGGAAATCCGGGACTCTCCGGGACGGCAACTCGGGTGACGGTCGGCGCCGCAAGGCCGAAGGGGAGGATGGTGTGACGGGGGATGAGGGATGAGACGGTTCCTGATGCTGGTCGCACTCGCGGTGCTGGCAGCCCTGCCGGGTGTGGGGATCCGCCTGACCGGCCTGCAGGTCGGTCCCATCGGCGAGATGGTGGCGTTCGGCGCCGCGATCCTGTCGGCCGGGTTCCTGCTCTCGTGGGGCGCGGAGGCGGCCGAACGCCACGTCTCCTTGGGCCTGATCGTCGCCGTCGTGGCCCTGGTGACCGTGCTGCCCGAATACGCGGTCGATCTCTACTACGCCTACCAGGCCGGCAAGGCGGGCCCGGACTCCCAGTACGTCCACTACGCCGCGGCCAACATGACCGGCGCCAACCGCCTCCTGGTCGGGCTGGCGTGGCCGTTGCTGGTCGCGCTGCACTGGCTGAAGGGGGGCGGGCGCGCCATCGCGCTGACGCGGAGCAACGCGGTCGAGATCGTCGTCCTGCTCGTCGCCAGCCTCTACGCCTTCCTGATCGTGCTGAAGGACACGATCACGCTGCTCGACTTCGCCGTGCTCGTCGCGATCTTCGCGGCCTATGTCTGGCGCGTGCGCGGCGGGTCCGAGGCCGAGGAGGACGAGGGCGAGGAGCCCGGCCCGGCCGCCGCCCTCAACGCGCTGACGCCCGCCGCCCAGTGGGCGTCCATGGCTGCGCTGACGGTGGTCGCCTGCGGGATCATCCTGGTCTCGGCCGAGCCCTTCGCGGAGGCGATGGTCGGCTCGGGCCGGCTGCTGGGCCTCAACGAGTTCCTGCTGATCCAGTGGCTGGCGCCGCTGGCGAGCGAGGCCCCGGCCGTCACCGTCGCGATCCTGTTCGTGGTCGCGGGGCGCGCCGCCAGCGGCCTCGCCGCCTTGGTGAGCGACAAGATCAACCAGTGGACGCTGCTCGTCGGCATGCTGCCCCTGGCGATGAGCGTCGGCGCGGGTTCGTTGACGGCCTTGCCGCTCGACGCGCGCCAGGCCGAGGAGTTCTTCCTGACCGCGGCGCAGTCGCTGTTCGCCCTGGCGCTGCTCCTGCGCCTGCGCCTGGGGCTCTGGTCCGCCCTCGCCCTGGCCGGCCTCTTCGGCATCCAGGTCGGACTGGCGTTCTGGTACCGGGAGGACGAGGCGCGCACCGTCGCGACGCTGACCGCCCTCGCCTGGGTCTATCTGGGGCTCGCCGCCGTCCTGTTCGTCCTGAACGGCCGCCGCCTGCTCGAAGTCGTGCGCGTCGCCGTCTCGGTGGCGCCGTCCGTCGGGCCACGCGCGCCCGGGGCGGCCGAGGCGACCGAGGGACGCCGGTGAGGCCCGCCGCGCGTGCCGCGCCCGAAGCGGGCCGCGCCCTGCCCGCGGCACGCCGGCCCGGGGCGGATCGGGGCGGCAGGCCGTCCCCTCTTGCCCCTGCGCCCTGCGCGCCGTCCCGGGCCGGCGCCGCCGCGGCGGAGCCGGCCCACGCGCGCAACCGGCCTTCGCGGCCAGCCACGCCGCCCGGATCACCTCCCGCATCATGCTCTTCCCGGACGCGCTTGCCTTCGACGGCGCGGCGCGAGCCCTGGGAGGCGGCGGACGGCGGGCGCGCCGCGACATGGGGGCGACGGGAGACCGCCTCCCTCGGCCGACCGCGGCGCGGCTGCGCGCAGGGCGTCGGCATCGGGGGGCGCGACACCCAACCAAATCCGGAGGCCCGGGATGGGCAGCAAGAAGATGGCGCGGCAGACGGCGCGCTGGAGCACGGGAGCCCGTGGCGGTCGCCGCCGCGTGAGGCGGTGGGTTCGGGCCGCCGCGCGGCGCGATCTGATCCTGCTGATGGCGGCCATCCTCGCCGCGGCGACCCTCCTGCTGGTCGCCTCGGGATGAGCGACGGTGGCGCGGGCCGGACGGGCGGCGGGGACTGGGTGCGAGCGGGCGGAGGACGGACATGCGGCAGCGTCGGAATCGGGCGGGTGACGGGACCTCGTCGGGCGCGGTCCCGTCGGCGGCGCTGCCGGCGCTGCGGCGGGCGGCCGAGGCCCTGAACGCCGGCCGTCTCGACGAGGCCGAGCACCAGGCCCGGTCGGTGCTCGCGGCCCGCCCCCATGAGCCCACCGCCCTCGACGTGCTCGGCTGCGTCGCCTTGAACCGGGGCCGGCCCGAGGAGGCGCTGGCCCACTTCGAGCGGGTGCGTGCGACGCGGTCCAAGGATCCGCTGCTGCAGTTCAACCTCGGCGAGGCGCACCGGCAGACCGGCGCGCCGGGCTCGGCCCTGCGCCACTTCCGGAAGGCCGCCGAGCTCCGCCCCGATTTCGCCGAGGCGCATGGCCAGGCGGGCGAGATGCTGCGCGCGCTCGGGCGCTTCACGGAGGCCGCCAAGGCCTACCAGAGCGCCTTGATGCTGAAGCCGGAGCTCGCCCACTGCCTGGCGGGCTTCGCGCTCCTGCTGGTGCGGGAGGGCGAGTTCGGCCAAGCCGTGCCCTTCTTCGAGGCCGCGCTCCGGGCCACCCCCGTCACGATGGCGCCGGCGCGGGCGCCGCTCTGGGCCAATCTCGGGAGCGCCCGCCTCCGGGCCGGCGAGACGCTCGCGGGCCTCTCGGCCCTCGCGGAGGCCGTCGCCTGCGCGCCGGACCAGCCCGGCTTCCCGCGCCTGCTCGCCCGCGAGCTCCTGCACCTCGGCGCGGTGCCGGCGGGACCACGTTTCCGGGCGGTGCTGATCGCCCTGTTCGGGCGGGCCGACGTCGACCCGCGCCTGCTCGCCACCGCGGCCGTCGCGGCGCTGCGGCAGGATGCGGCCGTCGACGGCCTGCTCGCCCGGTTGGCGGCCGATCCCCCGCGTGCCCGCGAGACCGTCGCCGAAGCCGATGCGGTCGTCCGCGCCCTGCTGGACGACGCGCTGTTCCGCGCGCTCCTCGCCGCCGCCCCCATTCCCGATCTCGGGCTTGAGCTCCTGCTGACGGAGGTGCGGCGAAGCCTGCTCCTGGCGGCGCGGGAGGGGGCGCCGCCCGCACCGGACCTCACCCTCGCCTGCGCCCTGGCGCGCCAGTGCTTCCTCAACGAGTACCTCTACTGCACCGACGAGCAGGAGGAGGTCGCCCTGGCGGCCCTGTGCGCGGGCTTCGGTCGAGCCGAGGCCGACGCGGGCGCGGCGGATTGGCGCCGGGTCGCCATCGCGGCCTGCTACCTGCCGCTGCATCGCACGGCCGCGGCCCGCCTCGACCTCGCCAAGGCCCCGCCCGCCCTGCGCGCCCTCGTGCGCGAGCAGGTCGAGGAGCCGGCCCAGGAGCGCGCCCTCGCGGACAGCCTGGTCCCGCTCAGGCCGGTGCGCGACGCCGTGTCCCTCCTGGTCCAGGCCCAGTACGAGGAGAACCCCTATCCGCGCTGGTCGCGCGCCCTGCTCGGGACCCCGCGTCCCTTGCGCGAGCGGGTCCACCTCGCGCTGCCGCACCTCGGCGCGGACGAGATGCCGGCGGTCGAGCGGCCACGCGTCCTCGTCGCGGGGTGCGGGACCGGCATCCAGACCATGCGGCTCGTGCAGTCGGTCGCGGACGCCTCGGTGCTCGCGGTCGACCTGAGCCGCAGCAGCCTGGCCTACGGCATGCGCAAGCTGGCGGAATACGGGATCGGGTCGGTCCGGCACCTGCAGGCCGACATCCTCGACCTCGCCAACCTGGGCGAGCGCTTCGACCTGATCGAGAGCTTCGGCGTGCTCCACCACATGCGCGAGCCCTTGCAGGGCTTGCGCGTCCTCTCGGGGCTGCTCGCGCCGGGCGGCCTGCTCTTCCTCGGGCTCTACAGCGAGATCGCGCGCGCCAGCGTCGTCGCGGGGCGCGCCCTGGTCGCGGAGCGCGCGCTCGCGCCGACCCCGGCCGGCGTGCGGGCGGGCCGGCGTGCCGTCATGGCCGGGGCCGTGGCGCAGCCGGACCTCGGCATGCTGCTCAGCCCCGCCTCCGACTTCTGGACCCTGTCGGAATGCCGCGACCTCATCTTCCACGTCGAGGAGCACCGTTTCACGCTGCCCGGGATCGGCGCGATGCTGGAGGCCTGCGGGCTGGAATTTTTGGGCCTGGAGCCCGAACGCCCGTCGGACCGGACCCGGTTCGCGGCCGAGCATCCGGACCCGGCCGCGGCGCGCTCGCCGGCGGCGTGGCACGGTTTCGAGACCCGCCATCCCGACACCTTCGGCGGCACCTATCGGATCTGGGCGCGGCAGGCGCGCCAGGGCCGGACCGGTTCGCGCTGACTTCCGATCCCGGGGGGCATCATTCGCTGTGCCCGGCCCCGCCCGTGCCGGCCGGCCCTCCCCCCGGCTCGGTGCCGGCGCCCCGGTCCTGCGACGCGGCGGTCCGCGGCTTGCGCTTCAAGGGCGTCAGGAGGGCGAGGACCAGGAAGTTGGACAGGGCCGGGATGAGGCCAAGGTCGTAGTAGCCGAAGCCGACGGCCGCCCCGATCACGCCCACGTTCCACAGGCTCGCCGCGGTCGCGGTGCCGTGCACGTTGTCGCCCCCCTTCAGGATGGCGCCACCGCCGATGAAGCCGATGCCGGTGATGAGTCCCTGGAGGATGCGCGCCTGCTCCGGCGTGCGCGCGCCGAGGAGCTCGCTGGCGAGCAGGATGAAGCCGCAGCTGGCGATGGCGACGATGGGGAAGGTGCGCAATCCGGCGCTGCGCGCCTCGCGCTCGCGGTTCCAGCCGAGCGGGAATGCGAACGCGAAGGCGAGGCCCAGCCGCACCAAGTGGTTGGGAAGGTCTCCCCAGATGCCCCAGTACGAACCCATGATTCCTCGCCGGTGTGAGAACGCCCCGATGGTCCGTCCGCGCGTCGTGCCGCCGTTCCGAGGCGGGCCGCCAGCGGCGCGCCGACGGTGATCCTCGCGCCTGACGGAACCTTCCCGGAGCGGCCCGCATCAGGGCGAGCGGGGTCCGGTCGGCTCGGCGTCGCGCCTCGTTACGCCCTGACGGTCCGGCGCGCTGCTCCCGGGGTCGAGTTCCGTCACCTCCCAGTCGTCGCCGACGTTCTGGCAGGCCGTGCCGCGGATCCTGGCGGTGCGCTGCGCCTCTTCCACGGTGGCCAGGAAGGCGCGGCAGATCCGCCCCGCGCGTACGACCGGCGCGGCGGTCGGCACGACGCTGCCCTTCCGCCCGCTCGCCGGGTTGTCCCACCGGATGCGCAGGCCGTTCCCGCTGGGTTCCAACGCGAGGCCGAGGATGCCGCGCGCCCGGCGCCAATCCTCCGGGTCGAGCCCCGGGAACGCCAGGGGCGCCGTGCGCTTCGGGTCCTGCCCCGGCACGCCGGGAGAACCGTCGGCAGGCCGGGAGATCGGCAGCGAGATCGCGCAGGCCGGCAGCGCCAGGATCAGGAGCGCGGCGCCGGCGCGGGACAGGGGACGTGCGGTTGGCCGGAGCCGGGGATGGGACATGACGGTGCGCTCGGCGGTGTCTGGCGAAGGCGGGGGCGGGTCGGGGCGCGCCGGCGGTCCCGGACCGCCCGGCAGCCCCGGCCAGGGATGAGCGGGCGGCCCCGGGGCGCGGACCTGGCGGCGGAAGGTCTTCCGTCCCATCAGCGGCCATCCGGTGTGCGCACGCCGGACCAGAGGTCCTTGACCTGATCGAAGTGCGTCTTCGGGCTGTAGGCCGCCACCGGCACCGCGATGAAGCGGGCGGTCAGGCGCCCGATCTGCTGCACGACGCCGTAGGAGAACACCACGCGGTTGCGCTGGGCCTGGATCAGCTGCACGCGGGCGTTCAGGAGCTCCTGCTGCGCGTTCAGCACGTCGAGGGTGGTGCGCTGGCCGACGCGGGCCTCCTCGCGCACCCCGTCGAGCGCGACCTCGTTCGCCTGGACCTGCGCCTGCGAGGCGATGACCTGGGCCTTGGCGGCCTCCAGCTGGCCCCAGGCCGAGACCACGGCGGCGCGGATCTGGTCGCGCAGGAACTCGACCTGCAGGCGCGTCTGGCCCACGAGCTCCTTGGCCTGCCGGATCTGCGCGTATTCCGATCCGCCTTGATAGATCGGGACCGTGATGCGGCCCACGATCGAGGCGGTGCGGCCGTTGTCGCCGGGCTGCTCCTGGTCGTAGCGCTGGGCGACCTGGCCGGTCAGGCCGACCTGCGGGTAGAGCCGGCCCTCCAGCACCTTCACCTGCGCCTCGGCGGCATCGACCGCGTGCAGCGCCGAGGCGATCTGCGGGTTTTCCTTGAGGCCGATCTCGACCGCGGCGTCGAGGTTGCCCGGCACGGGGCGGTCAAGCGGGCGGCCCGGCGAGAGCTGGCGCGGCTCCACGCCGATGACCCGGCGATAGATGCCGATGCTGGCGCCCAGCTGCGACTCCGCCGCGCTCACCTGCGAGCGGGCGAGCGCGAGGCGCGCCTCCGCCTGGGCGACGTCGGTCCGGGTCAACGCGCCGACCTGGAAGCGGAAGGCCGTCTGGCGGAGCTGCTCCTGCAGGACGGCGACGTTGTTGCGGTTCAGCTCCAGCGTCGCGGTATTCTGAAGCACGTCCATGTAGGACTGGACCGCACTGAACAGGGTCGTCGTCTCGGTGAGGCGCAGGCTCTCGCGCTGGCCGAGCACGGTCGATTCCGCGCGCCGGGTGTTGTTGTCGGTCTGGAAACCGTTGAACAGCGTCTGGTTGACGGTCAGGCCGGCGCCGCCCGGCAGGGCGGTCCGCGCGAAGCGTTCCCCGCCCTCGACGCCCTTCTGTCGCTCGACCCCGATGTCGGCGTCGAGGCGGATCGTGGGGCGGTAGCCCGCCCGGGCCTGCACGATCTCCTCGTCCGTCGCGCGCAGGCCCGCCCGGGCGGCGTTCAGCTCCGGGTTCGCGCGGAAGGCGCGCGCGAGGGCACCCTCCAGGGTCTCGGCCCGCGCGCCCCCGGTGGCGCCGGCCAGAAGGAGCGCGGCGCACAGGCTGCAGGCCGCGCGGGTCCGCCGCGATCGGGCGCTCGGCGACGGGGAGGAAGGCCGGCGGGCACCGTGCGCCCCTGGCCGGGCGGAGGTTTCGGCGCCGGCACGACCCGGTGAACCTGCGGGTCTGGGCGCCCGGGCGGGGCGGACCGCCGCGGCGGACCATGGCCCGGCCGGATCCGACCCGCGCGACGGCTCCGGCGTACCGCCCTGCCGAGGCTCGGCTGCGCGGCGTCCCCGACCCGCGGCGAGCGCCGAGGCCTGGCCCGCACGAGCGAGCGGGAACGCGCCGGCACGCGGCGCCGCGCCCGGGAAGACCGCCGGTTCGGGGTCGATGATGAGGGGAACGGGCATCGCCCACCCTGCGAGATGCTGCCACATGCCGCCCCGTCGCATCGACGGGACCCGCGCCGCGCAGGGCGGGCGCCTTCCCTTCCGGGCCTGGGGATGACCATGCAACCCGGGTTGCCGCCGCGGCATGCGGCGGCCGGCGGGTCAGGCGCGCGGGGGCTCGCTCGGGGGCGTCGATGCCACGGAGGAGAGGCGGGCGGTGCCGAGGGTGAATTCGGGCGGCCTGGCGATGCGCAGGGGCGTCACGACCGGGCTCTCCGGCCGGATGACGGCATGGCAGGGGCAGTGCGCGCTGCAACGGCCAGGCCCCGCAAGGCCGCGGTCCGCCGGCTCGTCCGCGGCGGGCGCCCCGGAGATGGCATCGAGCACGATGACGATGCCGGGCCCGCCGGCTTCCTCGTCCGGCGACGCGGGCGCGGTCAGGGCCGGGTCCACCAGGGAGACGGTCAGGGCGATGGCGAGCAGGCAAACCAGGGCGCGGCGCCAAACGCCGGACGCGTACCCGTCCCACCGCTGCCGAAGCCTGACCATACGCCATGCTTACGGGGGCGCGCCGCCCGGCGCAAGGTCTCGCGGAGGTGGGGGAGGCCAGCGTCCGAGGAGCCCGATCGTTCCCGCGCGCCGGCGGCGCGACCCGTCGCAGGACCCTCCTCGCGCGGAGGGTTTCGCGCTTCGCCGGGGTCCGGCCCGGCCTCAGGGGCGGAGCCGATGTCCGGCCAGGGCGATGCGGTCGCGGATCTCGACCTGCCCGCGCAGGACCCGGATCCATCCCGCGCGCTCCCAGCCGGCGAGATGCCGGCTGACGACCTCGCGCACGGTGCCGAGGTCGGCCGCGATCTGCCGGTGCGTCGCGGTCACCCTTCCGTGCTGGTCCGCTTGGGCGAGCAGGTGCCGGGCGAGGCGCTCCTCAAGGGGCGTGAAGGCGATCTCGTCGAGGAGCCCGAACAGGACGGCCATGAGCTTGGCGTAATCGTCGAGGACGAAGGCGCGGAACGCGGCCGAGGCCGCCATGAGGTGCCGGAAGGTCTCCGCCGGAAGCGCCGCCAGCACCGTGCGCTGCTCCGCGACGCTCTCGGCCGGGAAGGTGCCGCCGGCGAGCAGGCACTGGGTCGTGAGGACGCAGGTCCCCCGGGGACCCACCCGGTAGATCAGCATCTCGCGGCCGCCCGCGGAGATCCGGAAGACGCGTGTCCGGCCCTCGATGCACATCAGGTAGTTCGCGCACTCGCCTCCCAGCTCGTAGGCGGTCGCTCCCGCCTCCAGCACGGGAAAGCGCACGGCGCCGCGCAGGATGTGCCGGTGGTCGGCCGGAAGCGTCCCGAGCACGGGAAACTGCTCGAACCAGCGCTCGACGCGGTCGGCGTGAGACATGCGCGATGACCTTCAGCTCCGCGGCGCGCCGGTCGGGCGCCGGGGACGTTCCGGGACAGGCCGGCGTCGATGAGCGCGGGCACAAACGACCGATGCCGCCCGCGTTCGGATTGAGCCGCGCGGGCGCGCGGCGGTGCCGGTTCCGGCGGTGCGCGGGGCCCGAGCCCGTTCGCCGGGAACCGCGGGGACACCCATACGCAGGCACGCGGCCCTCCCGTTCTCGGCCGTCGTCGCCCGGGGTCCGGCGTCGGCCGCGGGCGACCTGCTCCGCCCCCTCGGCCGGACGATGCCGGACATGACGCAGGCGGGGACGGCCCGCGCCGCTATCGAGGCGACGATCGCCCGGGCGGCCGGCAAGCCGCTCAGCCTCTCGGACGGGCGCCTGTCCGGCCTGGACCTCAGGCGCGCGAACCTGCGCCCGTCCCGCTTGAACAGGGTCCTGCCGCGGGGGGGCGGTCTCCGCGTCGCGGCCCCCGACCAGGCCGGGCTCAAGACGGCCGACCTGGGCGGGGCGAAGCTCGTCGGCGCGCGTTTCTTCGGTCCGCAGGTCCGGGGGCGAACCCGCGCGGAGCCGACCGGAGCGGGGCCAGGACCGGCCGCGACTTCGGCGGGGCGAGCGCCGGCGGCGCGCTCCGCGCCGGCCCGCGCGGCGACGCCGCCGTCCGGAACGCTGACGCGAGCGGGGCCGGCCTGCGCCGGCGCAAGGGCTGGGACGCGACCCCGGATTGCGACGCGCTCGTCGCGAACCGCGCCGGGACCGACCCGGCCCACCGGACCGCCCCGGCGGATCGGTCCGACGCCTCTCCGAACGCCCGTCCCGCGCGGGCGCGAGGCCGCGTCGGCGTCCGTGCGTTCCGGGGGCAGGGCTCCGATCCCGCGGGCCGTTACCCTCCCTGGATCGCCTCTCCGTACCGGAACGTGGCGGAGCCGCCGTCCATCCTCAGCGTTCCGGACCCGGCGAACGAGCTCGTCCCGTCGGCCGACCCGGTGCCGCGCTGGCCATTGGAGCAATTTGCCCCGACGGATGCCGGCAGCCCCGCCCCGGACGGATGAAACAGGCCGCTGCAGGTCGTCCGCCCGTCGGTCGCGTAGAACTCGCGCCGCAGCAGCCGGGTGGTCACGCTGCCCGTGAGGCGCTCCCCCGACGGGAGATGCAGGGTGAACGGGACCGTCGCGTAGCCCGGAACATCGGGCACGTGCAGGCAGCCCGTCACGCCGGTGGCCAGCCCCCAGGCACACGCGAACCTCCTCCAGCCGATCATCACGATCCCTCCCCGCCCGTGCCGGTCCGACCGACGCCCGCGCATGGCCCGGCCGCGGATGGGCGCCGGCCGTTGCGCTCGCCGCCTTCGGCGGCCCGGATCCCCGGATTGCCCGCAGCGGCGTGGCCGCTGCACCGCCCCGACCGGCCCGGTGCCGAACCCGGCTAGATCCCGGGGCCGCGCAGTCGATGGTAGAGAGCCCTGACGGCATCCATGTAGTCCTGACCCGGGTTCTTGGCGCAGAAGGTGCGCAGGAAATGGACTTGGGCCTGAAGCGGGACGGACGGCGGTGTCAGGTCCAGGTCTTCATCGATTCCTGCCGGCGCACGAATCAGCGCTCCGCTCATGAAACCTTGCGCCCAGGCGAAGAAGTACAGCTCGGCAGCTTGGTTCGCGGAGATCTCCTGGTTGAACGCTGCGCAGGTCTGGGCGCCGATGCCGACGATCTTGGCCGTCGATCCTGCCTGCGCGGACATCACGACCATGACGCCGAGGGCCACCATCACTGTTCGTCGCATCGATGCTCCCCGTCGCTCCAGTTTCGTAGGATGAGCCGGAGCCAGCGCCGTCGAACGCCGGCCGGTGGGTGGTCATGGCGCCATCCGGCGGTCCCGGGATTCGAGCAGGTCGGAGGTATGGCGGGCGGCGGGGTGGCCGGTCGCCGCCTCGTGCGCCGACGAGCATTTCTCGTAGAGCTCGCCCGCGGCGACCATGACGATGCGTTTTCCGCCGCCTTCGGCGGGGCGGACCGCCAGGAGCGTGCGCCCCGCCGGCCACGTCACGGCGTTCGGCAGCCCGGCCTCCTGCGGCTCGCCGTAGCGCCGCACCCCCTCCCGGTAGATCGCCGCGTAGGCCGGCACGAGCTCGGCCTCCGCGAAGGGGCGGCTGAACCAGATGACCTGCTGCAGACCCTCGTCCCCGCAGACCTCCAGGACGACCTGCTCGGTATCGGGCCCGGAGGCCGGCGCCCGGCCCTGGAAATAGAACAGGGCCGTGACGTTCCCCTCCCGATCCGCCATGGACGGTTTCGGCACGGACGTCAGCGGACCCCAACGCAGGCCGAAGGGTGCCTCCCCGGCAAGCGCCCCCGGGATGCCGGCCGCCCCCAGGAACGCGGTGGCGAGCGCACGACGAAACGTCCGCATCACGGGGCTCCCCCTCGGGTCCGTCGCGACCGCGCCTCGCCGGTCCGGGGATGCATGGCCCGGGTCACTCGGCCGCCTGCCGGAGCCGCGCCCGCGCGCCGGCCGAAGCCTCCTCGGCCCGGCGCGGGGAGCGCGCGACCTCCTCGCCGCCGAAGCGCGCGTACAGGGCCGGCAGGACGACCAGGGTCAGCAAGGTGGCGCTGATCAGGCCGCCGATGACCACGGTCGCGAGCGGCCGCTGCACCTCGGCTCCGGTCTCGGTCGCGAGCGCCATCGGCACGAACCCGAGCGAGGCGACCAGCGCCGTCATCGCCACCGGCCGCAGCCGGGTCATGGCGCCCTCCAGGATCGCCTCGCGCCGCGGCCGCCCTTCCGCGACGAGCTGCTTGATGAAGGTCAGCATCACCAAGCCGTTCAGGACCGCCACGCCCGAGAGCGCGATGAAGCCCACCGCCGCCGGCACCGAGAACGGCATGCCCCGCAGCCACAGGGCCGCGATGCCGCCGGTCAGCGCCAGCGGCACGGCGCTGAACACCAGCAGCGCGTCCCGGGGCGAGCCCAGCGCCGAGTAGAGCAGCAGGAAGATCAGGGCGAAGCAGACCGGCACCACGATCATCAGGCGCTTGCGGGCCGAGGCGAGGTTCTCGAACTGGCCGCCCCAGGTCACGTCGTAGCCCGAGGGCAGCCGCACCTGGCTCGCGACCTTGGCCTGCGCCTCGGCGACGAGCGAGCCGATGTCGCGCCCGCGGACGTTCGCGGTCACGACCACCCGGCGCCGGCCGTTCTCGCGCGAGACCTGGTTCGGCCCTTCCGCGACGGAAAAACTCGCGACCTGCTTCAGGAGGACCGACGCGGCGCGCCCGTTCGGGCCGGGCGGCAGCGGCACCGGGATGTTCTCCAACGCCTCCCGGTTCTCGCGCACCTTGTCGCTGAGGCGCACGACGATGGGAAAGCGGCGGTCGCCCTCGAACACCAGCCCGGCGTCCTTGCCGCCGATGGCCGCCCCGATGACCTCCTGGACGGCGCCGGTGCTGAGCCCCAGCCGCGCCGCTTCCGCCTTGTTGATCTTGATCTCCAGGAAGGGCAGGCCCGCCGTCTGCTCGACCTTGACGTCCTCGGCCCCGTCGATGCCCCGCAGGATCTCGGCGATCTGGTCGGCCGCCTTCGTCATCGGCCCGAACTCCTCGCCGAACACCTTCACGGCGAGGTCGCCGCGGGCGCCCGCCAGCAGCTCGTTGAAGCGCAGCTGGATCGGCTGGGAGAACTCGAACACGTTCCCGGCCAGGGCGCCGACCGCCTTCTCGATCTTCTCCTGGAGCTCGGCCTTGGACAGGTCCGGGTCCGGCCACTCCTCCTGGGGCTTCAGGATCACGAAGGTGTCCGAGGAGTTCTGCGGCATCGGGTCGGACGCGACCTCGGCGGTGCCGGTCTTCGAGAAGACGTAGGCGACCTGCGGGAAGCGGCGGATCGCCTGCTCGATCTTGAGCTGCATCGCCTGCGACTGCGACAGCGAAGTCGAGGGGATGCGCAGCGCGTTCATGGCGATGCTCTTCTCGTCGAGCGTCGGGATGAACTCGGCGCCGAGCCGGGTGAAGAGCAGGCCGGCCCCGGCCAGCAGCAGCAACGCCGCGACGATGAACACCATCGGCGCCCGCACCGCCCCGGCCAGCACGGGCCGATAGGCCCATTTGAGGGCGCGGATGATGACATTGTCCTTCTCGGTGACGCGCCCGGTGATCACGATGGCGATCAGGGCCGGCACGAAGGTCAGCGACAGGACGAAGGCGGCGGCCAGCGCGATGATCACGGTCAGCGCCATCGGCTCGAACATCTTGCCCTCGACGCCCGTGAAGGTGAGGAGCGGCACGTAGACGAGGATGATGATCGCCTGCCCGTAGAGGGACGGCTTGATCATCTCCTCGGCCGAGGCCCGCACCGTGGCGAGGCGCTCCTCGGTGTCGAGGGTGCGACCGAGACCGTGCTGCTTCTCGGCGAGATGACGCAGGGCGTTCTCGGTGATGATGACCGCCCCGTCGACGATGAGGCCGAAGTCGAGGGCGCCGAGGCTCATCAGGTTGGCCGAGATTTTCGCCTCGACCATGCCGGTCATGGTCATCAGCATGGCGACGGGGATGACCAGCGCCGTGATGATGGCGGCCCGGATGTTGCCGAGCAGCAGGAACAGGATGACGATGACGAGGGCCGCGCCCTCCGCGAGGTTCTTGGCCACGGTCCTGATGGTGGCCTCGACCAGGAGCGTCCGGTTGAGGACCGTCTGGACCTCGACGCCGGGCGGAAGCGACTTGCGGATCTCCGTCATCTTGGCGTCGACCGCGGCCGCGACCGTGCGGCTGTTCTCGCCGATCAGCATCAGCGCGGTGCCGACGACGACCTCCTGCCCGTCCTCGCTGGCCGAGCCCGTGCGCAGGTCGCGCCCGATCCGGACCTCGGCGATGTCCTTGATCCGCACCGGCACGCCGCCGCGGGTGGTGACGAGGACGTTCTCGATCTCCCCCATGCTCTCCAGGCGCCCGGCCGCGCGCACGACGTAGCCCTCGCCGTTGTCCTCCAGGTAGCGGGCGCCCTGGTTGGCGTTGTTGGCCTCCAAGGCCCGCGCCACGTCGGAGAAGGAGAGGTCGAGGGCGGTGAGCTTCGTCGGGTCCGGCTGGACGTGGTACTGCTTCTCGAAGCCGCCGATGCCGTCGACGCCGGCCACGCCCGGCACGGTCTTGATCTGGGGCCGGATGATCCAGTCCTGCACCGTGCGCAGGTACGCGGCCCGCTCCAGCTCCGTCCTGAGCCGCTGGCCTTCCGGGGTCAGGTAGCTGCCGTCCGGTTGCCAGCCCGGCTTGCCCGCAGGCGACACCGTCCGCTCGTCCGGCTTCGCGTAGTGGATCGACCACATGTAGATCTCGCCGAGGCCCGTCGAGATCGGGCCCATGCGGGGCTCGGCGTCGGGCGGCAGGTCCTGCTTGACCTGGGACAGGCGCTCGGCGACCTGCTGGCGGGCGAAGTAGATGTCGAGCTTCTCCGCGAAGACCGCGGTGACCTGCGAGAAGCCATTTCGCGATAAGGACCGGGTGTATTCGAGGCCCTTGATCCCGGCGAGCGCGGTCTCGACCGGGTAGGTGACCTGCTTCTCGATGTCGATTGGCGAGAGCGAGGGCGCGACCGTGTTGATCTGCACCTGGTTGTTGGTGATGTCGGGGACCGCGTCGATGGGCAGCTTGGTCAGGGCGTAGCCGCCGAAGCCGGCGGCCAGCAGCGACAGCAGCAGCACCAGCCAGCGCTGGTGGACCGAGAAGTCGAGGATGCGGGAGATCATGGGCGGGCTCTCGCTCAGTCGTTGTCGCCGGTCGCGGCCTTGCCGAGCTCAGCCTTGAGGAGGAAGGAGTTGGCGACCGCGATCTCGTCGCCCGGCCTCAGGCCCGAGACGACCTCGTAAGCATCGTCGTCGGAGCGCCCGAGCTCGATCTCGCGCTTCTCGAAACCGGTGGCCGTGCGCACGAAGACGACCTTCTCGCCGGCGACGGTCTGGATCGCGGCCTTCGGAACCCGCACCTTGACCGCATCCTGGCCGACCTCGACCTCGGCGGTGACGAAGGTTCCGGGCCGCCAGGCCATGTCCCGGTTCGGCAGCCCGACGATGACGCGGGCGGAGCGTGTGTCCGGGTTCAGGATCGGGCTGACGAAGATCACCTTGCCTTCGGCCTGCTTGTCGGCGTCGCCCTGGCTCGGGGTGACCAGGACCCGCGCGCCTTCCTTGACCTTGGCCAGTTCGGTGGTTGGCACCGCCAGTTCGATCCAGACGGTGGACAGGTCTGCGACCGTATACAGGTCGTCCGGGTCGCCCTGACCGCCGACGTCGGTGCCGAGGTCGACCTTGCGCTCAACCACGCGCCCGCTCAGCGGTGAGCGCAATTCGTAGCGGCGCAGCGTCGAGGTGTTGGGCGTGGTCTCGTCCCGTTTGGCCGCGCTCGCCACCTCGGCGGCGTTGAGGCCGAGGGCGGAGAGCTTCTGCCGGGCGAGGTCGACGCGAAGCTGCGCCTCCGAATAGACGGCCTTGGCATTGAGGAAGGCCGATTCGGCCGAGATGCGCTTTTCCCAAAGCGCCTGCTGCCGATCGAAATTGGTCTTCTCAAGCTCTGCCTTCACTGAGGCGGTGAGATACTCGCTCTTGGCGTCCGCGACCTCGCGGCTGTCGAGCACCGCGACGACCTCACCCTTCACAACCTCCTCGCCCAGGCGCTTGCGCATCTCGGCCACAATCCCGACCACGCGCGCGGGCACCCGGGCGATCCGGTCGGCGTCCGGCGCGATGGTGCCGGGAACGAGAAGGTGGCGCGCGAGCGTGCCCCCCTCCACCGTCACGACCGTGATGTCCTGCCCGGAAACCTGCTCGGGCTGCATCTTGATCACGGTCGGCTCGGCCTCTCCCCCACCCTCCCCGTGCGGATGCTTGGCGGTCGCAGGCCCGGTCTCCGGCTTCGCCCCTCGCGGGCGGGGATGCTCGCCCGCGGGCTCCGGGACGTCGGTCTCGGAGGAGGGCTGACCGGCGGCGGGCGCCGGGTGGATCCTCGGGACCCCGACCGAGGCGAGGGCGTCCTGGACGAATTCGGACACGCGGGGAACGGCACCGCCGATGGCGATGCCGGTGGCCAGGATGACCACGGACAGGAGAATGCGCATTGAGCCTGACTCGACCGGGACGCCGCTTGCCCGCCTGCGCGGCGGTGACGGTCGATCCCGCATGTTCACGTAAGGTGATCGACTGGCCCGGCGGATCGCCGGGCGGCCCGTGCCACCTCGGTGGCGCGGTCACCTCAGGCGCGAGGAGGCCTCGACAGCCGGTCCGGCCAGGTCGACGCGAGCGCGCCGACGGACCGGGACCGGTTGGGCTGGGCAGCCGCCGCGGGCGCCGTCGCGGGAGCGGCGTCCGCGGTGATGGCCTGGTGGCAGCTGCAATGCACGTGACAGGTCACGCCCGGATCGGACGTGTCGGTCGCGGAGCCGTCGGCCGGCGCGACCACCGAGAGTTCCGTCCCGGCAGGTGCCTTGCCGTGGTACGCGAAATCGGCTGCCAGGCCCAGGTCGGGAGCGGCGATGAGCAGGACGAGCACGAGCGCGAGCAGGCGCAGGGCGGTCACCGACCAGCCACGCCCGGCGTCGAAGCTCTTCTGCCGCATCCCGAGGGTCATCCCCGTCCTTATGGCGATTCGAGGCCGCGGATACAATCGGGTTCGTCGCGGTGCGGCGTCGGATCCCAGGCGGTGTCTCCGTACGCCGCCCGCCAATCGTCGTCGCGACGATGAGAGACGTGGTGCCCGCGGCGGCCCTGGCCGCCGTCCGGCATCATGGCGGTCCCGCGGCCCGCAGGGCGGGCGTCATGGTTTCGGGAGGCCGGGTTCGCCGCGGCCTCGAACGGAGGCACCGCCGGCCGTGGCGGCATGCCCCGCTCCCGGCGGTACCCTCACCGGCGGGCACCCCGGCGCCGGGCCGCGGGCGCACCGGCCGGACGCCGCCCCGGCTCGGGCCCGCGATGCGCTCACCAGGGCCGCCGGCGGGACCCCGGGACGGATTGGCCGCGGGATGACCGAGGCGCGTCGACCGGACCCCGCCGGACGCCGCCCGTGGCCGAAGGGCGGAGGCGGCCCGGCCCCGGGGCCTCACGGGCGGTCGGAGGGCGCCTCGTTCTTGCGGGGCGAGCGCGACCTTCGGTCGAGCTCGGACCGCGCCATCCCCGTCACGACGCCCGTGGCCCCGTCCCCGTGCACGAAGCGGGCGCCCTGCCCTTCCAGGGCCTGCCGGAGCCGCAGGGCCAATCCCTCGCTGAGGTCGGAGAACGCGTTCTCGTAATCGTTGATGCTCTTCTTCGACACCATCGACAGCTCGCGCAGATCGGATTGCGAGAGCCCGAGGAGGGCGCGCGCCGCTTGGCACAGGTACCCCGGCACCGGTTTTTCCGGTGGATAAGCATTAACCTTCGGGAACAGCAGCAGGTCATGGTACGGCTCTCCGCATTGAAAAAGCTTTATACCAATGATATAATTCCATTCGATTTCAGACGAGACGGTTTCGTGGCTGTCGGTGGACTTGGTGTCCGCGGACGGCTTCGGGCGTGCATGCTGGGGGTCTGCCATGATCGCTGCGTTCTTCGGTGCCGACGGACGTTCCGTGAGTGCCCATGCTGTCCTCGTGGCGACGCTCGCCGCCGCCGCCGGGCGGCCGGCGACGCTGGCGCGGATCACCCGGCCGGCCGAGCCGCGGCTGCCTCGCGGCACGAGGTTGCCGGACGCCGTCCGCGTTGTCGAGCTTCAGGCCGCCTCGGCCGAGGCGGCGGTGCAGGCCGCCTGCGAGGCCGCGACGGCCCGGGACCGCGAAGGCTGGCTGATCCTCGACCTGCCCGCCGAGTGCCTCGCCGCGCCGTCCCTGCGCGCGCATCTCGACGCGGCCGTTCTGCCGGTCGGCCCCACGCCGCTCGACGAACACTTCGCGGCCGCCGTGCTGGGCGACCCGCGCCTCGTGCCCCCCGTTCAGGCCGGGCCCCCGGCCCCGGTCTGGCTGCTCGGCTGCGGCCGCTCCGGCGGCGAGCCCGCCGTGGCGCGCTTCGAGCGCTCGATGCGCGCGGCGGTCCGAACCGGCGCTCCCGACGCGGCCGATGCGATCCGGGCCTTGCCGGTCGCGCTGCCGCGCCTCGGCCCGTCCGACGCCGCCGGCCTCGTCGTGGGCACCCTCACGTCCCGGCTCCTCTGCCAGGGCCTCCACCTCATCGCCGCCATCGAGGCCGCCGCCCGGCACCCCTCCGCCGCCCCGTTGCGACGGCAGGACCTGGCCGAGAGCCTCGGCCCGGCGCCGTCCGCCGGCGGCGGCGCGGACCACCGCGACACGGGCGAGCGCCTCCGCGACCTCGCCGAGGCGCTGGAGGCCATCGAAGAGGGCGCGGGGCCGTCGCCGCAGGACCTGGCGGACGCGCCCCTGCTGGAGGATTGGGACGTCGGGCTCCGGGCCGTGAGGGCCTTGACCGGCGTCGTCTCGGGGCACCCCGACTTCCCCCGGCCGTGCCGGATCAGGACCTCCGAGGTCTACGCCTCGGACGGGCGGACCTGGGTCCGGACCTATTCCCGCTGGTACAGGCTCGGGAGAGCGGTCGGCGACACGGCGCCCACGACCCTGCAATAGGCCGGCCCCGGCCGACGGCGCGACGCCGCGGCAGACCGGGCTGCGGATCACCCCCGCCTGACGGCGGGAGGCACCGCCCTCCCCCGGACCGTGCGCCGTCGGCCTCGCTGTCGGCCGGGAGCCGGCCGGCGTGGCCACGCCCGGTCGCGGCCGGCGCGCCAGCGTCCGCCGCCCACCCCCGCCGTGCGCCGGAGGCGCACCCTCCCCTCGCCTGGAGCCGCCGCCCATGACGGAGTCCCCGACTTGCCCCGCCGGACAGGGGCACGCCGCCCCTGCCGGCGCCCGCCGCGCCACCGGCCCGGACGTCCGGGCGCGGCAAGGCCCGGCCATCCTCCGCCTCTGGCGCGTGGTGCCCGCGACCGGGCTCCGGCCGGCCACGGCCGAGGCGCTGCTGGCCACGCTCCGGACCTGCGCGCCGCCCACCCGCCATCGCTCCTGGGGCGAGGCCCTCGACGGCGACGCCGCCGCCCTGACCCGCGTCGCGGTCACGGTCCTGCGGGTCTGCGGCCCGGAGAGCCGCCTGACGGACCTCGTCGCGAGCGCGCTCCTCGCGCAGGCGCTGCGGGGCGAGCCGGCCGCCGCGGCGCTGCTCGCGCACGCCCTGCGCCGGCTCGGCGAGCGTCGCCCGGGCGAGCCCCACCTCGCCCGGCTCGCCGCGTCCTGGGACGCCTGGGCGCCCCCGCCCGGGGACCGAGCACCGGGGGCCGCCGCGGGCGCTCCCGCCCGCGCCGCGCCGGAAGGGCGCGGCGACCGGTCCCGTCCCCCCGCCGGAAAGGAACGCGGCTTGCGCCTCTGGATCCTGTCTGACCTGCACCGCGACGTCGGCCTGCCCTGGACGCCCGCCGAGATCCCGGACGCCGACGTGGCGGTCGTGGCCGGCGACGTTCGGGAGGGCCTGGTCGAGAGCGTCACCTGGCTCGCGCACGTCATCCGCCCGCACATGCCGGTGGTGTGCGTGGCCGGGAACCATGAATTCTATCGGCGGACCTTCGTCGAGGAGCTCGCGCGCGGGCGGGCGGTCGCCGCGAACCTCGGCGTGCACCTGCTGGAGGACGACACCGTCGTGATCGGCGGCGTCCCCTTCTCGGGATGCACGCTCTGGACCGACTACGACCTCGACGGCCCCGACCTGCGCGCCGCCTCCATGGAGGATGCCCGCCGGGGCATGAACGACCATCGGCTGATCAGCTTCCAGACCAAGCCCCGGTGGATGCGCTTCCGGCCGGAGGAGGCGCTCGCCGTCCACCGGGTCTCGCGGGCCTACCTGGAGGGCGCACTGGCCGCTCCCGCGGCCGCGCCGCGTCGGCCGCACGTCGTGGTGACCCACCACGCGCCGAGCGCCCGCTCCGTCGCGCCCGCCTTCCGAGGCAAGCCCCTCAACCCGGCTTTCGCCTCGCGGCTCGACGCCTTCGTCGAGCAAGCCGGCCCGACCCTCTGGGTGCACGGCCACACCCACGCGTCGATGGACTACCGGCTCGGCGAGACGCGGGTGCTCTGCAATCCGAAGGGCTACGGCGGCGAGAATCCCGCCTTCGACCCGGCCCTGGTCGTGGAGGTCTGACGCCGCCAAGCCCGCGGATCGACGGCGGTTCCGCATGCCCCGCGTCCGGCGGGCGCGCCGCCCTGCCCCCGCGCGTCCTTCACCCCCTTTCCCCGGGAGCCCGATGACGAAGATCCCGCCCAACCTCGCGCGCCCGGTCGTCCCGAGGCGGCTTCCGCGCGGCCTGTGCGCGGGACCTGTCCCGGAGGGGCGCGACGCTGCCTCGCCGCGCCGGCTCGCGGCCGATGCGGCGGCCGCGTCGGCGCTCGGCACGGTCGGCACGGCGCGGGCCTCGAACCCCGAGGCCCCGGAATTCCCGCGGCCGGCGCCGGTTCTGCCGCCCCCGGACGGCGTCGCGATCCAGGCGTTGCGCCGACGCGGCGGCTTGGTCCGCCGGTCGCGCCCGGCTGCCGAGGCCGTGCCGCGCGTGCGGGAGCGCGGCCGGGGGTCGCTCGGGACGAGCCCGCTGACGGCGCCGCCCCCTGCGCCCGCGCTGGAAACGCCCCCGCGGGGCCGGCCGGGCCCGCTCCCCGCGCGCCCGCCGTTGCCGGTGGGCCCCGGGCACGCCGGTCGGGCGCCGGAGACCGCGCGCGGGCCCGGCGGCGGCGGGACGCCCGCGGGGATGCGCCTGTGGATCCTCTCGGACCTGCGGGTCGATCGGGCGCCCTACGAGCTTCCGCACCCTCTGCCGGAGTTCGACGCGCTGCTCGTCGCCGGCGACGTCTGCACCGGCATCGAGGCCGCGTTGGCTTGGCTCGCCCGGGCGCTGGACGGGCGCCAGGGAAGCCGGCCCGTGGTGATGGTGCCGGGCAACGCGGAGTACTGGTCCGACGTCCCCATGGTCGAGGCGCTCGCCCGGGGCCGCGCCCTGGCGCGGGAGCTCGGTCTCCATCTCCTCTCGGACGCCTGCGTACGCCTCGACGACGGCCACGGCCGCGGCGTGCACGTGGTCGGCGCAACCTTGTGGACGGACTGGGCCCTGCATGGGCCGGCCCGCGCCCGCCTCGCGCGAGGGTATGCCCGGCATCACTGGCCGGATGCCCGCCGCATCCGCCTGCGCGCCGGCCGTGACTGGTCGCCACCGGACGCCGCCGGGGCCCACGCCCGCTCGCGCGCCTACCTGGAGGACGCGCTCGGCTCCATCGCCTACCAGGAGGTCGGCTTCCGGGCGACCGCGACGTCCGTCGTCACCGGCGTCGCGCGCGGGGACCGCGCCGTGGTGTTGACCCACCATGCCCCGTCGCGCCGCTCCCTGGCCGCGGATTGGCCCGGCTGGCTCGGCGACGAGTGGGTCGCCGCCGCCCTCGTCTCCGACCTCGAACCGCTGATGAGCGGCTGGGGCGCCCCGAGCCTCTGGGTCCACGGTCACGTCCCGAGCCGCGCCGACTACAGGCTGGGCCGGACCCGCGTCGTGGCGAACCCCACACCGGGGCGGTACCGGGGCCCATCAGCACGGCCTGACGGCCGCGGTTGCCATGCGGGCCCCACCCGAGCTCCCACGTGAGCCCGGCTCCCCTACACCGGTTCCGGCGCCATCGGCCGACAGGATCCGGCGTGGTCACCCGATGACGGGACGGGCGCCCGCCCGGGCCGGAACCGCGGCGCCCGGGTTCCGGGTTGCGGCCCGGGACCCGCCACGTGGGCCCATGCCCGGTCGGTGGCTACGGCTAGCAAGAGCCGCCGCCGCACCCGATCTCCGTGCAGGCCACCACGCCCCGGGCGGTGTCGGCCACGAGCTCCTCGGTGAGGCGTAGCAGGCTCTCGACGCGCGGGTCGCTGAGGCGGTAGCGCACGAAGCGCCCCTCCTGCTCGCGCAGGACCAGCCCGCAATCGTACAGGCAGCCCAGGTGGTTCGAGACGTTCGACTGCGTCAGCCCCGTGGCCTGCACGATCTCCGACACGCTCAGCGCCCCGGGGCGCAGCGCCTCCAGGATGACGAGGCGCGAGGGATCGGACAGGCCGCGGCAGAGCTTGGCCATGTGTTCGGCCTTCCGGCGCAGGGCCGCCGGCGCAGCGCTGCGCTGGGGTCGAGCACGCCGCCCGGGCAGGAGGGTCTGGTCTTCAGCCATGCTTGGACATCGTCATTCGCTGATATGTGGCGCGACGCCTCTCGATCCCCAGCCCGGCCAGCCCGTGCGGCGCGTCGATGCCGGGTCTCCACCATGTGGAGCCGCACAAGCGCGCCTCGTCAGCCGATCCGGCCGAGGGCTGGCCAGGTTTCCAGCAGCCAGGAGCCGATCTCGGTCAGGCGGCCCGTCATCATGGCGAGCCCCATGCCGATCATCACCCCTCCGGCCGCGAGATTGAGGAGCCGCCCGAACCGGCCGAGGCCCCGCCCGAGGCCGAGCAGCCGGTCGGTGAACAGCGTGGCCAGCAGGAACGGCAGCCCGAGCCCGAGCGAGTAGGCGGCGAGCAACACCAGGCCGCCCGCGCCGGCGGTGACGGTGGTCACGGCGAGGATCGACCCGAGCACGGGTCCGATGCAGGGTGTCCAGCCGAAGGCGAAGGCCAGGCCGAGGAGGTAGGCCCCGCCGGGCCCGCCGCCGGCAAGCGCCCCGTGGTAGCGCAGGTCGCGTTGCAGGGCCGGGAGCCGCAGGACGCCCGTCGTCACCAGGCCGAAGAGGAGGATGACGGCGCCGCCGATGATGCCGGCCTCAGACCGGTAGGACAGGACGAGCCGGCCCAGCGCCGTGGCGCCGGCGCCCAGAAGGACGAACACGGTCGAGAAGCCGAGCACGAAACACAGCCCGAGGGGGAGCGCGCGGACGGCCGGACCGGCTCGCGCGCCGCTCCTGGCTTGGCCGGCGAGTGACCGGCCAGCCACGAAGGAAACGTAACCCGGCACCAGCGGCAGCACGCACGGGGACAGGAACGAGACCGCGCCGCCGGCAAAAGCGGTCAGCAGACCCGCCGTCGAGACCTCAGGCACCGGCGCGCTCCACGGCCGCGTCCGACGCGATCCGGCCGTCGCGGACGTTGACGAGCCGCTGCGCCCTCGCGGCCACGGCCGGGCTGTGGGTCACCATGACGAGGGTCCGTCCGTGGCGGTGAAGCGCGGCCAGCCGGTCGAGGACGTCCGCCTCGGCGGTCGAGTCCAGGTTCCCGGTCGGTTCGTCGAGAAGCAGGAGATCCGGGTCGTTGGCGAGCGCCCGGGCCAGGGCGACGCGTTGTTGCTGGCCCCCGGAGAGCTGGCCCGGCAGATGGCCGGCCCGGTCGGCGAGCCCCACTTGGTCCAGGAGGTCGAGCCCCTTGCCGCGTGCCCGGGACGCGGGCCAGCCGCCGAACCAGAGGGCGGTCTGAACGTTTTCGAGCGCGGTCAGGTGCGGCAGCAGATTGAAGAACTGGAACACGAAGCCGATCTTGCGCGCTCTCACCGCGGCGAGGCGGCGTGCGCTCAGGCGGGACAACTCCTCCCCATCGAGATGGACCTTCCCGCTCGTCGAGCGGTCGAGGCCGCCCATCAGGTGCAGCAGCGTGCTCTTGCCATGGCCGGAGGGCCCGACGACCGCGACCCAACTGCGCCGCTTGATCGCGAGCGACGCCTCGTCCAGGGCCACCGCCGCCGCCTCGCCGCGGCCGTAGACCCGGGAGACCTTCTCCAAGCGGACCAGCGCATCTGCCTCAGACATGTCGGATCGCATCCATCGGTGTGAGCCGCGCCGCGCGCCAAGCCGGATAGAACCCGGCGAGCAGCGCCAAGGCGACGGAGAACGCCAGCACGCCCGCCATCGTCCCGGGGTCGAGCGCCGGCGTGGGCGATTGGCGCAGGGCCGCCGTGAAGGGATTGTCGGCAAGGGACGGCCCGATCCGGTAGGCCGCCAGCACGCCGAGGCCGAGGCCGATCAGCCCTCCGAGCCCGCCGTAGAGACCGGATTCCAGGAGGAAGCCGATGAACAGCGTGCGCCGGGTTCCCCCGATGGCCTGCAGGATGCCGATCTCGCGCCGCCGCTCGTAGACGGCCGTCATGAGCGTGTTGGCGATGCCGAAGGCGGCGGCCACCACGCCGACGATGGCGACCGCCTGCATCGCCGCGCCGACGGTGCCGACGATGGAGAGGACCGAGCTCACGAGCTGCTTGTCCGACACCACGGCGACGTTGGCCGCCTCCTGGATGCGCAGGCTGATCTCGTCCGCCCGCTCCAGGTCGTCGACCTGCACGGCGACGAAGGAGACCTTGCCCTCGGTCTCGTAGATGCGCTGGACGACGGCGAGCGGCGCGAAGGCGGCGACGTCGTCCTTGGTTCCGGTCGTGTCCAGGACGCCGACGACCGGGAGCGGGCGGCCGCGGACGGTGAAGGTCTCCCCCGGCCGCAGCCCGAACTGCTGGGCGATGGCCGCGCCGATGACCACGCCTGCCTCGTCGGGTCCCTGGAAGTAGCGTCCCTGGCCCACGCGCCAGCCTTGGAGCGCCCGCATCGCCGTCGGCTGGATGCCGATCAGCGGCACCGGGCGGTTCCGGAAGGCCGTGCGCTGGTTCAGGTAGGGCACGGCCGTCCGCACCCCCGGCACCGCCGCGATCTTGGCGAGTTCCGTCATCGCGATGGCTTCCGGCAACTGCTCGCCGGTGAGAACCGAGATCTGCTCGTAGGCGCACCAGCCCTTCGGGGTGACGACGAGGTTCGCCCCCAGCCCCTGCGCCTGGCGCCGGATCTCCTGGGTCAGGCCCTGGCCGAGCGTGAGAAGGGCCACGAAAGCCGCGATGCCGACGGCCACGCCCGCCAGCGTGAACGCGAAGCGGCCGGGCCGGCGGACGAGATTGCGCCAGACAAGGGTTCCGAGATTCACGCTGCGTCTCCCGCCGAGCCTGCCGTCGTGCCGCCAGGGCGCGTCATTGGAACTGACCGTGGTTCTTCAGGCCGGTCACCCGGAAATACGGGTGCCGGTCGCCCTGGACGAGCTCGCCTTCCAGGTCGACCTCGTCCCAGCGCGCAACCGGCATCGCGGTCTCCGCGCTGACCGGCAGGTAGAACTTCGCGCAGTTCGTCGATTTGCAGATCTTGGCCTCGCGGGCATCCACAACCACGAACTTGCGGGGGCTGGTGCCCTCGGCTCTGGCGACGACCGCGCGCAGCGTGATGCCGCCCTTATAGTTGAAGGGATCCGCGGCGATGTCATCGACCTGGAGCGCGCCGGGCGGGAGCGGCCGGGGCGTGCCGCCCAGCCCAGCGAGGACGTTTCCGGTCGCGCCCCGGGTGTTGGCCCAGAGGGCTCCTCCCAGGACGGCGATGCCGACGGCCGTGAGCGTCGCGAGCGCGAGCCGGGACGTGCGCGAGGGGGGTGTTGCCGCGTTCATGAGGTCCTTCCTCTCTGTTGGGCGATGGCATTTCTCAGGATGGCCTCGATCCGCGGCCCGTCCCATTCCGCCGGCCCGACGAAGCGGCCGATCTCATGGCCGTCCCGGTCGAACAGGAGGGTGGTCGGCAGCCCCGCGGCCCCGACCTGCGGCAGGACGGCTCCCGCGCTGTCGAGGAACACCGACAGGTGCCGCACGCCGGCGGTTTCGTAGAACCGGCGCACGACCGCGGCGCCGCCCCGGTCCACGGACAGGGCGACGACCTGGAAGTCCGGCCCGCCGAGCTTGGCTTGCAGACGGTCCAGCGCCGGCATCTCGTGGCGGCAGGGCAGGCACCAAGTCGCCCAGAGATTGACGAGAACGACCTGGCCGCGGAAATCCGCCAGGCGAGCCGGATGTCCCTCGCCGTCCACGAACGCCAGCAAGGCGGGGGAACCGGGGCCGGCGACCTTCGACCAGAGCGCCCCGCCGGCGAGGAGCAGGACAGCGGGGACCAGCCACGCCAGGCGCCGGGTTGCCGGCCGCTTCAGGCTCTCCATGCGGGTCTGGCTCATGCCCGCGCCTCGGTCGCGCGCGGCACGGCTGGGTCTTGGTCAAGCCGAAGTGGCGGGCATCCGGGCTTGTCGGGACCGCCCCCGCCGGGCCGCGCGCCGGACCTCGGACGTAAGAGGCGGGCCGAGTTCGCGAGAATTCCGAAATCGGGTCCCGCCTGCGCGGCGGCTGCCAGCGTCGGCGGCAGGAGGCCGGACGCCGCGAGGCTGAGGCCGGTCAGGTTGTAGACGACCGTGAAGCCGAGGTTGAACCGCACGGCCCTCATGGTGCGCCGCGCGATGCGGACCACCTCGGGCACGAGGGTCCAATCCTCGCGCATGAGCGCGACATGCGAGGCCTCCAGGGCGACGCCGCTGCCCGCGGCGCCCATCGCGATGCCGACGTCGGCCTGGGCCAGCGCCGGTGCGTCGTTGACGCCGTCGCCGATCATCACGACGACGTGCCCGCGGCTCTGGTACTCCTTGACGACCGCGATCTTCTCCTCCGGCAACAGGTCGGCGCGGTAACCCAGGCCGAGCGGTCCGGCGAGCGCAGCGGCGGTGCGAGCGTTGTCGCCCGTCACCAGCTCGAAATGCCGGATGCCGAGCGCCCGCAGCGCGGCGAGGGCGGCCGGCACCGCGGGCCGCTCGGTGTCCGTCGCCGCCAGAACCCCGACAGGGCTGCCATCGCAGGCCACGACCACGAGCGTCTTGCCCGCCGCTTCCAGATCGGCCATCCGCGGCGGTATGTTAAATCCTTCCGGCAGCAGGCGTCTGCCGCCCACGGTGACCGTCGCGCCCGCGATACGCGCCCGCACGCCGTGGCCGGGCATGGCCTCGAAGTGCTCGGGCTCAGCCGGACAGAGCTGGCGTTCGGCCGCCGCCGCTCGCACCGCCTCGGCCAGGGGATGTTCGGAGTAGCGTTCCGCGCCCGCCGCCATCCTCAGCAACCGCTCCTCGCCCGGAGCGCCCGATCCATCGAACGGCACGACGTCCGTGATCCGAGGCCGGCCGAACGTCAGCGTGCCGGTCTTGTCGAGCAGCACCACGTCGGCCCTGGCGAGAGCCTCCAGGTAGCGCCCACCCTTGATCAGGAGACCGCGCCGGGCGGCGCTGCCGATCGACGCGATCATGGCGACGGGCGTGGCCAGCGCGAACGAACAGGAGCAGGCCACCATCAGCACCGCCGCGGTCGCGAGCGCGTTTCCACTCACGAAGAAGGTGGCGGTCGCGACGGCGATGACGACGGGCAAGTACCAGGTCGCGAACGTGTCCGCGATGCGCTGCACGTCGGCGCGGTGTCGGTCGGCCTCCTCGACCATCTTGATGACCCGGCCGAAGGTCGTGTCGACGCCGATGGCGGTCGCTCGGACACGCAGGGCGCCGAGTTGAGCGAAGCTCGCCGCGAAGACGCGCGCGCCGGGGCCCGCTTCGACCGGCATCGACTCGCCGGTGATCGAGGCCTGGTTCACGGTGGCCTGTCCGGCGATGACCTCGCCGTCGACGGGAACCTTCTCGCCCGGGCGCACGACCACGGTCTCGCCGATCCGCACCTCGGCGACCGGCACTTCGATCTCGGACCCGTGGCGCTCGACCCGGGCTTTTTCGGGAGCGAGGCTGGTCAACTCCCTGACGGCGCAGCGTGCGCGCTCGGCGGTGAAATGCTCGACGTAATCGGCGAGCCGCATGAAGAACACGACGATGATCGCGGCCGGCCAAGCGCCCGTGAGCACGGCGGCGCCGAGGCCGACCGTCATGAGGGTGTGCGAGGTCACCCGCCGCCTGAACGCGGCGCGCAGGACGGAACGGAAGATCGGGTAGCCGCCGAGGAGGACCGCCGCGAGCCAGAGCGGCCATGCGACAAACCCGGACAGCCGGTCCAGGAGACCGGACCATTCGGCGAAGACCACGAACCCGACGACAGCCCCCAGGGTCGCGCCGAAGGCGGCGAGCAGACCGGCCGAGAAGCTGGCCATCGTGTTCTGCAGCGCAGGGTCGCGCGCGGCCGAAACGGCGCCGCAGCCGACGCCGCACCCGCATGCCGGGGCGTCGGCGGCGTCGTGGCCCGGTCGTTCGCTCAGCATGGCTCGGCCTCCGCGCGCGGGGCCGGTATCGGGGCGACACCCCGTGCGGTGCCGGCCGGCCCTGCTTCCGGCAAGCGCAGCGCGACCGCGCCGCCCGGGTCGCGCAGGTCCCGCGGCCGGGCGCTCGGATCCGGTGTCGCCGTGCGGTGCGTCACACCCGCGTGTTTCTGGGCGCCGATGCGGCGGGCAGGGGTATTCGGGGCCATTCACGAAACCGTGCGGAGGGGTGGGGACGAGCGCCCGGACGGGTTCGCCCCCTCAGGAACCGAGCATGGGGGCGATGATTTTTTCGATGTCCTCCATCGAAAGGTTCCCAGCGTACCTTTGTCCGTTGATGAAAAAAGTCGGCGTTGAACTCACCTTGAAGGTCTCGGTGGCGCGCCGCCTCACGGCGCTGACCGACGCGTATAACTTCTGATCTTTGAGGCAGGACTCGAATTTTTCTTGTTGAAACCCAGCTTGCCGCAGGATCGCCTGCAGATCGTCCAGGGGCTTGGCAGTGAAAGCCCAGTCCTTCTGATGATCGAAGAGTAGATCGGTGACCGGGTAATAGCTTGCATGGCCCTTGCAGCGGGCCAGCATGAATCCGGCGGTCGCCAGGGGGTCCAGCGGAAACTCGCGCAGGATGAAGCGCACCTTCCCCGTGTCGATGTAGCGCCGCTTCAGCTCCGGGTACGTCTCTCGGTGAAATGCCGCACAATGGCCGCATGTCAGGGACGCGTATTCGACAATCGTCACCCTGGCGTCCGGCGACCCGAGCACGACATCCCCGAGCGGCCCCGCCTCGGCGAGTTCCCGGGCCGATACGTTTTGTGCAAGGGCCGGCTTCACGGTTGCCGAGGCCGAGGCTATCAACAGCAGCCGAAGTGCTCCGCGTCGGTTCATCGCAATTCGCTTCCTCGGCAGATGCTTGGATGCGGCTCGCCCGGTCTGCGGAATGGGGCCTGGCGGGCGCTGGGATGCATGACGGTCAGCACGAAGCCCTGTCGCATTCGCGGATGTTCGCGATGGCCCGCTGCAGCGCTTCGACGCCCACCGCGCCCGCGATGATGCCGTCGTTGAGGACGAACGCCGGGGTCCCCGTTATGCCGAGCTGGTCGGCCAGGGCGGCATTCTCCCGGAGCACGGTCGCGACCGCCTCGTCCTGCATGTCCTTCCGCAGCTTCCCGGGATCGAGCCCGAAGTCCTTGGCGACCGCGAGGGCGCGTTCCCCATCGGCGCGGCCTCGCGTTTCCATCAGCTTGTCATGGAACTCTCGGAGCTTGCCTGCGGGCAGTCCCCGCTTCGCGGCGATTGCGACGCGGCTGGCGTCGGTCGAGGCCGCCCCGAGAACCGGGAACTCCTTGAGGACCACCCGCAGCTTCGGATCGCTCTTGACCAGGGCGTCCACATCGCTTCTCGCCTTTCGACAGTACGGGCAATTGTAATCGAAAAACTCCACGAGCGTGACGTCGCCGGCCGGATTGCCGATAACGTAATCGTTTGCGGAGTTGACCAGCTTACCGCGCGCTTCGCGCAGTGCGACAGCTTGTGTCGCCTTCTGCGCCTCCTGCTGGCGGCGCTCAAGCTCGGTCAAGGCCTCCTGAACCACGTCCGGGTTCTTCAGCAGATACTCCCTGATGACCGCTTCGAAGGCCGGCCGCTGCTCCGCGCTCAGGATGCCGGACTGACCCTGAGCGACGGCCGGAGCGGAGGCGAGCAACCCGATGAGGGCGAGGCGAAACGGGATCATGAGTGCCGAATGGCTCCTTCCGACCGGCCCCGACCGAGGGGCTTGCGGTACCGATCATCTCATCATATTGCCATGTGCTGATATGTCTGGCAAGCGCCTGGCTCGGGCGGCGCGCCGGCACACCCCGGCCGCGCGATCCTGGGGTGTCAGGCCGTCCTATGCGGAGATCCCGAAACGCGATGTCACGTTCAACGACGGCGACGGTGATACCGCAGGGGCGGCGCCGTTCACGCGGACGGAAGCACCGGAGCCATGGAGCGGTACCCTCGCGCCCGACCAGCGGCTCGCCTGCGTGACGAGGCTCTGCCGCACCTGAAGTTTGGAGACGGCCTCTCATGACCCCATCGGCCCGCCCGGCGCGGATCGGCATTCTGACGGTCTCGGACCGTGCGAGCTCAGGCGGCTACGCGGACGCGAGCGGGCCGGCCATGCATGCCGTCCTGGCGGAAATCCTCGCCTCTCCCTGGGAGGCGGTCGCGCGCACCGTGCCGGACGGCGTCGAGAGCGTGCGTGACGCCCTGATCCGGCTCGTGGACGACGCGCACTGTGACCTGGTCCTGACCACCGGCGGGACGGGGCCGGCGCCCCGCGACCTCACCCCCGAGGGTACCGAGGCCGCCTGCGACAGGATGATGCCCGGCTTCGGCGAACTGATGCGGCGGCGCGGCCTGGATCAGGTGCCGACCGCCATCCTGTCGCGGCAGACGGCGGGCCTGCGCGGCAAGGCGCTGATCGTGAACTGTCCCGGGCGTCCCTCGTCCATCCGCGTCAGCCTGCTCGCCGTATTCCCGGCCATCCCGTATTGCCTGGACCTGATCGGGGCAGCGCGTATCGAGACGGATCCGGCCGTGGTGCAGGCGTTCCGGCCGACTTAACCCGCCGGAGACCGCCCGGTCTGCCACGGTTCTCCCCTCTCCTTGCGATGGCGGCATCGATGGCGCAGAGGGCATTGAGGGACTGCCCACCGAGCAAGGCCCGGTGGCCTGTCGCGACGCGTGAGAACGGGTACGCGTACCGGATGACCGCCGTCGCGGGCTCCAGGCCGATCAGGTCCCGCCGCCGCAAGCGTCCCAGGCGGGCTCGCGCATGATCCTCGGCGACGCCCACCGTGGCGGCGATGGCGCCAGGGTGGACGTCCCCGTGCCGCGTAGAGGCGGCGGACGGCGCGCCAGAGCCGATCCTCATCGGCCTCCAGCGGACGCGCTTACGCCTCGATCAAGCTGGACCGCGCAGCCGTCGCCGGGCGAGCGCGGCCCGCGCGCCAGGCGAGACAGCGGCCGACCATTCCGGGCGGAGCACGCCCGGCCTGATCTCGACGGCAGAACGCTGCGGTCTCGCCTGCAGGTCGGAAGACATCCCCCTGCGGATCCTGGGCATCCCGGTTAACCGGCGCAGCAGGACAATTTCCTGACGTCCCTGTCGAAGGTCTGGGCCGCGAGCTTGAGACCCTCGACGGTGGTCAGGTATGGGAAGATCGTCTCCGCGAGCGCGTCGATGGTCAGCCCGCCGCGGATGGCCATCGCCGCCGTCTGGATGCTGTCCGCGCCCTCGGGGGCCAGGATATGCGCTCCCAACAGCTGCCGGGTCGCGCGATCCGCCACGAGCTTGATCAGCCCGCGCGTGTCGCGCGCCGCGAGCGCGCGGGGCACGTTGTCGAGCGTGAGCACCGAGGTGCGCACGTCGTACCCGGCCGCCCGGGCCTGCACCTCGGTGAGGCCGACGCTTCCGACCTGAGGGTCGGTGAACACCACGGCCGGCATCGCCCTGTTGTCGTAGCGCAGGCTGTCGCCGTTGAGGGCGTTCTTGGCGGCCAGTTTCGCGCCGTAGGCCGCCATGTAGACGAACTGGTCCTTCCCGGTGACGTCGCCGGCAGCGTAGATGCCCGGCTTCGAGGTGCGCATGCGGTCGTCGACCACGATGGCGCCCGTCGGCGTCTGGGCGACACCCGCGTCGGCGAGACCGAGGTCCTCGGTATTCGCGGTGCGCCCGGTCGCCGCCAGGATCCGCTCGGCCGTGACGGTCTCCCGGCGGCCGTCCCGCCAGAACGTAAGGCTCACGCCACCCTCCGTCCTGTCCACGGCCTCGTAGGACAGGCCGCCCAGAACGGCGATGCCTTCGCCGGCCAGATAGCCGGCGAGGGCCTCCCCGATCTCCGGCTCCGCCGCGGGCAGGAGCCGGCTGCGGCAGACGAGCGTCACGGCGACCCCGACCCGCGCGAAGGTCTGCGCAAGCTCCGCGCCGATGTAGCCGCCGCCGAGGACGATCATCGAGCGCGGAAGTTCGGTGAGGGCAAGCGCCGCGGTGCTGTCGAGGGGCGAGGCGTCGGCAAGGCCGGGAATGTTCGGCATGGCCGGGCGCGTGCCCGTGGCGATGAGGATGCGATTCGCCGCGAAATGCCGGCCCCCTGCCTCGACCCCGCCGGCGACGAGGCGCGCGCGACCCTCGTGGTAGGACACGTTGTTGTAGGCCGGCAGGAGGTCCGCGTACTTCGCCTGGCGCAGGCCCTGCACCAGGGCGTCCTTCTGGGCGACCTGGGCGCGCCAGTCGGTCACCCGAGCCTGGGCCTGGATGCCCGCGAACCGGCCGCCCGCGGTGTTGGCATGGTGCACGGTCTCCGCGGCCCGGATCAGGGCCTTCGAGGGGACGCAGCCCACGTTCACGCAGCTGCCGCCCAACGTGCCGTGCCCGATGAGGGCGACCTGTGCGCCCTGCTCGGCGGCCGTGATCGCGGCCGAGAACCCGGCCGAACCGGCGCCGACGACGACGAGGTCGTAGGGGCCGCTGCCGTTGTTCCCGCGCGGGGTGCTGCAGCAATCGCTCATGATCTCAGCTTCCGTGTGTGTTCGTCCGCGCCGCGGCACTCGGATGCCGCCGGACGCGTGGAGGTGTTGAACCGATCGGGCTTGATCCCGGCTGAGCTGCCCAGGACGAGGATTGGCGGGACCGGGACACCGTCGGCCCCGGTGGCCCCGGCCGCGAGACCGCCCGATCCTGGGACGGCCACCGGGATGGGCGTCGCGCGCCAGGGCGCGGCCGGGCAGGCGCCGGCTCGAAGGAGATGGCGGTCGCCAGAATGATGTCCCGGGCCTCGTCAGCGCGCCTGAGCGGGGCTGCCGGTGATGTCGGCGGCCGCGTTCCTCACCTCCTTCACGGAGGACGGGTACCCGGCGTTGGTGGCCGCCCCGGACAGGGCCTCGGCCGTGACCTTGTCGTCGTCGAAGGTCACGGTGGCCGTGGCCGTGCCGCCACGTTCGACGACCGTGACCTGGGTCACCCCGTCGAGGCGCGACAACGTCTTCTTGACGATGGGCGCGCAGGTGACGCAGCTCACGTTCTGGACGTCGAGAATGGCCGTGCGCGGGGCGGCGAAGGCGCCACCGGCCGGCGCCAGGACCGATCCGGCGATGAGGGCGCGAAGCAAGATCTTCATAGTGATCTCCTGGGTAAGGACGGTGAGGGTCAGACGAACAGGGGGGCGGTGTAGGGGAAGGTCACGGCCGCCAGGACGAGTGCGGCGGCAATCCACAGCCCGATCCTGGCGAGACGGCCCGAGCCGGGCCGCGCGCACGCGCCGGCATCCGCGCAGGCCGCCGGCCGGCGGTAGGCCCGCCAGAACCCGAAGCCAAGGAACGCCACCGCCGCGGCGATGAAGACGGGCTGGTAGCGCGCGAGCGCGGTCAGGTTGCCGATCCAGGCCCCGCTGACGCCGAGGCTGAAGAGTGCGAGGGGCAGGATGCAGCAGGAGGAGGCTCCGAGCGCGGCGAGGATGCCGCCGACGGCAGCGATCCTCTGCCCGTCCCCTTCGGCCTCGCTGCGCGGTGCGACCGTGCTCTCGCATGGAGCCGTGCCAACCAACTTGTCCATGTGGGATCCTTTCGATGTCCGGATTGTGCAACCTGTAGCGACTACAGGTGCAAGCGCTGATTTGGGCCGTTCACGTGTTCCTCGCTCCGGCCTCGGGACGGCTCTGCGGGCTGCCCCGGTGGGATCGGGTCCAGGATGAGGGATCGGCCCGTCCGGCCCGGTCACCACGCGACGGTAGAAGCAGCTGGAGCGGCCGGTGTGACAGGACCCTGCTCGACCGGCCAGGCGAACCCTCAGCCAGATCGCGTCCTGGCCGCAGTCCACCCGGATCTCCTGGACGTGTTGGACCTGCCCGCTCGTCGCGCCCCTGTGCCAGAGGCGCTGCCGGGACCGGCTCCAGAACCACGCCTCACCGGTCTCGATGCTCCTGTGGAGCGCGGCGGCCTTCATCCAGGCCAGCATCAGGACGGCGCCGGAGCCCGCGTCGGTGGCAACGGCCGGAAGCAGCCCGGCGCCGCCGAAGCGTGGCAATAGCGCGGCGCATTCCTCGCGGGCGATGGTCTCGCCAGAGTGGAACATGCGTCGCCCTCGGTCTTGCCCGTGCCGGGTCGCCGCCGGCGGACCTGCGGCCCCGTCCACGACCCGGCGAAGACCCGAGAGTCGCTCACCGGTTGCCGCCCTCGGGCCGGTGACGCCCGATCCCGTTCGAGCGGGCGAGGGCGAACCAGACGGCGCCGTCCGGATCGACTGCGATCCCGTTCGGTGCCTTGAGGCCGCCCAGACCGATCTCGCTGAGCCGTCCGCCCGGGGACAGACGGCTGAGCCGTCCGCCACAATGCTGCGTCACCCACAGCGCGTCGCTGCTGGCCGCGATGCCGCAGGGAGACCTCGTGCCCGTACAACGGGCAGGGTGGCCGTCCTCGGAAACGGAACCAGGCGCGCACGATGCGAGCGTAAACTCGGTCACGCTGCCGTCTGTCGTGATCCGACCGATGGCATCCGCCGCAGCCTCGGTGAACCACAGGGCGCCGTCCGGACCGGAAACGATATTTTGCGGGGCGCTATCTGGGGTCGGCAGCGGGAACTCCGCAACCTGGCCGGCCGGTGTGATCCGGCCGACCGTGTTGCTGTTGAAGCCCGTGAACCAGAGATTGCCGTCGGGCCCGAGCGTGATGCCGTAAGGCGTCAGGGTCTTGGCGAGGCTGAACTCGCTCATCCTCCCCTCGGCCGTGATGCGGCCGATCCGGTTCGTGCCCGACAGCGTGAACCACAGGGCACCGTCGGGCCCCGTCGTGAGGCCGAACGGGTAGCTCTCGGGCGTCGGGACCGGATATTCCGTGATCACGCCCGCAGGCGTGATGCGCCCGATCTTGTTGCCGCGGTTCTGCGTGAACCACAGGGCGCCGTCCGGACCGGCCACGATCGCCTGTGGGCGGCTGTCTTGGGTCGGGATGGGGTATTCGGTCAGTTCGCCGTCGGGAGCGAGCCGCCCGATCCTGTTGCCCTGCTTCTCCGTGAACCAGATGGTGCCACCGGGTCCGACGGCCACGCTTTCCGGGTAGCTGTCGGGGATCGGGAGCGCGAAGAGCCCCACGTCGCCGGCGTGCGCCGGGCCGGTCAGGGCCAGGACGACCGGAAGGCTCCCGAGGCGCAGCGGCCGGAGGCGGAAGCGCGAGATTTCGTCGATCACACTCCGGGCATGCCTGCGCAAGGCCTGGGGGACGCGGGCAATCAAGGAGAATTTCAACACGGCTTTCCCTCCCACCTTGGAGGGGCTAGCATCTGTAGCGACTACAGGTTCAAGGAGATTTGCATGGGCATCGTTCCTGCGTCGCGCGGACGCGCTGCCCTGACCATCGGGGCGCTTTCTGAGGGAACCGGCGTCAACATCGAGACGATCCGGTATTACGAGAAGGTCAAGCTCCTGCCGGCACCGCCCCGGACGGCCGGGAACCAGCGGATCTACGATCGAGCTCACCGGCAGAGGTTGACCTTCATCCGCCGGGCCCGCGAGCTCGGGTTCAGCGTCGAGGACATCCGGGCGCTGCTGACGCTCGTCGACCGCCACGCGGTCACCTGCGGGGAAGTCCAGGGCGTCGCCGACCGCCAACTGATCGCGGTGCGGGCGAAGATCGCCGACCTCCGGCGGATGGAGCGCGTCCTGAAGGACATGACCGCGGCCTGTATCGGCGGCCTCGTACCCGACTGTCCGATCATGGAGACGCTGTTCCAGGACGAGGACTCGTGACGCCTGCATCCGCCGGCCGTATGCTTCGGGCACGCGGCCGGCGGCTTCCCGCCGCCTCAGGTGGCCGACGGCCTGCTCCACACGTGACCGCCAGCAGCGAGCGCGCTCAAACCGGCACCCTCCGAGGCCGGCCGATAGGTTCGCGGGCAGACGCCGCCGAGCCTGTTCGACAATCCAGACCGAACTTCGCATTCACCTCTGGCCGATACGGAACCGAAGAAACTTCCGGCCCGGCGGAAACCTGAAGCTGCTCCAGGTTTGTTGACCATCGTGCGTGCGGCCATCGGCCCATCTTCTGTCGCCGGTCGGGTCAGACGCGGGCTCGTCCGAGGCACCAAGCCGAGCCGGGGCCCGCTTGCGCCTGTCTGGCTGCCGACCTGTTCGGGGAGGTTCCATGCTGTCCGCTCGCGGCCCTTCGCGTGAGGTGGGCAATATCCCGGAACCGGCGCGAGCGCGGGAGTCGCCACCTTCCTCGCCTTCGCCGCGCTTGCCCTCGTCCGCTGTGGCTTGCCCATCCATCCATCTTCCGTCCGACGTGCCACTGGCCTCCGTGGCTCCGTACGAACCGGCGGCCGCAGGTGCCCTTGCAGCGCTCGGGCGGGTCGGCTTCGGCTGACACCTCCGACGGTGCTGCGCCACCTGCGCGCGCAATGCGGGCCGTCCCGGCAGGGCTCGCGACCGAAGAGGAGCTGCCGGTGAGCAGGACATCCCTCGCAAGTCTGGGTGAACGAGATGGCTGGAAGCTACGACTTGATCATCATCGGCAGTGGCACGGCGGCCATGGTCGCGAGCAATCGGGCCTCGGCCGCCGGCCGTAAGGTCGCAGTGACCGACTTCCGGCCCTTCGGCGGCACCTGCGCCCTGCGCGGATGCGACCCCAAGAAGATGCTGGTGACCGGCGCCCAGGTGATGGACGACATCCGCCGCATGCGCACCCGCGGGGTGGTCGCGCCCGAGGCTCGGATGTCCTGGCCGGAGCTCATGGCGTTCAAGCGCACCTTCACGGCCCCGATCCCGGAGAAGCAGGCGAGGAACTACGCCGGGAAGGGCATCGACGCCTTTCACGGCCAAGCCCGCTTCGTGGGTCGGAACGCGGTCGCGATCGCGGGCGAGGGCGTTTGCGAGGCGCGGCACATCCTGATCGCGGCCGGAGCCCGCCCAGCGCCGCTCCCCTTTCCCGGCGCCGAGCACCTCGTCACCAACGAGGAGTTCCTGGAGCTTGAGGAGCTCCCGCCTCGTATCATCCTGGTCGGGGGTGGCTACATCGCGGCCGAGTTCTCGCACATCGCGGCCCGGGCGGGCGCGAGCGTCGCGATCCTGCAGCGTGGCGAGCGCCTCCTGACCCAGTTCGACCCCGAGCTCGTCGGTTGGCTCATGGAGAGCTTCCACGAGGCGGGGATCGACGTGCGGACGCGGCGCGCCGTCGTGCGGGTCGAGAAGGCGGGGCACGGGTACACGGTCCTGACGCGGTCCGAGACCGGCGCCGAGGAGGCGATGGAGGCCGACCTCGTGGTCCACGCCGCGGGCCGAATCCCGGATCTGGAGCCGCTGCAGCTCGATGCCGCCGGCGTCGCGCGGGACGAGCGCGGGCATCTCAGGCTCAACGCGTTCCTGCAGAGCCCATCGAACCCTGCCGTCTACGCCGCAGGCGACGCCGCCCGGACGGGGCCGCCCCTCACGCCGGTATCGAGCCACGACGCCAAGGTTGCCGTGCGGAACATGATCGAGGGCAATCAGTACCGGCCTGACTATCGCGGCGTCCCGAGCGTCGCCTTCACTATCCCCCCGATCGCGAGCGTCGGGCTGAGCGAGGCAGAGGCGCGGCAGAGGAACTTGAGGTTCCGCCTGCGGAGCCAGAGGGTGTCCGGCTGGTACACGGCCCGGCGCGTCGCCGAGCCCACCTACGGCTTCAAGGTTCTGGTCGACGAGGACACCGACCGCGTGCTCGGTGCGCACTTGGTCGGCCCCCACGTCGATGAGGTCATCAACATCTTCGGCCTGGCGATCCGGCATGGTCTCACGGCCGAAGACCTGAAAACGACGATGTTCGCCTACCCAACCGGAGCATCCGACATCGGATACATGCTCTGAACGGCTGCGTTCTCGACGAGCAGGTGAAGGCAGGCGGCCTCGGAGAGCGGGGGCGTGGCTTGCACCCGGCTGCGCCGTCGCAGCCGGACGGAGTCCCGCGGCGCCGCCTTCGTGACAGGCACGTCCACGTCGCTGATCGTCGACGAGGCCGCGACACCCGCCCCTGGGGCTTCGCCTCGCCCGGCCGAGAGTCCCCGACGCTCGCGCAGGTCCGCGGCTTGGCAAACCAGCGCGTGTACGGCGCAGCGGCAGCGAGGATGGCGGAGCCGCTCCAGCGCTTCCAGGGGCTCTGCACCGGGGCCCTCCTGCACGGTACGCTCCTGCTCCGCTTGCGCAGCGGGACTCGGTGCACCCGAGCGGCCCGCCGGCGCCGGTTGGGCCGTCCGCGGTCACCTCAAACTGGGCTGGTGGGCCGTCCCGGCCTTAAGAGGTGTCGAATGCGGGGCACGGCTCCGCTCCGACGCGTTCCGCCTCAGAGACCCTGCCGCCCCGGGACGAGAACGGACCGTCGAGGCTCAATGCGGCTGCCTCGATCGACTTCCATACGTCGGGGAAGCGCGTCCCGTGCCCTGCTCGTCCGCGAAGCCAAGGCATGCCTCGGCCACGCAGGCCGATGCCGACGACGGGTCGGCCGCGCCGGCGAGGGCCTCCAGGGCGCGCATGAGGTGCTCGGCCGCGTCGCGATGTCCCTCGCGGCGCGCCTGCCGGAATGCGGAGAGGATGACGGTGTCGAGGGTATCCTCCTCGAATTCGGGTGTTGGCGTGCTCAGGGGCGTCCTCCTTCGACGGACGGCGTCTCGGGCCTGAAGAGACGCACGGCAGTTGCGGCCAGCGCCAGTTCCGCCGCCGCGAACAGCGCGAGCGTCGTCCCGAACCCGAAGCGGAGCAATCCGCCGAAGAGCAGGCTTCCCAGCCCGAACCCGGTGAACAGCAGGCAGACGTTGAGCCCCATGGCCTGCCCCGGACGTTGGCCCCCGAGCGCGGTGACGACGCCGGCGAGCAGCGGCTGGGTCATGTCGTAGCCGAGCGACAGGACCGTTACCGCCGCCGCAGCCAGGAGAAGCGGCGCGTCGAGGGTCAGAGCTGCCGCCGCGAAGGCCCCCAGGAGCAGCCCGACCGGGAGCAGGCGGCCGCGCCCTCGCCGGTCCGCGATGCGGCCGATGACAGGCCCCAGGAGGAAGCCCGGGATGCCGTAGCCGAGGAGCGCAAGGCCGACCCCGACGGGACCGAGCCCGTATCGCTGCTCGAAGTACAGGCCGAGCCAGGTGAACACGCCGGAGTGGAACATCGAGTTGAGCAGGACGAAGCTATAGGTGCGGCGTCCGCGTGGGATGAGCAGGAGGTCGCGATAGCCGCGGAACAGGTCGGGCAGCCGTGTCCCGATCGCCGTGGCGCCCGGGATGATCCCCCGTGACGGCGCAAGGACGAGCAGGAGCGCGCCCCCGGCGGCGCCGACGGTCAGGAAGAGGCCGCGCCATCCGGCGACCGGTTCGAGCAGGGCGCCGAAGGTCGACCCGAAAGCCATGCCGCCGGCCATGGCGCCGAACAGCCATCCCAAGGGGCGCCCGCGTCGTTCGTAGGGGAAGAGCCGGCCCACGAGAACGAGGCCGAGGGGGACGACCCCGCTCGCCCCCAGGCCGGTCAGGAAGCGCCACGTGGCGAGTTGCCCGACCGAGCTCGCCGTGGCTGTCAGGGCCGTCAGCGCAGCGAAGGCGGCCAGGGAACCCGCCATGACGCGCCAGACGCCGAGGCGGTCCGCCAGCAGCCCGTAGACCAGCGTCGCCGCGCCGTACGGAATCAAATAGGCCGGAACGATGAGCCCGACACGCTCGGGCAAGACGCCGAACCCCTGCGCCAACTGCGGCAGGACCGGCGCGACCATGAACGCCTGAAAGAAGATCACGAACGCCGCTGCCGCGAGCACGCGGAGGAGGCGCTCGCGGTCAGCCTCCGCGGGTTCCGCCGTTCCGGGGATCATGCCTGTACCTCGGCGCCGTCGAACCCGCCATTGGCGAGCGCCGACCGGATCTCCGCGGGTCCGACGCGGGACGGCTCGAAGCGAACGGCGACGTGCTTACGCCAGGCGCTGGCCCTCGCCTGCCGGACACCCGGAATGGCCATCAGCAGGTCACGGACCGTCTCGGCGCAGCCGTCGCATAACATGGTTGGCACGGAGAGGGTGACCTCCGTCAGAAAGGCGGTTTCGTCGCTCATGAGGTCTCCGGGGTTCAGAGCAGGTCCGCGTAGACCCGCGCGTAGTAGGCGCTGACCAGTAGGAGGGCGGCGCCGCTGAGGAGCTGCAGGGCTCGGCCCCAGACGCCGAGGCGGGCCAGGCGGGTGACCGCGCTCCCGGCCGCACCGGCGGCGAGGAAGGGCAGGCCCCGACCGAGGCCGAAGGCGAGGGCGAGGACGACGCCGCGCCCGTCCCGACCCTCCGCGGCCGCCACCGTGAGCAGCAGCAACAGCGGCGCGGCCGAGGTGCCGACGCTGAACACCACGCCGTAGGCGAAGGCGCCGAGCAGGCCGGGGTGGCGCCAGGCCGTCAGCGCTCGGGTGCGCAGGCGCGGCCACCAGAAGGCGAGCAGCGCCGCCGCGAGCGAGACGCCGGCCATGAGCAGGGCCCAGCTCCGGCCGAACGCCTCCGTCGCGAGCGCGCCGAGATGTCCCACCGCGGAGCCGAGGGCGGCGAGGCTCAGGACGATTCCGGCGAAGAAGGACCCGGCCACCTGCAGGCCGGCGCGGCGGGACCCCGCCTCCGAGGCCCCGGCGACGCTGGCCAAGCCGAGCCCGACCGGCAGGGTGCAGGGGCAGACCGCGCTGGCCAGGACCCCGGCAAGGAACGCGATCCAGAGGGCGGCCGGCCCGCCGGCGCCGGTCGCCAGGGGCCGGACGAGATGTTCGAGCGTCACGGCGCCACCACGGGAGGACCGGGGGTGTAGCCGAGGCCCGCGACGGCCGTCCGCACGCGACCGAGCAGGAGGGGTCGGCCGGCGGCGTAGGTGACGCGGAGCGTGCGGCCGACGAAATCGATCTCCGCGTCGGTCACCCCGTCCACCTTCCGGACCGCACGCTTGATCGAGGCGGCGCAGGAGAGGCAGACCATGCCTTCCACCGGGAGGGTCGCGACCTTCAGATCGGAGCCGCGGCGTGACGTGGCCGGCGTGTCCTCTTGGGCCCGAACAGGCCCCACCGGTCCCAGGAGGAGAGCTGCCAGTGCGGCCGCCCCGCTCGAAGAAATCAGGAACCTCATCGCCGACCTCCTTCGATGGCGAGCCCGTTCGTCCCGGGCAGGCTGCCGACGCTCGTGATCGCCCCCAGGAACAGTCCGGGCTGGCCCCAGAGGGAATTGAGGAAGATCGCGGTGACGCTCACCGCCATGGCGACCATGGCCCAGATCGGGTTGATGAGGCCGGTCGCGGCGATCGGGATGCCGAGGCCGTTGAAGGCGAAGGCGAGCCAGACGTTCTGGAGCATCTTGGCGTAGCTGCGCCGGCTGATGCGGCGGGCGAGCGGCAGCGCGGCCAGGCGGTTCGACAGGATGATGATGTCGGCGGCCTCGATGGCGATGTCGGTGCCCCCGCCCATGGCGATGCCGACATCGGCCTGCATCAGGGCGGGCGCGTCGTTGATGCCGTCGCCGACCATCGCGACCTTGGCCGTCGCCTGGAGGCGCCGCACGGTCTCCGCCTTGCCGTCGGGCATCACCCCCGCGTGGACCTCGTCGATGCCCGCCTCGGCGGCAATCCGGCGGGCGGCCCGCTCGTTGTCACCGGTGAGCAGGACCGTCCTCACGCCCTCAGCCCGCAAGGCCGCGACCGCCTGCGCCGCGTCGGACCGCAGGCTGTCGTCGAGCGCGAGCAGACCCAGCAGGCGATGGTCCCGGCTGACCACGATGACGGTGCGCCCGGCCCCCTCCAGGGTCAGGATGCGCGCTGAAGCGGGCGCGAGATCGATGCCGTGGCCGGCGAGGAAGGCCGGGCTGCCGACCAGGACGTTGCCCGCCTCGGTCTGGGCGACGATGCCCTTGCCCGGGACGGCCTCGAACGAGGTCACGTCCGGGGGCACGGCGCCGCGAGCGAACGCGGCCTTGACCACCGCCTGCGCGAGCGGGTGCTCGGACGAGGCCTCGGCCGCGGCGGCAACGGCGACGAGATCGGCCTCGCTCCCGGAGAACGCCTCGACCTCGCGGACCGCGGGCCGGCCCTCGGTGAGGGTCCCGGTCTTATCGAAGACGACGGTGTCAACGAGGCGATAGCCCTGGAAGGCCTCGCCGGTCCGCATCAGGATGCCGTGCTCGGCGGCTTCGCCGGACCCCCGCACGATGGAGAGCGGTGCCGAGATCCCGACGGCGCAGGGATAGCCCATGACCAGGACGCTCAAGCCCGCGAACACGGCCCGCTCGATGTCGGGTTCGCCGCCCGCCAACCACGAACCGGCGAGCCAGCCGACGAAGGCCAGCGCGGCCACCGCGAGCACGGTCGGGGTGTAGACCTGCAGGACGCGGTCGACGAGGTGGAGCAGGCCAGGCTTGAGGGCGCGGGCGTCCTCGACCTCGCGCACCACCTTCTGCAGGAAGCTGCCGGCCCCCACCGCGGTTACCCGCACCAGCAGGGTGCCGGTGCCGTTGATCGAGCCGCCGATGACGGCGTCGCCCTCCGCGCGCTCGACCGGGATCGGCTCGCCGGTGACGAGGGCCTGGTCGACGGCGGAGCGGCCGCCCGCGACCGTGCCGTCGACGGGCACGCGCTCCCCGGGGCGGATGCGGACGAGGTCGCCGACTGCGACCGCGTCCAGCGGCACATCCCGCTCCTGGCCGTCCCGGACCACGCGGGCGGTCTCCGGCTGGAGGTCGAGGAGCCGCTTCACGGCCTGGGAGCTGCGCGTCTTGACGATGAGGGACAGCCACTCGGAGAAGATGTGGTAGGTCGCGACCATGACCGAGACGGCGAAGAACGGGGCCGTCGGGTAGTCCGGCCGGTCGAGAACCAGCCCGATGACGCCGCCGAGCATGCCCGCGAAGGCGCCGATTTCCAGCAGCACGTGCTGGTTCAGGATGCCGCGGCGGAGGGCCTGGACGGCCATGTGCAGGATGTGGCGCCCAACCCCGAAGACGAGCACGACCGCGAGCGCGGCGACGAGCCAGGGAGCGGAGGCCGTTAGGTAGCCCTGGAGGTTCAGGTAGAGCAGGCCGAGTGCCAGGACTGCGAGACCGGTGGTGCTGGCGGCCGCGGCGAGGAGGCTGGTCTTCCGCAGGACGAGGAAGACCATCGCGCCGAGGCTGAGGCAGACCAGGGCGGGTAGGAAGCCGATCCAGCCGAGGGTGGGATCCGCGATGATGGGAATGGAGGCGACGCTCAGGGCGACCGCCACGACGAAGCGGCGGCTCTCGCGCACGAGATCGCGCTCCTCCTCCTCGTAGGGCCGGACCTTGCGCGGGTCGGAGATGGTGTAGCCGATGTCGCGCAGGATCCCCAGCAGCGCCGCCGGCCGCGCGACCGCCGGGTCGTACTCGACGAGGGCCTGCTCGTGGGTCAGGCTGACCGCCACCTTGTCGACGCCGGGCTGGCTGCCCAGAGCCTTCTCGATGGTTCCGGTGCAGAGCGAGCAGTGCAGGCCGCCGATCCGGGCACGGATGCGCGCCCGGTCGGGCCGGCTCGCCGGCTCCTCGCTCCACAGGGAAAAGTCGGTGTCGAGGGTTGCTGCGGCCATCGGTCCGTCTCCAGGAATGTCCAGCCGGCCGGATCAGGCCGAAGTACGGGCCACGACCTGGAAGCCGCGCTTCTCGATCAGCTCGACGAGGCGGTCCTCGCTGGTGGTCGCCGGGTCGTAGAGGGCGCGGACGCGTCCCTCGTCGAAGGAGACGTCGATGCCGCGGACGCCGGGATGAGCCTCCAACAGAGAGCCGACCGAGGCGGAGCAGGCGGCGCACCGCCAGCCTTCGACCTTCAGGGTGACCGTCCTCATGGCGTCTTCCTCTTTCTCGGCGCGCCGCATCGGCACGCCGCCGGTGCCGGCGGTGCCTCGTCGAGGGCTTCCAGGATGGTGCAGCCACCCAGCCCGCCGTGGCCCGGGCACGAGGCGACCACGGCCTCCAGGGCGGCGCGGACGCGCAGGAGTTCGGCGATCCTCGCGTCCACCTCGGCGATCTTGTGCCGGGCCCGGGCCCGCACGTCGCCGCAGTCGGCCTGCGGGTCGGCGCGCAGGGCGAGGAGCTCCTGCGCCTCCTTGAGGGAGAACCCGATCCTCTGGGCCTGCCGGATGAAGCGGATGCGGGCGATCACCTCGGGCGGGTAGGTCCGATAGCCGGCCCCCTTGGCCGGCTGCGCGATCAAGCCCTGGCGCTCGTAGAACCGGATGGTCTCGACGCCGACGCCGGCCTCCCGCGCCGCCTTCCCGATGGTCGGATCCCGCATGTGCTGCCCCGGCATCACCAACGCCCCGTGAGCCTAAGGTCCGTACCGTAGTACGGGGTCAAGGGCGTTTTACGAGGGAAGTCTTTGGGCTCTCGCTCCCGGTTATCCTCCGTGGTTTCCGGAAGGGGCGGCCCATGGGCTCGGTCTGCCGCCGGGCGGCGGCCCGAGATGCCTCAGGGATAGGCTCGCACCGCGTCATCGTGCGATGCGGACGGGGCGGGCAATGGCCTCGCGGGTCCCGCGCAATTCGCTGGAGGGCAGGTAACGCGGGTCGAGGTCGCCCACGCGCGAGAACGCCGGCCCGGCGAACTGGGCGCGCACGTCGTCCCCGCGGTTGTCCCGAGCCACCCGGAAGAAGTTGCGCGCGGTCCCGCCCTCGACGCCGAGGGCGAGGTCGAGCATGCGCACGATGCCGGAATAGATGCTCGTGGTGCGCGCGACCTCGAAGGCCGCCGCGACGTCGCCGCCCGCCTTGCCCAGCCAGAGCACGTCGATGAGTTGCACCGTCTCGGCCGAGCCGCTCGCGGTCAGGCGTTCGGGCAGGCGGTTGAGGCAGCCGCCCGACAGGCGGCCGGGGCCGTAGGGACGGCCGGCGTCGTTCGAGGCGATCCAGACGTCGAAGCCGAGGGCCAGGCCGAGGTCCCGCAGCCAGCCCTGGATCTCGGTGTGGGTGTGGTCCGCCTTGCTCGCGGCCTGCGCCCGCACCCGGTCGAGGTCCGCCCGCCGGCGGGCCAGGGCCGCGGCCCCCGTCGCGCTCGGGCAGCGGCCGGACCCGACGTCGAACAGGAAGCCGGCGACGCCCCCGTCATCGTTCGAGAGGAGCGTCCGGTGGCTGGCGTTGAGGGCGACGATCCCCCGGGCCCATGGCGAGGGACTCGTCCCACTTGCCGAGTGTCGCGTTGGCCCCGGTCAGCGCGTTGTAGCCCTTCACGATGGCCGTGTTGAACGGGCTCACCCAGGTCGGGTGCAGGAAGTAGAGCAGGTTCGCCGCCGCCGGGCCGAGGCTCGTGATCCCCGCCTGGTCGAGCGCTTGGATGGCCGCGAGCACCTGCGCCTCGGCGGTGCCGCGCAGGCAGGCGTCGAGGAAGCGCCCGAAGGCGACCTGGTTGGCGCCGTCCTCGTGGATGTCAGGGATGCGCAGCTTCGGCTTCCAGAGGAAGGCGTGGTCGGCGCCGTGGAAGACCTGGCGCTGCTCTGCGATCGCGTGGGCCCCCGTCTCCAGTCACGAGCCGCGGTAGGCGTTGCCGAAGGTGTCGGCCCGGATCTCCTCGACCACGGCCTGGAGGCGGCGTCGGATCGCGCGGAAGTTCTCGATGCGCTCCTCCCACAGGGACCAGGTCCGGTGGGAGCCGCCCGGGTCGTCGCGCCAGGCCCGGATGCGGTTCCCGATCCAGGCCGCGTCAGGCAGGGAGGGTTCGGTCGGTCCCGGTCTCGTCCATCACCTGCATCGGCGCGGCATACCCGTCCTTCGCATCCGGATGGGAGCGTACCATCCCGCCTTCGGGAACGCTGTCATCGGCAAGGCTCACGCGGGCAGTGTGGTCGGTCGCGTCGAAGGCGGCGCGCTCGGTCAGGGCGCGGCCCCCTCCCCGCTGGCCTGCCGGACTCGGCGCGGCAATTCGCGCGCGAGCGCCGTGCGCCGACAGGGCGTCATCTTACGCCATGCCCTGATCTCCGAACTGGTCCGGCCGCAGCCGACGCACCAGCCCGACCGGCCATCGAACCGGCAGACGCCGGTGCAGGGATCCTTCTCCGTCACGGCACGCCCTCCCTCGCCCGCAACGGGCTTCTCGCTCGACATACATAGGGTAGCCCCCTATATTACGAAGCGAAGGGAGCCGACCCATGTCCCACACCGTCAAGGACAAGACCAAGCTTCTGGCGCGCGTGCGCCGGATCAAGGGGCAGGCCGAGGCCGTCGAGCGCGCCCTGGAGGCGGAGATCGGCTGCACCGACGTGCTGATGCTGGTCGCCTCGATGCGGGGCGCCATCAACGGGCTGACCGCCGAGCTGATGGAGGACCACATCCGCCATCACGTCGTCGACCCCGCTCGCGAGCCCGACCCGGAGCGTGCCAAGGGCGCGGCCGAGCTCATCGAGGTCGTCCGGACCTATCTGAAGTAGGAGGGCGACCCGTCATGGTCCCGTTTCCCGAATTGCTGCAGCAGGGGACCGCGCACGCCTGGCTGTTCGTGCCGAGCGCGATCCTGCTCGGCGCCCTGCACGGCCTGGAGCCCGGCCACTCCAAGACGATGATGGCCGCCTTCATCATCGCGGTCCGCGGCACCGTCCTGCAGGCGGTCCTGCTGGGCTTGGCGGCGACGCTCTCGCACACGGCGGTCGTCTGGGTGATCGCGCTCGGCGGCCAGTACCTGGGGCAGGCGTGGGGCGGCGAGGCGTCCGAGCCGTACTTCCAGCTCGCCTCGGCCGTCCTCATCGTCGGCATCGCGCTCTGGATGGCGTGGCGCACCTGGCGCGAGCAGCACCACGACCACCACCACGACGCCGAGGGCCACGGCATCATGGCCCGCGATGGCGTCTTCCAGCTGGAGGTCATCGAGGACGGCGTGCCGCCGCGCTGGCGCCTGAGCCGGGTCAAGGGCGTGCTGCCCCCGGCCCAGCGCGTCACCCTTGAGACGGTCCGACCCGACGGTGCCCGCCAGGCATTCTCGTTCGCGAGTGGGGGCGACTTCCTGGAGAGCATGGAGGAGATCCCGGAGCCGCATGCCTTCAGGGCACGGCTGCACCTCGATGGGTCCGCCGGGGCGGAGATCCACGAGGTCGCGTTCGAGGAGCACGGCCACGCACACGACCACCTGAACCTGGGCGACGAGGACGACGCACACGCCCGGGCGCACGCCGAGGCCATCCGGCGACGGTTCGGGGGCCGCACCGTGACCACCGGTCAGATCGTGCTGTTCGGCCTGACGGGCGGCCTGATCCCGTGCCCGGCCGCCATCACGGTGCTGCTGCTCTGCATCCAGCTCAAGCAGTTCAGCCTCGGCTTCGCGCTCGTCGTGTGCTTCAGCATCGGGCTGGCGCTCACGATGGTGTCGGCCGGAATCCTGGCCGCGCTCAGCGTGAGGCACGTGGCGAACCGCTGGTCGGGCTTCGACGCCTTCGCCCGGCGGGACCCTACGCCTCCGCGGCTCTGATCGTCCTGGTCGGCCTCTACACGGGCTGGCTCGGCTGGGAGGGCATCCGGCACGGCCACCAGGAGCCTGCGACGACGATTGCCGTGTGGGCGCCGGCCTGACGGGCGCCGCGGCCCTTGACCTTCCCACCAGGGGAAGCCCCATCTGCGTAGGACGCCACCGACGGGAGGGCGTCATGGTCCGCTACAGGGTCGAGAAAATGGGCTGCGGCGGCTGCGCCCGGACCGTCATACACGTCGTGACCGATATCCGATTTTGACGAAACCGTTCGATTCGATTCACAATCGGTCGATTGCGATTCTGGCGAAACACCATGGCAAATCCCGACCGCACCTACTTGGTTTACGCAACGAACACGGACGGCCACGAGGTTTGCGCAGGCGAATACGCGGCCAAGTGCGCAGATCATGCGATCAACCTGGCCAAGGCAGCCGGGTACGGCGGCACCATGGTCGCGCAGCCCTCGCCGGGTCAGCTCGTTCGCGACCATTACCGGAAGGACAAGGGGCGCGGCTGAGACTATCGCTGGACCGGTTCGGCCCCGACCTGGCCAGGCGGCGCGACCGCGCTCATGCGACGCCTCAGCGAACTCGGTGGAAAGCCCGGCTTGCGCGGCTTTCTTCGGGTGGCGCGTCTTTTCGAGGGAAAGCCATCAATTGTGGTTTTCACCTCCTGTCCCGGAAAAGCCTGTTGACCTTCCCACTATGGGAAGCCCCATCTGAGCGGGACGCCACCGAGGGGAGAGCGTCATGGCCCGATACAGGGTCTCGGAACCGGGTTGCGGCTGCGACCAGGCCGTCACGCGCCGTCCTCGGCGTCGAGTCCGGGGCTCGGGTCAATGCCGACCTGCGGGCCAAACGCGTGACGGGTTCGGGCGCCGGCGGCCTCGCCGACCGCATCGCCCAGGCCATCACGGCCGCCGGCTACCCGGCCGAGCCGTTGCCCGCGGCACCTTGAAACGCCGCCGCGGCAACCAAACCTGCACGCCGGCATTCACGTCCCTGACGACATAGTCCCGCCACTGGAAACGGTGTAAGCAGCCCTCATGAGCCCCGACCGGCAAATCGTGCGCCTGATGGCGGCGATGATCCTCGCGATCATCGCCTACGTCGCGCCGTCCGCCGTCCAGGCCCACGAGGGCCACGCGCACCATGGCCGCCACCAAGCCGCGGCGGCATATGTCCAGGCGGCGCCCTCCATCGCTGAGACCACGGTTTCCGCTGCCCCTTCGCGCGTCGTAAAGACGTCGGCGAGGCCCCGGACCGCTGTCGATCTTCAGGCGCCGGCCGTCGAGCCGGTGGCCTCGCTGCGAGCGAATGACGCCGGCGGTAGGTGCTGTCCGGCCGGCTGCAGGGGCTCCTGCTGCGGGACCATGGTCTGTTGCGCGTCGGGCATCATGTCCGGCACGGGGGCCCTGTCACTTCCCGTGGTCCGCACTGCCAAGCTGATCCCGCACGACGTCGCTGGCCGCCCGGGCGTCGGCCCCGAGGCCCTGCCCAAGCCGCCACGAACCCTCGCGTGACGTGAGGCGCGCCTGAGGCGCGCAACGCCCGGACTGCGTCCGCCATCGCGGCGTGCATCCGGACTTCCCGACGCGAGGATACCCATTCATGTCGACCCGTCTTGCCGCCGCCCCCGGGGCGGTGGCGCTGCTTGCCGCCGTCCTGGCGGGGCCCGCGCTCGCCCACGAGGGCATGACCACGGCGCCGCGCCGCCGCCCGTCACCAAGACCATCGCGCCGCGCGGCGAGGCGCTGTCCGACGCCTTCGAGCTCGTCGCCATCCCGCGCGACGGCACCCTGACGCTGTTCCTCGACCGCTTCCGGACGAACGAGCCGGTGCCCGGCGCGACCATCGAGGTCGAGACGCCGGAGGGGGCCAAGATCGCCGCGGCCACGCCCGAGGGCGGCTACGCGCTGCCGGTGCCCTGGCTGGCGAAGCCCGGCCGGCACGAGCTCGTGGCGACCGTCACGGCCGGGGATGCGGTCGACGTGTTGACCGTGGCGGTCACCGTGCCCGATCCCGCCGCGCAGGCAGCCGCAGCGGCCGCCAAGCCGACGCCGACGCAAGCGGCCTTTGGACGCGCCTCCGAGTTCGCCCACGGCCTCCGGGAGCGCCTGACGGCCAAGGACCCGACGCTGGTGGCGGCGGTCGCCGTCGCGTTCCTGCTCGGCATGCTCGTCACCGCGGTCGTTCGCGGGCGCCGAGGCGCCCCCGCCCTGGCGCTGCTCGCCATCGGCATCACCCTCATCCTCGGCACCGCCGCCTTCGCGCACGGCGACGAGGACCACGGCGAGCCGATGCGGGGGGCCGCCCTGATCGAGGCGCGGGCCCCCGGCTCGGCTGACCTCGCCCAGCGCCTGCCCGACGGCTCCGTGTTCGTGCCCAAGCCCACGCAACGGCTCCTCGTCCTGCGAACGACCATGACCGAGCAGGGCAGCTTCCACCGCTCGGTCGAGCTGCCGGGCCGCATCATCCCGGACCCGAACGCCAGCGGCGTGGTGCAGTCCTCGGTCGGTGGCCGGCTCGCGCCACCGCCCTCCGGCCTCTTCCCACGCCTCGGCACCAAGGTGCGCAGGGGCGACGTGCTCGCGACCGTGACGCCGCCGGTCCAGGCCGTCGACGTCTCCGACATGCGCCAGCGGCAGGGCGAGCTCGACCAGCAGGTCGCCATCGTCGAGCGCCGGGTCGAGCGCTATAAAAAACTCGCCACCACCGGCGCCGTGGCCCAGACCCAGCTCGACGACGCGGTCGCGGAGCTGAACGGCCTGCACGACCGCCGCGCCGCCCTCGACAAGATCCGGCAGCAGCCCGAAACCTTGGTGGCGCCCGTCGACGGCGTGGTGGCGCAGGCCGCGGCCGTGGCCGGGCAGATGGCCGCGCCCGGCGCGATGGTGTTCCAGATCGTCGACCCGAACCGCCTCTGGGTCGAGGCCCTCAGCTTCGACGCGCTGACCGCGGCGCAGAACGCCACCGCCCGGCTCGCGGATGGCCGGACCCTCAAGCTCGCCTACCAGGGCACGGGGCTCGCCGACCGCAACCAGGCTATCCCGGTGCAGTTCGCGGTCCTCGGCGACGCCGCCGGCCTGCGCGTCGGGCAGTTCGTCACGGTGCTGGCCGGGACCGAGACCGAGCAGGCCGGCCTGGCGCTGCCGCGCTCGGCCGTGGTGCGCACCGGCAACGGGCAGGACGTCGTCTACGAGCACACCACCGCCGAGCGCTTCGAGGCGCGGCCCGTGCGGGTCGAGCCGCTCGACGGCGCCCGCCTGCTGGTGGCCGAGGGGATCGGACCCGGCAAGCGGGTGGTGACCCAGGGCGCCGAGCTCCTCGACCAGGTCCGCTGAGGAGGCCGGCCATGTTCACCGTCCTCGTCAGCCAGTCGGTCCGCAACCGCCTGCTCGTCCTCGCGCTCGCCGCGGTGCTGGTGCTGTACGGCGCCTTCACCGCCACCAAGCTGCCGGTCGACGTCTTCCCGGACCTCAACAAGCCCACCGTCACCGTCATGACCGAGGCGGAAGGGTACGCGCCTCAGGAGGTCGAGCAGCTCGTCACCTATCCCATCGAGACCCGGATGAACGGGTTGCCGGGTGTCACCCGCGTGCGCTCGGTCTCGGGGGTCGGGCTCTCGATCACCTACGTCGAGTTCGACTGGGGCACCGACATCTACCGCAATCGCCAGCAGGTTGCCGAGCGGCTGTCGCTGGTGCAGGACCAGCTGCCCCGCGGCGTGACCCCGGTCATGGGGCCGATCTCGTCCATCATGGGCCAGATCCTGCTGGTGGCGGTGACGGGCGAGACCGCGACCCCGATGCAGGTGCGCGAGGTCGCCGACTTCACCATCCGGCCCCGGCTGCTGACCATCCCGGGCGTGGCGCAGGTCATCCCCATCGGGGGCGAGGTGCGCCAGTTCCGGGTCAGCCCAAACCCGGCGGCGATGCGCGCGCTCGGGGTGACGAACGCCCAGCTGGAGACGGCGCTCGCGCAGTTCGGCACCAACGCCGGCGGCGGCTTCACCGACCAGAACGCCCGCGAGTACCTGATCCGGAACATCGGCCGGACCATGAGCCTCGACGACCTGCGCAACCTCGTGGTCGCCACGGTCGCCGACGCCCCGGTCTACCTGCGCCAACTCGCCGAGGTGTCCTTCGCCGCGAAGGTGAAGCGGGGCGATGCCGGCTACATGGCCAAGCCCGCGGTCATCGTCTCGGTCGAGAAGCAGCCCGACGTCGACACGGTGCGGCTGACCCGCAGCATCGAGACCGCCCTGAAGGAACTCAACCCGACCCTGCCCGGCGGCATCAAGGCCGACCAGGTCTTGTTCCGGCAGGCCGACTTCATCGAGACTTCGATCCGCAACGTCGAGCGCGTCCTCGTCGAGGCCGTGCTGGTGGTGGCCCTGGTGCTGTTCGCCTTCCTCTTGAACGTGCGCACCACCGCGATCTCGCTGCTGGCCATCCCGGTTTCGGTGCTGACGACCGCTCTGGTGTTCCACCTGTTCGGCCTGTCCATCAACACGATGACGCTCGGGGGGCTCGCCATCGCCATCGGCGAGCTCGTCGACGACGCCGTCGTGGACGTCGAGAACATCTACCGACGGCTCGGCGAGAATCGGAAGGCGGGCAACCCTAGGAGCACCTTCGAGGTGGTGGTCTCGGCCTCGAACGAGGTCCGCTCCGGCATCGTCTACGCGACGCTGATCATCATCCTGGTCTTCGTGCCGCTGTTCGCGCTCTCAGGCATCGAGGGCCGGCTCTTCGCGCCCCTGGGGCAGGCCTACATCATCTCCATCCTGGCGAGCCTGCTCACCTCCATCACCCTGACGCCCGTGCTGGCGTCCTGGCTGCTGCCGGGGCTCCGGAACCTGGAGGAGCACGACAGCCGCTTGCTGAAGCTGCTCAAGCGCGGCAACGCCGCCCTGCTGCGGGTGGCTTTCCGGCATAAGGGCCTGCTGGTCGGCACCGTCGCGGCCGCGGTGGCCGCCGCCGGCATCGCCGCCTGGAACTTGCCGCGCGCCTTCCTGCCGCCGTTCAACGAGGGCTCGTTCACGGTCAGCATGACCTTCAACCCGGGCATCTCGCTCGCCGAGAGCAACCGGGTCGGGCTGATCGCGGAAAAACTGCTCCTGGAGATTCCGGGCGTGAAGGCGGTCGGCCGCCGGACCGGCCGGGCCGAGCTCGACGAACACGCCGAGGGGGTGCATTCCTCCGAGATCGACGTCGCCCTGGACGATGGGCTGAAGCGTCCGAAGCAGGCGCTCGTCGCCGACATCCGCGGGCGCCTCGGTGCCCTGCCGGTGGCGGTCAACGTCGGCCAGCCGATCTCGCACCGGCTCGACCACATGCTCTCGGGCGTCCGCGCTGAGATCGCGCTCAAGGTGTTCGGCGACGACCTCGACGCCCTGCGCCGGGTGGCGAACGGCCTGAGGGACCGCCTCGCCAAGATCCCGGGGCTCGCCGACCTGCAGGTCGAGCGGCAGGTCCGCATCCCGCAGCTGGAGGTGCGCGTCGACTACACCCGGGCGGCCCTCTACGGGGTCCAGCCCGCCGCGGTCGTCGAGCAGATCAGCCGCCTCTCGAACGGGCGGGTGGTCTCGACGGTCGTCGACGGCGTGCGCCGCTTCGACGTGGTGCTGCGCCTGTCGGAGAACCGGCGGACGACGGCTGGCCTCGGTGACCTGCTGCTGGAGACGCCCTCGGGCTGGGTGCCGGCGCGCCAGGTCGCGGACATCCGCGAGACGGACGGGCCGAACCAGATCCTGCGCGAGAACGCCCGCCGCCGCATCGTGGTCCAGGCCAACACCACGGCCGAGAGCGACATGGCCACGATCGTGGCGGCGATCCGCGAGGCGGTGGCCCAGGAGCCGATGCCGCCCGGCTTCTTCACCAGCCTGGAGGGCACCTTCCAGGCGCAGGAGGAGGCGAGCCGGACCATCGCGGCGCTCTCCGGCCTGTCCTTGGCGCTGGTCTTCGCCATCCTCTACAGCCGCTACCGCTCGGCCGCGCTGGCGCTCATCATCATGGGCAACGTGCCGCTCGCCCTGATCGGCTCGGTGGCGGCCCTGTGGCTGGTCGGGCAGCCGCTCTCGGTCGCGTCGATGATCGGCTTCATCACGCTGACCGGCATCGCGGCCCGCAACGGCATCCTCAAGATCAGCCACTACCTGAACCTGTCGCTGCACGAGGGCGTGCCGTTCGGGCCCGAACTCGTCGTGCGCGGCAGTCTGGAACGGCTGACCCCGGTGCTGATGACGGCGCTCTCGGCCGGCGTGGCGCTGTTGCCGCTGCTCTACGACGCGGCGAGCCCGGGCAAGGAGATCCTGCACCCGGTCGCGGTGACGATCTTCGGCGGCCTGATCAGCGCGACGTTGCTCGACACCTTCCTGACCCCCGTCCTGTTCCTGCGCTTCGGCCGCAGGCCGCTTGAGCGGCTGCGTGCGCTGCACGCCGAGGCGCCGGCCTACCCATCCCCGGACGGCGCGCCCCCGCGGCCGGCCGAGGCCTACTGACCCCGCAACCGAGGAGTTCCCCATGATCCTTTCGAGAGTGACCCTGGCCGCCGGCCTGCTCGCCGCGACCGCCGCCTACGCCCACGAGACCACCGGCCAGCACGGCGGCCGGGTGGCGGACGCGGGCAAGTTCCACGTCGAGCTCGTCACCAAAGGCGAGACCGTCGACGTGTTCCTGTTGGACGAGGGCCAGAAGCCGGTCCCGACCTCCGGCTTCAAGGGCACGGCCATCCTCGTCGTCGGCGGCAAGCCGACCCGCGTCCCCCTGGAGCCCGCCGACGGCAACCGCCTGTCCGGCAGGGCCGCGGTCGCCCTCGGCGAAAGCCCCAAGGGGGCCGTGCAACTCACTGGTCCCGACGGCGCGACCGCCAGCGGCAAGTTCAACTGACCCCTCGCACCAGGAAGCCTCCTCGATGAAGACCCTGACCTCGACCCTCGCCGCCGGAGCCCTGGCCCTCGGCCTCTCGGGCATCGCCTTAGCGCACGAGGCCCACGACCATGCCAGCCATGGCGGTCACGACCACGCCGCCATGGCTGCCGCGGACAAAGCGGACACGCCGGCCACGAAGGCGTTCCGGGACGTCGATGCCGAGATGCACCGGAACATGGACATCCGCTACTCGAACGACGTCGACGTCGATTTCGTGCGCGGCATGATTCCCCACCACAAGGGCGCCGTCGGGATGGCCAAGGTCGCCCTCCAGCATTCCAAGGACCCCGAGATCCGGAAGCTGGCTGAGGAGATCATCAAGGCTCAGGACGTTGAGATCGCCCAGATGGAGGCCTTCCTCAGGAAGCGCGGCACCAACTGAGCGGTCGCGTCCGCGCGCAGGCGGCCCTCCCGAATACGTGATGCTTCAGAGTATTTATTTCAGAACGCATCTGTATCCCGTGAGTTCTATATTAGGGTAATGACGGTCTGACTTATCTGATACTGAGTCAGCATTCCAGTCGTGCCGCAAACCTTGCGATGGATAGACGGAGAACCTGAATGCACCAGATGTCGAGCGAGATGCAGTCCTGCATCGACGAGTGCCTACGCTGCTACCAGACCTGCCTCAGCATGGCCTCGAACCACTGCCTCCCGGCCGGCGGCAAGCACGTCGAGCCCGAACACTTCCGGCTGATGCTCGCCTGCGCCGAAATCTGCCGGACCTCGGCGCACTTCATGCTGTTGGGGACCGCACACCACAAGCATACCTGCGCCGAGTGCGCCGACGTCTGCGAGGACTGCGCCCGCAGCTGCGAGCAGGTCGGCGACATGCAGCAATGCGTCGAGCAGTGCCGCCGCTGCGCCGAGAGCTGCCGGAAGATGGCCGCCTGATGGATCCGGGGCGGCCGACCGGGCCGCTCCTCACCCCCAACGAGAGAAGGCAATCATGCTTGTTCGTACCCTGATTCTCGCCGCGGCCCTGGCGCTCCCGGGCGCCGGGATGGCTCTCGCGGCCGACCACGACCATGGCTCGATGCAGTCCGCCGTGAAGCTGCCGGAGGCCTGCAAGGCGGCCACCGCCGGCAAGGACGCCATGATGAAGGACATGCAGGGGCACATGTCCCAGGCCATGCAGGGCATGGGCGGCCAGATGACCGAGACCCAGAAGGGTCTCCAGCAGGCCATGATGTCGATGAACGGCCCGATGATGCAGGGGATGATGGCGGGCGACCCCGACGTCGCCTGGATCTGCGCGATGATCCCGCACCACCAAGGCGCCATCGACATGGCCCGCGCCGGGCTGAAGGGCGCCGACAACGCCGAGAGCAAGCGCCTCGCCGAAAAGACAATCGAGGAGCAGGAGAAGAGCATCAAGGAGCTCGTCGCCTGGCTCGACAAGAACGCCAAGACGGAAGGCAACCAGTAAGCCGCCGGCTGTCGTCGGGTCGCTTGCGGCCCGGCGGCGCCCGCTCGGCCATGCGGAAGGAGCGGTCATGAGCGACGCGCCACAGGGACACGATCCTGCCCCAGGAGGCCACGGCCATGCCGAGCACGGGCACGCACACGGCCACGACCACGGCCACCATGCCGGCGTCACGGAGAGCGAGGACGGCGCCTTCCGCGTGAAGGACCCGGTCTGCGGGATGATGGTCGACCCGCATGCGACGAAGCACCGGGCCGAGCACGACGGGCACCCCTACTACTTCTGCTCGAACGGCTGCCGGACCAAGTTCGAGGCCGACCCGGTCCGCTACGTCGACCCCGGCCGGGCCGCGAAGAAGGCCGACCCGGTGCCCGAGGGCACGATCTACACCTGCCCGATGCACCCCGAGATCCGGCAGCTCGGCCCAGGGGCGTGTCCGATCTGCGGCATGGCCTTGGAGCCGGTGCTGGTCGGCGCCGACAAGGGTCCGAGCGAGGAACTCGTCGACATGACCCGGCGGTTCTGGATCGGGCTCACGCTGACCCTGCCGGTGTTCGCGCTGGAGATGGGCGGCCACCTGACTGGCCTGCTCGACCTCCTCGGCCAGCAGAATTCGAACTGGGTCCAGTTCGTCCTCGCGACCCCGGTCGTGCTCTGGGGAGGCTGGCCGTTCTTCGTGCGCGCCTGGGCGTCGGTGCGCAGCCGCAACCTCAACATGTTCACCCTGATCGCGATGGGCACCGGGGTGGCCTGGGCCTACAGCGTCGTCGCCACCGTTGCGCCCGGACTCTTCCCGCAGGCGCTGCGCGGTCACGGCGGGGCGGTGCCGGCCTACTTCGAGGCGGCCGCGGTCATCACGGTGCTGGTGCTCCTCGGGCAGGTCCTGGAGCTCCGGGCCCGCGAGAGCACGGGCGGGGCGCTCCGCGCGCTGCTCGACCTCGCGCCGAAGACGGCCCGCCGCATCCGGCCCGACGGGACGGACGAGGAGGTGCAACTTGACGCCATCGGCGTTGGCGACCGCCTTCGCGTCCGCCCCGGCGAAAAGGTGCCGGTCGACGGTGCCGTCGTGGAGGGCCGCAGCTCCGTCGACGAGAGCCTCGTGACCGGGGAATCGATGCCCGTCACCAAGGAGGTCGGCACCTCCGTCATCGGCGGCAGCCTCAATCAGTCCGGCGCCCTCGTCATCGAGGCGACCAAGGTCGGGCGCGACACCATGCTGGCCCGCATCGTCCAGATGGTGGCCGAGGCCCAGCGCTCTCGCGCGCCTATCCAGCGTCTCGCCGACCAGGTCGCCGGCTGGTTCGTGCCGGCGGTCATCGGCGTGGCGGCGCTGGCCTTCATCGCCTGGATGGCGTTCGGGCCGGAGCCGCGCTTCACCTTCGCGCTGCTGGCGGCTGTCGCAGTGCTCATCATCGCCTGCCCCTGCGCGCTCGGCCTCGCCACGCCGATGTCGATCATGGTCGGCGTTGGCCGCGGCGCCGGGGCCGGGGTGCTCGTCAAGAACGCCGAGGCGCTGGAGCGCATGGAGAAGGTCACCACGCTGGTGGTCGACAAGACCGGCACGCTGACCGAGGGCAAGCCAGCGGTGACGCGGGTGGCGGCGGCGACCGGCTTCGACGAGGCCAGCGTGCTGCGCCTCTCGGCGAGCGTCGAGCGGGCGAGCGAGCACCCGCTCGCCCTCGCCATCGTGAAGGCGGCCGAGGAGCGCGGGATCGGCCTGGCTCCCGTGGCGGATTTTGACAGCCCGACCGGCAAGGGCGCGCTCGGCACCGTCGAGGGGCGCCGGGTGGCGCTCGGCAACGCCGCCTTCCTGCGCGAGCAGGGGGTGGAGGTGTCGACTTACGCGGCCGAGGCGGACGACCTGAGGCGAGATGGGGCGACCGCGATCTTCGCGGCCGTCGACGGGCGCGTGGCCGGCGTCATCGCGATCGCCGACCCTGTCAAGGTCACGACGCCCGAGGCGCTCGCCGCGCTCCGGGCCGAGGGCATCCGGGTCGTGATGCTGACCGGCGACAATCGGACGACCGCAGAGGCGGTGGCGCGCCGCCTCGGGATCGAGGAGGTCGAGGCGGAGGTGCTGCCCGACCAGAAGGCCGCCGTGGTCGAGCGGCACAAGGCGGCCGGCCAGGTCGTGGCGATGGCCGGCGACGGCGTCAACGACGCTCCCGCGCTCGCCGCCGCCGACGTCGGCATCGCCATGGGCACCGGCACCGACGTGGCCATCGAGAGCGCTGGGCTGACCCTGCTCAAGGGCGACCTCCTCGGCATCGTGCGGGCGCGGCGGCTGTCGAAGGCGGTGATGGGCAACATCCGCCAGAACCTGTTCTTCGCCTTCGTCTACAACGCGGCCGGCGTGCCGATGGCGGCGGGCGTCCTCTACCCGTTCCTCGGCATCCTGCTCTCGCCCGTCATCGCCGCCGCCGCCATGGCGCTGTCTTCGGTCAGCGTGATCGGCAACGCCCTGCGCCTGCGGGCGACCCGGCTCGGTTGAAGCGTCCCACCTCGGAGCCCCTTGTTCGCGCCCGTCGTCCACGACCTGATCCACCGGGTCACCGGCCTGGATCAGCCCCACGGCCCTGGGTGGATTGAGCTCGTCTCGGTCCTCGTTCTCGTCGTGGCGCCGGCCTGGACGGGAAGGCTGGCGCTCCGCCTCGGCTGGCGCTGGCTGCGCGGACGGCAGCGCCGTCGCGGCGCCGGAAGCCCGGAGCGGCGGAGCCTTGAGCGCGACGTCCCGCGGGCGACGCTGCGCTTCCAGCTGCGCCTCGTGCTGCTCTCGCTGCTGACGCTTCCGGCGGCGTGGCTTCGTCCAGGGCCGCCTCTCGCTCGACGCCCTGGTCGCGGCGCTGGCAGCCTTCAAGGAGATCGCGCCGGCCCTGCGCGAGCTGTTCGGCTTCGCGCAAGGCTGGTCCGACGCGAGAGCGCGGTTCGAGGAGATCACGAGGTCGCTGCAAGCACTTGAGTTGGCCGTGGGGCTGCGCGGCCTTGAGGTGAAGCTGGAAGCTCGCCACAGCGCGGCCGGACCCGCGTCGATCATCCACGCCATGTCGCGGCAGCTATCCGCTGTCGGGGTTCGCGGCGTCCTCCCGAAGTTCCGCAATTGAAGACCAGGCGCCGGTTCGTTCGTGCGCGCCTTCCATCGATGTTCGGCCGTTATATGGCATCCCGGACGCTCGCATTGCGTGCTCGCTCATACACTGCTCAGGCTTGAGTGAGTTGTCCGGACGATCGTTGTGTTCGGGTTCTCGATGCGCGCCGCGGTGGAACATTGCATCATCGTCGGCGAGGTGAGGTGATGAGACAAGGCGCGGCTGTGCTGGCAGCGGAGGATGCGGGCCCTCACCGTCGCGCCAGGGCCGCCGTCCGGGCGATGGCCACGGTCGCCCCCCCCTCCCCCCCGCCGTGGCGTGCTGCGGGTTCGCGGCCAAGGGCCGTTCGAGAGACGGGAGCTGATGCCCCTTGCGTCGCCTGCAGAGCCAGCCGCACGTCCCTCAGGCGGGGTCGACCATCGGCGAGAGGGCCTCGATGATGCGGCAGTCCGCGACCGACCCGCAGCCGCACTGGCCGATGACCTCGCGCAGTTCCGCGGCGAGCCGGGCCAGGTCGGCCAGCTTGCGCTCCACGTCGGCGAGGTGGGCGCGGGCGATGATGTCGACCTCGGTGCACGAGCGCTCCCGGTCGTCGGAGAGCGCCAACAAGTCCCGGATCTGCTCCACCGTGAACCCGAGGGTGCGGCTCCGCCGGATGAAGCTCAGCCGGCGCAGGTGCTCGGGCCCGTAGAGCCGGTAGTTCCCGCTCGACCGCGCCGGCGGGGGCAGCAACCCGACCTTCTCGTACCACCGCACCGTCTCGACGCGGGTCTGCGTTGCCTCCGCGAGCCTGCCGATGGTCATGGACGCGGTTTTGCTCACGGCTTGACCCTGCAGTGACTACAGGGTGCATGTAGGCACCCGTCCCGGTCCGGTCCAGGGCTCGGACGAACGGAGCGCAGCATGAACCAGGCCGCCCCCGCGGACACCCTGTCCCCGTCCGCCCCCGGCGCGCAGGCCCTGCGCTACAGGGTCAGGGGCATGGACTGCCCGACCTGCGCCGGGAAGATCGAGACCGCCGTCTCCCGGCTGCCGGGCGTCGCGGACGTGCGCGTGAACTACGGCAGCCAAATCCTCGACCTCGCGCTCGACGAGGCCGCGACGCCGAGGACCGACTTGGAGGGGCGCATCGAGCGCCTGGGCTACGGCGTCGCGCCGCTCCCCACGGCCGCGGACCTGGCCAGGGCGCAAGCCTCGGGCGGCGCCCCGCCCGCCGAGAGCGCGGAAGAGCCCGAGCCGCCGCTCTGGCGGAGCCGGAAGGCGCTGCTGGGCATCCTCATCGGCGCCCTGTTCGCCGCCGGCTTCCTCGTCGAGCGGATCGCGCCGGGCCTGGCGGGCGAGTACGCCTACTGGCCGGGCGCGCTCGTCGGGCTCGCCTATTACGGCCGCCGGGCGGTCCTGGCGGCGTTCGCCGGCACGCCCTTCTCCATCGAGATGCTGATGTCGGTCGCGACCGCGGGGGCGCTCGCCATCCACGCCGCCGAGGAGGCCGCCATCGTCGTGCTGCTCTTCACGGTCGGCGAGATGCTGGAGGTCGTGGCGGCGGGCCGGGCGCGCGCCGGGATCAAGGCGCTCGCCGCCCTGGTGCCGAAGACCGCCCGCCTCGTCGACGGGCCCGACGGCGCCATCCGCGAGGTGCCCGCGGCGTCGCTGGCCATCGGGCAGGTCGTCGTCGTGAGGCCGGGCGACCGCGTGCCCGCCGACGGCGTGATCACCGACGGCGCGTCGAGCCTCGACGAGTCCCCCATCACCGGCGAGTCGGTCCCGAAGCCCAAGGAGGTCGGCGACCCGGTCTTCGCGGGCAGCGTCAACGCCGACGGCGCGCTGCAGGTCCGGGTCACCAAGACGGCGGCCGACAACACGGTCGCCCGCATCCTGCACCTCGTCGAGGAGGCGCAGGCCTCGAAGTCGCCCACGGCGCGCTTCATCGACCGGTTCAGCGCGGTCTACACGCCCATCGCCTTCGCGTTCGCCGCCGCGGTCGCAATCGTGCCGCCGCTGCTGCTCGGCGCCGACTGGGGCACCTGGGTCTATCGGGGCCTGGCGCTCCTCCTGATCGCCTGCCCCTGCGCGCTGGTGCTCTCGACCCCGGCCGCCATCGCGTCCGGGCTGGCCGCCGGAGCGCGGCGCGGGCTGCTCGTGAAGGGGGGCGCCGCGCTGGAGGTCATCGGGCGGGTGCGCACGGTCGCGTTCGACAAGACCGGGACGCTGACGGCGGGGCGGCCGCGGGTCACCGACATCCTGGCCCTCGCCCCGGACGCGTCGGAGCGGTCGCTTCTCGGGTTGGCCGCCGCGGTCGAGAGCGGAAGCAGCCACCCCATCGCCCGGGCCATCCTCGACCGGGCGAACACGGACGGGGTGCCGCTGCGGCCGACGCGGGACGCCCGCGCCATCCCCGGCAGGGCGGTGCAGGCCACGGTGATGGGCCAGACGGTGCTCGTCGCCTCCCCGCGCCACGCCGCCGAGAGCGCGCGGCTCGGCCCCGAGGCGGACCGCGCCGTCGCGGAGCTGGAGGCCGGCGGCAAGACGGTGGTCATCGTCGTCCGCGGCGCCGAGGCCCTGGGCGCCATCGCGGTCCGGGACGAGCCCCGCGCCGACGCGGCCGCCGGCATCGCGGCCCTGCGGAAGCTCGGCGTGCACAGCGTGATGCTGACCGGCGACAACCGCCGCACGGGCGGGGCGGTCGCGTCCGAGCTCGGCCTCGACGTGAAGGCCGAGCTCCTGCCCCAGGACAAGCTCGCCGAGATCGCGGCCCTGAAGGAGAGGGGCCCGGTCGCCATGGTCGGCGACGGCATCAACGACGCCCCGGCCTTGGCCGCCGCCAGCGTCGGCATCGCGATGGGCGGCGGCACCGACGCGGCCCTGGAGACGGCGGACGCGGCGGTGCTGAACGACCGCGTCGGCGACGTGGCCGCGCTGGTCTCGCTGTCCCGGGCGACCCTGGGCAACATCCGCCAGAACGTCGCCATCGCGCTCGGCCTGAAGGCGGTGTTCCTGGTGACGACCATCGCCGGCATCACCGGCCTCTGGCCCGCCATCCTGGCCGACACCGGCGCGACCGTCCTGGTGACGGCCAACGCGCTGCGTCTTCTGAGGGCCTGATGAGCTCTTCGTCAGGCTGGGCCGGCCGCATGGCGACCGTGGCCGTGGTCATCCTCGCCTCCACGGCCATCGACCTCGGCGCGAAGGCGGTGGCCGAGGCGTGGCTGACCGAGGGCGTGCCCCGGGGCTTCGTGCCCTTCGTCGACCTGAGCCTGTCGTTCAACCGGGGCATCAGCTTCAGCCTGTTCGCGGCGCACGATCCGTCCTCCCTCGCGCTGCTCCTCGCCCTCCAGGGTACGCTCACCTGCCTCGTCATTGCCTGGGCGCTGGCTACGACGGGCACGCTCGAACGTCTCGGGCTCGCCGCGATCGCCGGCGGGGCGGCTGGAAACTTCCTCGACCGGCTCATCGACGGCGCCGTCACCGACTTCCTCGACCTGCACACCGGCGGCATTCGCTGGTTCACCTTCAACCTGGCCGACACCTGGATTTCCGCCGGCGTCGTCCTGCTGCTCCTCGAAGGCCTTTCCGCGCGACGGAGCCATCCCGGTGCCGGGGAACCAGTCCCATGAGGGGCCCGATTCCGCCGAACCACGGCCACGACAACCTGGCATCAACCCTTCGGGCCCAGGCTCGTGCGCCCACCCCAGCGAGGCCGACATGCTGAAGACGACGACGCTCGGTCTGGCCCTCCTCCTGGCGCTGTCCGCCTGCCAGGACGGCCAGTACGCGGCCTCGACGCGCCACCTCGCGCCGATCCCGCCCGCGACCCTGGCCCTGATGTCGACCAAGGGGGTCTCGGCGGCCGACCCGATCCTGATGCGGGCCTACAAGAAGGAATCCGAGATCGAGCTCTGGAAGCGCGGCGCGGACGGCAGGTACGCCCTCCTGAAGACCTATCCGATGTGCCGCTGGTCGGGCCAGCTCGGGCCCAAGACCCGGGAGGGGGACCGGCAGGCGCCGGAGGGCTTCTACGCGGTCACGCCCGCGTCCCTGAACCCGAATTCGAGCCTCTATCTCTCGTTCGACCTCGGGTACCCGAACGAGTACGACCGCTCCCTGGGACGCACGGGCGCGCACCTGATGGTGCACGGCTCCTGCTCGTCGCGGGGCTGCTTCGCGATGACGGACGAGGCGATCTCGGAGCTCTATGCCGTGGTGCGCGAGGCCTTCGCGGGCGGGCAGCGTGCCGTCCAGTTCCAATCCTATCCGTTCCGCATGACCCCGGAGAACCTGGCCCGGCATCGGCAGGATCCGAACGTCGCGTTCTGGAGGAACCTCAAGGAGGGGTCCGACCGCTTCGAGGTGACGTGGGCCGAGCCGGTCGTCGGCGCCGCGGGCGGTCGCTACGTGTTCGATGCCGGCGGCGACGAGGCCACGGCCGGCGCGGTCGCGCGGAAGCAGGCGGACGACGAGCGGCAGGTCGCCGCCCTCGTGGCGAGCGGGACGCCGGCCGTCCGGCTGGTGTACGAGGACGGTGGCCAGCACCGGGCTTTCCGCGAGACCATGATGGCGATGGGAAACGGGCTCGGCGAGGTGAGCCGCCCCGAGGCCCTGGCCGCAGGGCCGCGCGAGGTCGCGATGCCGGCCTCGGGCCCGGTTGCCCTTGCCGGACAGCGCGAGCCGGTCCGGGGTGCGGCGGCACGCAAGCCGCCGGGGCCCGGCGGGACCGAGGCGGAGCGCCAGCGCCCCCGCAAGACCTTCGCCGCGGCGGGGGACGGGCGGGAGTGACGAGCCTGCCTTCATCCCTGCGCCGGGCCTGAGACCATGGCCATCGACGCCTCAAGCGTGGGCTTCGTGGCGGCCTTCGCGGCCGGCGCCGTGTCGTTCCTGTCGCCCTGCGTGCTGCCCCTCGTCCCGGGCTACGTGTCCTACGTCGCGGGCCAGTCGGCTGCCGGCGGGCGCGACAGCCTGCGCACGCTCGGCCTGAGCCTCTGCTTCGTGCTCGGGTTCACGACCGTCTTCGTCGCGTTCGGCGCGGGGGCGAGCGCGCTCGGCTTCGCCCTGCTCGCCCATCGCGAGGCGCTGAACCTCGCCTCGGGCCTCCTCGTGATCCTGTTCGGCCTGTTCACGGCCGGTCTGCTGCGGCCCGCCTGGCTGCAGCGCGAGCTGCGCTGGCACGGCGATCCGCCGGGGCGAGGGCCGGTCGCCGCCTATCTCCTCGGAACGGCCTTCGCCTTCGGATGGACCCCCTGCATCGGTCCCGTCCTCGGCGCCATCCTGGCGGTCACGGCCTCCTCGGCCTCGGGCAAGGGCGTCGCCCTGCTCACCGTCTACTCGCTCGGCCTCGGCGTGCCGTTCGTGGCCGCGGCCCTGTTCCTGTCCGGCTTCGTCGCGCGCCTTCGGACCCTGCGCTGGTTCGGCCGTGCCCTTCAGGTGGTCGGCGGCGGCGTCATGGTGGCGATGGGTCTGCTGATGATCACCGACCGCATGACCGCCGTGGCCGCCCTCATCCTGGAGGCCTTCCCCGCGCTCGGGCGGATCGGTTGAGCCGGGCGAGCGCGCAGGCGCCCGCGCGGCGGCAGAGGCAGCCGCCGAGGCAGGGCGTCGTTCGCGCGGAGCGGGTCAGCTTCGTGGCCGCCGGCGCGGGATCCGGACCTCGCCGTCCCCAACCCGGGGACGGAACGACGGCGGGTCAGGAACGTAGGGAGGCGCGCCTCAAGCGAGCTTCGCGCGCGGCGCGGATCGGCGCGAGGCGGTCGCGCAGGGCCTCCATCCGAGCGATCTTCTCGCCGAAGGTCAGGGCGGCGAGCTCGCGGCGCCCTTCCGCTTTCCGAGCAAGGATGTCGGACCGGTCGGGATAGGCAGCGGTCGAAGCGTTCTTCATGACACCGTCGACCCTACGGCGCACCGATCCGCGACGCCAACCACCGGGCGGAAGGCCTGCCACTTCTCGACCGGCTTGATCCGTACCGACACGGGGGCCGGGCCGTTCAGCCAAGCTGACGCGTCGCCCTTCCCGCGATCCGGCGGGCATAGAGGAGGCCGCCGGCGCCCGCGTCAGGCGTACGGGACCGCTGCCGACGGCATCCGTGCGAGGCCGCATGCCTGCCCGGCCGCCCCTCAGCGCCGCCGCCATCGTTCCCGCAATGTTCCCTTTCCGGTCCGGGTGCCCTACCCTCTTGCGACGCGGGCCGGCACCATGCGGAAACGAATCCGTGGACAACGGCCGGAATCGGACGTGACGGGCGGGAGAGCCGGAACGTAGACCATGCGTCATGCGGTTGTGGGAGGCGGCGGAGCCGGCGTCGCCGCGGGGACAGGACCGAGGATGGGCGAGCAACTCGACTGGACGGCCCTTCTGAATTCCCGGCGTCGCAAGCCGAGGCCCGGCGGGAAGGCGCACGAACCGAGGCTGGGCGAGGATCGGACCCAGCACGAACGCGATCACGACCGCATCCTGTTCTCCACCCCGGTGCGGCGCCTCCAGGACAAGACGCAGGTCTTCCCGCTGGAGCGCAACGACAGCGTCCGCACGCGGCTGACCCACAGCCACGAGGTGGCGAACATGGCGCGGAGCATGGGGACCACCCTGGCCTTCGTCCACGGCGAGGCGCTCGGCTTCCCGGCGTCGGTCGAGCCCCTGCGCAACGTGCCGGCCCTGCTGGAGGCCATCGGGCTCGCCCACGACCTCGGCAACCCGCCTTTCGGGCACCAGGGCGAGACCGCGATCCAGACCTGGATGAAGCGTCACGCGACACCCCGTTCGGAGGAGCCGGGCTCCTTCGCGATCTTCGACGCGCCGGGCCTGACCGAGCCGATGCGCCGGGACTTCCTGGCGTTCGAGGGCAACGCGCAGGCGTTCCGCTTGCTGACCCGGCTGCAGATCCTGAACGACGATTTCGGGCTCAACATGACCTACGCCTTCCTGGCGGCCCTGATGAAGTACCCCGTGCCCTCGGACGCGGTCGACAAGTCGTCCCATGCCCGGAAGAAGTTCAACTTCTTCCAGTCCGAGGCCGGCATCGCCGCGGAGGTCTGGGCGGAGACCGGGCTGCGCCAGGGCGTGCGGCATCCGCTGACCTTCGTGATGGAGGCTTGCGACGACATCGCCTACTCGGTCGTGGACGTCGAGGACGCCGCCAAGAAGAACCTGATCAACTTCAACGTGCTGACGGCGTGGCTGCGCCACGATGCCTGCGACGACGAGGTCACCCTCGGGGTCTGCGAGCGGGCGGAGCGCTACCATGCCGACTTCCGCGACGAGGGACTCTCGCCCGGGGAACTCGACGACATCTCGATGCAGATGTTCCGCGTCGACGCCATCGGGACGATGGTCCGGGCGGCCGTCGGGGCCTTCGTCGCCAACCGGGACGCCATCATGGCCCGCGCGTTCGACAGGGAGTTGATGGCGGCCTCGGACGCCGTCGTGCTGTGGACCTCGCTCAAGCGCTTCGCGAAGTTCCACGTCTACCGCCACCGCAGCGTCCTTGAGGTCGAGCTCGCCGGCCACCGCACGCTCCACGAGCTCATGGACATGTTCTGGACGGCCGTGGTCGAGCGCAAGGACCCGGACGACCTGAGGTCGGATCGCGAGGCCCTGCCGGCCTACGTCTACTCCCGGATCTCGGAGAACTACCGGCGGGTCGCCGAGGCTCCGGGCAACCGGATGCCGATGCGCTACCGGGAGTTGCAACTCATCACCGACATGATCTCGGGCATGACCGATACCTTCGCGGTATCGCTGCGCGACGACCTGGGGCGGCACCATGGCTGACCCGGGCCGGCGCGCCCGGGACGGGGCCGAGCTGGGCCGGCGGATGCGGGCCTTCCTCGCGGACGAGGCCCGTGGCGGCGACGAGATCGCGGACCTGATCGGCCACCTGGGCCAGGCCGGCGAGGTCGCCATCTTCGGGGGCATGCCGCGCGACATCGCCTGGGGCGGGGCCGACGCGTTCGGGTCGGACGTGGACCTCGTCGTGGACACCGCGCCGGGGCGCCTGGCGGAGCTGCTGCGCGACGGCCGCGCCGTGCGCAACCGTTTCGGCGGGTACCGGATCGCCGGCCGCCGGCACTCCTACGACGTCTGGGCCCTCCCCTCCACCTGGGCGGTGCGCACCGGCCACGTCCGCGCGACGCGCCTGGCCGACCTCGTCCACACGACCTTCTTCGACCGGGACGCCGTGCTGTACCTGTGCGGCTGCCACCGGGTTCACCACGGCCCGCGGTTCGCGGCCTGGCTGGGTCACGGCACGGTCGACATCAACCTGGAGGAAGACCCGAACCCGCGCGGCACGGCGCTCCGGGCGCTGCGCATCCTCCTCGAACCCGGGCAGGCCGTCGGCCCGAGGCTGGCCGACTACCTGCGCCGGATGGCGACGGCGCCCGGCCACCATCTCGACGCGGATACCGTGTCGCGGCTCGCCGCGGCGGCGAACCTTGCCAGCGCGCCGTCCCGGCCTGTCGGACCCGTGGCGCAGCGCCGGTGCAGCCCTGCCGAGGGCCGGGCTCGGGCACGGGATTGGCGCGCCGACCCTGCTGGGCGCAGGGGTGGCCGTGGCGAGCGGTGAGGCGCGGTCCATGGCAGGGCGCGAACCGGGGGCCGGCCGAGCCCGGGAAGGCCTTCTGTTGCTCGGATCGGCCGTGGCGCTGGCGGCCGCCGCGATGCAGTTCGTCCAGGTGGGCTGGCCGGCCCTCGTCACGGGCGCGACGGTCCTCCTGGTCGGCTGGATGAGCCTCGGACGCCGTTCGGGCGACCGCGCGACGGGCGCGGGCGCGACCACGGAAGCCGCGAGCGCGCCGGTCGACCCCGCGCCGTCCACGATCCATGCTCCGCCTGACCCGCCTGACCTCGCCATCCCCGCGACCCCCCTGCCCGCCCCGCCCGAGGGACCGCGAGACACGTTCGGTCGACGGCCCCCCGAGGCGGTTGCCTCCGAGGCGCACGTCGAGCCTGCCTTCACGGTCACGCCCCTACCCGACGATCCCGCGCCCGTGCCGCAACCCTCGCCGGAGGGGCGCGGCAAGCGGGGCCGGTCGGCGCGCTGGGTCCCTCCCGGCGAACCGGTCGAGATCCAGGGCCTGACGGTGACGGGAGGGCTGATCTACGTCGGCGAGAAGCTCGGGTCGGATCCGTGGCGCAGGGAGAACTGCCTGATCGATCCCGCGCTTCCCGTGGCGAAGGCGGGGCGGGGCTCGGCGACCGGCCTGACCTACTGGTGCCGGTACGACGGGCTGAACCCGGCGGGCCGCCGCGCCTACCTGGACTGGCTGGCCGGGGGGCGCTCCGACCCCGCGGCCAGCATCGCGCTCGTCTTCCTGTACTTCTACGGTCTGGAATACCGGCTGTTCAAGGAAGGGGTCGCGGCCGACGCGCCCGTGCTGGTCGCGGAGGTCGAGCGCCTGCGCGCGATCTACGGGGCGAACAGCTCGTTCCAGGCCTATGCGCGGAGCTTCGTCGAGGCCGCCCGGCTGTTGGTGCCCGCGGCGGAGGAGCGGCGTCCCGAGCTGAACCTCGACCCGAATTTCTACAGCTACGAACTGCCGCTCGCCGTCAGGGTCCATCTCGGCCGGAAGCTGGCCGACGGCCAGCCCCTCGACGCGGACGACGCCCTCCTCTGGCTGGCGGGCCTGCCCGACCGCGGCTTCCGCACGCCGGTGACGCGATGCCCGGACGAGTTCGCGGCGCTCTGGCGCCTCCGGTTCCCGGCCAAATACCCGAAGGGACTCAAGGTCGGCGCGCCGAAGGCGCGGATCAAGGCGTCCTATCGAGCCGCCAGTTCGACGTTCCAGGTGGACCTCAAGGCGCCGGGGTCCCTGCCCGATATCGCTGCCGTCTCCGCCCCCGTGAGGAAGCTCCGCGAGCTCGTCGAGGCCTGCACCGACGAGCTCGATGCGTTCAGCCGCTTCGTCGGCAGGCGCCCGGACGCCCGCGGGAGCGTGCAGGCGGCCCTGCTCCTGCCGCCGGACCTGGCCTGCGCAGGCGACGCGTGGACGGCCGTCGGCGAGCGCTGCGAGGCCCTGTTCGCCGCCGGAGCGGCCATGCCGGCCACGTCCCTGCGCCGGCTGCTTGAGGTGATGGAGATCCCGCTGCCGGAGGAAGGCCGCGTGCCGCAGGCCGGCGTGACGCAGCTCTGCCAAGCGCTCGACCGGGTCGGCATCGGCATCGAACCGGACCGCCGCTACGGGCCGGAACCTCGCGCCGGCGCCTCGGCCTCGGACGCCGATGCGGCGGTCGTCCTGTTCAAGGGGGCCGCCGGGGCACCGGTCGACGCGACACGCCCCGAGTACCTGGCGCTGCGCGGCGTCATCGAGGCCGCATGCCTCGCCGCGGCGTCGGACGGCGCGGTGTCCCAGGGCGCCGCCGACGGGATGCTCGCCGCGATCCGGGGCACCGATACCCTCAGCCTTGCCGAGAAATCCCGCCTGACCGCCTACGCCCTGTCGATCCACCGCAACCCGCCGAAGCCGCAGGGGATCCTGAGGCGGTTGGCGGGCCGCCCCCTGTCCGAGCGCCAGGCCTGCGCGCGGGCGGCGCTCGCGGCCGTCATGGCCGGCGGTCAAGCCAAACCCGCGGAGGTGCGGTTCCTCGAACGGTTGCACGCGTTCCTCGCGCTGCCGGCCGACGGGATCTACGCCGCCCTGCATCGCGGGCCGCTCGGGTCGGCCGCGTCGGCGGAGCCGCGGGGCGCCGACGGGAGCCAACCGCGCGGGGACGTCGGCGACCGCGCTTCCGGGCGCGTCGTCATCGACGCATCGCGGCTGGAGCGCGTTCGCCGCGAGACGCAGGCGGTCGCAAGCCTGCTCTCGGACATCTTCGTCGAGGACTCGGCGCCCGGGTCAGGTGCGGGCCCGGTTTCGCCGCCGGGTGGCGTCGCCCCGGAAGCGCCCGCGCCGGCACCGGCGGACACGGGCCCGGCCGGGCTCGATCCGGCCCATGCCGGCCTGCTCGCCGCGGTCGCCGCATCCCCGGACCCGATGCCGCGCGAGGCGTTCGACCGGGTGGCCCGCGCGAACGGCCTGTTTCCCGACGGGGCGCTTGAGACCATCAACGAATGGGGCTTCGAGCGCTTCGACGAGGCCTTGATCGAGCACGACGACCCGGTCACCATCGCGGCCCACCTTCGCCTCCACCTGCTCCCCAGCACCACCGCCTAGCCCCATGCAGCCAGCCCCGACCATCCGCCCGCGGGACCGTGACGCGATCCTGCAGGCCCTCTCGGCCGGCGTCGTGCCGCGCACGGGCCTGCGCCACGTCCAGGTCGGGCGCGCCGCCGAGATCGCCGCCCTGGTGCGCGACATCGACCGCGTCGCCGACGAGGGGTCCTCGATCCGGTTCGTGATCGGCGAGTACGGGGCCGGGAAGACCTTCTTCCTCAACCTGGTCCGGCTCGTCGCCCTCGAACGCAAGCTCGTCACCGTGCACGCGGACCTCGCGCCGGACCGCCGCTTGCACGCCAGCGCGGGGCAGGCGCGGGCCCTCTACGCCGAGGCCCTGCGCAACATGGCGACCCGCACCAAGCCGGACGGGGGCGCCCTGGGCAGCGTCGTCGAGCGCTTCGTCACGGACGCGGTCAAGGAGGCGCAACAGGCCGGCCTGCCCGTCGAGCGGGTCATCGACCGCAGGCTCGCGCCGCTCCAGGACGAGGTCGGGGGCTACGACTACGCGGTCGTCCTGAAGGCGTACTGGCGCGGGAGCGAGGACGGGAACGAGGCGCTGAAGGCGGCGGCCCTGCGCTGGCTCCGCGGCGAGTTCTCGACGCGGACCGAGGCCCGGCAGGCGCTGGGCGTGCGGACCATCGTCGACGACGACAACGTCTACGACGCGCTCAAGCTGCTCGCCGCCTTCGTCCGGCTCGCGGGCTACGGCGGCCTGTTCGTCGTCTTCGACGAGCTGGTCAACCTGTACAAGCTCCAGAGCGCGCAGGCGCGCAACCAGAACTTCGAGCAGGTCCTGCGCATCCTCAACGACGTGCTGCAGGGGAACGTGCGCGGGCTCGGCCTGGCCCTGGGCGGCACGCCGGAATTCCTGCTCGACACCCGCCGCGGGCTGTACAGCTACCAGGCGCTCCAGAGCCGGCTGGCGGAGAATGCCTTCGCGAAGGGCGGCCTGGTCGACCTGTCGGGCCCGGTGATCCGGCTGCAGAACCTGACCCCGGAGGACATGCTGATCCTGCTGTCGAACATCCGGGCGGTGTTCGCCGGCGGAGACCCCGCCAGGCACCTCGTGCCGGACGAGGCGCTCGGCGCCTTCATGGGTCACTGCAACGACCGGATCGGCGAGGCCTACTTCCGGACGCCGCGCAACACGATCCGCGCCTTCGTCCAATTGCTTGCCGTCATCGAGCAGAACCCCGGCACGGGCTGGAAGGAGCTGCTCGGGCACGTCGAGGTCCGCAGCGACGACCAGGCCGATGACGCCGGGGCGGACGCCGACGTCCCCTCCAGCCCGGCGCCCGGCGATGAGCTCGTCAGCTTCCGCCTCTGAGCGGCGCCTCCGCGACGGGGCCTTCGACCGCCTCGCCCCGGAGGTCCGCTCCTGGATCCGGGAGCAGGGTTGGACGGGGCTGCGTGACATCCAGGCGCGCGCGATCGACGCCGTCCTCGACGGCGGTGACGACGTGCTGGTCGCCGCGGCGACGGCGGCCGGCAAGACCGAGGCGGCCTTCCTGCCCATCCTGACCCGGATCGCCGGCCGGGCCGAACCCGGCCTGGCGGTGCTCTACGTGAGCCCCCTGAAGGCGCTCATCAACGACCAGTTCCAGCGGCTCGACCAGCTCTGCGAGCGGATGGAGATCCCGCTTGTCCGCTGGCACGGGGATGCGCCGCAATCGGCCAAGGCGCGGATGCTGGCCAAGCCGGCCGGCATCGCCCTGATCACCCCGGAATCCGTCGAGGCCCTGCTGATCCGGCGTCCCGCCGATGCCAGTCGATTGCTGGCGGCGTTGGATTTCGTGGTCGTCGACGAAGTGCATGCCCTCCTGTCGGGCCCACGGGGGCTCCACCTGGCGTCGCTGCTGAGACGTGTCGAGGCCCTCGGCGCGCCGGGCAGGACGCGACGGGTCGGCCTGTCGGCCACCATCGGCGACGCCGAGGCTGCGGCGGCCTGGCTTCGCCCGACCGCGCCGGAGCGCGTCCGCCTGCTCCAGGACGGCGGGGCCGGCCTGGACCTCCAGCTTCGGATCCTCGGCTACCTGGAGCCGCTCGACGCCGACGGCACCGACGGGGCCGAGGCGGAGGGCGCGGCCGGCGCAGGGCCGGTGCCGGCACTCGACGCGATCACGGACCACCTGTTCGCCTCGCTGAGGGGCAGCAACAACCTGGTCTTCGGCGGCTCCAGGCGGCTGGTGGAGGCCCTCTCCGACAGGCTGCGGCGCCGGGCCGAACGGGGCGAGGTCCCCAACGAGTTCTTCCCGCACCACGGCAACCTCTCCAAGGAGTTGCGCGAGGAGCTCGAAAGCCGCCTCAAGGACGCGTCCCTGCCGACCACCGCGGTCTGCACCTCCACCCTGGAACTGGGCATCGACATCGGCTCGGTGCGGTCCGTCGCCCAGGTCGGCGCGCCCCGCTCGCTGGCGTCGCTGCGGCAGCGCCTGGGCCGGACGGGGCGGCGGCCGGGCGTGCCCGCCATCCTCCGGATCTACGTCCGCGAGCAGGAGCTCGACACGCGCTCCTCGGTCCTCGACGAGCTTCGCCAGGACGCGGTGCGCGCGGTCGCGGCCATCCGCCTGCTCGCCGCCCGCTTCGTGGAGCCGCCGCTGGCCAGCGACGCCGCGCTCGCGACCGCCCTGCTGCACCAGGTCCTGTCCGTGATCGCGCAGCGCGGCGGCGCCCGGGCCGACGCGCTCCATCGGCTTCTCTGCGGTCCCGGGGTGTTCGCCTCGGTGACGCCGGGCGACTTCGCGGAGCTGCTGCGCGGCGCGGCCCGGACGGGGGTGGGCCTCATCGAGCAGGCGCCGGACGGCACGCTGCTCCTGGGCGAGCGCGGCGAGCGCCTCGTCCACGCGCGCGAGTTCTACGCCCTGTTCGACAGCGGGGCGGAGTGGCGCCTGGTCGCCGGGACCCGGGCGCTCGGCACGATCCCGCTCACCAACGCGGTCGCCCAGGGCACCCTGGTCGTCTTCGCCGGGCGCCGCTGGCTGGTCGAGGAGGTGGACGAGCGGGCCCACGTCCTGCAGGTCTCCGCGCACCGGGGCGGGGTGATCCCGAAGTTCGAGCGGCTGTTCGCCGAGCCCACGCACGACCGCCTCCTCGCGGAGATGCGCGGCGTCTTCGAGGCCGACGACGTGCCGGCCTACCTCGACGCGCGGGCCCGCACCTTCCTCGCGGAGGGGCGGTCGGCCTACCGCCGCCTCGGTCTGGGACGCTCCCGGATGGTGCACACCGGGCGCGACCTTCACCTCTTCGCGTGGCGCGGCAGCGCGACGTGCGACGTCCTGGCGGTCATCCTGTCGATGCTCGGGTTGCCGGCGGAGCCGCACGACCTTGGCGTCACGCTCCCCGGGGTGAGCCCGGACGACGCCCGAGCGGTCCTGCGCAGGGTTGCGAGCATGGTGCCGGGCGATTTCGCGGCCGTCGCGGAGTTCGTCGGGACCATCCAGACCGCGAAGTACGACGAGCATGTTCCGGAGACGCTGCTGCGGCGCTTCTGGGCCCGGCGAAACGAGGGCGTCCTGGCGCGGATGCCGGGCTTGGCCGCCGAGATGCTCGACGGCGTGCCCGAAGCCTGACGCCCGGTGACGGGCGCGGCCGAGCGGGCCCAGGGGAAGCTGGCGACCCCGAGCGGGCCGCGCTGGGCACGGGCGCGCCGGGAAGAGCGCGCAAGCTCGCGCCCGGGCGCGGAGCCAAAGCCTCGGCCATCGTCAGGTTCGAGCAGGTTGTGCACGGCTGGGCCGGAGCGACTCGTACGAGCTTGACCGTTTCTTCAGCCTCGCCGGAGATGGGTGACGGTCGACGGTCGGGGAAATGATTCGCATGATGGCGCGCCGGACGGTGGTGATCCAAGGCCGCCTCGCCATGTCGGACGGCCGGCTGGCCGCCGCGCGCCGGTCCGACCATGGCGTCCAGCTCATGCCCGTGGAGCGCATGGTGGCGCGCCTCGCCGGGGGCTTCGCGCGACCGGTCGACGACGAGACGCTCAAGAGCCTTCTGCCGGCCGCCCTCGCCGAAACGGACCTCGGCGAGCTCGATCCCATCAAGACGCTGCCGGGCATGGTCGACGCCGCCGCCGAGACCGTGCGGAAGGCGTGGCTGGCCGCCTTCGACCTGGCGCGGTCGGCCGACCCGGCCGACCGGACCGCCTCGGTCCGGCGCCTGGAGGAGGCCGTCCTCGCCCGCCTGCCGGCCGGGATGATGCGGCCCGTCGACCTCGCCGAGGCCGCGCGGGCGCGTCTCGCCCACGCGCCGCGGGTGCTCGGGCCCGTCGAGATCGTCGGGCTCCCGGACGTGCCGCCGTGCTGGCGCGGCCTCGTCGCATCCCTGGTCGCGCACGTTCCCGTGACCTGGGTGGCGGGGCCGCGCTCCGTCCCGGATTGGGTGGAGGCGGCCGGCATCCGCGTCGTCACGTGCGCGCCGGAACGGCCGGCGGTCGCGGTCTGCAGCGCGGCGACCCCGAGGCACGAGGTCCTGGAGGCGCTGCGCTGGGCCCGCGAGCTGATGGCGTCCGGGCAGGCCGCGCCCGCGGACATCGCGGTCGCGGCCTGCCGCACCGAGGAGTACGACGACGTCGTGCTCGCGCTCCGGGCGGAGGCGAACCTCGACGTGCGCTTCGTCCACGGGGTGCCCGCCGCCAGCGTCCGCGAGGGGCAGGCCGCGGCCGCCCTCGCCGACGTCCTGGTCAGGGGGATCTCGCAGGACGGCGTCCGCCGCTTGGCGGCCCTCCTGCGCGACGGCCCCGGTCCCTTCGCCGCGTTGCCCGAGCGATGGACCCGCGTCCTTCCGCGCGAGGCGCCGCTGACCGACCCGACGGCCTGGGAACGGCTGCTGAACAGCCTCCGGGCAGAGGATTTCCCGGACGGGCAGGACCACGTCCCGGCGCTGCGGGACGTCGTGGGCGTGCTCGTGCAGGGCGTGTCGGTCGCGGCGGAGGCGGGAGAGCGCTTCCTGCACGGCCTGGCGCTCCGGATCTGGCGCAAGGCCTTGATCGAGGGGGCGCCGGCCGTCGTCGACCTGACGCTGGGACGCCTGCGCATCGACGACGGGGCGGACGCCTGCGCCTCGGTCGTCTGGGCCCCCGCCTCGGCGCTGGCCGCCGCCCCGCGGCGCTTCGTGCGCCTGCTCGGGCTGAGCTCGCGCGGCTGGCCGCAGGTCAGCGCGGAAGATCGGCTGCTGTCGGACCATCTCGTGCCGTCCCGTCTTCTCGACCCCTTCCCCAGGCCGCTGGCCGACAGGAGCGACTTCCGCGCGATTCTGGCCACCAGCGCCGGGGCCGTCGTGCTGTCCCGGCCGCGGCGCGGCCCCGACGGGCGCCTGCTCGGGAGGAGCCCGCTGCTGCGCGAGTTCGGCGCGGCCGAGACCTACCTGGGGCGCAACCGCGTCCCGGCCCACGCCGTGGGCGAGGTCGACCGACTCATGGCCCGGCCGGCGGAGTTCCGCGCGACGGCCCCGGCCATCTGCGCGGCGGGCTGCTGGCGGGCCTGGGGCCGGGCGGAGCTGACCGCGCACGACGGGCGCGTCCGGCCGGACCACCCGGTCGTGCTCGCGATCCTGGATCGCACCCATTCCGCCCGGTCGCTGCGCAAGCTCCTGCGCGACCCGCTGGGCTTCGTCTGGACCTACGGGCTCGGCCTGGAGACGGCCGACGCGGCCGCGGAGCCGCTCACGCTCGGTCATCAGGCCTTCGGCAACCTCCTGCACGAGGTGCTCGAACGCGCGGTGGTCGCCCTGGAGGCGGATGGCGGCTTCGCCCCGTCGACGGACGGGGGCAAGCGCCGGGCGCTGGCCGCGGTCCTCGCCACCGTCGCCGAGGTCTGGGAGCGCGAGCGCCCGATCCCGCCGCGGCTGATCTGGCGGCGGACCCTGGACGAGACGGCCGCGCTCGCCCTGGCCGCGCTCACCCACCCCGACCAGCCTCTCCTCGGGCAGGGAAGCTGGGTCGAGGTCCCGTTCGGCGGGCAGCCGCCGAAGCGCGACCACCACCCCCTCCCCTGGGACAGCGACGCCACGGTCACGATACTTGGCACCGGTTTCCGGATCTCCGGCTACATCGACCGGCTCGACCTGTCGCACGACCGCGGCAGCGCGCGGGTGCGCGACTACAAGACCGGCAAGCCCCGCGAGGCGGGGACGGTCCTCGACGGCGGCCGCGAACTGCAGCGGTGCCTGTACGGCTACGCCACCCGCGTGCTCCTCGGCGCGGACGTGTCGATCGATGCCTCGCTGCACTTCCCGCGGGAATCCCTGTGCCTCCGGCTCGAACGGCCGGACGAGGCCCTCGACGAGCTGGCCACGTATCTCGTCGCGGCCGGCGCGAGCCTGCGGGCCGGCAACGCCTTCGCCGGCCCCGATGCCCGGGATGCCTGGAACGACCTGGCCTTCGCGCTGCCGGCGAACGCCGACAAGACCTACTGCCCGCGCAAGCACGACCTGGTGACGACGGCGCTCGGCGAGGCCGCCCGCGTCTGGGAGGCCGCCTGATGACCGCCCACGACCGGGGCCTCGCCGACGCGGCCCAGCGCGCGCTCGCCATGACCGCCCACGACAGGTCGCTGCTCGTGGAGGCCGGGGCCGGATCCGGGAAGACGGCGCTGATGGCCGGCCGCATCGCCATGATGCTGGCCGCGGGCGTCGCCCCCGGATCCATCGCGGCGGTCACCTTCACGGAACTCGCCGCCAGCGAGCTGCTGGAGCGCGTCGGCGAGGTCGTCGGCCGGCTGGTCGAGGGGCAGGTCCCGGAGGAGCTGCGGGTCGTCCTCCCGAACGGGTTGTCTCCGGATCAGCGAGCCCGGCTGGTCGAGGCCGGCGAGCATCTCGACGCGCTGGCCTGCACCACCATCCACGGGTTCTGCCAGCGCCTGGTCAAGCCCTACCCGGTCGAGGCCGACATCGACCCGGGCGCCCGGGTCGCCGACGAGGCGGAGGCGGACGGCATCTTCCAGGATCTGCGCGACGGCTGGCTCCGCGAGTGCCTCTCCGGCGGCGGCGGCCTTGTCGCGGAGATGGTGCTGGCCGACCCGGACGCGGCCCTGGCGGCCATCGACCGCGTGGCCGGCTGCCTGCGCGAGGGGCGCGCGGTGGGCACCGCGCCGGCGGAACCCCTTCCCGACCTGGTGCGGGCCTTCGGCGCCAGCGTGCAGGCCTTCGCGGACTTCCAGCGGAGCTGCGGGGTTTCCGAGGGTGAGACCGCCGCGAACGTGCGGGCGTTCCAGGCGATGGCCGCGCGGCTGCCGGACACCGGCGTCGCCGACGCCGACCTCGTCGCCATCCTGACGGCGGCGGCGGAGGCGAGCCTGTGCAAGGCGGACGGCGACTTCGCGAAGTACCGCGGGGGCAAAGGCAAGTGGGCCGGCGCCGCCAAGCTGGTCGGCCTTCCGAAGACGGAGGCCGACCGGCTCCAGGCGTCGGCCGAGCGCCTGCACGTCGCGTGCTGCGAGGCTTGGCGCCGGCTGAAGGCCAACGCCGCGAGCGAACTCCTGGCCAGGCTCGTCGGAACGGTGCGGACCGTTCTCGACCGGTACCAGGCCCGAAAGCGCGACGGCGCCCTGCTCGATTTCGACGACCTGATCGCCGCGGCCGCCACGCTGCTCCGCGCGCACGAGACCGTGCGGCAGGCGCTGGGGCGCCGCTACCGCCACGTCCTGGTCGACGAGTTCCAGGACACGGACCCGATTCAGACGGAGATCCTCTGGCGGCTGTGCGGCGAGCTGCCCGACGGCGCGGCCGACGCGTGGACGGAACGCGTGCTGCGGCCGGGCGCGCTGTTCCTGGTCGGCGATCCGAAGCAGGCGATCTACCGCTTCCGCGGGGCGGACGTGTCGACCTACGTCCGGGCGCGCGACCGCATCCTCGCGCGCTCGCCCGACGACGTCCTCGCGATCTCGACGAACTTCCGGTCCTGCCGCTCGATCCTCGCCTACGTGGACGAACGCTTCGGCGACATCCTGAACGGGGTCGGGCAACCCGGGTTCGCGGCGCTCGACGCCTTCCATCCCGACCACGACCGCGGACCCTGCATCGCGGCGCTCGACGTGCCGGCCGGTGCCGACGGGGCGAAGCGGACCGCGGAGGCGCTGCGCGACGCCGAGGCGGAAGCGGTCGCGGACCTTTGCGCGCGCCTGATCGGGCACCAGCTCGTGACCTGCAAGCGCGCGGGCACCCGCACGCTCCGGGCCGGCGACATCGCGCTGCTGGCACCGAGCGGGAGCGACCTCTGGCGGTACGAGGAGGCGCTTGAGGCCAGGGGCATCCCCGTCTCGACCCAGGCCGGCAAGGGCTTCTTCCGGCGGCAGGAGGTGCATGACCTGATCGCGCTGACGCGGGTGCTCGCCGACCCGCGCGACACGCTCGCGCTCGGGGCCCTGCTGCGGGGGCCGGCCGTCGGCCTGACCGACGAGGAGTTGCTCGACCTCGTCGACGGACTGCCGCGCGACCCGGAGCGCCCGGAGAGCGTCCCCAGGCTGCGCCTGCACGTCGATGTCGCGCACGTGAACCATCCGGTGGCCCGGCCGGTGCTGGAACGGTTGCAGGCCCTGGCGAAGCGGGCGCTCGGCACGACACCGCACGACATCCTCAGCCAAGCCGTCGACGCGCTCATGCTGCGCCCGGTGGTGCAGCAGCGTCACGACGGCCACGCCGAGAGGGCGCTGGCCAACATCGACCTGTTCCTGGAAATGTCGCGCCCGTTCGCCGTGCGCGGCCTGCGGGCCTTCGCGGGGGCGATGAGGGCGGCCTGGGAGGGCCGGACGCGCACGGTCGAGGGCCGGCCGGACGCGCAGGAGGTCGCGGTCTCCTTGCTCACCATGCACGCGTCCAAGGGGCTCGAATGGCCCGTCGTGATCCCGATCAACACCACCACCCGGACCAAGGCCGTCTCCGGAGCCCTGGTCGACCGCGCCTCGAACTGTCTCTACTGCCCGGTCTTCGGGGTGCGCCCGGCCGGTTACGACGAGGCGCTGGAGGCCGAGAAGCGCGAGGTCGGGAACGAGCGGGTCCGCCTCTGGTACGTGGCGGCGACGCGGGCCCGCGAGACGCTGGTGCTCACGCGGTTCGCCGAGCCGGGCGCCAGCACGTCCTGGTCGGCGGTGGTCGACCTCGGGCTGGCGGATTTGCCGTCCATCGACGTGGAGCGGCTGCCGGTCGGGACGCCGGCCGTCGCGCCGGAATTCGCGAACGGTCAGACACGGGAAATCTTCGCCGCCGAGGCCGCCGCCGTCGCCCGGCAGCGCCGCTTGCGCTGGATCGTCCCCAGCCGCGGCGATGCGGCGGGTCCCGAGACGTCCGGCGCCCCCGGCCTGGTCGAGGGCGGTACCGACGGCGGGCGCGGACCCGGGGGACGGCCGACAGGCAGCCGGGAGCGCGGCATCCTCATCCACAAGCTGCTGGAGGAGATCCTCACGGGCGAGGCGAGCGAAGGCGACGATCTCGGACGGCGCGCCGGGCTCCTCGCCCGGCAGCTCGGTCTCGGAACCGGCGACGCTGCCGGGGCCGAGGTCGACCTGGCCGAGGTCGCGGCCAGCGTGACCCGGGCGCTCGGCCTTCCCGAGATCGCCGGGATCCGCGAGCGCCTCCAGGCCGAGTTGCCCGTGTTCGGGTTCGAGAGCCTCGCCGACGAGGACCAGGCGACGGCGGGCGTGGTGGACGCGATTGCCTGCGACGCGGTCGGCAAGCCGGACATCGTGGTGGACTGGAAAAGCGACGTGGATCCTGCGGAGGCGGTCCTCGCCGACTACCGGCGTCAGGTGGCCCGATACCTTCTCGCGACGGGCGCGCGCCTCGGCCTGATCGTCTTCGTGACGAGCGGCCGGGTCGTCCCGGTGACCCGCGCCGCGATGGCCGACGTCGGGGCTGGATGAGCGACGAGGAAGAGCGGCCGGGCTTCCGCAGGCCGCTGCGCGGGCATCACCCGGCCTGTTCGGAAGGCCGCCATGTTCCCGGAACGGAGGGTCCGGTGCCGATGCCTGGGGAGAAGCCTTGCCTCGACGTGGGAGCCTGCGCCTTCGCGAACGGCGGAGGAAGGCACTCATCACTTGCCAGGTCAACGCGGCTCGGCCTGCTCCGGCTCGTGAATGAGCAAGGACGCAGAGTGTGAGCAAGTTCAAGCGGTTGACAGCGGATCCCCGGGTCTGCGTGAAGAGCGCATGAAACAGTCCGTTCCCGGGGATCGGCAGGCTCGGTCGCTGGCCGGCGCCGACGGGCGTGGGCGGGCGCGTGTGCTCTGCCCGTCCCGGTGTGGCCGACGCCGCCGTCCCGTGCTGGCCGCGGCGCGGACCATGAACCCGTTGCGCGAGAGCGACCTGCCGGGCGGTCTCCCCCGAGCGCGTGCCGAGCCCGCCGCTGCCGACTGAATTCCGGTGGCGCCGCCTTGAGACGTCCATCAGAGAGCTTCCCGGACGGCTTCGAGCGCGCGCTCCCGCCCGCAGGCGCGGTTGTCCTGCGTCCCACGGTGGACTCACCGGCTTCGACGGATGATGCTCCCGCGGGAAACATGCGATGCCGGGCGAAGATGTCGAGCGCGTTACGCGCCGGCCACGTCTGCCTGCCCGGCATCGCCAGGGTTGGGAATTCCTGTCAGAGCCACCATGTTAGTGCCAGCTAAAACAGGGTTGTCTAATACAGGGCGGCCGACGTCGATGGATGCGGTGACAACGACCGACCTGCTGCGCCTTCAGGACAAGGCGGCCGATGCCGCGCGCCTGCTGCGCCTTCTCGCGAACGAGAAGCGTCTCCTCATCCTATGCCTGCTGGTCGCCCGGGGCGAGATGGACGTGACGAGCCTGGCCGAGGCGGTGGACCTCAGCCAATCGGCCCTCTCGCAGCATCTTGCCAAGCTGCGCGAGGACGGGCTGGTCGCCTTCCGGCGCGAGAGCCAGACGCTCCACTATCGCCTGGAGGATCCCCGCGCCGCGCGCCTGCTCGCGACGCTCAAGGACATCTTCTGCCCGGAGGCGGGCTGATCGGGTAACCAGGGCTCCGCCAGGCGCGCGCTCCGCCGCGTCGGCGGCTTGGCCGTCCACCCAGCGCCGCCGTGACGGCGTGGTCGACCCGGCTGCCACGGTCGTCGGCTCCGGGGCCAACCGGATCGGAACCCCCGGCGTGCCCGCAGGGCGTCGCGCTCGACATCGATCGCCCGGGCGGCCCGAAGGTCGAGGCGCCTCAGGACAGGCAACGGCGGGCCCCAGTCCTGGACGGCGTGAGGCGGCAGAAAGGCGGCCACGGCCGCCGGGAGCCGTGACCGGCGCCGGTCCGTGACCGCTCCCGAGAGCCATCCCGGCCAGCGTCGCCGCGTTGGCCGCCGACGTGGGCCCGCGATCCCATTCCCGTCCAGTTCGCGCGACCGCCGGCCGCTCGCCTCGGGATGCCCCCGTGCCAGCGGAGGCTCTCGTGAAGCGCCGCCTCGATCCGGCGGTTCACGCCAGGGGCGGTGTGGAGCGCGGCCCGTTCCGCCGTCCCGGACCATCCGGCGTCTCCCCGCCATCCCTTGACATTTGATTAGATATTTCTAATTTAGACATCACTAATCTGGTGGCGCCGTCGCTGGACGCTGCCGCTCACGACGGCCACGCCCCCGGCGCCTGAGGGATCGCTCCAAGCCTGCGCGAGACGCCCGGCACCGCGGTCCAGGAGTGAGTGCCATGGATACCTTCACCCCGCTTTCCGCCGTTTTCGGCGGTCTCATGATCGGCGCCTCCGCAGCGCTCTTCCTGATACTCAACGGCCGCATCGCGGGCGTCAGCGGCATTCTGGGCGGCCTGCTGCCGCCGAGCACCGGCGGGATCGGCTGGCGCGCCGCCTTCCTCGCCGGCCTGCTTCTCGCGCCCCTCGTCCACGCCGGCCTCGGCGGCGGCAGGCCGCCCGTGGCGGTCGAGTCCTCGCTCCCGCTCCTCGGGCTTGCGGGATTGCTGGTCGGTTTCGGCGCGCGGCTCGGAGCCGGCTGCACCAGCGGCCACGGCGTCTGCGGCGTCGGCCGCGGCTCGCCCCGCTCCCTCGTGGCGACCGGCACATTCATGGCCGCCGCCGCCGTGACGGTCTTCGTCACGCGTCACCTGATCGGAGCCTGACCATGTCCAGGATCGTGTCCGCGTTCGCGGCCGGCCTGCTGTTCGGGCTTGGCCTCATCGTCTCCGGCATGGCCAACCCGGCCAAGGTCCTCGCCTTCCTCGACGTGACCGGCCGCTGGGACCCGAGCCTCGCCTTCGTCATGGCGGGTGCCGTCACGGTCTCGGCCGCCGGTTACCGCATCGCGACGCGCCGGGGCCGGCCAGTGCTCGCGCCCAAGCTGGAGATCCCGACGCGGCGCGACCTCGATCCGCGCTTGCTGACGGGCGCCGCGGTCTTCGGCATCGGCTGGGGCTTGGCCGGCCTCTGCCCCGGGCCGGCGCTGACCCTCCTCTCGGTCGTGCCGACCCGGGCCGCGGTCTTCGTCGCCGCCATGGTCGTCGGCATGCTGCTGTTCCAGGCCCTGCCATCCGCCGTCTCCCGGCAAGCGGCGTCCACCTCTGCCGCGCCGGCGGATGCGTGATGGCGAGCTTCGTCACCTTCGGCCTGGCGGCGGGCTCGGGTGGGCTCGTCGGCGTGGTCCTCGGCCTCGTCGGCGGAGGCGGCTCGATCCTGGCAGTGCCCCTCCTGACCTACGCGGTCGGCGTGAACTCGCCCCATGTCGCCATCGGCACCAGCGCCCTGGCGGTCTCGGTCAGCGCGGCCGGCAACCTCGTCCCGCAGTGGCGGGCCGGGAACGTGAAGTGGCGGTGCGCAGGGGCGTTCTCGCTCGCCGGCGTCCTCGGCGCCCTGGCCGGCTCGGCCGCGGCCAGGGCGGTCGACGGGCAGAGCCTGCTCGCCCTGTTCGGGTTCGTGATGCTGGCGGTCGGCGGCCTGATGCTGCGCCGGCGGCGCGGCGAGGGCGATCCGGACGTGCGCCTGACCAAACGGAGCGCCCCGGTGCTCCTGCCCTGGCTGCTCGGCATCGGGTTCGCGGTGGGCCTGTTCTCCGGCTTCTTCGGAATCGGCGGAGGCTTCCTGATCGTGCCGGGCCTGATGCTGGCGACGTCCATGCCGCTGCCCATGGCCATCGGCACCTCGCTGGTGGCGGTCAGCGCCTTCGGGGCGGCCACCGCCGCGAGCTACGCGGTCTCCGGCCTGATCGATTGGACGCTGGCCGGGCTGTTCATCCTGGGCGGCGCGCTCGGCGGCCTCGTCGGCGCCCGCCTCGGCCAGCGTCTCGCCGGGCACAAGCGCGCCCTGACCATCACCTTCGCCGGCCTGGTGATCCTGGTCGGCCTCTACGTCGTCGCGCGCGGCCTGCCAGCCTTGCTCGGTCGGGCGTGACGTCCAGAGCCCCGAAGCCGTTCATCCCGAACCGGAGGAATGCATGTCAGACCTGACCGCAACGTCCCTGCACGGACGCCCGCTCGTGACGGGCTTCTACGAGCAGCGCACGGGCAGCGTGCAGTACGTCGTCGCCGATGCGGAGACGAAACACTGCGCCATCGTCGACCCGGTGCACGACTTCGATCCGAAGTCGGGGGCGACCGCCACCCGCTCGGCCGATGCCCTGCTCGCCCATATCGCGCGCGCGGGCTACAGGCTGCAGTGGATCCTCGACACGCACCCGCACGCCGACCACTTCTCGGCGGCCGGCTACCTGCACGACAGGACGGGCGCGCCGACCGCCATCGGCGAGAAGGTCGTCGAGGTGCAGAAGCTCTGGAAGGGGCTCTACAACCTGCCCGAGACTTTCCCGGCGGACGGCTCGCAGTGGGATCGCCTCTTCGCCGACGGCGAGCGCTTCCGGATCGGCAACCTGGACGTCGAGGTGCTGTTCACGCCGGGCCACACCCTGGCCTCCGTCGCCTACCGGGTCGGCGACGCCGCCTTCATCCACGACACCTTGTTCATGCCCGACAGCGGCTCGGCGCGGGCGGACTTCCCGGGCGGCAGCGCGCGCACGCTCTGGCCTTATTATAGCAGCCGCGTCCACGGCGGCACATCCACCGAGCGCTTCTTCCTGTTGATGAGGCGCCAGAAGGGGCTGTTGCGCCGTGCTTATGTGTTAGGATCGGCGACCGCATGGTGGCGACAGCGCAGGTCGGTCTGCCCGGGGCCTTTGTCCGGCGCCCGGCGGGCAACACGGTCCTGCTGCCGTACAGACTGCTCAGGCAGTTCAGCCTGCGCTTCAGGCGGGTCGCCTGCTTGAGGATCGGCCTGCGCTGACGATGTCTCGGCCCGGGGGGCGCTCAGCGTGCGACACGTGGCGGGCCGCTGGTACGGGCTCGGCGCCCTCGTCCTTGGACGACCTCCTGCCCGCACCCATGTGCTTCCCGGATGTCGCCTGTCGGCCACCCAGAACCGCCGCCACGCGGTAGCCTCGGTCCGCCCGGTCCAAATGCCGGTCAGGTCTCCCCCTCCCTGCTGCGTGCGGGTTCGCCTGCCCTCAGCCTCGGGCGCGTGGCCCGTAGAAGCGGTGCGCGTTCCGAACCACTCCGGGTTCATGCTCCCTCGGGAGATCGCGCCCATCCGTCATGGCGTTGATCACCTCGAACGCGTCCTCGATCCTCTCGAAAGCGCGACCGCCTTCGAGGTCCGACACGAACGTCCCGTCCGCCGCCAGGAAATAGATGACGTCGTCGTGTCTCAGGTAGACGTGATACTCGTCCGGCCGGTCTTCGCCCAACGTCAGCCCCCACTCCGCGAGCGGCCTATATGGAACGCAGCGAGGCCGGCACACACCGTAGAAAGTACGGTTGCGCGGGATCTGGGATTGACGGCCGTCCGTGGCGGGCGACCGTATGGCGTGAGACGTTGAGCGTGCCGGAGCGAGGTACGATGTCCCGGTGGCCGAGCGCGCGTTTGCCCGACCGGCCTGGTGACGGTGGCGCGGGAGAGCGGTGCGATGACACCACGCCGGGCGCCGGCGGCAACCCCGGCTGCGCTTTCCCGGCCCTTATCGGTTGAAGTTGTGCCGCCTCCGGGCGGCCTCGGGCGCAAGCCGTGGACACCGCTGGAGCGCGCCGGAACGGGTTCGACGCGGCTTCGCAACGCGCCACGGGACGCAGGGCAGTTCGTCCGGGGGGGCTGGTCGGCGCATCGGCGAACGTGCGCTGGTACCGCGGCCGCGGCTTCGTTCAAGTTCCGTTGTCCATCATGGACGGTCGCGCGCCGGTGCTGCCGCTCGCTTAACCGGCTCCGGCGAAACTCGGCCCCGGGCTGGGATACGGGGACGGATCGTGGGCGGGCGGGCGAGAACTCAAGCGGAGGAGGAGCTCCGATACGCCTGGGTCGACGTGGCAAAGGGCATCTGCATCTTGCTCGTGGTGATGATGCACTCGACCCTCGGCACCGGCGAGGCGATGGGTGGGGAGGGCTTCCTGCACCCGGTCGTCGCCTTCGCCAAGCCGTTCCGGATCCCGGACTTCTTCCTGCTCTCGGGTCTGTTCGTCGGACGGGTGCTGGACCGTGACTGGCGCCGCTTCGCCGACCGGCGCATAATCCACTTCGCCTACTTCTACCTGCTCTGGCTGCTGCTTCAGTCGGCGTTGAAGTACGAGACCGTCGCCGGGGATGGGGGCATCCCGGCCTTCCTGGCTCACCTTGCCCTCGCCCTCGTCGAGCCCTACTCAACGCTGTGGTTCATCTATCTCCTCGCCGTGTTCTCGATCGTGACGAAGTTGCTGCGGCCTTTGCCTGGCCCGGCGCTTCTCGGGACCGCCGCGCTGTTGCAGATCATGCCGGTCCAAACCTCCTCCTTCCTCGTTGAGGAGTTCTGCGCCCGCTACGTCTACTTCGTCGGCGGCTACCTCCTGGCCGACCAGATCTTTGCCTTCTCCGATGCCGTGCGGCGCTACCGGCGGCTGGCGCTTGCAAGCCTTGGGGCCTGGGCGTTGGCCGAGGGCTGGCTCGCCTTCACGCCGTCGGGCATCCCGGACCACCCGACCCTCGCGAGCCTGCCGGGGGTGGGTCTCGCGGCCGGATTCGCGGGCGCGCTGGCGATTGTCGCACTTGCCAGCTTGCTGGCCGAAGCGGGAGGCGTCGTGACGGGGGCGCTGCGTACCTGCGGGAAGCGCTCCATCGTGATCTATCTTGCCTTCTTCCTGCCAATGGCCGCCTGGCGCAGCCTGATCGTGAAGACGGGCGTGATCGAGGATGTCGGATTGGCCTCGCTCGCCGTGATGAGCGTCGCCGTCGTACTGCCTCTTCTCTTCGAGCGGCTCATCCGCGGCACCTGGCTCGGCTTCCTATTTCGCCGTCCCCGCGTTCTTCATCTCACGGGTACAAGGAGCGGTGAGGCAGCGCTCACGACGCCGCTGACCGGCAGCCGGGTGATCGAACGTCAGGCTCGCGGTTAGCGCAGGACCCGGGGGGGGCGTCTCGTCGGTGACGAGCAGGTCGAGGCTCGCGCGGCCGATTGCCTCGGCGAGCCCGTCCGTCAGGCGTGGGCGGGCCGGACAACCCTTCCGCACTCGCAAAGACCCGTTAGGTCTCGGCGTGTCAGGATCGAAGCGACGACAACGCAGCCGGGGAACGCCGCGCGATGATCCTGCCTCGGCGCCTCCCGCGCATCCTCCGGTCCGGCCGCAACTGGGTCGCGCTCAGCGTGCTGGCGCCCGTCGGCATGCTGGTCACGTCAGGGCTCCTGCTGCTGGAGGTGCGCCGTGACGCCTGGGACAAGGCCGAGCAAACCTCGAAGAACCTACTGCAGGTCATCGAGCGTGACATTGCCCGCAACGTCGAGCTCATCGACCTGTCCCTGCAGGCGGCGGTCGAGAACCTGCGTGCGCCCGAGGCGGCGGGGGCCGGCCCCAAGCTGCGCCAACTCATCCTGTTCGACCGGGCCGCCACCGCCAAGGACCTCGGGGTCATGCTGGTCATCGACGCCGACGGTGACGTCGCGGCCGATGCGGGCGCCGTCCCTCCGCGCAAGGGCAATTACGCCGACCGCGACTACTTCCAGGTCCACAAGGCGCGCTCGGACGTCGGCCTCCATATCGGCCGACCGCTGATCTCGCGCCTGACCGGGGAGCGCATGCTGCCGTTCAGCCGCCGCATCGCCAACCCCGATGGCTCGTTCGGCGGCGTTGCGCTTGGTACGCTCAAGCTATCGTACTTCACCCGGCTGTTCGACCGGATCAGCCTCGGTCATGAGGGTGCGATCAACCTCTACATGCAGGACGGCACGCGCGTCGTGCGCCATCCCTACGTCGAGGCCGACATCGGCGTGAACATCGCCGGCACCCGGAACTTCGACCGGTTCGTGCGCGAGGGCGGCGGCGCCTTCGTCGGCACCTCGGTCCGGGACGGCGTCGAGCGCCATTACGCCTTCACGCGGGTCGGCGACCTACCCCTCGTCCTCAACGTCGCCGTCGCCACCGCCGAGGTCGAGGCCGCATGGCGGACGAAGGCGCTCGGTATCGCCGCCGTCGTACTCGTGCTGTGCGGGCTGACGGTCACGCTGTCGCTGCTGTTCGGCCGCGAGCTCCGCCGCCGCGCGGAGATGCACGCCGAGATGGCCCGCCTCTCGCGCACCGACGCGCTGACCGGCCTTGCGAACCGCCGCCGGTTCGAGCAGGTCCTCGCCCGGGCTTGCGAGGACGCCCGACGCACGGGCAACCCGCTGTCGCTGCTCGTCGTCGATGCCGACCATTTCAAGCGCTACAACGACCGTTACGGCCACGCTGTGGGTGACGAGGTGCTCAAGGGCTTGGCCGGCTGCCTCAAGGCTGCCGTGCCCCGGCCCGGCGACCTCGCCTGTCGGGTCGGCGGCGAGGAGTTCGTGCTGCTCTTGCCGAACACCGACGCTGCGGGCGCGCGGCGCGTCGCCGAGAGGGTGCACGCCCAGGTGTCGGGACTGGCAATCGCCTCGGCCGGCATCGCGCCAGGCGCCGTCACGGTCAGCATCGGGCTGGCGACCGGGATAACCGACGCCGACCTCTACGGCTTGGCCGATGCCGCCCTCTACGAAGCCAAGGCATGCGGCCGGAACCAGACCCGCTGCGCATCGCGCCTAACGGGCAGGTCAGCCGGCGAGCCGCAGTTTCGTCTGGTCGGCGCCTGAGACGCTCGGCCGGGGCACGATGGCGTCGCGATGCCCGTGATCGCAACCCTCACGGCAGCGATCCTCGGGTGGGTCGTTCTCGACCTCAGGCGCCCGCAATAGCGGGGGGCTGGCTTGAGCGGGGCGAGGCCGCATCTTGGAAGCGATGGTCTTGCCAGGGCGCCGAGCCTGGTTCTCCAGGTCCGACGGTTGACACCCGCTTCCCTGGGGAACCGTGGGCAACGGCTGGATGCGAGCGATCCCGTGACGTCCAGCCCTGTTGCTCGACCACCGCAAGCCGATGCCGGTAGAAACGTACCCACATGTAGAGGCAAGATCTCTTCGCGGAACCAAGCTGTTTAGCCTCGCCCGGTGCCATCCTCCGCGTCATCGCGCTTCACGTGCGGCCTGCTGACCAGAACGCCAATCGCTTCGCCACTTCGGTAGAAGCGCGCCCCACGGTTCTCCAGGGCTTCGCGTAAGGCGCGGACCACGCGGCTTCGGGGCTCCACCTTCTGGTTCTCGAAATCATTTATCGTTTTCTTGCTCACGTCCGAGAGTTTCGAGAACTCAAGCTGCGTCAGGCCGAGCAACTCGCGAGCCGCTTGGCACACAACGCCCGGAAGGGGGGCGCCGGGCTCCAGCGCTTCGACGTTGGCTGAGGATAAGTCGAGCGGCGGCTTGCTTTGCTCGTGATAAAATATTACACCCGTGGTATAGTTCCATCTCGTTGCTTGAGCTCGCCCGTCCGCGCGTGGTCCCACTCCATCGCCGGCATCCGTGGCCCGCTCCGCTCTCTCGGGATGGGACTGCTCCATGCTCTACGCCTTCTACGGGGCCGATGGCCGTTCGGCCGCGACCCATGCCGCCCTCGCGGCGGCCCACGCCCTGACCACCGCCGCACGGCCCGCCACGTTGCTGAGGATCACCGAGCGGGGACAGGGCCTTGCCCGGATCCCGGAGACGATGCCAGAGGCCCTGTGCGTCGTCGAGGCCGAACCCGGCGACCTCGTCACCTTCGACGATCCGGAGGATCTGATCAGGCAGGCGCAGGCGACGGCGCGGGACGTCGTCCTGGACCTTCCGCTCTCCTGGCTCCCCTACCGCAGCTTGCGCGAGGCGGCGGCCTTGTCGGTGGTCGTTGTCGGTCCGGGCGCCATGGAGGAGCGCCTCGCAGCCTTCGCCCTCGGCCAGTGCGGGGAACAGGTGATCTCGGGACGGGCGGCGGCGGATCAGGCTTCCGGCGTGGGGCCGGAGCCCGGATCCGCCGCCCCGGTCTGGCTGCTCGGGGCCGGACGGGCCGGAGGAGGCCCGGACGCCACGCGCTTCGAACAGACGATGCGCCCCCTCCTCCGCCGCGCCGGCGCCGGTGACGGCTGCCGGTTCCTGCCCGTGGCCCTGCCCGCGCCGACGCGATCCGAGACGCACGCCGTCGCGGCGGGCCATCCGCTGGCCGGAACGGTGCGCCAGGGCATGCTCCTTCTCGCCGCCATCGAGGTGGCCGCCCAGGATCCCTTCGTCGCTTCCCTCGACAGCGGGCGGTTCGCCCGCGCGCTCGGCCTCGATCCCGAGATGCCCGTCACCCCCGACGAGCGGCGGCTCTGCGACCGGCTGCGCGACCTCGCCGACGCGCTGGAGGCGCTGGAGCAAGGCGGACCGGCTCCGGAGGAGATGGCGCGGGCGCCGCTCATGGAATCCTGGAGTTTTCTGAGCGGCCGGACGCGGGTGCTTGCCGGCGTCTCCTTCGGCCACCCGACCATCGCTTCCGGGCGCCCCACCCTCACCTCGGACGTCTTCGCCACGGACGGAAGAACTTGGGCGCGGACGCTGTCGCGCCTCTATCGCCTGGGGACACCGGCAGAGGCGACGCCGGCGGCGGGGCTCCAGTGAGCGCGCGCCCTCCCGCCCATCCCGACGCCATGGAGATAGCCTGACATGTCCCGACCCGCTTCCGGGCGCCGCGACGCCTGCCCGGCCGCTCCCGCGTGCCCGCCCGCCGCCAACGCCGCGCTGAGGCGCGCGCCCCCGATGCTCAGGCTGTGGCGGGTCGTGCCGCCGCAGTCCCTCGGTCCCGCGACGGCGCGCTCGCTCCTCATGGTGTTGCGCGCGGTCGAACCCCCTTGCGCCCGGCGACGCTGGGACGCCGCGCTCCGGGGCGATCCGGTCGCGACCACGCGCATCGCGCTCACGGTCCTGCGCCTGGAAGGGGTGAGCGGACCGGCGGCCGACACCGTCGCGAGCGCCCTGCTGCTGCGTGCCTTGTGCGGTGATCGAACCGCCCCGGTCGTCCTCGCAAGCGCGCTGAGGCGATTGGCGCGCCGACGTCCGGACGAGCGTCACCTGGTCGAACTCGCCGCGCGGTGGGCGGCCTGGGTGCCGCGCGTCCCGCCGGCGCCGCGGCCGTGACCGACCGGGACCGGTTCGCCCCGGCGCCGGCCGAGAACCCCTGCCCCGCATCCCAATCGCCCAAGGACGGCACCCATGCGCATCTGGATCCTGTCGGACCTCCACCAAGGAGTGGGAGGGCCACCGTGGAACCCGGCCCGTATCCCCGAAGCCGACGTGGTGGTCGTCGCGGGCGACGTCTGCGAGGGGCTGGGCGCCGCGGTGGACTGGGCGGCCGAAGCGCTCGGACGCCACATGCCGGTCGTGATGGTCGCCGGCAACCACGAGTTTTACCGCCGCATCCACGGCGAGGAACTCGCGCTGGGCCGTGCCGCCGCGCAAGCCGCCGGCATTCACCTGTTGGAGGACGAGGCGGTCGCGCTCGGCGGCGTCCGGTTCTGCGGGGCCACCCTCTGGACCGACTATGCGCTCGATGGCCTTGAACGGCGGCGGGCGGCGATGGACGCCGCCGGCCGTGGCCTCAACGACCACCGGCGCATCCGCTGGGGCCACGCGCGGCGGCCCTTCCGCCCGGAGGAGGCGCTCGGCCTGCACGAGGCCTCGCGCGCCTTCCTGGACGCCGTCCTCCGGGAGACCCCCGGCGGGTTGCCCCAGGTGGTGGTCACGCACCACGGCCCGGCACCGGCCTCCGTCGCGCCGGTCTTCGCCGGCGACCCGCTGAACCCGGCCTTCGTCTCCGATCTCGGGCCGATGATCGAGGACCGGCGCCCCGCCCTCTGGGTTCACGGTCACGTCCACGCCAGCCTCGACTACGTGCACGCCGCCACACGGGTGATCTGCAACCCCCGCGGGTACGGCTCCGAGAACCCGGCCTTCCGCGCGGATCTCGTGGTGGAGGTCGGCGCGTGAGGACGCCTCCCGCATCGGGCGTCGCGGCAAACGGGGGACTTGGATGACCGCCTACCTTCCGGCCGACCTGCACGAGCAGGTCGCCGCCCTGCGCACGCTGCTCGGCCGCCTGGAGCGGGTCGTCGCGGGGGCGTCGCCGATCCGCAGGGAGCTCGCGTGGGCCCCCCTCGTCGAGGGCTGGGTGCCCGCCTCGCAGCCGCTTCCCGCCATCGTCGGCGTGATCGACGGGAGCGCCGTGCTCACGGGCCGGATGTGGGCGCTCGACCCGAACCTCAGATGGGCGCTGACGGAGGAGGGCTGGCTGCGCCTCGGCCAGCGCGGCGAAGCCTGACGCGTCGGACCACGAAGATGGAGGACGAATTTCCTTTGACCGGTCCTGTCGTACCCCCGAGCCTCGCGCGCAGGATCGTCCTGCGCCACCTGCCGCGCATCCTGCGTGCGGGCCTAGATCCCGACGGCTTGTACGGTCGGGTGCCGGTGATGCTGGCGCGCGACGCGGGGGCCGTCGACGCCGGCCTCGGCGAGGCGGTCCTGGCCTGGATCGCGCAAGGACCGGCGCGGGACATCCACGACGACCTTCCGGAGATGGCCGCCGGGACGGCGCCGCGGGGCCCCAGGGCCCTGCTCAGGCGCGTCCTGAGGTTGCGCTCTGACGGCCGCGATGAGCGGCCGTCAGAGGTCCATCCCTCGGAGGCCCGCACGCTCGTCGGCCTCCTCGACGGGTTCGCGGCCGCCCACGACTCCGTCACGGTCCGGGAGATCGCGGACGCGGTCCTCGTGTTGACCGCCTCGCCCGCCGACCGGTCGGCCGCGGCGCGCTTGGCCGCCTCGATATGGCGGGAGCTGCCGCGCATCGACGAGAGCGCGGCGATCCTCCGGCTCCTCGACATGGCGGAAGAGTTCGACGACGACGACGACAACTTCGTCTCGGCCGAGGCGGGCCGGCACGGACTCCTGCCCTTGCCCATGCCCGAGGACGCCCGGGCCGAGGTTCTGCGCCGGGCGTGGGTCGAGGCCATCGACGCGGCCATCGCGGACCTGCGGGTGCAGGCCCGCGCCCTGGCGCTCGGCCTGTCCGCGCTCGCCGTCGGCGAGACCGAGCGCTACTACGGGACTGAGGGGATCGGGAGCGCGGCGCTCCGGTTCGGCGAGGCGGCGCTCGGACCCGTCGAGCGGCGCGCCCGCGCCGCCGAGCGCAGGCGCGCCGAGCTGGCCGCCGCGCGCAAGACCGCCGAGATGCCCGGGAGCGCCGCGCCCGCGCCGGCGGACGAGCCCGACGCGGGCGTGCCCGAGGGACACGTCCTGGTCTGTCCGGCCATCGGCGCCACCGGCTCCGGCAAGGGCCGCGACGTGACCAAGGGGTACGAGAAGTCCATCGCCAAGCCCCTCCCGTTGGTCCCGACGCCCGATCTCGTGCGCGTCCGGCGCCGGCTGCTCTACGAGTTCCCCCAGGCGGGCGGGGCCGTCGATTTCGTCCTATGCGATCTGGTGGGCAAGCCGTTCGTCCGCCTCGGCCACCTCCTCATCGTGGGCCCGCCCGGCAGCGGGAAGTCGCGCTTCGTCCGCCGGTTGGGCGAGGAGCTCGGGACCGGGGTCTTCCGGGTCGACGGCTCGAACGACGCCGGGGCGAGCTTCGGCGGCACGGAGCGGCGGTGGTACTCCGCCGAGCCGGCGCGACCGTTCATGGCGGTGAACCGGTTCCTGCAAGCCAACCCCCTCGTCCTGGTGGACGAGGTGGACAAGGCACCGACCCGCAGCGACTACGGACGGCTCTGGGATGGCATGATTTCCTTCCTAGAGCCCGAGACCGCCGCACGGTTCCCCGACCCCTGCGTGCAGGCGGAGCTCGACCTCTCCTGGGTCTCCGTGGTGGCGACGGCGAACGTGGACTGGAACTTGCCGGCGCCCCTGCTCGACAGGCTGAGGCGGATCGAGTTCCCGCATCCAGGTCCCGAGCATCTTGAGGCGCTGCTCCCCGCCCTGCTCGCCCAGGCCGCGGCCGAGCGCGGGACCGACCCGCGCTGGGTCCAGGGGCTGACGGGCGAGGAGGTGAGGGTCCTCCGCAGGGCGTGGCGGGGCGGTTCGGTGCGCCGCCTCCGCCGGATGCTGGACGTCTTGCTGCGCCACCGGGAGCAGGCGGCCGTCAGGCACTGACCGCCACTCGCCCCACCCCACAGCGCGGCCGGCGCCCCTGCCCGCCGCTTCGCGACGGAGAACCCCGGACGTTGTCAGGCCGCATCCTGCCCGAACCGTATGTCCTGCCCCCGGTCTTCCGGCCCGGGCGCGCCCGCCGCAGCCTGGACGCGACCGCGGCCTCCAACGCGCGGACCCCCCTGCTTCCCGCCCGGTCGGAGGGGATGCGGCTCTGGATCATGTCCGACCTCGCCGTCCGCGACGGCGCGTTCGCCCTGCCGGATCCGCTTCCGGACCATGACGCCCTGCTGGTCGCCGGCGGGATCTCCGAGGGGCTGGTGGCCGCGGTCGAGTGGCTCGCCGGGGCGCTCGGCGACCGGAGGGCCGGCCGACCCGTGGTGCTGGTGCCGGGGATCAGCGAGTACCGCGGCGGCTTGCCTCCGCACGAGACCCTGCGGCTCGGGCGCGAGAGGGGGCGTGAACTCGGGATCACCGTGCTGATGGATGAGGCCGTCCGGCTCGACGACGGGCGGGGGGCTGCCGTCCACGTTGTGGGGGCGACGCTCTGGACCGACTGGGCGCTCGGCGGTGCGGCATACGCCGGCGGCGCGCGGGCGCGCGCGCGCAACATGTGGCGGGGCGGCGACAACATTTTGGCGGAGCGCGACCGGACCTGGGGCCCGTACGACGCGGCCGGTGCCCATGCCCGGTCACGCGCCTACATCGAGGACTTCCTCACGAGCGTCGTTATCCAGTCCAACGGCATCTCGGTCCCGCCATCATCGCTGGCCGCCGGGGTGCGTCCCGGCGACCGGGCCGTGGTCCTGACCCACCACGCGCCGTCGGCGCGTTCGCTGCATCCGGGCTGGCCGGAGTGGCAGTGCGAGGAGTGGGAGGCCACGACCTTCGCGTCCGACCTGGAGGACGTCCTCCGGGCATGGGGCGCGCCGGCGCTCTGGGTCCACGGCCGCGTGCCGGCGGCGGCGGACTATCACATCGGAAGGACCCGGGTGCTGGCCAATCCATGGCGGAGGCAGGGCAACCGGGCTTTCGACCCGGCGCTCGTCGTCTGCGTCTGAACCCTCTCCCCTCCGTTTTCCGCCCAGCGAGCCTGCGAGGGCTGCCGCGGACCACGGGAAGCCCCTTTGAGCCCCGCCTCCCGCAGCCCGCCGCGGCGCGAACCCGGAAAGGTCTCGACATGTCCCTCAACGCCATCGCGAACGTGACCGCGCGCCCCGGACTCCAGGCGCCGGGCGGCGCGGCCCGCCTCGCCGCGGGCGCGACGTTGCTCGACGGCCACGCCCCCGCGGCGCCTCAGAGACACCGTCCGGACCGGCCGGAGGCGCGGACCGGCGTCGCGGAGCCGGCCGGCCTCCACCAGGCGTTGCTCGTCCTCGATATCGAGACGGTGCCCGACGAGGAGCAGGTTCCGTCGGATTGGCCGTCCGAGAAATTTCCGAAGGCGGCCTGGCACAAGGTGGTCGCGGTCTCCTTCGTCGAGGCAGCCATCGCCCGCGACGCGGCGACCGGAACCGAGGCATACCAGATCCGGTCGTGCCGGAGCGGGGGCGAGCCTGGATGGGATGAGGAGCGCCTGCTGCGGGCCTTCTGGAAGTTCTTCGCGGCCGGCCGCTACAGGGTCGTCACCTGGAACGGCCGCAGCTTCGACCTCCCCACGCTCCTGCTGCGCTCGTTGATGCACGGTATCGCGGTGCCCTCCTGGTACAGGAGGGGGACCAAGTGGGACGGCTACGGCCACCGCTACGCCGTAGACTGGCACGCGGACCTGATGGAGGTCCTGGCCGAGTTCGGGGCCTGCGCGCGGCTGACCCTGGAGGAGGCCGCCGGGCTCCTGGCCCTGCCCGGGAAGCTGGGCGAGCACGGCTCGCAGGTCGCCGCCATGATCGCCCGCGGCGAGATCGGGCGCGTGCGGGCCTATTGCGAGACCGACTGCCTGAACCTCTTCGTGCTGTACCTGCGCTGGGCGCACCTCACCGGAAGGACCGGCCCGGAGGCCCACGACGCTGCCATCGACGGCCTGATCCGGTACCTGGAGTCCGAACGGGCGGCGCGCCCGCACCTCGGTGCCTTCGTGGACGCATGGCGGCGGGCGACCGAATCCCGGTCCGCCTTCGTCTCCCGGCCGCCGCAGGCTTGGCCCGCCGTGGCGGGCTGAGGTCGGCCGGCCTGGACGCTCCCGCGCACGACCGGGACGGGCTCGCCGGCGACGAGGGCTTGGTCGGCGGGGCCAACGACTGGGACCGGGCCGCCGCCGTGGGGAGCGCTGGCACCGCCGGCCTGTCCCGACGGACGTCCCCATCGCCGATGGGTCGCGGCGAGCACGGCCGTCGCACGCGCGCAGCCTTCCGTCGTCGAGGGTACGGGCGCGTCTATCGCGGGTGGGACACTTGCCCCGGCCGGACGGGCCGCGACGCCGGCGGATACCCGCGCCGTTTCAGCCGGCCGCACTCAGGTCCCTGGTCCTCCCGAGCACGCCGGCCATTGCCGGTGCGATATCCGTCGAGCGGGTGATCGAGGCCCCGCCCCCGGAAACCAGATCCAGGTCGTGACGCCGGCCGGGCGACGTGGGCTCGCTGATCAGGCGCCGGCACAGCAACTCAGCCAGCGACGGATCCTCGACGGCACAGACGATCTGCCGGCCCGATCGCTGCAGGGCTGAGAGCACCTCGACGAGGTGCAGGGCCCGGAAATCGTCGATGTGCTGGACCGGGTCGTCGAGCATGAGCGTCCGCCAGGTGCACCACGGTCGGGACAGGTGAACGGAGAGGAGGAAGGCCAGGCCGGCCGCACGCCTCTGCCCGCTGCTGAACACGAATTGCGGGTTCAGCCCGTTGCCGACCCTCAAGCTCAGGAAGCGCTTCACGTCGCCGCGTATGCCGTAATCGATGGTGCGCCACTCGGAGTGCGGGCGGAGCCGTTGATACAGCTCGTTCAGCAGCGGGCTGATGACCGCGAGGCGCTCGTCGATGATCTCGGCATTCGTCCTGCGGACGGTACGGTCCAGCGTCCGGGCGGCGGTCACGGCCGCGCGGGCCCGCGCGAGCCGGTCCGCCGCGGCGTCGGCTTCCACCCGGAGCGCTTCGAGATGCGCTTCTAGGTCCGTCACGCGTTCCACCGCCTGCGAGGCTTCCAAGGTGAGGATGCTCCGCTCCAGGTCGATCAACCGGCTCCGTTCGGCCTGCACGGCCGCGTCGAGGGCGCCGGCGTCGTGCGCGAGCTTCCCGTCCAGCGAGCGTCGCACGAGCTCGGCCGACAGCGCCTCTTCGCGGGCCGACAGCTCGGCCTCGGCGGACGCGAACCGGAGGACCGCCGCCTCGGTCTCCCGCAGGATCTCGGCCGCGGCCTCGTGCCGGGTCCGGGCCGCCGCGAGTTCGGCGCGCGCCTCCGGCACCCCCGAGCGCCGGGCGGCGAGCCGCTCGCGCGCAGCCGCGAGCCCCGTCTCGAATTCGGAGGCGCCTTGCGGCGCGCGACAGAGCGGGCAGCGGTCGTCATGAAGCCCGACCCGGCTGCCATGGTCGACCAGGATGGCCAGCGACGCGGCGAGCGCGTCGGTCTCCTGCTCCTTGTGAAGGCGCGCCTCGGCAGCCTCCAGCGCGTGGCGGGCCGCCCGGACCGCGGCCTCGGCCTCGGCCGCCGCCACCGCCGCCGCGTCCCGGCCCGCGCGGAAATCGGGGCCGGCGACCGTGTCGCGCAGCGCGGTCACCGCGCGAACCTCGTCCGCGACCCCACCCATCTCGCCGAGGCTCAGCCGGCGGCGGGCCAGCGCCTGCCGCGCCGCCGCGACCCGGCTGCCCAAGTCCTGGCCGCCGGCCGGCGTCAGTCCGTCCAGGCTGGACAGGGCGGCGGCGATGTCGCCGGCCTGCAGGGCGACGTCCCGGGTCTCCTCCAGATCGGTCAACGCCGCCGTCAGGCGCGCGCGCGCCTCCTCGTAGGCGTGCGCGGCCGTATTGTGCGCGCCCTCGGCGGAGGACATGACCTCGCGCGCCTTGGCGGCGTAATCCGGGCCTTCGATGGCGCCCAGCGCCGCCCGCACGAGCTCGAAGCGCTGCGTTTCCGTCAGGTCGAGGCTGAGCGCCGCGATCCATTCGTCGCGGATGATGGAGGTCCTGCAGACCTGCTGCAGCGCCCGCTCGGGCTTCGCGCCCGGGACGCAGAGCAGTGCCTCGATGCGGGCCGCGTCCCGGTCGGCGCCGGTCTCGCGCGAGCGCGTCACGGCAAAGCCGCTCCCGTCATCGGCACGGAACCCCACCGTGACGAAGTGCGCCTCCGGCTGCCCCTCGCCGCGCCACCAGACATAGTCGTCGAGGCTCTCCCTGGCCGCCTTGTCGACGAGGTACTTGTCGATCTGGCCCGTGAGCGCGAACTCGACCGCGTCGCACAGCGTGCTCTTCCCGACGCCGTTGCGTCCGCAGATGACGGTAAAGCCGGGGCCGAAATCCACGCGTTGGCGCTCCCGGAAGCCCCGGAAGCCGCACAGTTCGAGGTAGTCGAGCCTCATGGCGCATCCACCAGGATGCGCGCCACGTCGGAAGCGCTCGCGGCGCCCAGGAAGGCGGCCACCGCGGCGTCCGGAACGTCGCTCAACCGCGACCGCAGACGGGCGCGGTAGTCGGCGCCGCCGATCACGGGCGCGCTGAGAACCGGCAGGAGGGGCAACAACGTCCTTCGCAGGTCGGCCGCCGTGCGCAGGTCGCCGCGCGCGATCTTGCGGGTCATGGAGAAGTTCTCCTCGATCCGCTCGATCTGCCGCGCGAGGCCGGGTTCGGCACCGCCGGCCAGGAACAAGGCGTAGACGTTCCAGGCCTTGGCGCCCGCGGACCGCAGCGAGGCCGCATGTCGGCCGAGCGTGGCCTGCTGGACCTGCCGCCAGTCGGCGAGCAGGCTCTCGCCGCTCCCGAAGACGTGCAGGAAGCCGGCGACGGACGCATTCTCGAAGCAGACGACCGGCACGCTGCCGCCCGGCCAGGTCCAAGTCTCGTAGCCGGCCGAGCGGAGCAGCACCTCGGATTGGGTCGCGATGTCCATCACACACCGAGCTCCTGGCGTGCCGCGGGAAGGTCGAGCCACGCCGCCGAAGCGCCCGGCCGGATGATGTCGCCCGGGCGCCCCTCCCGCACGAGGTTCACCGGCAGGCCGACGTCGACGGCGCCGGCGCAGACCACGACGTCGGCGACCTCGAACGGTGTCTCCCTGAACCGGTCCTGCGTCGTCTGGAGCAGCGTACCCGAACCGTTCACGACCCTGACCCGGCGGCCGGCGAGATCATAGCCGACGGAGGTCTGGACGGCGCCGGCACGGCGCAGCAACAGGTGCGCGTAGCCCAAGACTTCGGAAGGGCCGGGGTTCCGCAAGGTCGCGGCGGCGGTGGCCGGCACGCCTTCGGCGTCCCGACGAAGGCCGTAGAGGTCCTCGCTGCCCAGATCGGGGGGATCGAGCCAGGCCGATTCGCACGCCGCCCCCGTCTCCCTCTCCACCGCGGCGCGTCCGGCGTGCAGCACCTTGCGGAGGTAAGCCCGGGAGAACGCCCGGCGGAGTTCGTCGAGGACCTCGGCCCCCGAGCGCCTGACATGCGCGAAGCGGACGTTCCCCGAATTGGCCAACGTCCAGAGCTCGGGGGCCTTGGCCTGCAGGACGTCCTCGCCCGCGAGGTCGACCAGGGTCACCGACAGCGGCGCGACGCCCGTCATCGCCTCGGCGAGAACGGCATTGAGGTAGGACCAGTCCGACCAGAAGCCGACGACGAGCAGGTCCTTCTCGCGCAGGTTCGCCGCCATCCAGGTCTTGGTCTTGGCGATGCGCGCGGCGATCACGCCGTCCTCGGTGAGCTGCGACGCCGTCCAGACGGTGGCGCGCCGCTCGCGCACCGAGCAGCCATGGAACTTGAGCAAGGGCGCGTGCATGCGGGCCCGCACGGTGGCCTCGTCGCCGTCGAGCGAGGCGGCGAGGTCGAACCCGTAATCCTGTGCGCGGCGCTCGATCAGGTTGTCGTAGTTCGCCGATACGGCGCCGGCAGCCATGCGCGTGATCAGGAAGTCCGCCACCGCCGCGTGGCCGGCGTTCGGCGGCCTGACGAAACTCTCCCAGGGAACGAGGGCCTCGATGAAGACCGAGCCGAGGGTGTCGTCCCTCGCGAAGATCTCCGCCAAGGCTTCCAGGTCGCCGCGCAACCCCGGCGGGCACGCGGGGTCGATGCTCATGACATACCGGTCGTAGCAACTGGTGGCCACGGACCATGCCGACGGTAGGGAGCTCGGCGGCGCCATCGACAATCCGGCACCGCAGAGTATGACGAGGCGCCCCGCTTCCATGGAGGCGAGCAATCGCGCACGAACCGCCGCGTCCAACCCGTTCCTCCCTTGCCTCGCGAACCTTTACGGTGGCGTAGACCGAGATCACACTCAAGGCAAAGTAAGGCGACCCAGCTTCTCTCGCCCACGCCGCACGCGCATCGAACCGTCGGCCCAGAAAGTCGCGCCGGCGTAGGTTGCGCGCTGTCGTCTCGGCGACAAGGTTTCAGGCCGCCTGTTCCGGGCCGGGGCGGCTGATGGGTCTGGCGAGACAGGTCCGAGGCGCGGGCCCGCATGGCTTCTCTGGGCAAGGCCCGGCGGCTGTCCCGCCCTCAAGGCAGCGTCGGCTGCACCTCGCGCTGGACCTTGGCGGGCAAGCCGTACAACTCTCCCATCAGGGCGATGAACTCGCCCTAGCCACCGTAGCTGGGGTGGCGGACCCGCTCGGCCGTCATGCCCAAATCCGCCAGGGCCGCCTCAGCGTCCCTCGTGATAGCGACCATGGTGCGAGGGCGCGGTTCCGAGACCAGCCATTCGAGGAGGTGGGGGGAAGCCTGCCGTTCGAGACCGGCTGTGGCAGCGATTGGGAAGCGGGCCGCCGGAGGCGTGCGGGTGGAGCGGGAAGACATTCCAGAGGAAGACCGGGCGCCGCAGGTGCCGGAGGACCTGCCAGGTCACCGTCGCGGTGCGCTCGGCCACCGCCGGCCCCCGGGCGGCCCGTGAGAGCGGCAACTGCCCATGGAGGCCGGCATGGGCGGGGAGGTGAGCCTCGTCCGTGAGCGCCAGGCCAGTGCGCCGCCCGCCGCGATACCCGAGGTCGCGCGCTATCCAGATCGGATCGACGCCTCCCGCGAGGGCCGCCTCCGGAACGAGCCGCAGGTTCTCCCTCCGGATCTGCGGGGCGTCGGCCCCGTCGTGATCCGGACAGACCACGGCGTAGGGGTTGAACGCGTCACGGAAGCGAAGCGCCGCCAGGGCATCGATGAAGGCGGCCGGTGTCATGTCGGCAGGCTCGCGACCGCAGGCCGGGCCGGGGCTTCCTGGGACGACCGGCGACCGGCCTGCCTGACAGCTAGCCGCTTCGCCGACCGTTACCGCACCTGCGGCGGCTTCGTGATCCCGGCCGCTCAAGCCTTGTTCGTGAACCGCGCGGTGGCGGCCTTGCCGCCGACCTTGAGCGAAACCGTTGCCACGACCTGGCCACTCGCCGCGACGGGAAGCTTGCCCTGCACGCTGTTGGAGCCGGCCGGGCTGAGGTCGACCTTGTAGCTCTTGCCGCCGACGAGCACCGTTGCGGTGCCCGAGACCTGGGACGCCGGAACGGGCTTGCGCATCTCGTCCAGGACGTAGACGGTCACGTCGGTGTCCTTCACCACGAGTTCCAGCCAGAGCTCCTGGGCCTCCTGCACGAGGCCGCCGTGCGCGGCCTTGGGTGCCTCGCCATGGGCGAGGGCAGAACCGGATGCGAGGCTGAGGGCAAGAACCAACGGAATCGCGAAGAGCTTCATCGTGCTTTCCTCGTAACAAGCCAGAAATCGGTGGTAAACGCGTCTTCGGCGCGGTTTTCTAGGTTCCATGTCGCCCGAACAGGGAGGGGCGAAGACTGCTATCCCGTTCCACAACTGCCTCGAACAAGGCGTCGTAGGCCGTGGCCGCGCGCCGCGGGGAGAAGTCAGCCGCGCGCCGCCGGCGTCTCTCAGCGTCGCCCGGATCTTCCAAGACGGCTTCGATAGCCTCGGCCATCTTCGTGGCGTCGCCGACCGGAACGATAACCCCAAGCGCCGGGTCGAGCAGGATCTCGCGCGGCCCGTCGCAATCCGTCGCGACGACCGGCATGCCGTGGGCTAGGGCCTCAACCACGGCAAGACCGAAGGCCTCGACGCGTGAGGACAGAACGAGACAACTCGCCTCCGCAAAGGCCGGCCAGGGTTCCATGACGTAGCCGCGAAGCTCGACCCGGCCGGACAGGCCGAGGCGGTCGATCTCGGCTTCGAGACGCGCATACTCGACCCCCTCGCCGAGGATCACCAAGCGCGCGCTCGGTTGTCGTACCTTGGCGAAGGCGCGCAGGAGGGTCTGATGATCCTTCGCATGGTCCAGGCGACCCACGGAAAGGATGACCGGCACGGTCCGGTTGGGTGCCTTCTCCGCCACGCGATCAGAGAGGACCGGATTGTAGATCCGGCTCAAGCGGCTCGGATTGGCCGCAAGCCTCTCCTGCAGGTATCGGGCAAGCCCGTCCGAGACGGCGATTGTACGAGCGGCCATCCGGGTGAGAAGCGGCGTGGCGAGGTAGCCGATGCGGCTGAGAAGCCCACGCTCGTTCGCCGTATAGCCATGGTACGTGATGACGCTCCGGCGCAAGCGGCCGGCCAGGACCGCTGCCACCGTGTGCTTGAGGTTTGAGGAGGCCAGCGCGGAGATCGTGACGTCCGGCCGCTCGCGACGTATCAGCCCGGCAAGGCGCGCCGTTGAGCGTAGATGTCCGCCTCCTAACACGACAAGCCGAGCATCGGGGCTCAAATGAGCCATGTTTTCCCGGGCCTCGTAATCAACGGCCACAACTACTTCATGTCCGAACTTGCAGAATTCAGTGGCGAGGATTGCCCACACGCGTTCTGCTCCGCCGCCTGCGAGGGCGTGCACGTACATCAGAATTCTACGCGGAACAGGTCTCGGCCTGTCGGAAGCAGGTGGAGCATTCACAGGAAGTACCCTGCCTCGGCGCCGGCGTCGTACGGCTCCCGCTAATGGTTGTGCTTGTGGCGCGCGCCGCCGTCCGGCTGCGCTGTGCTGGAGGGGTTCTCCGCTGCCTTCGTGCCGTCCGTCCCGGCGGCGCCGTGGTTCATTCCGGCATGAGCGTCGCCTGCCTGTGCCTGCATCCACAGGTCGTTGTACTCGTCGTCGGTCATCTCCGGCAGCTTCCGCAGCAGCGCGACCGTCGCCCAAAGCATCTCGTCCCCGTCGCTCGCCATCGACGGCATGCCGCTCATCTTGATCCCGTTCTTCAGGATCCAGAACAGCTCGCCCGCACTGTAGCGCTTCGCGGCCTCCTTGAGATTCGGCGGCTCAGGATACATGCCCTCCGCGACCTCGTTGCGCTTGGTGCCCGGTCCGCCATGGCACGTGGCGCAATGCTCGGCGAAGTGCCCGACGGCCGGCACCAGCTTGGCTTGTTCGTCGTAGCCCGCCGGCGGCAGCAGGCCGGCCGCGTGGGCTCGGATCGAGCGCACCCGTGCCGTCTCCAACACCCACGAGGTCAGGGCCCAGTGCGGCTCCGTCGCGGCGACGTTGAAGACGCCAGCGTAGATCACGGCCGCGGCGGCGACCGTCGCCAGGATGCCGGCCGAGAGCAACGTGAGGAAGGCGATCTTGGCGGTTTGCATGGATGTGTCCTGAGTGACCGGTTCAGAGACGGGCCGCCCACGCGTCAGGTGCGGGGGGGCCGTCGGACGAACTGGGATGAGCGCTCTCGTCGGATCCGTCTTCTCACCGCGCCTTCTGGATGCGCGTGATGGCAAGCTGCCCGTTCACCCGGTCGGCGGAGAACCGGACCCGGTCCCCGGCCTTCACCCCCTTGAGGATGGCAGGGTCGGCAACCCGGTAGGCCATCGTCATGGCGTCCATGTCGATGTTCGGGATGCGCTCGTGGTCCAGCGTGACCTTGCCGGCGGCCTCGTCGACCTTCTGGACGGTCCCGCTCACCAGGGGCGTGTTGGCAGGGGGCTGGGCCGCGGCAGGCTTGGCGGGGGACGCCGGCGCGGGCGACGGCGACGCGGGCTGGGTCGAGCCGCCCGCCTGCGCCTTGCGGTCCAGCGGACCCTCGCCGGACGGCGTCTGGTTCGGCTGCGGCCGGTAGTCCGACTGCCGGCTCCGGACCTGCCATTCCTTGAGGGCGTCGATCTTCTGCTGCTGCTCGTCCTGGATCTTCTGCGCGGTCTCGCGCAGCTGCCGGTCGCCGCCGTAATCGAGCTGCGCCTTGGCGAGGAAGAGGGACTGCTCGTAGCTCGCGATCAGGAGCTCGGCGAAGTCCCGATCCGGGTCCCCGGTCAGCTTGAGGTTCTTGAACCGGTCCGCCATGACCTCGCGCACGCGCTCCAGAGCGGCCGGGGCACCCTTGGCGGGTTGGGCCCAGGCCCCGCCCGAGAGCGGGTTCGCAAGCGCCACGCTCATGGCGGCCGACAGCAATAGACGTCGCATGTGATTTCCTCCGCGGCATGGGGCCGCCGCGCGTGATCGGGCGTGCCCGCGCGGCGGGCCCGTTCGAGGCGCTACTTGGCTTTTTGGATCTGGGTGACGGTGTACTGGCCGCCGGCCTCGTCGACGTCGAACTCGACCTTGTCCCCGGACTTCAGGTCCTTGAGCATCGCCGGGTCCTTGACCTTGTAGGCCATGGTCATGGCGTCCATGTCGAGCTTCGGAATGCGCTCGTGGTCCAGCGTGACCTTGCCGGCGGCCGGGTCGACCTTCGTGACCGTGGCCTTGACCGATTGAGCCCAGGCCGGGCTCGCCAGAGCCAGCAGCGCGGCGAGGGCGAAGGGAGGTACCTTCCTCATCGTATTCTCCTGATGGTCGTTGTGCCGCTGCACGGGCACTTGTTGAGGGGCGATGGCGCCCGCGCAGCGGCTTTCGGGCGGACTAGGTCCACCCGAACCCGTCCGCCGGTGCCCGCCCGCATCGGGGCGTCGTTCCGGCGGAAGCTTGGAAGACATCCGGCATCGCCGGCTCAGTGGTTTCCGTGACCGCCCGGGTTGGAGGCCGTCCGGCGCTTGCGCGGGTCGACCACGCGCAGGTCGGTCTCGCGGGCTTTCCGGCCCTTGGGCGTGTCCGGCGCCCGCGTCGGCTCGGGCAGGGGCTCGCCGGTCCACTCGTAGGCCAGCGTGCCCTCTGGGTGCTGGTACCAGCCCGGATCCCTGTAATCGCCGGGCGCCACGTCGGGGCGGACCTTCAGCACGGTGAACATGCCGCCCATCTCGACCGATCCGAACGGGCCGGCGCCGGTCATCATCGGCAGCGTGTTCTCGGGCAGCGGCATCTCCATCTCGGCCATGGAGCCCATGCCGGTCGAGCCCATCGGCATGTAGCCGGGCGCGATCTTCTGGATGCGCTTCGCCGTGCTCTTCAGGTTCACGCCGATGTAGGTGCGCACCGAGTGGCCCATGGCATTCATGGTGTGGTGCGACTTGTGGCAGTGGACCGCCCAGTCCCCCAGGTTGTCGGCGTTGAACTCGATAGCCCGCATCTGGCCGACCGCGACGTCCGCAGAGACCTCGAACCACTGGCGCTCGGGCGGGATCCAGCCGCCGTCGGTGCCCGTGACCTTGAAGTCGACGCCGTGCACGTGGATCGGGTGGTTGGTCATGGTCAGGTTGCCGAAGCGCATCCGCACCTTGTCGCCCTGGCGCGCGACCATGGGTTCGATGCCCGGCCAGACCCGGCTGTTGAAGCACCACATGTTCATGTCGAGCATCGTGTTGACCTTGGGCACGTAGGACCCGGCCTCGATGTCGTAGGCGTTCAGGAGCCAGACGAAGTCGCGGTCGACCCGCCGCTCGGCGGGATCGCGCGGATGCACGACGAAGAAGCCCATCATGCCCATCGCCATCTGGACCATCTCGTCCGAGTGCGGGTGGTACATGAAGGTGCCCGAGCGCCTCAGGATGAACTCGTAGACGAAGGTCTTGCCCGGCGGGATGCCGGGCTGGTTCAGGCCCGCCACCCCGTCCATCCCGTTGGGCAGGGTCTGGCCGTGCCAGTGGACGGCGGTCGCCTCCGGCAGCTTGTTGGTGACGAAGATGCGGACCTTGTCGCCCTCGACCGCCTCGATGGTCGGCCCGGGCGACTGCCCGTTATAGCCCCAGAGATGCGCCTTCATCCCGGGGGCCATCTCGCGCACGACCGGCTCGGCCACGAGATGGAACTCCTTCCAGTCCCCGCGCATGCGCCACGGCAGCGTCCAGCCGTTGAGCGTCACCACCGGCTGGTAGTCCACCCCGGTGGTCGGCACGAGCGGCGGCTGCGTCGTCGCCTTGTCCATCGAGGGCGCCTCGGGCAGGCCGGCGGCCTGCGTGCGGCCGCTGATCATGGACGTTCCTGCGAGGACGAGCCCCCCAGCGCCCAGCAGGCCCCTTCGCGAGATGTCAGTCATCGGTTTCTCCATGGGTCTCGTGGGGGAGCGGCATCAGCCGCCGGGCGTGGCGGCCGCGAGGGTGTCGCCACCGCCGCCGGCCACCGCCTCGGCTCCAGCCGACTCGCCACCGAAGCCTTCGCCGGTGAAGCCGCCGCCGATGACGGCCGCCCTGAGGTCGGTCGCCGCGATCCAAAAGTCGCGTTGGGCCTCGATGGCCTGGATATTGCTCAGGATCCGCGAGCGGGCGTCGATGATCAGCGTGGTGACGTCGATCAGCATGCCGCTGTACTGCAGCAACGCCTGGTCCTGGATCGTCTTGCGCAGCGGCAGCACGCTGCCCTGGTAGTGCCGGGTGATGTCGTACTGGCCGCGGTAGCGCTGGTAGGCCTCGCGGACCTCCGAACGGGCGTTGACCGCCTTCTCCGCAAGGCGATGGGCGGCGCCGAGATAAGCCTCCCGCGCTCCGCGCACCACCGTCGTCCCGAAGTCGTAGATCGGGATGACCAAGTCGACGGTGTAGCCGCGGCCGAAGCTCTTGTCGCGCGTGACGTTGAAGCCGCCCTGCTCGTTCGGCTCGAACGCCTTCGAGCGCTCGTAACGGTCGGAGTAGCCGATATCGAGCACGTTGATGAAGCCGCTGACCTGGTTGAGGCCGTACTGGCCCGCGAGCGACTGGAGTTCGAAGCGCGCCGTCTGGATGTCCGCGCGTTTCTTGATCGCCTCGGCCTCGATCTGGGTGCCGCTCACCAGCCGACCGGGCAGCGACGGCAAGCCGTTCGGCAGCTTGAAGTCGATCTCGCGCCCCCACAGGCCGAGCAGGCGGATCAGCTTCTCGCGCTCGACCCGCTGCAGGACGCGCGCCTTGGCGAGTTGCGCCCCGAGCTCGCTGTAGAAGGCGTGCTCGCGCGCCTGCTCCAGCTTGTTCAACGCGCCCGTCTCGCCGAGCTGCTTGGCCAGGGTGGAGGCGGAGCCGGCGCTCGCGAGCGCCTGCTCCAGGTAGGCGACGGACTGGTTCGCCGACACCGTGCGATAGAACTGGCGCCGCGCCTCGCCGGCGAGGCGCAGGACCTGCCCGACCGCGCGGTACTGCTCCGCCCTGAAACGGTTCCGCGCGATCGGGATGCGGACCGGCAGCGTCAGGAGCTCGATGAGGCTCGCGGTGAGCGAGCGCTCGACCTCCAGGGTGAAGTCGCCCCCGGTTCGGCTGAGGGAGAGCCGCGGGACCGGCGGCAACGTCGCCTGGACGAACTCGGCTTCCGACACGCCGAGGTCGTTGAAGGATGCTTGCAGGGCGCGGTTCTTCAGGAGGGCGACCTGAACCGCGCTGTCGGGCGTCAGGGGGCGCCGCAGCAGCTGGTCCGCGCGCGCCGCCGCGCCGGTCGCGGCGATCTCGTCGGACACCTTCACGATGTCCTTCCTCAGCTCCAGGGCGGCGTAGCTGTGCGCCGGTCCGAGACCGCCGTCGGCCGAGAAGCCCACGCAGCCGCCAAGCGGCACCCCGACCGACGCCAGGAGGGCAGCGGTCCGGGCGCGACGGCCGAGCGACGCTGCGGCTCCCCGGCGGACGCCGGACCCGCGAGTCTGAGGCAAGGTCATCCGTGAGTTCCCTTTGGGGGTTAGTCCGTGGGCGGGCGGGGTTTGGTTACAGGTGGGTCCCATCACCGCCCTCCCGTGTCGCGCTTGCCGCCCATGCCGGGCATGTTCATGCCGGGCATCCGGGAGTGGTCCATGCCCTCCATGCCGCCCGAGCCGGACTTCGGCGTCACGGCGCGGTTGAGCTCGCGCCAGTCCTTGGGATCGACCACGTCGTAGCGCGCCACGCCCGCGGTGACCGCGGAGTAGCGCGGCGCGCGCACGGCAGCGGCAGGGTTGGCCGGGGCAACCAGCCAGTCCGGCGCGGCGGTGGGCACGCAGGCCGCGAGCGGCAAGGCCGTGAGCGCCAGGGCCGTGAGCGCCACGGCCGGCCTGAGGAAGGTGAGCATCGCTTCGGATCCCGAACGGGGGCTGGCGGCCGCGCTCGGGGGCGCGGACCGGCGGACAGGGAGGGGGGGGCGCGGGCGCGGCTGAGCCGGCCGGGCCGGGCGCGGCCTGCGCAGGCAGGATCCTGGTCAGGGCGCGTCCGGGTGCGGCGGGCGGGGGCGGGCGGGCGTCTGGCCCGCCGCGGTCAGGCGCGCTGCCTGGGGGGCCGCTCGATGCGCAGGGGACGCGGCTGGGCGACGCCGTCATCCTGGGCCAGGCCGATGGGCTCGGAGGGGCGCAGGACCAGCGCCGCGCCCGACCAGGGCGCGTCCGGCACGGCCGCCTGGCAGGCCAGGGGGCAGCAGGTGGCCGCGCAGCTGACCGGCCGCTTGTGGTGGCCGTGGCCGCCCGGGTGGTGCTGGCCGGCCGAGGCATGCCGCTGGCAGTCGGGGCCGTCCGCCTGGAGGGCCGCTCCCGCGGGCGCGTCGGCGGAGCCGGCTCCGTGCCGGTGGTGGGCATGCGGGTCGGCGGCGGCCTGGTCGGCGGCGGCGTGATCGGCCGCGGCGTGGCGCTGCATCGTGCACGGCGCCGCCGGGGCGATGGCCACGGCCATCGCCAGCACGGCAAGCAACATTGCGCGAAGAACTGCCAAGGACCCAGAGACCCTGCCAAAACCCGACCCAATCGTCGCACGGATGGACTTGCCGGGCAACGCACGAACACTTTGATTTAATGTGAACCTGCCTCGGCCCTCGGCGCTGTTGGAATTCGGTCACAGGTCATGCCCGCGCGGCGGCCGAGAGGTGTCGAGATCGTGCCGGCGGGCTTCTGGAGGCTCGTGACTTGGGCGTCTCTGCGTAGGGTGCGATTGCCTGCGGCCTAGGCCGGCTCGCGACGATGCGGATCTCCCCAGGCGCCCGTGACGCCGGTCTTGCCTTCCGAGCTTTGGGCGGGGCCTCGATGTCAGTCCTGACCGGGGCAAGAGGGCGCCGGCCCGTGAGGCTAGGACGCCCGCCCCCTCGGCCTCCCGGGTGCCGGGTCCGAGATGGTCGCGATGCGACCTGATCCTGTCCTCGGTGCCGCGCCAGGGTGCACCACGGACCGCGCGGCCTCGTCTCACCGCCGAGCGCCGGCCGGCTCGGGGCGCTCGGTGACGGGGCGTTGGGGCGCGCGCCGGATCGAACCGGTCGTCAGGCCGTCGTCGAGCGAGCGGAATGCGGGACGCAATTTCTGATACCGTTCGTTGCGCCAAGCAGGGGGGACGTTGTCCCAGGCGCCGGCAAGGGCGTTACCCGGCATCCAGGCCATCAAGGCGGCGCCCAGAAGGGCGGCATGGACAGCTCGGTTCATGGCTACGTTTCCCTCTTCTCAAGAAGCTGGCGGCTTCTTGGAAGAGTTCGGGGCCGACGCGGAAAAGGTTGCAGACCGTTCGAATCTCGAACTGCGGTCGGGCCAAGACCCCGGGGCCGCGCCCCGGGGAGACCAGCCCGGCATTGCGGTGTCCCAGCGGCTCCGGGCCCGGTCTGCGCCCGGCCCGGTCGCAGCCTGACCGCAGCGGTCGGACGACACGACGAGATGGACGGCGTCGCGGCCTGCCGCCACCCGCGCGGAACCCGGCTCTCAGCGGGCAGGCTGCCGCCGCGCTTGCCCGACGTGGCCCGGAAAACCCAAGCCGAACCGATCCTGGGCTCGGGGCCGGGACAGCTCATCGGGATGGCGCGGAACAGATCCTGGGCGAACCGCCATTCGTGGGCGAGACAGAACCGGACTGTCTCGACATCGGCCGGTGGCACCGGCGCAGCCGCGGCGCAACCTCGCCGCCGAACTTCCGGACGATGCAAGCGCGGCACTTGGCCTGCGCGCCTGAGTTCACGGACAGCAGGTGTCCCTTATGCAGGGGGGAGCGCCAACAGGATCCTCTGACGTCGGCTGGACGCTCCCTCCTCCGGCCGTGGCCGTGTCCGCTTTCGGCGACGGGGAGAAGTTGTTCGGCCAGCCTGACCCCGACGACCCGGACGGCGGTGATTCCGGCCCGCGGAGAGCCTGGCCGGGACCGTAGCTAGCGGGCCCGCCAGACAAGGCGTCGCCGAGCCGTCGAGTCGTTGCCCTGACCCGTCGGCGGTCCGCAGCGAGGCCAGGGGTGGAAGATCTACTTCTCCTTCCGGATCTTGGCCTGGATCTCGCGCAGGCTCTTTTCGTTTTCCTCCTTCGTCTTCCGGGCTTCCTTCACCACCGTCTCGTCCTTTGAATGCTTGATGGCGGCCTCGGACATGTCGACCGCGCCCTGGTGGTGTGCCGCCATGCCCTTCATCCAGGCCAAGTCCGGATCGGGGTCCATCATGCCTTGCATCATCGCCTTGTTCATCTTGTCCATGGCTTCCATGGAGGCCTTCTGCAGAGGGCCCATGTTCTTCATGTCCATGCCCGACATGGACCCGCCCTGGCCGCCTTGGGCGAGCAACGGTGTCGCGCCGGAAGCCATGAGTGCCGTGGCAACGAGTGCGGTTCTCACTACCTTCATGCGAGCCTCTCTGTTCGTATTACCCTGTGGGGGTACAACCCGGCGGCGTAGTCCAGGTTCGCTGTCCGATCGCGCTTTTCTGTTGGGTTGGATCGTAGGCTGGGCGCGAACACAAGGCGGCTGCCATCCGGATGGCCGTGCCCGCCAGCCCCCGGCGTCCGGCAGCCGTGGTCCGGGGTGACGCCACGGGAACGCTGAGCTCCCGGCGAGCGCGCCCGTCGCCGAGAAGGCCACGGGCGACGGGATGAGGGTGTCGGTGGGACTTGGCACCCCTTGTCAGTGGCGCCCTTCCCGGTGGTGGCCGCCCTCGCGGACGACCTCATGATGCTCCTCGTGATGGTCCGCCTTACCATGATGGCCGTGCGTCTGCCTGTGCTCGATGACGTGTCCATGGCGCTCCGCGCCGTGTCGGTCGCCGTGGGCGGCCCCGACTTCGTCGAGCGCCCGCGCCGGCCCTGCCGTGGACCCGAATGCGGCCGCGGCGGCCACGAGCAACCCGACCTGCAACAGTTTCGGCATCCCTTCACCTCCATCGTCGTTCTGCGGCTCAAGGAACGCGCTTGGCCCCATATACGATCCGTGGGTATACAGGCGTTTTTGTTGTCTCGGCGAGCGTTCCGAGCAAGATGGAGGGGCCGGCCGACAGCGGGCGGGCTGGGTCGCGGGGTGGGCAAATGGCAGGTGGGGCCCTGTAACCATCTGCGCGTTTCCTACGGATTGGTCCTGGCGGGCACTGCGTCCGTGCGAGGCGGCGGTACCGGGCCGGCCGCTCCGGTGGTCGAGCCCTTGCCCGCTCGCGGCTCGGGTTCGCCTTAGCCCCGGCGAAGGCTGCGCGGGCGGGTGGGCGCGTGTCCGGGGCCGGCACGCGCGGATCGAATGCGAGGCGAGCCGCGGTGACGTGTTTGATGGCCGGGTCAGACGCGTCTTCGCGGTGTGGCCGAGAGAGGCGTCTTGATCAGTCAGGAAGACGAGTTGCGGGCCTTGCTGTCGTCCGGGCTAGCCGGAAGCGCGGCGGACTACCGGTTGTTCCTGGAGCGGCTTGGTCCCCACCTGCGGGCGTATTTCAAGGGTAAGCTTGCGCGCTCCGGACGCGCCGCGCCGGAGGCGGAGGACCTCGTCCAGGAAACGTTGATGGCGGTTCACACGCGACGGCACACCTACGACGTTGGCCAACCGGTCACGCCCTGGCTCTACGCCATCGCGCGCTACAAGCTCATCGACCACCTCCGGCGTACGCGCGCCTCCCTCGCCGACGTACCCGTCGAGGATGCGAGCGAGCTGGTCGCGCGCGACGACCACGCCGCCGTCGAGAGCACGCTCGACGTCGAGCGCCTGCTCGGTCGCCTTCCCGGCAAGATGCAGCAGGCGATCCGGGCCATGAAGGTCGAAGGTCTGAGCGCGGCCGAGGCCGCGACGCGCTCCGGCATGTCGGAATCGGCCGTCAAGGTCAGCGTCCACCGCGGGTTGAAGGCGTTGGCCGCCATGGCAGGAGGCAAAGGGGAATGAAGACCGACGAACTCATCGGCTTGCTCGGCGCGAGCTTCGCCAGCGAGCCTGCCAAGTCTCCCGGCATGCTGCGGCGGATCGCGCTCGGGGCCGCCATCGGGGCCGCCGGGGCACTCTGCCTCGCCCTTCTCGCATTGGGCGTCCGGCCTGACTTGGGTGAAGGCAAGTCACTGACCTTCCTGTTGGCCAAGCTGGCCTTCGCCCTCGCCGTCGGTGGCTTGGCCCTGCGCTATCTCGGTCGCATCGCTCGCCCAGGGGGCGAGAGGAGGGTGCATCTCGGCATCGCGGCCCTGCCGTTCGCGGCGGTCATGGTCCTCGCTGCCCTCAGCCTCGCCAACGCGCCGGCGGCCCACTGGGGGACCATGCTCACCGGCCACATGTGGCTCGAATGCCTCGTCTCCATCCCGGTGATCGCGGTGGTCCCCTTCGCGACCCTGATGTGGGCGGTCCGGAGGTTCGGCGCGCCGACGGACCTCGTCCGGGCCGGGGCCCTGGTCGGGCTCGCTTCGGGAGGTGTGAGCGCGATGGGCTACGCGATTCACTGTATGGACGACACCGTACCCTTCATCGCGCTCTGGTACGGCGGCACGATTGCCCTCTGCACGCTGGCGGGCGCGCTTCTCGGGCCTCGCCTGCTGCGCTGGTAAGGCCGTCGGCTCACCCGGACGCACGGGGGAACCGCTCCCGGTCCGCCGCGCGCTTCACGGGCGGGTCAGCCCGGAGGCGTCCAGTTCGGCCGTGGGTACCCGGACAGGTCGCCCTGTCGCGCGGCCCGGACGCGCGGATGCGCGTCCCACGCCGCCTGCGTGAGTGCCTCCCCGTCGATCCGGAAGGCGCTCGTCCCGTCCTGCGCCACGACCGCCGGGCCGAGCGGATTGTCGAGGATATCGTAGAGCCCGGCCGCCTCGTTCCAGGCGCGGACCGAAACCGAACGGCCCTCGTCCATGAGGAAGGCGCAGTGCGTCCCCGCGGGATGGGGCAGCACGACAGTCCCTGCCCGCACGGGTGCGGCGGTCGCGCGCCCGGGAGGCGAGGGAAGGCCGGCGAGGAAGGCGAGCGCACGCTGTGCCAGAACCTCCTCGAACCCGCATTCCGCTACGCGCGCCTGGATGACGGCAAGGTCGAGAGGCCGCGCCCGATGGTAGGCCGCGATGTAGTCCCTGTCCTTGTCGGCGAGGCGGGCGAGCTTGGAAACGATGGTTCTTCGTCGTTTGAGGTTGATCGACCACCGGGCGGGCTTGACGTGTTCACATTCCGTTCTACCGTTGTCGCGTGATCCTGACATACCAGCAGAAGCTCAGGCCGACCGCCACCCAGCACCGCCTCCTCGCCGAGGCGCTGGAGCGCCAGCGCCTGCTCTACAACGCCGCCCTGCAGGAGCGCCGCGACGCCTGGCGGCTCGGGCGAAAGGCCATCACCCGCCTCGACCAGCAGAAGAGCCTGACCGTCATCCGCGCCGACGACCCGAAGGGCCACGGCGCCGACCCGGCCAACATGGGTCGCTGGACGCTCAAGCGCGTCGAGGACGGCTTCACCGGATTCTTCGGACGGGTCAAGCGCGGGCTCAAGCCTGGCTTCCCGCGGTTCAAGCCAGTCTCGCGCTGGAACACCTTCGGCCTGCTGGAGGCCACCGGCCTGCGGCACGAGGGCGACCGCATCCGGCTCAAGGGCTTCGGCCGCCCGATCCGCCTCAACCACGACCGGCCACTGCCGAGAGACGCCAAGATCCTGGGCGTGACGTTCACGCGCAAGGGCCGGCACTGGTACGTGGGCTTCACCATCGAGACGACCGAGGTCGTGGCGGCCAAGCCGCCGCTCGGCGAGGCGGTGGGCGGCGACCTGGGCGTCGAGGCGCTGCTGACGCTGTCCACCGGCGAGCGCATCCCGAACGTCCGCCCGTCCTCGCGTCGCGAGCGCGAGATCCGCGTCTCCCGCCGGGCC